>FWPV01000019.1_pt1 | contig 623098 bp, 589 predicted proteins | sample 2228371 | NCBI WGS metagenome assembly FWPV01 (sample SAMEA103939776, study PRJEB20133) | metagenome
GTGCCTCGCTCTTCAGCACTCAATTGTCGATATGTTCTTGTCATGCAACTCCTTTAAGGTTGGAGTGTTGCACTTGGTCCTTGAATCCGCCCTTACTTTCTTTTGGCGAGACAAAAGAAAGTGAGTTGCCGCCGGGCAACCCCCGGCTTGTTGGTACACCGCCAACGCAGGAGGCAGAGAAAGCTTCAACCGGCTCACCCCGAACGGCAGGAGAACTCAACATAAAGCCAGCGCCTCCAGACATTGCCGCTTGTGTGCCTCCCCGCTGGAAGGCTTGATCTGCACCCCCGGCAAGCGCAGGCCGTAGCTCAGGCCCAGCCTGTCGGCCTGCAGCAACCAGGCGCACAGGCGCGACAGCCTGGCTTCGGTGTCCAGCGATCCGGCCTGAACAAAATCGAGCCAGAGTTCGTGGCGCTGGGCCTGCTGGGCATCGCGCACCACCAGGCCGTTGCCCTGGTCGTCGGCCTTGGCGGCTTTTTTCCACATCACCAGCTTGAGCGGGTCGCCGCGCCGGTAGCTGCGCACGCTGTCGAAGTCGCCGCTGCTCTGCACCCGCGCCGCAGCGCTGGCCGCGCCCGAGCGCGGTTCGCCCGGCGGCAGGGGCGGTGGCTGGCGTTCGGGCGCCGGGTAGACCAGCAGCTGCGCCGCCGGCCGCCAAATGGTCCAGACGCGAAAGGTGCCGAGCGGGAACCGTGTTTCGGCAGTCAGGGTGGGCAGGCGGTGCAGGCCGCGCCGGGGCGGCGTGAAAGCCACCTGCACCGTGCTGCTGCCTTCGGCCGGTACGTCGGTCCAGGCCCAATGGGGGCCGTCCTGTGCGCCCAGCACGCTCAAGCCGATGCCGTGCCGGACCGTCCGCCGGGTGTTCGTGAGCTTGACATCAACAATGGCTGCAGCCCCGGCGTGTTGGGGTGCAGGTGCTGTCAAATTCATGGCCAGGCCGCGCAGCGTCCCATGGCACACATGCATGCCGGTGACGGCGCTGCCAGCCAGCAAAAAGGTCAGCAGGTAACCCAGGTTGAGCTGGTAATTGATGGAGGCGACCAGCAGCACCATCAGTGTCAGCGCCAGCATCAGCCCGGGGCGCGTCGGCAGGATGTAGACATTGCGCTGGGTCAGCAACACGCTGTCGCTCAGGGGCAGGCGGCTTTGCCACCATTGCTGGAAACGACCACGCACAAGCGAGACCGGGTTCCATTCGCGGGCCACCGCGGAACCGGCTCCGCCGGGCCGCTGGTGGCGCCCCCCTGGGGGGGAGGTGCCGAAGGCGCTTCGGGGGGGAGTCATATTTATGGCAAGGGGACGGCCTCGAGCATGGCGCGTACCTGCTCGACCGCGCCGCGGCCGGCACTGGTGACCGGCACCAGCCGGTGCGCGGCGGTTTGCGGCAGCACGGCGACCACGTCGTCGGGCGCCACATAGTCGCGGCCGCTCAAAAACGCCTGGGCGCGGGCGGCGCGCATCACCGCAATGCCGGCGCGCGGGCTCAGGCCCTGCAAAAACCACTGGCCCGAGCGTGTGGCGGCGATCAGGTCCTGCAGGTAGTTGAGCAGCGGCTCGGCGGCGTACACCTGCAGCACCTGCTGCTGCAGTTCCAGCAGGTCGTGCGGCGTCAGCAGGGTCTCGAGCTGCTCGACCATGTCGCGCCGGTCGCCACCGCCGAGCAACTGGCGCTCGGCGGCGCGGTCCGGGTAGCCCAGCGAGATGCGCATGTGAAAGCGGTCCAGCTGGGACTCGGGCAGGGAGTAGGTGCCGAGCTGGTCATGCGGATTCTGTGTGGCGATCACGAAAAAGGGCACCGGCAGCGGCCGGGTTTCACCTTCCACGGTGACCTGCTTTTCTTCCATGGCCTCGAGCAGCGCGCTCTGCGTGCGCGGGCTGGCGCGGTTGATCTCGTCGGCCAGCAGCACCTGGGCGAACACCGGACCCGGGTGGAAGACGAAACTCTCCTTCTGCCGCTCGTAGATGGACACGCCGGTCAGGTCGCTGGGCATCAGGTCGGCGGTGAACTGCACCCGGGAAAACTGCAGGCCGAAGGAGCGCGACAACGCGTGGGCCAGCGTGGTTTTCCCGACACCGGGCACGTCTTCAATCAGCAAATGCCCCCCGGCCAGCAGGCAGGCGACGCAGTCCTGGACCTGGGCCGGCTTGCCCACAATGACCGTGTTAAGCTGATTCAACAGCGCCTGAATTTTTTGTTTCGCGTTCATGCCATCAACCTTACCGCAAAAATTTCCGTTATGAATGCCACCGCGTACTTCACCCATGCCGACTGTCGCAAGCATGAGATGGGACCGGGGCATCCGGAGTGCCCGGAGCGGCTCGACGCGATTGAAGACCGGCTGCTGATCACCGGCGTGGGTGATGCGCTGGACCGGCGTGAGGCGCCCCTGGCGTCGATCAGCGACCTGGAGCTGGCGCATGGCCGCCTGCTGATTGCCTCGCTGCGCGGCCTGAGCGACCAGCTCGCCGACGAAATTCTCGCCGGCGGGCCAACCCACGCGCAGATCGACCCCGACACCTCGATGAATGTGCACACCTGGACAGCGGCCCTGCGCGCGGCTGGTGCTACCCTGGCTGCCACCGATGCGGTCATGGCGGGCGAGGTGGAAAACGCTTTCTGCGCCGTGCGGCCACCCGGCCACCATGCCTGCCGCGACAAGGCCATGGGTTTTTGTTATTTCAACAACATTGCGGTGGCGGCCAAATATGCACTCGAGCGGCACGGCCTCAAACGCGTGGCGATTGTCGATTTCGATGTGCACCACGGCAACGGCACCGAGGACATCATCCGCGGCGACAACCGCATCCTGATGGTGAGTTTTTTCCAGCACCCCTATTACCCCTACACCGGTGCGGAAACGCAGGCTGCCAACATGGTGAACCTTCCGGTGCCGGCCTACACCAAGGGCATGGAGATCCGCGAACTGATCGAGATGATGTGGATCCCGCGCCTGGAGGAGTTCAAGCCGGAGATGATTTTCATCTGCGCCGGATTTGATGCCCACCGTGAAGACGACCTGGGCCAGATGGGCCTGACCGAACAGGACTACGCCTGGATCACCATGCGCATCAAGGACGTGGCCAGGCGTTATGCCAGGGGCCGTATCGTTTCCTCGCTTGAAGGCGGCTACAACCTGGGCGCACTGGCGCGCAGCGTGGAGGCGCACATCCGCGTGCTTGCCGATTTATAGACCGCCAGAGTCCCCGCATGAATGATTCTTCGGCCCCTGTGCTGCATACCCGCGACGACCGCGGCGTGAACTGGCTGACGCTGAACCGTCCCGCCGCCTTCAATACCCTGAGCGAAGAGATGCTGGCCGCCCTGCAGTCCGCGCTGGACGCTGTGGCTGCCGACCCTGCGGCGCGCCTGGTCGTGCTGGCCGCCGAGGGCAAGGCTTTTTGCGCCGGCCACAACCTCAAGGAAATGCGCGCCCGGCCCGAGCTGGACTACTACCAGAAGCTGTTTGCGCAATGCACCCGCATGATGCTCACGATCCAGAACCTGCCGATGCCGGTGCTGGCCCGGGTGCAGGGGGTGGCCACGGCGGCCGGCTGCCAGCTGGTGGCGCAAGCCGACCTGGCCATCGCCGCCAGCCAGGCCAGTTTTGGTGTCAACGGCATCGACGTGGGTTTGTTCTGCGCCACACCCAGCGTGCCGCTGGTGCGCAACATTCCCGCCAAGCAGGCGATGGAAATGCTGCTGACCGGCGGTTTCATCACGGCCGACGAAGCCCGCACACGCGGCCTGGTCAACCAGGTGATGCCGCTCGAGGCGCTCGATGCCGCCGTCGAGAAGATGGTGGTCGCGATACTGGCCAAACCGCGCGAGGCGGTGGCCATCGGCAAGGCGCTGTTTTACCAGCAGCGGGAAACCGGCATCGCCGCCGCCTACCAGCTGGCCGGGCAGGCCATGGCCTGCAACATGGTTCATCCGGTGGCGCAGGAGGGCGTGCAGGCTTTTATTGACAAGAGGAAGCCGCAATGGCCACGTTAGGCAGACCCACCGCCCGTATCGATGATCTGGACGCCTGGCTGGCCAACATCACCCAGCCGACGGCGCTGGCCGAACTCGGCGTGCTGCTGGCCTGTGTGGCCCTGGCCTGGTTGCTGGTGTGGGGCGTGCGCCGCGCCAGCGGCCTGCCCGATGAGCGCTCCATCTGGTTCGGCCGGCAGATCATCGACGGCGTGATGTTTCCCCTGTTGCTGCTGTCGCTGGCCTGGCTGTCTTTCATGCTGCTGGCACGCTGGATGCCGCTGGCGGTGTTCAAGATCGCCATCCCGGTGCTGGTGGCCCTGGCCGTGATTCGCCTGGGCGTGAAGATCCTGCAGGTGGTGTTTGTGGACGCCCCGCTGGTGCGCATCCTCGAGCGCAGCATCTCATGGGTGGCCTGGGTCGCGATGGTGCTGTGGGTCAGTGGGCTGCTGCCGCTGGTGCTGGAAGAGCTCGACGACATCCGCTGGAAAGTGGGCGACGCCACGCTGTCGGTGCGCACCATGATCGAAGGCGCGTTGACGGCAGGCCTGGTGCTGCTGATCGCCCTGTGGATCTCGGCCGCGATCGAATCCCGGCTGCTCAGGTCTGCCACCGGAAGCCAGTTGTCGCTGCGCAAGGCCTTGAGCAATGCGATGCGGGCCCTGCTGGTTTTTGTCGGTTTGCTGGTCGCCCTGTCGGCAGTGGGCATTGACCTCACGGCCTTGTCGGTTCTGGGCGGGGCCATCGGCGTCGGCGTGGGTTTCGGTTTGCAGAAGCTCGCGGCGAGTTATGTGAGCGGTTTCGTGATGCTGGCTGAACGCAGCGTGCGCATCGGCGACAACATTCGCGTCGACAACTTCGAAGGCCGCATCACCGACATCAATGCGCGTTACACCGTCGTGCGCTCGCTGGGCGGGCGCGAATCCATCGTTCCCAACGAGATGTTCATCAGCAACCGCATTGAAAACCTGTCGCTGGCTGACTCACGCGTGTTGCAGTCCACCGTGGTGTCGGTGGCCTACGACAGCGATGTGGAGCTGGTGATGCGGCTGCTGACAGAGGCCGCGCTCAGCCAGGATCGCGTGTTGCGCGATCCCGGTCCGGGCGTCAACCTGACCAACTTTGGGGCGGACGGGCTGGAGTTCACCCTGAATTACTGGATGACCGATCCGGAAAATGGGCAGCAGAACCTGCGTTCGCGCATCAACCTGGTCATTTTGCAGTCGCTGCGCGCCAACGGCATCGAAATTCCCTACCCGCAACGGGTGATCCACACGCGGCCCCCGCCGGTGGAAGAACTGGCCAGGCCCTCCTGAGCCTGGTGCGCCTCACCTCATGAAGGACGGTAGCCAGAGGCTGAGCGAAGGGAAGGCCAGCAGCAGGCCCAGCGCCACCAGTTGCGCGGCCACAAACGGCCAGACGCCCCGGAAGATGTTGCCCAGGCCGACCTGCGGCAGCAGGGTGTTCAGCACAAACAGGTTCATGCCGACCGGCGGCGAGATCAGGCCGATCTGGATCACCATGACGATCAGCACGCCAAACCACACCGGGTCGAAACCGAGTGACACCACAATCGGGAAAAACAGCGGGATGGTCAGCAGCACCATGGTGAGCTCTTCCATCACCGTGCCCAGCACGACGTAAATCAGCATCATCGCCGCCACAATCATGATCGGCGACAGGCCCAGGTGGGTGATCCACTCTTTGAGGTCGCCCGGCATGGAGGTGAAGTTCATGAAGTTGGCGAAAATGGTCGCCGCAATCAGCAGGGTGAACAACATCGCCGTGGTGCGTGCGGATTCCACCAGCACCTCCAGCGTGGCCCTGACCGTGAGCCGGCGCCTGGCCAGCGCGAACAGGAAGGCGCCTGCTGCGCCTATGCCGGCGCCTTCGGTGGCGGTGAAGATGCCGCCGTAAATGCCGCCCAGCACCAGTAGCATCAGCAGCAGCACGCCCCAGATGCCGCGCAGCGCTTTCCAGCGCTCGGGCCAGGGCGTCTTGTCACCGGCCGGCGCGTGCTCCGGGTCCATGAAGGTCATGACCAGCACCGCCAGCATCAGCAGCAGCGCGATCAGCAGGCCGGGAATCACGCCGGCCGCGAACAGCTTGCCGATGTTGGTCTCCGTGACGATGCCGTAAATCACCAGGATGGTCGAGGGCGGAATCATGATGCCCAGCGTGCCGCCGGCGGCAATCACGCCCGTGGACAGCGAATCGCTGTAGCCCAGCTTCTTCATCGACGGGTAGGCGACCTTGCTCATGGTCGCGGCGGTGGCGATGGATGAGCCGCAGATCGCGCCAAAACCGGCGCAGGCCATCACGGTGGCGTGGGCCAGGCCGCCGCGCAGGTGGCCGATGAAGGCGTAGGCGGCATGGAAGAGTTCATGGGCCAGACCGGCCTTCGCGACGAAATTGCCCATCAGGATGAACAGCGGAATCACCGACAGCGTGTAGGCAAAACCGGTTTCGTGCACCACCTGCGCCGTGCTGGCCAGGGCCGGCATCCAGCCGCGGGTCAGGCCCATACCGGCAATGCCGACGACGCCCATGGCAAAGGCCAGCGGCAGGCGCATCAGCGCCAGCACAAAAATGGCGGCGAAGCCCAGCAATGCTTCGGTCACAGTGTGGCCCCTTCGCCGGCTTCTTCCGCCGCGGAAGGACGGAACACCAGCCCCAGGTGAATCAGCCCGGCGACCACGCACAACACGGCCATGCCATACATGAAGGGCGCTTTCAGGATTTTCAGCTGGGCCGTGGTTTCACCGGTCTCCAGGAACTGGCCGCCGGTCTGCCACATCAGCCAGCCCAGGCCCAGCAACACGGCCGCACAGACCGCCTGCATGAAGGCGCGCTGGACCCGGCGCAGTGCCGCCGGCAGGTGGCCGTCCAGCGAGTCGAACACCACATGTTCGCCACGCAGGGACACCAGCGGCAGGGCGGCAAAAATCACCACCACCATGAGCAGCTCGGTCAGCTCGAGCGAGCCCGGAATCGAATTGGACAGCAGCTTGCGGCCGCCCACGTCAAAAAAGGTCAACGCCATGATGGCGAACAGTGCGGCCGCGGCCAGCAAGCCGCATACCGTTTCAACAAGCTTGTTCAATCTTTGCCTCAATCCATAAAAAACGCGGCCTCATTGTCCATGAGGCCGCGCTTGCAGAGCTGTCGGGGAAGTTTTTACTTTTCCTGGCGGGCGATTTCAGCGCGGAATTCAGCCAGCACCTTGGCGGCATCCTTCAGGCCCTTGGCCTCGGCATCCTTGACCCACTTCTGCTCCAGCGGTGCAGTTTTTGCCTTGACGTCGGCGACAAACTTGGCGTCGGCCTTGACGATCTGCACGTTGTTGGCTTGCATCAGGCCCATGGCGCGGCGATCCACCTTGTCCCAGCCGCGGCCGTAAATGCGCGCTGCGACTTCGCCGGAGATGGCGTCCACGGCCTTCTTTTCGTCGGCCGACAGCTTGTCGTATTTGGCCTGGTTCATCATGAAGACGAAGCTGGTGTTGTACAGGCCACCGGGGAAGATGGTGGCATGTTTGATCAGCTTGTCGATCTTGAACGATTCGGTGGACTCTGCCGGGAACAGCGTGCCGTCCATGACGCCGCCGGACAGCAGCTCATACGAGTCGGGCGCGGGCTTGAGCGTGACGTTCATGCCCAGCGTTTTCGAGATTTCATTGACCATGCCACCGCCGACGCGCCACTTCAGGCCGCCCAGTTCGGCCACGTTGGTGACCGGCCGCTTGGTATTGAACACAATGCCAGGGCCGTGGGTGAAGAACGAAATGACCTTCACGCCCTGGTGTTCCGCCTGGAACTGGGGATTTTTCATGGCCACCTTGTTGAAGGCGACGGAGATCGGTTCGGCGGTGTTGCCCAGGAAGGGGAATTCCGACATCTGGGTGTAAAGGAAGCGGCCGGGGGTGTAGCCGTGCACGGTGTAGGACACGTCGGCCAGGCCGTTCTTGATCGCGTCCATGGTGCCTGGCGCAGCCGTGACACCGCGCGGCAGGATGTTGCACTTCATCTTGCCGGTGGTGTTTTTCTCCAGCAGGTCGCACCATTCCTTTTGCGCCATGCTCAGCGAATGGGTGGGCGGCAGCCAGCTCGACACGGTCAGCACGGTTTGGGCAGAAGCCAGACCGCTGCCAAGGGTCAGCAGCGCGGCGGCGAGGGGTTTGATGTTCATTCAATACTCCGGAACGGTCAGCGGGCTGACCAGGTTACTCGTGGGGACGATCCGGCGGCTTGATCCGCTGTTTCATCCGGAAAGCAGACTGTATGCCAGCGATTCGCCGCAGTCTGTCCCTACTTACCCCAATTAACCGACCCATCGGTCTGTTAATTCACCAGCCTGCATTTGTCGCCCTGGCAACAGGGCATTGGGTCGGTGGCTCTAATCCGGGCATCGAGCGTCCTTATAATGAAAACGAACGATCGTTCTTTTTTATGGCCTGCCGGATGCCATGCCCCCGCGGCAGACTGCGGTCCAGGGGCTGGTTGTGCAACTGCAGCATAGAATCAAACGCTTTACGTGAACGTCAATCACTAACTCTGGAGTTCTCCCCATGAAGGTCCTGGTCCCCGTCAAACGTGTTGTTGATTACAACGTCAAGGTTCGCGTCAAGTCCGATGGCACCGGCGTCGATATCGCCAACGTCAAGATGAGCATGAATCCGTTTGACGAGATCGCCGTCGAGGAGGCCACCCGCCTCAAGGAAAAAGGCGTGGTGACCGAGGTCATCGCCGTCAGCTGCGGCGTGGCGCAGTGCCAGGAAACCCTGCGTACCGCGATGGCGATCGGCGCCGACCGTGCCATTCTGGTGGAGACCGCGGAAGAGCTGCAGCCGCTGGCCGTGGCCAAGCTGCTCAAGGCCCTGGTCGAGAAGGAACAGCCGCAGCTGGTGATCCTGGGCAAGCAGGCGATTGACGACGACTGCAACCAGACCGGCCAGATGCTGGCAGCCCTGCTGGGCTGGCCGCAAGCGACGTTTGCCTCCAAGGTCGATGTCGCCGACGGCAAGGCCGTGGTCATGCGCGAGGTCGACGGCGGCATGGAAACCCTGTCGCTGACCTTGCCGGCCATCATCACCACCGACCTGCGCCTGAACGAGCCGCGTTACGTGACCCTGCCCAACATCATGAAGGCCAAAAAGAAGCAGCTCGACAACGTCAAGCCGGAAGACCTCGGTGTCGATGTCAAGCCGCGCATCAAGACGCTCAAGGTCAGCGAGCCGCCCAAACGCAGCGCCGGCATCAAGGTGCCCGACGTCGCCACGCTGGTGGACAAATTGCGCAACGAAGCCAAGGTCATCTAACAATCATAGTTGTCAGTGCGGGCTTGACCCGCAATCCATGCAGGTGCGCCACCATGGATCCCGGATCAAGTCCGGGATGACAGAAGTCCAAAACATCAGGAGCTACTTATGACATCCCTCGTCATCGCAGAACACGACAACGCCAGCATCCGTCCCGCCACCCTGAACACCGTGACCGCAGCCGCCCAGTGCGGCGGTGATGTGCATGTGCTGGTGGCCGGCCTGAATGCCGGCCCCGCCGCCCAGGCCGCCGCCCAGATCGCCGGCGTGGCCAAGGTTATCCATGTGGATGGCGCGCACTTCGAACACGGCCTCGCAGAGAACATGGCCGCCCAGGTCATCGCGCTGGCCGGCAGCTACTCGCACATCCTGTTTCCGGCCACGGCCTCCGGCAAGAACATCGCGCCGCGCGTCGCCGCGCTGCTCGACGTGGGCCAGATTTCCGACATCACCAAGGTCGATGCGGCCGACACCTTCGAGCGCCCGATCTACGCCGGCAACGCGATTGCCATGGTCCAGAGCAGTGACGCGACCAAGGTCATCACCGTTCGCACCACCGGTTTTGACGCGGCTGCGGCTACCGGCGGTTCCGCCGCAGTGGACGTGGTCAGCGGCGAGGCCGACAGCGGCAAGTCGGTGTTTGTCGGCAGCGAAATCGCCAAAAGCGACCGCCCCGAACTGACCGCCGCCAAGATCATCGTCAGCGGGGGCCGCGCGCTGGGCAGCGCCGAAAAGTTCAACGAGGTCATGACGCCGCTGGCCGACAAGCTGGGCGCCGCGCTCGGCGCCTCGCGCGCCGCGGTGGACGCCGGCTACGCGCCCAACGACTGGCAGGTCGGCCAGACCGGCAAGATCGTCGCGCCCCAGCTCTACATCGCCGCCGGCATCAGCGGCGCGATCCAGCATCTGGCCGGCATGAAGGACAGCAAGGTCATCGTCGCGATCAACAAGGATCCGGAAGCCCCGATCTTCAGCGTCGCCGACTACGGCCTGGAAGCCGACCTGTTTGCGGCCGTGCCCGAGCTGGTCAAGGCCCTGTGAGGCAAGGGCGCCGCAGCGGCGCCCTTTTTTTTGCGCCCGCGATCCTGCGGGACTGACGATATTCGCGGAGACAAAGACATGAGCTACAAAGCCCCCCTCAAGGACATGCTGTTTGATATCAAACACCTGGCCGACATCGATGCCGTGGCGCAGATCCCGGGGTTTGAAGAAGCCGGCTTCGAGACGGCGCAGGCCGTGCTCGAAGAGTGCGCCAAGTTCAACGAGGGGGTGCTGTCGCCCTTGAACTGGGAGGGCGACAAAAACCCCTCGAGCTGGAAAGACGGCGTGGTCACGACGACGCCCGGCTTCAAGGAGGCCTACAAACAATACGCCGAAGGCGGCTGGCAGGGCCTGCAGCATCCGCAGGATTTCGGCGGCCAGGGCCTGCCCAAGACGATTGGCGCGGCCTGCGGCGAAATGCTCAACTCGGCCAACATGAGTTTTGCGCTGTGCCCCCTGCTCAGCGATGGGGCCATCGAGGCGCTGCTGACAGCCGGCTCGGACGAACTCAAGGCGGTGTACCTGGAAAAGCTGGTCAGCGGCCAGTGGACCGGCACCATGAACCTGACCGAACCGCAGGCCGGCTCCGACCTGGCCATGGTGCGCAGCCGCGCCGAGCCGCAGCCCGACGGCACCTACAAGGTGTTCGGCACCAAGATTTTCATCACCTACGGTGAACACGACATGGCCGAGAACATCGTGCACCTGGTGCTGGCGCGCGTGACCGGTGCGCCTGAAGGCGTGAAAGGCATCAGCCTGTTTGTCGTGCCCAAGTTCATGGTCGGCAAGGATGGGACGCTGGGTGCGCGCAACGATGTGCATTGCGTCAGCATCGAACACAAGATGGGCATCAAGGCCAGCCCGACCGCTGTGCTGCAGTACGGCGATAACGGTGGTGCTGTGGGTTACATCGTCGGCCAGGAGAACCGCGGCCTCGAGTACATGTTCATCATGATGAACTCGGCGCGTTACGCCGTCGGCATGCAGGGCATCGCGATTGCCGAGCGCGCCTACCAGAAGGCCGTGACTTTCGCGAAGGACCGCGTGCAGAGCCGCCCGGTCGATGGATCGATCAACGCCAGCGCGCCCATCATCCACCACCCTGATGTCAAGCGCATGCTGATGACCATGCGCGCCTACACCGAAGGCTGCCGCGCAATGGCGTCGGTGGCCGCCGCGGCCTACGACGCCTCGCACCATCACCCTGATGCGGAAGTGCGCAAGCAGAACCAGGCCTTTTATGAATACATGGTGCCGCTGGTCAAGGGCTACAGCACCGAGATGAGCCTGGAAGTCACCTCGCTGGGCGTGCAGGTGCACGGCGGCATGGGTTTCATCGAGGAAACCGGCGCAGCGCAGTATTACCGCGACGCCAAGATCTTGACGATTTACGAAGGCACCACTGCCATCCAGGCCAACGACCTGGTGGGCCGCAAAACTGCGCGCGACGGCGGCCACACCGCCAAAGGCATTGCCGCCCAGATCGAAAAGACCGAAGCCGCCTTGCTCAAGCAGGGCGGTGCTGCGGCCAAAACCGTTGCGAAGCGACTCACAGCCGCGCGCGAAGCGTTTGTGGATGTCGTGGAATTTGTCGCCGGCAACACCAAGGCCTCGCCGAACGCCGTCTTCGCCGGCAGCGTGCCCTATTTGATGCTGGCCGGCAACCTGGTGGCCGGCTGGCAACTGGCGCGTTCGCTGCTGGTCGCCGAGCAAGAACTGGCCGCCGGCCATGACGTGGACTTCATGAAAGCCAAGATCACCACCGCGGTGTTCTACGCCGACCACCTGCTCAGCAAGGCGCCGGGCATGCGCGACAGCATTGTGGATGGCGCCGACAGCGTCACGGCGCTGGCGCTCGAGGCCTTCTGAAGCTGCGACTGCTATTAATTCAATAGCTGCTGTCGCACGATTGACAGGGGCTGCAGCCCTATTTGCCTATAAATACGACTGACTTGACCGGAGACACCATGTCCAGACTTCCCGCGCCGCTAGACAACCTGCCGCTGCCCATCATTGGCTCGCCGCTGTTCATCATCAGCAACCCCAAGCTGGTGATCGCCCAGTGCATCGCCGGTGTGGTCGGCGCCATGCCGGCGCTCAATGCGCGTCCGGCGGCGCAGCTCGAAGACTGGCTGGCCGAGATCACCGAAACCCTGGCGGCCTACAACCGGGCGAATCCCGACAAGCCGGCGGCGCCGTTTGCGATCAACCAGATCGTGCACAAGTCCAACGACCGGCTGGACCACGACATGGAAATGTGCGTCAAGTACAAGGTGCCGATCTACATCACCTCGCTGGGCGCGCGCGAGGACATCAATGCCGCGGCGCACAGCTACGGCGGCGTGGTGCTGCATGACATCATCAACAACAGGTTCGCGCGCAAGGCGATTGAAAAAGGCGCCGACGGCCTGGTCGCGGTGGCTGCCGGTGCCGGCGGCCATGCCGGCGTGAAAAGCCCGTTCGCGCTGATCCAGGAAATCCGCCAGTGGTTCGACGGGCCGCTGGCGCTGTCGGGTTCCATCTCCACCGGCGGCGCGGTGCTGGCCGCGCAGGCCATGGGCGCCGACTTCGCCTACATCGGTTCGGCCTTCATCGCCACCGACGAGGCGCGCGCCGCCGAGGCCTACAAGCAGTCCATCGTCGACAGCAACAGCGACGACATCGTTTACTCCAGCCTGTTCACCGGCGTCCATGGCAACTACCTCAAGCCATCCATCGTTGCCGCCGGCATGGACCCGGACAACCTGCCCGAGGGCGACCTCAAAACCATGAACTTCGCCAGCGGCGAGGGCAGCAAGTCCAAGGCCTGGAAAGACATCTGGGGCTGCGGCCAGGGCATAGGCGCCATCACCAGGGTGCAAAGCACGGCCGACTACGTGGCCCAGCTCAAGCGCGAGTACGACCAGGCCCGCCAGCGCATCTGCGCCTGACCTTCCTGGCCATGACGCCGGCGCAACGCCTGCCCGGGGTGGATGCCCTCAAGGGCGGGGCCTGCGTGCTGATCGTCTGGCACCACCTGGCGTTTTACGGTCCCATGTCCGACGTGGTGCACCGCGCTGCACCGGGGCTCATGGACTGGCTTTATACCTACGGCCGCATGGCGGTGCAGGTCTTCCTGGTGGTCGGCGGCTTTCTGGCCGCCTGCTCGCTGGCTCCGGACGGTCGCGCGCGCTTCGAACAGCCCTTGCACCTGATCCTCAGGCGTTACCGCCGTCTGGCGCTGCCGCTGCTGGTGGCGGTACTGATCACCGTGGGGGTGGCGGCGCTGGTGCGGCCCTGGCTGCAGCATGACTCGGTGCCCGGGGCGCCGACGCTGTGGCAACTGCTGAGCCATGTGTTTTTGCTGCAGGACCTGCTGGGCCAGGAGGCCCTGTCGGCCGGCATCTGGTACGTGGCGATTGACTTCCAGCTGTTTGTCCTGAGCGTGGCCTTGCTGACGCTGATTCGCGGCAGCCGCCATCGCTGGGCGGTGCTGGCGCTGGCCGCAGCCTCATTGCTGGTCTTCAACCGCCGCAGCGAACTCGACATGACCGGCCTGTACTTCTTCGGTGCTTACGGTCTGGGCATGCTGGCCTGGTGGGCCAGCCGCAGTGAGCGGCCGGCGCGCTGGCTGCTGGTCATCGTGGCCCTGGGCGCCGCCGCGCTGCTGCTGGACTTCCGCGGGCGCCTGCTGGTCGCGGTGGCGGTGGCGCTGGGCCTGGTCTGGCTGCAGCGCAGCGACTGGCCGGCGCGCTGGCTGCAACGGGCCTGGATGCTGCGGCTGGGGCAGATCTCCTATTCGGTGTTCCTGATCCACTTTCCGGTCTGCCTGCTGGTCAACGCGGTGGTGAATCATTTCTGGCCGGGGCATCTGGCGGCCAATGCCCTCGGCATGCTGACGGCCTTCGGCTTGTCGCTGCTGGCCGGCGAGGCGCTGTACCGCAGCGTCGAGTCCCCCGAGGCGCCGTGGCGCAGCCTGCTCAGGCCGGTGCCAGCCATCCGCTGAGCCTGTCCCCGGATATTCAAAAAAGCCGGCTTCAGCCCTTATCGGGTGTGCGTACGCAGCTACTGATTTGATAGCGGTTTGAACCCTGCTTGCAGGGCATTCAGGGGCTGGACTATACTGTTTATTTATACAGTTATTTGTCGCCACGATTTCCGCCATGCCTGATGTTTTGATCCCCGTCCACGCCATCAAGGGCCGCGGCAGCGCCACGCGCCTGGCGCACCGCTTCGGGAAAGACACACGCGCGGATTGGGACGACGGCTGGGGCACGCTGGAGGCAGACGCCGCGGACGGCCGGCCCCCACTGGAAACCACGGTGAGCTTCGAGGACGCCCGCAGCGCCATCGTGCGCAACGATTCGCCCGACATCTTTTTCGATTACAGCCTGAACCCTTACCGCGGCTGCGAACACGGCTGCATCTACTGTTATGCGCGGCCGACGCACAGCTACCTGAACCTGTCGCCGGGGCTGGACTTCGAGACACAACTGATCGCCAAACGCAACATTGCCGAGATGCTGCGTGCCGACCTCGGCAAACGCAGTTATCTGCCCAAGCTGCTCAACATCGGCTCCGGCACTGACTGCTACCAGCCGGTCGAGCGCGAGCTGCGCCTGACCCGGTCGGTGATCGCGGTGCTGCAGCAGGCGCGGCACCCTTTTTCGCTGGTCACCAAATCCAGTGGCGTGGAGCGCGACCTCGACCTGATCGCTCCCATGGCGGCCGAGCGGCTGGCGGCGGTGTATGTGACCATCACCACGCTGGACCCGGAACTGGCGCGTACGCTGGAGCCACGCGCCGCCGCGCCGCACCGGCGCTTGCGCACCATTCGCACCCTGGCCGCGGCCGGCGTGCCGGTCGGGGTCAGCGTCGCGCCGCAGATTCCCTTCGTCAACGACGACATGGAAAAGGTGCTGGAAGCCGCCTGGGAGGCCGGCGCACGTTCGGCGTTTTACACCGTGATCCGCCTGCCCTGGGAGGTGGCGCCGCTGTTCAAGCAGTGGCTGGACCTGCATTACCCGCAGCGCGCGGAGCGCATCATGGCGCGTATCCAGGAGATGCGCGGCGGCAAGGACTACGACAGCGACTTCGCCTCGCGCATGAAAGGCAGCGGGCTCTGGGCCGACCTGATCAGGCAGCGTTTTGAAAAAACCTGCCACCGCCTCGGTTTCAACCGCCAGCGGGTGGAACTGGATTTGAGCCGATTCCGTCCGCCGAGTGCATCGGGGCAAGGCAGGCTGTTCTGACCGACCACGCGGCTTGAGTGCAGCGTCCGATTAGTTGATGCTCGTGCTGACGCCATGCCTTGTCTTTACCGATGGCGTTTTGCGACGAGCAAGCGTCGGCCAATCGCGGCTCAACATTTGAGATGAGAGGTGTGACCCAGCTTGCCGGGGCGCGTCCTCTCGATTGAAAGGCTGGGCATCAATGCGCGCTGGCCTTCTTGTCCAAACGAGTGACCAACTCATACAGCGCCGCTTTGAACTCTTGCTGGCGGTCGGAATAGAAGAGGTCCATTCTCTTCAAGGAATCTTCGCTAGTGAGGTGAAGGACATGCGGTCGAATGGCCTCCCATTTCTGACGCATCGATTCACTGCTCTCGTTGGCTAGAAATTGTGCTTCCTTGAGCGCATCTGCGTACTGAATTAGCTCGTTGGACGAAGCTACATCCTTATTGCGATGTAGCCATAGATCAGCCTGTTTGCGCAACGCCTGCTCAATCTCGCTAAGACGGTGCGGATGCTTCTTTGATGTTGACTTGCTGAAAGCCCAAAAGGCAATAGCCGCACCAACCAGTAGAAGAATTTCCGTCATTGTGCTTCTCGCTTTATGTGTTGCACGAACTCGCTGGATCTGACAACACCGGCCTCCACCTTCAGCAAAAGCTCTTGCTCATAGAGCATGTCGTAACCAAGGTCATCTTCCGTATTGCCGATGACTTCACCTACTTGCAGGCGAAGTTGACCTGTGAACCAACTGGCATGGACTGGTTCAGAAGCGCCTGGAAAGACCAGTTGCAAACCTTGTGCTGTTGAGTCTGGGACATAACCGGAAAGACTGACCAATAGAAGTAGGTCATCTGCGATTCTCCATCCGGCTTGGTATCCACGAAGATCGGCCGTTGAAATGGACATGAAGTCAGGCCTCATGCCGGGCATGCTGAAGTATTCTTCCAATGGCTCCGAGTGAAGCGGATAGTCCAGGCTCTGGTACGTGATCGTGTCAGCGCGCTGCGTGGTCATAGAACTGCTCTCTTGTTTGCTTCACGAAGGAAGGCTTTCTTTTGATGATCAGTCCATTGGATGGCAAGCCGCATGCAGCCAAGGTTTGCAAAAGGTTTTACTGAAACGCTGGTATCACTACAGTCCCCTTTATCTTGCCGCCTGTCTTGGCGCATCGGCATCGGACCAAGCTGTCCGGCCTTCACTCCGACAGTTGCCGCGCGTGGTGATTCAGGTGGTCGGCCATGAAGGTGCTGATGAAGTAGTAGCCGTGGTCGTAAGCGGCGTGCCAGCGCATTTGCAGGGCCTGGCCGGCGCGGGCACAAGCCGCTTCAAACAGGTGCGGATGCAGTTGCTCCGACAAAAACTTGTCGGCCAGCCCCTGGTCGATCAGGATGCCGCCGGGGTAGGGCGCCGTATCCAGCCTGGCCATCAGTGCGGTGGCGTCGTGCGCCGCCCAGGCCGATTCATCGGTGCCCAGGTAGCCGCTGAAGGCCTTGCGGCCCCAGGGGCACTGGCTGGGCGCGCAGATAGGCGCAAACGCCGACACCGACTTGAACAGTGTGGGGTGGCGCAGCGCCAGCGTCAGCGCGCCGTGACCGCCCATGGAGTGGCCGAAGATGCCGATGCGTCCGGGATGCAGGGGCAGGGTGGCGGTCAGCAGCGGCAGCAGTTCGGCGGTGAGCCAGGTTTCCATGCGGTAGTTTTTCGCCCAGGGCGCCTGCACCGCGTCGAGGTAAAAGCCGGCACCCACACCCATGTCCCAGCTGTCGGTTTCGCCGGGGACGTTGGCGCCGCGCGGGCTGGTGTCCGGTGCGATCAGCGCCAGGCCCAGGGTCGCGGCCAGCCGCTGCGCGCCGGCCTTGGTCATGAAGGTTTCCTCGTTGCAGGTCAGTCCGGCGAGGTAGATCAGCGCCGGCACCTTGCCGCCGGCGTCGTCGATCGTGATTTGCGGCGGCAGGAACACCGAATACTTCATGGGCAGGCCGATGCTGCGGGCATGGTGCTGGTAGAAGCGCTGAATGCCGCCGAAGCAGGCGTGTTCACTGAGGAGTTCGGCGTGTGTGTTCATGGCCCCGGTTGTACCAGTTCCAGCACGGCGCTGGCAAAGAGTTGCGGCTTTTCCTGCGGCAGGTTGTGACCCGCGCCGGCGACGACACGGTGCGAGCGGGGCCCGGTGAAAAACCGGGCGTGTTGCGCTGCCGTTGCGGGCGGCCGCACGCCATCGTCGGCGCCGTCGAAGGTGATGCTGGGCGCGCGGATGGCCGGCTGCGCCGCCAGCCGGGCCTCGATGCCGGCCAGTGCCGGGTCACCCGCCACCAGGCCGAAGCGGTGGCGGTAGGACTGGATCACGACGTCGACAAAGTCCGGGTTGTCGAAGGCGGCGGCGCTGCGTTCGAAGGTGGCGTCATCGAAGCCCCAGGTTGGCGACCACAATTTCCAGAGCAGCCGGCAGAAGGCGCGCCGGTCGGCCGCCAGCCCGGCGCGGCCGCGCTCGCTGTGGAAGTAATACTGGTACCAGAGGCTGTGTTCGTTGTCGGGCGTGTCCGGCAACATGGCCCTGGCGATGTTCTGGATGTTGTAGCTGTTGAGCGATACCAGTCCCGTGCAACGCTCGGGCCAGAGGGCGGCGACCACGCAGGCCGCGCGGCCGCCCCAGTCGTAACCGGCGAGCACGGCGCGCGGCACCCCCAGCGCATCCATCAGTGCCAGCAGGTCGGCGCCCAGCGCGGCCTGCTCGCCCGAGCGTGGCGTGGCGGCGTCCCGGAAACGCGTGGCGCCGAACCCGCGCAGAGACGGCACAAGCACGCGGCAGCCCTGCGCCGCCAGCAGCGGCGCGACCTCGGCATAAGCATGGATGTCGTAGGGAAATCCGTGCATCAGGAAGACCGGCGGTCCATCAGCAGGCCCGGTCTCGAACAGGGCCACATCCAGCACGCCGGCAGTGATGTGGCGCAGCGGCTGGAGGCTGTCCATGGGCCGGCCGCTCAGTACAGGACCACGCCGCGAATCGACTCGCCGCGTTTCATCAGGTCGAAACCCTTGTTGATGTCCTCCAGCGGCATGGTGTGCGTGATCAGGTCATCGATGTTGATCTTGCCTTCCATGTACCAGTCGACAATTTTCGGCACGTCGGTGCGGCCGCGCGCGCCGCCGAAGGCCGAACCTTCCCACTTGCGGCCGGTGACGAGCTGGAAGGGGCGGGTGCTGATCTCGGCGCCGGCTTCGGCCACGCCGATGATGATGCTGCGGCCCCAGCCCTTGTGGGTGCACTCCAGCGCCTGGCGCATGACCTGGGTGTTGCCTATGCACTCGAAACTGTAGTCGGCGCCGCCGTCGGTCAGCTGCACGATGGCATCGACCACGTTCTCGACTTCCTTCGGGTTGATGAAGTGTGTCATGCCGAATTTGCGCGCCATGTCCTGGCGCGCCGGGTTGATGTCGACACCGATGATCTTGTCGGCGCCCACCATCTTCGCGCCCTGGATCACATTCAGGCCGATGCCGCCCAGGCCGAACACCACCACATTGGCGCCGGCCTCGACCTTGGCGGTGAACAGCACCGCGCCTATGCCGGTGGTCACGCCGCAGCCGATGTAGCAGACCTTGTCGAAGGGCGCGTCCTCGCGGATCTTGGCCAGCGAAATTTCCGGCGCCACCGTGTAGTTGCTGAAAGTGGAGGTGCCCATGTAGTGGAAGATCGGCTTGCCGTCCAGGCTGAAGCGGCTGGTGGCGTCGGGCATCAGGCCCTTGCCCTGGGTGCCGCGGATCAGCTGGCACAGATTGGTCTTGCGCGACAGGCAGAACTTGCACTGGCGGCATTCCGGCGTGTACAGCGGAATGACGTGGTCGCCCTTCTTGAGCGTGGTCACGCCGGGGCCGACATCGACCACGATGCCCGCGCCTTCATGGCCGAGGATGGCCGGGAAAATGCCTTCCGGGTCCGCGCCGGACAGCGTGTAGTAGTCGGTGTGGCAGATGCCGGTGGCCTTGATCTCGACCAGCACCTCGCCGAATTTCGGGCCTTGCAGGTCCACGGTTTCAATCGTCAGGGGTTCGCCGGATTTCCAGGCGACAGCGGCTTTGGTTTTCATGGGGGCTCGTGCGGAAGTGATGGGAGACGACGCACTATAAGCCAGCCGCCGGCCGGACGCTGCCGCACGGCTGTTTGACCCGCCACACCGGGGTGCCTGCTTGCGGGAAACATGGCGCGCCGCACCGCCAGGTCCCCGGACTTTGCGCCAAAAACGCCTCCAGCCCTTGCCGGACGAGCGCAGGCAGCTATCGATTCAATAGCATCCTGCGCTGGCCGGTGTCAGGGCGCGAAGAAACTCTTGAGCTTGTCGGTCCAGGTTTCCTCGGTCGGCGAATGTTTGGCGCCGCCCTTTTTCAGGGACTCGTCGAGTTCCTTGAACAGCTTGCGCTGGTGCTCGGTCAGCTTGACCGGCGTCTCGACCGTGATGTGGCAGTACAGGTCGCCCGGGTAGCTGGAGCGCACCCCCTTGATACCCTTGCCGCGCAGGCGGAACTGCTTGCCGGTCTGGGTGCCGTCGGGGATGTCGATGGCGGCCTTGCCGGCCAGCGTCGGCACCTCGATCTCGCCGCCCAGCGCTGCCGTCGCCATGCCGATGGGCACGACGCAGTGCAGGTCGTCGCCTTCGCGCTCGAAGATGTCGTGTTTCTTGAGCCGGATCTCGATGTACAGGTCGCCCGGCGGCCCGCCGTTGGTGCCCGGCTCGCCGTTGCCGGTGGAACGGATGCGCATGCCGTCATCAATGCCCGCCGGGATCTTGACTTCCAGGGTCTTGTTGCTTTTGGTCTTGCCGACGCCGTGGCAGCTCATGCAGGGCTCGGGGATCAGCTTGCCGGTGCCGCGGCACTGCGGGCAGGTCTGCTGCACGCTGAAGAAGCCCTGCTTCATCTGCACCACGCCGTGGCCGTGGCAGGTGGTGCAGGTGACCACCTTGGTGCCGGGTTTGGCGCCGCTGCCGCGGCAGATGCTGCAGTCGTCCCAACTCGGGATGCGGATCTGCGCGTCCTTGCCGGTGGCCGCTTCCTCCAGCGTGACTTCCATCGCGTAGCTCAGGTCGCCGCCGCGGTACACCTGCCGGCCGCCACGCTGGCCGCCGCGCGCCTGCTGGGCGCCGAACACGTCGCCGAAGATGTCGCCGAAGGCTTCGGCAAAACCGCCGAAACCTTCCGCGCCGGGACCGCCGCCGCGGTTCGGGTCCACGCCGGCATGGCCGTACTGGTCATAGGCCGCGCGTTTCTGCGCGTCCGACAGCATCTCGTAGGCTTCCTTGGCTTCCTTGAATTTTTCCTCGGCCGCCTTGCTGCTGTCCCCCTGGTTGCGGTCCGGGTGGTGCTTCATCGCCAGCTTGCGATAGGCTTTCTTGATGTCTTCATCACTGGCATTTTTGGGGACGCCCAGCGTGTCGTAATAGTCTTTTTTGATGGCCATGGGATAAGGTGTTCAGTGGAAAAATTCCTGTGCCCCGGATGTGGAAAAGCGGAACGCGGGGACCAGCCCCGATTCCGCTTCTTCGCCCCGAGGCTGATCAACAGGTAGATCAGCCCTTCTTGACTTCCTTGACTTCAGCGTCCACCACATTGTCGTCGGCGGCCGCCTTGGCTGCAGCTTCTTCCGTGCCGGCACCCGGGGCGGCCTGGCCGGCCTGCGACGCCTGCATGTCGGCGTACATCTTCTCGCCGAGTTTCTGGCTGGCATCCATCAGCGCGGCGTTTTTCGCGTCGATGGCGTCCTTGCTCTCGCCCTGCAGTGCTTCTTCCATGTCCTTGATGGCCGCCTCGATTTTTTCCTTCTCGCCGGCTTCCAGCTTGTCGCCGTATTCCACCAGCGACTTCTTCACGCTGTGAACCATGGCTTCGGCGTTGTTCTTGGCGGTCACGAACTCGACCTTTTTCTTGTCGTCGGCCGCGTTGAGCTCGGCGTCCTTCACCATCTGCTGGATCTCGGTCTCGGACAGGCCGGAGTTCGCCTTGATGGTGATCTTGTTTTCCTTGCCGGTGCCCTTGTCCTTGGCGCCCACGTGCAGGATGCCGTTGGCGTCGATGTCGAAAGACACCTCGATCTGCGGCGTGCCACGCGCGGCCGGCGGAATGCCCTCGAGGTTGAACTCGCCCAGCGCCTTGTTGCCCGAGGCGATTTCGCGTTCGCCCTGGAACACCTTGATGGTCACGGCCGGCTGGTTGTCCTCGGCGGTCGAGAAGGTCTGCGCAAACTTGGTCGGGATGGTCGTGTTCTTCTTGATCATCTTGGTCATCACGCCGCCCATGGTTTCAATGCCCAGGGACAGCGGGGTGACGTCGAGCAGCAGCACGTCCGAGCGATCGCCCGACAGCACCTGGCCCTGGATGGCCGCGCCGACGGCCACGGCCTCGTCGGGGTTCACGTCCTTGCGCGGGTCCTTGCCGAAGAATTCCTTGACCTTCTCCTGCACCTTGGGCATGCGGGTCTGGCCGCCGACCAGGATCACGTCATGGATGTCGCCGCTGGCCACACCGGCGTCCTTGACCGCGACGCGGCTGGGGGCGATGGTGCGCTCGACCAGTTCCTCGACGAGTTGCTCCAGCTTGGAGCGCGTCATCTTGATGTTCAGGTGTTTCGGACCCGAGGCATCGGCCGTGATGTAGGGCAGGTTGATGTCGGTCTGCGCGCTGGACGACAGCTCGATCTTGGCTTTTTCGGCGGCTTCCTTCAGGCGCTGCAGGGCCAGCACGTCGTTCTTGAGGTTGACGCCGGATTCCTTCTTGAACTCGTCGATGATGTAGTCGATGATGCGCTGGTCGAAGTCTTCGCCGCCCAGGAAGGTGTCGCCGTTGGTCGACAGCACCTCGAACTGCTTCTCGCCGTCCACGTCGGCAATTTCGATGATGGAGATGTCGAAGGTGCCGCCGCCCAGGTCATAGACCGAGATCTTGCGGTCGCCTTTTTCCTGCTTGTCCATGCCGAAGGCCAGCGCCGCGGCGGTGGGCTCGTTGATGATGCGCTTGACGTCCAGGCCGGCAATGCGGCCGGCATCCTTGGTCGCCTGGCGCTGCGCGTCGTTGAAGTAGGCAGGCACGGTGATCACGGCTTCGGTGACCGGCTCGCCGAGGTAGTCTTCGGCGGTTTTTTTCATCTTGCGCAGGATGTCGGCGCTGACCTGCTGCGGCGACATTTTCTTGCCGTGCACTTCGACCCAGGCGTCGCCGTTGTCGGCCGCCACGATCTTGTAGGGCATCAGGTCGATGTCCTTCTGCACTTCCTTTTCGCTGAACTTGCGGCCGATCAGTCGCTTGACCGCGAACAGCGTGTTCTTGGGGTTGGTCACGGCCTGGCGCTTGGCCGAGGCGCCGACCAGCACTTCACCGTTTTCGAGGTAAGCCACGACCGAGGGGGTGGTGCGCGCGCCTTCCGAGTTTTCGATGACGCGGGGGACGTTGCCCTCCATCACTGCGACGCAGCTGTTGGTGGTGCCCAGATCGATGCCGATGATTCTGCCCATGATTAACTCCTAGATTTTCTTGGTTGACTGTGTGGAATACGGTTGGCCGAGGTTTTCAGCCGCAGGTCCGGGGACCATGTTGATGACTTGTGGATAACTTTTCGCGTTTCAAGTGCGCCATGACAAATCAATGCATTTATTTCGGGGCCGCGACCGTGACCAGCGCGGGCCGCAACACGCGGTCGGCGATCAGGTAGCCTTTTTGCAGCACGCTCACCACCGTGTTGGCTTCCTGTTCGGCTGGCACCATGCTGATGGCCTGGTGCTGGTGCGGATCGAACTTCGCGCTGGCGGCGGGGTTGATCTCGACCACCTTGTTGCGCTCCAGCGCGCTCTTGAGCTGCTTGAGCGTGGCTTCGGTGCCTTCGCGGATCTGGGCGGCCGTGGCGTCCGGCTGCTGCAGGCCGGCTTCCAGGCTGTCAATCACCGGCAGCAGGTTTTCAGCAAAACCCTCAACGGCAAACTTGCGCGCCTTGGCGACTTCTTCGTCGGCGCGGCGGCGGGCGTTTTCAGCCTCGGCCTTGGCGCGCAGGTAGCTGTCGGCCAGCTCGCTGTTTTTGGCCTGCAGCACGGCCAGTTCAGCCTGGGCGGCGCTCAGCGCATCGGCCTCGTTGGCGGCCTGGGCGGCTTCCCGTTCTTCCGGGCTGGGATCGCCGGTCAGGTCTTGATTTTGTTCGGGTTGGGTGTTGTCGGACATGGTCGGATGGCAGTTTTCAGAAGGACAAGTGAGTTAGCTGAGGGCAGCCAATCCCTTTTCAAGGACAGGGGATTGCACCCTGGCACAGAATATTGCGCGCTTTCGGGGCGCCGCACCCGGGCTTGCGGCCTGCTATGAAATCAGGAGCTGCCTGCGCAGGTGGGCAGAGGGCTGGAGCAGGATTTTATCTGTAAAAGCAGCCCGCCCGGCGGGCCAGCCGCAAATGAAAAGACAGGCGCAAGGCCTGTCTGTCGGGGCGCCGCAGGGCCTTATTTTTTCTTCACGGTGCCGGCCGACTTGACCTGGCTGGTGGCCCACTTGGCGGCGAAGGCCTGCATGTCGTTGAGGCGTTTGAGCAGGTCCACACCCATGGGCGTGACCGTGTAACCCTCGGCACCGTGACCCATCAGGCCGGCGGCGCGCAGTTCCTTGATGCGGGTGTTCAGGGTGTTTGGCGTGATGCTGCCAATGCTGTCCTGGAGCAGCCTGAAAGTCTGCGGGTGGCCATCCCTGAGCGCCCACAAGACGCGCAAGGCGTAACGCGCTTCAAGCAGTTCAAACAGCTGGCCGACTGCAGCATTTTCTTTGGCACTCATGGGGGACATCTCCTGGTCACGTTTTTGTCACAGTTAATCGGTAAGCACGCGCTTGAACCGGAATATAGCGGAAATTCAGCACTGCTACTAGTTTTATAGCTGCCCGCGCCCGCAGGGTGTAGCCTCCCAGCCAAAAAGGCTTGAAAAGTGGCACGGGATCGGGTAAGCCGCCAGGCTGTTGGCCCCCTCGGGCGCCCAACGCGGGAGCGGCGGCACACGGTCCCCGGGGTGCCTACAAATAGACTTTTTGCAGCAAACGGATCAGGTTTTTGCGCTCCGCGGCACTCAAGCGGGCGGTCGCGTCCAGCTCGAGTTCCTGGGCCGTGCGTTCCGCATCCACCATGAGCTTACGCCCGGACGGCGTGGGGTGCAGGCCGACGGCCCGGCCATCGCGCGGATGCGGCTTGCGGGCGATCAGCTCGCGCCGCTCCAGCGCATTGATCATGGCCACCAGGTTGGGCGGCTGGATACTCAGGGCGGCACAGAGCTGGCGCGAGGTGATGCCGGGGTTGTGGGTGATCAGCGACATCACCGAAAAATCGACCTGCCGCATGCCGTAAACCGCCATGCGCTGCAGGAACAGCTCGATCACCGTGATGGCGGCGCGGCTGGCGTTGTAGCCGACCAGGCCTTCCAGATAAGACGTGTCGACGGTGTCGACGGCGGGAGGCAGTTGTTCTGTCATGGGCTGGCGTGGCCTGTCATTGGCAGCGGAAGCTGGCGGCGGTCTCGATGTCGCCGCCCAGGTAGCGCGCCACCTGCGGGTGAGGGCAGAGCAAACGGCTGCGGGTCGGGCTCCAGCTGGCGGGGACTTCGGGATTGGGCACCGCGCTGCCGGGGCCGCGCGCCTGCGCGACCACCGCGTCCGGCGCCTGGCCACGCTCGACCCAGGCGACCAGCGCATCGACCATGTCCATCTGGTCGGTGGCCGGGCCGCCACGGCTGTGGTTCATGCCCGGCACCAGGAAGAGCCGGGCATGCCGGTCGGCGGCCACGCCGTGTGCACTGCGAAAACGCTGGTGCCAGGCGATGGTGTCCAGCGCAGAGAACACCGGGTCGGCCGTGCCGTGGAAAACAATCATCTTGCCGCCGTTGGCCACGAACGGTCCGAAGCGGGTGTCGGGCGGTGTCATGAAATCCATGGCCGACTCGCGGTAGAGACCGCTGGTGGCTGAAAGTTTGGGCAGGTCGGTGTCCAGGCTGAAACCCAGCGCGTAGTCGATCAGGGTGTTGCCCTGGCCCGTCAGCACGGCGGGCGAGGCCGGCGGCGTGACGAACACAAAACCCAGCGCAATCGCGTCGCGCGGACCCACGCTGTTGACGAATTTCCAGGCCGCCCAGTCATTGCCCGCGATCCCCGGGTCGGCCGGCAGGCCGGCATACACCGCGGCGCCGCTGCTGTCTTTCGGTCCGGCCAACACCCTGGCCAGCACATCCTTCTGTGCCGCGCTGAGGCAGGTGCCGGTGGCGGCTCCTGCGCTGCAAACGGGGATGTCGCGGTCCACGCGAAACGCGGTCTGGCAAGCCTGCAGGTCGGCGACCATGCCGTCGGCGAGGCCATCGAGCGCATCGCAACGTGCCAGGATGCTGCCCGAAACCAGCGCCATCTCGGCCGGCGAAAAGGCGCTGCGCAGGTCCGGCCTGCCGGTCGCAGGGTTGGGTCGCGCGATGGTCGCGAACTGCTGGGCACCCCAGACCTGGGCCACCGCAGCCAGCGGCAGGCGGTAACCCGGCGTGCTGACAAGAATGCCGTCATAGGCCTGGGGCAGGCGCGACGCGGCGACAAAGCCGTGGCGGCCGCCGTTCGAACTGCCGACCAGGTAGGACGTGTCGGGCCGCTTGCCGTAGTAGGTCCTGATCAGGGCCTTGCCCATGGGCGTGAGTTGCACCACGGCGTTGTAGCCGTAGTCGAGCCTTGCCTGCGGGTCCAGGCCGAAGGTCGCGCCGCCTATGGGCGAGCTGCGGTCGAAGGCATGGCCTGCATCCGAACTCAGCACGGCAAAGCCCTTGAGCAAGCCGTTGCTGGCCTGGCCGCCGCCCAGGATGTCGCCATACGCCGGCGTCTGGAAGCCGTCTAGGCCGCCGTTGGCCTGGTAGAAGAAGCGGCCGTTCCAGGCTGTGGGCAGGCGCATCTCGAAGCCGATGGCATAAGGTTTGCCGTCGATGGGGCCGGTGCGTTCGTGCATCAGGCCCTTGACCACGCAATGCGCCGGCATGGCCTGCGCGATGCCGGGCAGCCTGATTTGCCCGGCTTCCATCGCCTGGGCCGACACGATGCGCGTGTTGGCGAAACTGAAGCTGGCGGCCAGCCGGTCGCAGGCCAGGTCGGCGGGGGCGCCGACGGCGGCTTGCCGTACCGGCGCGCTGGGCGTGCTGCTGCAGCCGGCCAGCACCAGCAGACAGCCGGCCAGCAGGGCGACCGTGGACAGGTGGGGGCGTGTGGATGGCATGCGTGCTCCTTGGTCAATTGGGGCGGTCAGCCGCCGCGGCTCCGAGGTAGGTGCCGATCACACGCGGGTCGTGCGCCAGTTCGGAAGCGGGGCCCTCGAAGGCGATTTCGCCCATTTCGAGCACATAGGCGTAGTCGGCGGTTTCCAGCGCGGCGCGGGCGTTCTGCTCGACCAGCACGGTGGTTACGCCGGTTTTGCGCAGGGCGTCGATGGTGCGGAAAATTTCCTTGACGATCAGCGGCGCCAGACCTAGGCTGGGTTCGTCCAGCATCAGCAGCCGGGGCTGCGACATCAGCGCCCGGCCCACGGCCAGCATCTGCCGTTCGCCGCCGGACAGGGTGCCGGCGAGCTGGGTGCGGCGCTCTTTCAGGCGCGGGAACAGCTCGAAGACCACCTCCATCTGGTTGCGCCACTGCTTGTTGGCCTGGCGCACCTGGCGGTAGGCGCCCAGCACCAGGTTGTCTTCCACCGACATGCTGCCGAACAGTTCGCGCCGCTCGGGCACCAGGGCCACGCCCTGCATCACGCGTTCTTCCAGCGGCAGTGTGGCGATGGCCTGGCCGTTGTAATCGATGCTGCCGGTCGAGGGCAGCACGCCCATCAGGGCATTGAGCAGGGTGGACTTGCCGGCGCCATTCGGGCCGATCACGGTGATGATGCTGCCGGCATCGGCCTCGAGGCTGATGCCGCGCAGCACCTCGGCCTTGCCGTAGCCTGCGTGCAGGTTTTGCACCTTGAGAATGGGAGTGGACATGGGTAACTTTCTCAGTGCTCGGTGCCGAGGTAGGCGGCGCGCACCAGCGGGCTGGCCTGGATGTCTGCGGGCGTGCCCTCGATCAGGCGGGTGCCGAACTCCATCACCACGATGCGGTCGGTGACCTGCATCACCAGGTCCATGTCGTGTTCGACCAGCAAAATGCTCAGGCCCTCGCCGCGCAATTGCCGCAACACGTCGGCCAGGGCCTGTTTTTCCTTGTGGCGCAGGCCGGCGGCGGGCTCGTCGAGCAGCAGCAGGGCCGGATCGTTGCACAGCGCGCGAGCGATCTCGAGCAGGCGCTGCGGGCCCATGGCCAGGTTGCCGGCCAGCTCGTGCAGCGAATCGCCCATGCCGACCCGGCGCAGCTGGATCTCGGCCTCGCGGAACAGGCTTTGCTCTTCCTTGCGGTCCAGACCCAGCGTGGCCGACACCGCGCCGCGGCCGCCGCGCAGGTGCGCGCCCAGCGCGACGTTTTCCAGCACCGTCATGTCGGCAATCATCTTGACGTGCTGGAAGGTGCGCGAGATGCCGCGCTTGGCAATCTCGCGCGAAGGCAGCGCGGTGATGTCTTCGCCGCGGAAGGTCACCTGCCCGCGGGTGGGGGCCAACACGCCGGTGATCAGGTTGAAGGTGGTGGACTTGCCGGCGCCGTTGGGGCCGATCAGCCCGACAATCTGCCCGGCCTCGACGCTGAAGTTGATGTCGTTCACCGCGATCAATCCGCCGAATTCCTTGCGGATGTTGCTGGCCTGCAGCACCACCTCACCGGCGGCGGGCTTGTCGCGGTGCGGCAGGCTGCTGGCGGCTTGCCAGTCGACCTTGCGTGCGGCCTTGGGAAGATGGCGGTCGACAAAGGCCCAGATGCCGTTGGGTGCGTATTTGAGTACCAGCACCAGCAGCACGCCGAACACAATCACCTCGTAACTGCCGCTGGTGCCTATCAGCGCCGGCAGCAGCACCTGCAACTGGTCGGCCAGCAGCTTGGTCACCAGGGCGCCGGTGATGGCGCCCCAGACATGGCCGGCGCCGCCCAGCACCGCCATGAAGAGGTACTCGATGCCGATGTGCACGCTGAAAGGCGAGGGGTTGACCGAGCGCTGGAAATGCGCGTACAGCCAGCCCGACAGGCTGGCCAGCAGCGCGGCGATCAGGAAGATGCCGATCTTGAAGCGCAAGGTGTCTATGCCCATGGATTCGGCCATTTGCGAACCGGTCTTGAGCGAGCGTATGGCCCGGCCCACACGCGAATCCAGCAGGCGCAGCATGGCCAGCGCCGCCAGCAGCACCAGCGCCCAGGTCAGCAGGAAAAACACCCGGCCCTGGCCCAGCTCCCAGCCGAACACCGACAGCCCGGACACGCCGAGGATGCCGTCGTATTTGCCCAGCGCCTGCAGGTTGCCCATGGTGTAGTAAAGCGACAGGCCCCAGGCCAGCGTCGCCAGCGGCAGGTAGTGGCCCGACATGCGCAGCGTGATCCAGCCCAGCACGATGGCGCAGACCGCGGTCAGGCCCAGGCCCACAAACAGCGTGACCCAGGGCGAAAGCCCGGCGTTCACCGTCAGGTAGGCCGTGGTGTAGGCGCCGATGCCGACAAAGGCCGCCTGGCCGAAGGAGGTCAGGCCGCCTATGCCGGTCAGCAGCACCAGGCCCAGCACGGCCAGGCTGGAGATGCCGATATAGTTGAGCTGGGTGATCCAGAACTCGGGGACCGGCAGGACAGCGATCAGCACAATGGCGGCCAGCATCAGCAGCCACCCGATTTTTCTCAGGTACATCTCAGTGGTCCTCGTCCGAATGGCCGCTCTTGAGCGAGCGCCAGAACAACACGGGCAGGATCAGTGTGAACACAATGACTTCCTTGAAGGCGCTGGCCCAGAAGGAGCCGAAGGCCTCGATGATGCCGACCATCAGCGCGCCCAGGGCCGCCACCGGGTAACTGGCCAGCCCGCCGATGACGGCAGCGACAAAACCTTTCAGGCCGATCAAAAAGCCCGAGTCGTAAAACACCGTGGTGGTCGGGCCGATCAGCAGGCCGGACAGGGCGCCGATCAGCGCCGCCATCGCCAGCGTGAGTTGGCCGGCCGTCTGCGAGGAGATGCCCATCAGCCGTGCGCCCAGACGGTTCACCGCGGTGGCACGCAAGGCCTTGCCGTACAGCGTGCGTTCAAAAAACAGCCACAACATCACGATCAGCGCCAGCGATGCCAGCCCGATGATCACCGCCTGTCCGGACAGGTTGACCGCGCCCATGCTGAAACGCGCATCCCAGAACGGCGGGTTGCGGAAACCTTCGGCACCGAAAAACAGCAGGCCCAGGCCGGTCAGCGCAAAATGCACGCCGACCGACACAATCAGCAGCACCAGCGGCGTGGCATCGGCCAGCGACTGGTAGGCCAGGCGGTACACCAGCGGGCCGAAACAGGTGACGATGCCGACCGACAACAGGGCCTGGATAAACAGTGAGAACTGCTGGGGCGCGGCCCACAGCGTCACCAGCGACACCACCACCGGGGCCACCAGCACCTTCAGGCCAGACAGCAGGGCCTTGCCCGGCAGCTTGTAGCGTTTCCAGGTGTGCCAGGCTTCGGCCACGGCGGCCAGCCCGGCCAGCATCAGCAGCAGCCAGATGGTGCCTGGCACCTTGCCAGTCTGCAAAATCGCCAGCGTGAGCGCGCCATACGTGACGAACTCGCCCTGGGGAATAAAAATGATCCGTGTGACGGCGAACACCAGCACGGTGGCCAGGCCCAGCAGCGCGTAGATCGCGCCATTGGTCAGTCCGTCGACCAGCAGGATGCTGGCAATTGAAAAATCCATAAAAACCTTCAGGGAACGCGTGGGACGCGGGTGCCCGGTCGGGCCGGCCTGTGGCCGCGCCGTCCGGGCACGCGTCGGAATGCCGGCTTATTTGGCCTGCAGTTTCCAGTCGCCATTGACGATCTGCATGATGATGCCGGTGTCGTCGGTGTAGCCGGCATGGTTGGTCGCGGTGTAGTTGACCGTGCCGTGGAACAGCGGGATAGGCCCGGCATTTTCCAGCGCGGCCTTGAGCGCGCCGCGGAATTCCTTGGTGCCGGGCTTTGCGGTTTTCAGCGCAATCGGGATGATCTTCTGCAGGATCACAGAGGCGTCATAGGCGTGGCCGGCAAACGGGTTGCGGCTGTTGGCGCCGTAGAGCTTTTCCCAGGCGGTCACGTGGGCCATGGCGACCTGCTTGCTCGGGTGGTTGGCCGGGAGCTGCTCGGCCACCACGCCGGGGCCGGCGACCACAAACGCGCCCTCGACGTCCTTGCCGCCGACCCGCATCAGGTCACGCGAAGCTGCGCCGTGCGTCTGGTAGATCTTGCCCTTGTAGCCACGCTCGATCAGTGCCTTGTGCGGCATGGCGGCACCGCTGCCCGAGGCCACCACCAGGATGGCGTCAGGGGCGCCGGCCGTCACCTTGAGGGCCTGGCCGGTCACGCTGGTGTCGGTGCGGGCGAAACGTTCTTCCGAGACGAACTTGATGTCGGTGCCGGCCATCTTGACCTTCATGTCGCGCAGGAACAGCTCGCCGTAGGCATCGGCGTAACCGATAAAGCCGACCGTCTTGACGCCGGTTTTTTTCATGTGGGCAACGATGGCGTGGGACATCACCAGCGTGGATTGCGGCGTGTTGTACGACCAGGGGGCCTTGCCGGTGGACACGTCGATGGGCGCAAAGGTCATGTGCATGGTGCCGGTCTCGGCGGCGACGGCGGCCACCGCATTGGCCGGCGGCGTGGCGGCCGAACCCATCAGGATGTCGACCTTGTCGTCGGTCACGAAGCGCCGGGCATTCTTGGTGGCATTGGTCGGGTCGGTGGCATCGTCCAGGATGATGACGTTGAGCTTTTCGCCGGCAATGGTGGTGGGCCACAGCGCGATCGCGTTCTTGATCGGGATGCCCAGCGCCGAGGTCGGGCCGGTCAGCGGCAGGCTGACGCCGATGTTGATGTCGGCCAGCGCGGCGCTGGCGGCGGTGCCGGCCAGTGCGATGGCGAGAAGGGATTTGGTGAATGTCATGCTAAGTCTCCTGTTGTAAAAATCGACAAAAAAAAACGGGCAAGGGCAGGGCAGCGGGAAAGTCCGGTTCAGCGCGGCGCCATGCGCAAGGCGCCGTCCAGCCGTATCACTTCGCCGTTGAGGTGGCTGTTGGTCACGATATGACAGGCGAGCTGGGCAAACTCCTCGGGTTTTCCCAGGCGCGACGGAAAAGGAATCGAGGCGGCCAGCGATTGCTGCACCGGCTCGGGCAGTTGTTTCATCAGCGGCGTGGCAAACAGGCCGGGCGCCACGGTGCAGACGCGGATGCCGTGCTGCGCCAGGTCGCGCGCCATCGGCAGGGTCATGCCGACCAGCCCGCCCTTGGAGGCGCTGTAGGCTTGTTGCCCGACCTGGCCGTCGAAGGCGGCCACCGAGGCGGTGAACATCATCACGCCGCGCTCCCCGTCGTCCAGCGGCGCCAGCTTGGCGCAGGCGGCCGCGAACAGCCGGCTGACGTTGTAGCTGCCGATCAGGTTGATGGTGATGACGCGGGCGAAATCTTCCAGCGGCGCCGCCGAGCCGTCTTTTTGCACCACGCGTTTGGCGCTGCCGATGCCGGCGATGTTCATCAGGATGCGCGCCGGGCCGTGGGCGGCGGCGGCCTGCGCCAGGGCGGCGGCCACGCTGTCGCTGCTGGTGATGTCGCAGGCGCAGGCGATGGCGCGGTCGGCGCCTATGTCGGCGGCGACCTGCTGCGCCAGCGCGAGGTTGACGTCCAGCAGCGCGACTTTCGCACCGAGACGCGCCAGCTCGCGCGCCGTCGCTTCGCCGAGCCCGGAGGCGCCACCGGTCACGATGGCGGCATGTCCCTGGATGTTCATTGTTTGTCCTTTTGCGGCTGGATGGTGAAGGGCAGGCTGCCGTCGTGCAGCGCCTGGACCAGGGCGTCGCGGTGTTTGAGCACGGCGCGCTGGTTGATCGAGCCCTTGTCGGTGACTTCACCCTTGTCGATGGACGGCGGATCGCTCATCAGGTGCGCACGCGCGATGCGGCTGGCGCTGCCGGTCGCGGTGGCGGCCAGGTCGTCCAGCAGCTTCTGGAAGCGCGCCTGCACCGGGGCGCTTTCAAGCACCTCTTTCAGGCTGGCTTCGGGGCCGAGTCCACTGAGGGTGCGGCAGGCAGCCGTCGTGAAAATCAGCGCGCCGACTTCCTTGAGGTTGATGCCGGTGAGCACCGCATCCTGCACATAGGGCGCGCCGGCGGCGATGATTTTGGCGCGCAGCGGCCCGACGCTGACAAAGGTGCCGGTGCCCAGCTTGAAATCTTCGGCAATCCGGCCGTCGAACTTCAGGCCCTTGTGGACATTGTTTTTGTCGATCCAGGCAACTGCGTCGCCGGTACAGAAAAAGCCTTCCTCATCCAGCGACTCCTGCGTCGCCTCGGGCGCGCGCCAGTAGCCGGGCGTGATGTTGGGGCCGCGGTAACGCACCTCGATCTTGCCGTCCACCGGCACCAGCTTGAGCTCCAGGCCCGGTGTCGGCACACCGAGGTCGCCGGCGCGCACGTCGGGGCTGGTCACAAAAATGCCGAAGGGTCCCGACTCCGTCATGCCCAGGCCGGTGCCCATCACGATGCGTTCGCCGACCTCGGCCTCCTGGGTCTGGTGCAGGCTGTCCCAGACCGGTTGGGCCAGCGCCGCACCGGCGTAGAAAAACATCTGCACGCGGGACAGCAGGTTCTTGCGCAGGGCGTCGTCGGTTTTCATCGCGTGCGCGATCGCCTCGAAGCCGGTCGGCACGTTGAAATAGACGGTGGGCGCGATTTCGCGCAGGTTGCGCAGGGTTTCGGCCATCAGCGCCGGTGTCGGTTTGCCGTCGTCGATGTACAGCGTGCCACCGTTGTAGATGGTCATGCCGACGTTGTGGTTGCCGCCGAAGGTGTGGTTCCACGGCAGCCAGTCGATCAGCACCAGTGGCTCCTGGGCCAGCACCGGCATGGACTGGCGCATCTGCTGCTGGTTGGCGCACCACATGCGCTGGGTGTTGATGACGGCCTTGGGCAGCTTGGTCGAGCCCGAGGTGAACAAAAACTTGACGATGGTGTCCGGGCCGGTGGCCTGCATGGCGGCATCCACGGCGGCTGTGGCTTTTGTCGCGACCAGTTGATCAAAAGTGGTCACAGCCCTTTCCAGTTGAGCGTGGGCAGCTACTGAATTGATAGCAACCTCGACGTCCGGACCGACCGTGGCGGCAATCGCCTTGCCGTAGCGGCCGGCGTCGCTGACAAACACCAGCCCGGGCGTCAGCGTGTCCAGCACATGGCGCAGCTTGTCGTAGTCCTGGCTCACGGTGGAGTAAGCCGGTGACACCGGGCAGAAAGGTATGCCCACATACATGCAGCCCAGTGCGAGCAGCGCGTGCTCCAGGTCGTTTTCGCTGAGGATGGCAACCGGGCGCTCGGCATTCAGGCCGCGGTCCAGCAGGGCCTGGCCGATGCTGCGGGCGCTGGCCAGCGCTTCGGCGTAGCTGATGTGGCGCCAGTCGCCGGAACTGCCATCTGCATTTTTGATGCGCCGCGCCATGAAGGTCCGCTCCGGCGCGACCTGCGCCCAGTGCAGCAGGCGGTCGGTCATGCGCGCCGCATAGTCGCCCAGCGGCTGGTCGGCCTTGAGGTATTGCGTGCCGCCGTCGTCGCCGCGCAACTCGACGCGCGTGACGCCGAAGACCAGGGGCCGGTAGCGGGCAGGGGAGGAAAGGGTGGTCTCGCTCATGTTGTCTCTGTGCCGATCTGGATCTGGGGGCTCAGTCTTTGCTGACCTTGTTGGCCTTGCCCTCAAGGAAGGCCTTGACGCGTTCTTTTGCTTCGGGCGCGTTCTGCACGATCGCCGCCATCAGAGACTCGGTGAAGAAGCCCTGGTCGGCAGGCTGCTCGGCGATGCGCGGCAAGGCATGCATCAGCGCGTAGTTGGTCAGCGGTGCGTTCTGCGCCACGCGCAGGGCGAGTTCCATCGCCTTGTCGAAGGCCTGGCCTTCGGGAACCAGGTACTGGGCAAAACCGGCGCGTTCACCGTCCTGCGCGTTGTAGACGCGGCCGGTCAGCATCATGTCGGTCATGCGCGCCACGCCGATGAGTTTCGGAATGCGCACCGAACCGCCGCCGCCCACAAAAATGCCGCGCGAGCCTTCCGGCAGCGCATAAAAGGCCGAGTCATCGGCAACCCGGATGTGGCAGGCGCTGGCCAGCTCCAAGCCGCCGCCGACCACCGCGCCGTGCAGCGCCGCAATCACCGGCACCGGGCCATGCTGCACACATTCGAGCGCGGCGTGCCACATGCGTGAATGCATCAAGCCCTGTCCGGCATCGCGGTCCTGCAGCTCGCCGAGATCCAGGCCGGCGCAGAAGTGTGCGCCCTCGCCATGGATCACCGCGGCGCGCACCGTGGCGGGCAGGGTTTCGAACATGTTGCGCAATGCCAGGATGAGTCCATCATTGAGGGCATTGCGCTTGGATGGGCGGGCCAGGCGGATAACGGCAATTTCCTGCTGTTCGCCGCGAAGCTCAAGCTGAAGGTCGGTAGAAGGTGTGTGTGCGTTCATGGAAAGGTTTGCAAGTTGCATCGATTATTGTTATAAACAATAACCAATTCAATCGATTTTCAGCCTGATTCCTCAGTGTTAACCCGCATGGGCTCGGGTCGGGCCAAGACAGGAGACAAAGACATGGACTACAAAAACCTCATCGCCATCGACATCCACACCCACGCCGAGGTCAGTTGCTGGAACCCGTTTGACAACTACGGCGAGGAATACGACCGCGCGGCCGACAAGTACTTCAAGAACAGCCGCCGGCCCACGATCGAGGAAACCATCGCCTACTACCGCGAGCGCAAGATCGGGCTGGTCATGTTCACCGTGGACAGCGAATCCAAGCTGGGCCGGCGCCGCATTCCGAACGAGGAGATCGCCGAGGCTGCGCAGAAAAACAGCGACATGATGATGTGTTTCGCGAGCATCGACCCGCACAAGGGAAAGATGGGGGCGCGCGAGGCCGAGCGGCTGATCAAGGACCACGGCGTCAAGGGTTTCAAGTTCCACCCGACGGTGCAGGGCTTTCACCCCTACGACAAGATGGCCTGGCCGATTTACGAGGTCATCAATGAGCACAAGCTGCCGGCGATTTTCCACACCGGGCACAGCGGCATCGGCAGCGGCATGCGTTGCGGCGGGGGCTTGCGGCTGGAATTCAGCAACCCGATGCACCTCGACGATGTGGCCATCGATTTCCCCGACATGCAGATCGTCATGGCGCACCCGAGCTTTCCGTGGCAGGACGAGGCGCTCAGCGTCGCCACCCACAAGCCCAATGTCTGGATCGACCTGTCGGGCTGGAGCCCCAAGTACTTTCCCAAACAGCTGGTGCAGTACGCCAACACCCTGCTCAAGGACCGCGTGCTTTTCGGCAGCGACTACCCGCTGATCACGCCCGAGCGCTGGATGAAGGACTTCGAGGACGCCGGCTTCAAGCCCGAGGTGATGCCCGGCATCCTCAAGGGCAATGCGATGCGGCTTCTCGGCCTGGGCCAGGAAACCGCCGCCTGAACACGGGCGGCGCCGGGTCAGGCCGGCAGTGAAACCGCCGCGCCGCTGGCCGACGAGGCCATGATCGCGTTGATCAGCCGCTGCACCTGCAGGGCCGAGCGGCCGGTGACCGACGGCTCCGTGCCCTTGCGGATGGCCGCGACAAAATCCTGCAGCAACGCGCGGTGAAATGCGTGGTCGAAGGCCATGGGGTTGGCGCCTGATCCCGTGGCCTGTCGCAAGCCGACCTGGACCTGGCGGCCGTCCGTGAGTTCGGCGCGCAACTCGCCGGCTTCCAGCGTGGCACTGCCCCCGGTGAAGTTCAGCGCGATACGTTCCGGAAAGCCAGGCCAGGCCGCGGTCGTTGCATCGATGTTGCCAATCGCGCCGTTGGGATAGTGCAGCGCGGCCGCCACCGTGTCTTCACATTCCATGCGGTGGACCGCGCTGGTGCCGGCCATGGCCATCACCCGGTCGGGCATGCCGGTCAGGCTCAGCATCAGGTCCAGGGTGTGGATGGCCTGGGTCATGAGCACGCCGCCGCCGTCACGCGCCAGGGTGCCGCGGCCCGGCTCGTCGTAATAGCTTTGTGGCCGCCACCAGCGGATGCTGGCCGATGCACTGAGCAGCTCTCCGAGCGCGCCTTCCCTGATCAGCCGGGCCAGCGCCAGCGAGACGTCGCGCATGCGGTGCTGCAGCATCACGGCCAGATGCACGCCGTTTTGCTCGCAGACGTCGACCATCTGCTGCGCTTTCTCCAGGCTCACATCCAGCGGCTTTTCGACCAGCACATGTTTGCCGGCGCGCGCCAGCCGCTCCACGATCTCCCCATGCGTGTTGGGCGGCGTGAGCACCAGTGCGGCTTCAATGCTCGCGTCCTCCAGGATGTCTTCCAGCCGGGTGCTGGTGAGCGCGCCTGCGGGCAGGCTCAGGGCTGCGAGCTTGCCGGCACTGCGTGCCACCACGCGTGCCAGCGTCACCTCACCCGCCAGATCCCGGATGCTCTGCAGGTGCGGCGCCCAGGCCTGGCCGGCACCTACAACCGCGATGCGCATCGCCGCGCGCGCCGCCTCAGTCAAGCTTGATGCCGGCGGCCTTGATGACCTGTGCCCATTTGTCAACTTCGTTTTTCTGGAACTCGGTCACCTGCGCCGGCGTCATGGTCGAGCCCTGCATGCCCAGGCCCTTGAGGCGATCCTGGAACTCGGCGGTCTGCAGGATTTTCATGACCTCTTCATGCAGCCTGTCGACGACGGGTTTGGGTGTGCCGGCCGGCACGAACAGGCCTTGCCAGGACGTCACCTCGAAGCCCGGCACGCCGGACTCGGCCACCGTCGGCACGTTGGGGAAGGCTTCCAGGCGTTTGGATGAGCTCACGGCCAGCGCGCGCAGCTTGCCGCTGTTGATGTGCTGGGCCGCCACCACCGAGGTGTCGAACATCATGTCGACCTGGCCGCTGATCACGTCGGAGATTGCCGGGCCGCTACCCTTGTACGGCACGTGGATGAACTGCGTGCCCGATTTGAAGCCCAGCATCTCCAGCGCCATGTGCTGAGAGGTGCCGCTGCCTGCCGAGGCCGACGAAATCGTCTTGGGTTTGGCCTTGGCTGCAGCCAGCACGTCCTGCAATGTCTTGTACGGGCTTTTTTCGCCGACCACCAGGATCACCGGGTTGGAGCCGATCAGCACGATGGGTGTGAAGGACTTGACCGGGTCATACCCGAGTTTGGGATACAGGCTGACGTTGATGGCATGGGAACTGATGGTGCCGCCCACCAGGGTGTAGCCGTCGGCCGGCGCACGCGAGCCCTGTTCCGAGCCGACACTGCCGCCCGCGCCGCCCTTGTTCTCGATGACGATGTTGGTGCCCAGCGCAGCGCTGAGTTTTTGCGAAATCAGGCGGGCCAGGATGTCGGTCGTGCCGCCGGCCGGGAAGGGCACCAGGTAAGTGATGTTTTTGGACGGGTATTTGTCCTGGGCCCAGGCGGGCAGGGCAGCCGTGCCCAGCGCCAAGGGCAGGGCGAGGGCGGCGGCGGCGTGGATCAATGAGCGGCGTTTCATGGTGTCTCCTGGTTTGAGGGAAGGCAGCGCCGGCCCTGGCAGGGACGACAAAGCGCGCGGAATAAGACGGGGAAAGTGATGGAATACATCAGTCATCGTACAACTTGGCCTGTCCCTCCCCATCGGGGATTTCCCTCATCGCCGACCGAAAAATACGCTGTTTCGGGCTTCAGGCGCCCGGTGAGTTGTCCAGGGTCTGGCCTTTGCGCAGCCGTTCGCGGCTGTTGGACAGGTGGGTGCGCATGGCTGCCCGGGCTGCTTCGGGGTCCTGGCTGCGGATGGCGTTGTAGATGTTCTCGTGCTCGCCGTTGACGCGCTGCAGGTAGACCAGCCGGCCTTCCGGGGCGCTTTGCGGCGTGTTCACCCGCGTGCGCGGGATGATCATGGTGCCCAGGTAGGTCATCAGGTCTTCGAAGTGGCGGTTGCCCGTGGCGCGTGCCACTTCCATATGGAACTGGAAGTCCGGCGGCACCGCGTCGGAGTCGGCATGGATGGAGTCCTGGAAGGCCCGCAGCGCAGTGGCCATGGCTTCCAGGTTGGCCGTGCTTCTCCTCTGGGCGGCCAGGCCTGCCGCCTCGGTTTCCAGGCTGATGCGCAGCTCCAGCACCGAGATCACGTCGTTGACCGTGGCGAAGTCGGCAGCGGCAATCTTGAAGTTGCCCGCGTCCCGGTTGGGGATCACAAAGGTGCCGATGCCGTGCCGGGTTTCGACCAGGCCGGACGCCTGCAATTTGGAAATCGACTCCCGCACCACCGTGCGGCTCACGTCGAAACGGGCCATGATTTCGGCTTCGGTGGGCAGCTTGTCGCCCGGCTTGAGCTGACCGTCGCGGATGCTGGCGGCCAGGCTTTCGACGATTTCAGTCACCAGCCCGCGCGGTCGGCGCATGCGCGGGGCTTCGTCGGACAGGGGAGGCAGCAGGTTCGATTCCATCGGGTGGGCTGGTAGTAGGGGTTTGCCTTGATGACCGCAGAAAGCGCTTGACAGTTAAAAGAGCGTCACTAGAATTCCGTGTCATCAGACAACATATGACTGATGTGTTGGTCGATTCAAGTGACTGTAGCAGCCTTGGCGGAAATGTCCAGCGCTTGCAGCCAACAGCTTCCCCCAAAAGACAACTATGACAATCAAGGTTCACGAAAAACTGCTGCTGACCGGTGCTGCCGGCGGCTTGGGCCAGGCCCTGCGCGAGCGCCTCAAGGCAAACTGCAGCATCCTGCGCCTGTCGGACCGGGTGGCCCTGGGCGAGGCCGGCCGCAACGAGGAAATCCTGCTGGCCGACCTGGCCGACGCCGCCGCGGTGGACGCGATGGTGCAGGGCGTGGATGCCATCGTGCATCTGGGTGGCGTGTCGGTGGAAGGCCCCTTCGGTCCCATCCTGCAGGCCAACATCCTGGGCCTGTACAACCTGTACGAGGCCGCCCGCAAACACGGCGTCAAACGTGTGGTGTTTGCCAGTTCCAACCACGTCACCGGCTTTTACCGCCAGAGCGAAACCATCGATGCCGATGCGCCGGCGCGGCCCGACGGCATGTACGGCCTGAGCAAGGCTTTTGGCGAAGACCTCTCGCGTTTTTATTTCGACCGTTACGGCATCGAGACCGCCTGCGTGCGCATCGGCTCCTCCTTCCCCGAGCCGAAAGACCGCCGCATGCTGGCCACCTGGCTGAGCTTCGACGACCTGCACCGGCTGATCACCGCCTGCCTGACGACCCCGGTCCTCGGCCACAGCATCGTGTTCGGCATGTCCGACAACGCGGTGACCTGGTGGGACAACCGCCGCGCCCGCCACATCGGCTTCGTCGCGAAGGACAGCTCGGACATCTTTCGCGACGCCGTCTACGCGCGCACGCCCGCACCCGACCTCAGCGATCCCGCCGTGCAGTTCCAGGGCGGCGGTTTCGTCAAGGCCGGCCCCTTTGCCGGTTGAGGTGAGGGGCCTGTGTTCAACCGCTTTTTCGTTTCTCGTTTCTGTCAGTAGTTTTTAAAACCGTCCAACAAGGAGACAAACCATGACTTTCCGCCGCCACCTGATTGCCGCCGCCGCGCTGGCTTCCTTCGTTTTCACCTTGCCCCTGGCCGCACAGGCGCAAATGGTGCTCAAGGCCTCCGACACCCACCCGGCGGGTTACCCGACGGTGGTCGCCGTCGAGGCCATGGGCAAGAAGCTCGAAGCCCAGACCAATGGCCGCATCAAGATGCAGATGTTCCCCGGCGCCGTGCTCGGCCAGGAAAAGGAAACCGTCGAGCAGACCCAGATCGGCGCGCTGCAGATCAACCGCATCTCGCTGGGCGTGATCGGCCCCATCGTGCCGGATGTCGACGTGTTCAACATGCCCTTCGTGTTCCGTGACATCGCGCACATGCGCAAGGTCATCGACGGCCCGATCGGCGACGAACTGCTGGCCAAGGTCACGGCCAGCCCGGCCCGCCTGGTGGCCCTGGGCTGGATGGACGGCGGCGCGCGCAGCCTGTACACCAAGAAGCTGGTCAAATCCCCGGCCGACCTCAAGGGCGTGAAGGTCCGCATGATGGGCAACCCGCTGTTTGTCGACACCATGAACGCGATGGGCGGCAACGGCATTTCCATGGCCTACGGTGAAGTGTTCAGCGCGCTGCAGACCGGCGTGATCGACGGTGCGGAAAACAACCCGCCCAGCATGTTCACCTCCAACCACTACTCCGCCGGCGCCAAGTATTACGCGCAGACCAACCACCTGATCATTCCCGAACTGCTGGTGATGTCCAAGGTGGCTTGGGACAAGCTCACGCCGGCCGACCAGGCGCTCGTCAAGAAGCTGGGCCGTGAAGCCCAGATGGACCAGCGCGTGTTGTGGGACAAGAGCGTGGAAGACTACTCGGCCAAGCTCAAGGCCGCCGGTGTCGAGTTCGTTCCGGTGGACCAGAAGCTGTTTTTTGACGCCACGGCACCCGTGCGCGCCAAGTACGGCGTGAAGTTTGCCGACCTGATGAAGCGCATCGACGCGACCAAGTAAACGTCGCTCCCGGGCCCGTGCGCGCTGTACCAGCGCGCACGGGCCGTCCTGCCGTACCGCGGAACCCCCATGAAACACCACACCCTGCGCTTCAACGACTGGCTGTACCTCGCGTGCATCTGGATCTCCGGCCTGTCGATCTTCGTCATGTCCCTGATCATTCCCTGGGGCATCTTCACGCGTTACGTGCTGGGCACCGGTTCGCAGTGGCCCGAGCCGATTTCGATCCTGCTGATGGTGATCTTCACCTTCTTCGGCGCCGCTGCCGGCTACCGGGCCAACGCGCATATCTGCGTGGCCATGGTCACCGACCGCATGCCCGCGGGATTGCGCAGCGCGGTGGCCTGGGTCATGGACATCCTGATGGCCGTGGTGTCCGTCTTCATGGCCTATTACGGCGCCAAGCTCTGCATGCAGACCTGGGGCCAGAACATCGGCGAAATTCCCTGGATGCCGGTGGGCGCGACCTACCTGCCGCTGCCGATAGGCGGCGTGATCACCCTCATCTTCGTGCTCGAACGCATGGCGCTGGGCCACCAGGGCGACCGCGAAGTGGTTACCTACGACCACGAAAAAATTGAAGGCGAGGCCCTCTGATGGATGCGTTTGTTCTGCTGGGGTCCTTTCTCCTGCTCATGATTCTCGGCCTGCCGGTGGCTTATGCGCTGGGCCTTTCCGCGCTGATCGGCGCCTGGTGGATAGACATCCCGCTGGACGCGGTGATGATCGCCATTTCCAGCGGCGTCAACAAGTTCTCGCTGCTGGCGATTCCCTTCTTCGTGCTGGCCGGCGCCATCATGGCCGAGGGTGGCATGTCGCGGCGGCTGGTGGCGTTTGCCAGCGTGCTGGTGGGGTTTGTGCGCGGCGGCCTGTCGCTGGTCAACATCCTGGCTTCCACCTTCTTCGGCGCGATTTCGGGCTCGTCCATGGCCGACACCGCCTCCATCGGTTCGGTGCTGATCCCCGAGATGGAGAAAAAAGGCTACCCGCGCGACTTCGCCACGGCCGTCACAGTCAGCGGTTCGGTGCAGGCCATCCTGATTCCGCCCAGCCACAACGCGGTGATCTATTCACTGGCTGCCGGCGGTGGCGTGTCGATCGCGGCGCTGTTCCTCGCGGGCGTGTTACCCGGGCTGCTGCTGGGCCTGACGCTGGCCGTCATGTGCCTGTTCATCGCAAAAAAACGCAACTTTCCCAAGGGCCGCGTCATCCCGATGCGTGAGGCGCTGAAGATCTGCGTCGATGCCTTGTGGGGTCTGATGACCATGGTCATCATCCTGGGCGGCATCCTGTCGGGCATCTTCACGGCCACCGAGTCGGCGGCCATCGCCGTGATCTGGGCTTTCTTCGTGACCATGTGCATTTACCGCGACTACAAATGGCGCGAGCTGCCCAAGCTGGTGCACCGCACGGTCAAGACCCTGTCCATCGTGATGATCCTGATCGCGTTTGCTGCGAGCTTCGGCTACATCATGACGCTGATGCAGATCCCGCAGCAGATCACCGGCATGTTCACCAGTGTCTCGAATGACAAGATCGTGGTGCTGATGATGATCAATGTGCTGCTGCTGATCCTGGGCACGCTGATGGACATGGCGCCGCTGATCCTGATCATGACGCCCATCCTGTTGCCGGTGGTGACGCAACTCGGCGTGGACCCGGTGCATTTCGGCATGATCATGATGGTCAACCTCGGCATGGGCCTGATCACGCCACCCGTCGGGGGTGTGCTGTTTGTCGGCGCGGCGGTGGCCAAGCTTCCCATCGAAAAGGTGGTCAAGGCGCTGTACCCCTTCTTTGGCGCGCTGCTGCTTGTGCTGTTCCTGGTGACCTATGTGCCGGCGCTGTCGCTATGGCTGCCCAACCTGCTGCTCAAGTGAACCGGCCATGAAGATGAAGCGCACCGCAGTCTGCTGCCAGAATCGCTGGGCCTGCCTGGGAGGGCGGTCGTGATGGCCGCGTCCGGCGCGGCTAGCCCGGCCACCTGGGTCTACGTCTCCAACGCCGACAGCCAGGATATCTCGGTGCTGCAGCTGGACCGTGCGGCGGGCCGGCTCACGCCGGTGGCCACGGTGCCGGTGGGCGGCGTGGCCATGCCCATGGCGGTGAACCGCGACAAAAAATTGCTCTACGTGGCGAGCCGCTCGCAGCCGTTTCGCGTGCTCACTTTTGCCATCGACGGCGCCACCGGCGGGCTCAACAAACGGGGCGAGGCCGCGCTGGCCGACAGCATGGCCAACATCGACCTGGACCCTTCCGGCCAGTGGCTGTTCGCGGCTTCCTACGGCGGCAACAAGATCACCGTCAACAGCGTCGGCAACGACGGCCTGGTGGGCGCGGTGCAGCAACTGGTGCGCACGGCACCGAATGCGCATGCCATCCATGCCGATGCGTCCGGGCGTTATGTGTTTGCCACCAGTCTGGGCGGCGACAACCTGTCGAGCTGGCGCTTCGAGGCGGCCAGCGGAACGCTGACTGCCAACGAGCCGCCGCTGGTCAATGTCTCGCCCGCCAAAACCGGGCCGCGCCATTTCCTGTGGGACAAGGCGCAGAAACACGTTTACCTGATCAACGAGCTCGACGGCGGAGTCGATGTGTTCGCCTACGACGCTGCCAAAGGTGCCATGCGCCACCTCCAGCGCAGCACGGTGGTGCCGCCGGGCTTTGCCGGCAAGGTCTGGGCGGCCGACCTGCAGATCTCGCCCGACGGCAACTACCTCTATGGCTCCGAGCGCACGTCGAGCACGTTGACCACCTTCAAGGTCGATGCCACCACCGGCCGGTTGCAGGTCGTGGGCCAGACGCCCACCGAAAAAACGCCGCGCAGCTTTGCCATCGACTCGAGCGGCCGCTTTCTGGTCGCTGCCGGCCAGGACTCGCACGCCGTCTCGCTGCATCCGATCGACGGTGCCACCGGCCTGCCGGGTCCGGGCAAGAGCCAGCCCGCCGGCAAAAACCCGAACTGGGTCGAAATCGTGGACTTCTCATGAGTACCGACACGCGCCAGCCCATCTCCATCCGCATGCATGATGCGGACAACGTGGCCATCGTCGCCAATGACGGCGGCCTGCCGCCGGGCGCCCTGCTGCCGGGCGGCCTGGTGCTGGTCGATCGCATTCCACAAGGCCACAAGGTTGCGCTGGTCGACCTGCCCCGGGGCGCGGCGGTGCTGCGTTACAACGTGCCCATCGGTTACGCGCTGAAAGACATTCCCGCAGGAAGCTGGGTGCACGAGCGCTTGCTCGAGATGCCGGCCGCGCGCGGTCTCGACGGCCTGCCGATCGCCACCGTCAAGCCGCCCGCGCAGGGCCCGCTGCAGGGTTACACCTTCGAGGGCTACCGCAATGCCGACGGCTCGGTCGGCACGCGCAACATCCTGGCCATCACCACCACGGTGCAGTGTGTAGCCGGCGTGGTGGACTTTGCGGTCAAACGCATCAAGGCCGAGCTGCTGCCGAAATTCCCCAACGTCGACGACGTGGTCGGTCTCGAGCACAGCTATGGCTGCGGCGTCGCGATCGACGCGCCCGACGCCATCATCCCGATACGCACGCTGCGCAACATCAGCCTGAACCCCAACTTCGGCGGCGAGGTGATGGTGGTCAGCCTGGGCTGCGAGAAGCTGCAACCCGAGCGCCTGCTGCCGCCCGGGTCCATTCCGATTCTCGACCAGCGTGAGGTGCCCGCCGGCGGCGAAGTGCAGGTGGAGCCGCCACTCGATGTGGTCTGCCTGCAGTCCGAGAACCACGTCGGCTTCATGTCCATGATTGATTCCATCATGCAGGCCGCCGTGCTGCACCTGGAAAAACTCGACGCGCGCCGCCGCGAAACCGTGCCCGCCAGCGAACTGGTGGTCGGTGTGCAGTGCGGCGGCAGCGATGCGTTTTCCGGCGTCACCGCCAACCCGGCCGTCGGCTTTTGCACCGACCTGCTGGTGCGCGCCGGCGCCAGCGTGATGTTTTCGGAAACCACCGAAGTCCGCGACGGCATCGATCAATTGACTTCACGCGCGAGCACGCCCGAGGTCGCGCAGGCCATGATCCGCGAGATGGCCTGGTACGACGCCTACCTGCACAAAGGAATGGTCGACCGCAGCGCCAACACCACGCCCGGCAACAAAAAGGGCGGCTTGTCCAACATCGTCGAAAAAGCCATGGGCTCCATCGTCAAGTCCGGCAGCGCGCCCATCAGCGGTGTGCTGGCTCCGGGTGAGAAGCTGCACCAGAAGGGCCTGATCTACGCCGCCACACCGGCCAGCGACTTCATCTGCGGCACGCTGCAACTGGCCGCCGGCATGAATTTGCATGTCTTCACCACCGGCCGCGGCACGCCTTACGGCCTGGCCGAGTGCCCGGTCATCAAGGTTGCCACCCGCAGCGACCTGGCGCGGCGCTGGCATGACCTGATGGACATCAACGCCGGCCGCATCGCCGACGGCGAGGCCAGCATCGCCGACGTGGGCTGGGAGATGTTCCACCTGATGCTCGAGGTCGCCAGCGGCCGCAAGAAGACTTGGGCCGAACACTGGAAGCTGCACAACGCGCTGGTGCTGTTCAACCCGGCACCCGTGACATAAATCCTCGGGCGGTCGCTGCAGGCGCAGCGTTCGCCCCTCACTGACTCCATCTTTACAAGCGAGACCCCATGACACAACACACGCCTTACCAGTCCTTTCCCAACAGCTTCAAGCGCGACCTGCTGGCCGGCAAAAAACTGATCGGCTGCTGGTCCTCCCTGTCCAACGCCATCACCACCGAAGTGCTGGGCGTCGCCGGCTTCGACTGGATCCTGCTCGACGGCGAACATTCGCCCAACGACATGGCCACCTACATCCCGCAGCTGATGGCGCTCAAGGACAGCGTCAGCGCGCCGGTGGTGCGCCCGACCTCCAACAACGCGGTCGAGCTCAAGCGCCTGCTGGACGCCGGCTTCTACAACTTCCTGATTCCGTTTGTCGAGACCGCCGAGCAGGCGGCCAGCGCCGTCGCGGCCACGCGTTACCCGCCCCAGGGCATACGCGGTGTGTCGGTGTCCCAGCGCAGCAACAAATACGGCACCGTGCCTGATTACCTCAAGTCCATCAACGACCACATCTGCGTGATGGTGCAGATCGAAAGCCGCGCCGGCGCGGATGCAGCGCGTGACATCGCCGCCATCGACGGCGTGGACTGCATCTTTGTCGGCCCGTCGGACCTGGCCGCCGGTTTTGGCCATCTCGGCAATGCCGGCCACCCGGAGGTGCAGGCGGCCATGGTCAAGATATTCGCTGACGCGAAAGCACACGGCAAGCCGGTCGGCATCCTGGCGCCGGTCGAAGCCGACGCGCGCCGCTACATGGAGATGGGCGCCACCTTTGTCGGTGTCGGCAGCGACCTCGGCGTGTTCCGCGGCGCCACGCAGGCGCTGCGCGACAAGTACCTGGCCTGACTCTCCGCTTTTCCCTGTGTCATCCCGGACCTGATCCGGGATCCATGCCCCGTCTTTTGAATCGCGGCCTGTAGCCGCAAGAATTTTTAACGAACAAGGAGTATTTTCATGAGCAAGCTTGGATTTATCGGCCTCGGCATCATGGGCGCGCCGATGGCCGCCCACCTGGTCAAGGCCGGCCATGAGGTGTTCCTCGCCACGCGCAGCAAGGTGCCTGCGGACCTGCTGACCGGCAAGGCTGTGGCCTGTGCCTCGGCGCAGGAAGTCGCCGAGAAGGCCGACATCATTTTCATGATGCTGCCCGACACGCCCGATGTGGCCAAGGTGCTGTTCGGCGAGCAGGGCGTCGCTGCCGGTCTCAAGAGCAACGCCAAGGGCAAGACGGTGGTCGACATGAGCTCGATCTCGCCGATGGACACCAAGGAATTCGCGGCAAAGATCAACGCACTCGGCGCTGATTACCTCGACGCGCCGGTCTCCGGCGGTGAGGTCGGCGCCAAGGCCGCCAGCCTGACCATCATGATAGGCGGCCCGGAAGCGGCCTTCGAGCGCGTCAAGCCGCTGTTCGAGCTGATGGGCAAAAACATCACGCTGGTCGGCGGCAACGGCGACGGCCAGACCTGCAAGGTCGCCAACCAGATCATCGTGGCGCTCAACATCGCCGCCGTCGGCGAAGCCCTGCTGTTCGCCAGCAAGGCCGGCGCCGATCCGGCCAAGGTGCGCCAGGCGCTGATGGGCGGTTTTGCCGCCTCGCGCATTCTCGAAGTGCACGGCGAACGCATGATCAAGCGCACCTTCAACCCGGGTTTTCGCATCGGCCTGCACCAGAAAGACCTGGGCCTGGCGCTCAGCGGTGCGCGTTCGCTGGGCGTGGCGCTGCCGCAAACCGCCGGCGCCGCACAACTGATGCAGGTCTGCAGCGCCAACGGCATGCAGGACCTCGACCACTCGGCGCTGGTGCGCGCACTCGAGCTGATGGCCGCCCACGAAGTCGCCAAAGCCTGAGCCCTTCCAGTTTTCAACAACAGATTCAGGAGACGAACATGACACTCAATCGCCGCAAGGTTCTCGCATCTTCCGTGGCCCTGGGCCTGGCCGCTGCCACAGGCGTGCAGGCGCAGACCGCCGCCTGGCCGTCCAAACCGATACGCCTGATCGTGCCTTACCCACCGGGCGGCTCGTCCGACATCATCGGCCGCTCGATCAGCCAGGCGCTGTCGGAAGCGCTCAAGCAGCCCGTCATTGTTGAAAACCGCGCCGGCGCCAACGGCAACCTCGGCGCCGACCTGGTCGCCAAGTCCGCACCCGACGGCTACACGCTGCTCTTGTGCGACACCGGCGCGCTGGCCATCAGCCCCTCGGTCTACACCAAGCTGCCGTTTGACCCGAGCAAGGACCTGCGCGGCGTCACCATGCTGGCCTACTCGCCGCATCTGCTGGTGGTGCATCCCTCGGTGCCCGCCAACAACCTGAAGGAACTGGTGGCCCTGTCGCAAAAGTCCCAGCTCAACTTCGCCGTCACCGCCATGGGCAGCGCGCCGCACCTGGCCGGCGTGTCGGTGGAACGCGCCAGCAACGCCAAGTGGCAGTACATCCCCTACAAGGGCGGCTCGCAGGCGGTGAACGACACCGTCGCCGGCCAGACCCAGGTGCTGATGAACGGCATGCTGGCCACACTGCCCTTTGTGCAGAGCGGCAAGCTGAAGATCCTCGGCGTCTCCAAGGCCACACGCATGCCGCTGATCGGCAACGTGCCGACCCTGCAGGAGCAGGGCCTGGCCGGTTTCGAGTCCGGCACCTGGCAGGGCGTGCTGGTGGCCGCCGGCACACCGCAGCCCATCGTCAACCGCCTGAACGCCGAACTGATCAAAATCATCCGCAGCCCCGAGATCCGCGCCAGACTGAGCGGGCAGGGCGCCGAAGTGGTGACCATGACCTCCGCCGAGCAGGACAAGTTCTTCAACCAGGAGCGCAAGCGCTGGGCTGATGTGGTGGCTGCGGCCAACATCAAGCTCGACTGATCGCTTCAGGGGTGCTCAAGCGCTCCTGATTTGATAGCTGCTCACGCTTGTCGAATAAGGGTTGGATGCGGATTTGGCTTGCGAAAGCCTGGCTGGCCGGTTTTGCGCTTTCAGGATTGCTTATCAGACGTTTGGCTTGTCCGCGCCTGCGGCAAAAGCAGGCCTTCGTCGAGCAGCTTTTGCACGATGCCTGCCTGCAGCAGGTCGCGCCGGCGTTTGGCTTCCGGCCGCAGCGGCGCCTTCGCGGCCATCCAGCGCTTGAACTCGACAAACGATTCCGGCGCGATGGTGCGCATCAGCGTCATGCGGCCGGTCGCGGAGATCACGACATGTTCAAAGCGCGGCGCATTCGTCAGCACTGACGCGCGCACGGCCTGCACCGGCCACAAGTCGCCCTCGTCATCCGAGAAGCGAAAGGGATGGGGATCATCGCCTTCGGGCTGCCGCCGCAGAAAGTCGACTTCAAACCCTTTGGCATTGATCGCGGTTTCGTTCTGGCCCTCCTTGCGCACAAAGCTGGCGTCGGCGCGCTGCAGGACACCGAGCATGGATGCATCGAGCTTCCCGATGTCGGTCATGAAGCGCACACGCCGGCGCGCGTCCCACAACAAATCAACGTCCTGGGTGGCCAGCGCGCCCTGCACGATGCGCACCCCTGCTGCGGTTTCATAGGCATACAGCGCATGGGTGCCCACCACGGTGAAATGCTGGCCAAGCCCAGCGTCTTCGATGGCCTGCAACACGGCAATAACGGCCGACGGCACCCGGCCCACCTTCAGCGCCTTGTTCAGGCGCTCCGCGTCTTTCAGCGCATCGCGTAGCAACTTCAGCCGCGCCTCCACCTCACGCTTGCGGGCGGTGAATTCTTCGTGGACTTTTTCAGTGTCAGGCGAGCGCGGCCCGACGCGGCTCTGGCGGTTGTCAGGCTGGGTCTTCACCAGATATTCATACTCGCCCTGACGCTTCCAGTACATGCCCCCGGCGTAGTTGCGGGCCTGCGCCTGGACACGCATGAACTCATCGAACACCGTGGTCGAGTCGATCAGTTGCCTGGCAGCGTTGTCTGACAGAGGAAGGTAATCCATTGGCCGTAGATTTGTTGAATTTGAATTTTATACGGCCAAAATCAGTATGTCCAACAAATATGCTGGAAATTACTCCTGATTTGATAGCTGCTTACGCTCGTCGGATAAGGGCTGGAGGCCGATTCGTCTATAAAAAGCTTTGTCATCCCGGACCAGATCCGGGATCCATGCCGCATGAACCAGCGTCGCATGTGAGCAGACATGGATTGCGGGTCAGGCCCGCAATGACCAAACCCTTTGTCCCAGCGCCCCGGACGGTCAGCCCGGACTTGCGCCGCGGCGTCGGCGCAGCAGCGCCTCCACGCCTTCAAACAGCGCCTCGCTCAGCAGCGCCAGCAGCGTGGCGGGCAGGGCGCCGGCCAGCAGCAGTTCGCGGTCGTTCAGCGCCAGCCCCGTGACGATGCGCTCGCCATAGCCGCCTGCACCGATGAAGGCGGCAATCGTCGCGGTGCCGATGGCAATCGCGGTGGCGGTGCGCACGCCGGCGATGATGGTCGGCAGCGCCAGCGGCAGCTCGACCAGGCGCATGCGCTGGCCCGCCGTCATGCCCAGCGCCTGCCCGGCCAGCCGCAGTCCGCCCGAGACCTCGGCCAGGCCTGCCACCGTGTTGCGCATGATGGGCAGCAGCGCGTACAACATCAGCGCGATCAGCGCCGGCAGCGTGCCGATCACCCCCATGAACGAGATCAGCATCGCCAGCAGCGCCAGCGAAGGCACGGTTTGCAGCAGGCTGCTCGCGCCCAGCACCAGCGCGCGCAGGCGCGGGTGCGGGAACACCCACACCGCCAGCGGAATGCCGACCAGCGCTGCCAGCCCGACGGAGATGAAAGTCAGCGCCAGGTGTTGCCGCGTCAGCCGCGCCAGGTCGGGGCCGAAGAGTTTGGCCCAAAAGCCGCGCTGGCCGGGGTCGACGCCAGAGCTCGCTGCGGCTGGTCCGCCGGCCTTCGCCGCCAAATGGTCGCGTGCAATCACATCAAACGCCACACCCTGCAGCTCGGCCCGCGCATTCATCGCGATCATCGCGTTCTCGTCGATGCTGCCGCTGAGCTTTTGCAGCGCCGCCCAGGCCTGCGGAAAACGTTGCGGCACATCGAGCCGGTACAGCAGCACCGCGTCGTAGCGCGGGAAGTAGGCTTTGTCGTCCTTCAGCACGCGCAGGCCCAGGTGGCCAATCTTGGCGTCGGTGGTGTAGATGTCGATCACGTCCACCTGCTTTTGCGCAATCGCGTCGTACGCCAGCCCGTGGTCCAGCGCCACCGGGGTCTGCGGAGCCCCATAACGCTGCGCCAAGCCTTTCCAGCCGTCGGCGCGGCCTATGAACTCGTTCGACAGGCCCAGCTTCAGTTCAGGGTGTGTGGCCAGGTCACTGAGCGAGCGGATGCCCAGGCGCTGCGCCGTGTCTTCGCGCATGGCCAGCGCGTAGCCGTCGTTGAAACCCAGCGGCACCGCCACGCCCAGGCCCAGCGGCGCCAGCGCGCTGGCCATGGCCTGCGTGCTCATGGACGCGTCGCCCTTGAGGATCTCCTGGCTGATAGTGCCCACGTACTCCGGGTAGAGGTCGATGCTGCCGGAGCGCAGCGCCTCATAAACAATCGCGGTGTTGCCCAGGCCCTGCAGCACCGAGGGCGGCGTGGGCAGGTGTGGCGCGGCCGTCTGCGCCAGCACCTGCGCGAGGATGTAGGACTCGGTGAAACGTTTGGAGCCTATGCGCAGCGTGTCGTTGGGCGAGGGCGCGGCGAGGGCCAGGCTGCCGAGCGCGGCCAGCAACAAGGCGATACAGCAGGCGGCGAGGGCAGGGAGGCGGCGCGTCATGCCGCCAGTATCGCCGCGCCGGCTGCGCGTGCCAACAGCCTGTGGCAGACTGCCTTCCAGCGAACCAACCTCCGACAAAAACACCATGCCCATCCAGCTCTACGCCTTCGACACCCCCAACGGCCGCAAAATCAGTGTCGCCCTCGAAGAAATGGGCCTGCCTTACGAGGTGCATGTGGTGGACATCACCAAGGGCGAGCAGACCGCGACCGACTTCCTGAAGATCAGCCCCAACAACAAGATCCCCGCCATCATCGATCCCGACGGCCCGGGGGGTGAGGCCATCAGCGTCTTCGAGTCCGGCGCCATCCTGATCTACCTGGCCGAAAAGACCGGCACCTTCCTGCCCAAGGACCCGCGTGCCCGCGTGGCAGTTTTGGAATGGCTGATGTTCCAGATGGGCGGCTTCGGCCCCATGCCCGGCCAGGTGCACCACTTCGTCGCGCTGGAGAACGAAGCCGAGCGACGTTACGGCCTGGAGCGCTTCATGGCCGAGACGCGCCGCCTCTACGGCGTGATGGATCGCCGCCTGGCCGACCACGCTTTCTTCGCAGGCGATGAAATCTCGATCGCCGACTTCGCCATCGTCGGCTGGGTCTGGCGGCATGAGCGGCACAAGATAGCCTTGGCGGATTTTCCGCATATGTTGCGGTGGTACCGGGCAATGATGGCGCGGGATGGGGTGGGGCGGGGGTTTGGGGTGGGGTTGAAGCGGGCGACTTGAGACTTTGCTCTGGGTATGATGCCGAAGGCCGTCTGGCTTGACCCAGAGATGTTGCCGTGTCGAGCAACCCATAAAGAGACCGATGACACCACAAGAATTTATCGCCAAATGGGGACCAGGGGGGCCAGCCTTTTATCTGAATGAAGAGCAGGGCGCGCAAAGCCACTTCATTGATTTGTGCGAACTGCTGACAGTTCCCAAACCCGGCAGCGAGTCCGGCTACTTGTTTGAAGAAAAAAACGCGGTCATTGGTGGGCGTACCGGTTATGCCGACGTCTTCAAGCGCGGCGCGTTTGCATGGGAGAACAAGGCCCCCGGCAGAAACCTCGACGCCGCCCTGAAGCAGTTGCTGAGCTACAGCCTCGCGCTGAGCAATCCCCCGATTCTGGTGGTGTGCGACCGTCTGACCATCCGCATCCACACCCAGTTCACCGGCCATCCGACCGAAACTTTCAATGTGGCGCTGGCTGAGCTGGACCAGCCCGACCAACTGGCCCTGCTGCGCCGCATCTGGACCGAACCCGAAAGTTTCAGGCCCAGGAAAACCAGCCGCGACATCACCGAAACCGCGGCCCGCAGCTTTGCCACGCTGGCCGACGGCCTGCGCAAGCGCGGCCCCGATAAAAGCACGCAGCCGCTGGAGGCACAAACCCACGCCGACGAGGTGGCACACTTCCTGACGCAGTGCCTGTTCTGCTTTTTTGCCGAAGACGTGGGCCTGCTGCCCGGCCGCATGTTCGAGGGCCTGGTCAACAACCGCCAGCTCACCGCAGACAAGCTCACCACCGGGCTGCGCAACCTGTTCACCGTGATGCGCGACGGCGGCCTGTACGGCAACGACGACATTCCGTGGTTCAACGGCGGCCTGTTCAAGAAGATCAAGGTGCCGGCGCTCACCGTGCTCGACATGACCGAGCTGCGCAACGCCGCCGCGCTGAACTGGAGCGCGATCGACGTGTCGATCTTCGGCACCTTGTTCGAACGCGGGCTGGACCCGAGCAAGCGCAGCCAGCTCGGCGCCCACTACACCGACCCGGCCACCATCATGCGCATCGTCGAGCCGGTGCTCCAGCGCCCACTGCTGCAGATATGGGAGCAAACGGCGCAAGAAATACGTGGGTTGATGGAAAAAAACAGGAAGAAAAACGACGCCAGCTACAAAGCCGCACGCGTGAAGTTCATTCAGTGGCTGGACCGCCTCAAGGACTACCGCGTGCTCGACCCCGCCTGCGGCAGCGGCAACTTTTTGTTTCTGGGTCTGAAGACGCTGAAAGACATCGAACATCAGAGCCACATCGACGCCGCGATGCTGGGCCTCGACCGTGAGGCCGATCTGGTGACCGGCCCGCACAACATGCTGGGCATCGAGCTCAACGAATACGCCGCCGAACTTGCGCGTGTGACGGTGTGGATAGGCGAGCTGCAGTGGCGCCTGCAACACGGCTACGAGTTCAAGACCAACCCGGTGCTGGAGCCGCTGGACCACATCGAGTGCCGCGATGCGTTGATTTCCGTTCGCCCTGAGCCTGTCGAAGGGCAGAGTGCTTATACCGAAGCCGCGTGGCCCAAGGCGAGTGTGGTGATTGGGAATCCGCCGTTTCTGGGTGTAAGCCGCAAGCGCCGCGAACTGGGCGAAGCCTACACCCAAACACTCGATGAGATTTACGCGCCCGCCGTACCGGGCGGCTCGGATCTGGTGTGCTACTGGTTCGCCAAGGCGCTCAAGGCCATCGAAACCAACGGTTTGGGCGCAGCGGGGCTGGTCGCCACCAACTCCATCCGCGGCGGCGCCAACAGGAAAGTGCTGCAAGCGATCACCGAACGCAGCAACATCTACGCCGCTTGGAGCGACGAACCCTGGGTCAATGAAGGCGCAGCCGTGCGCGTATCGCTCATTTCCTTTGGTCACGACAAGAGCGCACAGCTCAATGGCATCACCGTGCCGGAGATTTACGCCGACCTCACCGCGCCAACGACGGCCGGTGACTTGCTTGACGTCAGCAAAGCGCACGCGCTGGCCGAGAACCTCGGGGCCAGCTTTCAGGGCGCATCCAAAAAAGCCAAATTCGAGATTGACGCCAAACTGGCGCGCGACTGGCTGCGACTGCCAAACCCACACGGACGCCCCAACAGTGACGTTCTCAAACCCTGGGCAAACGGTTTTGAACTGAGTCGCGGGCCGCAGCACCAATGGATTATTGACTTTGGTATTTCGCTGACCGAGGCAGAGGCCGCGCTTTACGAAACACCCTTTTCTTATGCTGTGAGCGTTGTTAAACCAGAACGCATCAAGAACAACCGAGAGGCGTATCGCAAGTTCTGGTGGAGGTTTGCAGAGCCGAGGCCTGGGCTACGCACCGCGTTCAAACCGCTGGCCCGTTTTATTGCCACGGTGGCGCATTCGAAGCACAGGTTTTTTGTGTGGTTGCCTTTCACTACGTCCCCGGACCAGGCGCTCATCACGGTGGCGCGTGCGGACGACACGACACTTGGCCTGCTGCATAGCCGCTTCCACGAACTCTGGTCGCTGCGCATGGGTACCTCACTGGAAGACCGGCCGCGCTACACCCCTACCACCTGTTTCGAAACCTTCCCCTTCCCCGAAGGCCTGAGCCCCGCCGACACCGCGCACCAGACCACCGAAGTGATCGAAGGCGGCGCGCTGATTCCCGCTGGACTTTCAGAGTCAAATGTGCCTACAGCCCAGAAGGGACGTGCGCTAGCAGCTATGAATACGATAGCGGTTCGCGCCGCCGCCGAAGCCATCGCCCGCGCTGCCAAACGCCTGAACGACCTGCGCGAAGCCTGGTTGAACCCGCCCGAGTGGACGCAGCGCGTGCCCGAGGTGGTGCCGCTGGGCATGACGGCCAGCCCCTAACCGGACCGCATCCTGTCCAAAGACGGCTTTGAAAAAGAGCTGGCCGAGCGCACGCTGACCAGGCTTTACAACCAGCGCCCGGCCTGGCTGGACGCGGCGCACAAAGCGCTGGATCAGGCGGTGGCAGCTGCCTACGGCTGGGCCGACTATTCAGCGGACATGCCGGACGAAGAAATTTTGAAGCGCTTGCTTGCGCTCAACTTGGCGAGGAGCGGGTAAAGCAAGACCTGCCGGTTCGCAGATAGAAACCTGCGACTGAGCAGAGGGGGTACCAAGCTCCGGTCCTGCCCCCCGGTTCCTATTTTCTGTCTTTGGGTGGGTAGGGGTCGTTTCCGAAGCTGTCGCGATGGCGAATTTGTCCCTGCCGGTTATGGATCAGTAACTCGCTATGGTCGCGCTGGGCAACCTGCCGGCCGTAGTCGATAGCCTGTTGCTGGGTATCGAACACCTTGGATACCCGGTCCGTATTGGGGCGGCGCGTTGCCCAGTCGTCGCAATGACGAACGACGTGAACGTCTTTCGGTTTGCTCATAACACTCTCCTTGAAGAGGGATTTACACAGGACTTGAAGTTTACAAGACAATGTGTAAAATGTCAATTTGTAAACATTGAATCAAGTCCCTCAGGAGAACCACCATGATTGGAAACCGCCTAAGACTGGCGCGTGAAGCGGCCGGTTTGTCGCTACGCGCCATGGAAGATGCTATTTCCGGCAAGGTCTCTGCGCAGGCCATTGGGAAGTACGAAAACGATCAGATGATGCCGGGCTCTGATGTGCTACTTGCGCTGGCGCGGGCACTCAAAGTTTCACCTGAATATCTGCTCAGCAATCGGGACATTGCTCTGTCCGGTGTTGACTTTCGCAAAGATCCTGCCACGGGTGCCAAAGAAGAAAAGGCCGTGGAAGCCGTGGTCATTGACCATCTGGAGCGGTATCTGGAGGTCGAAGAACTGTTGCCTGATGCTTTGCTCGATTGGCTGGCTCCCACGGCGAAAGAGTTTTCAATCCGTTCGACTGAGGAGGCAGAAGCCGCTGCAGATGCCTTGCGTCGTCTGTGGAAGATTGGAATCGATCCTATCCCCGCCATGGCTGAGCTGCTGGAAGACAACGGGGTGAAAGTGATCGCGCTTGACTTGCCGCAGACGGTGTCCGGGTCCAAAGCATTCGCCAGTCGTGATGGACAGCACCCGGTGGCTGTCATTGTTGTGAATAAAAATCACAACGGGGAGCGGCAGCGCTTCACGCTGGCTCACGAGTTGGCTCACTTGGTGCTGCAACTCAAGGGCAACTGGGAAGAAAAAGAGGGGGAAAAGGCTGCAGACCGTTTTGCGGGCGCTTTTTTAGTCACGAGCGAGATGCTTTTCAAGCGCCTGGGCAAGGTTCGCAAGGCATTGTCGTTGGGGGAACTGCTGGAGCTGAAGGCATTCTTCCGGGTCAGCATTTCGATGCTGGCAGTGCGATGTAAGCAACTGGGCATCATCAGCAAGGCCGTGTTCAACAGTCTTTGGGGAACGATGGTTCGGATGAATTGGGTCGGTAAAACGGCTGTTGAACCTTATCCTTTCGAGGCAGAAACGCCCACGCGCATGGAGCGCTTGTGTCTACGGGCGGTAGTGGAGGAGGCGATGTCAGGGGCCAAGGCTGGCGAGCTTCTTCAAATCAGCGTTAGGGAGCTGGACGCGCGTTTGTCGCCAGCAGGGGTTTGAAAAGTGATTCTCCTCGTCTCGGATACTTCAGTATTGATTGATCTCGAGCGGGGAGACTTGCTCCCGATGGCCTTCGCCACAGGAATTCCCATGGTTGTTCCTGATTTGTTATATGAGAAAGAGTTGGAAGCCTACAACGGCCCTTACTACCAGGCTTTGGGCCTGCAGATAGTCACCTTGCAACCTGACGAAGTGAGCTTCGCGCAGCTTGTCAAAAACGAGCGCAAGCCGCTGAGCTTGCCGGATTGTTTTGCGCTCTCCTGTGCCCGGCGCCCAGACCATGTGCTGCTCACAAGCGACGGCCCACTACGCACTGCTGCCAAACATTACGGCGTGGAAATGTACGGTTTATTGTGGCTGCTGGATGGGCTGGCTGAAAGTGGCGAAACTACGCACTCGGCCTTGCACGAAGGGCTAACCAAAATATCACAAGGCCCCCGCTGTCGACTGCCAAGGGCCGAGATTCAGAAGCGGTTGAAGGCTTGGGGCGGGGAGGGCTGAGCAATCAGCAACATCTTTGGCCCTATGCAGGAACTGCTCAACACCGAAATGACATGCGAGCAGGCTTGATTCGCAACCCCGCCAAGGCAGGCCGGCCGTCTTTACTCGCCCGCGCGGACCCGCAATCCACTGCTTGGCACGCGGTGTGCACCTGCGGCTGGCCCCGATGACCCAGCCCTCTATTGACGCCACAATCGGGGCCATGACAACAACACGCAACTGGCCTTCACGCGCACCACGCCGTCACGCCGGAGCCCGCCATGGACATTAAAGAACTGCGCAGCTTCTGCATGGTTGCCAAGCTCGGGAGCTTTTCCAAGGCGTCCCAGGGCCTGGGCCTGGGCCAGCCGGCGGTGACCAAACATGTGCAGCGGCTGGAGCAGGAGATTGGCCGCTCGCTGTTCGAACGTGGCGCCCGGCCCTTGCGGCTGACTGCGGCCGGCACCAACTTGCTGCGCATGGCCGAGCCGCTGGTCGAGGGACTGGAGACGCTGGTGCAGCGCGGGCCGTTGCCGGCCGCCTCGCCGGTGGCGGTTGGCGTGCCGCACGGCTTCATCGGCAACGTGTTGCCGCAGGCGCTGCGCGACTTGCAGCGCAGCGCGCCCGGTGCCCGGGTCCGCGTGTTGTCGGGCACCAAGGAGGAAATCTACGAAATGGTGCAGACCGGCCAGGTGGACTTTGCCATCGCCCCCGATCCGGGCCCGTCGCGCAGCTTCGAGTTCACCGCGCTGTTTCCGTCCGAGCGGGTGCTGCTGGTTCCGCGCGGCCATGCGCTGGCCAAAAAGCCGCCCAAATCCCTGCAGGACATCGCGCGTTATCCGCTGATCCTGCCCAGCTTCCAGACGCAGACCCGCGCCTTGCTGGAAAGCGAGTTCCGGCGACACAGCGTGCCTTACGACATCGCCCTCGAGCTGGACAGCATCGAGCTGATCGAACGGTATGTCGAGATGGGGGTGGGCCTGGCCGTGGGCCTGCGCGGCGCCAAGGAAACCGAGGCCTGGACACGGGTGGTGGTGGTCACACTCGCGGCCTTCCTGCCTTCCGAAACGGTGGGAGTGGTGCGCAGCAAGTCGCTGCCGCTGTCGGGTACGGCGTCGGCCCTGATCGAGGTGCTGAAGGCCTGATCAGCACCCAATGGGGTCCTGGATTTTTATGGAATAACACTTGACATGGAATTCCTTGGTGGAATAAAGTGGAATCAACGGCGACCGCCTGCCCATTGAAAATTCCATGCATCCCAGACAACGTTTCGACTACTCCAGCCCCTTTACCCGCCCACCGCTGCGCACCGAGGACGGCACCCGCCTGATCATCTGGCCGGTGGTGAACATCGAGGAATGGGAGATCGAGCGCGCCATGCCGCGCCATGCCTCGCCGCCCCCCGGCGGCATCACCGGCGCCATTCCCGACATGCCGAACTGGACCTGGCACGAGTACGGCATGCGCGTGGGTTTCTGGCGCCTGTTGCAGGCCTTCGAAAAACGCCGCATCAAGCCGACGATCTCGATCAACGCCAAGGTGGTGGAAACCTGCCCGCCGGTGGCGCAGGCGGCCCGCGATGCGGGCTGGGAATTCATGGCACATTGTTATGTGCAGATGCCCATCCACAAGGTCGAGGACCAGCCGGCGATGATCAAGCAGTCGCTGGACACGCTGGAAAGTTTTCTGGGCCACCGGCCGCGCGGCTGGCTGGGCCCGGGCCGCATGCAGACCCTGGACACGTTGGACCACGTGGCGGCCGCCGGCATGGACTGGTTCGGCGACTGGATCCTGGACGACCAGCCCTTCTGGGTGCGCACCGCCAGCAAGCCGCTGGTGTCGATTCCGTACACGGTCGAGATCAACGACATCACCGTGATGGTCAGCGGGCAGCATGAATCGGACGCCTTGTTGCGCCGTGCCCGCGACGCCTTCGACCGGCTGTACGCCGAAAGCGAGCACTCGGTGCGCGTGATGGCCTTCGGCGTGCATCCCTACGTCTCGGGCGCAGCCCACCGCATCCGCTATTTCGAGGAAATGCTGGACCTGTTCGCATCGCGCCCGGGCGTGGCGTTCTGGAACGGCGACAGCATCCACGACTGGTTCGCACGCCAGCAACCCATGCCCTGATCCATCTGTTCATCTTCACCAACTCTGCGAGGAACTCCATGAAAGCATCGTCTTACCGGCTTCTGGCCACCGCCTGTGCCATCGCTACCTCGGTGTTGGCCGTCGCGCCGGCGCAGGCCCAGGGCTATCCCACCAAACCTGTCTCGATGATCGTGCCTTTCCCGGCAGGCAGTGCCACCGATACCGTCGCGCGCGCGCTGGGACAGAAGATGTCGGAGAAGCTGGGCCAGCCCATCGTCATCGACAACGTGGCGGGCGCCGGCGGCACCATCGCCGCGGCCAAGGCGGCGCGCGCGCCGGCCGACGGCTACACGGTGCTGATCCACACCACCATCGCGCTGTCCGCGGCGCTGTACAAGAGCCTGCCTTACGACACGGCGACGGCTTTCGAGCCGATTGGCCTGGTCAATATCGGTCCCTATGTGTTCGTGTCCAATCCGGCGTTCCGCGCGAAGGACGGCAAGGAACTGGTCGCAACGCTCAAGGCGGACGCGGCCAAGGTCAACATGGCCAACGCGGGTGTGGGCACCGGCTCGCACATGTGCGCCGTGATGCTGTCGCAGGCGCTGGGTGTGCAGCCGACCTTTGTTCCTTACAAGAGCACCAACCTGGCGCTGCAGGACGTGATGGCCGGCCACAGTGACCTGTTGTGCGACCAGACCACCAATGCGCTGCCGCATCTGGCGGCGGGCAAGATCAAGGCCTTCGCGATCACGGCGCCGCAGCGCAGCCCGAACTTCCCGGGTGTGCCGACCATGCGTGAACTGGGCCTGCCGCAGGTGGACACCGCCGTGTGGCACGGCGTGTACGCGCCAAAGGGCACACCGGCGGCCATGGTGCGCCAGCTCAACGAGGCGCTGCAGGTGGCGCTGTCGGACGCGGCGGTCCAGAAGCGTCTGGCCGACATGGGCACCGAGCTGTTCCCCGCCGCCGAGCGCACGCCCGCGGCCCATGCGCAGTACCTGGCCAAGGACCTGGCGCGCGCCCGGGAGATCGTCAAGGCGGGCAACATCCAGCTCGATTGAAGCGCGCCGCTTCGCCAGTGACTGCCGATCTCCATTACCTGTCCCTGCACGCGGCGGCGGTGCGCATCGCCGACCGCAGCCTCTCGCCCGTGGCACTGGTGGAGGCCTGCATAGCGCGCTGCGAGGCGCTGCAGCCCACCCACCACGCCTTCATCACCTTCACCTTCGAGGCCGCGCGCGACGCGGCCCGGCTGGCGCAGCAGGAGATCGCGGCGGGCCGGCACCGCGGGCCGCTGCACGGCATCCCGATCGCCCACAAGGACATCCTGCAGACCGCCGGTGTGCGCACCACGGCCCACTCGCGCCTGCTGCAGGACTGGGTCCCCGGCGAGGATGCGGTCGCGGTGCAACTGCTGGACCGGGCCGGCGCCATCAGCCTGGGCAAAACCGCCTGCCACGAGTTCGCTTTCGGCACGCCCGACCCGGACGAGCCGTTTCCCGCGGCGCGCAATCCCTGGAACACCGACCACATGCCCGGCAGCTCCAGCAGCGGCTCCGGCGCCGCCGTCGCGGCAGGCATGGTGATGGGCGCCACCGGCACCGACACCGGCGGCTCGGTGCGCCACCCCGCCGCGGCCTGCGGCATTGTCGGCATGAAGCCGACCTATGGGCGCGTCAGCCTCGAAGGCGTGATTCCACTGGCGCCCAGCCTGGACCATGTGGGCCCGCTCACCCGTAGCGTGCGCGACAACGCACTGATGCTGCAGGCGCTGGCCGGTCGCGGTGCGCCGGATTTTGCCGCGTCGATAGGCGCGCCGGTCCGGCGCATGCGCGTCGGCGTGCCCGAGCGCTTCATCGCCACGGTCGACCACAGCGCCGAAGTCTGCGCGGCCTTTGACCGGGCGCTGGCGGTTCTGCAGGCCCTGGGTGTGGAGCTGGTGCCCATCGCTCCCGAGGGGCTGGATGCGGCCTTCGATGCGGCCAATCTGATCATTGCTTACGAAGCAGCGCGTTACCACCGCGACGACCTGCAGCGCCAGCCAGAGAAGTTCGGCCCGGCGCTGCGCCAGCGGCTGCTGCGCGGCGCTGCATGCGCCGACGCGGAGTACGCCGCCGCGCGTGAACGCGCGGCGGCACTGAAGCAGACCTACGCTGCGCTGTTTGCCGACGGCATCGCTGCCATCGCCAGCCCGGGCCGCGAGGCGCCGGCCGAGACCATGGAACAGTTGTATGCCAACCCGGCCGGCAAGCGCGGCATCACCAACCGCGTCTACAGCCTGACAGGCAGCCCGGCCATCACGCTGCCCATGGGTTTTTCGGCCACCGGCCTGCCGCTGGCGATACAACTTGCGGCCGCGCACGGGGCGGAGCCGCTGCTGTACCAGCTTGCCGAGGCCTACGAACACAAAGCCGGCTGGAGCCTGATGCACCCCTAGGCGTCCCGGCGGCGCTGGACGCCGGCGCCAGCACGCGGCACACGCCCATTCCGCGCGCCTTGCGGGCACAAGCCCCTGTGCCAAGCCGCAGGCTCGTGCGCCTGCGTACACTCCCCGTCATCCCGTCATACTTCGCGTACTGCCAGTGATGTCCGGGTCATTCACCGTGAGGCGCATGGAATGAAGAAGCCAAAATCCCAACCCGCAGCGACGACCGGCCAGCCGGTGCTGCTGTCCGGCGGCAACCCGCAGATTCCCAAAGGCGAGGGCGACGCCCCGGTGCAGGCCTACCTCGCGGCCATGCCGGGCTGGAAGCAGGGTGTCGGGCGCCGGCTGGACAAACTGATCGTCGCGGCCGTGCCCGGTGTGCACAAGGCGGTCAAGTGGAACTCGCCGTTTTATGGTGCGCCGGGCCAGGAGGGCTGGTTCCTCAGCTTCCATTGCTTCACCCACTATGTGAAGGTGACCTTCTTCCGCGGGCAATCACTGTCGCCGGTGCCGCCGGGTGCATCCAAAAGCCAGGACACGCGTTACCTCGATATCCGCGAGGACGCAGAGCTCGACGAAGCCCAGCTCATTGGCTGGATCAAGCAAGCCAGCATGTTGCCGGGCGAGAAGTTGTGAAAGCCATCGTGAAGTCAATGGAGTTCCCATGAGCAAACCTCCAGGCAAACCGAAAGAGGGCGCGGCAGCAACGTCGCCCTGCCAACTCATCGATGAAAAGATCCAGTCCTTGGACGACTGGCGCGGCAAGACGCTGGCCAAAGTCCGGGCGCTGATCCAGCAGGCGGAACCGTCGGTGGTCGAGGAGTGGAAGTGGAGCCTGCCGGTCTGGTCGCGGGACGGCATCATTTGCACCGGCGAGACCTACAAGGCCAAGGTCAAGCTGACCTTTCCCAAGGGCGCGTCGCTCAAGGACCCGGCCAGGCTGTTCAATGCCAGCCTGGAAGGCAACACCCGCCGCGCCATCGATCTGGGGGATGGTGATGCCCTCGACGAGGCGGCCTTCAAGGCGTTGATCAAGGCTGCGGCGGCGGCGAATAGGGCCTGAAGTTACATCGCCTTGTTGTTCTTTTTATTGCTACAATTGAAGCAAAATTAAGAACATGACCTCGATTGCTCACCACCTTCTCGGCCAAACGCGTTCAAGCGTGTTGAGTGCCCTGTTTCTGCATCCAGACAAGTCACTGCATGTGCGCGAGTTGGCACGGGTGACGGGTGCGTCCCCTGGGTCGCTGCACCGTGAGTTGCGTGCCTTGTCCGATCTGGGCTTGCTGTTGCGTCAGGAGGTAGGTCGTCAGGTGCACTACCAGGCCAATCCTCAATGCCCAATATTTCCTGAGCTGGCTGGTTTGCTCAGAAAAACGGCGGGCGTGGCTGATGTGCTGCGGGATGCCTTGTTGCCTCTGGGAAAACGCGTGGCGCTTGCCTTTGTCTACGGCTCGGTGGCGGCGGGCCAGGAGCGGCCCGGTAGCGACGTGGACGTGATGGTGCTGGGAGACGCGGGGTTTGCTGATGTCGCCATGGCGTTTGCCGATGTTCAGACCTTGCTGGCTCGCGAAGTCAACCCGACGCCGATGAGCCCTGCAGACTTTGCGCGAAAACTGGCTGAGGGCGATGGATTTGCCCGCAGTGTGGCGGCCAACCCGCGGATATGGTTGATTGGAGGTGAAGATGACTTTGCAGAACTTGCTTCGCATCGGCAAGCTTAAGGACCACTTGCCCACGACTGCAGAGGTTCTGCGTTTGCTGGCTGCGGTGGAGCGCAATCTGGCAGATGTGGCGGTGACTGCGATCAGCGACGAAACCCGGTTTGACGCAGCCTACAAGGCCATCATGCAGTGCGCACTTGCAGCCATGATGGCCAGTGGCTATCGGCCCTCTACTGGCGAGACGGGCCACCATGTGACGCTGATCCAGTCTTTGCCTTTGACCCTGGGCGTGGACAATGCGACCTGGGTAGTGCTGGACGCGCTGCGACGCAAACGCAATTCCAACGACTACACCGGTGATGTGGTCACGCCTGAGATGGTGGCCGAATGTGCCGCCCAGGCAAACATGCTGCACCGGACGCTGCGCCAGCATCTGCAAAAACACCATCCGCAACTTCTGGAAGCGGGGAAATGAATCCGGGCGTCGTCGACCGCCAGCCGCAGACGTCGGCCAACGGATCCAGCAAGCTTCCCTGATTGCTCCCGATTTGATAGCTGCTTGCGCTTGCTGCACAAGCGCTGGCGGCCGATTTGAGTCATAAAGTAAACCATGCAAACTCTCCCAATCCGCCTGAACCCCGGCGATGACTTACGCGCTGCCATCGAGGCGGCGGTGCGCGCTGCGGACTGCCGGGCGGCTTTTGTGATCGCTGGCATCGGCAGCCTGTCGAGTGCCGGCCTGCGCTTCGCGGGGGCAGCGCAGCCGCGGCGCTTCACCGGCGACATGGAAATTCTCAGCCTGGCCGGCAGCATTGCATTCGACGGCGCGCACAGCAGCTCGCACATACACATGGCGCTGTCGACCGTCAGCGGCGACGTTTTCGGCGGCCACGTCGCGCCGGGCTGTACCGTACGGACCACGGCCGAAGTGCTGATTGCGCTGCTGCCGGACTGGCAGTTCTCTCGTACGCCGGATCCGGCGACGGGTTACCACGAGCTGGAGATCACGCCGAGCTCACCCAATTCAGGTCTGGACAGGTGAGCGCTGAATCGCTAAAGTAATGATTCCTTACTTTCGGGGGGCTCAGCATGCTTGCCAAAATCACCTCCAAAAACCAGCTCACGCTGCCCAAGAGCGCAACCTTGGCCGTGGGCGCCACGGATTATTTTGACGTTGAAGTCCGAGCTGGCCAGATCATCTTGACTCCGGTGCGTATACAGCGCGGCGACGCGGTGCGTGCCAAGCTGGCCGAACTTGACCTGGGCCCTGCCGACATTGCCGACGCAGTGGCATGGGCGCGCAGGCCTGCTGCCTCAAGCTCGCTGGCGGCCGAGCCCAAGGCGGGTTACGGAGCAGCTGCGGCGGAAGCCACCCTTGCCAAGCTCAAAAAGGTGGGGGCTCAAAAAGCCGCACCCAAAAAACCGACACACAGAAAAGCATGAGCAGTCCTTTTCGGGTGGTGCTCGACACCAACGTGGTGTTGTCTGCACTGGTGTTCGGCAGTGGCACGGCGGGGCGCATGCGCCTGGCTTGGCAGCAGCGCGTTTTTGTGCCACTTGCAAGCACCGCCACCGCCCAGGAGCTGGTGCGTGTTCTGGCTTATCCGAAGTTCCGGCTGTCGGCACAGGAGCAGGAAGAGTTGCTGGCCGACTACCTGCCCCACACCCGTGCTGTGCGTATACCCGAACCGCCCCCAACGGTGCCGGCGTGCCGCGACCTGATGGACCTGCCGTTCATGCAGCTTGCGGTTGCCGGGAGCGCGCAGGTGCTGGTGTCCGGCGACCGGGATTTACTGACGCTGGCTGATGAGTTCGAGAAAGTATTTGCGTGCGCCATCCTGACGCCGGACGAGTTCTTGCGCTCAAAGCTGCGAGCGTGAGGCGTTCGCTACTAAAACAATAGCTGCCAGCGCCCGGCTGCCGGGAGCCAGCGCCTGATTTGCCTGGAAATGCCGACTGGCGAGGCTTGTCATGCCGGGCCTGACCCGGCATCGAGCTTAGTGCGTTCACGGGTTGGCTGATCGCATGCATGGATTGCGGGTCGAGCCCGCAATGACAAAGCGGGTGGCCGCTCAAGCGGCGAAGATCAGGCCGAACCCCAGACCTCCCGCGCGTATCAGGGCTCAGAACAGTTTTGCCCACCACAGCCGCAGTCGCATGCCCAGCCCGGTGGTGTAGCCGGCGCTGGCGTTGCGCAGCCGGCCTTGTCCGTCGATCACCACAAACGAAGGCACCGACTCAAAGCCGAAGGCGCGGGTCAGTTCGCCGCGTGTATCGACAGCGGTCTGCCAGGGCAGCTGGCGCTGCTGCTGCACCTGCTTCACTTTGGCGGCGGGGCCGGACTGCATGGCTATGGTCAATACCGGCCAGTCCTGCGCCAGCCGCGTGACGCTGCTTTCCTCGGCGCGGCAGATCGGGCACCACTCGGCCCAGAAGTGCAGGGCGACCGGCTGGCCGGGATGCGCCTGCCGCCACTCGGCGAGTGTGGTGTTGCGCGTCGTGCCGTCAGGCTGCAGCACGCTGATGGCCAGGTCCGGCGCCGGCCCGGCCGGCACATGCCGCGTCTGCCAGGCCTGCACCGCCACCACGACGCCCACCAGCCATGCGAGTTGGGCGAGATAACTTTTCCAGTGGTTGCGCAGGTGGGCGGCGAAGCGGGGGAGCAGGGTGTTGGGCATGGCCCCTGAGTATCGTTGGGGCGCTGCGAGCGGGTAGCGACTGTGCGCAAAGCCCCGGAAGCGGAAGCTTGGAGGGGCGCCGCGTGACCCGTGGCCGGGCTCTGGGCGCTACTAAAACAATAGCTGCTTGCGCTTGCCCGACATGGGCTGGAGCCCGATTTGTTTATGAAAAAAGCCGCTGGTGATTGCCAGCGGCTTTTCTGTTCAGCGATTTGCCAACGGGCAGATCAGACCGAACCCCAGACCTCCTGCGCGGTCTCGATCACCAGGCGCAGCTTGGTGCGCTGGGCTTCCACGGCGATGTCGTTGCCGTGCACGGTGCTGGAAAAGCCGCACTGTGGCGACAGGGCGAGCTGCTCCAGCGGCGCGTATTTGGCGGCCTGCTCGATGCGGCGTTTCAGTTCGTCCTTGTCTTCCAGCGTGCCGAACTTGGTGGTGACCAGGCCCAGCACCACCGTCTTGCCCTTGGGCAGGAAGCGCAGCGGCTTGAAGTCGCCGCTGCGGATGTCGTCGTACTCCATGAAGTAGGCGTCGAGGTTCATTTCCTTGAGCAGCGCTTCGGCGACCGGCTCGTAGTTGCCGCTGGCGGCGTGGGTGCTTTTGAAGTTGCCGCGGCACAGATGCATGGCCAGCAACATGCCGGGCGGCTTCTGCGCAACGACCAGGTTGATGAACTTGGCGTAACGGTGCGGCAGTTCGTTGGGGTCGTCACCGCGCGCGCGGGCGGCTTCGCGCATTTTTTCGTCGCACAGGTAGGCCAGGTTGGTGTCGTCCATCTGCACATAGGTGCAGCCGGCGGCGGCCAGGCTGCGCAGCTCGTCGCCATAGGCGTTTGCCACGTCCTGGTAGAAGGCCGGGTCCAGCTCGGGGTAGTGCTCCTTGCTGATGCCGGCGCGGCCGCCGCGGAAGTGCAGCATGGTCGGCGAGGGAATCGTCACCTTGGGCGTGTTGCCGGCCGAGACCTGGCTTTTCAGGTACTGGAAGTCGGCGAGCTGGATGTCCTTGACGTGGCGCACCTTGTCGACCACACGCATCACCGGCGGGGCCAGCTCCTGCGAGCCGTCGGGGCGGATGATGGTGACCGGGATGTCGGTTTTCACGCCGCCGATCTGCTCGAGGAAGTCGATGTGGAAGTAGGTGCGGCGGAACTCGCCGTCGGTGATGCTTTTCAGGCCCACGTCTTCCTGGAATTTGACGATCTCGGTGATGGCCTTGTCTTCCACCTTGCGCAACTGCTCGGGCGTGATCTCGCCTTTGGCTTTTTGCTCACGGGCGTCCAGCAGGTACTTGGGGCGCAGAAAACTGCCGACGTGGTCGTAGCGGGCGGGCAGGTGCGGGGTGGCGGTGCTCATGAAGGTCTCCTGGGGAATTTCTTGAAGAAGCTTCGATGGTAAAGCATGAATTCCATGCCGCATTGAATACATAAACCCGATAAACACGCTCGAATATGGCTTTTTAAGTTGATTTTTACGGATTAATGTATACAGTGCGTATCCATGAAAGCCGACAAACCCCTGTTTCCCCTGAACGCCTGGTATGCCGCCGCCTATGACGTGGAAATCGTCAACGCGCTGCTGCCGCGCACCATCTGCAACCAGAAGATCGTGATGTTCCGCAAGACCGACGGCACGGTCGCCGCCCTCGAAGACGCCTGCTGGCACCGGCTGCTGCCGCTGTCCATGGGCCGGCTGGACGGCGACGAAGTCACCTGCGGTTACCACGGCCTGGTCTTCAACGCGCAGGGCCGCTGCACCCACATGCCCAGCCAGGAAACGCTGAACCCCTCGGCCTGCGTGCGCGCCTATCCGGTCGTCGAGAAACACCGCTTCGTCTGGATCTGGCCCGGCGACCCGGCCCAGGCCGACCCGGCGCTGGTGCCCGACATGCACTGGAACGACGACCCGGCCTGGGCCGGCGACGGCAAGCTGATCACCGTGAAATGCGACTACCGCCTGGTGGTCGACAACCTGATGGACCTGACGCACGAAGCCTTTGTGCACGGCAGCAGCATCGGCAACCGCGAGGTGGCCGAGGCGCCGTTTGTCGCGACCCACGGCGACCGCACCGCCACCGTGACGCGCTGGATGGAAAACATCACGCCGCCGCCGTTCTGGGCCGGTCAGATCCGTCATGCGCGCAACTACAGCGGGCCGGTGGACCGCTGGCAGGTGATCCGCTTCGAGGCGCCGTGCACCGTGACCATCGACGTCGGTGTGGCCGAGGCCGGCACCGGCGCGATCCCGAAGGACGGCCAGCCGGGCGACCGCAGCCAGGGCGTGAACGGTTTTGTGCTGAACACCATCACGCCCGAGACCAACGGCACCTGCCATTACTTCTGGGCGTTTGCGCGCAACTACTGCCTCGGTGAACAGGCGCTGACGCACAAGCTGCGCGAGGGCGTGGCGACCATCTTCCGCGAGGACGAACATGTGCTGGAGGCGCAGCAGGTCGCGATGGACGAACACCCGGACCACCAGTTCTACAACCTGAACATCGACGCCGGCTCGATGTGGGCGCGGCGGCTGATCGATCGCATGGTGGCGAAAGAGACTTCGCCGACGCCGGTGATTCCTATCCGGCAGGTGGCCTGAAGGTGGCGACCGCTATCAAAAAAGTAGCTGCTCACGCAGATCCTGCGGGCGCTGAAGGCCAAAATGGCATGGAAAGTGCGCAGGTGCGCGCGCTGCTGCGGCTGCGCGAACTGATCCTCTCGGGTGAGCTGGCCGGCGGCACGCGGATTGCCGAACTGGCGATCGTCGAGCGCATCGGCGTGTCGCGCACGCCGATACGCGCGGCGCTGATGCGGCTGGAGCAGGAAGGCCTGCTAGAGGCGCTGCCCAACGGCGGTTATGCGGTCAAGGCGTTTTCCGAGCGCGACATCGCCGACGCGATCGAGCTGCGCGGCACGCTGGAAGGCCTGCTGGTGCGGCTGGCGGCTGAACGCGGCGCGCCGGCGGTGGTGCTGGCCGAGGCGCGCGACTGCCTGCGCCAGGTCGACGCGGTGCTGGCCGATCCGGCGCTGACCGACGAAGCCTTTTCGGCGTACGTCGACATCAACCAGCGTTTCCATGCGCTGCTCTACGAAATGGCCGACAGCCCGGTCACGGTGCGCCAGCTCGAGCGGGTGGTCAGCCTGCCGTTTGCATCGGCTTCGGCCTTTGTGGTGGTGCAGTCCAACTCGCCGCAGGCGCGCGACATGCTGGTGGTGGCACAGGACCAGCACTGGCAGGTGCTGGACGCGATCGAGCGCGGCGAGGGCACACGCGCCGAGGCGCTGATGCGCGAACACTCGCGGCTGGCGCAGCGCAACCTGCGCCACGCGCTGTCGGGCCAGCCTGGCGCCCACATGCCCGAGTCGCTGAAAGCCATGAAGCTGATCAGAAGGCGCTGATTGATAGCTTTGCAAGCATGGCCACACTACTTGCCGTTCGGGCTGAGCCTGTCGAAGCCTGTCCCGGAGTGGCGAAAGCCCTTCGACAGGCTCAGGGCGAACGGAGGGCGGCGCGAATGCCACACATTCCATGAACTGAATCTACCCTCATGAAAAGCAATACAACCCTGTACCCCGCCACGGTGGTGGCCCTGCGCGACCTGACACCCACGGTGCGCGAATTCGAGATCCAGCCCGCTCCGGGCCAGGCCGCGTCGTGGCAGGCCGGCGCCCACCTGCAGGTGGAACTGATGGTGGGCGGCCTGGCGCAGGTCCGCCGCTACTCGCTGGTGGGCCTGCCCGATGGCCGGCATTACCGCATTGCCGTCAAGCGCATGGACGATGGCCGGGGCGGTTCGCAGGCGATGTGGCGGCTGGCGCTGGGCGACACGCTGGCGGTCAGCGCGCCGCAAAACCACTTCCCGCTGGACCTGTCGGCGCCGCACTACCTGCTGGTGGCCGGCGGCATCGGCATCACCCCGCTGGTGATGATGGCGCAGCAACTGCAGGCGCATGCCGCGCGCACCGGCGCCAGCCTGCGCATGTTGTACGGCGCGCGCACACAGGACGAGCTGGCCTTGCTGCCCCTGCTGCGCGAAACGCTGGGCGACGCGCTGCAGACCTTTGCCGGCGAACGCGATGAACACATGGACCTGGCCGGCGAGATCGCGGCGCTGCCCCCGGGTGCGCAGCTCTACACCTGCGGGCCGGTGCCCCTGCTCGAAGCCATCCGCGCGGCCTGGGCCGGGGCAGGGCGGCCGCGGGCCGACCTGCGTTTCGAGACCTTCGGCAGCAGCGGGCGTTTTGCCGCCCAGGCCTTCCGGGTGCAGGTGCCGCGCCACCATGTGGACATCATGGTGCCGGCGGGCAGCACCCTGCTGGACGCGCTGGAAAGTGCCGGCGTGGAAACCCTGTCGGACTGCCGCCGCGGCGAGTGCGGGCTGTGCGCCATGGATGTGCTGGCACTGGACGGCGAGGCCGACCACCGCGACGTGTTCCTCAGCGAGCACGAGAAGCAGCAAAACAGCCGCATCTGCGCCTGCGTGTCGCGGGTGGTCGGCTCGGTGACGCTGGATTCGTCTTACCGCCCCGAGTGAGGGTTCTCCCGGACACCGCAGCGCCCGGGGGCTGCGTTAGTGAAATATCGGGAGAGTTCGTATACCAAAATCATATAACTGCTAGAGCCCGGTCCGGCGTTCCCCTGCCGGTTTGGCGCGGCGACAATCCGCACTGACCCCATGAAGCAACTGCCGCCGCAGCAGTACCCTCACATCTCAACCAGAACTGGAGACTGACATGAACAAACGAGCCCTCATCAAGACCGCCGTGGCGATTGCCACCTTGTGTGCTGCCGGCGCCGGCTTCGCCCAACAGGTCACGCTGCGTCTGCACCAGATGCTGCCGCAGCAAGCGACGATTCCGGCCAAGGCGCTGATCCCCTGGGCGCAGAAGGTCGAGAAAGAGTCCGGCGGCAAGATCAAGGTACAGCTGTTTCACGCGATGCAGCTCGGCGGCACGCCGCCCCAGTTGTTCGACCAGGCCCGTGACGGCGTGGTGGACCTGACCTGGACGGTGCTGGGCTACACGCCGGGCCGCTTCAACAAGTCGGAAGTGTTCGAGCTGCCTTTCATGAGCGGCAAGGCCGAGCAGTCGTCGCGCGCCTTCCAGGAATACGTCGAGAAGTTCGCGGCCGACGAGTTCAAGGACGTCAAGCTGATCGCCGTGCACACCCACGGCCCCGGCCTGTTCCACACCAAAACGCCGGTGACCGGGCTCGAGAGCCTGCGCGGCATGAAGATCCGCGGCGGCTCGCGCGTGATCAGCAACATGCTGACCAAGCTGGGCGCCACGCCGGTGGGCATGCCGGTGCCGGCCGTGACCGACGCGCTGTCCAAGGGCGTGATCGAAGGCACCACCATCCCCTGGGAAGTGACGCCTGCGCTCAAGGTCAGCGAGCTGGTCAAGAACCACACCACCTTTGCCGGCAAGGAAGGCCTGTACACCCAGACTTTCGCGTTTTCGATGAACAAGGCCTCTTACGACAAGCTGCCGGCCGACCTGAAGAAGGTGATCGACGCCAACTCCGGCATCGAGACCGCTGCCATGTTCGGCCGTGCCATGGACGAAGGTGACGTGGCCGGCCGTGCGATTGCGGAGAAGGCCGGCAACAACATCGTTGCGCTGGACATCGCCGAGACGCAGCGCTGGCGCCGTACGGCCTCCTCGGTCGAGACCGACTGGGTGGCCGAGATGAAGGGCAAGAACATCGACGGCGCCAAGCTGGCTTCTGAAGCCCGCGCGCTGATCGCCAAGTACCAACGATAATCGGGCACGCGCAGGCTGCTTCCGGCCTGCAGGTGTTGCCAACAACGCTGCCCCCTCATTTGCCGTGAAGGCGAAGGGGGCAGTTCATTTACAGATGGTGATGAATTGAAGCTGCTTTCCCTGTTGGCCAGAGCCTGTGCGGTTCTGGCGGGTGTGATCCTGACGGCCATCACGCTGATCACCTGTCTCAGCCTGATCGGGCGCAACACCATAGGCACCACGCTGGTCGGCGACTATGAGCTGACCGCCGCCGCCGCCGGCGCCGCGGTGGCGCTGTTCCTGCCGCTGTGCCAGCTCCGGCGCGAGAACATCATCGTGGACTTTTTCACCGCGCGCATGTCCGCTGCCGTCAACAGCCGGCTGGACCGCGTGGGCAGCGCCCTGCTGGGCGCGGTGCTGCTGGTGATGGCCTGGCGCACCGCGGTGGGCGGCATCAGCGCCTTCAACTCCAACTCATCCACCATGATGCTGGGCTTTCCCGAGTGGATCGTTTATGCCTTCATGGTGCCCCCGATGGTGCTGACCGGGGTGATTGCCCTGACCCAGACCGTGTATGGCGATTTTCCGGAGCAGGCGCAATGAGTTCCCTGATGTTGGCTGGCCTGATTTTTGGCTGCATGCTGGGCCTGATGGCGATCCGTGTGCCCATCGCGATTTCCATGTTTGTCGCCGGCGTATTCGGCTATCTCTACCAGGTCGGCCTGGCGCCCTTCCTCAACAACCTCAACGGCCTGGCCTATGCGCGGTTTGCCAGCTACGACCTGTCCGTGATTCCGCTGTTCATCCTGATGGGCAACTTCGCGACGCAGGGTGGCATTTCCAAGGCCCTGTTCCAGTTTGCGAGCGTGATCATGGCGGGCTTTCGCGGCGGCCTGGCCATGGCGGCGGTGATGGCCAGCGCGGCCTTCGGCGCCATCTGCGGCTCGTCCATTGCCACCGCGGCCACCATCACCTCGGTGGCCCTGCCCGAGATGAAGCGCCACGGTTATTCCGGGCGGCTGTCCACCGGCACACTGGCGGCCGGCGGCACGCTGGGCATCCTGATTCCGCCGTCGGTGCCGCTGGTGATCTACGCCATCCTGACCGAGCAGAACATCGCCAAGCTGTTTGCCGCGGCCACCATTCCCGGCATCATCGCGATGTGCGGCTACCTGATTGCCATCGCGGTCTATGTGCGGCTGTTTCCCGGCCACGCCCCAGAGCATGACGAGGACCGCCCGCGCATGACGCTGGCCGGCGTGCTGGCCGTGGCGCCGATTGCCATCATCTTCGTCATCGTGTTCGGCGGCATCTACGGCGGATTGTTCACGCCCACCGAGGGCGCGGGCGTGGGCGCGGCGGCGACCTTTGTCGCGGCGCTGCTCAGGCGCGAGCTGACGCTGCAGAAAATCAAGCTGTGCTTTTATTCCACGGCCGCTGCCAGCGCGATGATTTTCATGATTTTCATCGGCGCCGACATGATGAACACCGCGCTGGCGCTGACCCAGGTGCCGGCCCAACTGGCCGCGGTCATCCAGGGATGGGATGTGGCACCGGTGCTGGTGGTATCGGGCATTTTGCTGTTCTACGTGGTGCTGGGCGCGGTGATGGACGAGCTGTCCATGATCCTGCTGACCATCCCGATCTTCTTCCCGGTGGTGATGGGGCTGGACTTCGGCATGCCCAAGGAATCCGTGGCGATCTGGTTCGGCATCATGGTGCTGATGACGGTGGGCTTCGGCCTGCTGGCGCCGCCGGTGGGACTGAATGTGTATGTCGTCAACGGCATGGCCAAGGATGTGCCCATCTCCGAAAGCTACAAGGGCGTGATGCCTTTCCTGGTCAGCGACGTGTTGCGTACCATCCTGCTGCTGACCTTCCCGCCGATCTCGCTGTGGCTGGTCAAGTTCGTCGGGTGACGCAAGGCGACCGCGCGGCGTTTCCGCTGCGCTATTGAATTTGTAGCTGCTTGCGCACGGCCGACGGGGGCTGGCGCCGGGTTTTGCCTTGATTGTTGACTGCAGGCCGGCCCCCGGCATGCGGCCGGGCTGCCGGGTATCGACGACACCAACCACGAGACACCGCCATGAGTTTTTACCGCCTTGCCTCCGGCCTGCTGGCCTTCCTGCTGCTGGCTTCCACGGCCAGCGCACAAAACTTCCCGGCCAAACCGCTCAGGATCGTCGTGCCTTTCGGCGCCGGCGGCGTGGCCGACCTGACGGCCCGCACGGTGGCGCAAAAACTCGGTGAATTGCTGGGCCAGCCGGTCGTGATCGAGAACAAGCCGGGCGCCGGCGGCGTGGTGGCCGGCGACGCGGTGGCCAAGGCTGAGCCCGACGGCCACACCCTGCTGCTGATGTCCAACGGCACGGCGGTCAGCGCCGGTCTGTTCAAGTCGCTGCCCTTCGACACCGTGCGCGATTTTGCGCCGGTCTCCACGCTGGGCTTTTTCGACATTGCCATCATCACGCCGGCGGACTCGAAGTTCAAGAATCTGGGCGAGCTGCTGGCTTTTGCCAAAGCCAACCCCGGCAAGCTCAACCTCGGCAGCATCAACATCGGCAGCACGCAGAACCTGGCGGCCGAGTTGTTCAAGACCAGTGCCGGCGTGGACATGCAGATTGTCCCGTTCAACGGCACGCCGGCGGTGATCACCGCCTTGCGCGGCGGGCAGATCGACGCCGCCATCGAAATCCTGGGCCCGGTGCTGCCGCAGATCAAGGCCAACGCGCTGCGCGCCATCGCCGTCACCGGCGAGAAGCGCGCCGCCGTGCTGCCCGAAGTGCCCACGGCCAGGGAAAGCGGCCTGCCCACCTTTGTGGCATCGAGCTGGAACGCACTGGCGGCCCCTGCCAAAACACCGAAAGATGTGATTGCCCGGCTGAACAAGGAGATCACCGCAGCCGTCAATTCACCGGACGTCAAGAAGAAGCTGGCCGACCTGAATGTGGAGGCACGCGCCAGTTCGCCCGAGCAGGCGGCAGCCTTGCTGGCCAGCGAAACCAGACGCTGGGGCGAGGTCATAGGCCGCGCGAAAATCCCCACGCAATAAGGCCGCAGTCCGGCCGCTGGAAGGAGTGTCAGTCGTGAAGTTCGAACACCTGGGCATGGTCGGTTATGGCGAAGTCGGCCGGATTTTTGCGGCCGGCCTGAAACACCGTGTGGTGGGCAGCAGCGCCTGGGACATCAAGTTCGACCTGCCGGCGCTGCGCGACGCCCCGCTGGCCCATGCGGCCCAGGCCGGTGTGGACGCATGCACGTCCATGGCGCAGTTGTGCGAGCGTTCCGACCTCGTCATTTCTGCCGTCACGGCATCCAGTACGCTGGCAGTGGCGCAGGCGGCTGCGCCGCACATCCGGCCGGGTGCGGTGTTCCTGGACCTCAACTCGGCCTCGCCCGGCACCAAGCAGCAGGCTGCGGCGCTGATAGACGCCGCCGGTGCCCACTACGTCGAAGCCGGCGTGATGACTTCGGTGCCGCCGTATGGCATCCGCGTGCCCATGCTGCTGGGCGGCGCCCATGCGGCCCAACTGGCGGCCGTGCTCACCAGCTGGGGCATGGATGCCAAGGCCGTCAGCGAGCAGCTCGGCGTGGCCAGCGCCATCAAGATGTGCCGCAGCGTGATGATCAAGGGCCTGGAGGCGCTGGTGATCGAGAGTTACACCACGGCGCGGGCCTACGGCGTGGAAGATTTTGTGTTGCCGACGCTGGCCGAGACCTTCCCGTCCATCGACTGGGACAAGCAGGGCGCATATTTTTTCAGCCGGGTGGTGCAGCACGGCCAGCGCCGCGCCGAGGAAATGCGCGAGTCGGCCCACACCGTGCGCGAAGCCGGGCCGGGCTTCCAACCCTTGATGGCTGCGGCGATTGCCGACAAGCAGCAATGGGTGGCGGATCAGGCCAGGGCCGGCGTGTTTGCGGGTGTGGCCAAGGATGCGCGCTGGCAGGACTACGCCGACCGCCTGCTGGACCTCCCGCCAAAAACCTAGTCCGTCTTGACCCGGCCGGACTGGATCACCGGCTTCCAGCGGGCGATTTCACTGGCGATGTGTTTGCCGAAGGCCTCGGGCGTGGTCGGTGTGGCGACGGCGCCTTCGCTGTTCAGCCTGGCCTTGAGTTCGGGCGAGTTCAGCGACAGGTTGATCTGGGTGTTCAGCCGCGTGATCAAGTCGCGCGGCGTGCCCGCGGGTGCGACCACGCCGTACCACTGGTCGGCTTCGAAATCCCTGTAACCGGCTTCGGCCACCGTGGGCAGGTCCGGCAGGGCCGGCAGGCGCTGCGGCGAGGACACCGCCAGCGCGCGCAACTGGCCGTTCCGGATCTGGCTCAGCACCGCCGGGGCGCCGGTGAACAGCAGCTGGATCTGGCCGCCGATCAGGTCATTGATGGCCGGCGCCGTACCGCGGTAGGGAATGTGCAGCAGCGAGGTACCGGTCTGCAGCTTGAAGTACTCGGTGGCCAGGTTGGCCGCGCTGCCGTTGCCACCGGAGCCGTAGTTGAGCTGGCCGGGCCGCGATTTGGCCAGCGCCACCAGTTCTTTCACGGAGCGCGCCGCCACCTGCGGGTTCACCACCAGCACATTGGGCACACGCGCCACCCAGGCCACCGGCGCAAAACTTTTGACTGGGTCGTAGGGCAGGGCAGGGTAGAGCGAGGGGTTGACCGCCAGCGTGCCGATGTGGCCCATCAGCAGGGTGTAACCGTCGGGCGTGGCTTTGGCCACCTTGTCGGCGCCCAGGCTGCCGCCCGCGCCGGGGACGTTGTCGATCACGACCGCCTGGCCCCAGGCCCGGGTCAATTCCAGGCCGATGGCGCGCGCCAGGATGTCGGTGCTGCCGCCCGGCGTGAAAGGAACGACGAGGCGTATCGGTTTGACCGGGTAGGCGGCGGGGGCGGCGGTGTTGCCTTGCGCTGCAGCGCTGCCGGTCGCCAGCAGGGCAGCCGCGAGAACAAGGGTGTGTGGGCGGAGGCTCATGGCTGCTTGTAGGTTTCAGGCGTAAGGCTTGATGGCTTCGATCACCACCGATTTGACCAGATCGATGGCTTTTTTTTGGGTGTCGGTGCTGGCGCGGCGCGCGGACCGCACCAGCATCAGCTCGCTCATGATGCGCGGCGAACGGATGCTGCGCAAGGTGAAGTGGGCGGGATCTTCCGCATTGCTCAGGGTGTAGCTGGGCAACACGGCGTGGCCCATGCCTTCCCGGACCAGGCTCAGGATGGCGTTGAGGCCGTCGACTTCCAGCGCCACCTGGGGCTTGCAGCCGATGGCAATCATCTCGCCTTCGATCAGGATGCGGAAGGCATTGGGCCGGCTCGGCAGGATCAGCGGCAGTTTTGCCACCTCGGCGAGGGTGATGGGCTGGCGTTTGCCGCTGCCGCCGGGGGCCGCGCGCCCGGCCCTGGTGCTGGCACCGGTTGTGGGGGAGATCAGCACCAGTTCTTCCGTGCGCAGGGTGATGGTTTCCAGCTCGGGCGAACGCTCGGAGTTGTAGAGCACGGCCAGGTCCAGGTTGCCGACACGCAGGCCCTCCTGCATCAGCATGGAAAAACCTTCGGTCAGCGTCAGCTGGGCATGCGGCAGTTGCTGGCGGAAAGCCTGGGTCAGCGGCACGGTGATCAGCTTGGACAGGCTGGGCGGCAGACCGATGGAGACGCGTCCGGCCAGGCCGCCGCGCACCGCGCCCAGTTCCTCGCGCGCCACGTCGACCTGGTGCAGGATGCCGCGCCCATGCTTGAGCAGCAGCTTGCCGGCTTCGGTCGGAATGGCGCCGCGTCCGGTGCGTGTCAGCAGGCTTTGCCGCAACTCCACCTCGAGCAGGCGGACCTGGCGGCTCAGCGCCGGCTGGGCAATGTCGAGCGCAATCGAGGCGCGGGTGAAGCTGCCCAGTTCGGCGACCCGCACGAAGTACTCGAGTTGTTTGAGGTCCATAACTGGTGTGAATAGGCCCTAATTGAATAACTTTTGGCAAATTATGCCCAAATGGTATACCTGCTAGTCCGGTCGGGGCCTTTCCTGCCGGGGTGGATGCACCCAGAATTCATGCATGCAAAGTGCGACTCCCGGGATCAAGGGCATTTCCTCGATGGCGACCCGCCAGCTGCTGGCCGAACTGGTGAGCGGTTTCGAAAAACTGTCCGGCTACGGCGCCACCATCGAAGCGGTCGGTGGCGTGGATGCCGCCAAACGTGTGCTGGCCGGCGAAGCTTTCGACGTGGTGGTGCTGGCCTCGGACGCCATCGACAAACTGCTGGCCGCCGGCCACCTGCATGCGGGCAGCAAGGTGGACCTGGTGAGGTCCGGCGTCGCCGCCTGTGTGCGCGCCGGCGCGCCCCTGCCCGACATCGGCTCGGAAGAAGCCGTGAAACGCGCCGTGCTGGCTGCGCGCAGCATCAGTTATTCGACCGGTCCGAGCGGCGTGGCCCTGGCCAGGCTGTTCGAGCACTGGGGCATTGCAGACGACATGGCGGACCGCATGGTCCAGGCGCCGCCGGGCGTCCCCGTCGGCGCGCTGGTGGCACGCGGCGAGGTCGAGCTGGGCTTCCAGCAGCTGAGCGAGCTGATCCACGTGGAGGGCATCACCTTGGTGGGCCCGCTGCCGCCGGCCATCCAGATCACCACCGTCTTTTCTGCCGCCATTCACGCCAGCGTGCCGGCCGGCTCGCTGCCATTCAAGCGGGTGAGCGCCATGCTGGACTACATGCGCTCGCCGCAGGCTGCTGCAGCGAAACAGCGCCAGGGCATGGACCCGGCCTGAACACAACAACACAGGAGAACCCATGAGCCTCATCATCGACTGCCACGGTCACTACACCACGGCGCCCAAGGCGCTGGAGAACTGGCGCAACCAGCAGATCGCCGGCATCCAGGACGCGGCTGTCATGCCCAAGGTGGCGGACCTGAAAATCAGCGACGACGAACTGCGTGAGTCCATAGAAACCAACCAGCTTCGCCTGATGAAGGAACGCGGCAGCGACATCACGCTGTTTTCACCACGGGCCAGTTTCATGGCGCACCACATCGGCGACTTCGCGGTGTCCAGCACCTGGGCGGCCATCTGCAACGAGCTGTGTTTCCGCGTGAGCCGGTTGTTTCCCGAGCACTTCGTGCCGGTCGCCATGTTGCCGCAGTCGCCGGGCGTCGATCCCAAAACCTGTATTCCCGAACTCGAAAAGTGTGTGAAGGAATACGGCAATGTCGGCATCAACCTGAACCCCGATCCGTCGGGCGGCCACTGGACCAGCCCGCCACTGACCGACAAGCTGTGGTACCCGATCTACGAAAAAATGGTCGAGTACGACCTGCCGGCCATGATCCATGTGTCCACGTCCTGCAACCCGGCCTTTCACACCACCGGCGCGCATTACCTGAACGCCGACACCACGGCTTTCATGCAACTGATCCAGGGCGATTTGTTCAAGGACTTCCCGACGCTGCGCTTTTTGATTCCGCACGGCGGCGGCGCCGTGCCTTACCACTGGGGGCGTTTCCGCGGCCTGGCGCAGGAGATGAAAAAACCGCTGCTCAAGGACCACCTGCTGGGCAATGTGTTTTTCGACACCTGCGTCTACCACCAGCCCGGCATCAACCTGCTCAACACCGTGATCCCGGTGAAAAACGTGCTGTTTGCCTCGGAAATGATTGGCGCGGTGCGCGGCATCGATCCGGAGACCGGCAACTACTACGACGACACCAAACGCTACATCGAGGCCTCGACCCTCCTGAGCGCCGAGGACAAGCACCAGATCTACGAAGCCAACACGCGCCGCGTGTTCCCGCGCCTCGACGCGCTGCTCAAAACACAGGGGAGATAAATATGTACGAACTCGGCGTTGTTTACCGGAATATCGTGAGGGCGGATCGCGCTGCGGCCGACCGCATGGCGCAATACGGCTCGGCCACGGTGCACGAGGCCATGGGCCGTGTCGGCCTGATGAAAACCTATATGCGGCCGATTTATCCCGGCGCGCAGATCTCGGGCACGGCGGTCACGGTGCTGCTGCAGCCCGGCGACAACTGGATGATGCACGTGGCGGCCGAGCAGATCCAGCCCGGCGACATCGTGGTGGCGGCCTGCACCACCGACAACACCGACGGTTTCTTCGGCGACCTGCTGGCCACCAGTTTCATGGCGCGCGGTGCGCGCGGCCTGATCATCGACGGCGGTTGCCGCGACGTGAAGACCCTGCAGGAGATGGGTTTCCCGGTGTGGAGCCGCGCCATCAGTTCCAAAGGCACGGTCAAGGCGACGCTGGGCTCGGTCAACATCCCGGTGGTGTGCGCCGGCATGAGCGTTTGCCCGGGCGACGTGATTGTCGCCGACGATGACGGCGTGGTGGTGGTGCCGGCCGCGTTGGCGGCGACAACCGCCGATGCCGCCGCCGCCCGCGAAGCCAACGAAGGCGCCAAGCGTGCCAGGCTGGGTTCCGGCGTCCTCGGTCTGGACATGTACAGCATGCGCGAACCACTGGCCAAGGCCGGCCTGAAATACATCGACTGAATGGCCATCATGGAAAAACCTGCAACTGGCGACTTCACCAAAACCCCCGGCTGGCTGGACTGGTACACCGGCCCCGCCAAACCCCGCTTCCAGCTGCCCGCCGGCGCGGTGGATGCGCATTGCCATGTGTTCGGCCCGGGCGCGCAGTTCCCCTACGCGCCCGAGCGCAAATACACGCCGTGTGACGCGTCGAAAGACCAGCTGTTTGCGCTGCGCGACCACCTGGGTTTTGACAAAAACGTGATCGTGCAGGCCACCTGCCACGGCAGCGACAACCGCGCGCTGGTCGATGCGCTGAGGCATTCGGACAATCGGGCGCGCGGCGTGGCCACCGTCAAACGTGATGTGTCCGATGCCGAACTGCAGGACATGCATGCAGCCGGTGTGCGCGGCACACGTTTCAACTTCGTCAAGCGCCTGGCCGACTTCACGCCGCGCGAGGTGCTGCTGGAGATTGCCAAGCGCATTGCGCCGCTCGGCTGGCATGTGGTGGTGTATTTCGAGGCGCAGGACCTGCCCGAGCTGTACGACTTTTTCACCGCGCTGCCGACCACCGTGGTGGTGGACCACATGGGCCGGCCCGACGTGAGCAAACCCGTGGACGGCCCCGAGTTCGAGTTGTTCGTCAAAATGATGCGCGAGCACGACAACATCTGGAGCAAGGTCAGCTGCCCCGAGCGCCTGAGCGTGGCCGGCCCACCGGCGCTCAATGGCGAGCAGAACGCCTACCGCGATGTGGTGCCGTTTGCCCGGCGCCTGGTCGAGACCTTCCCCGACCGGGTGCTCTGGGGCACGGACTGGCCGCACCCGAACCTGAAAGACCACATGCCCGATGACGGCCTGCTGGTGGACTACATTCCCCATATTGCCCCCACGCCCGAATTGCAGCACAAGCTGCTCGTGGATAACCCGACACGGCTGTACTGGGGTTGATCCCCAGGCCGGACAAGGAAACCATCATGCCCCTCGAAAAACCCTATCTGGACGTCCCCGGCACCACGATTTTTGATGCCGAGCAATCACGCCTGGGCTACCACCTGAACCAGTTCTGCATGTCGCTGATGAAGGCGGACAACCGCGCGCGTTTCAAGGCCGATGAACGCGTCTACCTCGACGAATGGCCGATGAGCGAGGAGCAGAAGCAGGCGGTGCTGGCGCGCGATTTGAACCGCTGCATCAAGGCCGGCGGCAACATCTACTTCCTGGCCAAGATAGGCGCGACCGACGGCAAGAGCTTCCAGCAGATGGCCGGCAGCATGACCGGCATGACCGAAGAAGAGTACCGCGACATGATGATTGGCGGCGGCCGCTCCGTCGAGGGCAACCGCGTGGTCGGCGAGGACGGCACGGCACAGGCCCATCGCCAGCCCCAGGGCAAAGCCGGCGCAACACGGAATTCATGACCATGGCAAAAATTACCGCATCTGTTTACACCTCGCATGTACCCGCCATCGGCGCGGCCCTGGACCTCGGCAAAAGCGGCGAGCCCTACTGGCAGCCGGTGTTCAAGGGTTACGACTTCTCCAAACACTGGATGGTGGAGAACAAGCCCGACGTGATTTTCCTGGTCTACAACGACCACGCCACGGCCTTCAGCCTGGAGATGATTCCGACCTTTGCCATCGGCACGGCGGCAGAATTCACGCCGGCCGACGAAGGCTGGGGTCCGCGCCCTGTGCCGGTGGTACAAGGCCACCCCGAGCTGGCCGCGCACATTGCGCAGTCGGTGATCCAGCAGGACTTCGACCTGACCATCGTCAACAAGATGGACGTGGACCACGGCCTCACGGTGCCGCTGTCGCTGATGTGCGGCCAGCCGCAGGCCTGGCCCTGCCCGGTGATTCCGTTTGCCGTCAACGTGGTGCAGTACCCGGTGCCCTCGGGCCGGCGCTGCTTCGAGCTGGGCAAGGCCATCCGCAAGGCGATTGAAAGTTTCGACAAGCCGCTCAATGTGCAGATCTGGGGCACGGGCGGCATGAGCCACCAGTTGCAGGGGCCGCGCGCCGGCCTGATCAACCGGGAATTCGACAACGCCTTCCTCGACCAGCTGATCGCCGACCCAGAAGCCCTGGCCAGCAAGCCGCACATCGACTATGTGCGCGAAGCCGGCTCGGAAGGCATCGAGCTGGTCATGTGGCTGATCGCGCGCGGCGCGATGGCCGACGTGGCCGGCGGACCCGCGCCCAAAGTGGCGCACCGCTTTTACCATGTGCCCGCCAGCAATACAGCGGTAGGCCATTTGATTCTGGAAAACAAGTAGCACCCCCCCGTTCGGGCTGAGCCTGTCGAAGCCTTGCCCTTCGACAAGCTCAGGGCGAACGGACACCAAGGAAAGTAATCATGACCAAAACCATCAAAGTCGCGCTCGCAGGCGCCGGTGCCTTCGGCATCAAACACCTCGACGGCATCAAGAACATAGACGGTGTGGAAGTTGTCTCGCTGATTAGCCGCGATCTCGAGAAGACCAGGGAAGTCGCCGCGAAATACGGCATCAGCCACGTCAGCACCGACCTGGCCGACAGCCTGGCGCTCAAGGATGTGGATGCCGTCATCCTGTGCACGCCGACCCAGATGCATGCCGAACAGTCGATCGCCTGCATGAAGGCCGGCAAACACGTGCAGGTCGAGATCCCGCTGGCCGACACGCTCAAGGGCGCGCAGGATGTGGTGGCGCTGCAAAAACAGACCGGCCTGGTGGCGATGTGCGGCCACACGCGCCGCTTCAACCCCAGCCACCAGTATGTGCACAACAAGATCAAGGCCGGCGAGTTCAACATCCAGCAGATGGATGTGCAGACCTATTTCTTCCGCCGCAGCAACATGAATGCGCTGGGCCAGCCGCGCAGCTGGACCGATCACCTGCTGTGGCACCACGCGGCCCACACGGTGGACCTGTTCGCCTACCAGTGCGGCAGCCCGATCGTGAAAGCCAACGCCATCCAGGGGCCGATTCACCCGGGGCTGGGCATTGCCATGGACATGAGCATCCAGCTCAAGGCGGCCAACGGCGCGATCTGCACCCTGTCGCTGAGCTTCAACAACGACGGTCCGCTGGGCACCTTCTTCCGCTACATCGGTGACAGCGCGACCTACCTCGCGCGTTACGACGACCTGTTCAACGGCAAGGAAGAAAAAATCGACGTCAGCCAGGTGGATGTGTCCATGAACGGCATCGAGCTGCAGGACCGCGAGTTTTTCGCCGCCATCCGCGAAGGCCGTGAACCCAATGCCAGCGTCGCCAAGGTGCTGCCGTGTTACCAGGTGCTGCACGATCTTGAACAGCAACTGAGCTAATCGATATAATTGCGGCTCAGGCGCTGAGGGGCGCCTGCCCGCACAAGAGGCTCTCACCCTCCATTCATTTTTTCTTCAACCTGACAGATCACGGGTTCGTTGGCCAAGCGCGGGATTGGCCCACAACGCACCCAGGAGTCTTGTCATGGCATCCGTTTCCTTACCTCCCGATAATCCTGCGCCGGTGTCTGCCGGCCGCAGCCGCAGCGAGCTGAAAAAGCAGTACCGCGACACTCCGTCGCCCATGGGCGTCTACGCCATCCGAGGCCTGTCCAGTGGCCGCGTGATCGTGGAGGCCAGCATGAACGTCCACGCGGCGATGAACCGGGCCCGTTTCGAGCTGGACCGCAAGAGCCACCGCGACAAACAGCTGCAACAGGACTGGCTGACGCTCGGGCCGGACCACTGCCGTTTCGAAATCATCGACCTCGTCAAACCACGCGACGACCCGGCCTTCGACTACAAGGCGGAGCTGGCGGGCCTGCTGGCGATGTGGCGTGAGGAGTTGGGCGCATGAAAACCGACGCACTCGACGATTGCCTGCGCATCAGCCTGGCGCACGCCAGCCTCACACTGAAACTGGACGATGTGCTGGGCACCTTCCATGGCCTGAGCCTGAACGACTTCATCCTGCTGCGCCTGTTGTCGCAAGCCGAAGGCGGGCGCGTGCCGCTGGCCGGCCTGATGCGGCCCCTGGGGGTGCGCATGTCGGTCGTGCTGCGGCAACTGGCTCCGCTGGAGAAGATCGGCCATCTGCAGCGGGAGCCGGGCCGTATGGTGGCCCTGCGGCCGGCGGGGCGCGCGTTGGTGGCCGAGGCTGCCGGCAGCGCCCAGGCGGTCTGCGCGGATGCGCTGGCGGCCATGGATGGTGCTGCGCGCGAGGGCACGCGCAAGCTGCTGTCCGGGCTCTGCCGCAGCAGCGCGCTGGAGCTCACGTGACCGCGCTGCTCGATGAGCTCAAGGTACGCGCGCGGCTGGCTCTGAACGCCGCCAGGCGCCAGGCGGCTGGCGCCGGCGAAATTCAGCTGCGCCATTGCCTGAACCAGGCGGCGCGCGATGTCGGCTTTGCGCATTGGGAGCATGCGCGGGCCGTGCTGGGAGGCCTGGCGGCCCGGGAGGACGACATGGGGACCTTCTGGCACGCGCCGCGCACCGGCGTGTTGCTGAACCTGTGGCTGGCCAGGTACGAGCAGGCGCAGGCCGCTCTGGCGGCCGATCCGCAGGCGTTCCTGCTTCCCTACCGCCGCCAGTTCATGGTCGTTCAGGCAGATTTCATCGAAGAGCTGGGCGTGGATGCCAGACATCCCGCGTGGGCCGACATCTCGCACGACCTGGTCGCCGCGTATGGCAGCGGCGCCTGGCTGCTGCTCGCTGGCCAGCGGCTGAGGGCGCCGAGGTCCAGCTTTGTTTCCAGTTAAGCTTGAGCGATGCAAAAGCGAACCATAGGGCCTTTCCACGTTTCAGCCATCGGCCTGGGCTGCATGAACTTGAGCCATGCCTACGGCACGCCGCCGTCGGCAGCACAGGGCGAACGTGTCTTGCTGGCGGCGCTCGATGCCGGCGTCACGCTGTTCGACACGGCAGCGCTGTACGGCTTTGGCGCCAATGAAATCCTGATCGGGCAGGTGCTGGCCAAACACCGCAGCCGCTTCACGCTGGCCAGCAAGGGCGGCATGGCGGGTGTGCAGTTCGAGGATGGGGTCAAACGTGTCATCGACGGCAGGCCCGAGACCATCCGCAAGAATTGTGAGGACAGCCTCAAGCGCCTGCAGACCGAGGTGATCGACCTGTATTACCTGCACCGCTGGGACAAGAAGGTGGCGATCGAGGACAGCGTGGGCGCCATGGCCGATCTGGTGCGCGCGGGCAAGGTGCGGGCCATCGGCCTGTCCGAGGTGTCGGCCGCCACCTTGCGCAAGGCGCATGCGGTGCACCCGATTGCCGCGGTGCAGACCGAATACTCCTTGTGGACACGCAACCCCGAAATCGCTGTGCTCGAGGCCTGCCGCGAGATCGGCGCGGCCTTTGTGGCCTTCAGCCCGGTGGCGCGCGGTTTTCTGTGTGATGCGCTGCCCGACGTCAGCACGCTTGCACCCAAGGACATCCGTACGGCCATGCCGCGGTTTGCGCCCGACAACTACGCAGCCAACCTCCAGCTGCTGCCGCCCTACAAGGCGCTGGCCGCAGAGGCGGGCTGCACACCGGCGCAACTGGCGCTGGCCTGGCTGCTGCACAAGGCGCCACACATCATCCCGATTCCGGGCACCGGCAGCGTGGAGCACTTGCAGGAAGACCTGGGCGCGGCGGACCTGCGGCTGGATGCCGGCCTGCTGGCAAAGCTGGAACTACTCATCAACCAGCAGACCGTCACCGGCAATCGCTACAGCGCGCAGAGCGCCAGCGAGGTGGATACCGAGGAGTTTTCTGCCTGAGCGGCGGCTCCAGGACGCTATCGTATTGATAGCTTCTCACGCTTGTCGAACAAGGGCTGGAGGCCCAAAAGACTTGTAATCCGCATAAAAAAGCCGCAGCCCTGTCGAAACAGGATGCGGCTTTTTTGTGGCCGGGCCTTGCGGCCCCGGACTCCTGGCCTTACAGCGTGTCGATGAAGCTGCGCAGCTTGTCCGAACGCGAGGGGTGCTTGAGCTTGCGCAGCGCCTTGGCTTCGATCTGGCGGATGCGTTCACGTGTCACGTCGAACTGCTTGCCGACTTCTTCCAGCGTGTGGTCGGTCGACATCTCGATACCGAAACGCATGCGCAGCACCTTGGCTTCACGCGGCGTCAGGCTGTCGAGGATGTCTTTGACCACATCGCGCAGGCCGGCCTGCATCGCCGCTTCCAGCGGTGCGGTGTTGGCGCTGTCTTCGATGAAGTCGCCGAGGTGCGAATCGTCGTCGTCGCCGATCGGTGTTTCCATCGAGATCGGCTCTTTCGCGATCTTCATGATCTTGCGGATCTTGTCTTCGGGGATTTCCATCTTGGCGGCCAGGATGCTGGCGTCCGGCTCGAAGCCGAACTCCTGCAGGTGCTGGCGCGACAGGCGGTTCATCTTGTTGATGGTCTCGATCATGTGCACCGGGATGCGGATGGTGCGGGCCTGGTCGGCGATCGAGCGCGTGATGGCCTGGCGGATCCACCAGGTCGCGTAGGTCGAGAACTTGTAGCCGCGGCGGTATTCGAACTTGTCGACCGCCTTCATCAGGCCGATGTTGCCTTCCTGGATCAGGTCCAGGAACTGCAGGCCGCGATTCGTGTACTTCTTGGCAATCGAGATCACCAGGCGCAAGTTGGCCTCGATCATCTCTTTCTTGGCATCGCGCGAGTTGGTCTCGCCTTCGTTCATGCGCTTGTTGATGTCCTTGAGCTGGGCCAGCGGCACCACCACACGGGCCTGCAGCTCGCCGAGCTTGGTCTGCAATTCCTGGATGGGCGGAATGTTGCGCGCCATGATGACCGACCACGGCTTGTTGGCCGCGACCTGTTTCTCGACCCACTTGAGGTTCAGCAGGTTGGGCGGGAAGTCCTTGATGAAAACTTCCTGCGGCATGCCGCACTTCTCGACGATGATGCGGCGCAGCTCGCGCTCCTTCTTGCGCACGTCCAGCACCTGGCCGCGCAGCAGGTCGCAGAGTTTTTCAATCGTCTTGGCGGTAAAACGCACGGTCATCAGCTCGTCGCTGAGCGCCTTCTGCGCCTTGACGTAGGCGGGCGTGCCGTAACCTTCCTTGTCGTAGGTCTTGTGCACCTTCTCGAACAGGGAGGCAATCGTGTCGATGCGCGTCAGCGCTTCCTTCTTCAGTTCCTCGAGCTTTTTGGTCAGCGCCTTGGAGCCGCCCTTGCCGTCGTCGTCGTCTTCCTCGTCGAACTCGTCGAAGTCTTCCTCGGCCACGTAATCGTCGGCCTCGTTGGGGTTGGAAAAACCGTCGACCACGGTGGAAATCACGATCTTGCCTTCGCGGATCTCCTCGCCCAGGCGCAGGATCTCGGCGATGGTGGCCGGGCTTTCCGAGATGGCTTCCATCATCTTCATCAGGCCGCCCTCGATGCGCTTGGCGATCTCGATCTCGCCTTCACGCGTGAGCAGCTCGACCGTGCCCATCTCGCGCATGTACATGCGCACCGGGTCGGTGGTGCGGCCGAACTCGCTGTCGACGGTGGACAGAGCCGCTTCGGCGGCTTCCTCGGCCTCTTCTTCAGTCGAGCCGGCGGGCGCGTTGGCAGTGATCAGCAGGGTTTCTGCGTCGGGCGTCTGTTCGTAGACGGCCACGCCGAGGTCGTTCAGCGTGACGATGACCGCGTCCAGCGTCTCGGCATCGATCAGCTTGTCGGGCAGGTGATCGGAAATTTCGCCGTGGGTCAGGTAGCCGCGGGTCTTGCCGAGCTTGATCAGCGCCTTCAGGCGGGCCCGGCGCTTGGCCATGTCTTCTTCGGACAGGACGGTTTCGTCCAGGCCGAATTCCTTCATCAAGGCGCGTTCTTTCGCCTTGCTGATCTTCATGCGCAGCGGCTTGACCTTTTCGGTGGTCTCCGCCACCGGCTCACCGACCAGGTCGTCTTCGATGTCCGACATGTCCTCGTCACCATCGACCTTGCCGGCGATTTTTGGTTTGCGGCCGCGCTTGGCGCCGCCGGCTTCGACGGCTGCCGCCGGGTTTTTAGGCGGGCGGCCGGGTTTTTTCTTCACGGGCAGTTCGGCCACCGCCGCGGCCGGCGCGGCTTTCAGCGGGACTTCTTTTTTGGCGACGGGTTTGGCGGGAGAGGCGGGGGTCTTGGTCGGCACGGGGGGGGCTTTCTTGACGGACTTTTCGGATTTCAGGGGCGCTTTGGGCGCTGCGGCCTTTTTGCCGGGAACTGGTCTGGAGATGGCGGTTTTTGCGGTTTTTTCAAGCTTGCTGGCAGCCTTCCTGACCGGCGGTCGGGCTGCAGTTTTGGCTGCGGCTTTGGACTTGGGCACGGCTTTGGCGGACTTGCTGGGCTTTTGAGCAGGCATGGCGAACTCCCGGTATGAAACTTCCTTCAACAGACTGGGTTCCCGGCACCGGCGGAACCGGGGCACAGGCACAAAAAATGCCCGGGGCCGGAGGGCTGGGCATTCAGGGACCTCGAAAGGTCCCCAGGCAAGTTGTTTGGGCGAACATTTGGTGTGCAGTCCTTGCGGAGAAATTGCCCTCAACCAGTGCGGTCCCGTTCTTGCGGGGGGCGGTTGCCGGAGGTGCTGCTGTCGCGCTTGCCGTAGCGGAAAATCGGATTATACCCTGATGCCTCATTTTTGGGCATCAAATGGGGCCTGAAATCAGCTTTTTTTCAGCAGGGCCGACAGCGCTTCATAACGCTGGCGCGCGGCCGGGTCGCTCATCACGTGCGGCAGCAGCTCGACCATGTCCTGCTGGCGTTTGAGCTTGAGCAACTGGTCCAGGATGGCGCGCACCTCGTCCCAGTCGCATTCGATGCCTTCCGGCAACTGGGCGATCTGGTCGATCGCGTGTTTCTCCTGGGGATGCTCACGCAGGCCCTCGCGCAGCGCCGCCCAGGGCTGGGGTCCGTGTTCGTGCAACTGGCTCTCGAGCCAGACAAACAGCGGACCGTGCGGTGCCGGCAGGCCACACAGCAGGGCATGTTCCTCATTGCCGAGCTTGTCCCAGCTTTGCGGGTCGGTCAGCATCAGGCGCAGCACCCGGTCCTCACGGCTGGCGGGCAACACCCGGCCGGCAATGCGGCGGGCAGGGCGCGCCGCGCCGGCTTTCGCTGCCAGAGCACGGCCGGACGGGCTGCTCTCCATGGGCAAGGAGGCGGCGTACGCGCCTTCGTCGTGCAGGTCGGCAAAGTTGCCGGAAAACTCCCCGAAATCCGGTCCGCCACCCGACATTTCAGGTGTTTTTGGCCGCTGACCCTTGCCGGACGAGCGTGAGCTGCTATTGTTTTTATAGTCCCGGGCATTCGCGGGCTGCCAGATTTGCAGCAGCTCGCGGCTGTCGATCAGCACCTGGTCGGCGATCTCGGCCAGCAACTGGCGCTTGAGCGTGCCGTCGGGCAGGGCGGTCCAGAGCGGCCGCGCATTGCTGGCCATGTGGGCCCGGCCTTCGGCGGTGTCGAGTTCGCAGCCTTCGGCGGCGGCTTCGAGCATGAACTTGCTCAGTGGCACGGCCTTGGCCACGGCCGCGGCAAAACCGTCCTGGCCATTGGCGCGGATAAAGCTGTCGGGGTCGTGCTCCTCGGGCAGGAACAAAAACTTGACGCTGCGCACATCGGTGGCAAAGGGCAGGGCGGCGTCCAGCGCCTTGCGCGCAGCGCGGCGTCCGGCGCTGTCGCCGTCGAAGCTGAAGACCACCGCGTCGGTAAAGCGGAACAGCTTTTGCACATGGTCGGTGGTGCAGGCCGTGCCCAGGGTGGCCACGGCGTTGGCAAAACCGAGCTGGGCCAGCGCCACCACGTCCATGTAGCCCTCGGTGACCAGCGCGTAGCCGTGTTCGCGCAGGGCGCTGCGCGCCTCGAACAGGCCATACAGCTCGCGGCCCTTGCTGAACACCGGGGTTTCCGGCGAGTTCAGGTACTTGGGTTTTTCGTCGCCCAGCACACGCCCGCCGAAGCCTATGCATTCGCCCTTGACGTTGCGGATCGGGAACATGATGCGGTCGCGGAAACGGTCGTAACGCTTGGCTTCGCCCTGCGCATTTTCCTCACCCGGCTCGCCGGTGATCACCAGGCCGCTTTCCACCAGCAGCGGATCGTTGTAGTCCGGGAACACGCTGGCCAGCGCGCGCCAGCCTTCGGGCGCGTAACCCATGCCGAAGGTTTTGGCGATTTCGCCGGACAGGCCGCGCCCCTTGAGGTAGGCGATAGCCCGCGGCGCGTTGCGCAAATGCTTGATGTAGGCCACACCGGCTTTTTCCAGCACGCTGGTCAGGGTCGCCTGCTGCTCGCGCTGCTGGGCGGCGCGCGCGCGCTCCTGCGGCGAGACGTCGTCTTCCGGCACCTGCAGGCCGTATTGCTGCGACAGGTCTTTCACCGCCTCGATAAAGGTCATGCCGCCGTGTTCGGTCATGAACTTGATCGCATCGCCGCTCACGCCGCAGCCAAAGCAGTGGTAGAACTGCTTGCTCGGGCTGACCGAGAAAGACGGGGACTTTTCGGCGTGGAAAGGGCACAGGCCCATGAAATTGGCGCCGCCCTTTTTGAGCTGGACGTGGCGGCCGATGATATCGACGATATCGGCGCGCGCGAGCAGCTCCTGGATGAATGATGAGGGAATGGCCACGCCTGTATTGTGCCCCGAGGCCATCGCGTTCCGCTGCCGGGCCGGTGGGCTACCATGGCTGCATGACAGGCCGACCCCAGGAGACACCATGAGCCCCATCTTTGACCAGGACCTGCACCGCAACGCGGCCAACCACGCGCCGCTGTCGCCACTGTCCTTTATCGCGCGCAGCGCCGAGGTCTACCCCCACCGGCTGGCGGTGGTGCATGGCGGCCTGCGCCGCAGCTGGGCCGAGGTGTTCACGCGCTGCCGCCAGCTGGCCAGTGCGCTGCAGCAGCACGGCATAGGCAAGGGCGACACGGTGGCGGTGATGCTGCCCAATACCCCGCCCATGGTGGAGGCGCATTTCGGCATCCCGGTGCTGGGTGCGGTGCTCAATGCGCTGAACACCCGGCTGGATGCCGAAACCATTGCCTTCATGCTGGACCACGGCGAGGCCAAAGTGCTCATCGTGGACCCGGAGTTTGCAGGCATCGTGAAAAAGGCCCTGGCCCTGCGCCAGTCGAAGGCGCCGCTGCTGGTCATCGACGTCGAAGACGCGATGTACACCGGGCCGGTCGAACGCATCGGCAGCATCCGTTACGACGAGTTCCTGGCCGGCGGCGACGCGGGCTTTGCCTGGCGCCTGCCGGACGACGAGTGGGATGCGATTGCGCTGAACTACACCAGCGGCACCACCGGCAACCCCAAGGGCGTGGTCTACCACCACCGCGGTGCTGCGCTCAATGCGCTGTCCAACATCCTCGAATGGGACATGCCCAAACATGCGGTCTACCTCTGGACCCTGCCGATGTTCCACTGCAACGGCTGGTGTTTCCCGTGGACGCTGGCGGCGCGCGCCGGTGTCAATGTCTGCCTGCGCAAGGTCGAGGCCAGGGCGATTTTCGAGGCCATCCGCGCGCATGGCGTGACGCATTACTGTGGCGCGCCCATCGTGCACGGCCTGCTGGTCAACGCGCCGGCCGACCTGAAGCAGGGCCTGCCGCGCGGCGTCAAGGCCATGGTCGCGGGCGCAGCGCCACCGGCCTCGATGATCGAGGGCATGGAGGCCCTGGGCTTTGACCTGACCCATGTCTACGGCCTGACCGAGGTGTATGGCCCGGCGACGGTATGCGCCGCGCAGGACGGCTGGGAAAAACTCGACATCGGTGAGCGCGCCCGGCTCAACGCGCGCCAGGGCGTGCGTTACCACCTCGAGCGCGACGTCTGTGTGCTCGACGCGGCGACCATGCAGCCGGTGCCGAACGACGGGGAAACCATGGGCGAGATCATGTTCCGCGGCAATATCGCGATGAAGGGCTATTTGAAAAACCCCAAGGCGACCGAAGAGGCGTTTGCCGGCGGCTGGTTCCACAGCGGTGACCTGGCCGTGGTCTACCCCGACGGCTACATCAAGATCAAGGACCGCAGCAAGGACATCATCATCTCTGGCGGTGAAAACATCTCGTCCATCGAGGTGGAAGACGTGTTGTACCGCCACCCCGACGTGCTGGCCGCGGCCGTGGTGGCCAGGCCCGACGCGAAGTGGGGCGAGACGCCTTGCGCCTTTGTCGAGCTCAAGGCCGGCGCGGCCACCACGGCCGAAGACATCGTGGCGCACTGCAAGAAACACCTGGCCGGTTTCAAGGTGCCGCGCGCGGTGGTGTTCGGCGAGCTGCCGAAAACCTCGACCGGCAAGATCCAGAAGTTCGAACTGCGCAAGCAGGCCGGCTCGGCCGTGGCCATCGACGTCTGAGCGGGCCGTCCCGGCATGCAGATCCTCAGCCACCAGGCGGCCCATGTGCTGGCCAACCCGCCGGCCTTTGCCTGGCGCGTGCTCAAGGGCTTTCGCGCCAACCAGGGCCTGCTGCTGGCCGGCGCAGTCGCTTATTACGCGCTGCTGTCGATTGTTCCGCTGTTGATCCTGGTGATCATCGCGCTGTCGCATGTGATCGACCAGGCCGAGCTGCTGCAAACCCTGGGCCGCTACCTCGAGTGGCTGATGCCGGTGCAGTCGCGTGCGGTGGTGGCCGAACTCGCGACCTTTCTCGAACACCGCGACGTGATCGGCTGGGTGCTGCTGGGCACCATGCTGTTTTTCAGCTCGCTGGCCTTCACCGTGCTGGAAAACGCCATGTCGGTGATTTTCCTGCACCGCATCGCGGTGCGGCGCCGGCGTTTCATCGTCTCGGCGCTGCTGCCGTATTGCTACATCATCAGCCTGGGCGCCGGCCTGCTGGTGGTGACGCTGGTCTCGGGCGGGCTGCGCGCCATGGGCGAGGAAAGCGTCGATGTGCTGGGCCGTGAATGGTCGCTCAGCGGTGTCTCCGGCCTGCTGCTCTACCTGCTCGGGCTGACCGGGGAAATTTTCCTGCTGACCTCGGTCTACATGGTGATGCCGGTCGGCAAGCTGTCCTGGCGCCATGCGCTGATAGGCGGCGCCACCGCGGCGCTGCTGTGGGAAATCACGCGCCACCTGCTGGTCTGGTACTTCGGCACGCTGTCGCAGGTCAACGTGGTCTACGGCTCGCTGACCACCGCGATCGTGGTGCTGCTGAGCCTGGAGATCGCCGCGACCCTGCTGCTGCTGGGCGCCCAGGTGATCTCGGAGTACGAACGCATAGCCAAGCCGCCCGAGCCGCCACCGGCCAACCCGCTGCAAACTGGCTGACACTGGCCCGGCTCCGGCTATGATGCCGCGGTCAATAACAAGCAGGGGGAACACATGACACTCAGGAATTTTTTCGGGGCGGTTTTACTCGCCTGCGCATGCACCGGCTGGGCTGCGGATGGCCGCGTCGCATTCGTGGCCGGAAACAACGACTATGCGTCCGGCAGCAAGCTGGTCAATGCCGTCAGTGATGCCAGGGCCATGGCCCAGGTGTTGCGGGCAGCGGGATGGGAGGTGCTGGAAGTCCACGATGCCAGCCATGCCAACTTCGAGGCCACCTTCGCGAAATTCCTGGGCCGCCTGGGCAAGGGTGGCGAGGGCGTCTTTTACTTTTCCGGGCATGGCCTGGAGCTGGCGCGCCAGAATTTCCTGCTACCGGTTGACTTTGATGGCAGCAGCGCCGACACCGCTGCCAAAAAGGCGATTCCGCTGCAGGACCTGATACGCAGGATTTCCGCCGTTTCCCCGCGGGCCGTGGCCATGATCCTGGATGCCTGCCGGGCCAACCCGGCCCTCAAAGGCCTGATGCCGCGCCCTGGATTGGGCGAGGTGGCGCAGGCGGTGCCTGCCGGCATGTTCATGATGTACGGCGCCGGGGCTGGACAGCTCGCGCTGGACCGCCTGTCTGCCAACGATCCGGTGCCGCACGGGCTGTTCACCCGCGAGTTGCTGGCGGCCATGGGCGACGACTCGCTGGATTTCCGCCAGATCGCGCGCCGCGCGCGTGTCTCGGTCATCGAAAAAGCGCTGGCGGTCAACCATGTGCAGATCCCCAGTGTGTACGACACCCTGCCACTGGCACCCTTCCAGCTGAAAGCCGGAAACAGCGCCGCGATTCCCGCTCCCTCGGCGGGTTTGAGCGGCGCCAGCATCCGGCTGATCGCGCCGGTGGCCATGAACAGCCCCTCGGACCAGCTGGCGCGCAAGCTGGCTGTGCGCATGGGCAAGGCCCTCAATGCCTCGGTCGAGGTGGAGAACGTGATCGACATTCCCGGTGCCAAGGTGGCCGAGCTGGTCGGGACCGCGCCGGCGGATGGAAAAACCTGGCTGCTGAGCCCTTATGCCGCGTCCATGTCCAGGCTTCAACGCGGTGACGGCCGCCTCAAGCCGGTCGGCATGGTGTCTGAAACCCGCGCCGTTCTGGCGGTGCCGGCGAACAGCCCGGTGAGCAACGTCGCTTCACTGCTGGCCCATCGCGTGTCGCTCAATCGTCCCCTGAAAATGGGCATCAGCGGAGCGGGCGCCACTTCCGAGGCCTGCCAGTTCGAACTCGAACGTGCGTTCGGGCCCAGCCTGGTGCAACCGGTGGTCCTGCCGGGCATGGCACTGGTGGTGGGCGACCTCATGGCGGGCAATCTCGACCTGGCGTGTGACGTGCAGAGCTCGTTTGAACGCCACGCGCAGTCCGGGCGCCTGAAGATGATTGCCTCGCTTCAGGAGAACGCGCTGGTCAGTTACCCGCCGGTCAGCGCGCAGGCCCAGGGTTTTCCGGTCGTGATTCCGGTGTGGTGGGCGCTGTTTGTGCCCAAAGACCTGCCGGCCCAGACGGTCCAGGACATCAGCGCTGCCTTGCAGCAACTGCAGTCCGACCCGCAATGGCTGCAGGAAAGGACCGCACTTGATCCCGGAACACAAATTCTCGATGTGGCCAAGGCGACGCCGCTGGAGGTGGGCCTGTCGCTCAGGCTGGGCGCCTCGCTCAACCAGGTGCTGTCGCGGCTGCGGGCCCGGTAAGCGGCGAGCCGCCTGTTGCTATCAAAAGAGGAGCTGCTGGCGCTTTTCAATCAAGGGCTGCAGGCCTTTTTTGATGCCCCTTGTGACCTCAGTCACCCATCACCACACCTTCGCGCCGCGGGTCGGCGCCGCCCAGCAGCAGCGGTGCGCCATGCGCCTGTCCACGCGCGATGGCCTGCAGGCCGCTGGTCATGGCGGTTTCGCGCACCTCGTGACCGCGCGCCTTGAGTGCGTCGACGGTGGCGGGTGCGAAGCGGTTTTGCTCGAGCATGGTCGGGCCGTTGAGCGAGGCGAAGTTGGGCAGGTTGATGGCCTGCTGCGGCATCATTCCCCAGTTGAGCACGCCGTACAGCGTCTTGGCGGTGTAGTGGATGATCAGCGCGCCGCCCGGGCTGCCGCCGCTCATCACCAGCTGGCCGCTGGCCTTGTCGAACACCAGCGTGGGTGCCATCGACGAGCGCGGCCGTTTGCCCGGCTGCACGCGGTTGGCCACCGGCTTGCCTTCGGCGTCGGCCGGCGCGTAGCTGAAGTCGGTCAACTCGTTGTTCAGCAAAAAGCCGCGCACCATCTGGCGTGACCCAAAGGCGTCTTCAATGGTGGTGGTCATGGCAATCGCGTTGCCGAAGCCATCGATGATGCTGATGTGCGAGGTGCCGTATTCGGGCTGCTCCGGCATGGGTGCGTAGGCTGTGTTCACCGCGCCGGGCACACCCGGTTTGCCGGTCTTCATGCTTTGCCCGCCGGGCTGCTGGGCGATCAGCTTGCTGCGCTCGGCCAGGTAGGCGGGCGCGAGCAGGCTCATCCAGTTGCCGCCCGGCGCCTGCACAAAGTCCGGGTCGCCCAGGTACTGCGCGCGGTCCGCAAAAGCCAGGCGCGAGGCTTCGGTGTAGAGGTGCAGCCAGTCGGCCGAAGGTGTCGGCCCCGGGGTGCCGGGCACGCCGCTGGTGCCGGTCACCAGCGGCAGGCTGGCGGCGTTGGTGTTGTTCAGCATGCCGAGGATCTGGCCAATGGCAATCGCGCCGGAGCTCGGCGGCGGCATGCCGCAGATGCGGTAGTCGCGCGACTGGGCGCGGTAGTCGTGGCACAGCGGCTCGCGTTTTTTCGCCTGGTAGCCGGCCAGGTCGGCCAGGCTCAGCTTGCCGGGATTGGTCGCGTGGCCCTGCACCTTGGCCACGATGGCCTGCGCGACGTCGCCTTCGAGCAGGGCTTTGGAGCCGCCGCCGGCGATTTTTTTCAGCACATCGGCCAGCGGCTGGTTGCGCAGCAGCGTGCCGGTGGCCAGCGGTTCGCCATTGGGCTGGTAGAAGTAGGCGAGGGCAGTGGGATCCTTTTTCAGGTGTTGCTCGGTTTTGAGCAGGGTGGCCAGGCGCGCGCTGACCTTGAAGCCGCCTTCGGCCAGCGTGATGGCCGGCGTGAAAAGTTGCGCCCAGGGCAGCTTGCCGTGCTGCTTGTGTGCCATCTCCAGCATGCGCACCGTGCCCGGCACGCCGACCGAACGGCCGCCGATCACACCATCGATAAAGGCCAGCGGTTTGCCATCGGCGCCGAGGAAGAGTTTTTCATCGGCCGCGGCCGGGGCGGTTTCGCGGCCGTCGAAGGCCTCGACCGTCCTGCCGTCGGAATGCAGCAAAAACGCGCCGCCGCCTATGCCGCTGGATTGCGGCTCGACCAGCGTGAGCACCATCTGCACCGCAATCGCCGCATCGATCGCCGAACCGCCGGCTTTCAGCACCTGGTAGCCGGCGTCGGTGGCCAGCGGGTTGGCGGCTGCGACGGCAAACTTGCGGGTGGCCCAGCCCGGCTTTTCGGTGTAGCCCGAGGCGCCTTCGGGTTGGGGCGGCACGGTGTAGGCCAGCGGCGGCGTGCTGCTGCAGGCGGCCAGCAACACGCTGGCGGCCAGCGCACAGGCCGCCAGCGGAAGGGCGGATGGCTTGGGGGATGCGATGGGTTTCATGGCGGCGCTCCGGTGGTGATGCGTGCCATGTTAAACCCCGCGTGCGGCTGAAGCGCCCGCACGCCGCCACGGCGCCGCGCATGATTGTAAGCAGCTGAAAAAAAAAGGCCGACTTGCCCCGGTTCAGGGTCAAATCGGCCTCTCGCCCTTATCTGACAGGCGTATCCAGCTATCAATAGGATAGCATGAAAGGTTCTTGCTTAGCGCGGTGCCAGACGGATCGCGCCGTCCAGGCGGATCACCTCGCCATTGAGCATGTCGTTTTCGAAGATGTGCTGCGCCAGCTTGGCGTAGTCCTGCGGCGTGCCCAGGCGGCTGGGGAAGGGCACGGAGGCGGCCAGCGAGTCCTGCACCTCCTGCGGCATGCCGAACATCATGGGTGTGCCGAAGATGCCGGGGGCAATCGTCATGTTGCGGATGCCGTTGCGCGCCAGGTCGCGCGCGATCGGCAAGGTCATGCCGACAATGCCGCCCTTGGAGGCGCTGTAGGCGGCCTGGCCGATCTGGCCGTCGTAAGCCGCGACGGACGCGGTAGAGATCATCACGCCGCGTTCGCCGGTGGCTTCGGGTTCGTTTTTGCACATGGCCTCGGAAGCCAGGCGGATCATGTTGAAGCTGCCGATCAGGTTGACCATGATGGTCTTGTTGAACACGTCGAGCTTGTGCGCGCCATTCTTGCCGACGGTTTTTTCGGCCGGTGCAATGCCGGCGCAGTTGACCAGACCCATGAGTTTGCCCATGGACACGGCTTTGGCCACCACGGCCTGGCCGTCGGCTTCCTGGCTGACGTCGCATTTGACAAAAGCGCCGCCTATGTCCCTGGCGATCGCCTCGCCTTTTTCGACCTGCATGTCGGCGATCACGACCTTGCCGCCCTTGGCGGCCAGCATGCGTGCCGTGCCTTCGCCGAGACCCGATGCGCCGCCGGTGACGATGAATACTTTGCCTGCGATGTCCATGAGAATTCCTTGGGAAGATGAAAAGAGGGGGTGTTGCGGAGTTGACGTGAACGTCAACGTCAACACCGATTATCGGCCATAAAAAAAGCCCGGCGGACCGGGCTTTTCATCGTCATGCGTGGCTCTCTTTTCAAGCAGGGGCAGCGGGTCCGGCTCTGCCGGTCCGCCGGCGCAGCGCCCCTTTATTCCGTGCAAGGGGCAGAGAGCTACGCGAAGCGAGCGAACGTGGGGGCCTTATTTGTACCCGACCCGGTCCAGCATCTGCTGCACCTTGAGCTGGTTTTTGGCGACCACGCCGAGCGGGATGGTCTCGGGCTTGAAGCTGGCGCCGCCCATGGCGACGATGGCCGGGTTGCTGGCGATCACGCCTTTGGCGGCCGGGAATTCGTTGTTGCCGTTGGCGAAGTAGTCCTGGGCGAAGGGGCTGGAGAGGAACTCCAGGAACTTGACGGCATTGGCCGGGTTTTTGGCGTGTTTGGCCACGGCCGCGCCCGCGATGTTCACGTGGGTGCCGGACGTCGCCTGGTTCGGGAACATGACCTTGACCTTTTGCATCACGGCCTTGTCGTCGGCCTTGTCGGACTTGATCAGGCGCGCCACGTAATAGCTGTTGGTGATGGCCACGCCGCATTCGCCGGAAGCCACGGCCTTGATCTGGTCGGTGTCGCCGCCCTTGGGTGCGCGCGCCATGTTGGCGACCACGCCCTTGAGCCATTCTTCGCCCTTGGCATCACCCAGGCGCTCGACCACGGTGGAGAACAGCGACAGGTTGTAGGGGTGCGAGCCGGAGCGGGTGCAGACCAGGCCCTTGAGTTTCGGGTCGGCCAGTTTTTCATAGCTGTCGACGTCGGCAGCTTTCACACGGGCCGGGTCGTAGACGATCACGCGGGCGCGGGTGGAAAAACCGGTCCAGGTCACGCCCTCGGCGCTGGGCGCTGCCCGCAGGTTGGCCGGAATGGCCGCATCCAGCACCTTCGACTTGACCGGCCGGAACAGGCCCTGGGCATCGGCCGAGGCCAGGCGGGCCGCGTCGACCAGCAGGATCACGTCGGCCGGGGAGGCCGCGCCCTCGGCTTTCAGGCGTGCCAGGATGCCGGCGTCGTCGGCGTCCACGCGGTTGATTTTGATGCCGGTGGTGCGGGTAAAGGCTTCGTACATGCCTTCGTCGGTCTGGTAGTGACGGGCAGAATACAGGTTGACCACCTGCTCCTGGGCGTGCGCGATACCGGTGGCGCCGAACAGGCTGGCGGCTGCCAGGGCGGCCACGGCCAGGGAAGAAGCGGTTTTAAACATGGATCAAGTCAATGAAGTGGCGAATATGCAGATCTTAATACAAACAAGAATTGATCTCAATCACAAAACCAAGGCCCGCGCAGGGGCTTGGGCGGCTGCCGTTGGCGCGGCCCGCCAGGTGTCGGCGGGGGTGCTGGCTGCCGCCGTGCTGCTGCTGGCCGGTTGCGCCACGACGGGGGGTGGCGCAGCGCCGGGTGTGCCGGCGTCCCAGGCCAGGCCGGTCAGCATCGGTCTGGCGCTGGGCGGCGGCGCGGCGCGTGGTTTCGCCCATGTCGGCGTGATCGCTGCGCTGGAAGAAGCGGGTTTCAAACCCTCGCTGGTGGTCGGCACCTCGGCCGGCAGCCTGGTCGCCGCACTGTATGCCAGCGGCCAGACTGGCGCCCAGTTGCAGCAGACGGCGCTGGCCCTGGAGGAAGTGGCGATCACCGACTGGATGTTGCCCATCTTCGGGCGCGGCATGTTCCGCGGCGAGGCGCTGGCGCGCTACGTGAACGGGCTGGTGGCGGGGCGCCTGATGGAGAACATGGCCATCCCGCTGGGCATCGTCGCGACCGACCTCAACAACGGGCAGGCCATGTTGTTCCGGCGCGGCGACACCGGTACCGCGGTGCGCGCGTCGAGCGCCGTGCCGGCCGTGTTTGTGCCGGTGAAGATCAACGGGCGCGAGTACGTGGACGGCGGCCTGGTCTCGCCGGTACCGGTGCGTTTTGCGCGGCAGATGGGCGCCGACCTGGTGATTGCGGTGGACATCTCGGCGCCGCCCGAGGCCAACCCGGCCGACGGCACCCTGCAGATCCTGCTGCAGACCTTTGCCATCATGGGCAAAAGCATCAACCAGTACGAGCTCAAGGATGCCGATGTGCTGGTGCAGCCCTCCCAGGCCGGCCTCAAAAGCGCGGACTTCTCGGCGCGCCAGCGCGCCATGGATGCCGGGCGCGCCGCCATGCAGGCCGCGTTGCCGGCCCTGCGCACTAAGCTGGCGCAGTTGCAGGCCCGCTGACGCTCCTGTTTTGATAGCTGCCTACGCAGTTCCAATAAGGGCTGGAGGCCAAAACGGCCAAAAAAAAGCCTGATTTCGCAATCAGGCTTTGAAGGGGTCCGTGAACTGATTTCTGGAAGGACCCGAGGAGACAACCGGCAGGGACTTGCCCTCAGCGGGAATCAGCTGGCGTTGCCGCCGGCGAATTCAAGCCCCGTAAAAATCAGCGCTTTTTCGAAGCGGTCTTGGAAGCGTTCACGGCGGTGTTGGTCACAGCGGTGAAGTTGGCTTCGGCCATGTCGGTGGCTTGCTTGACAGCTTTTTGCATGGATTCGACAGCGTTGTTGGCAGCAGCCACGGCGCTTTTCATCACGGCAACGGCGGTTTCGGAACCGGCCGGTGCGTTCTTGGCGGCGCTGTCGACCAGGCCCATGAACTTGGCCTGGGCTTCGGCGGCCTGGCCTTCGAAGGACTTGCCGACTTCAGCGCCGGTGGCGGTGGCGATGTCGTACAGGTGACGGCTGTAGGCGGCGGTTTTTTCAGCCAGGGGCTGGAACAGGCCGGCTTGCAGGGCCAGCAGCTCTTGTGCGTCCTTGACGCCCATCAGCGACTGGGTGTGGTTGGCGGACTCGGCCAGGGCGGCTTTGGAAGCCTGGACATTGAGTTCAACCAGTTTCTCGACGCCTTCGAAGGCCTTGCTGGTCAGACCAAACAGGGTTTCGATGTTTGCTTTGTGGGAAGCCATGATTTGTTCAGCGGTCAACATATTTAAATCTCCAATATAGGTGGGTTAACGATTTCAAGTAGTTGCGCTGCTGGACAATCTGCTGGCTCGCGGTTTTGTCGATTGCTGCACTGCAACATAACTCGAGTATAGGGAATGCCCGAGCGATTGCAAGCAAAATTTGTTGCAGTGCAGCATTTTAGGGCCCAAGCCCTAGTTCCCCCCTGAAAACCCGGGCCGGACGGGTCTGCGAACGGCGGGTGGGCAGGCCCGAGGCTCAGTAGCGCAACTGGCCTTCGTTGTCGACGATCGCCATCTCGACGTAGGAGGAGCCGTTGTGGGACTGGGGCGAATATTTCGCCACAAAGCGGCCAAAACTGATTTCCCCGGCACTTTCCATGGCCTTGATGAAGGACTCGGTGCTGAGTTGCCGGCCCGCCCTGCGCAGGCCTTCCACCAGCAGTTTGGCGTGGACGAAACCTTCGAACTGGGACGCCGAAGGAGGGGCCCCGGGCGACTTCTCGCGCAGCAGCTTGAGGTATTCCGCCACCACGGGGATGGTGGTGTTGCGCAGGGACGGCATGATCTGCGTCAGGATGATGCCGCGTGCCTGCTCCTTGAGTTCGCGGTTGATGACGTCGACGCTGGCCACGGAAAAGCCGTAGAAGCCGGGCTTGGCGCCGGTTTGCTGGACCGCCTTGATGTAATTGGTGAAGGTGGCGCCCGCGGTGGCCACGATGACCGCCTGCGGCTGGGCCTTTGCGGTCGCCTCAGCGGCGGCCTTGAAGTCGGGTTTGGCGGGGTCGCCCTTGATTTCAGCCACCAAGCTGATGTTTTCCGCGCTGGCGGCCAGGCGCAGTTCGACCTGCAGCGTTTTGCCGAGGCCGTCGTCCTGGTAGAACACGGCGATGCGCGAGATACCGGTCTGCTTGAGCTGGGACAGGATGCGCCGCGCTTCATTGGCATAGCTGGCGCGGACGTGGAACAGGTAGGGGTTGACCTTCTCGCGGAAGGCCGAGGCGCCGGTGACCGGGCCGAAGGCGATGGTCCGGCTCTCGGCCAGCAAGGGCAGGATGGCGCCGGTCTGCGCCGTGCCGGTGCTGTGGAAGATCATGAACACCGACTCCTCCTCGATCAGCTTGCGGGTGTTCTCCACGGCGCGCTTGACGTCGAAGCCGTCGTCCAGCGTGGTGTAGCTGATCTTGCGGCCGTGCACGCCGCCCTCGGCATTGACGGCATCGAAGTACAGGCGCGAGCCGAGGCCGTAGTCGCGGGTCTGGGCGCCCAGCGGGCCGCTGAGAACCGCCGAGGCGCCCAGCCGGATCTCCGTGGGGGTGACGCCCTTGTCGCCGGCAAGCCCATGGCCGGCCGCGAGCATCATCGATACCATGAGCAGTGAACGAAACATGAGGATCTCCCTTTAAAACTGTGACCGTGGGACTGTCCGGGGTCGGCTTGCCGGAAATATCAGCTCGACTTGTAACTATTGGTTATAAATTGTAGTTACTTGGTATAACTAATTAAAGTGCCATTAGGGACCTTTGGCTTAGGAGTTACCCTTGGCTTTCCGGCACCCTCTGGTGTTCTCCTGTTAATCCATCGTGCAAGCCTTTTACGCCGACCACTTCGTCTTGCCGCTGCCGGACGGACACCGTTTTCCGATGGGCAAGTACCAGCGCCTGCGCGACCGTGTGGCGCTCGAGTTGCCGCAATTGCGCCCGGGTGTGGCCCTGCCGGTCAGCGACGGTGAACTGGCGCTGGCGCATGATCCGGCCTATATCCAGGCCGTGGTGGACGGCAGCCTGGGCGCTGCGGCGATGCGCGAGATCGGCTTTCCCTGGAGTGCCGCCATGGTGGAGCGCTCGCGCCGTTCGGCCGGCGCCACGGTGGCCGCGGCACGCGTGGCGATGGGCCTGGGCGGCCAGCCGGCCGAGGGGATAGCCGCCAACATGGCCGGCGGCACCCACCATGCGTCGGCGGCCAAGGGCAGCGGTTTTTGCGTGTTCAACGACGCCGCCGTTGCCGCGCGGCTGATGCAGGTGGAGCATGCCCGGCAGCGGCCGGAGCCCGGCGACCGGCGCTTGCCGCTGCAGGTCGCGATCATCGACCTGGACGTGCACCAGGGCAACGGCACCGCCAGCATTTTCAGCCGCGACCCCACGGTGTTCACGCTGTCCATGCACGGCCAGAAAAACTTTCCCTTCCGCAAGGAAGCCAGCGACCTGGACGTGGACTTGCCCGACGGCTGCCGCGACGAGGCCTACCTGCAGGCGCTGGAACTCGCGCTGGACGAACTGGACCGGCGCTTTTCACCGGGCCTGGTGATTTACTTGGCCGGCGCGGACCCGCACGAAGGCGACCGTCTCGGGCGGCTCAAACTCAGCTGGGACGGGCTGGAGGCGCGCGACCGGCGCGTCTTCGACTGGGCCTTCCAGCGGCGCATCCCGCTGGCGCTGGCCATGGCCGGTGGTTATGGCGTGAACATCGAGGACACGGTGCAGGTGCAGGTCAACACCTTCCGGGCCGCGCTGGACTACTGGCGCCGCTACCAGGCCCTGGCCCGGCCCTGAGCGCCTTCTAGCGGACCGGCTGTCCCAGCGCGGCCGGCATGCGGGCGCCGCGGCCCAGACCGGCCAGCACCAGCAGGGCAGCGAGATACGGCGTCATCTGGATCACATAGGACGAGACCGGCAGGCTGAAGGCCTGGGCCCGCAGCGAGAGCGCTTCCGCGGCGCCGAACAGCAGGCAGGCCAGCAGGCTGCCCAACGGCATCCAGCGGCCGACGATGATGGCGGCCAGCACCAGGTAACCCCGGCCGCCGGTCATGCCGTCGGTGAAGGTGCCGACCTGTTGCAGCGACAGGACCGCGCCGGCCAGCCCGGCCAGCGCGCCGCCTGCCACGATGGCGGCAATCCGCACACGTGCCGGGTTGGCGCCGGCGGCGAAGGCAGCGAGCGGGTTTTCTCCGACGGCGCGCAGGGTCAGCCCGGCGCGGCTGCGGAACAGGAACAGGGCGACCGGCAGCACCAGCAGAAACGCCAGGTAGGTCAGCGGCGGCTGCTGGAACAGCAGCGGGCCGACCACCGGCAGGGCCGACAGCCCGGGCACCGGCCAGGTCTCCAGCAGCGGTACGCGGATCACCGGCGCGCCGCCGCCCGACGCTGCGGCGCGCAGCAGGAAACTCGTGAGGCCCAACGCCAGGATGTTCGACGCCAGGCCAGTCACCATGTGTTCGGTGTTGTAGCGCACGGTGGCGATGCCCACCACCAGCGCCAGCAGCATGCCGCCGAAGGCGCTGGCGGCCAGGCCGATACCGGCATTCGATGCCAGGTGGGTGGCGATGACGCCGAAGAAGGCGCCGGTCAGCATCTGGCCTTCGAGGCCGACGGCCACCGTGCCGCTGCGTTCGCTCAGGATGCCGCCCAGCGCGGCAAGCAGCAGCGGCGTGGCAATGCGCAGGCTGGCGGCCAGGAAATCGACAAGCAGGGCCATGTCCATGGTTTACACCTTGTCGCCGCCGGAGCGGCCCATCGCACACAGTACAAAAATCATCGTCAGCCCCTGGATCACCAGCACCAGCGAGGACGGCACGCCGACCTGGCGCTGCATCGCCAGCGCGCCGGTTTCGAGGAAACCGAAGAACAGCGCGGATGGCAGCACATACAGCGGATTGAGCGCACCCATCAGCGCAATCGCGACGGCATTGAAGCCGAAGCCGGCCGAGAAACCCTCGATCAGGCGATAGTGGATTCCGAGGCACTCGATGGCGCCGGCCAGGCCGGCCAGCGCCCCGGCCGAACACATCAGGCCGAAGATCGCGCGGCCCGGCGACATGCCGGCATAACGTGCCGCTGACGCACTGGCGCCAACCACGCGCCAGCGAAAACCCAGGGTGGTGCGCCAGAGCACAAAGTTCGCGCCCAGCGTGGCCAGCACCGCAAAAACGATGCCGATGTGCAGGTCGGTGCCGGGCACGAGTTTGGGCAGCCAGGCCGCCGACTCGAACAGCGGTGATTGCGGGAAACCCGCGCCTTCTTCGCCCATGCGCCCGTGCAGCAGTTCGGCCACCAGCAGCAGCGCGACAAAGTTCAGCAGCAGGGTCACCAGCACCTCGTGCACACCGCGAAACACCCGGATGGAGGCCGCGACACCGGCCCAGGCGGCCCCGCCCGCGGCGCCGGCGGCCAGCGCCAGCGGCAGCAGGGCCCAGGCCGGCCAGCCGCCGGCAAACAGCGCAACCGCCGATGCCGCAGCGCCGCCTATGGCCAGCTGGCCTTCGGCGCCGATATTGAGCACCTTGCCGCGAAAACACAGGGCAATGCCGACGGCGCAGAGCAGGTAGGGGGTGGTCCGGTTCAGTCCCACCACCACCCGGTCCCAGGAACCGACGGCGCCCATGACCAGGTGGTAGTAGGCGACCAGTGGATTTTTGCCGGCAATCAGGATCAGCATCGCGGTGATCAGGAAGGCCATGCCGATCGAGGCAGCGGCCCGCCACAAGGGGCCGGCGCGGTGGGCTGCGTTCAATAAACGCGACGAAATGGCGAGGGCAGGCAGGTCCTGCGTTTGGGTTGTCATGCGGCTTCCTGGAAGGCGCCGGCCATGGCCAGCCCGATACGTTCAATGTCGGCTTCGCTGCGGTCCGCCAGCAGCACGATGCGGCCGTCGGACAACACCCCCACGCGGTCGCCCACCGCCAGCACTTCCTCGAGTTCCGACGAGATGTAGAGCACGGCCGCGCCCTGGTCGCGCAGTTTCAGCAGGCTTTCCATCACGAAGCGTGTGGCTCCGGGGTCCAGTCCCCAGGTGGGCTGGAAGGCGATGACCACCTGCGGCTGGCGGCTCAGCTCGCGCGCCAGTGCCACCTTCTGCTGGTTGCCGCCGGACAGGGTGCGGGCCGCTGCGGCGGGCGATGCGGCGCGCACGTCGAAGTCACGCATGCGCTCGCGCGCCGCCCGGCCGGTGGCCTGGCGGTCGATGCGGCCAGCGACCGAGAAGGGCCGGCGGCTGATGTCGCGCAGCATCAGGTTGTCCTCGATGGACATGCCCTGGACCAAGCTGGTGCCGGAGCGGTCAGCCGGGATGTAGGCGATGCCGGCTTCGAGCCGGGCCGCAGCGCCCCCGGCGGTGATGTCCACACCGTCAAGGAAGATGCGACCGCGCAGCGGCGCAGCCAGTCCTGCCAGGGTGTTGGCGAGTTCGCCCTGGCCATTGCCGTCGATGCCGGCCAGCGCCAGCACTTCGCCGGCGCGCAGTTCGAAACTCGCGTCTTTCAGGCGTTCGGCGCCGTTGTTGTCCCGGGCTGCGAGGGCCTCGACCTTCAGGCGCACCGCTCCGGGCGTGGCGCTGCGGCGCTCTGCCGGCGCAGCCAGTTCACGGCCGACCATCATGCGTGCCAGCGACTCGCGCGTTGCGCCGGCGGCCGGTGTGGTGCCCACCACCTCGCCATCGCGCAGCACCACGATCTCGTCGGCCACCGCCAGCACCTCGCCCAGCTTGTGGGTGATGAAAACCACCGAGTGGCCTTCGGCGCGGAAACGCTGGAGGAATTCCAACAGGCGGGCGATTTCGGGCGGCGACAGGATGGAGGTGGGCTCGTCGAGAATCAGCAGGCCGGCTCCGCGCAGAATGGCCTTGAGGATTTCAATGCGCTGCTTTTCTCCCAGCGCCAGCCGCTCGACGCGGGCCGCCGGGTCGATGTCCAGGCCGTAACGCTGCGCCGCGTCGCGCACCTGGCCGGCCATGGCTGCATGGTCCAGCCAGGGCCCACCCCGGGCGCTCCAGCCGAGCATCAGGTTCTCGCTCACGGTCATGGCTTCGACCAGCGTGAAATGCTGGTGGATCATGGCGATGCCTGCCTGCAGAGCCGCTTTCGGGCTGCCCGCATCGAGCTCGCGGCCGCGATAGACGATGGCGCCTTCGTCAGCCCGCACCATGCCGAAAAGCACCTTCATCAGCGTGCTTTTGCCCGAGCCGTTTTCGCCGAGCAGGCCGACGATCTGTCCGGGCTGGACCGTGAAGTTGATGCCGCGGTTGGCCCGCACGCTGCCGTAGGACTTCGAGATGCCGCGCATCTCGAGCAAAGCCTGCATCTTAGAGACCCCCGCGGGCGTCGTCCTTGGCAACCGTGAGGGTCAGCTGGCCGCTGGCGAATTTCTTTTTCAGCGCCTCGATCTCTGCCACCACTTCCTTCGGAACGGCGGGGCCGTAAGGCTTGCCGGGCGCATACATCAGGTCGGCACCGGGGCCGGCCTTGGCTTCATAACCATAGGTGAGCAGGGCCGGCTTGAGGGTGCCGGCGCGCGCTTCGGCGGCGGCGGCGACGTACATGTCATCCCACTTTTCGATGATGGCGGCGAGCACCTGTTGCGGGGCGGCCTCCACATGGCCGAAGGAACGGCCGCTGGTGTAGACGTTTTTTTCCTTGGCCGCCTGCACGATGCCGTTCTGCCCGGCATTGAGCTTGCCGAAGACAAAGTCGGCGCCACCGGCGATCAGCGCCAGCGCCGCTTCCTTGGCCATGGCCGCGTCTTCCATGTCCTTGATGTAGATCACCCGCACCTCGGCGTTGGGCTTGACGCTCTTGACGCCCTGGCGGAAACCGCCGACCTGCTGGACCACGTTGGGCAGGCCTTCGAGGCCGTTGACCGAGCCGATCTTTCCGGTCTTGGACATGCGGGCTGCGAGCACCCCCATCACATAGCCGACCTGCGCGTTGTCATAGTCCACCGAGGTCACGTTTTTTCCCATGCCACTGGCGCCGGAGCCGACGATGAAGCTGGTTTTCTCGAATTCCGGGCCGACCCGCTGGGCCGCGGACAGGAAACGGCCCGAGTGGCCGATCACCGGGTTGAAACCGCGGCGCGCATAGTCCTTCATGGTTTCGATGTGGTCCGACGGCGCGACATTTTCGGAATAGGCGGTTTCCGCGCCGTTGCTCTTGAGCTTGGTGATGGCGCCGAAGCCGTTGGCGTTCCAGCTCTGGTCGTTGATGGAGCCGGGCAGCAGCATGGCGACCTTGCCCTGGGCCAGTACCGTGGGGGCTGCCATCAGGCCGGCGCTCGCCAGCATGAGCGCGGCGGCCAGTCGGGGGAAGGCGAAGGGGCGGTGAAGTGTGCGCATGAAAGACTCCTTGTGAAGATGTCTGCGTTTTCGCAAGAAGCAGGCCACAACGAACCCCGGCGCGGCCTGTCGCAGTTGCATGCCACCCGATCCGGCGCGGAGCGCGGCCATGCAGCCGTTCGCGCCCTTTTTTGCTGCACAGCGGTGCCGTTTCGGCATCACTCCAAAAGCGTGCGCCAGCGGCGACGCACGCACTGAAATGGCTGTGTCATTCCCTGTTTTGGTTCAGTGCCAGCAGGCGTTCCGCGACGAATTCCGAGAACAGCGCCGATGCGACCGGCAACACCCGGCCGCGCAAGGCCATCAGGACCAGGCGTGCGGGAGGCAGGTTGCGCTCGTTGATCGGCACGGCCACTGTGCCGGCATCGGCGCCAATGGCGATCTGGAAACTGATGCCGCCGGCTTCACGCGCGAAGCCGCGCATCAGTTCGAAGGAGTTGGACACCACCATGGCGTCGGGTTTGACCGATGACTTGTCCAGCATGTCGTCGAGCACACTGCGTCCCGACAGGCTGCGGTCGGGCAAGGCGTGCGGGTATTTCAGGCAATCTTTCAGGCGCACGCTGGCACGGCCCGCCAGCGGGTGGTCGGGCGCCATGATCGCGCAGGTGGGCTGCTGCACCTGGGCCAGCACGCGCAGGCCGCCGGCCGTGGGCGGATTGAACACCAGCGCCAGGTCCACCTCGAAGTCGAGCACCGATTGCACGGCTTTTTCGCGGTCCAGGATCTTGATATCGAAGCTGACGCCGGGATGCTGCTTCTGGAAGTCCACGATGGCTTGCGGCAGAAAGGCCGAGGCCAGCGCCTGGCTGCCGGCCATGGCCACGTGACCGCGCCGCAGGCCGCGCAAGGCCTCGATCTCGGAACGCACATGGGCCAGGTCGGCGGCCCGCCGGCGCGCATAACTGACGAAGAGTTCACCGGCAGCCGTCAGCCGCACGCCGCGGGGCCGCCGCTCGAAGATGGGGGTGCCGAGTTCGCGTTCCAGGTCCTGGATGCGGCGGTTGACGGCGGAGGCCGCGACATGCAGTTGTTCTGCGGCCGCGCGGATCGAGCCGCAGCGGGAAACGGCATCGACATAGTCGAGAAATCTCAGGTGTTGCATATGCCGGCTGCAAGCAAGAGTGATGCCGAACCGGCAACGCAGCGTGACTGAATGAGGTGCAGACGCAAGCGCCTGGTGGCACACGCTTTGCGTGTGGCTGGGCATGACTTTGCCGATCAAGCATCTTCCGGACATCGACCTGAGCGACTTTCATGGGGAAGGTTACGGCGGTGCGGCGCGCCGCGCCCAGCTGGCCCGGCTGCTGGACCAGTCCTGCCGCGATATCGGTTTTATCGTGGTCAGGGGCCATCGGGTGCCGCCCGCCGTCCTGCAGGGCGCGTTTGATGCGGCCTTCCGCTTCTTCGACGCGCCCGAGGCCGTCAGGCGCAGCGCCATGCCAGGCGATGGCCGTGTGCGCGGCTACACGCCCATGCGGCATCAGCAACTGGCGCGCAGCCTGCAGAATGAAACCCCGCCGGACCTGTTCGAGCGTTTCCGCATGGGGCCGTTCGACCTGCCTGCGGACGACTACCACCGCTCGCGTGCCGGTGGCTGGTTTGCGCCGAATGTGTGGCCGCAGGGGTTGCCGGGATTCCGGGAGGCCCTGCAGGCTTATTACCGGGCCATGGAGGGCCTGGCCCACGATCTGATGCGCCTGTTTGCGCTGGCGCTGGATCTGCCGCCGGCGTATTTTGACCGCCATATCGACCGGCACATTTCGTCGCTGTGCCTGAATCACTACCCGGCGCTGCAGGCGCCGCCTGAGCCGGGGCAATTGCGCGCTGGTGAACACACCGACTATGGGTCCCTGACGATTGTGGCGCCCAGCGCGGCGCCGGGCCGGCTGCAGATTCACACCCCGGGCGGCGAGTGGATTGACGTGGCGCCAGCCGAAGGCCAGTTTGTCGTCAACATCGGTGACCTCATGGCCCAGTGGACCAACGACCGCTGGGTTTCCACCCTGCACCGCGTGGGCAATCCGCCCGAAGGCGCAGGCGCTCAGAGCCGCCGGGTGGCCCTGGTGTTTTTCCACCAGCCCAATGACGATGCGCTCATCGAGTGCATCCCGACCTGCCGGGAAGCCGGTCAGGCGCCGCTTTATTCTCCGATCACTTCCGGCGAGCACCTGCGCCTGAAGATCAACCGCCATTTCACACCGCACAAGGCCAGCTGACCCCATGTACAAGATTGATGTTTTCAGAATTCCGTGCGCCGGACCGGGCGACACGTCCGGGCTGGAGCGTTTGATCAGTTCCGGCGAGGTCGATCCGGCCCACATCGTCGCTGTCATGGGAAAAACCGAAGGCAACGGCTGCGTCAACGACTACACCCGCGAATACGCCACCGCCATGCTGCAGGCCCTGTTGGGCCGCCACCTGGGACTGGCGCCGGAGGCCGTCGGGCGGCGCGTGGCTTTTGTCATGTCGGGCGGCACCGAAGGCGTGTTGTCGCCACATCTGAGCGTTTTTGCGCGCCAGCCGGCGGGGCAGGGCGCGCCGGCCGGCCAGAAGCGCCTGTCGATTGGCATCGCCTTCACGCGCGACTTTCTGCCGGAAGAAATGGGCCGGCGCGCGCAGGTCGAGGAAACCGCTGCAGCGGTCCGGCGCGCCATGCAGGACGGCGGCATCGGTTCCATGGACGATGTGCACTTCGTGCAGGTCAAGTGCCCGCTGCTGACGGCGGCCAAGATCGCGGATGCCCGCTTGCGTGGGTGCGAGCCCGTCACGGCCGACACCTACGAGTCCATGGGATATTCCCGCGGAGCGTCGGCCTTGGGCGTGGCGCTGGCCACGGGGGAGGCGGGCGAGCAGGCGCTCGACGATGCCGCGGTGCTGCATGACTGGACCTTGTGCTCGTCGGTGGCATCGACCTCGGCCGGTATCGAGATCGAACACAACGTGGTCATCGTGATGGGCATGAGCACGCAGGCGTGCAGTGACCTGGTCATCGCCCATGAGGTCATGACCGACGCCATCGACGCTGCTGCGCTGCGGCGCGCCCTGGCGGCGCTGGACATCCCTGATGCAGACGCGGCGCGCAGGATCGTCAACGTGTTTGCCAAGGCCGAAGCCAGCCCGGGCGGTACGGTGCGCGGCATGCGGCACACCATGCTGGGGGACTCCGACATCAACCCCACCCGCCATGCCCGTGCCGCCGTCGGCGCCGTGATTGCCTCGGTGGTCGGCCACGGCATGGTGTATGTCTCGGGCGGCGCCGAACACCAGGGGCCGCCCGGCGGCGGACCCGTGGCGGTGATTGCCCGCTGCTGAGAACTGGCAGAATCGGGGGCATGCCAGACCAGCCGAAGCCCGACCACCGACCCCGGCCCGAGGCGCGTAGCGCCTATCCCGTTTTCAGGTCCATAGGCACGCGCTGGATGGACAACGATGTGTATGGCCACGTCAACAACGTCGTGTATTACAGCTGGTTTGACACGGCCGTCAACGGCTACCTGATCGAATCCGGCGCGATCGACATCCATGCGGGCGCGGTGATCGGCCTGGTGGTCGAAACCCAGTGCAACTACTTTGCGCCGCTGGCCTTTCCCGACCCGGTGCTCGCCGGCATCCGCGTGGCGCAGATCGGGTCGTCCAGCGTGCGTTACGAGGTCGGCCTGTTCTCCGGAAATCCCGCCGACCCGTCCGCAGAACTGACGGCCGCCCGGGGTCATTTCATTCATGTGTATGTCGACAAGCAGACGCGCCGGCCCGTCGCCTTGCCTCCCCAACTTCTGACCGTACTGGAAAAACTCAAGTGACCGAAACCCTCAACGCCGTGGACGCCGCCATCGACAGCCGCATGTCAACGCGGGCCTTTCTGCCGACACCTGTGCCGCGCGAAACGCTGGAGCATCTGCTGGCGCTTGCCAGCCGCGCGCCGTCCGGTACCAACACCCAGCCGTGGAAGGTGTATGTGCTGCAGGGCGCCAGCCGCGACACGCTGGTCGACAAGGTCTGCAGTGCCCACGACGCGATCCGTGTCAACCCGGAACTGGCAGCGCAGTACCAGGAGGAGTATCCCTACTACCCGGAAAAATGGGTGTCGCCCTACATCGACCGGCGCCGCGAAAACGGCTGGGGGCTGTACGGACTGCTCGGCATCGGCAAGGGCGACAAGGACAAGATGCATGCCCAGCATCAGCGTAACTTCAGGTTTTTCGACGCGCCGGTCGGCCTGATGTTCACGCTGGACCGGGTCATGGGGCGCGGCAGCCTGGTGGATTACGGCATGTTTTTGCAGAACCTGATGGTCGCTGCGCGTGGTCATGGCCTGCACACCTGCCCTCAGGCGGCCTGGAATGGCTTTTCCAGCATCATCCTGCCGCATGTCGGCGCCGGTGCCGATGAAATGCTGGTCTGCGGCATGGCGCTCGGTTACGCCGACGACACCGCCCTGGTCAACACCTTCCGCACGCCCCGCGTCAGCCCGCGGGAATTCACGACCTGGCTCGACTAAGGCCCCCACACTTGCCTCTGCGTGTGCGGCGCTGGCCCCGGCTGGAACGGGAAGGACCCGCGCTTCTCAGTGCTTGCGCCACTTGCGGGTAAAGTCAGGGGTTGGCGCGCGAGCGCATCCTCCCCCTATTTTGAAGGACAAATCATGGCATTGACCACCACCCCCTCCGGCCTCCAGTATGAAGACACCGTGCTCGGCACTGGCGCTATCGCCAAGGCCGGCCAGCATGTCCGGGTGCACTACACCGGCTGGCTGTACAACGATGGCGTGCAGGGCGCCAAGTTCGATTCGAGCAAGGACCGCGGCGACCCGTTCCAGTTCTCGCTGGGCGCCGGCCAGGTCATCAAGGGCTGGGATGAAGGTGTGCAGGGCATGTCGGTGGGCGGCACGCGCCGTCTGGTGATTCCGGCCGAACTCGGCTACGGTGCGCGCGGCGCCGGCGGCGTGATCCCGCCGAATGCCACGCTGCTGTTCGAGGTTGATTTCCTGGGTTGAGGCTGCGCTGCGTTTGCCGGCACATCCGGAAATTCAGATTTTCGGGATGAAGTGCAAGGCGCCCGGAGCGCAGCAACCGGAACGTACTTGGGGTACGTGAGGATTGCGAGCACCGCGCAACGCAGCAATTCGCCCGAAAAATGAATTTAGGGATGTGCCGATGATTATTACCAGCCTGCTGGATACCGACCTCTACAAGTTCACGATGATGCAGGTCGTGCTGCACCAGTTTCCGGGGGCGCAGGTCGAGTACCGCTTCAAATGCCGCAATGCCGGCGCGCCCGGCATTGGTGACCTGGCGCCTTACGTGCGCGAGATCCGTGAAGAGATACGCCTGTTGTGCAGCCTGCAGTTCCAGGATGCCGAACTGGCCTACCTGCGGGCCATGCGTTTCATCAAGAGCGACTTTGTCGATTTCCTCGGCCTGTTCCGGCTCAACGAAAAATACGTCAGCGTCACCGCGCTGCCATCCGGCGAGATCGAGGTCGTGATCGAAGGGCCCTGGCTGCACACCATCCTGTTCGAAATTCCGGTGCTGGCCATCATCAACGAGGTCTATTTCCGCAACACGCAAAAGCTCGCTGACGTGATGGAAGGGCGCAAGCGCCTGGACACCAAGATAGGGCAACTCAAGGCCAACGGGCTGGCCGAGCTGAAGATTGCCGACTACGGCACGCGCCGCCGCTTCGGCAAGGCCTGGCACGAAGAGGTGCTGCGCACCCTGAGCGCCAGACTGGGCACCGGCCCCAACGGCCAGTTCGCCGGTACCAGCAACGTGCTGTTTGCGATGAAGCTCGGCCTGACGCCGCTGGGCACCATGGCGCATGAATACCTGCAGGCCTGCCAGGCGCTGGGGCCGCGACTGCGCGACAGCCAGGTGTTTGCCTTCGAGTCATGGGCCAAGGAATACCGCGGTGATCTCGGGATTGCGCTGAGCGATGTGTATGGCATGAGCGCCTTCCTGCGCGACTTCGACATGTATTTCTGCAAGCTGTTCGACGGCGCGCGCCATGACAGTGGCGACCCGTTTCAATGGGGGGAACGCATGCTGGCGCACTACGCCAAGAACCGGGTCGATCCCAGAACCAAGACCCTGATTTTCAGCGATGGCCTGACCGTGCCGCGTACCGTCGAGCTGTATTCCCAGTTCAAGGGGCGCTGCCAGCTGGCTTTCGGCATAGGCACCAACCTGACCAACGACCTGGGTTACGAACCACTGCAAATCGTCATCAAGATGGTGCGCTGCAACGGCCAGCCGGTGGCCAAGTTGTCGGACACGCCGTCCAAAAACATGTGTGATGACGAAAAATACCTGGCCTACCTCCGTCAGGTGTTTGACATCGCATCACCGGGATAATGGCGGCCGGGGGGTGGCCCCCGCTTCTGGAACTACGGAGACACCATGAAAATATCACGCTGGGCCGCCGTCGCGGCCTTGTTCTGGATCTGGCCGGGGCTTGCGTTTGCGGTCGATTTCGACGGCAGCCAGCTCTCGCCGCTGTGGGGCGTGCCGTTTGCCGGCCTGCTGCTGTGCATCGCGCTGATGCCCTTGCTGGTGCCCTTCTTCTGGCACCACCATTTCGGCAAGGTGGCGGCCGCCTGGACGCTGGCCTTTTTTGTTCCCTTTGCCGTGATGTTCGGGCCCTCGGTGGCCGGAATCAGCCTGGTTCATGCGCTGGTGGCCGAATACATTCCCTTCATCATCCTGCTGACGGCGCTGTTCACCGTGGCTGGCGGCATCTTCATCCGCGGCAACCTGCACGGCAGTCCCGCGCTGAATGCGGGCCTGCTGCTGATAGGTGCCGTGCTGGCGAGTTTCATGGGCACCACCGGCGCCTCCATGCTGATGATCCGGCCGCTGATCCGCGCCAATGACAACCGCAAGCACAGTGCCCACATCGTGGTGTTTTTCATTTTCATCGTGTCCAACGCCGGCGGCTCGCTGACGCCGCTGGGGGACCCGCCGCTGTTCCTCGGTTTCCTGAAAGGCGTTGATTTTTTCTGGACGCTCAAGCACATCTTCCCGGAAACCCTGTTCCTGATTGGCAGCCTGCTGGTGATTTTTTACCTGCTGGACAGCTGGTATTACCGCCGCGAGGGCGTGATGCCGGTGGACCCGACGCCGGACACCCAGCGGCTGGGCTTCGACGGCGCTTTCAACTTCGGCCTGCTGGCGGGCATTGCCGGGCTGGTGCTGCTCAGCGGTTTCTGGAAATCTCCGGTGGTGTTCGACATCTATGGCACCGAGGTCGGGTTGCCCGGTCTGGTGCGCGATGCCGGGTTGATTGCGATCACGCTGCTGTCGCTCAAGCTCACCGCCGACAAGGTGCACGAGGACAACCAGTTTTCCTGGGGCCCGATGGCCGAGGTCGCCAAGCTGTTCGCCGGCATTTTCCTGACCATCATTCCGGTGATTGCCATGCTCAAGGCCGGCACCAGCGGCCCCTTCGGCGCCGTGGTGTCCATGGTCACACGGCCGGACGGCCAGCCCGACCCGGCCATGTACTTCTGGGCCACGGGCGCCTTGAGTTCCTTTCTCGACAATGCGCCGACCTACCTGGTGTTTTTCAATACCGCCGGCGGCGACCCACAGGTGCTGATGGGCGCGATGGCGTCCACGCTGGCGGCGATTTCGGCCGGCGCGGTGTTCATGGGCGCCAATACCTATATCGGCAACGCGCCCAACCTGATGGTCAAGGCGATTGCCGAGGACCGCGGCGTCAAGATGCCCAGTTTCTTCGGCTATATGGCCTGGTCGGGCGGGGTGCTGATTCCGCTGTTTGTCGTGATGACCTTCATCTGGTTCAAATAGACCTGTCCATCCTTTCAACAAGAGAGACATCTGCATGAGCAAACCCAAAATCCTCGTGGCCCGGGCCACTTTTCCCGAAGTCATCACCCGCCTCGAGCAGCACTTCGAAGTCGAGGCCAACCAGTCCGACGCCGTCTGGTCCAAGGCCGACCTGACTGAAAAACTGAAGGACAAGGATGGCGCCTTCACCACCGGCGGCGACCGCATCGACGGCGAGGTGCTGGCTGCCTGCCCGCGCCTGAAGATCTGCGCCAACATGGCGGTGGGTTACAACAACTTCGACATCGACGCGATGACGGCAGCGGGTGTGCTCGGCACCAACGCGCCGGACGTGCTGACGGAGACCACCGCCGATTTCGGTTTTGCATTGCTGATGGCGACGGCCCGCCGGATCACCGAGAGCGAACATTACCTGCGTGCCGGCCAGTGGAGCCGATGGAGTTTCGACCTGTTTGCCGGCTCCGACATCCACGGCAGCACGCTGGGTGTGCTGGGCATGGGCCGCATCGGCCAGGGCATTGCCAAACGCGGCGCGCACGGCTTCGGCATGAAGGTGATTTACCACAACCGTTCGCGTCTCGACGCGGCGCTGGAAGCCGACTGCAAGGCCAGCTACGTCAGCAAGGAAGAGCTCCTGAGAACCGCCGACCATGTGGTGCTGGTGCTGCCGTATTCGCCGTCCTCGCACCACACCATAGGCGCGGCCGAACTGGCCATGATGAAGCCCACCGCGACACTGGTGAACATTGCGCGCGGCGGCATCGTGGATGATGTGGCGCTGGCCAAGGCACTGCGCGACAAAACCATTGCGGCCGCGGGCCTGGACGTGTTCGAAGGTGAACCCAAGGTCCATCCGGACCTGCTGACCGTGCCCAACGTGGTGCTGACGCCGCACATCGCCAGTTCCACCGGGCCGACACGCCTGGCCATGGCCAACCTGGCGGCAGACAACCTGATCGGTTTCTTCAAGGACAAAAAGCCCGTGACCCCGCTGAATCCCGCGGTGCTGGCGGCGTAAGGACCGGTCTTGATCGAACTGTGGTTCCTCATCGCCCTGGCGCTGGCCATCCTGGTGGCCGTCATCGTGCTGCTGGTGCGCAAGCCTGTGGTACCCGACAGCGGCCGCGCCGAACTGCTGGCCGCCAGCGAGCGGCTGGAACGTGAATTGCGGCGCGAGATCAGTGAATCCTCGCGCGGCGCGCGCCAGGAGATGACACACAGCCTGGCGACTTTCCAGGAGACCCTGGTCAAGCAGGCGGCGGAAGCGACGCGGACCCAGAACACGCAGATCGACGCCTTTGCCCAGCAACTGACGCTTCTGCAGAAAACCTTGTCCGACACCCTGAGCACCCAGTTGCAGTCGGTCAGCGAATCGAACGCCAGGCGCATGGTCGAAGTGCGCGAGACGCTGGAGCAGCAACTGGCCCAGTTGCAGCAGACCAATTCGGCCAAGCTCGACGAGATGCGCAAGACCGTGGACGAAAAGCTGCAGACCACGCTGGAAACGCGGCTCGGTGAAAGCTTCAAGCAGGTGGCGGACCGGCTCGAGCAGGTGCACAAGGGCCTGGGCGAGATGCAGTCATTGGCGGTCGGCGTGGGCAACCTGCAGCGCGTGCTGACCAACGTCAAGACGCGCGGCGTATTCGGCGAGGTGCAGCTGGAAGCCCTGCTCGAGCAGGTGCTGACCACCGACCAGTACGCCAAGCAGGTCGAGACCAAACCGCGCAGCGGCCAGCGCGTCGACTTTGCGATCCGTTTCCCGGGACGCGGCGACGAGGGCGCGCCGGTGTGGCTGCCGATCGACGCCAAATTTCCGCGTGACGACTACGAGCGCCTGCTCGACGCACATGAGCGTGTCGATCCGGCCGCGGTGGAACTGGCCGGCAAGGCGCTGGAGGCGCGTATACGCACGGAAGCCAAGTCGATTGCCGAGAACTACCTGGCGGCGCCGCACACCACCGATTTCGCCATCCTGTTCCTGCCGGTCGAAAGCCTGTATGCCGAGGTGTTGCGCCGGCCCGGGCTGATGGACGCGATCCAGCGCCAGCACCGCGTGACGCTGGCCGGTCCGACCACCTTGCTGGCCATGCTCAACAGCCTGCACATGGGTTTTCGCACGCTGGCGCTGGAGCAGCAGGCGTCGGAAGTGTGGAAGGTGCTGGGCGCAGTCAAGACCGAGTTCGAGCGTTATGGCGAATGGGTGGCGCGTATCAAGGAGCAGGTGGCCAAGGCCTCCGACACGCTGGACAAGGCCGACACCCGCGCCAAACAGATGCGGCTGGCCTTGCGCAAGGTCGAGGCCCTGCCCGACGCCGAGTCCCAGGTGCTGCTTCCGCCGGTGCTGGATCCGGATGTGCTGGACGACTGAGTCGTTCACGGTTTTGGATGCTATTGATTTGATAGCTGCTTGCGCTTGTCGCGTAAGGGCTGGAGCCGGATTTGACTATCAACCATGACGCCTGAACTGGCCCGCCTCATCCTTGCGCAGGTGTGCCTGCACGCCTGCATGGCCGGCACCCGCATGGCCGCGCCGCTGCTGGCGCTGCGCGAGGGTTACAGTCCCGCGGCGGTGGGCGTGCTGCTGGCGCTGTTTGCGCTGACCCAGGTGTTCCTGGCGCTGCCGGCGGGCCGGTTTGCCGACCGCCACGGCCTCAAGCGCCCCATCGGCTACAGCGTGGTGGCGGCCATGCTGGGCGCCGGCCTGGCCGTGGCTTTCCCGGTGTTCCCGGTCTTGTGCCTGGCTGCGCTGCTGACCGGCGGCGCCACCGGTGTGGCGGTGATTTCGCTGCAGCGCCATGTCGGGCGCGCCGCGGTGGGGGCGCTGCAACTGCGGCGCGTGTTCAGCTGGCTGTCCATAGGCCCGGCGGTGTCCAACTTCATCGGTCCTTTCGCCGCCGGCTTGCTGATCGACCATGCGGGTGCCGCGCCGAACAGCACCACCGGTTATCGCGCCGCTTTTTTTCTCATGGCGGTGCTGCCACTGGCGTGCTGGCTGCTGGTGCGGCCCACACGCGAGCTTCCGCCGGTGGTGGTCGCGCCGGGCAGCGCCCCGGCCAGTGCCTGGGACCTGCTGCGCGACCCGGCCTTTCGCCGCCTGATGCTGGTGAACTGGTTTTTGTCGTCCTGCTGGGACGTACATACTTTTGTCGTGCCGGTGCTGGGTTTTGAAAAAGGCATCAGCGCCTCGGTCATCGGTTCCATCCTCGGGGCTTTTGCCGTGGCGGCCGCTGCCATCCGCATGCTCATGCCGCTGCTGGCCGCGCACCTGCGCGAGTGGCTCGTGCTGGTGGGCGCGATGCTCATGACGGCCGTGTTGTTCGGCGTTTACCCCTTGATGGGCACGGCGCTGGGCATGGGCGTATGCTCGGTGCTGCTGGGCTTCGCGCTGGGCACGGTCCAGCCCATGATCATGAGCATGCTGCACCAGATCACGCCCGAGGCACGCCACGGCGAGGCACTGGGCCTGCGCCTGATGGCGATCAACGCGTCCAGCGTGGTGATGCCCATGCTGTTCGGCACCCTGGGTGCCGTGATCGGCATCGCCGGCGTGTTCTGGGCCACCGGCGCCGTGGTCGGCGCCGGCGCCCGCGCCGCGTGGGGGCTCAAAGACCGGGCCGAACTGCCTCACTGACAAACGGGAGGCCAGTGAGCGAGCGTGGTGGCTCTACAACTGGTAAAAAGTCTTGATCGCGTCCCAGGCCACCTGCGGGTCGTCGACATATTCGAAGAGCTTGAGGTCTTCCGGCGAGATCGCGCCTTCCTCGATCAGCACGTCGAAGTTGAGCAGGCGTTTCCAGTAGTCGGAGCCGAACAGGATGATGGGCACCGGCTTGGCCTTGCGGGTCTGCACCAGGGTGATGACCTCGAACAGCTCGTCCAGCGTGCCGAAGCCGCCGGGAAACGCCACCAGTGCCTTGGCGCGCATCATGAAATGCATCTTGCGCAGCGCGAAGTAGTGGAACTTGAAGCTCAGCGAGGGCGTGACATAGGGGTTGGAGCTTTGCTCGTGCGGCAATGCAATGTTCAGGCCCACGGTAGGCACGCCCATTTCGTGGGCGCCGCGGTTGGCCGCTTCCATGATGCCGGGGCCACCGCCGGTACAAATAAAAAGCTGCTCGGCTGGCGGGTGCCGCTTGCTGTGCGTGGCCACCAGGCGGCCAAAAAGCCGCGCCTGCTCGTAGTAGTGCGCGTTGCGCACATGCCGCTCGGCCAGCGCCATGGCCTGCGCATCGCCGCTTTCGCGGGCCAGCTTCAGCGCTTGCTGGGCCTGCTCGGGGGCCGGAAAGCGCGCACTGCCGAAAACCACGATGGTGTTTTCAATGCCCTGGGCGTGCTGCTCAATGTCGGGCTTGAGCATCTCGAGCTGGAAGCGGATGCCGCGCGTCTCGCGGCGCAGCAAAAACTCCGGGTCGGCAAAAGCCAGCCGGTAGGCATCGGCCTGCAGCGGGTTGCCCTGGTCGGCATGTGTCTGCAATTCGGCCCAGGCATCGGCGAGCCGGTTCTCGTTCAGGTCTTGTGTGGATTCCATGACTGCATTGTCCATGAAGGGAAGCTTGCCTGAGGCCGCCCAGCAAAAAGGCTCCACGGGGGAGCCTTTTTGCGGGGAGCGGACAGGCTCAGACGCGCTTGCGGTATTCGCCGGTGCGCGTGTCGATCTCGACCAGATCGCCCTGGGCCACAAAAATCGGCACACCGATTTCAAAGCCGGTGGCCAGTTTGGCGGGCTTGAGCACCTTGCCGGAGGTATCGCCCTTGACGGCAGGTTCGGTCCAGGTGATTTCGCGCTGCACGCTGGTGGGCAGCTCGACCGAGATCGCCTTGCCGTCATAAAAAACGACTTCGAGCTCCATGCCGTCCTGCAGGTAGTTCAGCGAGTCGCCCATGTTTTCGGCCTCGACCTCGTACTGGTTGTAGTCGGCGTCCATGCAGATGTACATCGGGTCGGCGAAGTAGGAGTAGGTGCAGTCCTTCTTGTCGAGGATGACCTGGTCCACCTTGTCGTCGGCCTTGAACACCTGCTCGGTGTTGAAGTTGGCGATCAGGCTTTTGAGTTTCATGCGCACGGTGGCGGAATTGCGCCCGCCGCGGCTGTATTCCGTCTTGAGCACGACCATCGGGTCCTTGCCGTGCATGATGACGTTGCCGGCGCGTATTTCTTGAGCGATTTTCATAACAGTTCTACTTGAGTCTGGGCCGCGAAACGCCGGCCTGGACGGCTGGTTCTGCAGCGGGTTGTGCGGCCGGCCCGGTCGGGACTCTCCGCAAAGCCCCTGATTTTAGCTTTTTTTTGCCACAAACCCGAGCAACTGGCTGCACAGGTCCGGATGGCCCAGCAGCGCCTGCCTGGCTGCACGCAGGCCATCAGACCATCCCTGCGTGTCCATGGCCGGCAGATGCGGGTGCTGGCCGTTCCAGGCCTGGTGAAAGGCGCGCAGCGAGGCCGGCGCGTCCAGCCGGTCCAGGAAGGCCTGCAACTTGGCCTGGTGCGCCTGGTCGTCCTGCGGATAAATTTGCCAGACCAGCGGTTTGCCGGCCCAAAGAGCCCGCACCACCGAGTCTTCACCGCGCACGAAGTTGAGGTCGCAGGCCCACAGCAGGTGGTCAAAATCGGTTTGGGGCAACAGCGGCAGGTAGGTTATGGACAGCAACTGGTGTTTGTCCAGTATCGGCTGCAGCCCTTTTTCATTCACGAGGGCGGCGCGTACCGCGGCAGCGGCGCGGCCGGCGGCGACCAGCAGCCGCACGGGCTCGCCGTGGAGTCCCGCGCGCGCGAATTGTTCCAGCAGGGCGGGCAGGGCGGGGGGCTCATAACAGAACAGTCCCACCAGCTTTTCGCCAGCCCAGGCGATGTGCTGAGCGTCCAGCCAGGCCGACCGGTCGAAATCCGCCTGCCGCTGCAGCAGGCCGGGCTCGCGCAGCAGGCCGCCGGTGGCCGGCGTGAAGCCGGGGTAGAAAAACCATTTGGTCCAGCCGGCAGCGGGGCCGTGCTGTACCAGCGAGGGCAGGGCGTGGTTACGCTCCACATAAGGCTCGGCCGACAGGTATTCGAGGTTGATCCATACGGGATTTGGGGCTCCAGCCCTGTGCTGGTCTGCGCAGGCAGCTATGAATTCAGGAGCAATCTCGCAGCCGAAGGCCTCCACCAGCACCTCGCAGGGCGCGCTGTCCAGGCGCAGCAGGTTCAGGCCCAGTGGCTCCAGCCAGGGCAGCACGGTGACGCCTGCATGCCCTGGCGGCGCCATCCAGGCCAGCGCCGAGGCATCATCGACCCACAGCCGCACCTGATGTCCACGCGCGGCCAGGTCGGCGCTGAGCCGCCAGCAGACACCGATGTCGCCATGGTTGTCGATGACTTTGCAAAATATGTCCCACTGCCGGCTGCGATTCATTTCCGGATTGTCCACAATACGGGTACTTTCCGCATCACCATGACCGCTCCCCACGAATTCGATCCCCAGTTGCTCAGCGAAGTTGCGGCCCTGCCGGCCATGCCGGGCGTCTATCGCTATTTCGATGCCGAAGGCGGCGTGCTTTACGTCGGCAAGGCGCGCGACCTGAAAAAACGCGTCTCCAGCTACTTCCAGAAAAACCACGGTGGCACGCGCATCGGCCACATGGTCACGAAGATCGTCCGCATGGAGACCACGGTGGTGCGCTCCGAGGCCGAAGCGCTGCTGCTGGAAAACAACCTGATCAAGACGCTGAACCCCCGGTTCAACATCCTGTTCCGCGACGACAAGAGTTACCCCTACCTGAAGCTGGCGTCGCACGACTTTCCGCGCGTGGCTTATTACCGCGGCGCGGTGGAGAAAAAACACCGCTATTTCGGACCCTATCCCAGCGCCTGGGCGGTCAAGGAAACGATCTTGCTGCTGCAAAAGGTGTTCAAGCTGCGCACCTGCGAGGACACGGTGTTCAACAACCGCACCCGGCCCTGCCTGTTGTACCAGATCAAGCGCTGCTCCGCGCCCTGTGTGGGCCATGTGACGCCGGAGCAGTACGCGCTGGATGTCGCCAATGCCGAGCGTTTTTTGCAAGGGCAGGCCGAAGAAATCCTGACCGAACTCGAACAGCAGATGCGCGGCCATGCGGAAAGGCTCGAATTCGAACAGGCGGCGGAACTGCGCAACCAGATGTCGGCGCTGTCCAAGGTGCTGCACCAGCAGTCCATGGAAACCGGCGGCGACAAGGATGTGGACATCCTTGCGGTCAAGGTCCACGGTGGCAAGGCCTGCGTGAACCTGGCCATGGTGCGCGGTGGCCGGCACCTGGGCGACCGGCCCTACTTCCCGACCCATGTGGAGCATGCGGCCGACCTGGCCGGGCTCGACGAGGACAGCATGGAGACCGGTGCCGCCGCGGCAGCGGGCCGGCCCAAAAGCCTGGAAGCGCTGGTGCTCGAGGCTTTTATTGCCCAGCACTACGTCGGTGTGCCGGTGCCTCCGGTGCTGGTGTGCAGCGAGCCGGTGGACAAGGCACTGATCGCCGCGCTGATCATGCAGACCGGCAACAAGGTCACGGCCATCCATCAGCCGCGCGAGCAGCGCCGCATCTGGCTGGAGATGGCGCAGAAAAACGCCGATCTGCAGCTGGCCCGGCTGCTGGCAGAGCAGGGCTCCCAGCAGGCGCGCACGCGGGCGCTGGCCGAGGCGCTGGAGCTCTCGCTCGACAACCTGGATGCACTGCGCATCGAGTGTTTCGATATCTCGCACACGGCCGGCGAATCGACCCAGGCTTCATGTGTGGTGTTCCATGGCCACAAGATGCAGAGCGCCGAATACCGGCGCTACAACATCGACGGCATCACGCCGGGCGATGACTATGCCGCGATGCGCCAGGTGCTGATGCGCCGATACAGCAAACTCGCCGAAGCCGCGCGCAACAACACGGCCCGCTTGCCTGACCTGGTGCTGGTGGATGGCGGCAAGGGCCAGGTGTCCATGGCGCGCGAAGTGTTTGAGGAACTCGGCCTGGACCTGGGACTGATCGCCGGCGTCGAAAAAGGCGAGGGCCGCAAGGTTGGCCTCGAGGAACTGGTGTTTGCCGACGGCCGTGACAAGGTGTATCTCGGCCGGGATTCGGCCGCGCTGATGCTGATTGCCCAGATCCGCGACGAGGCGCACCGTTTCGCCATCACCGGAATGCGCGCCAAACGCGCCAAGGTGCGGGTCGGCGCCAGCCGTCTCGAGGACATCGCCGGCATAGGCCCGAAAAAACGCGCCAGCCTGCTGCAGCGTTTCGGCGGGATTCGCGGTGTGACGTCGGCGAGTGCCGAGGACATCGCCACCGTCGAGGGCATCTCGCGCGAACTGGCCGATGAAATCTACCGCGCCTTGCACTAAGGGTCTGTGACCAGACCCTGGTCCGCTGTCGGGGTTTGCACCACGAAGCGGGACGAAAGCGGGTGAATTTCCGGGGCCCTGCGGCCGCAGCCGGCCCGCCGGCACCGGCTCATGCCAAAATCAGGCCATGTTTCTGACCATACCCACCGTGATGACCTGGACGCGCATTGTTGCGATTCCGCTGATCGTGGGGATTTTTTACCTCGACATGACCCCGGCCAGCCGCAACCTGATCGCGACAGTCATGTTCGTGGTGTTTGCGGCCACCGACTGGCTGGACGGATTCCTGGCGCGCAAGCTGAACCAGACCTCGTCCTTCGGCGCCTTCCTCGATCCGGTGGCGGACAAGTTTCTTGTCTGCGCCTCCTTGCTGGTGCTGGTGCACTTGCAGCGTGCCGATGTTTTTGTGGCCCTCATCATCATCGGCCGCGAGATCGCGATTTCGGCCTTGCGTGAATGGATGGCGCTGATTGGCGCGACCAAAAGCGTGGCCGTGCACATGCTGGGCAAGGTCAAGACGACGGTGCAGATGGTGGCCATCCCTTTCCTGCTGTTTGACGGCATTCTTTTCGGCATCATCAACACCAATGTCTGGGGCACCTGGCTGATCTGGTTGTCGGCCATCCTGACGGTGTGGTCCATGGTTTATTACCTGAAAAAAGCCATCCCCGAAATCCGCGCCCGCGCCAAATGAGCCGGCCCGCATCGAATGACGCCCTGATCCGGGCGATGCCCGCCGTCTTTGTCCTGATCTGGAGCACCGGCTTCATCGTCGCCAAGTACGGCCTGCCTTACGCGCCGCCGCTGAGCTTTCTGGCGATCCGTTACGCCCTGTCCCTGCTGTGTTTTATCGCCTGGATCAGCATCGCGCGGGTGGCCTGGCCCAACAGCCGCATCCAGTGGCTGCACCTGGCTGTCACCGGCATCCTGATCCATGCGGGTTACCTGAGCGGGGTCTGGTCTGCCATCAAGGGCGGTATGGGCTCTGGCCTGTCGGCGCTGGTGGTCGGCCTGCAGCCGGTGCTGACGGCGGTCTGGGTGTCGCAGATGGGCGAGTCGGGTGCGGGCAAGGGACGCGTCAGTGCGCGCCAGTGGCTGGGCCTGGTGCTGGGCCTGGCCGGGCTGCTGCTGGTGGTCTCGCGCAAGTTCGGCGCGGGCAATGAAGCCACGGCCTACACGCTCGCCTGGGCGGTGTTTGCGCTGCTCAGCATCACCGCCGGCACGCTGTACCAGAAACGGTTTGTCCAGCCCGCCGATGTGCGCAGCGCCAATGCCATCCAGCTCGGCGCCGCCTTGCTGGTGACGCTGCCGTTTGCCTTTCTCGAAACCGAAGCAGTGCAGTGGACCGGCGGTTTTGTCGGTGCACTGGCGTGGTCGGTGCTGGGCCTGACCCTGGGCGGCAGTTCGCTGCTTTACATGCTGATCCAGCGCGGCGCCGCCACCGCCGTGACCAGCCTGCTGTATCTGGTGCCACCGACCACAGCCCTGATGGCCTGGCTGCTATTTGGCGAAACCATCACGGTGGTGACGGTGGCCGGCACGGCGCTCACGGCGCTGGGTGTCAGTCTCGTGGTGCGGCCCGCAAAGGCTGCGGTTTAGTTTTCCAGGGCGCGCCCTGGAACTGCGCGAGCAAATGGTCGATCAGCAGGCGGATGCGCCGCGGCGAATCTGCGCGATATGGCGCCAGCCAGTGGATGTCGGCATCCGGCATGGCATAGGCCGGCAGCACACGCACCAGCTCGCCGCTGGCCAGTTGCGGCGCGATGTCCCAGAGGCTGCGCAGCATGATGCCGCGGCCGGCGATACACCAGTCGCGCACCAGCTCGCCGGAATTGCTGGACAGCGGCCCCTGCACGCGGACCCGCGCCGGGGTTTTGTCGCGCTCTTTCTGCAGTGGCCAGACATCGAAGCGCTGGCCGCTGGCGCTGCGGTTTTCGCGCACGATCAGGCAGGCGTGTTGCTGCAGTTCGTCCAGGCTGGCGGGCATGCCGTGCTGGCGGAGGTAACGCGGCGCGGCCACCAGCACACGCTGGTTGCGCGCCAGCCGGCGTGACACCCACTGCGCTGCCTGCCGCCCCTCGACCTGCCACAGCCAGATGGCGCCGTCATAACCCTCGGCGGCCAGGTCCGGCAACTGTTCGCTCAGCTGCAACTGGATCTCGATGCGCGGGTAACGCTCCTGGAAGCTGGCCAGCGCCGGCCCCAGCCAGAGCCGGCCAAAGCCCAGCGTGGCCGCCAGCCGGATCAGGCCGGTGGGCTCGGACTTGCGCTCCTGCAGTTCGGCCTCGAGTTCGTTGAAGCCGCGCAGCAGCACCTGCGCGCGCTCACAGACAGTCTCGCCTTCGGCCGTCGGGCTGACACGCCGGGTGGTGCGCTGGAACAGGCGCTGGCCCAGGCGCGCCTCCAGCGCAGCCAGGCGTTTGGTGACCACCGGCGGCGCGACATCGAGGCTCAGGGCGGCCGAACTGAGGCTGCCGTGGTCACGCACCGCCAGCACGAGTTCCAGGTCACTGCGTTCCATTCATGCTTCCAGGGAAATAATCAATTGCCTGATTATTGCTTGAATCACCGATGCCGATTGCGCAGAATCGATCCATCCATGAAAGCCATGACGATTCGAAAAAACACCGGCGGGGCCGCCTGATGTTCGCGGGTTTTACGCCGTCGGATGTCCGTGGGCCGGCCGGCACGCTGCGCACATTGCGGGGCGGGCAGGGGGCGCCGCTGCTGCTCATCCACGGCCACCCACAGACCCATGTGATGTGGCATCGGGTGGCGAATGACCTGGCGCGGCACTTCACCGTCATCCTGATGGACCTGCGCGGTTATGGCGACTCGGCGCGGCCGGGCACGGACCCCGAGCACATCGCTTATTCGAAGCGCGCCATGGCAGGGGATGCGATGGTGGTGATGCGCCACCATGGTTTCGAACGTTTCCAGGTGCTGGCGCATGACCGTGGCGCACGTGTCGCGCATCGCCTCGCGGCCGATCATCCGGAAGCCGTGCAACGCCTGCTGTTGCTGGACATTGCGCCCACGCTGGCCATGTACCAGAACACCACCGAAGCCTTTGCGCGCGCCTACTGGCACTGGTTTTTCCTGATCCAGCCGCCGCCCTTGCCGGAGGCGCTGATCAGCAGCGACCCGGTGCGCTACATCCGCAGCGTGATGGGCAAGCGCCATGCCGGCCTGGCGGCGTTCACCCCCGAAGCGATGGCGGAATACGAACGTTGCGCGCAAATTCCCGGAACGGCAGAAAGCATCTGCGCGGACTACCGCGCGTCCGCCGGCATCGACCTGGACCACGACCGGGCCGACATGGCCGCCGGCCGCAAGCTGGCCCAGCCGCTGCGTGTTCTCTGGGGCGAACACGGCGCGGTGGGCCAGTGTTTCGATGTGCTGGCCTTATGGCGCGAGTGCGCCCTCGCGGTCTCGGGACGGGCACTGCCTTGCGGACACTATATTGCGGAAGAAGCGCCAGCCGCGCTGCTGGACGAAGCGCTGGATTTTTTTACCCACTGAAACAGGAAACACCATGAACAAGAGCAGCGGCAGGAAAAGAATAGCGGTCATCGCCGGCGACGGCATCGGCAAGGAAACCATGCCCGAGGGCATTCGCGTGATGGAGGCTGCTGCCTCGAAATTCAACATCGACCTGCAGTTCGACCACTTCGATTTTTCGAGCTGGGACTACTACGAAAAACACGGCCAGATGATGCCGGACAACTGGAAGGACCAGATCGGCGGGCATGACGCGATTTATTTCGGCGCCGTTGGCTGGCCGGAAAAAATCGCCGACCATGTGTCGCTGTGGGGGTCGCTGCTGCTGTTCCGCCGCGAATTCGACCAGTACATCAACCTGCGGCCGGCGCGCCTGATGCCCGGCATCATCGCCCCGGTGGTGCGGCGCGACGGCAGCGCCCGCCTGCCCGGCGAGATCGACATGTACATCGTGCGCGAAAACACCGAAGGCGAGTACTCCAGCATCGGTGGACGCATGTATGCCGGCACCGAGCGCGAGATCGTGATGCAGGAAAGTGTCTTTTCGCGCATCGGCGTGGACCGGGTGCTGAAGTTCGCCTTCGAGCTGGCCCAGTCGCGGCCGAAAAAGCACCTGACCAGCGCGACCAAGTCCAACGGCATTGCCATCACCATGCCTTACTGGGACGAGCGCGTCGCCGAGATGGCCAAAAGTTATCCCGATCTCCGGCTCGACAAGTTTCACATCGACATCCTGACCGCGCACTTCGTGCAACGCCCGGACTTCTTCGACGTGGTGGTGGCCAGCAACCTTTTTGGTGACATCCTCAGCGACCTGGGCCCGGCATGCACCGGCACCATCGGCATTGCGCCCAGCGCCAATCTCAACCCTGAACGCAATTTCCCCTCGCTGTTCGAACCGGTCCACGGCTCCGCGCCCGATATTGCGGGGCGCAACATCGCCAACCCGATCGGGCAAATCTGGTGCGGCGCCATGATGCTGGAATTTCTCGGCCACAAGGACGCTCACGACGCCGTACTGGCCGCGATTGAAAAAGTCCTCAGTCCCCAGAGCGGCGCGCCGCGCACGCCCGACCTCGGCGGCACCGCGAGCGGTACCGACCTGGGCAAGGCCATCGCACAGGCGCTGGGCTGAGGCAAATGGGCCCCTCTGGCGGGGTCGCTGAAATACTGGGTGTGCCCATGAACAGTCGCGGAAAGCGTGAAAAAAAAGACTAGAATCCGCCACCGCACGTTGTAAAAATCTGATGTTGTCTTGACACGGTTGGAGTCCATGGCTCTAATTGGACGCAGCAGACGATCTGCACACGCCGCCTCCCGCTGCCATCTTTTTGCAGGTGTCCAGGGGAGATATTTCCAGAGACAACCAGATTAACTTTATCAACGAGGGGCTCCTTGTGAACAAGACTGAACTGATCGAGCACATTGCCAAGAACGCTGACATTTCCAAAGCTGCCGCGACGCGCGCGCTGGAGTCGACCATTGGCGCTGTCAAATCAACCCTGAAAAAAGGAGGCTCCGTGTCTCTGGTGGGTTTTGGCACGTTTGCCGTCGGCAAACGCGCTGCCCGCACCGGCCGCAACCCGCGTACCGGCGATGCGATTAAAATCAAGGCAGCCAAGGTGCCCAAGTTCCGTCCAGGCAAAGCGCTCAAGGACGCCCTGAACTGAAACCGATGAAGTAAAAGTTGAGGTGGGGTGCTTAGCTCAGTTGGTAGAGCAGCGCCCTTACACGGCGTAGGTCGGCGGTTCGAGCCCGTCAGCACCCACCAGAAACTGGACAAAGGCGAACTGAGGGTTCGCCTTTTTTATTGTTGGCTGGCGGAAAATTTGTATCAATGCCGGTTTACGGCAGCATAGGAAATTCGAGATGTTTGAATTCATTCGCAAGCACACCAAGGTCACCATGGGCTTGCTGTTCCTGCTCATTGTTCCGTCCTTCGTGCTGTTCGGCCTGGATGGCTACAACCGTGCGGACCAGAACACCGCCGTGGTCGCCCGGGTCGACGGCCAGGACATCTCGCAGGCCGAATGGGACTTGGCCCACCAGAATGAAGTGAACCGGCTGCGCGCCTCCATGCCGACCATCGACGCCAAGTTGCTGGATTCGCCCGAAGCCAAATACGCGACGCTGGAACGCCTGGTGCGCGACCGTGTGTTCGCTGTCGCGGCATTCAAGAGCGGCCTGGTGGTTCCCGACCAGAAGCTGCAGCGGCTGTATGCCGAAGACAAGGCCATTGCATCATTCCGCTTGCCCGACGGCAAATTCGACCGTGCCGGCTTTATTGCGCAGGCCGGGATGACGCCGGAAGCCTATGAGGCCAGCCTGCGAGCGGAGCTTGCGACGCGCCAGGTGATGCTGGGTGTGGCCGGCAGTGGTTTTGCGGCCAAGGGGGCGGCGGATGTGTCGCTCAATGCTTTTTTTGAGAAGCGCGAAGTCCAGGTCGCCCGCTTCAACACGGCGGACTACGCCGCGCGTGTCAATCCCAGCGATGCCGAGCTCGAACAGTTCTACAAGGACAACCAGGCCCTGTTCCAGGCGCCGGAGCAGGTGGACATCGAGTACGTGGTGCTCAACCAGGATGCGGTGACAAAAGGCATCACGCTCAATGAGCAGGATCTGAAGACTTATTACGAGCAGAACGCGGCCCAGCTCGCCGGCAATGAAGAGCGTCGCGCCAGCCACATCCTGATCGAAGCACCCGCGTCCGCCCCCGCCGCAGACCGGCAGAAAGCAAAGGAAAAAGCCGAGCAGCTGCTCGCCGCGGTGAAGAAGGCGCCGGACTCGTTTGCCGACCTGGCCCGCAAGAACTCCAGCGACACCGGCTCGGCGGCCAACGGCGGCGATCTCGATTTCTTTTCCCGCAAGTCCATGGTCAAGCCGTTTGCCGACGCCGCCTTCGCGATGAAGAAGGGCGACATCAGCGATGTGGTCGAGACCGAGTTTGGTTACCACATCATCCGGCTGACCGACATCCGGGCGCCCAGGCAGAAAACGTTTGAGGAGATGAAGCCTGAGCTCGAAGCCGACCTGCGCCAGCAGCAGGCCCTCAAGAAATTCGCGGAGACGGCCGAGGCCTTCAGCAACGCGGTGTACGAGCAGTCCGAGAGCCTGCGCCCGATTGCCGAACGCCTGAAGCTGGAAGTCCGGACCGCCAGCAAGCTGACCCGTGCGCCGGCCCCTGGCGCCACCGGCGCCCTGGCCAATCCCAAATTCCTTGAAGCCCTGTTTTCGCCGGATGCCATCGAGAGAAAGCGCAACACCGAAGCCGTGGACCTGGGCGGCAATCAGCTCGTGTCGGGCCGCATCACGCAGCACACGCCCGCACGGGCCTTGCCGCTGGCTGAAGTCAGGGACCAGGTGCGCCAGCGCCTGCAGCAGCAGCGCGGTGCCGAAATGGCGCGCAAGGACGGCGCAGAGAAACTCTCCGCCTGGAAAGCCAGCCCGGCGACAGCCGCCATGCCGCCGGCGGTGGTGGTGTCGCGCGAACAGGCGCAGCAGTTGCCGATCGACGCCCTGAAGGCGGCCCTGAGCACCGATACGGCCAGCTTGCCTGCCCTGGTGGGTGTGGACCTGGGCGCCCAGGGCTACGCCGTGGTCAAGGTGCTCAAGGTTCTGCCGCGCCAGGCGCCTGCGCCGGCCCAGGCCCAGCAGGAGCAGGCCCAGTACACCCAGTGGTGGACCTCGGCCGAGAGCCTGGCCTACTACAACATCCTGAAAGAACGCTTCAAGACCGACATCAAGGTGAGCCGTCCCGAGCAGAAAACCGGCGCATAAAGCCGGGTGCCGCGCGAACAGTCGCGCGGGACCCGCTATAATTCGAGGCTCCGGTGGCTGTAGCTCAGTTGGTAGAGTCCAGGATTGTGATTCCTGTTGTCGTGGGTTCGAGCCCCATCAGCCACCCCAATCACCCCAAGAGTCTTTGTAAGTGGTTGATTTCCTTGTAAATCAACCACTTACGGCCAGATATAAAGTCTGGTTGTTACACGGCCTGTCACACAACTACGTGGAGCAGGACCTTGAAAGCACTCTCAGAAAATCTTTATGAACGCGGCAAGTACGGCATGAAATACTGCCGTCGCCGAATCCCCGTCGCGCTCCTGGCGGCGTATCCCCCCAAAACAACGCACATCACCCGAAGTCTGTTTACGTCCGACTTGCGTGAGGCGAAAAAGCGCCTCAAAGTCGCAATCAATCAGATAGATGCCGAATTCGCTCAGCATCAGATTGCATTGAAGGAAAGGCAAGTCCTCTACGCGAGGAAAAGGCTGAACTCCTTGTCCGACGAGCAACTGAAGGCGTTGGCCGACCACTGGGTTCGTCAAGTGCTGCTGAACGACGAGCAAATGCGTAGCGAGGGGCTTGACGACGCGGAATTCGATGAGCTGGGAGAGCGATTGGAGCAGCAGCGCGCTGAGCTGGGACGAATGCTGGCCACAGGGCGTTCCGACAAGATTTTGCCCGCCATGCACGGTTTTATTCACCTCTGCGGGCTAGATGTCGAAATGTCTCCAGAGGAGTCCAAGCGGGCCGGGGCCGCGTTCCTGAGTGCCATTGTGACCTCTTTGGACCACCAGCGAGCGCGACAAGGTGGTCAGGTTGTTAAAACTGATGACGTCGCGCCGGCGGCCCCTACCCCGAAGGAGGTCGCTGCCGGCCAAGATGCCGAGCTGTCAGGCCAAAAACCCAGCTGGGATTCAGTATTCGCTGTGTGGAGGGACTACGTAAAAAATCGGCCCAAAAGCACGACTATTGCGACTCAGACGCCGTGGCGTGAACTGCAGAAACTGGCAGCAGCCAATGGCGTGAATAACCCTGGCGATGTCACTCCCGAGCTGATGAGAAAGTTCGTGGATGAAATGGCAGCTCGTGGCCTTGCTGTCGTCACCCTCAATGAAAGACTGGCCAAGATAAAGTCGCTTTTCAAGGTGGCTAAGGGGAAAGGGGCACTTGCTGTCAATCCGGCCATCGATACGATTGGTTTGAAACAGAACAGCTTTGAGAAGCGCAAGAAACGGCGATTGCCGTTTGACACGGCCGACCTGGGCCATATTTTTTCGTCCCCAATCCGCGTAATTCTCTGACCGTCTTCTCGACAGTTACGCTCCATCGTTTGCGCGCGGTAGCAGGTTCCATCTGGGCGACATCAAGCGCGGTTTGCAAGCCGTCGGCGCGAAGCTGGTCGCCAATGCGCCTGCCGATACGCTCGATTACTACGAACGTTGCATTACCGCCTGGCTCTGTCCCGGCTGCGCCCGGAGTGCTACATAGCCGGGTAACCGCGGTTAATCATCAAGAAACCAAGAAGAAAGCCGGCCAGCGGGGCGTCCCAGTATGCTGAAGAGTATTTGATTGACGAACACCCCAAAGGCAACCTTCCCCTCATCTACGACGCGGATAGCTCCCAGCACAGCGCGCTTATCGACGTTATGGAGGGACAAAACCGTGTTATCGAGGGCCCTCCAGGCACCGGCAAGTCCCAGACCATCACCAATCTGATTGCTGCAGGACTGCGCTCAGGTAAGAAGATTCTCTTCGTGGCCGAGAAGATGGCCGCCCTTGAGGTAGTTAAGTCCCGGCTTACCTTGGCCGGTTTGGACCCTTTCGTCCTGGAGCTGCACAGCAACAAGACCAGCAAAAAACGTATTCTTGAGGACATCGCTACGCGCATCAATATGCGGCCTTCGGGTTCTTACGACCTACCGGACCTCCTGGCTCGTCAGGAAGAAAAGCGGGCCGAGCTCAAGGCCTATGCGGATTTGGTGAATACCCAGATTGGCAACGCCCTGGGCCTCACCTTGCATCAAGTGATGTGGCGTTCCGAGCGGCACCGGCTCAAAGCGAAAGAGGGGGCAACTGCGGTTCAGCACCTCGACTACATCGCGGCCAGTCGGACGACACCGACACAGTTCTCTGCCCTTGGCGACAAGCTCCGGTATTTGGCCAGGCAGCAGGAGCTCATTGGCGTCTACGGGCCAGCGCACCCGCTGTGGGGGTTTTTCCCTGAAGAGCTGAGACCGGAAGACGATATTGCCGTCCAACGGGTGCTCCGGAACTACGCTGGGCACTTTGCCGAGTTTTCAACCGCGGCGTCCAGCGCGGCGACTTTGCTTGGCAGCTCAACCATCAACTTGCGCGCGCAGGGCTCGGAGCAGCTCCTTTCCCTGCTGGCCAGCATTGCGCCGGCCGACGCCAACGAAGTCGACTTTGGATTGCTGCCAGCCCTGTTCTCAGACGCTGACCCCCAAGGCCACGCTAGTCTGGCGGTATTGCAGGATGTCCAAGCTTGCATTGATGGAATTGAGAAGGCCGAGGCCCTGATTCGGGCGAATCTGCTGGCCGTAGAGCCAGCTTCTGCTGACCTTTGCACCCACGCCTCAAGCGCGTTGAAGGAGTTGGCCAACTTAGGGGTGGCCAGCACGGAGCAGAACGACCTGCGAGCATTGACGGATGCCTTGTCTGGCGCTGCCGCTAGCGGGCGCTTGTCCCTGGAGCGGCTGGCGTCGGTAGCGAGTCGGACTTCGTTGCCATTTGACTCCAGCCACGCGCATGTTCAAGCCCTGCACGCTGTCGTAACGGCGGCGGCCGCGGCTAGGGCAGAACTTCTTGACTATCGCCACGCGGGCCTGTGTCAACCCGGGGCCCAGACTAAGCTGCGCCAGGCCAAGGCGGAACTGAACCACATTCAGGAGAAGCAAAACCAGCTGGAAGGCCTGTTCTATCTGGACACCTTGCCCGCTGATATGGAAATTGCGGCAGCCGTTCGAACCCTTCGCGAAGGCGACACCTGGTACCGAATCTTCCAAGGCCGTTGGCGACAGGCCGTGAGCCTGCATAAGCGCCTCGAAAGGACCAAGTCCAAGAAACCGGGAGCTGAACGGTTGCGTGAGCTCGAGTTTTTGCTGGAGTTGAATCATGCAGTGGTTGCCTGGAATTCGGACATGGCGCTTCAATCGGCGGCAGGACCCCACTTCAGGGGCACGCAAACTCCGCTGGACGCGCTTCTTGAATGCGCCGATTGGTTAAGCCAGTCGCGCGATGTGCTGGAGGGAGCGGACGTACCCAAATCCATGTTTGACCCGGTGACGGAGGAGCGGGCGGTACTTACCCGGCTGGCGAGCCAGAGCGTGGGGGTCGGCGAAGCGATTAATGCGCTGTCTCTGCTGGAGGCCGTCAATGAAGAGCAGATGCAGGGGGCGCTACCTTGGAGTCGGAAGGAGGGCTCCCTCTGGTCTGACAGGCTGCAGAACGTGGACCACGCGGTAACCGTCATGCGAGGGGCGCTTGCGTTCATGGTCGAGCACCTTCACCCTGGGGCGTCTGCCGACTCGGGCCTGGCCGCCCTTTGTGCAAGCCGGGACCTAGCCTCGCTGGACGAGAGATTGGCGGCGCACGAGGATGGGGCGGCCCTGCTTGGCCAGAGACTTAAAGGCCGGGCTACCCAGCTGGACTCGGCGTTCGGCGCTCATACTTATGGGGCACTCATCAAGAAGGCAAAGTTGCCTCCCCGAATCGAAAGTGTTTTGATTTCTGGGGACTGTGTCGAGAATCATCGACGCTTGATGGCTTACACCGATGGCATCAACAAAGGCTGGCAAGCTTTGGCTGATTTTTCGGAAGCAATGTCTCGACTGGGACGGTTCGAGGCTTCGGCCTGGGTCGACCTTGCAGACAACCTCCTTCTTTTCCAGGATGGCCTCTGCAGAGGAAGATGACTCGGGACTGGGCCAGCTGGCTACGCTGGAGGCGGAAAGCATTCTGGATGTCTGCATCAGTCACTTTCAGCCTGTTCGAACGCTGCGCTGGCACTATCGGTCGCGCCATGACTCCCTGATTGCCTTTTCCAACCAGCGCTTCTACCGAGGGGACCTGGTGGTGTTCCCGTCTCCGTACCCAAAGAGCAAGTCCCTGGGGTTGAGCTATCAGTACGTGGCCGACGGCGTGTATGAGAACCAGATGAACCACGTGGAGGCTCGACGGGTGGTTGACGCCGCTGTAGAACACATTCTTCAGCGCCCTCACGACTCCTTGGGCATCGTGACCTTGAACATCAAGCAGCGCGACCTGGTGGCTGAGCTTCTTGAGGCTCGCCTCCCCAGGCTGCCCGAGGCAGCGAAGTTCAAGGAAAAGTGGGACGCAGAAGCCATGGGCCTGTTCATCAAGAACCTTGAAAACGTTCAAGGCGACGAGAGGGACTGCATCTTCATTTCCACCACCTTCGGCAAGGCCAAGGACACGGACGTAGTTCGCCAAAACTTTGGCCCCATCAGTAGGGAAGGGGGCTGGCGTCGGCTCAACGTGCTGTTCACTCGGGCGAGGAAGTCCGTCACGGTGTTCAGTTCGATGAGGCCTGAGGACATCGTTTCTGACAACCGTACGCCGGAAGGAACGCGCGCGCTTAGGGACTATCTTGAGTTTGCCCGAGACGGCGTGCTACCGATGAACAGCGAAACAGGCCTTCCACCAGACAGTGACTTCGAGATTGCTGTCATGGACGTGCTTCGAAATAAGGGGTATGAAGTGACACCGCAGCTGGGCGTGGCGGGCTTTCGGATAGACCTTGCAGTCAAGCACCCCGTGCACGGCTCGGGCTACCTGGCAGCCATTGAGTGTGACGGGGCTTCCTACCACTCAGGGGTCTCGGTTCGTGACCGGGACCGGATTCGCCAGGAAATCCTGGAAAGTCTTGGCTGGAAGGACCGCATTTGGCGCATCTGGTCGACAGACTGGTTCCGCAACCCGATGGCGGAGACTGCACGCCTGCTGCAATTCCTTGACGAGCTGCGAGCCAGGCCTATTGCGGAGGTACTTGTAGTTAAGGAGCCCGCGTTTGACTACGGCAGCCTACAAGTGCTTTCAAAAGGGCCCCGATTGAATCTGAGGGGTTCGGAGGGTGCCGGCGTAGGCGTGCGTGCGCGCTCTGCTTCAAAGCGGGTAATCAGCAGCGCGGTGTTCTCCACCAGGAGTCTGCGTTCCTCTATTGTCAAAGGTCTTCCGCCTCCTCCGCCAAAGCGTGGGGTACCTAATGCCGCGGCGGAGCCAAATCGCTTGGCAAAGCAGGTAGAGCCCAGGACCAAATGCTTTTCCCCTTTTTTCACCACGTGAATTTGGCGAAATACGGAGTGGCCGCAGCCTGGCTGACCACACTGGACGCGGTCGGCATGGTCAACGGATACGATGGCTAGCAGTTGGTGTTCGACGATGGGGTCCATGATTTTCAGTTGGATTTCCCGATTTTGCGCGAGCGGCCCTCTACCGCATCTGCTTTAGGGCGAGGCTACTTGGACAACTGCAGGGCCGATGCATATTAGGCTGCTCGCGATTGCGAAATTACTTGGCCAAAAAGCTTGGAAAATCAGGCCCGCATTGATACACTGCTTGTCACACAGAGTCGTGTAACAACCTCTTGAAACCCGCATGGATACTGGGGGTGGGATATGGGCAGTGGCTCCCCATCAGCCACCCCAGTATTCAAAAAGCCCCTTCACAGGGGCTTTTTTGTGGGCGCTTGCCGCCGCTTTTTTCAGGACATCAGGGGTGCGAAGTTGGAGGTGCGCCAGTACTCCCGGACTTCCTCGAGCCGGGCCTCGAACTCCCGGTAGTCCAGCGGCTTGCCGATGTAGCTGTTGAGCCCGCCCGTGAGTTCGCGCACCGCGTCGGACTGTTCGCTGGCCGAGGTCAGCAAAACCACCGGCACAAAAAACGTTCGCGGGTCATTGCGCATGCGCTGCAGCACCTGCAGCCCGTTCATTTTCGGCATGTTCAGGTCCAGCAGCACCAGTTCGGGCTGCTCGTCGTGATGGCGGCCGCTGTGCGGGCCCTCGCAGAACAGGTAGTCCAGCGCCTGCTGGCCGTCGCGGGCCACCACGATGTGGTGAGGCGCGCCGTTGGCCTCCAGCGTCGTCAGCGTCAATTCCAGGTGGTCAGGGTTGTCTTCCACCACCAGCATGGTTGGTTTGTTCATGAGCCGCCTTTAATAGGAACTTTCAATATATACCCATAAGGCCTAGTCGTAAGCAGATGTTTCCCCTGTGATCGCGGTGCAACAACCCGCCGCTGGCGCCGGCTGGCTGCACTCAGTTGACCATCACCAGCTTGCCCTTGACGCCACGCGAGCCCATGTGGGCATAGGCGGCCTTGAGCTCGGCCATGGGCATGGTGCGGTCGATCACCGGCTTGATCTTGCCCTGGGCATACCACTGCGCAAGTTCGGCCATCGCGGCGGCGCTGGCCTTGGGCTCGTTTTTGGCGAAGCCGCCCCAGAACACGCCGACGATGGAGGCGCCCTTGAGCAGCGTCAGGTTCAGCGGCAGCGAGGGGATCGGTCCCGACGCGAAACCGACCACCAGGTAACGGCCGCGCCAGGCGATGGAGCGAAAGGCCGGCTCGGCGAACTCGCCACCTACCGGGTCGTAAATCACGTCCGGGCCCTTGCCGCCGGTCAGCGTCTTGATGGCTTCGCGCAGGTTTTCCCTGCTGTAGTTGATGGTGGCGTCGGCACCGATGGACGTGCACAGCGCGCATTTTTCGTCGGTCGATGCCGCCGCGATCACTTTCGCGCCCAGCGCCTTGGCGATCTGGATGGCCGAGGTGCCGACGCCGCCGGCGGCGCCCAGCACCAGCACGGTTTCACCGGCCTTGAGCTGTGCGCGATCCACCAGCGCATGGTGCGAGGTGGCGTAAATCATGATGAAGGCCGCGGCATCGACATGCGGGAATCCATCAGGCAGCGGCATGCACAGGGCTGCCGGCGCGATGGTGTGGGTGCCGAAACCGCCGGTGCCGGACAGGCAGGCCACGTTCTGGCCGACCTTCAGGTGTTGGACGCCTTCACCCACGGCTTCAATCACGCCGGCGTATTCGGAGCCGGGCACAAAGGGCAGCGGCGGCTTGATCTGGTACTTGTTCTGCACGATCAGCAGATCCGGGAAGTTCAGGCTCGCGGCCTTGATCGCGATACGCACCTCGCCGGCTTTGGGCTCGGGCGTGGGCAGTTCTTTCCAGGTCAGGGCGTCAACGCCGGTGGGGTCTTCACAAAGCCAGGCATGCATGAGGTGTCTCCGTTGGGGTCAGTGAACACATCATAGGGATGTTGCGAGGCCAAATAGGCCCGGCAAGGCCCGGGTTTGTCGCCCGTGAGACCGTAAAATCGATGCATGAAAATCCTGATCTGCAACGACGACGGCTACCAGGCCTCCGGCATCATTGCCCTGTACGACGCCCTGAAGGACATTGCCGACGTGGAGGTGGTGGCGCCCGAGCAGAACAACAGCGCCAAATCGAATGCGCTGACCCTGCATTCGCCGATGTATGTGCAGACGGCGGCCAACGGCTTTCGCTACATCAACGGTACACCGGCCGACTGCGTGCACATTGCGCTGACCGGCCTGCTGGGCTACCGGCCCGACCTGGTGGTGTCGGGCATCAACAACGGCGCCAACATGGGCGACGACACGATTTATTCGGGCACCGTCGGCGCGGCCATGGAAGGTTATCTGTTCGGCATCCCGTCGATCGCGTTTTCGCAGACCGAAAAGGGCTGGGGCCACATCGACACCGCAGGCCGGCGCGCGCGCGACCTGGTGCAGCAGTTGATCCCGTCGCTGGAAAAAATCGCCGAGGGCGCCTTGCCGACGGTGGCGCCCTGGCTGCTCAACGTGAACATTCCCAACCTGCCCGACGAGCAGCTCCAGGGCTACAAGGTCTGCCGCCTGGGGCGGCGCCATGCGGCCGAGCGCGTGATCACCCAGACCAGCCCGCGCGGCGAAACCATGTACTGGATAGGCGGTGCGGGCCCGGCCAAGGAAGAGGGCGAAGGCACCGACTTTTTTGCCACCCGGCACGGCTTCATCGCCATCACGCCGCTGCAGGTGGACCTGACCGACCATGAGCGCCTGCCTTACTGGGCGCAGACCGCGGCCAAACTCACCCAGGACAGCGCCGCCACGCCGCTCGCTGCATGAAGCCGCCGGCCAAGCCCACAGCGGCCCAACGCCCGGGCTTTCCGGTCCGGCTGGAGCCTGACGCCGGCACGCCATCTGCTACCAAAAAAGTAGCTGGCCGCGCTCATCCAGAAAGGGCTACAGGTATTTTTGACATGAAAACGCCGGCCAAGACCGTGGTCTCGAGCGGCGTCGGCCTGGATTCCCGTGCGGTGCGCGCGCGCATGGTTCAAAAACTCGCCGCGCAGGGCATTTCCGATGCGCAGGTGCTGGCCGCGATGGGGCATGTGGAGCGGCACCGGTTTGTCGATACCGCCCTGGTCAACCAGGCCTACGAAGACACCAGCCTGCCGATCGGCCTGGGCCAGACGATTTCCAAGCCGAATGTGGTGGCACGCATGCTGGAGTTGCTGCGCGAGGGGGCGGGCAGCCCGGCCGGCAAACTGGGCCGGGTGCTGGAGATCGGCACCGGCTGCGGCTACCAGGCGGCGGTGCTGGGCCAGCTCGCCAGCGAGGTCTACAGCATCGAGCGCCTGCGCGGGCTGCACGACAAGGCGCGCGAGAACCTGCGCGCCTTCCGGCTGGCCAATGTGCATTTGCTGTTCGGCGACGGCATGGTGGGTTACGCCAAGGGTGCGCCGTATGCGGCCATCATCGCGGCGGCCGGCGGTGAGTCGATTCCGCCGGCCTGGGTGGAACAACTGGCCGTCGGCGGCCGCCTGGTCGCGCCCATGCACATGGCCGGCGGCGCCCAGGCACTGGTGGTGCTCGACAAGACCGCGCAGGGCGTGACGCAGACGGTTCTGGAGGCCGTGCACTTTGTCCCTTTAAAATCGGGCACCAGCTAACCAGCGCCCACAAGCACGGGCTGGCTGTCCTGAACCAAAACCGGCGCCACGCGTCACACCTGTCATCCACAGCATTTGGAAAAGGTAACTACATCAATGAATCAACAAGCAGGGCTTCCCATGGCAGCGTTTTCTCCCACGGCCCTTGAAGCGCCCCGCGCCGGCAAGGGCGCCGCTCGCCTGGCCCTGAGCTGCCTGCTGGCCGCCGCCGTGCTGCTGGTGGCGGCCTGCGGCTCGCGTGGCCCGAACCGCGCACCGGTCGAAGACCGGGGCACCGGCATGACACGCCCGCCCGCTGCGGCCGTGGACCCTGCCAGTGTCAAGCTGCTGCCCGGTGCCGAAAACGCCGGCAAACCCGGTTACTACACGGTCAAGCCCGGTGACACGCTGATCCGCATCGGCCTGGACACCGGCCAGAACTGGCGCGACATCGGCCGCTGGAGCAATCTCGAGAACCCCAACCTGATCGAGGTCGGCCAGGTCCTGCGTGTGGTGCCGCCGGAGCCGGTGGCGGTGGCGCGGCCGGTGACGTCCAGCACGGTCACGCCGGTCAGCCCGGCGCCGGCAGCCAGTGCGCCCGCAGCGGCGTCCAGCGCGCCCAAGTCCGCGGCCAGCGGTGGCGACGAGGACGTGGCCTGGATTTGGCCGGCGCAGGGCGCCGTGCTGGCAGGCTTCGACGAGGCCAAGAACAAGGGCATGGACATCGCCGGCAAGGCCGGCGACGCGGTGATGGCTTCGGCCGACGGCCGCGTCGTGTATGCCGGTGCCGGCCTGCGCGGTTACGGCAACCTGATCATCCTCAAGCACAACAACACCTTCCTCACGGCCTATGCACACAACCAGACCCTGCTGGTCAAGGAAGACCAGTCGGTGCGCAAGGGCCAGAAGATTGCCGAGATGGGCAACAGCGACGCCGACCGCGTGAAGCTGCATTTCGAAATCCGTCGCCAGGGCAAGCCGGTGGACCCGGCCAAGTACCTGCCGCCCAAATAAGCCGGTACGGATGAAAAAAAGGCCCTCATTGCAGGGCCTTTTTTCATGGCTACCCCGCAGCTGTTGATGGTTAAATCAGCCTCCAGCCCTTGTCCGGCAAGCGTAGAAAGCTATGAATTTGATAGCGGTGGCGCAGGCTGCAACAACTGGTCGTAACCGCGGCCGGTGAACTGCAGCAGGTCGATGCCGTGGCCGAAGGGGTCGGCCAGGCCGGCGATGCGGCCCCAGGCGCGCTGATTCACCGGCATTTCGAGCACAGCGCCGTGTTCGACCAGGCGCGTGACCGCGGCATCGATATCGTCCACCACAAAGTCCAGGTGCACCGGCGTCCAGTGGCGCTGGTAGCTGCGTTGCGTGTCGCTGCCGGGCAGCGGCTTCGTGCCTGCCGCGTTGAGCAGCAAGTCAATCGGGCTGCTGGCGCCCAGGATTTCGGTGAAGCTGCTCTGGAAGCGCCGGCCACATCGCAGCCCCAGTCCTTCGGTGTAGAACGCAATGGCGCGTTCCATGTCGTTCACGTCGATGCAGATGCGCAGTTCCATGGTTTGCTCCTGTGTTGCTTCGTCGGCCTCCCGGAAATGGTAGCGCGGCCTGAGACAATGGGGGATGGCCAGACGACACCAGAACAAAACAAAACACCCCGCACCCGCCACGCCGCCGGTGGACTACCCGCCCGACATCCTCGACGTCGAGTCGCTCGACATCGAGGCCCAGGGCATCGCCCACCGCGAGGACGGCAAGGTGGTGTTCATCGACGGCGCGCTGCCGTTTGAACGCGTCAGCGCCAGCGTCTACCGCAAGAAGCCAACGTTTGAAAAGGCCACGCTGATGGCGGTGCTGCGCGAGTCCTCGCAGCGCGTGCGCCCCCAGTGCCCGCATTTCGGCCTGCACACCGGCGCCTGCGGCGGCTGCAAGATGCAGCACCTGCATGTGGGCGCGCAGGTGGCGGTCAAGCAGCGTGTGCTGGAAGACAACCTCTGGCACCTCGGCAAGCTCAAGGCCGGCAACATCATGCGGCCGATCGAGGGCCCGGCCTGGAACTACCGCTACCGCGCGCGCCTGTCGGTGCGCTTCGTGCGCAAGAAAGGCGAGGTGCTGGTCGGTTTTCACGAGCGCAAAAGCGGCTATGTCGCCGACATCCGCGAATGCCATGTGTTGCCGCGTCATGTGAGCGAGCTGCTGCTGCCGCTGCGTGCGCTGATAGGCGCGATGGATGCCAAGGAAACCCTGCCGCAGATCGAGCTGGCCTGTGGCGACGCCATCACGGCCTTGGTGCTGCGCCACATGGAGCCGCTGTCCGAGGGTGATGTCGCGAAGCTGCGCGCCTTTGCGGCGGCCCATCCCGGCCTGCAGTGGTGGCTGCAGTCGGGCGGGCCCGACACCGTGACCTTGCTCGATGCGGTGAGTGATCCCGCGCAGCAACTGGCCTATGCGTTGCCGGCCTACGGCATCAGCATGCCTTTTCGCCCGACCGATTTCACCCAGGTCAACCCGCAGATCAACCAGGTGCTGGTATCGCGCGCGCTGCGCCTGCTCGACGTGCAGCGCGCTGAACGCGTGATCGACTGGTTCTGCGGCCTCGGCAACTTCACCCTGCCGCTGGCGACCCAGGCGCGCGAGGTACTGGGCATAGAGGGCAGCGAGGTCCTGGTCGCCCGCTCGCGCGAAAATTACGCATCGAATCAGGCGGCAAGGCCTGTGGGACAAGCGTTGGCAGCTACAAAATTCGTAGCGCGCAACCTGTTCGAGATGACCCCCGGCATGCTGGTGGCGGACGGCGCGGCCGACAAGTGGCTGGTCGATCCGCCGCGCGAGGGCGCGTTCGAGCTGTTCAAGGCGCTGGCGGCGCTGCACCAGCAGTCGCTCACCGGCGTGCCCTGCGACGACGCGGGCGGGCAGCAGAACCTGCAGATCGGTGACTGGACACCGCCCCGGCGCATCGTGTATGTGAGCTGCAACCCGGCGACGCTGGCACGCGATGCCGGTGTGCTGGTCAATGACGCGGGTTACCGCTGCAGCGCGGCCGGCGTGGTCAACATGTTCCCGCACACGGCGCACGTCGAGTCCATCGCGGTTTTTGACCTGAACCTTGATTGAGCTGAAAAACAATCAAAAAAGGAAAAGGGCCCGAAGGCCCTTTTTTTAATCCGGAGCGAAGCGGACTACTCGCGGTCGCCGCCCATGATGCCCAGCAGGGCGAGCAGGGCCTGGAACACGTTGAACAGGTCCAGGTAGAGGCGCATGGTGGCGCTGATGTAGTTGGTCTCGCCGCCGTCCAGGATCTGCTTCAGGTCATACAGCATGTAGGCGCTGAAAATGCCGATCACGGCGACCGACAGGGCCAGCATGCCGGCGGTGGAGCCGACAAACACATTGATGATGCCGCCCACCATCACGACCATGGCGCCGACAAACAGCCATTTGCCCATGCCCGACAGGTCACGCTTGATCACGCTGGCCAGCGAGGCCATCACGAAAAACACGCCGGCGGTGCCACCCATGGCGGTCATGATCAGTTCGGAGCCGTTGCGAAAGCCCAGGATCATGCCGATCATGCGCGAGAGCATGAGGCCCATGAAGAAGGTAAAGGCCAGCAGCACCGGCACGCCGGCGGCGGAATTTTTGGTCTTCTCGATGGCGTAGAGGAAACCGAAGGCGCCGCCCAGGAACACGATCAGGCCCAGGCCGCCGGTCAGCGAGGCGGTGATGCCTGTGGCAACGCCGACCCAGGCGCCCAGCACGGTGGGCAGCATGCTCAGGGCCAGCAGCCAGTAGGTGTTGCGCAAGACCCGGTTGCGTTGCTCGGCAGAGCCAACGTAGCCGCGGTCAAGGGTTTGAACATTGTCATTCATGAGAGTCTTCTCCATAGAGGCCAGCATATGCAGGCACGATCATTTTAGGGTGCGGGCCTTCATTTCAATGGAATAACCCCAGACACTTCCTACTTTTTGTCAGGGTTCTACAGGTTTCGATGCATGCAATGGCGCGCTGCAGGCGCATAAAACTTGCGTATGCTTGGCGGCTGCTCAACAAAAACTCCCGGGACCGACATGAAATCAAAACCGACACTGGAATTTTCCGACGTGCAGGCCATCGCGGCCGCAGCGACCGCCGAGGCGCTCAAGAACAACTGGGCGGTGACGATTGCCGTGGTCGATGACGGCGGCCACTTGCTGCACCTGCAGCGGCTGGACGGCGCGGCGCCGATCTCGGCGCACATCGCCCCGGCCAAGGCCAACACGGCCGCCCTCGGACGCCGTGAAAGCCGCATCTACGAAGAGATGATCAACGGCGGCCGCGTGTCCTTCCTGAGCGCGCCCGAGCTCAAGGGCCTGCTCGAAGGCGGTGTGCCCATCATGAAGGACGGCCAGTGCCTGGGCGCCGTCGGCGTCAGCGGCGTGAAGTCCACCGAAGATGCGCAGATCGCGCGTGCCGGTATTGCGGCCATCGGCCTGTAAGCCCTGGCCGCACTCGCCACGCTATTGAATTGATAGCTGCGGGCGCTCGCCTTGAAAGGCCTGCGGCCTGATTGGACGTCAAAAAAGCCGACCCGAGGGTCGGCTTTTTGCATGCGGCGTGGAGAAAAAAAGCCTGGCTACTGCCTGTGCCCGAAAGCGCAGGTCTGGCTGGCAAAAAACGATCTGTGAGGCTTGGGTAAGCCTCGGATCGCCCCACGATGAAACTGTGTGACGCGCTGCCTATTTGGTCAGGATCAGCTTGCCCAGGCGCGTGGCCTGCAGGCGGTAGGTCAGGCCGTTGTGCTTGATCTCCACGGCTTTTTGTCCGCGCAGGATCTCGGTGCTTTCCAGGGCGCCGCCGGAATCGCTGCGCGCCGGTGCAGCCGGCAGGGCCATTTCTGCCTGGCGTGCGGCGCGGGAAGGCAGGCTCAGGGTGCTGGGGTGAAGGGCAAGGGACATGGCGTTACCTGGTGGACTGTCGTTATCGTAATGATAATGATTCGCAATTAAAAGTCAACATGCCCGCCGATGTTTTTTGCATTTTTTTCCTCGCCGTGAGTTGGCCGGGGGCGGTCAGAAAAACGCCCGGCCGCCTTGCGGCGCCGGGCGTTGCCAGAGCGGGCGGCGATGCCTCAGGGCTTGTCGGGTTCGGTGATGAAGCCGATCTTGCGCAGGCCGGAGACCTGCGCCGCGGCCATGGCCTGGGCCACGCGTTCGTAACGCACCGCCTTGTCGCCGCGGATGTGCAGTTCGGGCTGCGGGTTCTGCGCCGCGGCGGCCTGGAAACGCGGCGCGAGATCCTTGTCCTCAATCGGCGCTTCGTTGATGTAGTAGGTCCCTTGAGCGTCCACCGTCAGGCGCACGGTTTCGGGCTTGCTGTCCTGCGCCTCGTTGGTGGCGCGCGGCAGGTCGATGTTGACCGCGTGTTTCATCACCGGCACGGTGATGATGAAGATGATCAGCAAGACCAGCATCACGTCCACCAGAGGCGTCATGTTGATCTCGTTCATGACATCGTCGGTGTCGTCCTGTGTTCCAAAGGCCATGGCGGGTTTCCGTTCAGTTTCGGTTTCAGGCTTTTTTCATGGGCACGACATTGGCCGGGCTGCCCGCGCTGCTCACGCGCGCGCCGGTCACGAAGTAGGCATGCAGGTCATGCGCGAAGCGGTTGAGCTTTTGCAGCACGCCCTTGTTGCCGCGCACCAGCGCGTTGTAACCGAGCACCGCCGGAATCGCCACCGCCAGGCCCAGCGCCGTCATGATCAGCGCCTCGCCGATGGGGCCGGCCACCTTGTCGATGGTCGCCTGGCCGGCCGTGCCGATGGCCAGCAGTGCATGGTAAATGCCCCAGACCGTGCCGAACAGGCCGATGAAGGGCGCGGTCGAACCGACCGAGGCCAGGATGGCCAGGCCCGACTGCAGGCGCGAGGTGAACTCGTCGATGGTGTTGCGCAGGCTGCGTGTGACCCAGTCGCTGACGTCCAGCGCGTCGTGCAGGTGCGCCTTGGTGTTGCGGTGGTGGGCGGTGGCTTCGCGGCCCTCGATCGCCAGCTGGCGGAAGGGATTGGCCGGGTCGCTGCCGAGCTTGGCCAGGCCGGCGGCGAAGTCCTCGCTGTGCCAGAAGTCTTCTGCGCCACGCGCGACCTTTTTGTACTTGAGCACGTCCAGCGTCTTGATGATGATGACCATCCAGGACGCCAGCGACATGCCGATCAGCAGCAAGGCGACCGCCTTGGTGACGAGGTCGCCCTGCGTCCAGACGTTCATCAGGCCAAATTGTGAATTCATGACTTACTCCCTAAATTGAAAATTGATCGGTGCCTTGAGCAGGTACTCGGTGTTGGCATCGGTACCTGCGCGGCGAAACGGGGTGACCTGCGAGGCCATCACCGCCTCGTAGGCGGCGCGGTCCAGCCGCTCGAAGCCGCTGGACTGGAAGACGCTGGCCCGCACGGCACGGCCGGCGGCGTTGTAATACACCGCGATGACCACCTTGCCGGATTCGCCGCTGCGCTGGCTGGCCCGGGGCCACACCGGTTCAGGCGCCTTGACATACCGGGTCTCACCCTCGGTCACTTCAATCATGCGCGCTGGCGCGGGCGGGGCCGGGGGTGCCGGTGCCGGCGGTGCCGGCATCGGCGGCGCGGGTGGCTGCGGCTCGACCACGCCAACCGGGGCATTCGGCGCCGGTGTCGGCACCGGCTCGCGGATCGCGACCGGCTGCGGCGGCGGCCTTTTGATTTTCGGGACTGGCTTGGGTGGCGGTGGCGGGGGCGGCGGCGCCACCTTGGGCGGCTCGATTTCGATGATGCGGGTCAGCATTTCGGCCGGCACCACCACTTCAGCGGCGCGGCGCAGCAGGCCGTTCTGCATGGCCCACAGCACGGCCACGTGGAAGACGACCACGCTGGCGGCGATGACAATGTTGCGGCTGATGGGCAAGCGCACGGCAGAAACCGGAAGTGCAGGGGCGTTGGAGCCCGAAATGGCGGTAGCGTTCATGGGAAGTCTAGTGGATGCGGGCGACGGCCTGCGCAGCTGCAGGCCCGACGCGCGTCAAGGGCGAAAGATCCACCAGAGCGGGGTCACCGCGAGGATCAGGCTGCCGGCGAGAGTTGCAAACAGGGTGAGGGAGGATTCCATGGGCTGCCTTCCGGAGAGTGAATGGCGCGCTGGTGGATGTTTGCGGTCGGGCAGGTGCCGCTGCATTGCGCGACCACGTCGCGCGCACAGCCTTCACACTGGCCGCACTGGGTGGCGACACCCAGTTCGAACTGGATCTCGTCGAAACCCAGGCCGGCACGGGCGTGGCGGGCGATTTCGCGGTCGGAGATTCTGCGGCAGACACAAACAATCATGGAGTGGCTTGCTGGTTGGTGATTGGGTGTCTCAAGTATAAATGCGAATCTGTCGCATTTGCAATACTTGTTTGAAATCCTTTGCTTTTGCGGGGTCACCCCGGCCTGCCTTCCCGAAGCGCCAGGGCGAAAAAAAGCCCCTTCCAGCGAGTAAGAGGCTTGGCGTCAAGGACCGCAGGCTGCGGCCGCTGCTCAGTTGGCCTTGCTGGGTGCCGCTGCTGCCGGTGCCGGCAGGGCTTTGAGGCCGCCGGGCTGGCGGATGGTCAGCGAGGTGACGTAGCTGGCGCGCTCGTATTTTTCACCGGCGCGCTCGCCGGGTGTGCGGTCGGTGTGGGACATTTCGAGCACATAGGTACCGCTCCAGGGCAGGGATGCCTTGATCTTGCCCTGCTCGTCGGTGTGGTGTTCCTGCGCCCAGCCGGACGGCGTGATCACCGCGACCTTGGCCTTGGGCAGGGGCTGGCCCTTGTAGAAGGCCTGGAACTCGGCGCCGTCCTTGCCGGACACGCCGGTAGGCACCAGGTCCAGGGTCAGCGTCGGTTCCTGCTTGCCCAGGCCGCTCACCAGGCGGGCCGCCGGCACATAAATGCCGCGGCCGGGTTTGTCGCCCTTGATTTCAAACGAGGGGTAGGCCGGGTCTTGCGCGACCAGCGACTCGCCCTTGCCGGCGCGTGCCGACAGGCCGAAGCCGGTGGCGGTCTTGCTGACCTGCAGCGGCTCGCTGCCTGTGGCCGAAATGCGCTGGGCCACCGGGCCGCCGAACTTGTCGAGCAGGCCGGGCGACACCTCGCGCATGTTCTGGCCGAACTCGCCGAAAAAGAGCTGGGCGCCCTGGGCGTTTTGTTCTATCCACACATGGTGGGCCTGGGCCGTGCCCAGCATCAGCAGGCTGGAGACGAGGGCGATGGTGCGCAAAGAGGGAAGCAGTCGGGTGGTCATGGCAGAGGTCTCCGTTGGGTAAAAAGCTGGATGAAATTTGCTATCAAAAAAAGAGCTGCTTACGCAGGTGGAATATGGGCTGAAGCCGTACCTGGCTGATAAATGGAACTATGGCCGCCGGCGCACCATCTGCACACTGTGTTCGCGCGGCGGCGCTGCACGGCTGCCGCAGTTGTCGCAGCTCGAGCCGCAGCCGCCGGGCGCACGCGCCAGGTTCTGCAGCCGGCGCGAAGCCGCGAGACGTGGCGACAGGCGCATCAGGCGGCCTGCCGCGCGGCGCTTGAGCGACGCGGGCAGAAAGGCCCACAGGCAGTACAGCGCGCAGCCCATCACCACGGCGTACACCAGCAGCGCTTCGAGCGGGGCGGGCGTCATGCCGTCAGCGCCAGCACGGCGCGGTAGGTGACAAACGATGCGGCATAGGCCAGCGCAAACAGGTAGCCGGCCATCAGCAGCGGGTAGCGCCAGGAGTTGGTCTCGCGCTTGACCACGGCCAGCGTCGAGATACATTGCGGCGCAAACACATACCAGGCCAGCAGCGAATAGGCGGTCGCCAGCGACCAGCTTTGCGCGATCAGCGGGGTCAGGGCCACGGCCGCATCGTCACCGGCAGCCGACAGCGCATACACCGTGCCGAGTGCGCCGACCGCGACTTCGCGCGCCGCCATGCCGGGCACCAGCGCGATCGAGATCTGCCAGTTGAAACCGATGGGGGCAAACACGACTTCCAGCGCCTTGCCTATCATGCCGGCGAAGCTGTACTGGATCGCCGGACCTGGCGTGCCCTCGGGCGGGCCGGGGAAGGTCGAGAGAAACCACAGCAGCACCATCAGCGCAAAAATGATGCCGCCGACACGGTGCAGGAAAATCTCGACACGTTGCCACAGGCCCAGCAGCAGGTTGCGCAGGTTCGGCAGGCGGTAGGGCGGCAGCTCCAGCATCAACGGCTGGTAGCTGCTTTTCGACCAGCTGCGCTTGAACACCCAGGCCACCGCCATCGCCGACACAATGCCCGCCAGGTACAGCGCAAACAGCGTCAGGCCCTGCAGGTTGAAGAAGCCCACGTTTCGGTCGGGGATGAAAGCGCCTATCAGCAGCGCGTACAGCGGCAGCCGCGCCGAGCAGGTCATCAGCGGCGCGATCATGATGGTGGCCAGCCGGTCGCGCCAGTGCGGAATCGTGCGGGTCGCCATGATGCCGGGAATCGCGCAGGCAAAACTCGACAGCAGCGGGATGAAGGCGCGGCCCGACAGGCCGACCTTGCCCATGACGTTGTCCAGCAGGAAGGCGGCGCGCGGCAAATAACCCGAGTCTTCCAGCAGCAGGATGAAGAAGAACAGGATCACGATCTGCGGCAGGAACACCAGCACGCCGCCGACGCCGGCCACGATGCCGTCGACCAGCAGGCTTTGCAGCAGCCCGGGCGCCAGGTTGTCATTGATGGCGGTGCCGGTCCAGGCCACCGCGTCCTTGATGATGTCCATCGGCAAATTGGCCCAGGCAAACACCGCCTGGAAGATCAGGAACAGCACGGTGGCCAGCAGCAGCAGACCGGCCACCGGGTGCATCACCAGCGCATCGACGCGGTGGTTGAAACGCTGGACCTGGCCCGCATTCGGCACGGCCGCGGCCAGGATGGCGCGCACCTGGGCCTGCAGCGCGGCCATGTCGGGTGCGCCGGTTGCTATTGAATTGATAGCTGCTTGCGCTTGTTGGACATGGGCTGTCGGCACAAAAGGCTTGTGAATGTCGGTGTAGAAGGCCTGCTGGGCCGCCTGCAGCAGCGCCTCACGGCCGCTGCCTGCACTGTTGCCGCGCCAGGCGGCGAACTAGGGGTTGTGCACCGCCACGGTTTCTATCACCGGCATGCCGAGCTCGGCCGACAGCCGGTTGATGTCGATCTGCAGGCCGCGCGCACGCGCGACGTCCATCATGTTGAGCGCCAGCACCAGGGGCCGGCCCAGCGCGCGCAGCTGCAGCACCAGGCGCAAATTCATGCGCAAATTGGTCGCGTCGACCACCGCGATGATGCCGTCGGGGCGCTCCTCGCCCGCGCGCAGGCCCATGAGCACATCGTGGGTGACGGTTTCGTCGGCGGTTGCCGGGTTCAGGCTGTAGGCGCCCGGCAGGTCCATCACCGCCAGTTCGCGGCCGTCGGGCAGGCGGGTGCGGCCTTCCTTGCGTTCGACCGTCACGCCGGCATAGTTGGCGACCTTCTGGCGTGCGCCGGTGAGCAGGTTGAACAGCGCGGTCTTGCCGCAGTTCGGGTTGCCGACCAGGACGATGCGCGGCATGGTGGCGGGGGAGGTGGGGGCAGCGATACTCATGCTGCGCTCACCTGGATGCAGCTCGCCTCGTGGTGGCGCAGCGCGAACAAGGTGTCACCGACTTGCACCGCGATTGGTTCGCGCCCACCGGGGCCGCGCCGCAACACACTGATGGTTTCGCCGGTCATGAAGCCGAGTTCGGCCAGACGTTGCAGCAGGCTGGAACTGCCGTCTTCACCTTGCGCTGCGCTGAGGCTCACGATGGTGCTGGCCCGGTTGGGCGCCAGGTCGGTCAGCGGCATGGTGGCAGGGGTCATGGGTGCGGGTGGGGCATACAAACCCGGGCCTGGGATCTTGATGAGGGACATGGTTTCTTTTTTCGTCGGTAGTGCGGGGATTCCAGAAGAGGGTCATATGCCCAGCGGCGACAGCAGGGCCGTGATCGCCGCCAACGCGCCGGCCAGCGTTGCCAGGCTTGCCGCGCGGCGCGGCGCATAACTGAGCACGCCCACCACCCCCAGCGCGCCAGCGGTCAGCACGCCCAGCCACAAGACCCAGCCCTGGGCCGGTCCCTTGATCGCCAGGCAGGCCGCCAGCGACAGCAGCAGTGCCAGCGTGCCGGCGCCGCGCAGCCAGGGCCGGCGCGCGCCGGGCGAGCTGCCGCGGCCGTAACTGTCTTCATGGTGGCGGTCCATCGCCAGGCTCAAGGCGGCGAAGCCGGAAAACGCCGTGCACCAGGCGGTGACGGTCAGGGGCCAGGCGCTCACAGCGCAGGCTCCCGGTTCAGGCCGGCTGGCGCCGCGCGTTGCGCCTTCAGCGCCGGCTGGCGCCGCGCCAGCCACCCCACGCAGGCCAGCAGCGCTGTGCCCAGGGCCAGGCAGCCGAGGTCGACACCGGCCACCGCCCACAGGCCTGCCGGAATGCTCACCCCCAGGTGGGTGGCCGTGGTGGCGGCGTTCAGCAGCGGGAGGGCGCCGAACAAAAACGCCGCCACACCGAGTTGCACCATCCACATGCGCCGCGTCGGCCAGGCCAGGCCGGCGATGGCGGCCACGGCCCAGACGCCGAAAAACAGGTCGATCTCGGCCTGCCCGCGCGCCGCCATGCCCACCGGCAGCAGCCGGTTGGCCCAGAAGAAGGCCGGAATCGCGATCATCAGCCCGGCGATGGCGCCGAGGTTGAGCCCATCGACCAGGCGCGAGCCCCAGCCGACACGCCCACCTTTGGCCACGACCTTGGCGTATTTGTTGCGCTCCTTCACGGCCCACAGCAGCAAGCCGGTGGCCACCATCACGCAGCCGGCCAGCCCCGACACAAAAAACAGCACCCGCAGCAGCGGGTCGGCGAAACGACCCTGGTGCAGGCCGTACAACACGCTGCGGGTGGCGAGGACCGCGCCGGGCGCCTCGCCCACCTCGCTGAGCAGCTTGCCGCTGCTGCCGTTGAAGATCATCGCGGGCTGTACCGACGACATGTCCCGGTCGGCCCGGCGTGACAAGGTGATGGTGGCCACCGCATCGCCGGGGTTGCTCACGGTGATGCGGCCCAGGCCGCCTTCGCCCCAGCGCTGCTGCGCCTGGGCGACCAGCGGCCCGATCGGCGTCAGTTGTGCGGCGATGCCCGAGGGCTTGGGGTCGCGCCCGCTGGCCGGGAACACTTCGGCGGTGAAGGCCTGCGGGTCGCCCTTGTAAGTGAGCTGCGGACCGAAGGGCATGTACATCAGCATCAAGGTCACCAGCCCGGTGTAGGTGATCATCAGGTGATAGGGCAGGGCCAGCACGGCCGTGGCGTTGTGCGCGTCCAGCCAGCTGCGCTGGCCTTTTTTCGGGCGGAAGGTGAAGAAGTCCGCAAAGATGCGCCTGTGCGTGACGATGCCGGTGACGATGGCCACCAGCATGAACATCGCGCAAAAGCCGATGATCCAGCGCGCCCAGACCGCCGGCATGTAGTGCAGGTCGAAGTGCAGGCGGTAAAAAAACTCGCCGCCGCGCGTCTCGCGGGCACCTGCCAGCGGTTTGCCGCTGGCCGGGTCCAGCACGGCGCTGTAGAAGCGGCCGCGGCGCGTGATACCGGGCTCCAGCGGCGGCTCGGTCGCGCCCCTGGCGAGCGGCGCGGCCGACCAGCTGGCGCGCACGCCGGGCTCGCGTGTTGTGGGCAGGGTGATGAACCAGCGCTGGCTGTTGGGCGCGCGCTGCTGCAGCGCGGCGAGGGTGTGGCTGACGACCTCGGCCTGCGGCGGCAGTCCCAGGCTGGCCTGGTGCAGCTCGGGCTTCATCCAGAAGCTGATCTCGTCGCGGTAATACGAGGCGGTGCCTGCCGCAAACACCATGAACAGCACCCAGCCGACCAGCAGGCCGCTCCAGGTGTGGACCCAGTTCATCGACTGGCGAAAACCCTCTTTCATGGCGCGCTCCGCAGATACAGGTGGACAACAAGGGCAAGCGCCAGCGGAATCGAAGGCAGCAGCAGGCCCAGCCAGGCGCGCCAGGCGCTGCGCACCGCAAACACCCACATCACCGCCACGGTGTAGATCACGAAGGACAGCAACATGCCGAAGATCGCGGCTTCGGCGCGTGTGCCGGGAAAATAAATCGCCGACACCGTGGCCACCAGCGCCGACAGCGCGTAGCCGCCCACGATGGCGGCGATGGCGCGTGAGGCCACGCCCAGCCGGTACATCAGGGCGGCGTTGCCGCGCGGCAGCCAGCCGTGCCGGCTGTAGCCGTCGGCATCGGCATCAGGGGATGGCGCGGAATCGGGTGCGTCCATGTGGATAGCGGTGCTGCGCATGCTTGCGTTCCTGTTCCTGGTCGCGGGATTCATCGGCCGCCGGCCTGGCGCGGACGCCACGAGAACCAGGCCATGGCCAGCACCGGCAGGCCCAGCGCCAGCCAGGACCAGGCATCGCCCCAGCCGTCGGAGAACAGGGCGCTGAGCAGGCCGGTGGCGCTGAGCAGGCCGAAAGCGATGGGCCAGCCCCAGAGTGGCCAGAAGCCCGGCCTCATCGCGCCGCCTCCGGCAAGGCGGCGCCGGCTTCCTGCGCCAGGCTTTGCGGCTGGCCGCGCTTGACCCACAGGTAGAGGCCGCTGCCGAGCACGATGATGGTGGCGATGTCGAGCAGGGCCCAGAGAATTTGCATCGGCAGGCCGCCGTAGTCGCCGAAGTGCAGCGGTTGCGACACCAGCAGCGCGGTCAGGTACCAGGGCAGGTCGGGCTTTGCCGTGATTGCGCCGCTGCGCGCATCGACCAGCACCGGTGTCAGCAGGCGCGAGGTCAGTGCGGTGTTTCCGCGCAGGAACACCGTGTTGTGGTGCGGGCTGGAAAACGCCGTGCCGGGAAAAGCAATGAAAGACAGCTTGTTGCCGGGCGCGGCGGCCAGCGCGCTGTCCAGCGCGGCCTGCAGCGAGCCGCGTTCGGCCGGCGGCACCGGCGGCTGGCCCTGGTAAGGCGCCAGCAGCGTGCTGAGCTGGTCGTGCTGCCAGTACTTGATGATCAGGTCGGCCCAGGTGTTGATCATGCCGGTGGCACCCACGGTGAAGGCCCAGACCAGGGTCACGATGCCCAGCAGGTTGTGCAGGTCCAGCCACTTCAGGCGCGGCTGGCGCGTGCGCCGCACCGTGCCGAAATCGAGCTTGCGCATGAAGGGCGCGTACAGCACCACGCCCGACACAATCGCCACCAGCATCAGCAGGCCCATGAAGCCGAGGAACAGCTTGCCGGGCAGGCCGGCGAACAGGTCCACATGCAGCTTGAACATCACATACATGAAACCTTCGTCGAACTTCGGCTGGGCCAGCACGGCGGCGGTGCGCGCATCGACGGCGACCGACTTGAAGTCGTCGGTGGGTTCGGGCGTCGGCGTCAGCGTGACGAACCACAGGCCGTCATCGTCCTCCGGCTGCGACACGAACTGCACCACACGGTCCGGATGCAATGCCTGGGCCGTGGCGATCACGCGGTCCAGGCTGGCCCGCGGCGTGTTGGCGGGCATGGCCGGCGCCTCGACCTCGGTGCCCAGCAGGTGGCCGATTTCGTGGTGGAAGATCAGTGGCAGGCCGGTGATACACAGCAGCAGCATGAAAACGGTACAGACCAGGCTGGACCATTTGTGGACCCAGGACCAGCGGCGGATGTGGGTGGCGCTCAACATGGCTCAAGCCCGCAGCTGCGCACTGCAACTGCCGGGTCGGCTGAGGGCGCGGTTCGCTACAAATTTGCTAGCTGCCCACGCAGGATAGATGGGGGCTGGAGACGCTTTTGGCTGTGAAGCGGGAAAAAGGGCAGGCATGGTGAAACACAGGCTCAGGCAAGGTTGCTGGCTGGCTTCACGCGGCAAAGGCGTCGGCTGGCGGGTGCGGTATCTTAACGCAATAATGAGAATTATTCGCGTTTGAGGGAAATCCTTTCCCTCATCAGAATCTGACGCGCATGCTCAGCTGCAACTCACGCGGCGCGCCCGGCAGAATCAGGTTGTCGTTGCTGCCGTGGCTGGAGACGATGTATTTTTTGTCGGTGACGTTTTTGATGTTCACGCCGAATTCGTAGCGGCCGCTCCGGTAGCTGCCGGCGAGGTCACCGGTCAGGTAAGCCGGCAGGACGACGAGGTTGGTCAGCGAAGCGAAACGTTCGCCCACGTAGTTGAGGCCGCCGCCCAGGCTGAAGCCCTTGCCCAGGTCTTTCATGGCCCAGAACGAGGCCGAGTGGCGTGGCGTCAGTGCCGGCACCTTGCCCAGCGATGGCACCGAAACGACCGGCAACTGCAGCGAGCTGACGCGTGCCACGGACTCCACCATTTTGCCGTCCAGGTAGGCGTAACCCGCGCTCACGTCCCAGCGGCCCGGCAGGCGGCCGCTGGCCGTGAGTTCCAGCCCGTTGGTGCGCTGCGTGCCCACGTTGATCTGCTGGCTGGGGTTGGCCGGGTCGGTGTTCTTGATGTTGCTGCGCTGCAGCTTGAACAGCGCGGCCGTGACGCTGAGCGCCCCGTCCAGGAAACCGAGCTTGCTGCCGATCTCGACGTTGCGGGTGATTTCCGGCTCGTTGCCCACATTGCTGCCGGCCAGGGCGAAGGTCTCGGCCGAGGGCTGGAACGAGCGGCTGTAAGAGAGGTAATGCGACTGCGCCTCGGTGGGCTGCCACACCAGGCCGGCGCGCGGGCTGAAGCTGCGGTCGGTGCGGGCCAGCGGCGCGAGCTTGCGCTCGAAGGTGGTGGACTGCTTGAACTCGTCGTAACGTATGCCTGCCAGCACCTTCCAGTTTTTCGCCAGCGTGACCTGGTCCTGCAGGTACACCCCCAGCACATCCTGGGTGGTGTGGTTGGGGATGGCGCTGTCGGCAGCCAGGTTGGCCGCGCTGAATGCCGGTACCGCCACCAGGCCCGGGTTGAAGATGGACACGCGCGCCACGTTGCCGGCCGAGATCGATTCGGAGCGGCGCTTTTGCTGGCCCATTTCCAGGCCGAACAGCCATTCCTGCTTGAGGCCGCCCAGCGTGTTTTTGTAGGTGACATCGGTCTGGTTGAACCAGCCGGATTCGTCGCGGAAGACGGCGCTGCGGGTCAGCCCGATGGTCAGCGCCACCGGGTCGGTTGTGCCGCTGGGCAGGGTGTTGTAACGGTCCAGCTCGTAGCTGTAGTAGCGCGTGGTGTTGCGCACGCTCAACACATCGTTGAAGCTGTGGTTCAGGGTGGCGGTGTAGGTGTCTATCAGGCTGGTGCTGGTGTCGTCGCGCCGGGCATTGCCCGAGCCGTAGTAGGTGCCGGCGGGTACATCGACCGGGCGGCCGTTGAGTGCCGGGATGCCGAAGTCCGTCACGCGCTGGTCGCGCGCCCTGGTGTATTGCAGCAACAGCGACGTCTGGCTGCTGAATTTGAGCGCTAGCGACGGCGCAAAGCTGTAGCGGTCCACGAATTGCTGGTCGCGGTAGCTGCCGGAGTCCTCGCGCGCCGCGTTCAGGCGGAAGGCCGCGGCTTCACCCAGCGGCAGGTTCACGTCGGCTTCCACGCGCCTGAGCTGGTTGCTGCCCAGGATCAGCGCGGCCTCGCCCGAGGTTTCGCCGAATTTCGGTTTTTTGGTGATGCGGTTGATCAGGCCGCCCGAGGAGCCCCGGCCGTACAGCACGGCAGAGGGGCCCTTGAGCACCTCAACGCGCTCGACGTTGGACAGGTCGCGGAAGTACAGGGCGTCATCGCGCAGGCCGTCGGAAAACTGGTCGGCAATCGCCGTGAAGCCGCGGATCATCACCTGGTCGCGCTGGCCATCGCCATGGCTGGCCGCCACGCCGGGCACGTTGCGCAGCGCATCTTCCATGGAGCGCGCCGCCTGGTCGCGCAGCAGCTGGCCCGGCACCACGTTGACGGTTTGCGGAATATCGCGCAGCGGCGCGCTGCTTTTGGTGGCGCTGCTGCTGCTGGCCGGGGAGTAGCCCTGTTCGGTATCGGCGCGTATGGTGATGTCCGGCAGCACCTGGGCGCCGACCAGTTGCGCGGCGCACAGCGCGAGCGGGGTGAGGCTGAATTTTGCTATCAGTTTAGTAGCTGATGACGCCCGGCTGACGGGGGATAAAGGGGTTGTTGATGCAAGGAAACGGGAGGTGATAGACATGTGAGGCAGGGTCCAGTCAGGTTGCTGGCTGGCTTCACATGGCTGGGCATGTCGGCTCGCGGGTGCGGCATCTTAACGCAGCAAATGCGAATTATTCGCGTTTGGGTGATGAGGACAGGGGCGGCGGAGGAAAAAAAGCTGGAGCCGGTGTCCGCCCGGGTGGCCCGCATCGGCGTCCTGCTGCGGGCCAGAAACAAAACGGCCCGCCAGGCGGCGGGCCGGGAGCAGTGCGCCGCAGCGCAGGCAGAAATCAGCTCAGTTCGCCCATCTGGCTTTGCAGGTAGTTCTGGATGCCGACCTTGTTGATCAGCTCGATCTGGGTTTCCAGGAAGTCGATGTGTTCCTCGGTGTCGTCGAGGATGCCTTGCAGCAAATCGCGCGACACATAGTCACGCACACTTTCGCAGTGCGCCATGCCGGCCTTGATGGTGGCCTGCGCGCCGGTTTCGGCCTGCAAATCGCAATTGAGCGCTTCCGGCACGTCTTCGCCGATCATCAGTTTGCCGAGATCCTGCAGGTTCGGCAGGCCGTCGAGCATGAAGATGCGGTCCATGAGTTTGTCGGCGTGTTTCATCTCGCCGATGGACTCCTCGTATTCCTTCCTGGCCAGCTTGTCCAGGCCCCAGTGTTTGTACATGCGGTAGTGCAGGAAGTACTGGTTGATGGCGGTCAGCTCGTTCTTGAGCTGGGCCTGCAGGTGGGTGATGACTTGTGCGTCGCCTTTCATGGCATTTCCTCTTGTTGTGTATTGTTGATGGCCCATTGTCTCCCGGCGACCGCTTCTGCTCAAGGCATGTCCCCACGCGGGCGGTCGGTTTGCGTGTGAGTGTGATAACCGTTCGCATTGCACCAGGCCGCGACACGGACGCAAAAAAGCCCGCCAGTGGCGGGCTTGGCAGAGTCAGGCCTGCGCGCTCAGTGCGCGGTGGCCGGGCTGCGGATCAAATAATCAAACGCGCCCAGCGCCGCCTTGGCGCCATCACCGGCCGCGATGATGATCTGCTTGAAGGGCACGGTGGTAGCGTCGCCGGCCGCAAACACGCCGGGCACCGAGGTCTGGCCGCGTGCATCCACGATGATCTCGCCGTGTTTGGACAGCTCGACCACGCCCTTGAGCCAGTCGGTGTTGGGCACCAGGCCGATCTGGATGAACACGCCTTCGAGCGCCACGGTTTTGAGTTCGCCACTGGCGCGGTCCTTGTAGACCAGGCCGGTGACTTTCTGGTCGCCGGTGATCTCGGTGGTCTGCGCGTTGGTGAACACATCGACGTTGGCCAGGCTCTTCAACTTGTTCTGCAGCACTGCATCGGCACGCAGTGCGGTGTCGTATTCGATCAGCGTCACATGGCCGACGATGCCGGCCAGGTCAATCGCCGCCTCGACGCCGGAGTTGCCGCCGCCGATGACCGCGACACGCTTGCCCTTGAACAGTGGCCCGTCGCAGTGCGGGCAGTAAGCCACGCCCTTGTTCTTGAACTCCTGCTCGCCGGGCACATTGATGTTGCGCCAGCGCGCGCCGGTGGAGATGATGACCGACTTGCTTTTCAGCGAGGCGCCGCTCTCGAGCTGGACTTCGATCAGGTCCTTGCCCGCGCCGCTGTGGGGCACCAGCGCCTTGGCGCGCTGCAGGTTCATGATGTCCACGTCGTAGTTGCGCACGTGTTCCTCGAGAGCGTGCGCGAATTTCGGGCCTTCGGTTTCCTTGATCGAGATGAAGTTCTCGATGCCCAGGGTGTCCAGCACCTGGCCGCCGAAACGCTCGGAGGCCACGCCGGTGCGTATGCCCTTGCGTGCGGCATACACGGCGGCTGCGGCGCCGGCCGGGCCGCCGCCGACGATCAGCACGTCGAAGGGGTCCTTGGCATCGATCTTTTTGGCTTCGCGCTCGGTGCCGCTGGTGTCGATCTTGGCGAGGATTTCCTCCAGGCTCATGCGGCCGTTGCCGAACATCGTGCCGTTCAGGAAAACCGTGGGCACGCCCATGATCTCGCGTTCCTTGATCTCGTCCTGGAAGGTGCCGCCTTCGATCATGGTGGTCTTGATGCGCGGGTTCTGCACCGCCATCAGGTTCAGCGCCTGCACCACGTCCGGGCAGTTGTGGCAGGTCAGCGAGACGTACACCTCGAAGTCGAGGTCGCGGTCCAGCGCGCGGATCTGCTCCAGCACTTCCTGCTCGACCTTGGGCGGATAACCGCCGATCTGCAGCAGCGCCAGGATCAGCGAGGTGAACTCATGGCCCATGGGCAGGCCGGCAAAACGCGGGCCGTGGTTTTCACCCGGGCGGTTGATCGAGAACGAGGGTTTGCGGTGCGGGTCGTTGCGGCTTTCGGTCAACTTGACCAGCGGCGAAGAGGCAGCCACGTCTTTCAGCAGCGACAGCACTTCGCCCGAGGCCTCGCTGTCGTCGAGCGAGGCGACGATTTCGATCGGCTGGCTGGCGCGTTCGAGGTAACTTTGCAGTTGGGCTTTGGTGGCGTCGTCGAGCATGAAAAACTCACTTTCGGTTGGAATATCGTGTCAAAAGGGAACAAAAAAGCCCGGGACACACCCGGAGGTGTGTTTCGCCCGGGCTGGGACCGCGGGGTCTTAGATCTTGCCGACCAGGTCGATCGACGGGGCAATCGTCTTGGCGCCTTCGTTCCACTTGGCAGGGCAGACCTGGCCGGGGTGGGCGGCGGTGTACTGGGCAGCCTTGAGCTTGCGCAGGGTTTCCTTGACGTCGCGGGCGATTTCGTTGGAATGCACTTCGGCCGTCTTGATCATGCCTTCGGGATCGATCACGAAGGTGCCGCGCAGTGCCAGGCCTTCTTCAGGGATGAACACGTCGAAGGCCTTGGTCAGCACGTGGGTCGGGTCGCCCACCAGCGGGAACTTGGCCTTGCCGACGGCAGGGGAGGTCTCGTGCCACACCTTGTGCGAGAAGTGGGTGTCGGTGGTCACGATGTAGACCTCGGCGCCGGCCTTCTGGAATTCGGCGTAGTTGTCGGCAGCGTCCTCGACTTCGGTCGGGCAGTTGAAGGTGAAAGCCGCCGGCATGAAGATCAGGACCGACCACTTGCCTTTGAGCGATTCGTTGGAGACTTCAATGAACTTGCCATTGAGGAAGGCCTGGGTCTTGAAAGGCTGGACGGGGGTATTGATCAGGGACATGGGTATCGCTTTCTGGAGTTGATAAAAAACAGCTGAAATTTGCTGGCCAGTGCATAGTATAACTCTGTTGATTGCATTAAATTGATAGATATTTGCTATGAAATGCATTGCCGGCCGCTAAGGGGCTGTCATATGCAGGTCGCGTCAGGCGGGCAGGGCGATCACCACGGCCGACTCGGGGGCTCACGCGCACAGCCGTGGCCTTGCACAGCGCCAGCACCGCGAGGTTTTTTTTCAGGCCCAGCAGTTCTGCGCTGGCTTTGGTGATGCGTGCGACCAACTGGCTGCCGTCGGGCAGGCGCAGGACCACGCGCACGGTCTGGCCTTTGGCCTCGAGCCGGTCCACCCGGCAGGGAAACTGGTTGCGCATGCTGGTGCGCAGGCCGGTGTGGGGCAGTGTGGCTGCTGCTGGCGCTGTCGCCGCGGCCAGCACCTGCCGGCGCGATTCGGCCAGTTGCGCGGCCACCGCCAGCAGGTGTTTGCCGGCGTCAGTGATCAGTGCGCCCCCGCCGCCGGCGCCGCCCACCGCCCGCTGCACCAGCACGCCGCCGGCCAGGTTGCTCAGCGTGTCGATCGCCTGCCAGGCGGCCTTGTAGCTGACGCCGGCATCCCGCGCGGCCTGCGAGATCGAGCCGCTGTCGCCGACCAGGCGCAGGATCTCGATGCGTTTGTCGGCGGGCTCGTGGCTGAGGGCGCTGCCGAAGGACAGGGCAGGGGCGGCTTTTTTCATGGGGTGCTGATCGCGTGGCATCGATCCGTTATTCTAAAATAGAATAGCGAAAACCCATTGCCGTCATGACCTTCCAACCCCTTTTCTTGTCCCTGTGGCTGTGGTGCCTGATCGCACCGGCGCTGGCGGCCGATGTGCAGGTGGCAGTGGCCGCCAATTTCAGCGCCCCCATGAAAATCATCGCGGCGGAATTTGAGAAGGACAGCGGCCACAAGGCGGTGTTGTCCTTCGGCGCCACTGGCAAGTTCTACGCGCAGATTCGCAACGGCGCGCCCTTCGAGGTGTTCCTGGCCGCCGATGAGGACACCCCGGCGAAGCTGGAGCGGGAAGGCGCCGCCGTCAGGGGCAGCCGCTTCACCTACGCCACCGGCCGGCTGGCGCTTTGGTCGGCGCAGCCGGGCATGGTCGATGCGCAGGGCGAGGTGCTGAAGAAGGGTGATTTCCGCAAGATCGCCATTGCCGCGCCCCAACTCGCGCCTTATGGCGCGGCCGCGGTGGAAACCATGACGCGGCTGGGCGTGCTGGCCGCGCTGCAAGCGCGGCTTGTCACCGGCGAAAGCATGGGCCAGGCCTTCGGTTTTGTGGCCACCGGCAATGCCGAGCTCGGTTTTGTCGCGCTGTCGCAGATCCAGGAAAACGGCAAGCTCACCCGCGGTTCGGCCTGGATCGTTCCCGAGACTTTGCACAGCGCCATCCGCCAGGACGCCGTGTTGCTGGCCACAGGAAAAGACAGCCCCGCGGCGCAGCAGTTGATGCGTTTTCTGCAATCCGACAAGGCCAAAGTGGTGATGCGTGCCTACGGCTACCAGGCGAGTCCCTGACATGATCGACGACGCTGCCCTGCAGGCCATCGCGCTGACCGCCAGACTGGCAGCGACCACCACCGTCGTGCTGCTGCTCGCGGGCACGCCGCTGGCCTGGTGGCTGGCCCGCACACGCTCCTGGATCAAGGGACCGGTAGGCGCGCTGGTGGCCTTGCCGCTGGTGTTGCCACCGGTGGTGCTGGGTTTTTATTTGCTGGTGCTGATGGGACCGCAGGGCCCGGTCGGGGCGCTGACGCAAGTGCTGGGCTGGGGCCTGCTGCCTTTCAGTTTCGCCGGGCTGGTGGTCGGCTCGGTGTTTTATTCGCTGCCTTTTGTGGTCCAGCCTTTGCAGAACGCGTTTGAATCGATCGGTGAACGCCCGCTGGAAGTCGCCGCCACCCTGCGTGCCTCGCCGCTGGACACCTTTGTCACGGTGGTGCTGCCGCTGGCGCGTCCCGCCTATGTGACGGCGGCGGTCATGGGTTTTGCCCACACCGTCGGTGAGTTCGGCATCGTGCTGATGATGGGCGGCAACATCCCGGGCCAGACGCGGGTGTTGTCGGTGCAGATTTACGACCATGTCGAAGCGCTGGAATATGCGCAGGCGCACTGGCTGGCCGGCGGCTTGTTGCTGTTTTCCTTTGTTGTGCTGCTGGCGCTGTATCTGCTGCAGCCTGGCAGCCGGCAGCGCCGGGGGCAGGGCGCGTGAGCGGCATCGCGGGCACTTTCTGCCACAGCCTGGGCGGCTTCCGGCTGGATGTGTGCTTCGACCTGCCCGGTCGCGGCGTCACGGCCATTTTTGGTGTTTCGGGCTCCGGCAAGACGAGTTTGCTGCGCTGCATCGGCGGGCTGGAACGTGCAGACAGCGGCCGCCTGGTCGTTAACGGCGAGGTCTGGCAGGACGACGCGGCCGGTGTATTCCTGCCGGTGCACCGCCGCCCACTGGGTTTTGTGTTCCAGGACGCCAGCCTGTTCGCCCACCTGGATGTGCGGCGCAACCTGGCCTACGGCCGCAGCCGCGTGCCGGCGGCCCAGCGCCGGGTCTCGCTGGAGCAGGCGATCGAGTTGCTGGGCATCGCGCCGCTGATGGCGCGGCGACCGGACACGCTGTCGGGCGGCGAGCGCCAGCGCGTTGCAATCGCACGCGCGCTGGCCACCAGCCCGCAACTGCTGCTGATGGACGAGCCGCTGGCGGCGCTGGACCTGCAGCGCAAGGCCGAGGTCCTGCCTTACCTGGAGCGCCTGCACGACGAACTGGAGATTCCCATCCTGTATGTGAGCCACGCGCCCGACGAGGTGGCGCGGCTGGCCGACCACCTGCTGTTGCTCGATGCGGGCCGTGTCACGGCGGCCGGCCCCACGCGCGAACTGCTGACCCGGCTCGATCTGCCGCTGGCCCACGGCGACGCGGCCGCGGCCGTGATTGCGGCGACCGTGCACCACCTGGAGCCGGACTGGCAACTCGCCCACCTCGAATTTTCCGGGGGCCAGATCAGCCTGCCGAGTCAGACGCTGCAGCCCGGCCAGCGCGTGCGGTTGCGCATCCAGGCGCGCGACGTCAGCCTGAGCCTGTTGCGGCAGGAGGGCAGCAGTGTGCTCAATGTGTTCGCCGCGACCGTCACCGGCCTGGCCGGCGACAGCCCGGGACAAGTCATGGTCAGCCTGGACGCCGGCGGCAGCACGCTGCTGGCACGTATCACCCGCAAGTCGGCGGCGGCGCTGCAGCTGCAGCCGGGCTGTCCGGTGTTTGCGCAGGTCAAGGGGGTGGCGGTGTTGGGCTGATCTGCTACCCAATGTATAGCTGAGAAAAAATACCCGGCGGGGGGCCGGGGGCCTAAAAGCAGTAAAGCTTTTGAGGATTGTCGACCAGGACCTGCTGCAACAGCGCTGGCGTCGGGAGCCAGCGTGACAGGTCGGCAGTTAGGCTGCCGTGCGGGATGTCGCGGTATCGGCTCACCTCATGCGCAGCTTTTCCTGCTTCCCGGTTGGTGTGCGGCCAATCGCTGCCCCACAGAATCCTCGCGCTGTTGGCCGCCACAAAAGCGCGCGCCCAAGCCGCAACCTGTGCGGGATCGGGTGCGCCGTCCTGCTGCATGCGATAGGGTGCGGAAAGCTTGACATACACATTGCCGCCGGCCAGCAGATCGAGGATCGCGCGCACCCGCGGGTCATTGCGCGGCGTGGCAACGGGCACCATGGCAAAGTGGTCGAGCACCACCGGCACCGCCAGGCGCCCAAGCGTGGTGGCTGCGCCGTAAATGGTGTCCATGGCGGCGTAAATCTGAAGATGCCAGCCCAGTGGCGCGACCCGTTCGCCCCAGCGCTCCAGCAGCGTGCTGACTGCCAGCGCATCGCGCATCCCGGAACTTTCCACATTGATGCGCAGTGCGCGTATGCCGCGGTGATGCAGCAGTTGGAGGTCTGCCGCATCGGCATCGTCGTCGACCACCGCGACGCCGCGTCCAGCGCCTCCCAGCTGCGCCAGGCTGTCCAGCAAACAGCGGTTGTCGGTGCCGTAAAAACTCGGCTGCACAATCACGGCGCGCTGCAATCCGTTGCGCGCCAGGTGGGATTGCAGTTCCGAAGAGCTTGCGGTATCCGGCGTGTAGTGCCGCTCTGCCACCATGGCGTAGTCGGCGCGCGGCCCGACGACATGGGTGTGGCAGTCGCAGGCGCCGCCAGGCAGCGTGAGCGTCGCGGCTTGCGTCAAGATATCAGGCTACTGTAAGAAGACGCTTGGCGAAGGCTTTCCCGGTTTCCGCTGTTCCGAGCCGGCCGCCGACATCGCGTGTGGCCTCGCCGGCAGCGACCGCCGCCACCGTGGCATCGGCGATTGCCTTGCCGGCCTGCGTGAAGGGAGGCAATTGGCGGCGCTGGCCAAACCACTCGAGCAACAGCCCGGCCGACAAAATCAGGGAGAAGGGGTTGGCAATGTCCTGATCGGCGATGTCCGGCGCGGAGCCGTGGGCCGCCTGGCCCATGGCGTAATCCTTGCCGGCATTGAGTGAACCGCCCAGGCCCAGGCTGCCCGACAACTCGGCTGTGAGGTCGGACAGGATATCGCCGAACATGTTGGTGGTGACTATGACATCGAAGCGCTGCGGTGCGCGCACCACATGGGCCATCATCGCATCGACGATGAAGTCATCGACGCGCACCTCCGGAAATTCGCAGGCGACCTGATGGCAGATGTCGATGAACATGCCGTCACCGATTTTCAGAACATTGGCCTTGTGAACAATGCTGACATGCCGCTGGCGCATCATGGCCAGCTCGAACGCCGAGCGGGCAATGCGTTCGCAGCAATGACGGGTAATGCGCCGCAGCGAGATCACCACGTCGGGCGTGATCAGCATTTCGCTGCCGCCGGATTCGATGTTGCGGTCGGCATAAAAGCCTTCCGTGTTCTCGCGCACCACCACCAGGTCAAACGCGTCAACCCGGGTCGGCACGCCGGGGTAGGTGCGCGACGGGCGGATATTGGCGTGCAGGTCGAGCGCCTTGCGAAAGAACTTCGATGGATTGATTTCGCCTTTGGCCTCGTCCTTGAAGTCGTAGGTGGCCATGGGGCCGAGCATCAGGCCGTCCGCGGCCTTGACCTTTGCCAGCAGGTCCTGCGTTACCGTGGCGCCGTGCTTTTTCAGGCTGTCATGGCCAGCCAGGTCGTGGTCGAGCTGCAAATCGAGGCCGAAGCGGCTGGATACCGCCTGCAGCACCTCGACCGTGGCTGACATGGTTTCCGGCCCGATGCCGTCGCCCGGAAGAACTACGATTTTCATGGATAACTGTTTCCTAAAACAAAAGAGGGAAACCGGTGGCCGGCCTACTCGGCCTGGACGCCGGTGGTCTTCACGAGTGCCACGTACTTGGTGATTTCAGTGCGCACATAAGATGCAAATTCCGCCGGGGATCCGGGTTCGATGCTGCTGCTGTCGGCATCGAAGCGGGCGCGGATTTCGGGCTCGAGCAGGATCTTGTTGATTTCCTGGTTCAGCAACTGGACCACGGCATCCGGTGTTTCTGCGGGGGCGAAGTAGCCGCCCCACAGGCTGAAACTGAACCCGGGAATGGCTGCTTCGGCGATGGTCGGGGTCTGCGGTAGGGCCTTGATGCGCTTGGGCGTGGACACTGCCAGCGCCTTGACCTTGCCACCCTTGATGTGGGGCATCACGGCCGATGCGCTGGAAAAGAAGAACTGCACTTGTCCGCCGATCAGGTCGGTCATGGCCTGGCCGGCGCCCTTGTAGGGGATGTGGACCATTTTGGTCCTGGTGCCAATCGCCAGGGCGGCGCCCGCCAGGTGGCCCGGGGTGGCGGTGCCCGACGAGCCGTAGGAAATGCTGTCCGGCTTGTCACGAGCCAGCTGCAGCAACTCCTGCAGACTGTTGTAGGGCGCATTGGCCGGTGCAGCCATGACCAGCGGCGCATCTCCGACCAGCGCCACCGGCTTGAAGTCCTTGAGCGCGTCGTAGCCCGGGCTTTTCATGACCGAGCCGTTGACCGCGATTTCGCCGGTCTGGCCCAGCATCAGCGTGTAGCCGTCGCCCTTGGCCTGGGCCAGCAGGCGTGAACCGAGGGCGCCGGATGCGCCTGGCCGGTTCTCGACCACCACGGGCTGCTTGAGGACTTGCGACAGGCGGTTGCCGATCAGCCGCGCAAAAACATCGCCCTGGCCGCCGGGGGCATAGGGAACCAGCACGGTGATCGGCCGGGACGGGTAGGCGGCCTGCGCCCACAGATGGCCGGACAGGCTGCCGAGCGCCACAGCGGCGCCGGCGCCCAGCAGGCTGCGGCGTGACGGGGCGCTGGTGTTGAAAAGAAGGGTCATGGTGTCTCCTGGTTGTGGTTTGGGTTGGAAGGGGGAAAAGCGTGGCCGGCCGGGCAGGGCCCGGCAACTGCGCTTCAAAGTGCGGCGGCTTCTTTTTGACGCTGGCGCAAGAGCTTGAGCCGCTCCAGCAGCGAGTTGCGTATGTGGGTGCGCGCCGCTTCTGCCGCGCGCTCCGGATCGCCGCTGCGGATGGCGTCGAGGATGGCGCGGTGTTCGGTCTGGGCGATCTCGGCCCGCTCGCGCGAGGCCAGGGTGCTTTGTCCCAGCAGGTAAGTGGTGTCGGACACCGATTGCAGGGAGCGGATCAGGTGCCGGTTGTGCGCCGCGCCGTAAATCGACTGGTGAAAGTCCAGGTTGTGCGTGACCGCATCCACATCCGGGCCATATTCGTCCAGGATGCATTGCATGTTGTGGATTTCGGCTTCGGTCGCATGGCGGGCGGCAAAGGCGGCAGCCGCGCCCTCCAGAACTTCGCGCATCGCGTACAGCTCGGTCACGGCCTGTTGGTCGAGACTGGTCACGACCAGGCCGCGCCGGGGTTCATTGGTCAGCAGGCCTTCGTCTTCCAGCCGCTTCAGAGACTCGCGAACCGGCGTGCGGCCAATGCCCAGCAACTGGGAAACCTCGATTTCCCGCAAGCGGTCACTGCCCGTCAGCTTGCCGGACAGGATCTGCTGCTTGATTCGGTTGTAGGCCGCGTGGGATTGCGTGTTGGTTCTTGAAATCGGCATATGCATATTTTAGTATATTTTTGTATGCAAAAAATTTGAAGGCCAATTTCCACCTCCAGGACCGGCGTTTTTGGTCGATAGGGGTGCGCGCGGACGCGGCCGCCGCCCGCGGCGGCGTGACGCATTCAAGAGTGAGGGGTGCTTGGTCCTGATTTGCTATCAAATAGCTAGCTGTGGAGCCAGAACTGACAAGGGCCGGAAGCCGATTTCATGTAGCAAACTGCGGCGAGGACCTGGAACCGCCGCTTTTCGCCAGATCTCTCAATAAAATCGGCCGACAGCCCAGGGCCAGTGATCCTCAGCCGCTATCAAAACCAGAGCAAACGGCGCCGGTTTCAGTACTCCAGCCGCTCCGGGCGGATTTCCTGCAGGATGGTGGTGGCGATCTCTTCGATCGACTTGGTGGTGGTCGACAGCCAGCGTATGCCTTCGCGCCGCATCATGGCTTCGGCCTCGTGGATCTCGTCGCGGCAGTTCTCCAGGCTGGCATATTTGGAGTTGGGCCGGCGTTCGTTGCGTATCTGCGCCAGCCGTTCGGCCGCGATCGTCAGGCCGAAGATCTTCTTGCGGTGCGGCAGCAGCGCCGGCGGCAGCTGGCGGCGCTCGAAGTCTTCCGGGATCAGCGGGTAGTTGGAGGCCTTCAGGCCGTACTGCATCGCCAGGTAGAGCGAGGTCGGCGTCTTGCCGCTGCGGCTGACGCCGACCAGGATCACGTCCGAGCCGGCCAGGTCGCGGTTGCTCTGGCCGTCGTCATGGGCCAGCGAGAAATTGATGGCCTCGATGCGGTCGTCGTACTCCTTGCTTTTGGACGCGTCCGAAAAGCGCCCGACCCGGTGATTCGACTTCAGGCCCAGTTCGGTCTCCAGCGGCGCCACGAACATGCCGAACATGTCCAGCAACATGCCGTGGCAGTTGGTCTTGAGCACCTCCAGGATTTCCATGTTGACCAGGGTGGTGAACACAATCGGCTTGAGGCCCTCGACCTCGGCCGTGTGGTTGATCTGGCGGATCGCCTGGTGCGCCTTGTCCACGCTGTCGATGAAGGGCAGGCGCACATGGCGCGGTTTCAGCTCGAACTGGGCCAGGATGGCGTTGCCAAAGGTCTCGGCCGTGATGCCGGTGCCGTCGGAGATGAAGAACACGGTGCGGTTGGACATGGGCGAGGGGTCAGGTTGGTGAAAGGGCGCGGAGGCCGGAAAAGGCGGGCCGCCTCTACAATGAGGGCAATTATCCCGATATTCCCTGCCATGCCCCGCGCCCACCCCTTCCAAGAACAACAAGGTTGCCCGCCGCGCATGTGCCACGTCCCGGTTTTTAAACCTCCCGGAGTATTTTCATGTCCAACCTTTTTGAGCCGACCGCCCTGGTCGTACCGTTTGAAAACCTGAGGATGACGGATGTCGAGGCCGTAGGCGGTAAAAACGCCAGCCTCGGCGAGATGATCTCGCAACTGCCGACCGGCCCCAAGGGGGTGCAGGTGCCGACCGGTTTTGCCACCACCGCCCACGCCTTTCGCGTGTTCCTGGCCCACGATGGGCTGGACAAGAAAATCAACGCGTTGCTCGACGCGCTCAACACCGACGATGTGCGCGCGCTGGCCGAGACGGGCAGCAAGATCCGCGCGCTGGTCGAGGCCCAGCCCTTCCCCCAGGACCTGGAACAGGCGGTGCGCGCCAGCTTCGCCGCGCTGAGTTCGGGCAATGCGCAAGCCAGCTTCGCGGTGCGCTCCTCGGCCACCGCCGAGGACTTGCCCGACGCGTCCTTTGCCGGCCAGCAGGAAACCTTTCTCAACGTGGTCGGCGTCGAGGACGTGCTGCACAAGATGAAAGAGGTGTTTGCCTCGCTCTACAACGACCGCGCCATCAGCTACCGCGTACACCAGGGCTTTGCCCATGCCGATGTGGCCCTGTCGGCGGGCGTGCAGCGCATGGTGCGCAGCGACATCGGCGCGGCCGGCGTGATGTTCACCATCGACACCGAAAGCGGCTTCGAAGACGTGGTGTTCATCACCTCCAGCTACGGGCTGGGCGAAACCGTGGTGCAGGGCGCCGTCAACCCTGACGAGTTCTATGTGCACAAGCCCATGCTGAAAGCCGGCAAACGCTGCGTGATCCGCCGCAACCTGGGCAGCAAGCTGCTGCAGATGGAGTTCACCACCGCCGAAGAGAAAAAAGCCGGCGGCAAGCTGGTCAAGACCACCGACGTGCCGGCCGAACTGCGCAACCGCTACTCGCTGAGCGATGCCGACGTCGAGCAGCTGGCGCGTTACGCCGTGATCATCGAAGAGCACTACGGCCGCCCCATGGACATCGAGTGGGGCAAGGACGGCACCGACGGCCAGCTCTACATCCTGCAGGCGCGTCCCGAGACGGTGAAAAGCCAGTCCAAGGGCAAGGCCGAGATGCGCTACAAGCTCAAGGGCACCGGCACCGTGCTGGCCGAAGGGCGCGCCATCGGCCAGAAAATCGGCACCGGTCCGGTCCGCATCGTGCACCACATCAGCGAGATGGACCAGGTCCAGCCCGGCGACGTGCTGGTCACCGACATGACCGACCCGAACTGGGAACCGGTCATGAAACGCGCCAGCGCCATCGTCACCAATCGCGGCGGGCGCACCTGCCACGCCGCCATCATTGCGCGGGAACTGGGCATCCCGGCCGTGGTCGGCTGCGGCGATGCGACCGAAACGCTCAAGACCGGCATGCTGGTCACCGTGAGCTGCGCCGAAGGCGACACCGGCAACATCTACGACGGCCTGCTCGAGACCGAAGTCACCGAAGTCCAGCGTGGCGACATGCCGGAGATCGACCTGAAGATCACCATGAACGTCGGCAACCCGCAGCTGGCCTTCGACTTCTGCCAGATCCCCAACCATGGCGTGGGCCTGGCGCGGCTGGAGTTTGTGATCAACAACAACATCGGCGTGCACCCCAAGGCCATCCTCGACTACCCGAATGTCGATGCCGACCTGAAGAAGGCGGTGGAAAGTGTGGCCCGCGGCCATGCCTCGCCGCGCGCTTTTTATGTCGACAAGGTGGCCGAAGGCGTGGCGACCATCGCCGCAGCGTTCTGGCCCAAGCCGGTGATCGTGCGCCTGTCGGACTTCAAGTCCAACGAGTACCGCAAGCTGATCGGCGGCTCGCGTTACGAGCCGGAAGAAGAAAACCCGATGCTGGGTTTCCGCGGCGCCTCGCGTTACCTGAGCGCCGACTTCGGCGAGGCCTTTGCGATGGAGTGCGAGGCGCTGCGCCGCGTGCGCGACGACATGGGCCTGGTCAACGTCGAGGTCATGGTGCCGTTTGTGCGCACCCTGGGCCAGGCGAAAAAGGTCACCGACCTGCTGGGCCAGCACGGCCTCAAGCGCGGGGAGCAGGGCCTGCGCGTGATCATGATGTGCGAGGTGCCGAGCAACGCCATCCTGGCTGACGAGTTCCTCGAGTTCTTCGACGGTTTCTCGATCGGCTCCAACGACCTGACCCAGCTCACGCTGGGCCTGGACCGTGATTCGGGCATGGCCATCCTGGCCGAGGACTTCGACGAGCGTGACCCGGCTGTCAAGGCCATGCTGAGCCGCGCCATCCAGGCCTGCAAGCGCCAGGGCAAATACGTCGGCATCTGCGGCCAGGGCCCCAGCGACCACCCGGACTTCGCGCAGTGGCTCAAGGACGAGGGCATCAGCTCGCTGTCGCTCAATCCTGACACGGTGATTGCGACCTGGAAGCAGCTGGCCAACTAGCCTGCCTGTGAGGTCTTTGGTTCCCGGCCCTTGCGCTGCAGGGGCCGAACCAAGGGAAACCCCTAGGAGGGTTTCAGCTAGGTCCGGCGGGTTTCGTCAGGATTTGTAAGAAGGCGGTAAGCGCCGGGGAAACAATCAAGCCATTGTTTCGAAGGCCCTATGCTTTTTACCGTTTCCACGATCAAACTGATTGCCGAGATCGCCTTGCTCGCGCTGTTCGGGCAATGGGTGCTGGGTCTGCTGGCCGGCGCCAAAAAGGACACCAATCTGTTCTACCAGATCCTGCAGATCGTCGGCAAACCGTTTGTGGTCGCCACACGTTTCATCACCCCCAAACAAATCATCGACCGCCACGTTCCGCTCGTGGCGTTTTTGTTGCTGCTGTTCATCTGGCTGGCTGCGACCATCATGAGAATCCGCACCTGCCTCGAAATCGGCGTGGAGTTGTGCAAATGAGCAATACCCTGGCTTACTGGTATCTGAAACTGCAGGCGCTGGTGCTGCTGGTGTTCGGCAAACAGGCTGCGGCCCTGGAAAAGTTCACCCAGATGCTGCAGGTTCGCCCCGGCGACCGCTACGCGCTGGCGAGCAGGGCGCATGTGCTGGCCCAGCTGGGCGACAAGCCGGGCGCCATCGCGGCCCTGCGCGAACTGGTGGCGCGTTTCCCCGACACCGCCGCGGCCTGGTTCAACCTCGCTTACATGCTGGAAGACGCCGGAGGCCATGCCGACTCCGAGCCGGCCTTCCGCCGCGCCCTGCAGATCGAGCCCAAGATGGACCGCGCCTGGTATGGCCTGGCGCTGCTGCTGATCCGTGACCGCCGTTTCGACGAAGCGGTGCAGGCGCTCAAGAAAAACACAGAACTGCAACCCATGAGCCCGTTCGGCTGGTATCAGCTTGCGCGGGTTCATGTAGACAGGCAAGACCCTGATGAGGCGGTGAAGGTCATTCGCCACCTCAAACGGTTTGAGCCTAAAGTGGCCGCCCAGCTGGAGCGCGAGACGGGACTGAGCGCAGCTCAGTCGTCCTGACCGGGAACCAGCGGGGCGGGTATTTGATGGCCAGGGTCTGAGCCCAGGCTTATAAGACGCGATCCGGCTTGCAGGCCACGCCAGGGGTGGTGGTGATCGTGATGTGCCCGCAAGGGTGTTGTTGATGGAGGCAAGTGTTATGCAGTTGACTGACAACCATCGCCGTTACTGGCGAAAGAACCTGAATATCACGGCAATCCTGCTGGTGATCTGGTTCGTCGTGACGTTCGTCGTGAGTTATTACGCACGCGAATTGAGCTTCAATTTCTTCGGCTGGCCCTTCAGTTTCTGGATGGGTGCGCAGGGGGCTTTGGTGATTTACGTGGCCATCATCGGGTATTACGCCTGGTACATGGGCAAGCTCGATATTGAGCACGGTGTCCAGGAAAGCGAGGAATAATCATGGCTGGAATGTTTGGATCCAACGATGGCAGCGCGAACACCGCTGCCTCCAACGCTGCCTTCAAGAAGGGCCTGACCAAGGTTTACACCTGGTACACCGGGGGCTTTCTGATCTTCGTGGTGGTTTTGGCCATCCTTGAACAGATGGGCTTGTCCCGCCAGTGGATCGGTTTGATCTTCCTGCTGGCCACCATCGGCCTGTATGCCGGCATCGGCATCATGAGCCGCACCACCGACGCTGCCGAGTATTACGTTGCAGGGCGACGCGTCCCGGCGGTCTACAACGGCATGGCCACCGGCGCTGACTGGATGTCTGCCGCTTCCTTCATCGGCATGGCCGGTACGCTTTACCTGACGGGTTACAGCGGCCTGGCCTTCATCATGGGATGGACCGGCGGTTATTGTCTGGTGGCGCTGTTTCTTGCGCCCTACCTGCGCAAGTTCGGCCAGTTCACGATTCCCGACTTTCTGGGCGAACGTTATGGCGGCAACCTGCCGCGTTTCCTCGGCATCGTCGCTGCGATTCTGTGCTCCTTCACCTATGTGGTGGCACAGATTTATGGCGTCGGCATCATCACCGCGCGCCTGACCGGCGTGGCTTTCGAGCTCGGGATTTTCCTGGGTCTGGGCGGTATTCTGGTCTGCTCCTTCCTGGGCGGCATGCGTGCCGTGACCTGGACGCAGGTGGCCCAGTACATCATCCTGATCGTGGCTTACATGATCCCGGTGGTGTGGCTGTCGGTCAAGCAGACCAACGTGCCGATCCCGCAAGCCATCTACGGCTTCCAGCTGCAGAAGGTGACCGCCAAGGAAAAAGAGCTGACTGTTGACGCGAAGGAAGTTGCCGTGCGCGACATCTACAAGCAGCGTTCTGCAGCCCTGGCTGAAAAGCTGAAAGACCCGACAACGGCTCTGGCGGCCGACAAGGCTGCTGCGGAGAAAGCCGTGGCCGACCTGAAAGCCGCCAACGGCGCGCTGTCGGACATCACTGCGGCTGAAAAAGCGCTGGCTGCCGTGCCGAAAGATGCGGCCGCTGCCACACGGGCCTGGACCGCTGCCAAGGCTGGCGCTGACGCCAAGTCCCGTCCGCTCAACGGCATGCCACCGCACGCCCAGCAGTTTGCCGGTGATCCGAATGGTGATGCAGCTGCCCAGAAGGCTTACGACGTCTCGCGTCGCAACTTCCTGGCGCTGATTTTCTGCCTGATGGTGGGTACGGCTGCGTTGCCGCACATCCTGATGCGTTATTACACGGTGCCAAGCGTGAAGGAAGCGCGGCAGTCGGTGACCTGGTCGCTGTTCTTCATCTTCCTGCTGTACTTCACTGCGCCGGCTCTGGCTGTGCTGGTGAAATACGAGGTCTTCACCCTGGTGGTGGGAACGCCGTTCAATGCGTTGCCGGAATGGATTACCGCCTGGAACCGGGTTGACCCGACCCTGCTGTCGGTGGTGGACATCAACAAGGACGGCCTGCTGCAACTCAACGAGTTGTCCATTGGTGGTGACATCATCGTGCTGGCCGCGCCCGCGATTGGCGGCCTGCCCTACGTGGTGTCCGGCCTGGTGGCTGCCGGCGGCCTGGCTGCGGCGCTGTCCACAGCGGACGGCCTGCTGCTGACGATTGCCAATGCGCTGAGCCATGACCTGTACTACAAAATGATCGACCCGAACGCTTCGACCGCACGCCGCGTGACCATCTCCAAGGTCCTGCTGCTGATCGTTGCGCTGGCTGCCGCTTACGTGGCTGCCCAGAAACCGGCCGACATTCTGTTCCTGGTGTCTGCGGCGTTCTCGTTCGCAGCAGCAGCGTTCTTCCCGGCGCTGACTTTGGGGATCTTCTGGAAACGTGCGACCGGTATCGCTGCCTCCCTGGGCATGATCGCCGGCCTGGGCGTCACGTTCTTCTACATGGTCACTACCCAGCCCTGGATGCGCGGCCTGTTCGGCATCACCTCGCCGGTCCAGCTCTGGTGGGATATCCAGCCGATCTCGGCCGGTATCTTCGGTGTGCCTATCGGCTTCGCCGTGATCATCCTGGTCAGCCTGGTGACACCTGCGCCTAACCGCAAGATCCAGGAACTGGTCGAGCACGTGCGTTACCCAACGCTGCGCGCCGCCTGAACTGGCTCCGCCATGACCTGAACTGAGTTCAGGTCCGAAGCCCGGCAACGCAAGTTGCCGGGCTTTTTTCATGGGCGGGTGTTTTTCATCCTCACCAGGACGCCTTTCCTTTCAAGCCGGGGCCGCGGGTCCGGCTCTGCCGGCCCGCAGGCGCATCCTCGACAGGCTCAGGACCTGCGGAGCCCGCCTGGAGGGGGGCAGAGAGTGACGCGTAGCGAACGAACGTGGAGGCTGGTATATAATCATAGGCTTCGCCTTGCTGCACCCTTAACGACGCTGGGGCAGCTTTCGTCAACCACAAGGAGAGTTTATGCGTCACTACGAGATCGTCTTGCTGATCCATCCGGATCAAAGCGAGCAGGTTCCAGCCATGCTGGAACGTTACAAAAGCATGATTACCGCCGGCGGCGGAAAAGTGCACCGGGTTGAAGATTGGGGCCGGCGCCAGCTGGTGTACCTGATCCAGAAACTCGCCAAAGCCCATTACCTGTGCATCAACATTGAAGCCAGCCAGGCCGTGATGGAAGAAATTGAACACGCGTTCAAGTTCAACGATGCCGTGCTGCGCCACCTGACCGTGGTCAAGAAAAAAGCCGAAACCGGCCCGTCCCTCATGATGCGCAACGTCGAGAGGGAAGAAGCCCGCAAGGCCCAGCAGCAGGAGTATGCAGCGTCGTAAGACGCCACCATGCCGTTGAACGACGCACTGCTGCGCGACTGATCCTGCAGTGAACCACGTTGAATTGACCGCCTGTATCGCCGAGGCCAGTCCCCTGCGCTACACGCCCGCTGGAATCCCCGCCGCCAACTTCGTCCTCGATCACGAGTCCGAAATGATGGAAGCAGGTTCCACCCGGCAGGTCAAGGTCACGATGAAAGCGGTTGCCTTTGGGGCGCTGGCCGAACAAACCGGCCGGCTCTCCCTGGGACAGTCCTTCAGGTTCACCGGTTTCCTGGTCAATGCGCGAGGCAGCAAAAGTGTCGTGTTTCACATCCAAGCTTTTCAACCAGTTTCTGATCAAGTACTGAACCCCCTTTAAGGAGTCCATCATGCCCGGACCAAAACGTTTCAACAAAGACAAGCGCCCCAAGCGCAACACACAATCCCTGCTGTTCAAGCGCAAGCGCTTTTGCCGCTTCACCGCTGCCGGCGTTGAGGAAATCGACTACAAGGACATCGACACCCTGCGCGATTTCGTGGCCGAGAACGGAAAAATCATCCCCGCCCGCCTGACCGGCACGCGCGCGATTTTCCAGCGCCAGATCAACACCGCCGTCAAGCGCGCTCGCTTCCTCGCGATGCTGCCTTACAGCGACCAGCACCGCAGCCTGTAAGGAGCCGACCATGCAAATCATTCTGCTCGACAAAGTCGTGAACCTGGGCAACCTGGGTGAAGTCGTCAAGGTCAAGGACGGCTACGCACGCAACTTCCTGATCCCGTCCGGCCGCGCCCGCCGCGCCACCGCTGCCGCGATCAAGGAATTCGAAGTCAAACGCGCCGAGCTCGAAAAAGCCGCTGCCGCGAAACTGGCTGCTTCCCAGGCCCAGGGCGAAAAACTCGGCGGCACCACCGTCAAGCTGACGCAAAAAGCCGGTGTGGACGGCCGCCTGTTCGGTTCCGTGACCAACCACGATATCTCGGCCGAGCTGACCAAGCAGGGTTTCCCTGTGGCCAAGTCGCAGATCCGCATGCCCAACGGCCCGCTCAAGACCGTGGGTGACCACCCCGTGACGGTCGCGCTGCACACCGATGTGGCTGTGGACATCACCGTGACGGTGTACGGCGAGTCGGCGTAAACCGCCTGGCGCCGGTTCCGCCGGTCCCCAAAAAAAGCCGCTCCCCGAGCGGCTTTTTTCATGGTGGGCCGTACACAGCCTGTACAGGCTTGTTCCCCGGTTATCAAGAACTTATCAACAGCTTTGTCCCGTGACGTCGGCCCCGCTTGCCGCTAGCATGGAGGGCTATTCAGGAAACCCATGTCTGCCGTACTTTCCACCGCTCCCGATCCCCGTTACAGCGCCGACCGGCAAATTGCGCAGCTGCGCATTCCCCCGCACTCGATCGAGGGCGAATCCAGCGTGCTGGGCGGCCTGTTGCTGGACAACGGCGCCTGGGACCGGGTTGGCGACCTGCTGGTGGACGAGGACTTCTACCGCTACGAACACAAGCTGATCTACGCGGCCGTGGGGGCGCTGATCAACGCCACTAAGCCGGCCGACGTGATCACGGTCTACGAACACCTGCAGAACCAGGGCAAGGCCGACGAGGTCGGCGGCCTGGGCTACCTCAACTCGCTGGCCCAGTACGTGCCGAGCGCCAGCAACATCCGCCGCTACGCCGAGATCGTGCGCGAGCGCTCCATCCTGCGCAAGCTGGTGGCCGCCAGCGACGAGATCGCCACAAATGCCTTCAACCCGCAGGGCAAGGCGGTGGCGACCATCCTCGACGAGGCCGAGCAGAAAATTTTCAAGATCGGCGAACAGGGCTCGCGCATGAAGCAGGGTTTCCAGAGCATGGACACCCTGGTGGTCAGCCTGCTGGACCGCGTCACCGAGATGTCGGAAAACCCGAACGACGTGACCGGCGTACCCACCGGTTTTTACGACCTCGACAAGATGACCTCGGGCTTCCAGGCGGGTGACCTGGTGATCCTCGCCGCACGCCCGTCCATGGGGAAAACCGCGCTGGCCATCAACATTGCGGAACATGTGGCCCTCAACGAAGGCCTGCCGGTGGCGGTGTTCTCGATGGAGATGGGCGCCTCGCAGCTTGCGGTGCGTATCGTCGGCTCCATAGGCCGCATCGACCAGACCCATTTGCGCACCGGGGCGCTGACCGACGAGGAGTGGCCGCGCCTGACAGAAGCGATTGAAAAGCTGCGCAACATCTCGCTGCACATCGACGAAACCCCGGGCCTGACCGTGAGCGAATTGCGCGCCAATGCCCGGCGCCTGGCGCGCCAGTGCGGCAAGCTCGGACTGATCGTGGTCGACTATCTGCAGCTCATGAGCGTGTCCTCCAGCATGAGCGAGGAAAACCGCGCGACCGCCGTGGGCGAGATTTCACGCGGCCTGAAGATGCTGGCCAAGGAACTGCAGTGCCCGGTCATTGCGCTGTCGCAGCTGAGCCGCGGCGTCGAGTCACGCACCGACAAGCGCCCCATGATGAGCGATTTGCGCGAGTCCGGCGCCATCGAGCAGGACGCCGACATCATCATGTTCATTTACCGTGACGAGTACTACACCAAGGACGCCTGCAAGGAACCCGGCGTCGCCGAGGTCATCATCAGCAAGCAGCGTAACGGCCCGACCGGCACGGTCAAGCTGGCGTTTATCAACCGCATCACCAAGTTCGAGAGCCTGGCCCACGGCGGGGGCGGCGACTTTTAGGAATTCGCCGCCAGGCCTTGTCCAGAAAGCGTAGGCAGCTATTAAAGTTATAGCGAACGAGCTTGTTTAAAGGGTTGTTGCAGCGCCCGTGCGGCAGTTTGCAGCGGCTGGCAGAAGTCCGGTCAAAGCACCGGCTTCACCACCATCAAGTAAAACACCGCCAGCATGGCCGCAAACGCGGGGTAGCCCAGCCACTCCCACCAGCGCGCAAAACGCCAGTAGGCATCGGGCAGCTCAGTGCCTGCCTGCGCGGCGTCCCGCGCCATCGCAGCCATGCGAATTTGCAGCCACACCACCGGCAGCCAGCAGGCGCCCGCAAAAACAAACAGGGCGATCGAGATCGCCATCCATGGCGTGTTGAAGGGCAGGCCCGCCAGATAAGCCAGGGCAAAACCTGTGGCGGGTTGAATGATCACGGTGGGTGTGGTGAACCACCAGTCTGCGCGTACCACCAAGGTTGATACAAGCGCCTGTGCGCTGACGTCACGGCTGCGATTGGCAAAAAACATGTAGTACGCCGAACCGAAACCGGTTCCCACCAGCACCACACTGGACAGGATGTGAATCCATTTGAGGGTCAGGTAAAGGCTCACGGCTTGATCCTTGCCAGAACGAGGAGGATGGCGGCGATCGGCAGGTTTTTCGTCAGCGGTCCGAGTGGATGCAACCACAACGATGGTTCGGTCACCGTGGCCACCACGGTCATCAGCCCCATGACCCCGAGTGCCGCCAGGTAGTTCCAGCGCGCAGGCCGTAGCAGCAGGGCCAATCCCAGTGCAGCGTCCACACCGGCACCCGACAGGATCAGGACACGCGTCAGCAAAGGGTCCTGCACGCCAGCGGCCAGCAACAGCTCTGCGCTCTGGCCCTCCAGTTCCCACAGGCTGACGATGGCGGTGGCCAGCCACACGGCGACGATGCTCAGGCGCAACCATTGCTGGTCCCGGTTGGTCAGCATCCTGGCCGACCTGCCATGCCGGAGTGCGATTCCCGGGCTGCTTCTTCCTCGACGTCGGTCAACATGCCCCAGCGGCTGAACTCCGGCTCGAATTCCGCGAGGGTGAGCAGGTTCATGGCGGTGAAGGCTCCCGCGGACAGGGCCGATCCGCCCGCCAGTTTGCGGGCCAGCAGGATGGCAGCCATGCAGGGAATCTCGGGCCCGTGGTCGTGGTCCGCGGCGATATGCCATGCGCGCCGGACCGCACGCCCGCTTGCATCGAGCCCCTGCACGCGTACTACCATGCCACCCAGTGAGGACCCCAGGTTATCCAGTGCACGGGCGCATGCATTCAGAACGCCGGCCAGCCGTGCCGGTTGCCGGATCAGGCCCCATGCGCGCAAGCTGGCCAGCCCTGCCAGGCCGCGCTGGGCCAGGCCGACCTCGAGCGCCGCCCGGAACATCACGCGGTGGCGAACCCGGTAGTGCGCCGGGAAGAGTTCCAGGTCGGGAATGTCGCAGAGAGCCCCAGGCGCGGGCGCAAGCGCGCGAACTGGACTTTATCGGGCGTGGCCCAGCCCCGCCGCGTTTGCCACTGCCCGCCGTCCCAGACCTGCAAGAGTGCGCCGCAGTAGCTGAGCACCCCGGCCAGTGTGGCCAGGCCGCGCGGCGCGGTCTGGGCCGGCGCAATGCAGGTGTCGATGGTGTCCAGCCTTTGCCAGCCGCTGCAGAGATGGTCGACGACGGCAGAAGACAGCGCGGGCACCGTGCTGGCGCCGCAGATGGCCGTGCGTCCGCGCGGGCTGAAGAGATCGTTCAGCGCGGCGGGGAAGTCGCAGACAAAACGGCGGCCATCGGCCAGATCGATGTAGTGGGCCCCGGCCGCGGCAGCGGCTTGTGCCACCGCATAGTCCTGCTGCTGGAAGGGACCCGCGGTGTGAATCAGCAGGGCTATGCCCAGTTCTTGCAGGCGCTGGCCGAAGTCGCTTGCCGTATGGTCCAGTGCCACCGCCTGGACGCCACGAGGCAAGGCCAGAGCCAGTAATTGCGCGCGATGGAGATCACGACCGCCGACCAGCAGCTCGATGCGGGCATCGCCGGCCAGCGCCCGGCAGATGCGGGCACCGAAATTTCCATACCCTCCCAAAACCAGTGTTTTCAACGCTGCGCACCTTGTTGCCCGCCATTATGGACGGACAGTGCGGCGGCAAACGTGGGAACAGGGAAGGGCGCTTCTGGAACCTTATCCAGGCGGTGGCGGACCAGACCTCTACGCGTGGCTGCCGGTTTGAGCGTCGCGCACCGGCGCCAGCAGGCGCCCATGAGGCCACACCGGCTCACATGTCAAATCGGCCTGCATCCCTTGTCTGGTTCGCGTACGCAGCTATCTATTCAATAGCATGCAGCGACAGGCTGCGCTCAGGCTGTGGCCGGCTCCAGGTCTTCCATGGCCAGCATGTGGTATTTCTGGCCGTAGGTGAAGGGCAGGTGGCGCAGTGACGACAGCACGCGCTGTGTATCTTCATCGTCGGGCGCATGCACCATCACGCCGTGGTGGCCCTGGCGGGCCAGCGCGATGTACTTGCTGACCGTGTGGCCTTCGGTGCCGACCGAGGGCATGCCACCGGAATCACCGTCCACCTTGCCGATGTCGCGCAGGATGGTGTCCGGCGGCAGCAGCATCACTGCGTCGCCCGAAAAACCGGCGGCTTCCAGTGCCTCGGCAGCCTGCCGGGCCTGGTCGGCTTGGGGGAAAAGCAGAACGGCATAACCGGTGGGGTAAAACACGCCACCCAGGGTGACCATCTTCGGAGTGAGTTCGAATGTCTTCATCGCCTTATTACGCCCCGGATCAGGTGCGTCGGCTGTCAGTCGGCAGGGCCGGCTTTTGTAGGACTCGGGATGCCCGGGGCTCGCGCCGCGCTGCGGCTCAGGGCAGCTCTTCGGTTTTCAGCGCCGGCTCGGACATCACGCGCGCGCTGCCAGCCAGGCTGTCGATCAGCCGGTTGGCAAAATAGCTGCTTTGGGTGTCGGGCTCCAGCGCGGCGATCACCAGGTTGGCCAGCGGCTGGTTCAGTGGCACGTAATAACTGCCGGTGGGCGCGTCGATCACACCGCGCACCAGCGCCACCTCGGTTTTGACGATCTGCCCGGCATCGGCGATGGCGCCGCGCACGTCCTGGCGGACCCCGGCGGCGCGTGCAGTTTCTCGGTACAGGTCACCCAGCACGGAGCCGGGCTCGGTGACGCGCAGCACCTGCACGCCATGCAGGCGAAGCCGCTCCACCGCGGTTTTTGAAGAAGCCGACAGCCAGTAGCCGCAGGGCCGCACGCGCGTCTTGAGTTTGCGCAGCGTCAGCGCCGAGTTCCACTCCACGCGCAGCGCCTTGTCGGCGCCCGTGACCGGGTCCAGCATCAGCAGTTCCTGCTGCACCGGGGTCGGGCCGGCTTCCACCACGGCTTCGTCCTTGCAGGCCTGGCCAGCGATTTCCTTTTCGACGTAGGGCTGGAGCTGGCCGAGTTCGCTGGCGCGCTGGGCGGTGCTGGACAGCACGCTGCTGATGGCGGTGACGTGGGTAAACACGCGGCGCTGGATGTGCAGGCGGCCGATGCCGACGCCGCGCGTCTCGATCAGCAGGCTCACGGTGTTTTTCAGGCCGTTCACATTACGGCCGGTGTCGGGCTGGGTGCCGCCCATGGAGATTTTTTTGTCGGCCAGGTCGGCCGAGGTGGTGTAGTACCACTCGTTGCTCAGTCCCTGGGACTTCAGCGCCGCGACCAGCGGGCGGCGGTACCACTCTTCGGAGGCCCTGGTGAGAAACTCCGGGATATTGGCGGTGGTCGCGTACTGCAGCAGGGCGTCGTACTTCTGCACGGCGTCGAATTTCTGCAGGAAGCGGCCGACCACGGTGTACTCGTGCGCATCGACCACCACCGTCGGCCGGTAGTCGCGCGTGAGTCTGGCCAGCGCCTGCGCTTCCGGCGTGTTGAGCAGCAGGTGATCGCGGTTCATGTCCAGCCCGCCGGCGGTCACGCGCTTGTTGTCGGTCGCGCCGTCCGGGTTGGCGCGCGGCACGATGATGACGTTGACGCGGTCCAGCACCGGCCGCAGCAGGCCCTGCGTGAGTTCGCGCGCCACCACCAGCAAGGCTTCGCTGCCCGCCGGTTCGTCGCCGTGCTGCTGGCCGATCAGCAGCACGGTGGGCCGGTTCGATGCCACGATGGCGGCTGCGTCGGTGCCGGCGCCGCGGGTCAGCACCAGGGCTTCCAGGGCTTCGCCGCGCTGCGACTGGCCGATGCCAAGCAGGGCGGCTTTCATGCCGGGCGTTGCCGCGGCAGAGGCGACCAGGTCGCGCAGCCAGGTCTGGATTTCCGCGTTCGAGGTGAAGCTGCTGCGCCCCTCCTGCAGGCCCGGCGTGCTGTAGATCAGCGAAGGTGCGGGGAAACGTGCGGCCACGGCGGCGTTGTAAGGCTCGGGGGTGACCACCCCGGACGGCCGGACCGGGACCGGCTGGATGACCACAACCGGTGGGGCCACTGTCGCCGGAATATCCGCCGGTGCGGGTGTCGCCGCGGGCGGCGCCTTGGCGGCGCCGCCGGGGGCCGGCCAGGGCGGCAGCGGCACCGAGGTACAGGCGGCCAGGATCAGGCTCAGCAGCAGGGGCAGCGCAGGCCGGAACCGGCCCCTGGGGGAGGTGGACAGGGGGGGCAAAGACGGTGCTGGTGTGGTCATGGCTTGAATCGGGACTGGAGGAGCGCCGGGTCGTACCGGTCATGTACGCCCATTATCCGGTCTCTGACTTCCTGCCGGACTTGGTGGCTACCCTCTGTTACGGGATGTGGCAATTTCCCTGGGGTGACGCGATGGGCCGGTCCGCGTGAGAAACTACACGGTTCCACGCCTTTATCGAGCTTTTTTTACGATGAACCCCGGTCTCCTGTCCACGCCATTCCCGCCGCATCGCCTGAGCGTGGCCCCCATGATGGACTGGACCGACCGCCATTGCCGCTATTTCCACCGGCTGCTGTCGCGCCACGCCTTGCTCTACACCGAGATGGTCACCACCGGGGCGCTGGTGCATGGCGACGTGGCGCGGCACTTGCGCTTCAATGTGCAGGAGCATCCGGTGGCGCTGCAACTGGGTGGCAGCGAACCTGCCGACCTGGCGCATTGCGCGAAACTGGGCGAAGCTTGGGGTTATGACGAGATCAACCTCAACTGCGGCTGCCCCAGCGAACGCGTGCAGCGAGGCGCTTTTGGCGCCTGCCTGATGGCCGAGCCGCAGCTGGTGGCCGACTGCGTCAAAGCCATGGTCGATGTGGTGGAGGTGCCGGTCACGGTCAAGCACCGCATCGGAATCGACAAGGGCGAAAGTTATGCGTTCGTGCGCGACTTTGTCGGCACGGTCAGCGAGGCCGGCTGCAGGATGTTCATCGTGCATGCGCGCAATGCCTGGCTCAAGGGCCTTTCTCCGAAGGAAAACCGCGAGGTCCCGCCTCTGCGCTACGAGCTGGTGCACCGGCTCAAGCAGGAGTTTCCCCAGCTCACCATCGTCATCAACGGCGGCATCACCACCGGCGAGCAGGTGGCCGCGCAACTGTGCGAACTCGACGGTGTCATGGTAGGACGCGAGGCCTACCACAACCCCTGGTGGCTGGCCTCCTGGGATGAAGACTTTTTCGGCGCCGCCCCGGGTGCACAGACGCGTGAATCGGTGGAACTGCAGATGGTCGATTACATGGCCAGCCAGGCGGCCGAACAGGGCACGCCCTGGCCGGCGATTGCCCGTCACATGCTGGGCCTGCGCCACGGCCTGGCGGGCTCGCGGCGCTGGCGCCAGGTCTGGAGCGACCACAAGCTCAAAACCCTGCACCCGCGCGAGGTGATGGCGCTGGCGCATGCGCCGCTGCCGGCCAGCCAGGGTGGCGAACCCGCCTGCCAGCCTGACGTGACGGCGCATGCCTGACGCGGCGCAGCGCGAGACGCGCAAGGCCCTGCTGCTGCTGTGGCTGGTCCCCGCACTGTGGGCCGTTAATTACATCGTCGCGCGCAAGGCGCCCGGTGTCATCGGCCCCTACATGCTGGCATTGGGCCGCTGGGGCCTGGCGGCCCTGATCCTGGTGGTGATCACGCGGGCCGAGCTGTGGCAGCACCGCGGTGCGATTGTGCGGGCCTGGCGGCAGTACCTGGTCCTCGGCACGCTGGGCATGCTGATCTGCGGTGCCTGGGTGTACGAGGGCGCCCGTTCGACCGGAGCGATGAACATCGCGCTGATTTATTCGGCCTCGCCGGTGCTGATCAGCCTGGGGGCCTTGTGGTGGCTGGGCGAAGCCTTTGGCACGCGGCAGAAAGCCGGGGTCCTGCTGGCGCTAACCGGCGTCGTGCATGTCGTGGTCAGGGGGCAGTGGACGGCGCTCGGCGAGGTGCAATTTGTCGCGGGCGACGCCTGGATTGTGGCCGCCACCGTGTCGTGGGCCGCGTATGCGCTGCTGCAAAAACGCTGGCCCAGTCCGCTGAGCGCGACTGCGCGCCTGGCCGCGATTTGTGTCGGCGGGACCCTGATGCTGCTGCCGCCCGCGCTGTGGGAAGCGACGCGGCCCGGCGCCGATGTGCTTGGCGGGCAGGCGCTGTTGCTGGTGGTGGTGGCCGGCCTGATTCCCGGCATCGGCGCCTACTGGATCTACAGCTGGGCGCAGAAAATCCTCGGTGCCAGCCGGGTGGCGGTGGCGCTTTACCTGGGCCCGTTGTACGCTGCCGCTGCGGCCTGGGGCTTGCTCGGTGAACCGCCGGGCTGGCACCATGCCGTCGGCGCCATGTTGATCCTGCCCGGGGTGTTTCTGGTCACCCGGCCGAGCAGGCCGGCGGCTGTGCCGCTACCGCGTCCCTGAACCAGCGGAACAGGGCCGGCTCACCCTGGCTTTGCTCGCCTATGCAGCAACCATGCGGACCTTGGCCGCATCACGTGCCAGCGCCTCGCGGGTGGCGGTAGTGCGGTACCAGAGGGTGATGACCGAGCTGGTCAACACGATGAACAGGCTGTAGAGCACCGGGATCAGCAACACCTGTTGCTGCATCTCGCCAGTGAAGGTCAACGACACGATGAGCACGGCGAGCGGGCCGTTCTGGATGCCGGTTTCCAGGCTGATGGTGCGGGAACGGTTGCTGTCCTGCCGGAGCGCGCGCGCCAGCCAGTAGCCCAGCAGCATGCCGAACAGACCCAGCCCGATCGACACGAAGAAGACCTGCCAGGGCGTCGACAATAGCAACTGGTAGTTGCGGGGTACCCAGGACACCACCAGGAAAAGAATCACGAAGATGCCCAGCATGGAGCCGATCAGCTCGATCGTGGCACCGATATTGGGGTTGAACTTGCGCAGCGCCATGCCGAGCAGGGTGGGCACCAGCAGCACCACCAGCACCTGGGCCACGTTGGCGGCCGGGATGGCGAAGGCACCGGTCACGCCGGCCAGCCCGCTGTAAAAGGCGATGAGTGCGGGCACGGCGACAACCGCGATCAGGGTCGACACGCTGGTCATCATGATGGACAGCGCAAGCGCACCCTTGCTGAAATAGGTGAAGATGTTGGAGGTCGTTCCGCCCGGCATGCAGCCCATCAGGATCAGGCCAACCGCCAGCGCCGGGGGCAGGCCCAGCAGCACCGCCAGCAGGTAGGCCAGAAAGGGCATGATGCCGTACTGGCAGAGAACGCCGACCATCACCCCCTTGGGCTTGCGAAAGGCGATCAGGAAATCGCGAAAAGTCAGGCTGGCGCCCATGCCGAGCATGATCACCATCATCATCACGCCGAGCAGTTTGGTTTCTAGTGGAGTAAGCATGCTTCTATATTTCCAGTGTTCTTGTTGTTTAGCGGGCAGTGGCCGACGGCTGGGCGTACTCCGCCTTGACCTCGGCCTTCAAATCCTTGCGCAGGATTTTCCCGATCGGTGATTTGGGAAGTTCCTGCCTGAAAACAATCGACTTCGGGATCTTGTAGTCCGTCAAAAGGCTTTTGCAATGCGCGATGACCATGTCCTGCGTTAGCTCACCCTGAAACTCCGGATTCTTGACGACGTAGGCGCGCACGGCTTCGCCCGAGCGTGGATCGGGAATGCCCACCACCGCGGCCTCGAAGATGGCATCGAGTTTCGACAGGGCTTCCTCGACTTCATTGGGGTAGACATTGAAGCCTGACACCAGGACCAGGTCTTTCTTGCGGTCCACGATGCGGAAAAAGCCGCTGTCATCCATCACCGCGACGTCACCGGTATACAGCCAGCCGTCCTTGAGCACCTGCGCCGTGTCTTCCGCGCGCTGCCAGTAACCCAGCATGGTTTGCGGGCCGCGTACCGCCAGTTCACCCGGCTGGCCCGCCGGCGCGAGGCTGCCATCGTCCGCCACCAGGCGGACTTCACAACCCGGCACCGGGATGCCGATGCTCTCGGGCCTGACGGTGCCGGTCATGGGATTGAAGGTGATCACGGGCGAGCTTTCGGTCAGGCCGTAGCCCTCGGCCACGCGTGTGCCCGTCATGGCCTGCCAGCGCGCCGCCACCGCGCTGTGCAGCGCCGTCCCGCCCGCAATGGCTGCCTTCAGGTGTTTGGGCGGAAACGCGCTGAACCATTCCTCGTTCATCAGGCCGTTGAACAGGGTGTTGACCCCGGTGATCCAGGTGATCGGATAGTTTTCGATGGCCCGCTGCAGGTTTTGCACCGGGCGTGGCGTCGGCACCAGGATGTTGCGCGCGCCGATGTCGAAGAATGTCAGCAGGTTGGCGGTGAACGCGAAGACGTGGTACAGCGGGAGTGCCGTCAGTACGCATTCCTGCTTCCCGTCCTCGGTGCTCATGTGCGAGCGGCCCATGGCCAGTACCTGGTCCACATTGGCGAGCAGGTTGGCATGGCTGAGCATGGCGCCCTTGCTGACACCGGTGGTGCCGCCCGTGTACTGCAATGCCGCCACGCTGCTTGCGGGAACAGCTTCCCACCAGGATGCCGCACCTCCGCCCGGGGGCAGGGCGGCGCGTCCGGCCTGCAGGGCCGTCGACAGGCGTTCAAGCGGCACGGCCAGCCGCGGTATGGGCGGCAGCGTCTTGCTCCACACCTTCTGGACGCCGCGTACCACCATGTTGGGGACCGCGGGAAACATCTCGGAGACGCCGGCCAGCACGACCCGCTCGATGCCGGTCTGGGGGACCACTTCTGCCAGCTTGTCGGCAAACATGTCGACGATCACCAGCACCCTGGCGCCGGAATCACTGAACTGGTGGATCATTTCGCTGGGCGTGTACAGCGGATTGGTATTGACGAGCACACAACCGGCCTTGAACACGCCGAAGGCCACCACCGGGTAGGACAGGGAATTGGGCAATTGCACGGCGATGCGGTCGCCGGCCTCGAGACCGCAGACACCGCGAAGGTAGCCGGCGAAGGCGTCCGAGAGTTCGTCGACCTCGGCGTAGCTGAGGCTGCCGTTCATGCCGTTGCCCATCACGCAGGTGAAGGCGGTGCGTTTTTCGAAGCGGCGGCAGGCCTGGCTGGCCAGGTGGGCCAGGTTCTTGTAGCGGGTGCCGGGCAATTCCGCTTTGATGTGTTCGCCGTAGGCAGCTTGCCAGGGTTTGTCGTCGTAGATCGACTTCGCAGCGGTCATCCAGCATCCTTTTGTTACAAAAGCTGTGGATTGTGCGTGCCGCCGGCGTGGCAGCGTCTCCGGCTTAACCCGGTGTTCGAGTCGACTCACCAGCCTAAAAGGCTGCGCGGTCTTGTGTTAACTCCTGCGAAACCTCGAGCCGCGTGCTGCGCTGCCGGCAGGGGGGAACTGCGGGCGGCTAGTTGGCCGCCGGCGCAGTGATCGCCGGCAGGCGGAACAGGCGGGCGGCGTTGCGCCACGCCACCTTCTCGGCGGTCGCCGGCGTGAGCTGGGCCAGCACGCCTTGCCGGATCGCCAGCACCGTCTGGTCGTAGATGTCCCAAGTGTGCACATCGTCAATGCCGACCATGAAACGGTCGGGATGATCCTCGATCAGTTGCCGCCAGTCGTCCTTCATGCCTGCAGCCTGCAACACGCCGGGGCCCCAGAAAATCAGGCGATTCGGATCACGCCGGCTTTCATTCGAAGCCAGCGGCGCGCCCCGGTAGCTGAGGTCGCAGAACAGGTTGGCGTGTTTGTCCAGCATGGCGCGCACGTCGGCGGCGCGGGTATCCTTGCCGCAGTGCGACAGTAGCACTTGGCCCTCGGGATGGTCCTGCAGCAGTTGGGACAGCTGCGTCACTGACTGGGCATTGAACTGCATGTGCATGGGAACCGGCCGGCGTTCGCGGACGGCAATCACCATGAGGGCGCGGAAGTAGGGGCCGTCCGTCGCAACCCGCCGCTGTCTCACCGGGTCTTGGCTGGAGGTCTCCGCGTTAGGGAAAGTCTCGGCCAGCACACGCGGCTGTGCCGCCATCTGCAAGCTGATGCGGCGTAAGGCGTCGTCCCGCTCAGGGCTTGGGTCGTCGGTGTAGAACCGCGTTCCTATCCGCAGTTCGGCTTGGCGCGATTCGAAATTGCCAGACGCCGGAATAAACCTGGCGCCCAGAGTTTCCTGAACCAGCTGGTCGCGCATGATCGGTGAGCCCACTGCCGGGCTGCCCACCGCTCCCGCACTCACGGTCCAGCGGATGTTGTGGCGGTTCATGCGCTCCTGCAACTCGACGGGCGTCATGAACACCATGAAGTGAAAGTGCGCGTCGGCTATCGGCACGGTTAGGGCAGTGGCGGAGCGCTCCTGGGCGGCAGCGGCAAGGCTCACAAAGACAGCTACAACACAGTGAAGTTTGGACAGGATCGACATGAGGGGCAATCAAGTGGAGCTGAAAGGATCATGCCATAGAGCGGTACGCCGCTACGGGAATCGATCAGGTGGCCGCTTCCAGCCCGTTTCTGAAATGTTCGCGCATGCGCTCTGCGGTGGCGTTGGCATCGCGCGCAGCCAGGGCGTCCATGATGGCGCGGTGTTCGGCCAGCGACTCCTCGATGCGCCCGCTCTTGAGCAGGGAATTGTGGCGATTGAGCTTCATGACCTTGCGCAGGTCCGCCACCATCTGGTCGCGCCAGCGGTTGTCGGCGATCTCCAGCAGGCGCATGTGGAAAGCTTCATTGATCTCGAAAAAACGCTCCCGTTGCGGCACGGCTTTTTCGAGCTCGCGGTGCAGGCCCTGCAGTTCCTTGAGCTGGGCTTCGGTGGCCCGGGTCGCCACCACCCCGGCCGCGTCGCTTTCCAGCAGGGCCAGCAGGTGGTAGACGTCGGCCAGGTCGCGCTCTGACACTTCGGTGACATAGGCGCCGCGCCTGACCTTCATGGTCACCAGCCCTTCGGTCGCCAGCACCTTGAGTGCCTCGCGCAGGGGCGTGCGGCTGATGCCGTATTCCTCGGCCAGCTTGAGCTCGTCGATCCAGCTGCCGGGCGCCAGTTCGCGGCTGAAAATACGCTGGCGCAAAAGCTCCGCCACCTCTTCGTAAAGTGCGCGGGGGGTCAGTGAAACAGCGGCCATGGTCTTGTGAAGGTGTCGATTGCGGCCGTATGGCCGGACAGCGCGATCTTATCCGAAACTAAATTTTGCATCAATAATTATAAATAATGTAAACTCGCCACATCGGCAGCTTGCCTGCCCAACCCCATCGAAACACGCGCCATGAGCACCCCCACATCCCCAGCCAGCCCCGAATTTGCCTCTGTCAGTCTGGAGGCCTGGGCCAAGGCAGCCGCCAAATCTGCGCCCGGCGGCGACCTCAACGCGCTGAACTGGCAGACCCCTGACGGCATCAGCGTGAAGCCGCTGTACACCGCAGAAGACGTCAAGGACCTGCCTTATACCAACACCCTTCCGGGCTTCGAGCCTTTTATCCGCGGGCCGCAGGCCACCATGTATGCGGTGCGGCCCTGGACCATCCGCCAGTACGCCGGTTTTTCGACCGCGGAAGAGTCCAACGCTTTCTACCGCAAGGCGCTGGCCGCCGGGGGCCAGGGTGTCTCGGTGGCCTTCGACCTGGCGACCCACCGCGGCTACGACAGCGACCACCCGCGCGTCACCGGTGACGTCGGCAAGGCCGGCGTGGCCATCGACAGCGTCGAGGACATGAAAATCCTGTTCGACCAGATCCCGCTGGACAAGGTGTCGGTGTCCATGACCATGAACGGCGCGGTGCTGCCGGTGCTGGCCGGTTATGTGGTGGCAGCCGAAGAGCAGGGTGTGGCGCAGGACCAGCTCAGCGGCACCATCCAGAACGACATCCTCAAAGAATTCATGGTGCGCAACACCTACATCTTTCCGCCGGCGCCCAGCATTCGCATCATCGGCGACATCATCGAGTACACGGCAGAGCACATGCCGAAGTTCAACTCGATTTCCATCTCGGGTTACCACATGCAGGAAGCCGGCGCGAACCAGGCGCTGGAGCTGGCCTTCACCCTGGCCGACGGCAAGGAGTATGTGAAGACCGCGATTGCCAAGGGCCTGGATGTGGATGGTTTTGCCGGCCGCCTCAGTTTCTTCTGGGCCATCGGCATGAACTTCTACCTCGAAGTCGCCAAGATGCGCGCCGCGCGCCTGCTGTGGTGCCGCATCATGAAGGAGTTCAACGCCAAAAGCCCGAAAAGCCTGATGTTGCGCACGCACTGCCAGACCAGTGGCTGGAGCCTGACCGAGCAGGACCCCTACAACAACGTGGTGCGCACCACCATCGAGGCCATGGCGGCGGTGTTCGGCGGCACCCAGAGCCTGCATACCAACAGCTTTGACGAAGCGATTGCGCTGCCCACCGAGTTCTCGTCGCGCATCGCCCGCAACACCCAGCTCATCATCCAGGAAGAAACCCACATCCCGAATGTGATCGATCCCTGGGCCGGCAGCTACATGATGGAAAAGCTGACGCAGGACATGGCCGATGCTGCCTGGGCCATCATCGAGGAAGTCGACGCCATGGGCGGCATGACCAAGGCCGTGGACAGCGGCTGGGCCAAGCTCAAGATCGAGGCGGCGGCCGCTGAAAAGCAGGCCCGCATCGACAGCGGCAAGGACGTGATTGTCGGTGTCAACAAGTACAAGCTCAAGACCGAGGACGCGATCGAGGCGCGCGACATCGACAACGTGGCGGTGCGGGAGGGGCAGATCACGCGCCTCAAAGCCATCCGTGCCAGCCGCGACAGCGCGGCGGTGCAGGCTGCACTCGACGCCTTGACGGCAGCCGCTGAAAAAGGCGATGGCAACCTGCTGGACCTCAGCATCCAGGCGGTGCGCCTGCGTGCCACGGTGGGCGAGGTCAGCGACGCGCTCGAAAAAGTTTACGGGCGCCACCGCGCCGATACACAAAAGGTGACCGGTGTGTACGCAGCAGCCTATGACTCGGCCGAAGGCTGGGAAAACCTGAAGTCCGAAATCAACGCCTTTGCCGAAGCCCAGGGCCGGCGCCCGCGCGTGATGATCTCCAAGCTCGGCCAGGACGGCCACGACCGCGGCGCCAAGGTGGTGGCCACGGCCTTTGCCGACCTCGGCTTCGACGTGGACATGGGACCGCTGTTCCAGACCCCCGAGGAATGCGCGCGCCAGGCGATCGAGAACGATGTGCATGCGGTCGGCGTCTCGACCCTGGCGGCTGGCCACAAGACCCTGGTGCCGGCCATCATCGCCGAGCTCAAGAAGCAGGGCGCCGACGACATCATCGTGTTTGTCGGCGGCGTGATTCCGCGGCAGGACTACGAGATGCTGTACGAAGCCGGCGTCAAGGGCATTTACGGCCCGGGCACCCCGATCCCGGCCAGCGCCAAGGATGTGCTGGAGCAGATCAAGGCTGCGCTGAAGTGATTTCCGGCGAACTGGTGGAGGCGGTTCTGCATGGCAACGCCGCCGTGCAGCGCCGCGCCATCGCCAAGGCCATCACCCTGCTGGAATCCACGCGCGCCGATCACCGTGCCCAGGGCGACGAACTGCTGACCGCCTTGTTGCCGCACACCGGCAAGGCGTTCCGCCTCGGCATCAGCGGCGTGCCAGGCGTCGGCAAATCGACTTTCATCGAGGTACTCGGCCTGTATTTGATCAAGCAGGGGCATCGGGTGGCGGTGCTGACCATCGACCCGTCGTCGAGCGTCTCGGGCGGCTCCATCCTCGGCGACAAGACGCGCATGGAACATCTTTCGGTGCACGAACGTGCCTACATCCGGCCCAGCCCCTCCAGCGGCACGCTGGGCGGTGTGGCCGAAAAAACCCGCGAGGCCATGCTGGTTTGCGAAGCCGCCGCTTATGACGTGGTGATCGTCGAAACCGTGGGTGTCGGGCAGTCGGAAACGGCGGTGGCCAACATGACCGACATGTTTGTGCTGATGCAGTTGCCCAATGCCGGCGACGACCTGCAGGCGATCAAGAAGGGTGTGATGGAGCTGGCCGACCTGGTCATCATCAACAAGGCCGACATCGATGCCGACGCCGCGATGCGGGCGCAGGCGCAGATCACCTCGGCCATGCGGCTGTTCGGCCTGGTCAACAACGCCATGGGCAGCGCCCAGGCGGCGGCTTATGACAGCGTGTGGCACCCGCAGGTGCTCCAGCTCAGCGCGCTGCATAACAGGGGGGTGGATGCCTTCTGGGCGGCGGTGACGCAGTTCAGGACGGTGCAGACCGCCAATGGCCGGATGGCTGCGCGCAGGCAGCAGCAGTCGCTGTCCTGGATGTGGGAGCGCATCGATGCGGCCCTCAAGCAGTCCTTTCGCCAGGACCCGGCGGTCAGTGCCATGTTGCCGGCGCTGCTGGCCGATGTGGCCGGGGGCCGCATCCCGGCCTCCACCGCAGCACGACATCTGCTTGCAGCCCATGCGGGACGGGCGCAAGCAGCTATCGATTAAATAGCACAGAGAAAGAAACACACCATGCAGGACATCCTCGAACAACTTGAAAAAAAGCGCGCTGCGGCCCGTCTCGGTGGCGGCCAGAAGCGCATCGATGCGCAACACGGCAAGGGCAAACTGACGGCGCGTGAACGGCTGGAGTTGTTGCTCGATGAGGGCACCTTCGAAGAGTGGGACATGTTTGTCGAGCACCGCTGCACCGACTTCGGCATGGAGAACAACAAGGTTCCCGGCGACGGTGTGGTGACCGGCTACGGCATGATCAACGGCCGCCTGGTGTTTGTTTTCAGCCAGGATTTCACCGTGTTCGGCGGCGCGCTCAGCGAAGCGCATGCCGAGAAAATCTGCAAGGTGATGGACCAGGCCATGAAGGTCGGCGCGCCGGTGATTGGCCTCAACGACTCCGGCGGCGCGCGTATCCAGGAGGGCGTGGCTTCCCTCGGCGGTTATGCCGATGTATTTCAGCGCAATGTGATGGCGTCGGGCGTGGTGCCGCAGATCAGCATGGTCATGGGCCCCTGCGCCGGCGGCGCGGTGTATTCACCGGCCATGACCGACTTCATCTTCATGGTGAAAGACAGCAGCTACATGTTTGTCACCGGCCCCGAGGTGGTGAAAACCGTGACGCATGAGGAAGTGACCGCCGAGGAGCTGGGCGGCGCCACCACCCACACCACGCGCAGCGGCGTTGCCGACCTGGCCTTCGACAACGATGTGGAGGCGCTGCTGATGCTGCGCCGGCTCTACAACTACCTGCCGCTGAACAACCGCGAAAAGGCACCGATACGCCCCAGCGCCGACCCGGCGGGCCGCATGGACCTGAGCCTGGACACGCTGGTGCCCGAGAACCCGAACAAGCCCTACGACATGAAGGAGCTGATCACCAAGACGGTGGACGACGGCGACTTTTTCGAACTGCAGCCCGAATACGCCAAAAACATCATCATCGGTTTTGCGCGCATGGAAGGCCAGAGCGTGGGCATCGTCGCGAACCAGCCGCTGGTGCTGGCCGGTTGCCTGGACATCAAGAGCAGCATCAAGGCGGCGCGGTTTGTGCGCTTTTGTGATGCCTTCAATATCCCGGTGATCACCTTTGTCGATGTGCCCGGCTTCATGCCCGGCACCAGTCAGGAGTACGGTGGCATCATCAAACACGGCGCCAAGCTGCTGTATGCCTACGCCGAATGCACCGTGCCGAAAATCACGGTCATCACCCGCAAGGCCTATGGCGGCGCCTACGACGTGATGAGCTCCAAACATTTGCGCGGCGATGTCAACTTCGCCTGGCCCAACGCCGAGATCGCCGTCATGGGCGCCAAGGGCGCGGTCGAGATCATCTTCCGCGAAGACAAGGGCGACCCGGCCAAGCTGGCTGCGAAGGAAGCCGAGTACAAGGCGCGGTTTGCCAACCCGTTTGTCGCCGGCGCGCGCGGCTTCATCGACGACGTGATCCTGCCGCATGAAACCCGCAAGCGGATTTGCCGCTCGCTGGTGATGCTCAAGGACAAAAAGCTTGAGAACCCGTGGCGCAAGCACGGGAACATCCCGCTATGACAGGCCTCCGGCAGTTCCTGGCTAGGTGGTATCGAAGTGGGTGGCGCAGCTTCTGGATACTCATCCTGCTCACTGTCGCATTGATTGTTCTGGTTGCAAGGATTGCACCTACCGCTCAGGAGCGCAGCGCGGGCAATGCAGACTTCGCACAAATACAGCTCCAGAGCTGCCAGAAAAGTTGCGCACCAAAGTCCGGAGCGATTTCTGTCGAACCGCTGAATCCGCTCCACAAGGCACCCAATGATGTGGGGTACCGACGTCAGTCAGGCCCCAGATGTGTCTGTCTTTGATGACTCGAAAAAAATGAAGTACCTGTATTCCAACGCTTCGGATGCGAACAATTTAGAGATGGAGCAAACATGTTCACCAAAATCCTAATCGCCAATCGCGGCGAAATCGCCTGCCGCGTCATCCTGACCGCCCGCAAGATGGGCATCAAAACCGTCGCGGTGTATTCCGACGCCGACAAGGACGCGCGTCATGTCGAACTGGCCGATGAGGCCGTCAACATCGGTCCCGCGCCGAGCCGCGACAGCTATTTGCAGGCCGACAAAATCATTGCCGCCTGCAAACAGACCGGCGCACAGGCGGTGCATCCGGGTTACGGCTTCCTCAGCGAAAACGCCGGTTTTGCCAAACGGGTCGAGGAAGAGGGCATCGTCTTCATCGGTCCCAAACATTATTCGATTGCCGCCATGGGCGACAAGATCGAGTCCAAGAAGCTGGCCGGTGCCGCGGGCGTCAACTGCATTCCCGGCGTCAATGACGCGATTGAAACGGCCGAGAAGGCGGTCGAGATCGCCAAAGGCATTGGTTACCCGGTAATGATCAAGGCCTCGGCCGGCGGCGGCGGCAAGGGCCTGCGTGTGGCTTTCAATGACAAGGAAGCTTTCGAAGGCTTCACCTCTTGCCGCAACGAAGCCCGCAACAGCTTTGGCGACGACCGTGTCTTCATCGAGAAGTTTGTCGAGGAGCCGCGCCACATCGAGATCCAGCTGCTGGGCGACAGCCACGGCAATGTGATTTACCTCAACGAGCGCGAATGTTCGATCCAGCGCCGGCACCAGAAAGTGATCGAGGAGGCACCGTCGCCCTTCATCAGCGACGCGACGCGCAAAGCCATGGGTGAGCAGGCGGTGGCACTGGCCAAAGCCGTGAAGTACCAGAGCGCCGGCACGGTGGAGTTTGTGGTCGGCAAGGACCAGAGCTTTTACTTTCTCGAGATGAACACCCGGCTACAGGTCGAGCACCCGGTGACCGAGTGCATCACCGGCCTGGACCTGGTGGAGCTGATGATTCGCGTGGCGGCGGGCGAGAAGCTGCCGCTGGCGCAGAAAGACGTCAGACGCGATGGCTGGGCCATCGAGTGCCGCATCAATGCCGAAGATCCCTTCCGCAGCTTCCTGCCGTCCACCGGCCGTCTTGTGCGTTTCCAGCCGCCCAAGGAAACCATGTTCGCCTCCGACACCGCGAACCTGATGGGCGTGCGGGTCGATACCGGCGTTCAGGACGGCGGCGAGATCCCGATGTTTTACGACTCGATGATCGCCAAGCTGATCGTGCACGGCAAGGACCGCGCGGAGGCCATTGCCAAAATGCGCGAAGCACTCAATGCCTTTGTCATCCGCGGCATCAGCAGCAACATTCCTTTCCAGGCCGCCTTGCTGGCGCACCCGAAATTTGTTGCCGGCGACTTCAACACCGGTTTTATCGCCGAAAACTATGCCCAGGGCTTTCACGCCGAAGACGTGCCGCATGCCGACCCGGACTTTCTGCTGGCGCTGGCGGCCTATGTGAACCGCCGCATGCTGGGCCGCGCCGCCGGCATCAGCGGTCAGATGCCTGGCCACGGCGTGACGGTGGGCGAGGCGTTTGTGGTGATTGGCCTGGGCGCCGGCGGTGCCAACACCCGGCACCCCGTGGTGGTCCGTGACTTTGAAGCCAAATCGGGGTCCAGCCGAATAGAGACGGGCGCAAGCAGCTATGAAATCTGTAGCAACTGGCACCTGGGCGGGGCCCGCATTCGCGGCACCGTCAATGGCCGGCCGTTTGCGGCGCAGGTCGAACGCGGCGTCGGCCGCAATCCGCTGGCGATTCGCATCGCCCACGACGGCACGCGGCTGGATGCGCTGGTGCTGTCGCCGCGCGCGGCCCAGTTACATGCGCTGATGCCTTACAAGGCGCCGCCCGACATGAGCCGTTTTGTGCTGTCGCCCATGCCCGGCCTGCTGGTCGAGGTGGCGGTACAACCCGGCCAGAAGGTGCAGGCCGGCGAGCGCGTGGCGGTGATCGAGGCCATGAAGATGGAAAACGTGTTGTTCGCGACCGCCGACGGCGTGGTCGGCAAGGTGCTGGCCGGCAAGGGCGAGTCGCTGAGCGTCGACCAGCCGATTGTCGAGTTCGTGTGATGCTCCGCAGGGGCCTGCTGGCATTGGGGGCAGCCGCGGCGCTGCCTTCGCTGCACGCGGGCGCTGCGCCTTTGCAGCGGATCGGCTTCGCGTCCTGCATCCACCAGCAGCGGCCACAGGGGCTGGTCGACCACCTCGCCACCCAGGCCTTCGACCTGTTCCTGTTTGGTGGCGACAACGTCTATGCACCGCGTCCGTATTCGCGTGAGAAGTTGCGTGCGGCCTACGAGCTCGCGTCCCAACATCCCGGCTACAGCCGCTTGCGCCAGCGGGTAGCGCACATGGCGGTGTGGGACGACAACGACTACGACTCGGCCGATGGCGGCGGCAACTTTGCCTTCCGCGAAGAGGCGCGCGAGGAATTCCTGGCGTTCTGGCAGGTTCCGCCGGATGATTCGCGCCGCCGCCAGCAGGGGCTGTACCACGCGCGCAGCTTCGGCCCGCCCGGTCAGCGCACCCAGGTGATCCTGCTCGACACGCGTTCCTTCCGCTCGCGCATCACGCGTGAGACGCTGCGGCTGCCCGGCGACGGGGGTTATGTCCCCGATGCCGACCCGGGCAAAACCATGCTGGGCGAGGCGCAATGGCGCTGGCTGGAAGAGCAGTTGAAGGCGCCGGCCGATGTGCGCCTCATCGTTTCCAGCATCCAGGTGCTGGCCGAGGGCCACCGCTGGGAACGCTGGGGCAACCTGCCGGCCGAGCGCGACCGGCTGCTGCGCCTGATCGCTTCCACCGGCGCGCAGGGTGTGGTCTTGCTGTCGGGTGACCGGCACATCGCCGCCTTGTACCGGCAGGAGGCGGGCACGGCCTACCCGCTGGTCGAACTCACCTCCAGCGGCGTCACCCACAGCTGGGACAGCCCGACCGATACCCAGGGCAACCGCGTCGGCGCGCCTTTCACCGGCTTGAACTACGCCACCATAGCCCTCGACTGGGCCGCGCGCAGCTTGCGCCTGTCCGCACGCGATGCCCAGGGCGCCGAGCGTCTGGGCCAAACCCTGGCATTTTCCCAACTCAAGGCCAAACCATGACACGTCCTTTCAAGGTGCTGGGCATCCAGCAAATCGCCATAGGCGGCACCGACAAGCAGCGCCTGCAAAAACTCTGGGTTGAGATGCTGGGCCTGGAGGTCACCGGCACTTTCCGCAGCGAGCGTGAAAACGTCGATGAGGACATCTGCGCCATCGGCAGCGGGCCGTTCAAGGTCGAGGTGGACCTGATGCAGCCGCTCGACCCGGACAAAAAGCCGGCGGTGCACACCACGCCGCTCAACCACGTCGGCCTGTGGATCGACGATCTGCCCAAAGCGGTGGAATGGCTGACTGCGCAGGGCGTGCGTTTTGCACCCGGCGGCATCCGCCAGGGCGCGGCGGGCTTCGACATCTGCTTTCTGCACCCCAAGGCCAGCGAGGAGTTTCCGGTCGCCGGCGAGGGCGTGCTGATCGAACTGGTACAGGCACCGCCCGAGGTGATTGCGGCTTTCGGCCGGTTTCAGGCTGCCGCAGGCTAGCGCAGCGCTGCCCAACCGAGGGATTGCCCCGAGAGCGCAGTGGGGCAGGTGGGGCGTAAACTGGTCCGGCCTTCTGGCCGTCGATTCGTGTTGCAGGGGGCAAGGAGACAGCTCTTGCAGCCAACCAACGCCGCCAATCCGTCCTACTTTCACAAGGTCGTCGATTGCCAATGGGCCTGTCCGGCCCACACCCCCGTTCCTGAATACATCCGGCTGATCGGCCAGGGACGCTACACCGATGCCTACATGGTCAACTGGGTGTCGAATGTGTTTCCCGGCATTCTGGGCCGAACCTGCGACAGGCCTTGTGAGCCGGCGTGCCGGCGCAGCCGGGTCGAGGAGAACAATGGTGAACAGCCGGAGCCGGTGGCCATCTGCCGCCTCAAGCGGGTCGCGGCCGACATGAAAAACGATGTCCGCCAGCGCATGCCCCAACTCGCACCGAAAAACGGCAAGCGGATTGCCTGCATAGGCGCAGGCCCGGCTTCGCTGACGGTGGCGCGTGACCTGGCGCCGCTGGGCTACGAAGTGACGGTGTTCGACGGCGAGGCCAAGGCGGGCGGCTTCATCCGCACCCAGATCCCGCGCTTTCGCCTGCCGGAATCGGTGATCGACGAAGAAACCGGCTACATCCTGGACCTCGGCGTGAATTTCAAAAGCGGCCAGCGCATCGCGTCCATGCAAGCCCTGCTGTCCGAGGGCTACGACGCGGTGTTTGTGGGTTGCGGCGCGCCGCGCGGGCGTGACCTGGACCTGCCGGGGCGCAGCGAGATCAAGGAGAACATCCACATCGGCATCGACTGGCTGGCATCGGTGTCCTTCGGCCACATCACCAGCATCGGCAAACGCGTGATTGTGCTCGGCGGCGGCAACACCGCCATGGATTGCTGCCGCTCGGCCCGGCGCCTGGGCGGCAGCGACGTGAAAGTGATCGTGCGCAGCGGCTTCGACGAAATGAAGGCATCGCCCTGGGAGAAGGAAGACGCCCAGCACGAGGGCATTCCCATCATCAACTTCCACGTGCCCAAGTCCTTCGAGCACACGCAGGGCCGGCTGACCGGCATGACTTTTGAAGTCGTTGAAGCCGTTTATGACGCGAAAGGCAAACGCAAGCTGGTTCCCACGGGCCAGCCCGACGTGCGGGTCGAGTGTGACGCCGTGCTGATTGCCGTGGGCCAGGAAAACGCCTTTCCCTGGATAGAGCGCGACTGCGGCATCGGCTTCGACGAGTGGGGCTTGCCGGTGCTGGACAAGGCTACTTTCCAGTCCACGGTGCCGCATGTATTTTTCGGTGGCGATGCGGCCTTTGGCCCGAAGAACATCATCACCGCGGTGGCGCACGGGCATGAGGCGGCGGTGTCGATCGACCGCTTCCTGAACGGGGAGGACATTCGCCGCCGGCCCGATCCGATGACCAATTTGATGTCCACCAAGATGGGCATCCATGAGTGGAGTTACGACAACGACACCTCCAACGATGCCCGCTTCAAGGTGCCCTGGGCCCAGGCCGAAGTCGCGCTCGCCAACATCCGTGTGGAGGTGGAACTGGGCTTTGACGCCGCCACCGCCTTCAAGGAAGCCGGGCGCTGCCTGAACTGCGATGTGCAGACGGTATTTGCAACGCCGGCCTGCATCGAATGCGACGCCTGCGTGGACATTTGCCCGATGGACTGCATCAGTTTCGTCCCCAACGGCGAAGAGGAAGATTTGCGAACACGGCTGAAGGCGCCGGCGCTCAACCTGGCGCAGGACCTGTATGTCTCGGGCGAGCTCAAGACCGGCCGTGTCATGGTCAAGGACGAAGACGTCTGCCTGCACTGCGGCCTGTGCGCCGAACGCTGCCCGACCGGGGCCTGGGACATGCAGAAGTTCCTGCTCAGCACGACGCAGGCGGGACCGGCCTGCCGTGATGCGGCCAGCGTGGGGGCCGAACGCAGCGAAGGGCCGCCCCGAGCAAGTTCAGCCCCCTCGGGGGGCAGCGCATTACACGCAGTGAAAAGCGTGGGGGCCACGTCATCATGAAAAGGATTGAAGCCGTCAACGACTTTGTCATCAAGTTCGCCAACGTCAATGGCTCGGGTTCTGCCTCGGCCAACGAGCTGTTTGCCAAGGCCATCTTGCGCATGGGCGTGCCGGTCAGCCCGCGCAATATTTTCCCCAGCAACATCCAGGGCCTGCCCACCTGGTACGAAGCGCGGGTGAGTGGCAAGGGTTACCAGGGCCGGCGCGGCGGCGTCGACATGATGGTGGCGATGAACCCGCAGACCTGGGACGCGGATTTGGCCGAGCTGGAGCCCGGCGGCTACCTTTTTTACGACAGCACGCGGCCTTTGCCGCCCGAGAAGTTTCGCCCGGACATCCACGTCATCGGCATGCCATTGACGGAGATCTGCAACGCGGTGTATTCAGACCCGCGCCAGCGCCAGCTGTTCAAGAACATCGTGTATGTGGGCGCCTTGTCGGTGCTGCTGGAGATCGAGCCGGAAGTGCTGGAAAAGCTTTTCAGCGAGCAGTACAAGGGCAAGGAAAAGCTGCTGGCCTCCAACGTGCAGGCGCTGCACCTGGGGCGCGATTTTGCCCGTGAGCACCTGCAGGCGCCGCTGGGCATCCGCGTGCAGCGCAGCGACCAGGTCGGCCAGAAGATTTTTGTCGATGGCAACAGCGCGGCGGCACTGGGCTGCGTGTATGGCGGCGCCACCGTGGCGGCCTGGTACCCGATCACGCCCTCGTCTTCGGTCGCCGAGGCCTTCCAGTCCTACTGCGCCAAATTCCGCGTCGACCCCGACACCGGCAGGAACAACTTCGCCATCGTGCAGGCAGAAGACGAAATCGCTTCCATCGGCATGGTGGTCGGTGCCGGCTGGAACGGCGCCCGGGCTTTCACCGCTACCTCCGGGCCCGGGGTGTCGCTGATGACGGAGTTCATCGGCCTGGCCTATTTTGCCGAGATCCCGGTCACCATCATCAACGTGCAGCGCGGCGGTCCCTCGACCGGCATGCCGACCCGCACGCAGCAGGCCGACCTGATCTCCTGCGCCTATGCCTCCCACGGCGACACCAAACATGTGCTGCTGCTGCCGGAAGACCCGCACGAGTGTTTTGAACATGCGGCTGCGGCGCTGGACCTGGCCGACCGGCTGCAGACCCCGGTGTTCGTGATGACCGATCTGGATATCGGCATGAACCAGCGCCTGTGCGAACCGTTTGTATGGGACGACAGCCGCAGCTACGACCGCGGCAAGGTGATGACGGCCGAGGAGCTGGAAGCCGGCAAGGACTTCGGCCGTTACAAAGACGTGGACGGGGACGGCATCCCGTGGCGAACCTTGCCGGGAACGCACCCGAGCAAAGGCAGTTATTTCACGCGCGGCACCACGCGCAACGCCTATGCGCAGTACTCCGAGCGCGGCCCCGACTACATCTACAACGTCCAGCGGCTGCTGAAGAAGTTCGAAACCGCGGCCACGCTGGTGCCGCAGCCGGTGCTGCGCGCCGCGGCGCGCCCGACCCGGCTGGGCGTCATCTATTTTGGTTCGACCAGCCCGGCGATGAACGAGGCGCTGGATGTGCTGGCTGAGGCCGGCATCGCCCTGGATGCGATGCGGCTGCGCGCCTTCCCGTTTCCGGCATCGGTGGCGCAGTTTATTGCCGCACATGACGAGGTGTTTGTGGTCGAGCAAAACCGCGATGCACAGATGCACTGCCTGCTGGTCAACGAACTGGATATCGACCCCGCGCGCCTGGTGCGTGTGATGCACTATGACGGCACACCGATTACCGCGCGTTTCATCACCGCAGCCATCACCGGGCATGTGAAGGCGCCACAGCACAAGGCCCGGCGGCAGGGCAGGGAGCACATCACATGACCTACCTGGCCAAACCGCGTTTGCACCACCCGTCGCTGACGATCAACAAGGTCGGCTACACCCGGCGCGACTACGAGGGCAAGATCTCCACGCTCTGTGCCGGCTGCGGGCACGACTCGATTTCGGCGGCCATCATCCAGGCCTGCTGGGAACTCGACATCGCACCGCACTGCGTGGCCAAGTTGTCGGGCATAGGCTGCAGCTCCAAGACGCCGGACTACTTTCTCGGTGCCTCGCACGGCTTCAACACCGTGCACGGCCGCATGCCCTCGGTGCTGACCGGCGCGAACCTGGCGAACCGCGACCTGCTGTACCTCGGGGTGTCGGGCGATGGCGACTCCGCCTCCATTGGCCTGGGCCAGTTTGCCCACGCCATGCGGCGCGGCATCAACATGGTTTACATCGTTGAAAACAATGGGGTGTATGGCCTGACCAAAGGGCAGTTTTCGGCCACGGCCGACCAGGGATCGAAAAGCAAGAAGGGCGTGGTCAACAGCGACAGCCCGGTGGACCTGGTGGCGCTGGCGCTGCAACTGGGCGCCACCTATGTCGCGCGCGGCTTCTCGGGCGACAAGGCGCAACTGGTGCCGCTGATCAAGGGCGCCATCGGCCATGGCGGTGCGGCTTTCATCGACATCGTCAGTCCCTGCGTAGCCTTCAACAACCATGCCGGCAGCACCAAGAGTTACGACTATGTGCGCGAACACAACGAGGCGGTCAGCCGCATCGACTTCATCAGTGCGCGAGAGGAGATCACGGCCACCTATGCGCCGGGCGAAGTCATCGAGGTGACGCAGCACGACGGCTCCAGCCTGCGGTTTCGCAAGCTCCAGGAAGACTACGACCCGACCAACCGCTACACGGCCCTGAGCTACATGAACGCGCACCAGGCGCGCGGCGAGGTGGTGACGGGCCTGCTGTATGTCGATCCGCTGGCCACAGACCTGCATGTGGCGCTCAACACCAGCCAGACGCCCCTGAACAAGCTGGGCGCCGGGCAGCTCAGTCCCGGGGCGCTTGCCCTGGAGAAGCTCAATTCGTCATTGCGCTGAGGCAGGAGGCTGTCATGTCCGAACGCACCGTGTTCCAGTCGATTCCGCACCGGCATGTGGTGAGCCTGCCGCCGCAGGCCAGCGTTTGGGAGGCCGCCTGCGTCATGACCAAGGCCAACTGCGGCAGTGTGCTGGTCATCAACAACGCAGGCGTCATGCAGGGCATCCTGACGGAACGCGACCTGATGACGCGGGTGCTGGCCAGGGCGCTGGACGCCGCCAACACGCCGGTGGCCGAGGTGATGACCCACAACCCGCTGTGTGTGGCGCCCGAGATGGCGGTGTCCGATGCGGTGCTGATCCTGCTGGAGCGCGGCTTCCGGCATTTGCCGATTGTTTCCGCGGCCGGGCAGATCCTCGGCGTGTTTTCGATACGTGACGCCTTGCCGCGCGAGATCGACAGCGCCGTCAGTCTGGCCGAGTTCAGGGACTCGGTCAACGACGCCCTGGGTTAGGCAGGCGCTGGACAAGTCCCCCGGGCCTGCGCAGCGCGTCCCTAGCTGTTGCCTGTGTCGCGCCTGGCGCGTGAGCGGGCCAGTGCTGCCGCTATCACGGCACGTTTGCGGTCCAGCACGACCGGGTCGGTGAGCTGCGAATGCCCCGGCAGGTCGGCCAGCGCCGCCTCGGCCTTGTCTTCAAGCCTTTTCTGGTTCCGGCCCGCATCCGCCGTGCGCCGCAAGCTATGAAATTCATAGCGTTTTCGGGCCAACTCGGCGTCTGCCGCAGACCATGCCGCCCAGCCGCTGCGCTGGCCGGTGACGTTTTCCAGGCTGATGCAATCGACCGGGCAGACGGGAATGCACAATTCGCAACCCGTGCAATAAGGCTCGATGACGGTGTGCATGAGTTTGTTGCTGCCGACAATCGCGTCGGTCGGGCAGGCGTCCAGGCACAGGGTGCAGCCTATGCACCAGGCTTCGTCGATCACGGCCAGGTGGCGCGGGCCTTCGCTGCCGTTGGCAGGGTTGAGCGGCAGCACCGGCCGGCCGGTGATGGCTGCCAGCCGGGTGATGCCTTCGGCGCCGCCGGGCGGGCACTGGTTGATCCCGGCTTCTCCGCCGCTGATGGCCTGCGCGTAGGCCGCGCAGTCCGGGTAGCCGCAGCGCGTGCACTGGGTTTGCGGCAGCGCGGCGTTGATCCGCTCGGCAAGCAGGTTCACGGTGCGCGGCCTGGCAGGGCTAGCCGGCGGCTGGGGTTTTCCGGGCGGGGCGCGGAGCGGCCTTTTTGACAGCCGCTTTCGCTGTTGCGCGGGGCGCCGCTTTTGCCGCGGTTTTGACCGCAGGCTTCTTGCGGCTGGCGGGGGCCACCGGCTCATCGTGCGCCAGGATGAAGGCCTTGACCTGGGGGTAGACGATGTCGCGCCAGCGCCGGCCGCTGAAGATGCCGTAGTGGCCGGCACCCTTGACCTCGAGATGCTTCTGCCTCGATTTCGGGATACTGCTGCACAGGCCGTGCGCCGCTTCGGTCTGGCCGGAGCCGGAGATGTCGTCGAGCTCGCCTTCCACGGTGAAGTGGGCGGTGGTGGTGATGTCCTCGGGCCGCACGCGTTCGAGCGCACCGTGGATGGACTTCACATCCCAGGTGCCGTTGACCAGCTTGAACTCCTGGAACACGGTCTTGATGGTGTCCAGATAGTAGTCGGCGTCCATGTCCAGCACGGCGTTGTACTCGTCGTAGAACTTGGTGTGTGCTTCGGTGCTCGCGTCGTCGCCCTTGAGCAGGTCCTTGAAGTAGTCGTAGTGGCTGCTGGCATGGCGGTCCGGGTTCATCGCAACAAAACCGGTGTGCTGCAAAAAGCCCGGGTAGACGCGGCGCCCGGCGCCCGGGAAGTTGCCCGGCACCTTGTAGATCACGTTGTTCTCGAACCACTCGTAGCTTTTGTTCATGGCCAGGTTGTTGACGGCTGTCGGCGACTTGCGCGCGTCGATCGGGCCGCCCATCATGGTCATGGACAGCGGCGTGGTTTCGCCGCGGCTGGCCATCAGCGAAATCGCCGCCAGGACCGGCACGGTCGGCTGGCAGACACTGATGACGTGGCAGTTGCCGTAAATGCCCTGCAGGTGCCCGATGAACTCCTGCACATAGTTGACATAGTCGTCGAGCGAGAAAGAGCCCTCGGACAGCGGCACGGTGCGGGCGTTTTTCCAGTCGGTGATGTAGACCTTGTGCTCCTTCAGCATGGTCTTGACGGTATCGCGCAGCAAGGTGGCGTAGTGACCGGACAGCGGCGCCACGATCAGCACGGCGGGCTGGCCCTTGAGACGGGTCAGGGTGGCCGGGTCATCGGTGAAACGCTTGAAACGGCGCAGTTCGCAAAATGGCTTGTCGACCTCGACCCGCTCGTGGATGGCGATGTTGGTGCCGTCCACATCCACCGTGGTGATGCCGAACTGGGGCTTTTCGTAGTCCTTGCCCAGCCGGTAGATCAGGCTGTAGCCGGCGGAGATACGCTGGGCCAGCGGGTTCTGGCCAAAGGGTGAACCGGGACTGCTGTAGATCTTGGCGGCGGCCTGGGCGAAGTCGACAAAGGGCTCCATCAGGGAGCGCTGGGTTTCATAGACTTGATAAAGCATGCGGAAAACCTTTTGGCAACGAGATATGTTGCAGTGCAACAAATAATAACAGGTGTGCTTATTAATTTTGGGAGGGGAAATACCAATAAACAGGGCCGAATTCACGCCAGCGGGTGTCATCTTTGGCTGACGGTCCAGCAGTGACGCGCGCCGCCGCGCCCGTGGCCTTGTTTTTGCTGCTCAAGCAGGCAGGTATAAAGCAACCAATAATCGAGGCCACTGAACTGTTATGACCGATACCTTCCGCGCGCTTGCGCCTGAGCCCTTTGCTTCGCTGAACAAGTCCGACCGCATGCCGGTGCTGTTTGTCGGCCATGGCAGCCCGATGAACGCCCTGGGCGACAACGAATACAGCCGCAGCTGGAAGGCGTTGGGCGCCCGATTCGGCGCCGACTACCCGCCGCCGCAGCTGATTCTGTGCATTTCTGCACACTGGCTGACCGATGGCTGGTGGCTGACCGCCATGGACAAGCCCAAAACCATCCACGACTTTGGCGGTTTCCCGCAGGAGCTGTTCGACCAGCAGTACCCCGCGCCCGGTGATGCGGCCGCTGCGCGTGCCATCAGCCAGCAGGTGCGCCAGCGTGGTTCGGCGCCGCTGGGCCTGGACGAAACCGAGTGGGGACTGGACCACGGTGCCTGGTCGGTGCTCAAACCGATGTTTCCGGATGCGAGCATCCCGGTGATGCAGCTCAGCATGGATTACAGCCGTGCGCCGGAAGAGCACTATGCGCTGGCCCGGCAGCTCAAGGCCCTGCGTGAGCGCGGCGTGCTGATCGTCGGCAGCGGCAACATCGTGCACAACCTGCGCCTGGCCCAGCGCGGCGCGGCCGGCAACCAGGCTTACGACTGGGCGCTGGAGTTCGACCAGACCACCGGCGGCCATCTGCAGCAGGGCAACCTGGACGCGCTGCAGAATTTCCTCAAGCTCGGCCAGCTCGCCAAAATGGCCCACCCGACGCATGAGCACTATTTGCCGCTGCTGTATGCGGCTGGTGCGGTCGACGCAGGCGAGCAGCCGCATTTTTTCAACACCAATTTTCAGCTCGGATCGATCTCCATGCGATCCGTGCTCTGGAGCTAGTTCCTGCCATGCCAAGCCGTCACACCGTGCAAGCCTTTATCGCCCTGGTCGAGCGCGGCCAGTATGTGGAAGCCATTGAGCAGTTTTATGCGCCAGAGGCCAGCATGCAGGAAAACAGCCAGCCGCCGCGCCGCGGCCGGGAGGTGCTGGTCGCCTACGAACGCGCCGTGATTGCCGCCTGCAGCGCCATGCGCACGCTGCCGGTCGAATCCTTCCTGGTCGATGGCGACTTTGTCGTGATCCACTGGGTGTTCGAGTTCACCCGCCATTCGGGCAAGACCATGCGCATCGACGAACTGGCGCACCAGCGCTGGGAGGGCGAAAAAATCGTCGAAGAGCGCTTTTTCTACGACCCGGTAGCGGCGGTCTCGGAATAGGTTGCGGCCAGAGCGCTATCGATTCAGGAGCTGCCTGCGCCCGTCAATCAAGGGCTGGAGGCCTTTTTGATGCTCAATCCGCAAGCCGCAGCCAGGCCAATGCGTGGTCAGAGGACCTTGGCGATGGACGCGCAGACGTGGTCAATGTTCTGGCTGTTCAGCGCCGCCACACACATGCGGCCGGTGTCGGTGCCGTAGACGCCGAATTCATTGCGCAGGCGCACCATCTGGTCCTTGCTCAGGCCCGAGTAGCTGAACATGCCGATCTGGCTCGTGATGAAGCTCATGTCTTCCTTCACGCCGGCGGCTTTCAGGCCGTCCACCAGTTTCTGGCGCATGGCCTTGATGCGGACACGCATCTCCGCCAGTTCCTTTTCCCACAGGGCGCGCAGCTCGGGGTTGTTCAGCACGTTGGCGACCACGGTGGCGCCGTGGATCTGCGGGTTGCTGTAGTTGGTGCGGATTACCACCTTCATCTGCGACAACACGCGTTCGGCTTCTTCCTTGCTCTCGCAGACGACCGACAGGGCGCCGACACGTTCGCCGTAAAGGCTGAAGCTCTTGGAAAACGAGGTCGAGACAAAGAAATTGAGGCCGGCAGCCACAAACTTGCCGATCACCGCACCGTCTTCGGCGATGCCGTGGCCGAAGCCCTGGTATGCCATGTCGAGGAAGGCGGTCAGCTTGCGCGCCTTGACCGCGGCGATCACCTGGTCCCACTGGGCCGCAGTGATGTCATAACCGGTCGGGTTGTGGCAACAAGCGTGCAGCACCACGATGGTGCCTTCAGCGGCGGCATTCAGCGCGGCCAGCATGCCGTCGAAATTGACGCCGCGTTTGGCCGCGTCGTAATAGGGGTAAGTTTCGACCGTGAAGCCGGCCTGCGCGAACAAGGCGCGGTGGTTTTCCCAGCTCGGGTCGCTGATCAGGACCTTGGCGTTGGGCGTGAGCTTTTTCAGGAAGTCAGCGCCTATCTTCAGGCCGCCGGTGCCGCCAATGCCCTGGGCGGTGGCGACGCGGCCGCTTTTGACCGGCTCGCTGTCGGCGCCGAAAACCAGCGCCTTGACGGCCGCGTCATAAGCGGCCACACCGTCCATGGGCAGGTAGCCGCGCGGCTTGGGCGCTTCCATCATGGCTTTTTCGGCGATCTGCACACACTGCAGCAGCGGCAGTTTGCCCTTGTCGTCGTAATACACGCCCACGCCGAGGTTGACCTTGTTGGGGTTGGTATCGGCGTTGAATTGCTCGTTCAGGCCCAATATGGGGTCACGGGGGGCCATTTCGACGGCGGTGAAAAGCGACATGAAAATCCTCTGGAAGGGTGGTTTGTGTTTTTACACGGTCCGGCACGCCATCTGGTTTACCGGGTGTTACGCAGACAGCCGGAATATCGGCGGCCCTGCGGCTGCGCCCATGGTCCAAATGTCGTATTCTGTTTGGTTGCCCCGGATTTTAGCGGGCCAAAATTGAGATTCTTATGCCAGAACTGATTGAAGTCATGCCAGAGGCCAGCACTGCCCCCGCCGAAGGCGAATTTGTGCGCTTTCCGGACTCTCCTTTCGAGCTGTTCATGCCTTACCCGCCGGCCGGCGACCAGCCGGTGGCGATCGAACAATTGGTCGAAGGCATCAACGACGGCGAGGTGTTCCAGACCCTGCTGGGTGTGACCGGCTCGGGCAAGACCTTCACCATGGCCAATGTGATTGCGCGGCTGGGCCGTCCGGCGATTGTGTTTGCGCCCAACAAGACGTTGGCGGCGCAGCTCTACAGCGAATTCCGCGAGTTTTTCCCGAAAAACGCGGTCGAGTATTTCGTCAGTTATTACGACTACTACCAGCCCGAGGCCTATGTGCCGCAGCGCGACCTGTTCATCGAAAAGGACTCGGCGATCAACGAGCACATCGAGCAGATGCGGCTGTCGGCGACCAAAAGTGTGCTGGAGCGGCGCGACACCATCATCGTCGCGACCGTCAGCGCGATTTACGGCATAGGAGCGCCCGAGGACTACACCCAGATGCGGTTCATCGCGCGCACCGGCGACAAGCTGAACCAGCGCGACGTGATCTCGCGCCTGATCCGCATGCAGTATTCGCGCAATGACCAGGACTTCGCGCGCGGCACCTTCCGCGTGCGCGGCGACGTGATCGACGTGTTTCCGGCCGAACATTCCGAGCTGGCGATCCGCATCGAGCTGTTCGACGACGAGATCGAGACGCTGTCGCTGTTCGACCCGCTGACCGGCCGCATCCGCCAGAAGGTGCCGCGCTTTGTGGTCTACCCGAAAAGCCATTACGTGACGCCGCGCGACAAGGTCATGGCCGCCGTCGAAACCATCAAGCTCGAGCTGTCCGAGCGCGTGAAGCAGTTTGTCGGCGACGGCAAGCTGGTGGAAGCACAACGCATCGAGCAGCGCACGCGTTTCGACCTCGAAATGCTCAGCGAGATCGGTCATTGCAAGGGCATCGAGAACTACACCCGCCACCTCAGCGGCGCGCCGCCGGGCTCGCCGCCCTCGACGCTGTGCGACTACCTGCCCAAGGACGCGGTGATGTTCCTCGACGAGAGCCACGTCATGATCGGCCAGCTCAACGCCATGTACAACGGCGACCGTGCGCGCAAGACCACGCTGGTCGAATACGGCTTTCGCCTGCCGAGCGCGCTGGACAACCGGCCGCTGAAGTTCGAGGAGTTCGAATCCAAGATGCGGCAGGCGATTTTTGTCTCGGCGACGCCCGCTGCCTACGAGCAGCAGCATGCCGGCAAGGTGGTCGAGCAGGTGGTGCGCCCCACCGGGCTGGTCGATCCCGAGGTCGAGGTGCGGCCGGCCACGCACCAGGTCGACGATGTGCTGCAGGAGATCCGCATCCGTGTCGACAAGAACGAACGCGTGCTGATCACCACCCTGACCAAACGCATGGCCGAGCAGTTGACCGACTACCTGACCGACAACGGCGTCAAGGTGCGTTACCTGCACAGCGACGTGGACACGGTCGAGCGTGTGGAGATCCTGCGTGACCTGCGCCTGGGCGCCTTCGACGTGCTGGTCGGCATCAACTTGCTGCGGGAAGGCCTGGACATTCCCGAGGTCAGCCTGGTGGCGATTCTCGATGCCGACAAGGAGGGCTTTTTGCGCGCCGAACGCAGCCTGATCCAGACCATAGGCCGGGCCGCCCGCAACCTGAACGGCCGCGCCATCCTGTATGCCGACCGCATCACCGACTCCATGAAAAAGGCCATGGACGAGACCGAGCGCCGCCGCAACAAGCAGATTGCCTTCAACCTCGAGCACGGCATCACCCCGAAGAGCATCGTCAAGCGCATCAAGGACCTGATCGACGGGGTTTACAGCGAAAAGTCCGGCAAGGAAGCCGAGAAGCTGGAACTGCAGAAGGCGCTGGTCGAGGACATGAGCGAAAAAGACATCGCGCGCGAGATCAAGCGCCTTGAAAAACTGATGGTCGAACACGCCAAAAACCTGGAGTTCGAGAAGGCGGCCAAGGTGCGCGACCAGTTGCACGTGCTCAAGGCGCAGGCCTTCGGCGCGCCGGGCGCCGACAACGTTTTGCCGTTTCCGGCGGCGGGACCAGGCGCTGCCTGAATAACCTTTCATCATTCTCGGGAACTGCCGGGCCGAGCCTGACTCCAAAAAACGGGGCAGGCGGCGTTTTTAGGGCCATCGGCCCGGGTCGTGGAGGGCAGCGGGCCACTGCGACCAGACGCCCCCTGTGGTATACTTGATCAAAATAGTCAACAACAAATAAGCCCCGGGCTGAAAAGGCCATTCGGCCGGGGTGGGTGGAGAAGAGTTCCTTGCGGGCCACAAGCTTTGCAAGGTGAGCCAAACGACAGTCAAGCCAACTTTTTAAGGAGCTTGAAAATGCGCCTCACGACCAAAGGCCGCTTTGCGGTCACAGCAATGATTGACTTGGCCCTGCGCCAGAACAACGGCCCCGTTACCCTGGCTGCGATCAGCCAGCGCCAGCAGATTTCGCTGTCTTACCTGGAACAACTGTTCGGCAAGCTGCGCCGGCATGAACTGGTGGAGTCCACCCGCGGCCCCGGCGGCGGTTACACGCTGGGCCGCAAGGCTGCCGAAATCACCGTCGCCGACATCATCGTCTCGGTGGACGAGCCGATTGACTCCACCCAGTGTGGCGGCAAGGAAAACTGCCTCGGTGATGGCGGTCGCTGCATGACGCACGAGTTGTGGGCCTCGCTGAACAGCCGCATGGTGGAGTTTCTCGACTCCGTGACCCTGCAAAAGCTGGTCGACGACCAACTGGCCAAGGGTGTGGTGGTGGAAAACACGCCGATGGTGAAGAAGGCGATTTTCACCGCTCCGGTGGCCAAGCCGATGCGTGTGAATGCACCGAATTCGGTGTTTGCCCTCGGCAACGCTTTCTCGAAATCCTGACCCGGTCGGTCGCTGCCGGTGAAACACCGGCGGCGGACTGCCGACTTTTTTTGATGCTGCACGCCAGCCATGACATAAAAAGCTAGCCACATGGAAACGCCTCACTTCCCGATTTACATGGACTACAGCGCCACCAATCCCTGCGATCCGCGGGTGGTGGACGCCATGATTCCCTGGTTGCGCGAACATTTCGGCAACCCCGCGTCACGCAGCCACGCCTGGGGCTGGGAGGCGGAAGCCGCCGTCGAAAAGGCGCGTGAACAGGTGGCCGAACTGATAGGTGCCGACCCGCGCGAGATCGTCTGGACCAGCGGCGCCACCGAGTCCAACAACCTGGCGATCAAGGGCGCGGCGCATTTTTACAAGAGCCGCGGCAAGCACCTCATCACGGTCAAGACAGAACACAAGGCCGTGCTGGACACCTGCCGCGAACTGGAGCGCCAGGGTTTTGAAGTGACTTATCTGGACGTGCAGGCCGATGGCCTGCTGGACCTCGAGGTGTTGAAGGCGGCGATACGGCCCGACACCATCCTGGCGAGCGTGATGTTTGTCAATAACGAGATCGGCGTCATCCAGGACATCGCCGCCATCGGCGCCTTGTGCCGTGAAAAAGGCGTGATTTTCCATGTGGACGCCGCGCAGGCGACCGGGCGTGTGGACATCGATCTGGCCAGCTTGCCGGTGGACCTGATGAGCCTGACTTCGCACAAGACTTATGGTCCCAAGGGCATAGGCGCGCTGTATGTGCGCCGCAAGCCGCGGGTGCGGCTGGAAGCCCAGATGCATGGTGGTGGCCATGAGCGCGGCATGCGCTCCGGCACCCTGCCGACGCACCAGATCGTGGGCATGGGCGAGGCCTACCGCATTGCCAAAGCCGAGATGCACGAGGAAAACAAACGCATCCGGGCCCTGCATGAGCGCATGCTTGCCGGCCTGAAGGATGTGGAAGAGGTGTTCCTCAACGGCCACGCCGACAAGCGCGTGCCGCACAACCTCAACATGAGCTTCAATTTTGTCGAGGGTGAGTCGCTGATCATGGGCATCAAGGGCCTGGCCGTGTCCAGTGGCTCGGCCTGTACCTCGGCCAGCCTGGAACCCAGCTATGTGCTGCGCGCCCTGGGCCGCAGCGACGAACTCGCCCACAGCAGCCTGCGCATGACGATTGGGCGCTGGAGCACCGAGGAAGAAATTGATTACGCGGTGGCGACCATCAAGGAAAACGTGGCCAAGCTGCGCGAACTCTCGCCGCTCTGGGAAATGTTCAAGGACGGCGTCGACCTGTCAACGATTCAGTGGGCCGCGCATTGAGCGCCAATACACAGCATATACAGAGGTAAATAAAATGGCATACAGCGAAAAAGTGGTGGACCACTATGAAAATCCCCGCAACGTCGGCTCCTTCGAAAAAGGCGACGACACGGTAGGCACCGGCATGGTCGGCGCGCCGGCCTGCGGCGACGTGATGAAGCTGCAGATCAAGGTCAATCCGCTGACCGGTGTGATCGAGGATGCACGCTTCAAGACCTATGGCTGCGGTTCGGCGATTGCGTCGAGCTCGCTGGTGACCGAATGGGTCAAGGGCAAGACCCTGGACCAAGCGGCGAGCATCAAGAACAGTGAAATTGCGCAGGAGTTGGCATTGCCGCCCGTCAAGATTCACTGCTCCATCCTCGCGGAAGACGCGATCAAGGCCGCCGTCAGCGACTACAAGCTCAAACACGCCCACTAACAATCCACAGCCCAGCGAACCATGTCCGTTACCCTCACCGACGCCGCAGCACGGCACGTCACCCGCTACATGAGCAAGCGCGGCAAAGGCGTGGGCGTGCGGCTGGGCGTGCGAACCACCGGCTGCTCCGGTCTGGCCTACAAGATCGAATACGCCGATGAAATTGCGCCCGAAGACGTGGTCTTCGAGGACAACGGCGTCAAGGTGCTGGTCGATCCCAAAAGCATGGCTTATATCGACGGCACCCAGCTCGACTTCGTGCGCGAAGGCCTGAACGAAGGTTTCAAGTTCATCAATCCGAATGAGCGCGATCGCTGCGGGTGCGGCGAGTCTTTTCGGGTGTGAAGCTACTGCGCGGGCGTGATCGAGGCGCGGGCAGTGCTCGCCATCCTCACGTACCCACAGTACGTTCCGGTGTCTCCGCGCTGGCCACCCCTCGCTGACGCCCGCTCGCTACGCTTCCCATCCCGAAAACCGCTTCTCGTGCCAAGCCTCCAATCCAACGACTTCGAACTCTTCGACGTGCCCGTGCAATTTGCGCAGGACAGCGCCGTGCTCGATGCGCGCTGGAAAGAGTTGCAGCGCGAGGCGCATCCCGACAAGTTCGCGGCTCAGGGCGCTGCCGCGCAGCGGCTGGCCATGCAGTGGTCGGTGCGTATCAATGAGGCCTACCAGCGGCTGAAAAACCCGCTCAGGCGCGCCATGTACCTTTGTGAATTGCACGGCGCGGCTATCGAGGCGGAAAGCAACACCGCCATGCCGGCGGACTTCCTGATGCAGCAGATGCAGTGGCGCGAGGCGCTGGATGACGCCGATGGCATCGAAAATATTGAAGAAATCGCCGCTCAGGCCATGTCCAGAAAGCGTGAGCAGCTATCAAAAATAGAGCATCTGCTGGACGTGGCGAAGGATTTTCCGGCGGCGGCCCGGCAGGTGAGAGGCCTTATGTTTATTGAGCGTTTTGCCGGCGAGGTCGATGCGCGCATCGACGCGCTGGGACAATAGGCTTTCATAACAAATACAGCGCAACCCCAGACCCATGGCCTTACTGCAAATCTCCGAACCCGGCCAGACGCCGGATCCGCACCAGCGGCGCATTGCCATCGGCATCGACCTGGGCACCACCCATTCGCTGGTGGCCAGCGTGCGCAATGGCGTGGCTGAATGCCTGCCCGATGCCCAGGGCCGGGTGATCCTGCCCAGTGTGGTGCGTTATGGCATGGACGCGTCGGGGTCCGTGACCCGCGAGATAGGCTACGAGGCCCTCGCTGCGCAGGTGGATGATCCGAAGAACACGATTGCCTCGGTCAAGCGCCTGATGGGGCGCGGCATGGCGGACATCGCCAGCCGTGCGCAGCTTCCCTACGAATTGATTGACAAGCCGGGCATGGTTGCCGTTCAGACCGTCGCCGGCGAAAAAAGCCCGGTCGAGGTCAGCGCCGAGATTCTCGCGACCCTGAGGTACCGGGCAGAAGACACCTTCGACGACGAGATATTCGGCGCGGTGATCACGGTGCCGGCTTACTTCGATGACGCGCAGCGCCAGGCGACCAAGGACGCCGCGCAACTGGCTGGCCTGCATGTGCTGCGCCTGATCAACGAACCGACGGCGGCTGCGATCGCCTACGGACTCGACAATGCCAGTGAAGGTGTTTACGCGATTTATGACCTGGGTGGCGGGACGTTTGATATTTCCATCCTGCGCCTGAGCCAGGGTGTGTTTGAAGTGGTGTCCACCGGCGGCGATTCGGCGCTGGGCGGGGACGACTACGACCGCGCCCTGGTCCAATGGGTGCTGGACAAGGCCGGCGTGGCCGCTGATACCTTGACGCCGGGTGACAAGGCGACCCTGTTGCAGGCCGCGCGGGCCTGCAAGGAGGCTTTGTCTGCGACAGATTCGGTCGCATTCTCCGCACGCCTGACCAGGGCCAACGTCCAGTTCGACATGAAGGCGGCGGACTTCGAGGCGGCCACCGCATCGCTGACGCAGCGCACGCTGGCGGCGGTGCGCAAGGCCTTGCGCGACGCGGAACTGGGAAAAGACGATGTGCAGGGCGTGGTGCTGGTGGGCGGTTCGACCCGCATGCCACAGGTGCGCCGTGCGGTCGGCGGCTTTTTCGGCCGGGAGCCCTTGACCAACCTGAATCCCGACGAAGTGGTGGCGCTCGGCGCGGCGGTTTCCGCCAACCAGCTGGCAGGCAATGCCGGCGGCAGCGAGTTGCTGCTGCTCGATGTGATCCCCTTGTCACTGGGCATCGAAACCATGGGTGGCCTGGTCGAGCGCATCGTGCCGCGCAACCAGACCATCCCGACCGCGATGGCGCAGGACTTCACAACCTACCAAGACGGCCAGACCGCGCTGGCGCTGCATGTGGTGCAGGGCGAACGCGACCTGGTCGCCGATTGCCGCAGCCTGGCGCGCTTCGAGCTGCGCGGCATTCCGCCCATGGCCGCCGGTGCGGCGCGCATCCGCGTGACCTTTACCGTCGATGCCGACGGCCTGCTCAGCGTCAACGCGAAAGAGCAGGGCAGTGGCGTGGAGGCGCGCATCGACGTGAAGCCGTCTTACGGCCTGTCCGACGACGACATCGCCCGCATGCTGCAGGAGAGTTTTTCCACCGCCCAGCAGGACATGCAGGCGCGTGCACTGGCCGAAGCGCAGGTCGATGCCGACCGCATGCTACTGGCCACCCAAAGCGCCCTGGCGGCCGATGCCGATTTACTGGAAGCCGCCGAGAAAGCCGGCATCGACCGCCTGATGGCCGAACTGGCGCAGACGCGCCAGCAGGGTGATGCCGCGCAGATCGAAGCCGCCGTCAAGGCGCTCGCCGACGGTACCGAAAATTTTGCCGCGCAGCGCATGAATCGCGGCATCCGCCAGGCGCTGGCCGGCAAGAACATCGCCACGGTCTGAACAAGCGAACCACCATGCCCATCATCAAGATACTGCCCCATCCCGAGTACTGCCCGAACGGTGCCGAGGTTTCCGCGCCTGCCGGAACCTCGATCTGTGAAGCGCTGCTCGACAACAAGATCAACATCGAACACGCGTGCGACATGAGCGCGGCCTGCACCACCTGCCATGTGATCGTGCGCCAGGGTTTTGCATCGCTCAACGAACCCGACGAAACCGAGGAAGACCTGCTGGACCGCGCCTGGGGTCTGGAGCCCAATTCGCGGCTGAGTTGTCAGGCCCTGCTGGCGCAAAGCGATGTGACTGTCGAGATTCCCAAGTACTCGATCAATCACGCCAAGGAAGTGCACTGAGGTACTGAGCTGCTACCGGTGCCGGATCTGTGGTCGGCGATCAGCGCACGTAGCCGCCGTCCTTGCGCAGCATGGACAGCTCGGAGAAAGTCATGCCCTGGTGGTCGGTCGGGCCGTAACGCACGAAGATTCCGCCCAGATCGAGCGACTTGAAGCTCTCCAGAGCCTTTTTCAGCGATTCAGGCGTGGGGTTGGCGCCGGTGCGCTTGAGGCCTTCGACCAGCACCTTGGTACTGACATACCCTTCCAGGCTGCCATAACTGAGTTCGGTGGCGCCCGCCTTCTTCATGGCCGCCTGGTACTCCGCAAGTATGGGCATGGCCGGGTTCCAGGGGTAGGGCACCACCTGCGACACCACCACACCGACCGCATCCGCGCCAATGTCCTTCTGCAATTGCTGTCCGTTCAGGAACGAGAAGGAGTAGAAGCGGGCTTCTGCACCGGCAGCCCGGTAGGCCTTGATGAATCTGGCGGTCACCGCATTGGTGGCTGACAGCACAATGGCGGTTGGCTTGAGTTTGGCCAGTTCCACCGCTTTGGCTTCGGCATCGGAGCCGTCGTTCTGGATGGCGGCGCTGCCTACCATCTTGCTGCCGCGCTCCTCGATGAATTTGCGCGTGCTTTCCATGGCCGAGCGCGCGCCCGGGTTGTCGTTGTGGGCGAAGGCAATGCGTGTGATGCCCACCGTGAACAGGTGGTTGACGATGCGCCCGTATTCCTCATCGAAACTGATGCGCACCGGAAAACCGTATTCGGAGAATTTGACGACCGGTCCGGCGCCCGTGTAGGGAGCGATCAGCGGGATATTCAGCTCGTTGGCGGCCTTGAGTGCGCCGACCGACGAGGTGGTGCCTATTGGCATCAGGATGGCGACCGCACCTTCGGCTTGCAGCTTTTTGACGTTGTCCGCGGCCCGCGCGGCATCGTAGGCGTCATCCATCTGTTTGAGCTCCACCGGACGGCCATTGATGCCCCCTGCCGCGTTGACGGCTTTCAGCATGGCGCGGATGCCAACCAGCGGCTCGGTGCCCAGCGATGCCAGGGGACCGCTCTGCACGTAGGTCTGGCCGATCAGGATCGGTTTGGAGTCGGCCTGGGCCGGCAAGCTGGCGGCCAGGGCCAGCACGGAAGCGAGGATGCGAAGGGCAGAAGTCATGGTTGTCCGGTAGGTTGAAAGAAAAGGCGCCTTGAAAAATGTCTCTGGTCATGGCCAGACCAAATCGTTTAGGGTTGAATAATTGGCCCCTAATGTAAGGCAAGAAGCGGGCCGGGCGTGCTACCGGGACCCTGGCACCGCGTCGCAGGGAGCGATAATCCGGCCATGCGCCAAATCGTTCTCGACACTGAAACCACCGGTCTGTCCGCGGAAAACGGCGACCGCATCATTGAAATCGGCTGTGTGGAGCTGCTGGGCCGCAAGCTCACCGGCAACAACAAACATTTCTACCTGAACCCGGAGCGTGACAGCCACGAGGATGCGCTGAAGGTTCACGGCATCAGCAACGAGTTCCTGCGTGACAAGCCGAAGTTTCCGGTGATTGCCGACGAGTTGCTGGCTTACCTGCAGGGCGCCGAGGTCATCATCCACAACGCGCCCTTCGACATCGGCTTCCTGAACAAGGAACTGGAGCTGATGGGACGGCCGCCGATCACGGAGTGCATCGCCAAAGTCACCGACAGCCTGATGATGGCCAAGGAACTGTTTCCGGGGAAACGCAACTCGCTCGACGCCTTGTGCGATCGGCTCGAGGTCGACAATTCCGGACGGACCCTGCATGGCGCCTTGCTCGACGCCGAGTTGCTGGCCGATGTGTACATCAACCTGACCCGTGGGCAGAACGCGCTGGTGATGGACGTCGGCAGCACGGCCGGCGACGGCGGCACCATGGCGGTGATCGATCTGAGTGGCTTCGACTTGCCGCTGCTGCTGGCCAACGAACAGGAGACGGCGGCCCACGAATCGCTGCTGACAGACATCGACAAGGCCAGCAAGGGCAAAACAGTCTGGCGTGTGCTCGAGAACGCCTGAGAAAACCGCTATAATCTGAGGCTGACCGACAGGGCGGTTAGCTCAGGGGTAGAGCACTGCATTCACACTGCAGGGGTCGCAAGTTCGAAACTTGCACCGCCCACCAGAACACAAGCCCCAAGTCCTTGCGACTTGGGGCTTTTTTCATGACCGGTGTTTCTGGCCGGGGTTACGCCAGGCCGGCACGGGTGGCGTTGATGCTGCCGCGCTTGCCGGCATCGGACAAGCGGCAGGCCAGCGGGCGCTTATTGCGCGGCCCAGCCCCCGTCCATGTTCCACGCCACGCCGCGCACGTTGTTGCCGGCGGGCGAACAGAAAAACACGGCCAGCGCACCGAGCTCCTCGGGGGTGGTGAACTGCATCGATGGTTCTTTTTCACCCAGCAACTGGCGTGTTGCCGCGTCGTTGGAGATGTTTCCCGCGGCGGCTTTGGCATCGACCTGTTTCTGCACCAGCGGGGTCAGCACCCAGCCCGGGCAGATGGCATTGCAGGTCACGCCGGTGGTGGCGTTCTCCAGCGCAGTGACCTTGGTCAGGCCCACGATACCGTGCTTCGCGGCGACATACGCGGATTTCTCGGCCGACCCCACCAGACCGTGGACGGATGCGACGTTGATGATGCGTCCCCAGCCCTTGCCGCCAGCGGCAGCCTGCATGGCCGGCAGGGCCAGGCGAGTGGCGTGGAAGGCGCTGCTGAGGTTGATCGCGATCACCGCATCCCAGCGCTCGACCGGAAAATTCTCGATCTTCGCCACATGCTGGATGCCGGCATTGTTGACCAGGATGTCCACCTGGCCAAAAGTCGCGGCGGCAAACGCCATCATGGCTTCGATCTCGGCAGGTTTGCTCATGTCGGCGTTGTGGTAGGCCACCTTCGCGCCCAGGGCGGCGATTTCCGCCTGCGGGCCCTCGGCGTCGCCGAAACCGTTGAGCACGATATTTGCGCCCTGTTGCGCCAAGGCCCTGGCAATTCCCAGGCCGATGCCGCTGGTCGAGCCGGTCACGAGGGCAGTTTTACCTTTTAGCATGAAGTTTTCTCCGGATGATTTACGATGCAATCGAAACGCTGGACAGCGGCTTCAGCAATTATCAAGCCTCCAACCCGGATTCCCGCGCAATGACCGAACCTACGCTGAACTACCTACCCTGTGCCGACGCTGCCGGCGGTCACCGCATGGCGTACTGGCAGTGGGGCGATGCAGCCAACCCGCATGTGGTGATGTGTGTGCACGGGCTGTCGCGACAGGGCAGGGATTTTGATGAGCTGGCCGGCTACATCGCGGATCAGGCGCGTGTGATATGCCCGGACGTGGCTGGCCGCGGCCAGAGCGACTGGCTCAAGGACCCGATGGCTTACCAGATCCCGCAGTACGCCGCCGACATGGTCACGCTGCTGTCCCACCTCAACCAGCAGTCGCCCATCACCACGCTGGACTGGGTCGGCACCAGCATGGGTGGGCTGATCGGCATGGCGATTGCCGGCCAGCCCGGCTTGCCCTTGCCCGCGCCGGTCAACAAGCTGGTGCTCAATGACGTGGGGCCGGCCATTGAATGGACCGCCATCCAGCGCATTGCGGCCTATCTCGGCAAGGCCGGCCATTTCGCATCCTTGCAACACGCCGCCGATGCGATGTGGGCGGTTTCCAGAAGTTTCGGCCCGCACACCCCCGAGCAGTGGCTGGCCTTGTCGCGCCATATGGTCAAGCCGGTGCCGGGTGCGGAAGACGGCCGTGTGATGCTGCACTACGACCCGGCGATTGCCGTTGCCGTGCGTGCAGCGACCGAGGAGTCAGCGCGCGAGGGCGAGGCCCGGTTGTGGGCGCTGTACGATCAGATCCAGGCGCAGGTGCTGATCCTGCGCGGCGCCGAATCGGATCTTCTCAGCGAGCCAACGGCGCTGGCCATGACGCAACGCGGACCGCGGGCGCGGCTGGTGGCGTTCGACGGTGTGGGGCACGCCCCGACGCTGGTCAACCTGGAGCAGGTCAGTACGGTCAGTGATTTTCTTTTTGTCTGAAGCCTTGTCATGAAACATACCGGGGGCGGGCAGGGTGCCCCGCCCGCAGCGCCCATTCCACCAGCAGCCAACGCGTCCATCGTGACGGCCACGGCTGACAGCCTGTCGGACCAGCCGCATGCCCTGGTCCGTGCACGCGCCTTCGCCGAGCCCCTGATTGCCAGCGAGACGCTGGACACGGGTGAAAACATCCTGGCTCACGCGGATGGGGTCGCGGCCATCCTCAAGGCCATAGGCGGGTCCGAAGCCATGCAGGCGGCCACCTACCTGGTACATGCCTGCGCCCACCTGAACAAGCCCCAGGAACTCATTGCCAAGGCCTTCGGCGCCAACTTTGCCGCGCTGGCCATCGAGACCACCAAGCTGGTCAATGTGCAAAAGCAGGCGCGCGCTGCCGACGCCAAGGCGCAGCTGACGGAAGACCCGGCAGCGCAGACCGAGAATGTGCGCAAGATGCTGCTGGCGTTTTCGCGCGATTTGCGCGTTGTGATGCTGCGGCTGGCATCGCGCCTGCAGACCTTGCGTCACTTTGCGTCGATTCGGCAGCAGGCGCCGCTGGCAGTCGCGCGCGAGTCCCTGCATGTGTTCGCGCCGCTGGCCAACCGCCTGGGCATCTGGCAGATCAAATGGGAGATGGAAGACCTGGCCTTCCGCTTCCTCGAGCCAGACACCTACAAGCAGATCGCCCGCCTGCTCGATGAAAAACGCGCCGAGCGCGAGGGTTTCATGGAGGCCTTGCGAGCGCAGCTCGAGCGTGACCTGAACAGCGCCGGTATCGCGGCGCTGGTGCAGGGCCGGCCCAAACACATCTACAGCATCGTCAAGAAGATGCGTGGCAAGTCTCTGGACTTCGAGCAGGTCTTCGACATCCGCGCCCTGCGGGTGATTGCCGCCGATGTGAAGGGCTGTTATGCGGCGCTCGGTTTTGTGCATGCCAACTTCACGCCGGTGGAGGGGGAATTCGACGACTACATCGCCAAGCCCAAGTCCAACGGCTACCAGTCACTGCACACGGTGGTGCGCGACGCGCAGCAGCGCGCCGTCGAGATCCAGATCCGCACCCAGGCCATGCACGACCATGCCGAGCACGGGGTCGCTGCCCATTGGGCCTACAAGGAAGCTGGCGCCAAAGGTTATGGCGGCGTCTCGGCCAGCAGCGAGTACGACGCAAAAATCGCTGTGTTGCGCCAGTTGCTGGCCTGGGAGCGCGACCTGTCCGGACCGGCATCGGCGAAAGCGCGTGAGTCCCGGCAAGGCCTGTTCGAGGACCGCATCTATGTGCTGACGCCCGACGCGGCCGTGGTTGAGCTGCCCCAGGGCGCCACCGCGCTGGATTTTGCCTACAGCGTGCATACCAGCCTGGGCCATCGCTGCCGCGGCGCCAGGCTGGACGGCGCCATGGTGCCCCTGAACACGCCGCTGCAAAACGGCCAGACCGTCGAGGTCGTCACCGCCAAGGAGGGCGGTCCCTCGCGCGACTGGCTTAATCCCGAACTCGGCTTCCTGGCAAGCCACCGCGCCAAGTCCAAAGTGCGTGCCTGGTTCAATGCGCAGGCCATGGCGCAGACGGTGGCGCGCGGGCGCGAAGCGGTTGAAAAACTGCTGCAGCGCGAAGGCAAGACCGCGATGAAGCTCGAGGATGTGGCGACGCAGCTGGGCTTCAAGAGTGCCGAAGACCTGTTCGAGGTGGTCGGCAAGGACGAGTTGTCGCTGCGCACCATCGAAAACATGCTCAAGCCGCCGGAGCCGGCGCCGACGCAGGATGACTATGTGCTGGCCAAAAAAGCCAGGCCTGACAAGTCCGCTGGCGGCGGCAAGGGCGGGGTGCTGGTGGTGGGCATCGACTCGCTGCTCACCCAGCTTGCGAAATGCTGCAAGCCCGCGCCGCCCGATGCCATTCTCGGTTTTGTGACCAAGGGCAAGGGCGTGAGTATCCATCGCAGCGATTGCAGCAACTTCCGCAACATGGCAGCCGGTAGCCCGGACCGCGTTATCGAGGTCGAGTGGAGTCAGCCCAAGAACAGCAGTGGCTCTGTCTACCCGGTGGACGTCGCCATCGAGGCCTCGGATCGCCAGGGTTTGCTGCGCGATATTTCCGAGGTATTCGCCAGGGAAAAGATGAATGTGATCGGCGTACAGACGCAGTCGGTCAAGGACAACCGTGGCGGCACCGCATGGATGACCTTCACGGTGGAGGTGACCGAATCCGGCCGCCTGAACCAGGTGCTGGCGGTGGTGGCCGATGTGGCCGGTGTGCGTTCGGCGCGGCGGCGCTGAAAATCAGCCAAAAAATTGCCAGCTCGCCGAAGACAGTGTTTTGCCCTGCTACAATAACCAGGTCGAACAGTCCTTAGGCGCGTAGCTCAGCTGGTTAGAGCACCACCTTGACATGGTGGGGGTCGTTGGTTCGAGTCCAATCGCGCCTACCAAAATTCCCGAAGTTTCCCGATCACTGTGCTCTTCACAGTGCACACAGGGTAAACCAAGGGGATTGTTGGTATACATACTTCCTAGAATGCAAGCCAGACCTGCGCACCAGCACAGGCAGCCATCCCAGGAGTTCGCTCAGTGTCAAAAAGCAAGACCACCAGTTCGTCCAAAAACCAGGCCGCCGATCCGGGGCCGTCGCCCGGCAATGCCGCGGCAGGCAAGGGCAAGGTGGCCAAACCGCGCATCATCAAAAAGTACCCGAACCGCCGGCTCTACGACACGGACACCTCGACCTACATCACGCTGGCCGACGTCAAGCAACTGGTGATGGATACCGCCGATTTTGTGGTGCGTGATGCCAAGACCGGCGAGGATTTGACGCGCAGCATCATGCTGCAAATCATTCTCGAGGAGGAAACCGGCGGCGCGCCCATGTTCACCGAGGCGGTGCTGGGAAACATCATCCGCTTCTATGGAAACGCGATGCAAAGCTTCATGGGCAGCTACCTGGAAAAGAATGTGCAGTCCTTCATGGACCTGCAGGTCAAGATGAGCGAGCAATCCAAGGGGCTCACACCGGAGTTGTGGGCGCAGTTCATCAATGCGCAGTCGCCCATGATGCAGGGCATGATGGGCAGCTACGTCGAGCAGTCCAAAACCGTGTTCACCCAGATGCAGGAACAAATGCAAAAGCAGAGCGAGCAGATGCTGGCTGCGCTGGGCCTGAAGCGCTGACCCCGTCCTGAAGGTGCTTTGCGGAGCGGCCGGTGCCGGACAGCCGGCTCTGAGACAATAGCGGGATGAGTTCCGTTCTTTCCCCTGCACCCACCACCTCCCCGAACAAGGCCCCGCGCGTCGGCTTTGTCAGTCTCGGCTGCCCCAAGGCCCTGACCGATTCGGAGCTGATCCTCACGCAATTGAGCGCCGAGGGTTACCAGACGTCCAAGACCTTCGAGGGTGCTGACCTGGTGATTGTCAACACCTGCGGTTTCATCGACGATGCCGTCAAGGAGAGCCTGGACACCATCGGCGAGGCGCTGGCCGAAAACGGCCGGGTGATTGTCACCGGCTGCCTCGGCGCCAAGGCCGGCGATGGCGGCGGTAACCTGGTGCGTCAAATGCACCCCAGCGTGCTCGCCGTCACCGGACCGCATGCCACCCAGGAGGTGATGGATGCCGTGCACCTGAACCTGCCCAAGCCGCATGATCCGTTTGTGGACCTGGTGCCCAACGCCTTCGGCATTGCAGGCATCAAGCTGACGCCACGTCACTATGCCTACCTGAAGATCAGCGAAGGCTGCAACCACCGCTGCACCTTCTGCATCATTCCCTCGATGCGCGGCGACCTGGTGTCACGCCCCATCGGCGATGTGCTGGGCGAAGCCCGCGCGCTGTTCGAAGGCGGCGTCAGGGAACTGCTGGTGATCAGCCAGGACACCTCGGCCTATGGCGTGGACGTCAAGTACCGTACCGGCTTCTGGGACGGCAAGCCGGTCAAGACCCGCATGCTTGAACTGGTGCAGGCGCTGGGCGAGATTGCCGAGCCCTACGGCGCCTGGGTGCGGCTGCACTATGTGTACCCCTATCCCAGCGTGGACGAGATCATTCCGCTGATGGCCAGCGGCAAGGTGCTGCCTTACCTTGACGTGCCGCTGCAGCACAGCCATCCCGACGTGCTCAAACGCATGAAGCGGCCGGCCAGCGGCGAAAAAAACCTGGAGCGCATTGCGCGCTGGCGCGAGATGTGCCCCGAGATCGTGATCCGCAGCACCTTCATCGCCGGTTTCCCCGGCGAGACCGAGCAGGAGTTTGAGCACCTGCTCGACTTCATGCGCGAGGCGAAGATAGACCGCGCGGGTTGTTTTGCCTACAGCCCGGTGGACGGGGCCACCGCAAACCAGTTGCCCGGCATGCTGCCCACCGAGGTGCGGGAAGATCGCAGGGCGCGTTTCATGGCGGTGACCGAGGCGGTGTCCAGCCAGAAGCTGCAGCAGCGTGTGGGCGCGACCATGCAGGTGCTGGTGGATTCGGCGCCCGGCATGGGCAAAAAAGGCGGCATTGGCCGCAGTTATGCCGATGCGCCCGAGATCGATGGCGTGGTGAAGCTGTTGCCGCCCGAAAAAATCAGCAAGACGCTGAAGGTCGGCGAATTCACCCGGGCCCGGATTGTCGGTACCCAGGGCCACGACCTGGTGGCCGTGCCTGTCTGAGGTGACAGGCACTAGCGCTGCATGGACGCCCGGTGCAGCGGCGCTGCGTCAGCGCCGAAAAAACAAAAAGGCCACTGGGGTGGCAGTGGCCTTTGTTGATCCAGCTTTTGCTGGTTTTGATGTATCTGGTGCCCGGGAGAGAACTCGAATCTCCACATCTTGCGATACACGGACCTGAACCGTGCGCGTCTACCAATTCCGCCACCCGGGCACAGCCAGCAGTGTACCATTACAGAATCGATTTTTCGGGGTGGACTCCAAAAAATTTCATCCATGTGGCAGCTGTTTGGGCTGCCCCCACATGAAGCAGAAGCGGACCGGCATCCGGCGCGTTTTTTGCTGACTTTCGACAATCAACCATCTCAAGAAAAGAGATCACTTATCAAAACGACTACACAGAGTACCGGCCAGGGCGCCGGGCTGCTCGCAGAATTTGAAGGCACCGTATCGGGTCACCGTGACGGTCACGGCTTTGTCCAGCGTGATGACGGCGAGGCCGACATCTACCTGCCGCCCAACGAAATGCGCGCCGTGTTGCACAAGGACCGCGTCAAGGCGCGCATCGTGCGGCATGACCGCAAGAACCGTCCCGAAGGCCGTGTCACGGAAATCATCGAGCGCTCCTCCAACCCCATCATCGGCCGCCTGCTGCAGGAAAGCGGCGTGTGGCTGGTGGCACCGGAAGACAAGCGTTACGGCCAGGATGTGCTGATTCCCAAGGGCGCCACCGGCACCGCCAAGACCGGCCAGATCGTTGTGGTCCAGCTGACGGAGCCGCCGGCGCTGTTCGGCCAGCCGGTCGGGCGTGTCAAGGAAGTGCTTGGCGAGATCGACGACCCCGGCATGGAGATAGAAATCGCGGTGCGCAAGTACGGCGTGCCGCACGAGTTCAGCGAGGCGGCGCTGGCCCTCGCGCGCGCGCTGCCCGACGGGGTGCGTGCAGCGGACAAGAAGGGCCGCGTGGACCTGACCGACGTGCCGCTGGTGACTATCGACGGCGAGGACGCCCGCGATTTCGACGATGCGGTCTACTGCGAGCCGACCAAGGTCGGCCGCGGCAAGGGCTGGCGCCTGCTGGTGGCCATTGCCGATGTCAGCCATTATGTCGAGACCGGCAGCGCGATCGACGTCGATGCCTACGACCGGGCCACCAGCGTTTATTTTCCGCGCCGCGTGATTCCCATGCTGCCGGAAAAACTCTCCAACGGCCTGTGTTCACTCAACCCGAATGTCGAGCGCCTGTGCATGGTCTGCGACATGCTGGTCAATGCCAAGGGCGAGGTTCACGCCTACCAGTTTTACCCGGCCGTGATGTTCAGCCACGCGCGTTTCACCTACACCGAAGTCGCGGCCATTCTGGGCAACACGCGCGGCCCGGAGGCCTTGCAGCGCAAGGCCCTGGTGCCGCACCTGCTGGACCTGCACGATGTCTACCAGGCATTGCTCAAGGAACGCAGCGTGCGCGGGGCGGTGGATTTCGAAACCACGGAAACCCAGATCGTCTGTGATGACGCCGGCCGCATCGAAAAAATCGTGCCGCGCACGCGCAACGTCGCGCACCGGCTGATCGAGGAGTCCATGCTGGCGGCCAACGTGTGTTCGGCCGACTACATCTCGCAGAGCAAACACGTGGGCCTGTTCCGTGTGCACGAAGGCCCGACGCCCGAGAAAAAGGACTTGCTGCGCAACTACCTCAAGGCCATCGGCCTGGGGATGACCATCAGCGACGACCCCAGCCCCGGCGAGTTCCAGCAGATTGCGGTGGCGACCAAGGACCGGGCCGACGCGCAGCAAATCCATTCCATGTTGCTGCGCTCCATGCAGCAGGCGATTTACACGCCCATGAACAACGGCCATTTCGGCCTGGCTTACGAGGCTTACACCCACTTCACCAGCCCGATCCGGCGTTACCCCGACCTGCTGGTGCACCGCGTCATCAAGGCCATCCTGAACCAGACGACCTACCAGTTGCCGACCCTGCCGACCCCCGGTGAAGCCGAGGCCAAGCTGTCCAAGCGCCTGGCCTCGCGGGTCAGCGACCCGGCGCAAAAGCCGAAGAAATTCAGTGTGGACCAGCTGGCCTGGCTGGCCGCCGGCCTGCATTGCAGCGCCAACGAACGGCGGGCCGACGAAGCCAGCCGCGACGTCGAGGCCTGGCTCAAGTGCAAGTACATGCGCGAACACCTGGGCGAAGAATTCGGCGGTGTGGTCACCTCGGCAGCCGGCTTCGGCATCTTCGTGACGCTGGACGCCATGTATGTCGAAGGCCTGGTGCACATCACCGAGCTGGGTGGCGAGTACTTCAAGTTCGACGAGGCGCGCCAGGAGTTGCGCGGCGAACGCACCGGCATCCGTTACGCCATCGGCACGCGGGTGCGGGTGCAGGTCAGCCGGGTGGACCTGGACGGCCGCAAGATCGACTTCCGGCTGGTACGCGAAGGCGAGGAACTGCTGACCCGTGCCATGAAGGACAAGACCGGCGGGCGCGCCAGCGACCTGCCGGAGCAGGAGCGCGGATCGGCCCGGGGTGCGGGTGGCCCGCGTGGCGACAAACGTGCGGAAAAACGCGGTGACCCACGCGGCGACAAGCGCAGCGGGCAGGGCGCCGGCGGACGCGGCAGCCCGGCCGGCGGCAGCCGCGCGGCGGTCTCGCCGATCCAGGCGCTCAAGGCAGCCGTCAAGAAGTCGGCCGGTGGTGCCGGGCGCAAGTCCAGCAAGAAACCGAGGCGCTGACCGGCATGCTGATCCGTATCCTGTCCTTCCTGCTCGAGACGCTGTTTTTTGTGCTGATCGGTGCCGCCTTGCTGCGCGCCTGGATGAACTACCAGCGCATCAACATGCGCGCCCAGCCCGGCATCTTCGTGATGGCGGTGAGCGACTGGATCGTCAAGCCCCTGCGCCGTGTGCTGCCCACGGCGGTGGCGCAATCGCGCGTGGACTGGGCCAGCGTGCTGGCTGCCTTTGTGCTGGCGCTGTTGTCTGCCGTGCTCGGCGTGCTGCTGATTGGCATGTTGTCCGGTGGCCTGCGGGGCACGGATTTCGGCCCCATGCTGCTGCCGGCCTTGTTGCTGGGGGCGCTGAAGATGCTGCTGCGCGTGGCCCTGCAGGTGGCCTTTATCGCCGTGCTGGCATTTGCCATCATCTCCTGGGTGCAGCCCGGCTCGCCGATGTACGGCCTGCTGGGACGCCTGACCGAGCCCCTGCTGGCGCCCCTGCGCCGCATCATCCCGCAGATCGGCGGCGTCGACTTGTCAGCGCTGGTGCTGCTGCTCTTGCTGCAGATCGGCCTGATGGTTCTCGGCTAGCGCCGAAGCAGTCAACACCTGTCCCGGGTGGCTGACTGGCCAGGCGTCGGCCAACTGCCCATGCTGGAACACCGCGCTGCAGGCGGCATCAACAGCCGGTAGTCCGGCCGCCAGCGCCGCGCCCAGCATGCCAGCCAGCACATCGCCGGTGCCGGCCGTTGCCAGGCGCGCATTGCCGGTCGGGTTGATCAGCGGAACGGCATGGGGCGCCGCGATCACCGTGCCCGATCCCTTGAGCACCACCACACACTGAAACTGCGCAGCAAGACGTGTGGCCGCCGCCAGGCGGTCCGCCTGCACGGCGGCCGTGCTGCTGCCCATCAGGCGCGCCGCTTCCAGTGGGTGCGGACTCAGCAGCGTGCGCCAGCCGCGGGCCGCGCGGGCGCGCAGCAGGGCCTGCAAGGAGGTGTCGCTGGCCACGGCGTTGAGCCCATCGGCGTCGAGCACGAGGGCGGGCGCCCTCGACAGGATGCGCGGCAGCACCGCAGCGACGGCGTCGCCGCCGCCGCAACCGCAGACCACGACCTGGTGGGCCAGGTCCAGTGCGTCCGGGTTGCGAAACATCAGCTCGGGCTGTTGCGGGTCCACGCTCAGGCTGGGGCTGCCGAGCAGGGCGACAAACACCCGGCCGGCGCCGGCATGCAGGGCTGCACGGCCGGCCAGCAGCGCGGCCCCGGCCATGTGCGTGCTGCCCGCGGACTCGCCACCGACAACGGCCACGTCCCCGAAGCTGCCCTTGTGGCTGCTGTGGCGCGCCTGGCCCCGGCCGCCTGGGCCACAGCGATCCTGTCCCGCCAGCCAGGCGTCGGGTGACGTGCCATCGGGTGCCGGGATGCCCAGGTCGTCCCACCAGACCTGCCCGGCCAAATCCCGCCCGGCGGCGGTGAAGAGGCCCGGTTTCAGGGTCAAAAAACTCAAGCAGAATCGGGCGCCAGCCCTTGTGGGACCAGCGCTGGCAGCTATGGATTCAGGAGCAAAATCGGTTCCGGTGCCGGCATCCAGTCCGCTCGGGATGTCCAGCGCCAGCACCGGCGCGCTGCTGTTGCGCAGCAAGCCCATCCAGTCCGCCATACGAGCCGCTTCGGCACTGCTGTCGCCAGGCCGTGGCGTGGCGCCTATGCCCAGCAGGGCGTCGATGGCGAAATCGACCTCAGGCGGCGGCGCGTCGGCAAAAACAACCCCGGCGGCGCGCGCGCGCTGCAGCGAGGCCAGCGCGTCGGCGGGCAGCTTGCCCTCGCGTTCGCCCGCTTCGCCCGCTTCGCCCAGCCAGGTCACCGTGACGGTTTTGCCCCACTGGTGCAGGTGTCTGGCCGCTTCCAGGCCGTCGCCGCCGTTGTTGCCGGGCCCGCAGGCGATCCAGATCTGCTGCGCATGCGGCGCCAGCGCCAGCGCCAGACGCGCTGCGGCCAGCCCGGCGCGCTGCATCAGCGTGTGGGCTGGCAGCGCCGCGGCAGCTTGCTGCTCCAGCCGGCGCGTTGCTGCGACGCCGAACAGCGGCAGGGTGAGGGCGGTGGAGATCTGGTGCATGGCCCGATTGTGGCGCGGCTAGCGCCTGAGCCGGCCGACGTCGAAGCCGTCCATGGCGATCGCCGGCGTTTTGCCGCCGATCAGGTCGGCCACAGCCCGGGCGCTACCGCAGCTCAGGGCCCAGCCGCTGGAGCCATGGCCCAGGTTGAGCCACAGGCCGGGCAGGCCGCTGGCGCCGATGACAGGCGGGCCGTCCGGCAGCATGGGCCGCGCGCCCTTCCATTCCTGCACGCTGGCGCCGCTGCTGGAAGTGTGGGCTGCGCCCGGAAACCAGTCCTGTAGCACCTTGTACAGCGTCTGTACGGACGACGCGCGTTTTTTGTCTGGGTTGCCGCCGATCTCAGCGCTGCCGGCCACGCGCACGCGGTTGCCCAGTCGGGAAATCGCGACCTTGTAACCTTCGTCCATCAAGGCGCTGCGCGGCGCGTTGAGCGGCTCACGAACCGGTGCGCTGATCGAGTAGCCGTAGACCGCGGCCAGCGGGATGTGCAGCCCGAGCGGCCTGAGCAGCCGTGCCGACGCCAGGCCGGCACACAGCACCACCGCGTCGAAGCGGCGTGGCGTACTTTCGCCTGCTATCAAAAAAGTAGCTGGCTGCGCCCGTTCCACATGGGCTACCGCCTTGTTGAACTCGAAATTCACGCCGAGGCGCTGGGCCTCGGTTTTCAGCAGCAGCGCAAACTGCCGGCAGTTGGCGACCTCGTCATCGGGCAGGTGCACCGCGCCCAGCAAGGCCGTGTCCGGGTTCAGCGCCGGCTCGATCCTGCGCGCCTCGTCGCTGCCGACCTGCCGGAAGGCCACGCCGGCGTCGCGCAGCACCTGCAGGCCGGGCTCCACCATGCGGGCGTCGGCTTCGGCGCGCAGCAGCACCAGGTAGCCGGGGCTGCGGTCGTACTCGAGCTGCCGGTCGGCCGTGATCTGGTGCAGGCGCTCCCGGCTGTAGAAGGCCAGGCGCTGCAGCCGGGCGCGGTTGGCCAGATAGGTCTCCAGCTTGCAGGCGCGCCACCATTTCCACATCCACGCCAGCTCGCTGCCGGACAAGGGCAGGCCCAGCGTCACGGGCGCATGGCGGCTGAACAGGTGGCTGAGGACCTTGCGCGGCATGCCCGGACTGGCCCAAGGCGTGACATAGCCCGGTGCGACCACGCCGGCGTTGGCAAAACTGCCTTCTTCGGCGGCGGCGCCGCGGCGCTCGAACACCGTGACTTCATGGCCGTCCATGGCCAGTTCCCAGGCGGTGGTGATGCCGATGATGCCGGCGCCTATGACGGCGACCTTCATGGCGCGGTCCACGAAGGGGCGGAAAGTGGCGGAATCAGGCGAAAGTGCATGTTTTTGGGTCGAATTGGCAGTCGTCGCTTGCTGGACAAGCGCAGGCAGCTATCATTTTTATAGTGTGCAGGGTCGGGCGGGACACCTGGACGACGCCAGGGTGGCGCGGCGCGGTGACCCGTCGGGCGCTTGCGGGTGACAGGGATGTTATACTCAGCGGGTTGTGTGAAAGGCCGTCCGGCCCTTCGCGCAATAAATCGCAAATCAGCCATTCAAGGTGTTGCCCGCGGGACTTTTCAAAAGTGCTCTCCGGGTGATAAGCGCTGATTTTAGACACAACCTTTGGAGTATCTCTATGTCAACAAGCATGCGTGAAATGCTGGAAGCCGGCGTCCATTTCGGTCACCAAACCCGCTTCTGGAATCCCAAGATGGCCCCGTATATCTTCGGCCATCGCAACCGTATCCACATCATCAACCTCGAAAAATCGCTGCCGATGTTCGAGGAAGCGATGAAGTTCGCCAAGCAGCTGTCCGCCAACCGCGGCACCATCCTGATGGTCGGCACCAAGCGCCAGGCCCGCGAACTGGTTTCCGCCGAAGCCAAACGCGCCGGCGTGCCTTTTGTCGACCAGCGCTGGCTGGGCGGCATGCTGACCAACTTCAAGACGGTCAAGACCTCGATCAAGCGCCTGAAGGAAATGAAGGCCCAGCAGGAAGTCGGCCTCGACTCCCTGAGCAAGAAAGAGCAGCTGACCTTCAAGCGCGAAATGGAAAAGCTGGAAAAAGACATCGGCGGCATCCAGGACATGAATGCGCTGCCCGACGCGATTTTCGTGATCGACGTGGGCTTCCACAAGATCGCCATCCTCGAAGCCAAGAAGCTGGGCATCCCGCTTATCGGCGTGGTTGACTCCAACCATTCGCCCATCGGCATCGATTACGTGATTCCCGGCAACGACGACTCGTCCAAGGCCGTGGCCCTGTACGCGCGCGGCATCGCCGACGCCATCATCGAAGGCCGCGCCAGCGCCGGCAATGAAGTCGTCAAGATGGTTTCCGCCGAAAGCGCAGACGAATTCGTCGAAGTGGAAAACGCCGCTGCCTGATAGCCGCGGCCCTGCGCCTGACGCGAAAAAGGGGCTCGCGTAGCCCCTTTTTCACAGCCTTTGTCCAAAGGCACGTATTTATTTGAAGTCAACACGACACACGGAGAACCCAAGATGGCAATCACAGCAAGCATGGTCGCAGAACTGCGCGCAAAAACCGACGCCCCGATGATGGAGTGCAAAAAAGCACTGACCGAGGCCGAAGGCAACTTCGAAAAGGCCGAGGAAATCCTGCGCGTGAAGCTGGGCAACAAGGCCGGCAAGGCCGCCTCCCGCATCACCGCTGAAGGCGTGATCGCCTACCACAGCGAAGGCGGCATCGGCGCGCTGGTCGAGATCAACTGCGAGACCGATTTCGTCACCAAAAACGACAGCTTCCTGGCCTTCACCGATGCGGTCGCCAAGGGCATCGTCAACAACAACCCGGCTGACGTGGCTGCGATCGGCGCCATGCCTTTGAGCCTGGACGGTTTCGGCCCGACGGTGGAAGACGTGCGCAAGGGCCTGATCGGCAAGATCGGCGAGAACATGTCGGTGCGCCGTTTCCAGCGCTTCGAAAGCGGCAAGCTCGCGTCTTACCTGCACGGCACACGCATCGGCGTGGTGGTGGAGTTCGACGGCGACGAGACCGCCGCCAAGGATGTGGCCATGCATGTGGCTGCGATGAAGCCGGTGTCCCTGTCCAGCGACCAGGTGCCGGCCGAGCTGGTGGCGCGTGAGCGTTCCGTGGCGGCTGCCAAGGCCGCCGAAGATGCCGCCGTGGCCACGGCCGCCGGCAAGCCGGTTCAGTCGCCTGAAATTGTTGCCAAGCGTATCGAAGGTGGCGTGCAGAAATACCTCAAGGAAGTCAGCCTGCACAACCAGACCTTCGTGAAGAACGACAAGCAGACCGTCGAGCAGATGCTCAAGGAAAAAGGCACCACCGTGAAGTCCTTCACGCTGTACGTGGTGGGCGAGGGCATCGAGAAGAAGGTGGACGATTTCGCTGCCGAAGTGGCCGCCCAGGTGGCTGCTGCCAAGGGCTGATCAGCCCGAACTGACCCGGAAGGCCGCTAAACTAACGCCCATAAAAACGACAGGAACTTCCCTCATGCCAGCCTACAAGCGAATCTTGTTGAAACTTTCAGGCGAAGCCTTGATGGGGGACGATGCCTTCGGCATCAACCGCGCAACGATCGTGCGCATGGTTGAGGAAATCGCCGAAGTCACGCACCTGGGCGTGGAGGTCGCCGTCGTGATCGGCGGCGGCAATATTTTCCGCGGCGTGGCTGGCGGCTCGGTCGGCATGGACCGCGCCACCGCCGACTACATGGGCATGCTGGCCACCGTGATGAACGCGCTGGCCCTGGGCGACACCATGGACAAGGCCGGCCTGACGCCGCGCGTCATGTCCGCCATCGGCATCGAGCGCGTGGTCGAGCCTTATGTCCGCCCCAAGGCCCTGCAGTACCTCGAAGAGGGCAAGGTGGTGATTTTTGCGGCCGGCACCGGCAACCCTTTTTTCACCACCGACACTGCCGCCGCCCTGCGCGGCGCCGAGATCGGTGCTGAAATTGTGCTCAAGGCCACCAAGGTCGACGGTGTCTACAGCGCCGATCCGAAGAAGGATCCGTCGGCCACGCGTTACACCAACATCACCTTCGACGAGGCCATCGGCAAGAACCTGGAAGTCATGGACGCCACGGCTTTTGCGCTGTGCCGCGATCAGAAGCTGCCGATCAAGATTTTCAGCATCTTCAAGCATGGCGCGCTCAAGCGCGTGGTTCTGGGCGAAGATGAAGGCACCCTGGTGCACGTCTGAGCCCTTGTGGCCGCTGCGGGCCCCGCACAACTTTTGCAAAAACAAGATCGATCCGGAGATTCCATCATGAGCATTGTTGATATCAAGAGCAGCACCGAACAGAAAATGCAGCAGTCGCTGGAGTCCTTCAAACAGGCGCTGACCAAGATCCGCACCGGGCGGGCCAACCCCGGCCTGCTCGACACCGTCCAGGTGGACTACTACGGCGCCATGGTGCCGATCAGCCAGGTGGCCAACGTTTCGCTGCTCGACGCCCGCACCATCAGCGTGTCGCCGTGGGAAAAAGGCATGGGCGCCAAGATCGAAAAAGCCATTCGCGATTCCGACCTCGGCCTCAATCCCGCCACCCAGGGCGATTTGATCCGCGTGCCCATGCCGGCCATGACCGAGGAGCGCCGCAAGGAACTGACCAAGGTGGTGCGCGCCGAGGGCGAACACGCCAAGGTCGCGATCCGCAACCTGCGCCGCGACGCCAATGACGGCGTCAAGAAACTGGTCAAGGAAAAACTGGCCTCGGAAGACGACGAGCGCCGCGCGCATGAGGACGTACAGAAGTCCACCGACCGTTTCATCGCGGATGTCGACAAGCTCGTCGCCGCCAAGGAACAAGACATCATGGCGGTCTGATCAGCGCCCCGGCGTTGATTGCTGACATGGCCACCTCCAGTTCCCCCTCGGTTCCCCACCATGTCGCCATTGTCATGGACGGCAATGGGCGCTGGGCGACCAAGCGTTTCCTGCCGCGCGTGGCCGGCCACCAGCAGGGCGTGAGCGCCCTGAGCCGTTGTGTCAAGGCCTGCATGGCGCGCGGCATAGCCGTGCTGACCGTGTTTGCTTTTTCATCCGAAAACTGGAACCGTCCGGCCGAGGAAGTCTCGGGCTTGATGGAACTGCTCGCACTGTCGCTGGCGCGCGAGGTGCCCTCCCTCAAGGCCAATGGCGTGCAACTGCATTTTGTGGGCGAGCGCCAGCAGCTTTCCGACAAGGTCAGGGCCGGGCTGGAGCAGGCCGAGGCAGCGACGGCGGACAACCACCGGCTGGTGCTCAACGTGTGTTTCAACTACGGCGGACGCTGGGACATTGCCCAGGCTGCCCGCAAGCTGGCTGCCAGCGGCCAGGAGATCACCGAGATGGCGCTGGACCGCGCGCTGGCGCTGGCCCACGTACCCGACCCGGACCTGCTGATCCGCACCGGCGGTGAGCTGCGCATCAGCAACTTTTTGCTCTGGCAGGCCGCGTATTCCGAGCTGCATTTCTCGGACAAGCTCTGGCCCGATTTCGACGAGGCCGCGCTGGATGAAGCGATTGCTGTCTATGCCAGCCGTGAGCGGCGCTTCGGCAAGACCTCCGGCCAGCTGGTGACTGGCACCCAACCCTCTACCGAGAAAGCCGCCTGATGCTCAAGCAACGCGTGATCACCGCCATTGTGCTGCTGGCCATCCTGCTGCCGGCGCTTTTTTATCCGACACCCGTTCCGTTTTCGGTCCTCGCCGTGGTGCTGATTGCTGCGGGCGCCTGGGAGTGGGGGCGCCTGAACGGCTACAGTCCTATCGCTTCGTTGGTGGCCGGTTTCGCCTGTGTGGTGCTGTGCGCCATGTCCTGGGACCTCGGCATGCTCGATCAGCCGTTACCGCTGCTGTGGCGGCTGGCTGGCGCAGCCTGGGTGCTGGTCGGCGCCTGGCTGCTGCGCAGCGGCGTGGCTGGCTGGCCCCGCATTCCGCGCGTTGTACGCCTGGTGATGGGCATTCTTGCACTGTGGCTGGCCTGGCTGGCGGTGGCGCAGGCGCGTTTCATGGGCATCGAATTCCTGCTGTCCCTGCTGCTGCTGGTCTGGGTCGCCGATATCGGCGCCTACTTTGCCGGCAAAGGCTTGGGCGGGCGTTTCAGCAAGGGCAAGCTGGCGCCGGCCATCAGTCCGGGCAAGAGCTGGGAGGGTGTCTGGGGCGGCATGGTGGGCGTGCTGGTGCTTTGCATCGCCTGGGTGGCGCTGGACAACACCGGGCAGAGTCTTTACGCGCGGTTGGCCGCGCAATACGGCCTGCCGGTGACCCTGCTGGCCATGATTTTTCTCGCCGCCTTCAGCGTGGTCGGTGACCTGGTCGAGTCCCTGGTCAAGCGCAGTGCCGGCGCCAAGGATTCCAGCGGCCTGTTGCCCGGCCATGGCGGCGTACTGGACCGCGTCGATGCGCTGGTGCCGGTGCTCCCGCTGGCCCTGATGCTGGTGTCTGTCTGATATGGCCCCCACGCTTGTCGCTTCGCGTACCACGCTGCCCCCCGAGGGGGCCTTCGCGCCTTGGGGCGGCCCGGCGTCGCTCACCCCATGAATAAACAACGGGTTACCGTACTGGGCTCGACTGGCTCGGTCGGCGTCAACACCCTGGATGTGATCGCCGGCCATCCCGACCGTTTCGAGGTGTTTGCCCTCAGCGCGTCCACCCAGACCGACTTGATGCTGGCGCAATGCCAGCGCTTCCGGCCCCGTTATGCCGTGATGGCGAGCGCGCCGCATGCCCGTGACCTGGCTGAAAAATTGAAGGCAAATGGGCTTGAAACCAACGTCCTGATTGCGCAAGACGCTCTCGAAACCATAGCGTCCGACGAGCGCGTCGACAGCGTCATGGCGGCGATCGTGGGCGCAGCGGGCTTGGGCGCCTGCATGGCGGCCGCGCGTGCGGGCAAACGCCTGCTGCTGGCCAACAAGGAGGCCCTGGTGGTCGGCGGCGAGGTATTCATGCAGGCCGTGCGCGAGGGCGGCGCCCAGTTGCTGCCCATCGACAGCGAACACTCTGCGATTTTCCAGTCCCTGCCGGAAGACCCGGCCGCCTGGGCCGAGCGCATCGACAAGATCATCCTGACCGCCTCGGGCGGCCCGTTCCGCACCCGTGCGCCGGCCAGCCTGCGCGATGTCACGCCGGAAGAGGCCTGCGCCCACCCGAACTGGGTCATGGGGCGGAAAATTTCGGTGGATTCCGCCACCATGATGAACAAGGCGCTCGAAGTGATCGAGGCGCGTTACCTGTTCGGGCTGGCGCCAGCACAGATCGAGGTGGTGATCCACCCGCAGAGCATCATCCATTCGATGGTCCAGTACCGCGACACCTCGGTAGTGGCCCAGCTCGGCACGCCCGACATGCGGGTGCCGATTGCCTACGGCCTGGCCTGGCCCGGACGTATCAGCTCGGGCGCGCAGGCGCTCGACTTCCGGGCGCTGGCCACCATGACGTTCTCGGTGCCGGACGAGGCGCTGTTTCCCGGCTTGCCGCTGGCCTGGGAGGTGCTCCAGGCACCTGTGGGCACCACGGCGGTGCTCAATGCGGCCAATGAGGTGGCGGTCGCCGCCTTTCTCGAAAAACGGATACGCTTTGACCAGATTCATGCCGTGAACCGCGCGACGCTGGACGCTGTTTCTGCGCCCGGCATTGGCGGTATCGGGGATCTGCTGGCGCTGGACGAGCGGTCGCGCGCGGTAGCGACCGGCCTGGCCGCCAATCTGACCACCTGACCGGAGTATTGCCATGCTGACCTTGGTCGCTTTTGTTGTTGCGCTGGGCATCCTGATTGCCATCCACGAGTACGGCCACTACCGCGTGGCAGTGGCCTGCGGCGTCAAGGTGCTGAAGTTCTCGGTGGGGTTCGGCAAGCCGATCTACACCTGGCGCCTGAAGAACCGGCCGACCGAATTTTCCATCGGCATGTTGCCGCTGGGCGGTTACGTCAAGATGCTGGACGAGCGCGAGGGCCCCGTCGATCCGGCCGAGCGCCATCTGGCATTCAACAACCGTCCCCTGGGTGCACGCGCGGCGATTGTGGCGGCCGGCCCGGCCGCCAATCTGCTGCTGGCCATCGTGCTGTATGCCGTCGTCAACTGGGGCGGGATGCAGGAACCCCAACCGGTGCTGGCCAGTCCCGTGGCCGGCTCGATCGCCGAGCGCGCCGGCCTGCGCGGCGGTGAACGCGTGCAGCAGGCGGGCTTTGAAGGCGAAGCGCTGGAGGAAGTGCGCTCCTTCGAGGACTTGCGCTGGCGCCTGACCCGCGCGGCGCTGGGTGGGCGCGACGTCCAACTGCAGGTCACCGACGGCGTGGGTGACTCCACCGGCGGCAGTGCTGCGGCGACCCGCAGCGTGCTGTTGCCGCTGGGGCAGCTCAACGCGGCGGATGCCGACGCCCAGCTCTTCAGGAAAATTGGCATCCTCGGCCCCTGGACGCAGGCCGTGATTGGCGAGGTCATGCCTGGTGGTGCCGCGGAAAAAGCCGGCCTCCGCGCCGAGGACGTGGTGCAGCGCATCGGCGACCGGCGCATCGTCGACGGCCAGCAACTGCGCGAAACCATACGCAACGCCAAAGGTGCCCAGACCTGGCAGATCCTGCGGGGCGGGCAGGCCCTGCAACTGCAGGTGACGCCGGAGATACGCGAGGAGGGCGGACAGGCGATCGGCCGGATCAGCGCCTATGTGGGCACGCCGCCGGCCCTGGTGACAGTGCGTTACGGGCCGCTGGACGGCTTGTGGAACGGCGCGGTACGCACCTGGGAAGTGTCGGTGCTGACGCTGAAGATGATGGGCAAGATGCTGATCGGTGAGGCGTCCCTGAAAAACCTCAGCGGTCCCCTGACGATTGCCGACTATGCCGGCAAGTCGGCCAGCATAGGATGGAGCGCTTACCTGCTGTTTCTGGCGCTGATCAGCGTCAGCCTGGGCGTGCTCAATTTACTGCCGCTGCCGGTTCTGGACGGTGGGCACCTGATGTATTATCTTTGGGAGGCGATCACCGGCAAGAGCGTGTCTGACGCCTGGATGGACCGGTTGCAGCGCGGTGGCGTTGCCATCCTGCTGGGCATGATGTCTGTGGCCCTGTTTAACGATGTCACCCGGCTTTTGGGTTAATTCCATATTTTTCATGCAAAAACAAATCAAACGATTCAAGCTCCGCAGCGTCTCCGCGATGGTGGCCAGCTTTCTGATCGCGCAAGCCGCCTGGGCTGTGGACCCCTTCACGGTGCGCGACATTCGCGTCGAAGGACTGCAGCGTGTGGAGCCGGGAACCATTTTTGCGTCGCTGCCTTTTCGGGTGGGTGAGACCTACAACGACGACAAGGGGTCCAGTGCCATTCGCGCGCTGTTCGGGCTGGGCTTGTTCAAGGATGTGCGCCTGGAGGTCAGCGGCGACGTGCTGGTGGTGATTGTGGAAGAGCGGCCCACCGTGGCCGATGTGGACTTCGTCGGCACCAAGGAATTCGACAAGGAAGTGCTGAAGAAGGCGCTGCGCGACATAGGGCTGGCCGATGGCCGGCCTTTCGACAAGGCGCTGGCCGACCGGGCCGAGCAGGAGCTCAAGCGCCAGTACATCAACCGGAGCCTCTACGGTGCCGAAGTGCTGACCACGGTGACACCGATCGAGCGCAACCGCGTCAACGTCACCTTCAGCGTCATCGAGGGCGACATCGCCAAGATCAAGGAAATCCGCGTCGTTGGCAACAAGGCCTTCAGCGAATCTACCTTGCGTGGCCTGTTCGACCTGAACACGGGTGGCTGGCTCAGCTGGTACACCAAGTCCAACCAGTATTCCCGCGCCAAGCTCAATGCCGACATCGAGACCCTGCGTTCGTATTACCTGACCCGCGGTTACCTCGAATTCAAGGTCGACTCCACCCAGGTGGCCATTTCGCCGAACAAGCAGGATATTTCGGTGATCATCAACATTACCGAAGGTGAGCGGTTCACTGTTTCCGGCGTCAAACTTGAAGGCAATTTCCTGGAGCGCGAGGAAGAGTTCAAGTCGCTGGTCACCATTAAACCCGGCGATGCCTACAACGCAGACCTGGTGGCTCAAACCGTCAAGGCTTTTACCGAGTATTACGGCAGCTTTGGTTTCGCCTTTGCCAAGGTCGACGCCAAGCCCGAGATCGACCGGGCCAACAACCGCGTGGCCTTCGTGTTGCAAGGCGATCCCTCGCGCCGTGCCTATGTGCGGCGCGTCAACATCAGCGGCAACAACCGTACACGAGACGAAGTGGTGCGCCGCGAATTCCGCCAGTTCGAGGCGTCCTGGTACGACGGTGACAAGATCCGCCTGTCACGCGACCGCGTGGACCGCCTGGGCTACTTCACCGAGGTCAATATCGACACGCAGGAAGTACCCGGCACGCCCGATCAGGTCGACCTGAACATGGCGGTGGTTGAGAAGCCCACCGGCAACCTGCAACTGGGCGCGGGCTTTTCCAGTGCTGAAAAACTGTCTCTGATTTTTGGCTTCAAGCAGGAAAATGCCTTCGGTACGGGCAACTATCTGGGCCTGGAAGTCAACACCGGGAAATTCAATCGACAGTTTGTGTTGAGCACGGTGGACCCTTATTTCACCAAGGACGGTATTTCCCGGACCTTTGACCTCTATTCGCGGACCTCTCGGCCTTATGCCAGCCAGGGTGGCAATTACGCGCTCAAGACCACAGGTGGCAGTGTGCGTTTCGGTGTGCCTTTTAGTGAACTTGATACCGTGTATTTCGGGGCTGGACTGGAGCAAATCGATATTTCCGGGCCTGTCATTCCGACGGTTTATCAAAACTACATCAGAACCTTCGGCGCCAAGAGCAACTCTGTCCCCTTGACGGTGGGTTGGTCACGTGACGATCGCGACAGCGCCCTGGTCCCGAGCAAGGGCACCTTCCAGCGCGCATACGGCGACTGGGGTATTGCCGGGGATGCCCGTTTCCTGCGTGCCAACTACCAGGTCCAGAAGTACATTCCACTTAACCGGCAGTTCACCATCGCATTGAACGGCGAACTCGGCTGGGGCAAGGGATTGAACGGCCAGCCTTTCCCGGTGTTCAAGAACTCCTACTCGGGTGGCCTGGGTTCGGTGCGTGGTTTCGAGCCCGGTACCCTCGGGCCGATTGAGACCGACGGCACCCGCGTCGGCGGTCCCAAAAAGATCACGCTGAACGCCGAAATCCTGGCGCCTTTCCCGGGCGCTGGCAACGACCGGACCTTGCGCCTGTTCGGTTTTGTGGACGCAGGCCAGGTGTTTGGCGAAAATCAGAAATACAACCTGGGTGACCTGCGTACGTCGGTGGGTATCGGGATCAGCTGGATTTCCCCACTGGGTCCGCTGCGTCTGGCGATCGCCAATCCTCTGAGCAAGAAGCCAGAAGATAGAATCCAGAGATTGCAATTCCAGATTGGTACATCGTTCTAATGAAGCATTTCCCATCCAAGTTATTCCTAGCTGCCGCGATGGCACTGGTCACCTGCGTTGCGGGTGCGCAGGAGTTCAAGATCGGCATCGTCAACATTGACCGTATCTTCCGCGAGGCCAACAGCGCCAAGGCTGCACAGGTCAAGCTCGAGCAGGAATTCGGCCGGCGTGAAAAGGAGCTTGGCGATCTGGGTACCCAGCTCAAGGCGATGGCCGACAAGTTCGAGCGTGAAGCGCCGACCCTGTCGGAAAGCCAGCGCGCCACACGCCAGAAGCAGCTGGTCGACCAGGACAGGGACTTCCAGCGCAAGCGCCGCGAATTCCAGGAAGACCTCAACGCACGCAAGAACGAAGAACTGCAACAGGTCATCGAGCGTGCCAACAAGGTGGTCAAAACGGTTGCCGAGACTGAAAAATACGACCTGGTGCTGCAGGAAGCGGTGTACGCCAATCCCAAGCATGACATCACCGACAAGGTCATCAGGGCGCTTAACGCCGCCAAATAAGTGTTCATCGCAGGCCAGGCGTGACGCTCAGACTCGGGGACATCGTCGCGTCGCTGGCCGGTGAGTTCGAGGCCAGGCTGGTGGGTGACCCGGATGTCCTGATCCAGCGGCTCGCGCCACTCGAGTCGGCCGGTCCCGCCGAACTCAGCTTCCTCAGCCACATCAAATACCAGGGCCAGCTCGGCCAGTCCGCTGCCGCCTGCGTGGTGGTCGGCCCCCAGGCCGAACCAGCGGCGACATTGCGCGGCGCCTGTATCGTGGTTGGCGATCCCTACCTTTACTTCGCCCGCATCACCCAGCTCTGGAAAAAGCACCACCAGCTCGCCGACGCGGGCGGCATTCATCCCAGCGCCTTTGTTGATCCTTCGGCGCAGCTCGCCGGGGACGTGTCGGTCGGCGCATTTGCCTGTATCGGCGCGCACGCCGTGGTGGGCGCGGGCGCCCGCATTGGCGAACATGTTGTGCTCGGCCGCGAGGTTCGCGTCGGGGCCGGGACGCGGCTCGCGGCGCGCGTGACGGTTGCGGACGCTTGCACGATAGGCGAGCGCTGCATCGTCCATCCTGGCGCGGTGATCGGTGCCGATGGTTTTGGCTTTGCCCCGCATGACGGCGCCTGGGTAAAAATCGAGCAGCTTGGTGCGGTGCGGATCGGCAACGATGTCGAAATCGGTGCCAACACCTGCATAGACCGCGGCGCCCTGCAGGACACGGTGATCGAGGACGGCGTCAAGCTGGATAACCTGATCCAGATCGGCCACAACGTGCGCATCGGCCGGCACAGCGCGCTGGCGGGCTGCGTCGGCGTGGCGGGCAGCGCCTCCATAGGCGCGCACTGCACGGTGGGTGGGGGTGCGGTGGTGCTGGGGCATCTGAGCCTGGCCGACCACGTGCATGTGTCGGCGGCGTCGGTGGTCACGCGCTCCATCCGCAAGCCGGGGCATTACACCGGGCTGTTTCCCATCGACGACAATGCGAGCTGGGAAAAAAATGCTGCCACACTCAAACAGCTTCACGGATTGCGTGAACGCCTCAAGCTGCTGGAGCAAACCACAGTCACCGCTTCTCGAAAGAACCCAGAAAAATCATGATGGACATCCACCAAATCCTCAAGCAGTTGCCGCACCGCTACCCCTTCCTGCTGGTGGACCGGGTGCTCGAACTCGAAAAGGGCAAACGTATCAAGGCCCTCAAAAACGTTACCATGAACGAGCCGTTTTTTACCGGTCATTTTCCGCACCGGCCGGTGATGCCGGGCGTGCTGATGCTGGAAGCCATGGCGCAGGCCGCAGCCCTGCTGGCTTTCGACATGCAGGGCATCACGCCCGACGAGAAGACGGTGTATTACTTTGCCGGCATTGACGGCGCGCGTTTCAAGCGGCCGGTGGAGCCGGGCGACCAGCTGATCCTGGACGTGACGCTGGAGCGGCTCAAGGCCGGCGTGTTCAAGTTCAAGGGTGTGGCCCGCGTGGGCGACAACATGGCCTGCGAAGCCGAACTGATGTGCACCATGCGCACCATCGCCTGATCCAGCCGCTGAAAGTGTTTCCGTGACAGGCATTCATCCCACCGCGCTGGTCGACCCCGCGGCCCAGCTCGACAGCAGTGTCAGCGTCGGCCCCTACACCGTGATCGGCCCGCATGTCCGCATTGGTGCCGGCACGACGATTGGAGCGCATTGCGTGATCGAGGGCCACACCACGATAGGGCGCGACAACCGGATCTTCCAGTTCAACTCCCTGGGCGCGATTCCGCAGGACAAGAAGTATGCGGGCGAACCGTGTGAGCTGGTCATCGGCGACCGCAACACCGTGCGCGAATTCTGCACCTTCAACATCGGCTCGCCCGGCGACACCGGCGTCACGCGTGTCGGCAACGACAACTGGATCATGGCCTATGTGCACCTCGCGCATGACTGCGATGTCGGCAATCACACCATCTTCGCCAACAACTCGCAACTCGCCGGCCATGTGCATGTGGGCGACTGGGTGATCCTCGGCGGTTTCACTGTGGTGCACCAGTTCGTGCGGCTGGGCGCCCACAGCATGACGGCCATGTGTTCGCTGTTGTTTGCCGACCTGCCGCCCTTTGTCATGAGCCAGGGCCAGCCGGCGGCAGCCCGCTCCATGAATTTCGAAGGCCTGCGCCGCCGCGGCTTTTCCGCTGACCGGATCGCCGCCGTCAAGGGCATGCACAAGGCGCTGTACCGCGAGGACCTGACGCTGGAGCAGGCGAGGGCGCGTATTGCCACGTTGACGGCCCTGCATCCCGAGGCCGGGCCCGATGTGCAGATGATGCTGGGCTTCCTGGAAGGCACTTCGCCGCAGCGCGGCATCGTGCGTTAGACCCCATATGCCGGAAGCACCCAGCGCTCTGCCGGTCCGTGGAGTGGCTGGAACCCCCAACACTCCTTCGTTCGCCATGGTCGCCGGTGAAACCTCCGGCGACCTGCTGGCCGGACTGCTGCTGGACGGCTTTCGGGCGCGCTGGCCGGACCTGCGCGCCGGCGGCATAGGCGGCGTGCAAATGACCAGGCGAGGATTCGAGGCCTGGTGGCCCAGTGAAAAGCTGGCGGTGCGTGGTTATGTCGAGGTCCTGCGCCACTACCGCGAGATCGTCGGCATCCGCGCCCAACTCAGGCGAAAGCTGCTGGCCGACCGGCCCGACGTGTTCATCGGTGTCGATGCCCCCGATTTCAACCTCGATCTCGAAGCCGATCTCAAGGCGGCGGGCATCCGGACGGTCCATTTCGTCAGTCCTGCGGTCTGGGCCTGGCGCGCCGACCGGGTCGAGAAGATCCGCCGCAGCGTGGACCACGTGCTCTGCATTTTTCCTTTCGAACCGGCGCTGCTGGCGCAACACGGTATCGCGGCCACCTATGTGGGGCACCCGCTGGCCAATGTGATTCCCATGGTTCCCGACCAGGCTGCAGCGCGGCAGCAACTGGGCCTGCAAGCGGGCGAACGGGTGCTGGCCGTGTTGCCGGGCAGCCGCCGATCCGAAGTCGACTACCTCGCTCAACGCTTTTTTGAGGCTGCAGCCCTTGTCCGGCGTGCGCATCCAGCTATCAAAATCATAGTGCCCGCGGTGCCGGCCCTGCGTGCCCAGATCGAACAGGCCGCGCGGGCTGCAGGCATGCTGGCGCATGTGCAGATGGTGTCCGGCCAGTCCCACGCGGTGCTGGCCGCCTGCGATGTGACGGTGATTGCCAGCGGCACGGCCACGCTGGAAGCGGCGCTGTACAAACGCCCCATGGTGATCGCCTACAACATGAACTGGCTGTCCTGGCAGATCATGCGCCGCAAGAAGCTGCAGCCCTGGGTCGGCCTGCCCAACATCCTGTGCCGCGATTTTGTGGTGCCCGAATTGCTGCAGGACGCTGCCACACCGCAAGCCCTGGCTGCGGGCGTTTTGCAGTGGCTGGATGCGAAAATCGCCGCACCCGAAAAAATCCGCGTCATTGAACAACGATTTACAAAGCTGCACGAGGAATTGCGGCGCGATACCGCGAAAATAGCCACCGATGCGATCCAGAACATTCTTGCAGGCTGAACAAGGCATGCTTTCCTGGGACACGCCGGGCCTCTGGGCCGGTGTGGACGAGGCTGGACGCGGTCCGCTGGCCGGGCCGGTGGTGGCCGCGGCGGTGATTCTGGACGACCTGCAGCCGATCAAGGGCCTGGCCGACTCCAAGGTGCTGACCGCCTTGCGCCGCGAAAAACTCTACGACGAAATCCGTGCCAAGGCGCTGTGTTGCTCGATTGCCATGGCCACGGTGGAGGAAATCGACAGCCTCAACATCCTGCAGGCCACCATGCTGGCCATGCGGCGCGCGGTCGAGGGCCTGCGCCTGAAGCCGGTGAAGGTGCTGGTCGACGGCAACCGCCTGCCGACGCTGAGCATCCTCGCCGAGGCCGTCGTCAAGGGTGATGCCCGGATTCCAGCGATTTCTGCCGCTTCCATTCTCGCCAAGGTGCACCGCGACCGCTGGTGCGAGCAGTTCCACCTCGAGTACCCGCAGTACGGCTTTGCTGGCCACAAGGGTTACGGCACGGCCGAACACCTGGCTGCCCTGCGCAAACACGGTGCCTGCCCGCAGCACCGCCGCTCCTTCAGCCCGGTCGCCGAGGTCTTGCGTTGAGCGCCGGCGCGCCGGTTCTGGTCACGTCCCGCGACAATACCCTGCTCAAGGACTTGCGCAGGCTGTCGCAGGACAACACCGCCTACCGCAAGCAGGGCCGCGTCTGGCTCGAAGGTGACCACCTGTGCCGCGCGGCGCTCGCCCGCGGCCTGAAACCTGCAGTGGCGGTGTTTTGTGAATCATTCTGGCCCTTGGCGCCCGCCGAATGGGCGCAGGCAGCTATCAAAACCATAGTGATCCCGGACCTCCTGATGGCCGACATCAGCGGCCTGGAATCGCCCGCACGCATGGGTTTTGTGCTGGAACTGCCGGCGCCGGCGACCCTGGCGCCGGGCGCCGCTTCCTTGATCCTGGACCGGGTGCAGGATGCCGGCAACGTGGGCTCCATGCTGCGCAGTGCCGCGGCCTTTGGTTTCAGCCAGGTCCTGGCGCTCAAGGGAACGGCGGCACTGTGGTCGCCCAAGGTGTTGCGCGCCGGCATGGGCGCACATTTCGCGCTGCAGCTGATGGAAGGGCTGGCGCCGGAGGACCTCGAGGCGCTTTCGGTGCCTTTGTTGGTCACCAGTTCCCACCACGGGAGCTTGCTGCACCAGCAGGCGCTGCCCATGCCCTGCGCCTGGGCCATGGGCCATGAAGGGCAGGGCGTCAGCGACGCCTTGATGGACCGGGCCGGCCTGAAGGTGCGCATAGACCAGCCCGGCGGCGAGGAGTCGCTCAACGTGGCTGCCGCTGCGGCAATTTGCCTGTACGCGAGTTCGCTGGCTGTCACCCGGCGCTGACTGGCGCGCGCCGGTCTGCACAGGACCACATGCCATAAACGCATAAAGAGCGAGTGCATCCTCAAGCTATAATCAGTGGCTTTTCAAAACACAGTTTCGCCCAGCGCATACCAAGCCACCCCCCTCACAAAAGCAGCCCGCAAGAGTCTTACCGAGACGTTTCTTGTGCACGCTTGGGCGAACCGTAACCCATCCGGAGAACCCAGTGCTTTTGTCTCTACAGGGAAAATCAGGAAGAACCCCGCACGCCATCCTGGCGCTCGCAGACGGCACGGTCTTCCTCGGCAATTCCATCGGGGCCCCAGGCTCCACTGTCGGTGAGGTGGTGTTCAACACCGCAATGACCGGCTACCAGGAAATCCTGACCGACCCGAGTTATTGCCAGCAGATCGTCACGCTGACCTATCCCCACATCGGCAACTACGGCATCAATGCCGAAGACGTCGAGGCTGAAAAAGTCCACGCCGCCGGCCTGATCATCAAGGACCTGCCGCTCCTCGCTTCCAACTTCCGCATGGACATGACCCTGACCGAGTACCTGGTCAAGGAGAACACCGTGGCAATTGCCGGCATCGACACGCGCCAGCTGACCCGCCACCTGCGCAGCCAGGGTGCGCAAAACGGTTGCATCCTGGCGCTGGCTGAAGGCGAAGACATCACCCAGGCAGCCAAAGACAAGGCGATTGCAGCCGCGAAGGCCGCGCCCAGCATGGCCGGCCTGGACCTGGCCAAAGTGGTGTCGGTCAAGCAGACCTACGAGTGGACCCAGACCGAGTGGAAACTGGGCGCGGGGTACGGCGTGCAGATCACGCCGAAGTTCCACGTCGTGGCCTTTGACTACGGCGTCAAGAAAAACATCCTGCGCATGATGGCCGAACGCGGCGCGCGCATCACGGTGGTGCCGGCCCAGACGCCGGCGGCCGATGTGCTCAAGCTCAAACCCGACGGCATCTTCCTGGCCAACGGCCCCGGTGATCCGGAGCCCTGCGATTACGCGATCAGCGCCGTGCGCGAACTGATCGAAACCGGCATCCCGACCTTCGGCATCTGCCTGGGCCACCAGATCATGGCGCTGGCCAGCGGCGCGAAAACCTTCAAGATGAAGTTCGGCCACCACGGCGCGAATCACCCGGTGAAAGACCTCGACAACGGCCGCGTCAGCATCACCAGCCAGAACCACGGTTTTGCGGTCGATGAAAAAACCCTGCCGGCCAACTTGCGTCCCACCCACATCAGCCTGTTCGACGGCACGCTGCAGGGCCTGGCCCGCACCGACAAGCCGGCTTTCTGCTTCCAGGGCCACCCGGAAGCCTCGCCGGGCCCGCACGACATTTCGTATCTGTTTGACCGCTTCACGGCACTGATGGAGCAACACAAGAATGCCTAAACGCACAGACATCAAAAGCGTCCTCATCATTGGCGCCGGTCCCATCATCATTGGCCAGGCCTGCGAGTTCGACTACTCCGGCGTGCAGGCCTGCAAGGCGCTGCGTGAGGAAGGCTACAAGGTCATCCTGATCAACAGCAACCCGGCGACCATCATGACCGACCCGGCCACGGCCGACGTCACCTACATCGAGCCCATCACCTGGCAGACCGTCGAGAAAATCATCGCCAAAGAGCGCCCGGATGCGATCCTGCCGACCATGGGCGGCCAGACCGCGCTCAATTGCGCGCTGGACCTCTGGCACAACGGCGTGCTCGACAAGTACAAGGTCGAGCTGATTGGCGCCACGCCCGAGGCCATCGACAAGGCCGAGGATCGCCTGAAGTTCAAGGACGCGATGACCAAGATCGGCCTGGGTTCGGCGCGCTCGGGCATTGCCCACAGCATGGAAGAAGCCTGGACCGTGCAAAAGACACTGGGTTTCCCGACCGTGATCCGCCCCAGCTTCACGCTGGGCGGCACTGGCGGCGGCATTGCCTACAACTCGGAAGAGTTCGAAGTCATCTGCAAGCGTGGCCTGGAAGCCTCGCCGACCAACGAGCTGCTGATCGAGGAATCGCTGCTCGGCTGGAAAGAGTACGAGATGGAAGTCGTTCGCGACAAGGCCGACAACTGCATCATCGTCTGTTCCATTGAAAACCTGGACCCCATGGGTGTGCACACCGGGGACTCGATCACGGTGGCGCCGGCCCAGACCCTGACCGACAAGGAATACCAGATCCTGCGCAACGCCTCGCTGGCGGTGCTGCGCGAGATCGGTGTCGACACCGGCGGCTCCAATGTGCAGTTCTCGATCAACCCGGTCGATGGCCGCATGGTGGTGATCGAGATGAACCCGCGTGTGTCGCGTTCCTCGGCGCTGGCGTCCAAGGCCACCGGCTTCCCGATTGCCAAGGTCGCCGCCAAGCTGGCGGTGGGCTACACGCTCGACGAGCTGCGCAACGAAATCACCGGCGGTGCCACGCCCGCGAGTTTCGAGCCCAGCATCGACTACGTGGTGACCAAGATCCCGCGTTTTGCCTTCGAAAAATTCCCGGCGGCTGATTCGCGCCTGACCACGCAGATGAAGTCGGTCGGCGAGGTCATGGCCATGGGCCGCACCTTCCAGGAGTCTTTCCAGAAAGCCCTTCGCGGCCTGGAAGTCGGCGTGGACGGCATGAACGAAAAAACCCAGGACCGCGAGGTGCTCGAGAAAGAACTGGGCGCACCCGGCCCGGACCGCATCTGGTATGTGGGCGACGCCTTTGCCATGGGCATGAGCGTGGATGAAGTGTTTGCGCTGACGAAAATCGACCCCTGGTTCCTGGTGCAGATCGAGCAGATCGTCAAGATCGAGCTGGAGCTGGAAACCACCTCGCTGGATCAGCTGGACGCGGCGACGCTGCGCGCGCTGAAGCAAAAGGGGTTCTCCGACCGGCGCCTGGCCAAGCAGCTCAAGACCACGGACACGGCGATCCGGGAAAAACGCCGCGCCCTTGGCGTGCGCCCGGTCTACAAACGCGTGGACACCTGTGCCGCCGAGTTCGCCACCAACACCGCCTACATGTACTCGACCTATGAGGCCGAAGGCAGCGAGTGTGAAGCCGCGCCGACCGCCAACAAAAAAATCATGGTGCTGGGCGGCGGTCCCAACCGCATCGGCCAGGGCATCGAGTTCGACTACTGCTGTGTGCATGCCGCCCTCGCGATGCGCGAGGACGGTTACGAGACCATCATGGTCAACTGCAACCCCGAAACCGTGTCGACCGACTACGACACCTCGGACCGCCTGTACTTCGAGCCGCTGACGCTGGAAGACGTGCTGGAGATCGTCGACAAGGAAAAACCGCTGGGTGTGATCGTCCAGTACGGCGGCCAGACGCCCCTGAAGCTGGCGCTGGACCTCGAGAAAAACGGCGTGCCCATCATCGGCACCTCGCCCGACATGATCGACGCCGCCGAAGACCGGGAGCGCTTCCAGAAGCTGCTGCATGAGCTGAAGCTGCGCCAGCCGCCCAATGCCACGGCCCGCACCGAGCCCGAAGCGCTGGAAAAAGCCGCGGCGCTGGGGTATCCGCTGGTGGTGCGCCCCAGCTACGTGCTGGGTGGCCGCGCGATGGAAATCGTGCACGAACAGCGCGACCTCGAGCGTTACATGCGCGAGGCGGTCAAGGTCAGCCATGACTCGCCGGTGCTGCTGGACCGCTTCCTCAACGATGCCATCGAGTGTGATGTGGACTGCATCCGCGATCCGGACGGCGTGACCTTCATCGGCGGTGTCATGGAACACATCGAGCAGGCCGGCGTGCACAGCGGCGACTCGGCCTGTTCGTTGCCGCCGTATTCGCTGGGCGCGGAGACCATCACCGAGATCAAGCGCCAGACCGCGGCCATGGCCCAGGCCCTGAACGTCGTCGGCCTGATGAATGTGCAGTTCGCGATCCAGCATGTGGACGGCCAGGACGTGATTTACGTGCTGGAAGTGAACCCGCGCGCCTCCCGCACCGTGCCTTTCGTGAGCAAGGCCACCGGCATCCAGCTTGCCAAGGTGGCGGCGCGCTGCATGGTGGGACAGACCCTGGCGTCGCAGGGCATTGGCCAGGAAGTCACACCGCCGTATTTCAGCGTCAAGGAAGCCGTCTTCCCCTTCGTCAAGTTCCCCGGTGTGGACACCATCCTCGGCCCCGAGATGAAGTCCACCGGCGAGGTGATGGGGGTGGGCAAAACCTTTGGCGAGGCCTTCGTCAAGTCGCAGCTCGGCGCCGGCACCAAGCTGCCGACCTCGGGCAAGGTCTTCCTGACGGTCAAGAACAACGACAAGGAGCGTGCCGTGGACGTGGCACGTGCGCTGGCCGCACTTAAGTTCGAGCTGGTGGCGACCAAGGGCACGGCTGCCGCCATCACCGCGGCGGGCATCACCTGTGGCGTGGTCAACAAGGTCACCGAAGGCCGGCCGCACGTGGTGGACATGATCAAGAACAACGAGATTGCGCTGGTCATCAACACGGTGGAAGAGCGCCGCAACGCGATTGCCGATTCGCGTCAGATCCGCACCTCGGCGCTGCTGGCCCGGGTCACGACCTTCACCACCATCGCCGGCGCCGAAGCCGCGGTCGAGGGCATGAAGTACCTGGATAACCTGACCGTGCATTCGATCCAGGAACTGCACGCCCAGCTCGCCTGACTCGGGGCAAGTACCGAGCCCGCGCCAGCGCATTTGCATTAAACTGATATCAGCACAAACACGTTAAGACGCCGCCGCCAGGTGACTGGTGGCGGTTTCGCTTTTGGAGGACTCAAACCATGGCAACCATTCCGATTACAAAAAAGGGCGCAGAAAAGCTCAAGGCCGAACTGCACCAGCTCAAGACGGTGGAGCGCCCCCATGTGATCAACCTGATCTCGGAGGCGCGCGCCCAGGGCGACCTCAGCGAGAACGCCGAATACGACGCCGCCAAGGACAAGCAGGGCTTTGTCGAAGGCCGCATCCAGGAAATCGAAGGCAAGCTGTCGGCGGCGCAGGTCATCGATCCTTCCGAGGTCGATGCCGGCGGCAAGGTGGTGTTCGGCTCGACCATCGAGCTCGAGGACGAAGACACCGGCGACAAGGTGACCTACCAGATCGTCGGCGAGGACGAAGCCGACATCAAGCTGGGCCTGGTCAACATCAGCTCGCCGATCGCGCGGGCGCTGATCGGCAAGGACGAAGGCGATACCGCCGAGGTGCAGGCGCCGGGCGGCATCAAGCGTTACGAAATCATTGCGGTGATGTACATCTAGCCTTCCAGGCTGACACATGAAGCCACGCATCAGCATCCTGCTCGCTGCGCTGTGGTGGGGCAGCCTGAGTGCCCTGGGTTTTCTGGTGGTGCCGCTGTTGTTTGTGCACCTGCCGAGTCCGGCCGCGGCTGGCGCCATGGCGGCCAAACTGTTCACGGCCCAGACCTGGCTCAGCATTGCCTGCACCTTCTTCCTGCTGCTGTTTCTCAAGTCAAAGGAGGCTTCAGCCCCCACGCAGCAAGCGCAAGCCGCTATGAAATTTGTAGTAGCCGGGCTTTTTCTGGCGGTGCTGGTCGAGTTCGGCGTGTCGCCGCGCATCGTCAACGCACGCGCCGAGGGCGGCAATCTCAAGCTCTGGCATGGCCTGGGCACCCTCATGTATGTGGCCCAATGGCTGGCTGCCGGCTGGACCTTGTGGTGCCTGAGCCGGTTTCAGAAAGCGCCTGAAGCCGGCTGAAGCCAGTCGCCGGTAGTCAGCTGCGTTCAGCGGCTTCCAGGGTGTTGACCAGCAGCATGGTGATGGTCATGGGGCCGACGCCGCCCGGCACGGGTGTGATCCAGCCGGCCACTTGCTTCACCCCTTCAAAGTCCACGTCGCCGCACAGCTTGCCGGCCTCGTTGCGGTTCATGCCCACATCGATGACCACCGCGCCGGGCTTGACCATGTCGGCGGTCAGCACATTGCGTTTGCCGACCGCGGCGACCACCACATCGGCCTGCAGCGTCAGCGCCTTGAGGTCGCGGGTGCCGCTGTGGCAGATCGTGACCGTTGCATTTTTCTGCAGCAGCATCAGCGCCATGGGTTTTCCGACGATGTTGCTGCGGCCTATGACCACGGCGTGTTTGCCTTTCAGGTCGTAGCCAATGCTTTCGAGCATCTTCATGCAGCCATAGGGCGTGCAGGGCCAGAAGCCGGGCTGGCCCACCATCAGGGCGCCGGCGCTGGCGACATGGAAACCATCCACGTCTTTCTCGGGCGAAATCGCCTCGATCACCTTCTGGGCATCGATGTGCGCCGGCAGCGGCAGCTGTACCAGGATGCCGTGGATCGCCGGGTCGCGGTTCAGGGCATCCACCCGTGCCAGCAGATCGGCCTCGCTGAGCGTGGCGGGGTACTGCTCCAGCACCGAATGCAGACCGCTGTCCTGGCAGGCCTTGACCTTGTTGCGCACATACACCTGGCTGGCCGGGTTCTCGCCGACCAGCACCACGGCCAGACCGGGGACCACGCCGCGCGCGCGCAAGGCGGCGGCGCGCCGGGCGACGTCGCCACGCAGTTGTTGGGACAGGGCGTTGCCATCGATCAGTTGTGCAGTCATGGGTTTATCGCTTTGAAGTAAAAACGCCCGCTGGTCCTTGGACCACGGGCGCAAGCAGCTATCGAAACGATAGCGGCGGAAGAGGGGATTCAGGCCTTGGGTGCGCTCGAGCCCAGGGCGATTTTCAGCAGGTCAGCCACGGTGTTGGCATTGAGTTTTTCCATGATGTTGGCGCGGTGCGCCTCGACGGTCTTGATGCTGATGCCCAGGTCGTCGGCAATCTGCTTGTTCAGCCGGCCGGCCACGATGCGTTCGAGCACCTGGGCCTCGCGCGAGGTGAGCTTGGCCAGCAGGGCGTCGCGGCTGGCGGATTGCTGGTGTTCGCTGAAGGCTTCCTTGGCCTGGTCCAGCATGCGCTCGACCAGGCTGACCAGGGCGTCTTCCTGGAAAGGCTTCTGGATGAAGTCCATCGCGCCCTTTTTCATGGTGTCCACTGCCATCGGCACGTCGCCATGGCCGGTGATGAACACGATGGGCAGCGGCGACTTGCGTTCGACCAGGCGGTCCTGCAGTTCCAGGCCGGTCATGCCGCCCATGCGGATGTCCACGATCAGGCAGGCGACTTCACGCGCGTCGTAGCGGCTCAGAAAGGTTTCGGCAGAGTCGTAACAACGCACCCGGTAGTCCTTGCCTTCCAGCAGCCACTGCAGCGAGTCGCGCACGCCCTCGTCATCGTCGACGACATACACGGTGCCTTTTTTCGGAATCAAGCTCATGCCAAACCTTTTGCGTAACGGTATCAAACAGCTTGTCAGTGAACGCCGGCCGGCGGGGACGGCGTTTCTGTGGCAGCCAGGGCTGGGGAAAGCAGGGGAGTCACGGGGATCCAGAAGGTGAACCGGCAACCCACCACTTCGTCGCCATTGTAGAGGTTCTCCGCCTGCATCCGGCCCTGGTGCGACTCGACGATGCTGCGGCACAGCTTCAGGCCGATGCCCATGCCTTCGGCCTTGGTGGAGTAGAACGCTTCATAGAGCCGGCTCATGACTTCGGGCGACATGCCCTTGCCCGAATCCAGCACCGAAAACTCGATCACGTTCTGCTCGTTGTTGGTCTTGGGCACCACGCGCAACTCGACGCTGCGCCGCGCTGTCGGCCGCTTCGCCTGTGCGATCGATTCGGCGCCGTTTTTCATGAGGTTGATGAGCACCTGCTCGATCAGGATGGGATCGACCATCACTGGTGGCAGGCGCGCGGCAATGTAGTGGCTGAGCCGCACGTTGTGCCGGCGCAGCTCGATGTCGGCAAGTTCCATCGCATTGCTGACCATGGTGGCCACATCGGCCGAGCTGCGATTCGGCTCGCTGCGTTTGACGAAGGAGCGGATGCGCTGGATGATCTGGCCGGCGCGGTGCGCCTGTTTGGCGGTTTTTTCCAGCGCCACCAGCAGGTCCTCGTTGCTGATCTGCTGGCCCTTGATGCGCGACACCATGCCGTTGCAGTAGTTGTTGATGGCGGTCAGCGGCTGGTTCAATTCGTGCGCCACGCTGGACGCCATCTCGCCCATGGTGATCAGGCGGCTGGCCGACTGGGCGCGCTCGGCCTGCAGCGCTGCCTGCTCCTCGGCGTGGCGGCGTGGCGTGATGTCGGTGGCGATCACCATCTGTGCGAGCCGCCCGTCGACCCAGGTCAGGTAGCGCGACCTGACCTCCAGCCACTTGGCGAGTTCAGGAATGAAAATTTCCGCGTTTTCCGTCTGTGCCGTGGTCAGGGTATCGGTCGGAAAGCCCGCCAGCCCGTCGACGGCATCCAGCGTATCGTCGGTCGGCGCGACCGCGGGCACGCCGGCCTGGGCGATCAAATTCATGTGGCCGGCGACCTCGCCGCCGAACCAGGCACGGTACAGCTTGTTGGCAAACAGCAGTTCCTCGCTGCCCAGCGGCGCCACGGACACCGCAGCGTCCAGCCCTTCGAGCACGGTGGTGAAACGTTCGTAGGAGTTGGAGAGTTCCTCGCGGATGCGTTTGGGCTCGGTGATGTCGGTGACCGAGGTCATCCAGCCGGTCTGCTGGCCGCGCGGATCGATCAGCGGCGAGACATACATGCGGCCGTCGAAAATGGCGCCGCTTTTGCGCTTGATGCGCACCTCGAACCCGCCGGGCGCGGATCGGCCGTGCAGCTCGTCGTCCAGCCGCGCGGCGAGTGTTTCCCGGTCCTGGTCCGGCCAGTAGGGGAAGGGCGCGGTGCGGCCGACCAGTTCGCCCTCGCTCCAGCCGGTCATCTGGCAAAAGGCCGGGTTCACGTAGGTGATGCGGCCCTGCAGGTCCAGCGCACGCATGCCGGTCAGCATGGAGTTCTCCATGGCGCGGCGGAAGTTGGTCTCCGAGATCAGCGCTTCCTGGGCCTGCACCCGCCGCCGCGTGTGGCGCCAGGTGCCCAGCAACATCCAGACCGTGAGGCCGCTGAGCGCGCTGACCAGCCAGAAGAAGCCGCTGCCCACCACGCCCAGCGATGCGCGGTAACCCTGGGCCTTGAGCAGCAGGCCATTGCCGACCGGCGACACGGGAATCTCGTACTCCTGGGCTTCGTCCGACCACGGCAGCAGCTTGGCGGCGGTATTGCGTGGCGGCGGCAGATTGCCAGCCAGCAGCTTGCCCTGGTCGTCGAGCAAAGCCACGGCATATTTGGCCGTCACCTCGGTCGGCACGCCGAAACGCAGCAGGCCGTCCACCGCGTACTCGCCGAGGATCACGCCGCCGAACTTGCCCTGGTCATCCAGTGGCACCTGCAACTGCAGGGTGGGTCCGTTGTAACTCGCGTCATCCTTGCTGCTCAAGGGGCGCGAATACACCGGTTGCCGCAAATCGCGGGCGAGGCCGAAAGTGCCCTCGGTTTCGCCGTATTTGAGCTGGTCCCCCGAAACGCGTGCCTGCGCCAGGTTGGCGCTGGGGGAAACATAAGCCGCCCTGACCCTGCGGCGTGAATCCACCCAGGTCACGGCCAGCAGCTCCGGGTATTGGTTGACCAGCGACTCGGCCTGGGCAATAAATTCTTCCGTGTCCACGTCCTTGTTCGAGACGTCGCGGCCCAGGCGCATCAGTTGTTCCTGGCGTTCCAGCAGGCGCAGGCGCAGCCGCTGCTGGGCGTATTCGACATCGCGTTTCACAGCCTGCTGCTCGCGGTCGATTTCCTCGATGCGCAGGTAGGCGAAGGCAGCGATCACGGCCGCCAGAAACAGCATGACGGCCAGCAGCGGGCCGAGGGTGACAAACCGGTCCTGGCGGGTCGGCGATTGTTTGCGCCACCAGCGGCGCCAATGCGTCAGCGGCGCGGAGCCGGCAGGGCGGACGGGAGTGGCAGGAGTGGGCACGGTCATGGTGGGCTGTCAAGTTTAAGTGAGTTAAGCCCTGCGAACCGTGCCCCTACCGCGCGCACCGCCTGCCAGTGCGTGTTTTTGGGTTCATGCTGTCGCCGTGAAGCCAAAAAACCAGAGCATTTGTATTTCTTAATGTGAAATCAACTGGCGCTATTTGAAATTTCATAAATAGTGTGAGAAACTAGGGGCTTGAATCTAAATTGCGTTACAACGTGATGAAGACGCCACTCAACACAGGCTAGCGACCCTGGCCAACAGCAGGAGACAAAACCATGGCTGCAAATCCGGAACAGGCACGTGTGGACACTTTGGGCACAGCCGCGAATGACGCGTTGGACAAGGATGCACAGGAAACGCGGGAGTGGCTGGAAGCCCTGACCGCGGTGATCGAAAGTGAAGGCCCGGAGCGCGCCCACTTCCTGCTGGAGCAACTGCTCGAGCATGCCCGCCAGGGCAGCATCGACATGCCGTTTTCGGCCAACACCGGTTATGTCAACACCATCGAGGCGGACCAGGAAGAACGTTCCCCGGGCAACCTCGAGATCGAGCGCCGCCTGCGCGCCTACATGCGCTGGAACGCGATGGCCATGGTGGTCAAGGCGAACCGCCTGCATCCCGCGGACGGCGGCGACCTCGGCGGCCACATTGGCTCTTTCGCCTCGCTGGCCAGCCTGTTCGGCGCCGGCTTCAATCATTTCTGGCATGCCGAAAGTGAAAACCACGGCGGTGATTGCCTCTACATCCAGGGCCATGTGTCGCCCGGCGTCTATGCGCGTGCCTACCTCGAAGGCCGGCTGACCGAAGAGCAGTTGCTCAATTTCCGCCAGGAAGTCGATGGCAAGGGCCTGTCGAGTTATCCGCACCCCAAGCTGATGCCCGAGTTCTGGCAGTTCCCCACCGTCTCCATGGGCCTGGGCCCGCTGATGGCGATTTACCAGGCGCGTTTCCTCAAGTACCTGCATGCCCGCGGCATCGCCAACACCGAAAACCGCAAGGTCTGGGTGTTCTGCGGCGACGGCGAGATGGACGAGGTGGAATCGATGGGCGCGATTGGCCTGGCCGCGCGCGAAAAGCTCGACAACCTGGTGTTTGTCATCAACTGCAACCTGCAGCGCCTGGACGGCCCGGTGCGCGGCAACGGCAAGATCATCCAGGAACTGGAAGGCGACTTCCGCGGCGCCGGCTGGAACGTCATCAAGCTGATTTGGGGCAGCAGCTGGGACCCGCTGCTGGCGCGCGACAAGGACGGCGCGCTGCGCAAGATCATGATGGACACCGTCGACGGCGACTACCAGGCCATGAAGGCCAATGACGGCGCCTATGTGCGCAAGCATTTTTTCGGCAAGGACCCGAGGACGCTGGAGATGGTCGCCAAGATGAGCGACGAGGACATCTTCGAGTTGCGCCGCGGCGGCCACGATTCCCAGAAGGTGTACGCCGCCTTCCATGCCGCGGTGAATCACGTCGGCCAGCCGACCGTGCTGCTGATCAAGACCGTCAAGGGTTTTGGCATGGGCAAGATCGGCGAGGGCAAGAACAATGTTCACCAGACCAAGAAGCTGTCGGACGAAGACATCAAGGCCTTCCGCGACCGCTTCAACATCCCCATCCCGGACAGCCAGCTCGCTGACATTCCCTTCTACAAACCGGCCGACGACACCCCCGAGATGCAGTACCTGCACGAGCGCCGCAAGGCCCTGGGCGGCTACCTGCCGCACCGCCGTGTCAAGGCCGATGAAAGCTTCACCGTGCCGGCGCTGGAAACCTTCAAGTCGGTGATCGAGCCGACCGCCGAAGGCCGCGAGATCTCGACCACCCAGGCCTATGTGCGCTTCCTCACGCAATTGCTGCGCGACCAGGCGCTGGGTCCGCGTGTCGTGCCCATCCTGGTCGATGAGGCGCGCACCTTCGGCATGGAAGGCCTGTTCCGCCAGATCGGCATCTACAACCCGGACGGCCAGCAATACACCCCTGTCGACAAGGACCAGGTGATGTATTACAAGGAAGACAAAAAGGGCCAGATCCTGCAGGAAGGCATCAACGAGGCCGGCGGCATGAGCAGCTGGATTGCGGCGGCCACCTCGTACAGCACCAACAACCGGATCATGATCCCGTTCTACGTGTATTACTCGATGTTCGGCTTCCAGCGTGTCGGCGACCTGGCCTGGGCGGCCGGTGACATGCAGGCGCGGGGCTTCCTGCTGGGTGGCACCTCGGGCCGCACCACGCTCAACGGCGAAGGCTTGCAGCACGAGGACGGCCACAGCCACATCCTGGCCGGCACGATCCCGAACTGCATTTCCTACGACCCGACCTTTGCGCACGAGGTCGGCGTGATCCTGCACCACGGCCTCAAGCGCATGGTCGAGCGCCAGGACAACGTCTATTTCTACCTGACGCTGCTCAATGAAAACTATGCCATGCCCGGCCTGCAGCCCGGCACGGAAGAACAGATCATCAAGGGCATGTATTTGTGCAAGCAGGCGCCGGCCCTGGCAGCCAAGGCGCCGACGGTGCAGTTGCTGGGCAGCGGCACCATCCTGCGCGAAAGCATCGCCGCGCAGGAATTGCTCGAGAAGGACTGGGGTGTGGCCGCAGGCGTGTGGAGCTGCCCGAGCTTCAACGAACTGACGCGCGACGGCCAGGACGCCGACCGCTGGAACCTGCTGCATCCGGAAGATACGCCGCGTGTGCCTTTTGTGGCGCAGCAGCTGTCGGGCAGCGCCGGCCCGGTGGTCGCGTCCACCGACTACATGAAGGCTTACGCCGAGCAGATCCGTCCTTTCATCCCCAAGGGCCGGACCTACCGGGTGCTGGGCACCGACGGTTTCGGACGCAGCGACTTCCGCAGCAAGCTGCGCGAGCACTTCGAGATCAACCGCCACTACATCGTGGTTGCCGCGCTGAAGGCCCTCGCCGACGACGGCAGCGTGCCGGCGGCCAAAGTCTCCGAAGCCATCAAAAAATACGGCATCAACACCGACAAGATCAACCCGCTTTACGCCTGAGCACGGCGAACGGAGACAAGCACATGGCATTGGCAGACATCACCATTCCCGACATCGGCGACTTTGACGAGGTCACCGTCATCGAACTGCTGGTCAAACCCGGCGACACCATCCAGGCCGAGCAGAGCCTGCTCACGGTCGAGAGCGACAAGGCCTCGATGGAAATTCCGTCCAGCCAGGCCGGCGTCGTGAAGGAACTCAAGGTCAAGCTCGGCGACAAGGTGAAACAGGGCACGGTCGTGCTGGTGATTGAAACAGGCGGGGCCGCTGCCGCGCCAGCTCCGGTTTCAGAGACAAAACAGGCCGCAGCCCCCGCTGCGCCTGCGCAAGCAGCTACCAAATCAGTAGCAACGACCGCCGCTGCCGGCGCGTCGGTGGACATCCGTGTGCCTGACATCGGCGACTTCAAGGACGTGGTGGTGATCGAGGTGCTGGTCAAGGTCGGGGACACCGTCAAGGCCGAGCAATCGCTGGTGACGGTCGAGTCCGACAAGGCCTCGATGGAGATTCCGTCCAGCCAGGCCGGTGTTATCAAGGAGCTCAAGGTCAAGCTCGCCGACAAGATCAATGTGGGCGACGTGTTGCTGGTGCTCGAAGCGGCTGCGGGCGCGCCGGCGCAAGCTGCCGCGCCGGCCCCTGCGCCTGCACCAGCTGCTGCCGCAACGCCTGCGACCGCGAGTATTCCCGCTGCGGCGCCTGCACCCGCAGCCGCCTTGCCCGCGCATGAACCGGCCGCGCCCACCGGGCAGTTGCCGCATGCCTCGCCCTCGGTGCGCAAGTTCGCGCGCGAGCTCGGTGTGCCGCTGGCCGAAGTCAAGGGCAGCGGTCCCAAAGGCCGCATCACCCAGGACGACGTGCAAGCCTTCACCAAGTCGGTCATGGCTGGCGATGTGCGCACCCAGGCGCAGGCGGCCAAAGCGCCGGCAGCGGCAAGCGGCGGCGGTAGCGCCGGGCTGGACCTGCTGCCCTGGCCCAAGGTGGATTTCACCAAGTTCGGCCCGGTCGAGCGCAAGGACCTGCCGCGCATCAAGAAGATCAGCGGCGCCAACCTGCTGCGCAACTACGTGATGATTCCGCACGTCACCAACCACGACGATGCCGACATCACCGACCTGGAAGCCTTCCGGGTGTCCACCAACAAGGACAACGAAAAATCCGGCCTCAAGGTCACCATGCTGGCTTTCCTGATCAAGGCCAGCGTCGCGGCGCTGAAAAAATTTCCCGAGTTCAACAGCTCGCTGGACGGCGACCAGCTGGTCTACAAGCAGTACTACAACATCGGGTTTGCCGCCGACACGCCCAACGGCCTGATGGTGCCCGTGCTCAAGGATGCCGACAAGAAAGGCATCATGCAGATCTCGCAGGAGATGGGCGAACTCGCCAAAAAGGCACGCGACGGCAAGCTGACCCCGGCGGAGATGCAGGGCGCGAGCTTCACCATTTCCTCGCTGGGCGGCATTGGCGGGCGTTATTTCACGCCCCTCATCAATGCGCCGGAAGTCGCCATCCTCGGTGTCTCCAAGAGCCAGATGGAGCCGGTCTGGGATGGCAAGGCTTTCCAGCCACGCCTGATGCTGCCACTGTCGCTGGCCTGGGACCACCGCGTGATCGACGGCGCCGGCGCCGCGCGATTTAACGCCTATCTCGGCTCCATACTCGCTGACTTCCGCCGGGTCCTCCTGTGACGGCAGCGATGTGGCGCTGGACGGCATGAGCGCCGGCGGCGAATTCGACAAAAATTCCGCCCGCCCGGTGGAACTGTTCACGGTCAAGCGCAAGCAGCAAGCCGACCCCTTTAGCGGAGACAAGACATGGCAACGATAGACATCCAGATTCCAGATATCGGCGACTTCGACGAAGTGACCGTGATCGAGTTGCTGGTCAAGCCCGGCGACAGCATCCAGGCCGACCAGAGCCTGCTCACCGTCGAAAGCGACAAGGCCTCAATGGAGATTCCTTCCAGCCACGCCGGCGTCGTCAAAGAAATCAAGGTCAAGCTCGGCGACAAGGTCAAGCAGGGAACGGTGGTGTTGTCGCTGGAGGCCGAGGGCGCCGCTGCAGCCCCGGCTTCAGAGCCAAAACCTGCTCCAGCTCCCGCTGCAACTGCGCAAGCAGCTCCTGAAAAGATAGCAACTCCGGCTGTCGCGGCGACTGCTGCGGCGTCGTTCAGCGGCAGTGTCGATCTCGACTGCGACCTGCTGGTGCTAGGCGCCGGCCCCGGCGGTTATTCGGCGGCCTTCCGCGCCGCCGACCTCGGCCTCAAAGTCGTGCTGGTCGAGCGTTATGCCACCCTGGGCGGCGTCTGCCTGAATGTCGGCTGCATCCCGTCCAAGGCGCTGCTGCATGTGGCGGCCGTGATGGACGAGGTCAAACACTTCGAGTCGCTGGGCGTGACATTTGCCGAGCCGACGCTGGACATCAACAAGCTGCGCACCCACAAGGAAAAAGTCGTCGGCAAGCTGACCGGCGGCCTGGCCGCGATGGCCAAGATGCGCAAGGTCACCACCGTGCGCGGCATCGGCAGCTTTGTCGGCGCGAACCATCTGCAGGTCGACGAGACCAGCGGTGCCCAGGGTCAGGAAAAAACCGGCAAGCACCAGACCATTGCGTTCAAGAACTGCATCATCGCCGCCGGCTCGCAGGCCGTGCGCCTGCCTTTCATGCCGGATGATCCGCGCGTGGTGGACAGCACCGGCGCGCTGGCGCTCAAGGAAGTGCCCAAACGCATGCTGATCCTGGGCGGAGGCATCATCGGCCTGGAGATGGGCACGGTCTACAGCACGCTGGGCGCGCGCCTCGATGTGGTGGAGATGATGGACGGCCTGATGCAGGGTGCCGACCGCGACTTGGTCAAGGTCTGGCAGAAGATGAACGCGCCGCGTTTCGACAACATCATGCTCAAGACCAAAACCGTGGGCGCCAAGGCGACCCCCGCCGGTATCGAGGTGACGTTTGCTGCGGCCGAGGAGGGCGGCAGCGCGCCCGCACCGCAGACTTACGACCTGGTGCTGCAGGCCGTGGGCCGCACGCCCAACGGCAAGAAGCTGGGCGCGGAGAAAGCCGGCGTCAGCGTGACGGACCGCGGCTTCATCCCGGTGGACATCCAGATGCGCACCAACGTGCCACACATCTTCGCGATCGGTGACATCGTCGGCCAGCCCATGCTGGCGCACAAGGCGGTGCACGAGGCACACGTGGCGGCCGAAGTGATTGCCGGCGAGTTGCAGGGCAACAAGGAACTGGCCAGCGCCGCCTTCAATGCACGCGTGATTCCGAGCGTGGCCTACACCGACCCCGAAGTCGCATGGGTGGGGCTCACCGAAGACCAGGCCAAGGCGCAAGGCATCAAGGTCAAAAAAGGCCTGTTCCCCTGGACGGCCTCCGGCCGCGCGATCGCCAACGGTCGCGACGAAGGCTTCACCAAGCTGCTGTTCGACGACAGCCCGGAAGCGCATGGCCACGGCAAGATCCTGGGCGGCGGCATCGTCGGCACGCATGCCGGCGACATGATCGGCGAGATCGCCCTGGCGATCGAGATGGGCGCCGATGCGGTGGACATCGGCAAGACCATCCACCCGCACCCCACGCTGGGCGAAAGCATAGGCATGGCGGCGGAGGTGGCGCACGGCAGTTGTACGGATCTGCCACCGGCGCGCAAGTAGAGCGGGAGCCGAAGACCGGAACACCCGACGGACGGGTGCAAATCCGGCCTTTGCGGGGATGCGGGCGCCAGGCGCCGCGGTATTATTGTCGCCATGCCCAACATCAACGACCATGAATACAGCATTTTCAGCCAGAACGGCGAGGACGGCATCATTGCTTTCCTGACCAGTGGACTGAAAGAAAACCGCAAGCGTTTTATCGAGATCGGCACCGCAGACGGCGGCGAGAACAACAGCCTTTATCTGCTCAAGCTCGGCTGGACCGGGCTCGGCGTCGACGTCGACCCGGACAACATCAAGCGCTACATCGCCCGCATCACGCACAAGCCGTTTGCGCAGCGCCTGACCCTGGCGCGCATGAAGGTCGGCTGGGACAACTGCCAGTGGATTGTTGACGAATACGGCGACAAAACGCCGGATTTCTTTTCGCTCGACATCGACAGCGTGGATTACTACGTGGCCTACCGGATGTTGCAGCTGGGTTTTCGCCCCTCGGTCGTGTGCTGCGAATACAACGCCTTCCTCGGCAAGGGGCCGCTGACGGTGATGTACGAGGAAGACTTCTCGCGCAGGCGGCTGGATCCGCAGCGCGGCCTTTACTTTGGCGTTGCCGTCGGTGCATGGAAACACCTGTTCGCCCAGTACGGCTACAAATTCTGCGGCGTGGACACGGCGGGGGTCAACGTCTTTTTCTGCCTGCCGGAACGGTTTACGCCGGGCTTCCTGGACGATGTCACCGGTCCGGAGTTCGCTTACACGAACATTTTCGTCAACAAGTTTCGCGTGCCGGGGGAAGAACTCGAGCGCGAGTTGCTGGCGCGGCCGGACCTGGTGTTTGTCGACGTCACCGAGGAGAACGTCGAAGACATCGTCGCCGATTGCGACCTGCCGCCGGCGGACGGCCCGCAGGTGTTCACGCTAGCCCAGTCTGCTCCGGTTGAGACCCGGCCGGTGGCCAGCAACACTTCCGGCATTCCGGTTCCCCGCAAAATGCCGGTGGTGCATGCGGCCGCTACTTTCCATGCGGAAGGTTATGAGCGCTTTGGCAAGGAGTTCATCGAGTCCTTCCGGCGCCACTGGCCAAAAGAGACCAAGCTGTGGATTTTTGCCGAGGGCTGCCAACCCGAGGGCTGCGACCGGGTCATCGTGCGCGACCTGCATGAGGACGCACGCGACCTGGTCGAATTCAAGCAGCGGCACGCCGCCAACCCCGGTGCGCGCGGGCATTTCGGCGAGACCTACCAGTACATGCTGGACTCGGTCCGCTGGAGCCACCGGATTTTTGCGCTGCGCGAAGCGGCCTTGCGCAGCGATGCCGACATCCTGGTGAACATCGATGCGGACATCGTCTGCTTCCAGGACATGCCGATGGAGTTTCTTGCGACGCTGATGCCCGAAGATGCGGACATCGGCTTCATGCCGCGCAAGAACATCTACTCGGAATGCAGCTTCGTGCTCTACAACCTGAGGAATCCTGTGGTGCGCCAGTTCATCCTGGACCATACGGACTATTACACCCACGACAAGATTTTCACCCTGGCGCGATGGACCGACTGCCATGCCTTTGATTCGATGGTGGCTGCGCACCGCAAGGCTGCAGACCTGAAGTTCTACAACATCAATGAAGGCGTGCCGGATTCCATGCATCCCTTTGTCAATGGACCGCTTGGCCGTTACATGGATCACCTCAAGGGCGGGCGCAAGGACGAGGGGCGTTCCAGCGACAAGGACCTGGTGGTCGCGCGCACCGAGGCCTACTGGACCCAGGCGCGCAACGCCGGCGGATAGGGCCGGGGCCCGCCACCAGTTCACCATAAAAACGACCTGAAACCCTTTTCTGACAAGCGTGGGCAGCTATTGAATTGATAGCGCCTCAGGCGGCCGATGCGTTCAGGGTCGGACCCCCGGCGCTTCAAGGGGCATGCCCCTGGCGCGCGCCGCCAGATACAGCTCCAGCTCCACCAGTTCCTGCGCATCGTAAGCAAAGGGTTCCGCGCGCACCCCGCTCATGCAGCCGCGCAAGCGCCGCTGCAGCGAACCGGGTGCCTGCCACTCCAGGCGGTAGACCGGGTAGCCCGTGGGATGGGCTTGCGGGATCAGGCTGCTGCCGAGACGGCCGCCGGCATGGTTGTCGTGGCATTGCGCACACGACAGGTTGAGCTGGCCCAGGCGCTGCATGAAGCGCTGCTCACCGCGTTGCCGGAAAGGCGCGAGCCGTTCATCGGCCGGCGGCGCCAGCGGCAGGCCGCGCGACTGCAGGGCGACATATGCCTCCAGGCTGAGCAGTTCCTGGCTTTCGGCGCGAAACGGCGTTGCCTGCTGGTGGTGCTGGCGGCACTGGTTGATGCGTTGTCCCAGCGTCAGGGGGCGCGACAGCCGCTCGTCGAAGGCCGGGTAACGCGCCGCGGCGCCGCGCATGCTGCTTGCCGCTGCCGCGTGGCAGGCCACGCAGGCCTTGCCGCCCTGGCTGGCGGGTTGGCTCCACAGGCTTTCCCCTTCCTTGACCCACAACATCGCGGGATTGAGGGTGTCGTCCTTCTGCATGGCCTGGGTCGAGGGCCCCATGAACTCAAAGCCCGAGCGGCGCGGATCAGCGCCGGCCGGGGTTTGCGCCCAAGCACCAGCTGTGCTCACCAGAACCGCCAGCGCGAGCAGCAGGGCGCGTCCCGGCATCTTCATCCGGTGACGCGGAGGGTGATGGTTTCGCTGTGCGTAAACCCCTTGTCGCCTTCCCAGGTCAGTACCAGCGTGCCGCTTTCGGTGGCTACGGTGTGGAAAGCCAGATAGGGGTTGGCCGCGACGGCGGAAAACAATTCGGCGCTGAACACCAGTTCGCCGTTGTAGCGGCAGCTGACACGCTGGATGATGTCGCGCGGCAAAATTTTGCCGTCCGAGCCGGGCCGGAAGCCGGTTTCCATCGGATGGGCAATGGTGGTGCGGATCGCTATCACCTCGCCGCGTCTGGCGGTAGATGGCGCATTGATGAGGGTGCGAGCCATCAGGTGTCACCTTCGATGCAGGCGGCCAGTGTGACGATCACGTTAACCGTGTGCGACCAATAACTGCCATCGCTCAAATGCGCGACCGCCACCAGTTGCTGCGAGGTCGCGAGGCGAATTCGTGTGCTGACGCTGGCCTTGCCGGCGCGCGGGCCGAGGGTGAACTTGACCACCTCGCGCTGCGGATTCTTTTCGTTGAAGATGGCAATCGCCCTGACGTGGTCGCTGGCCGTCATCGGGCTGTCCACCGTCACGCTCAGCGGGACCACATTGCCGTTGTCCACCAGTTCGGCGATGTCCAGCCTGACCTTGCCGCGCTGCAACGGCGCGCCGCCGGTGTAGCCGGCCACCGCCGCCGCCAGTTCATCGCTGCTTGCGCTCGCCGGTGTGATCTGTACCCAGGCGCCCAGCGCCGCAGCCCCCTGCAGCACACGGCGCCGGCTGAGGTCGGGCGAAGTCACGGGGGAGGGTGGGAGACGGCGCATGGTCTGTGCTCAATCACGCAGGGTGCGCAGAAAGGCGACCACGTCTTCGATCTGCTGCGCTGCCAGCACCGGCCGGCCTTGCCAGGCGGCGCCCACGCGCTCCAGGCCCCCGACCTGGTAATAAGCCGGCATGAGGGTTTGCGGGTTCAGGCGCCTCGCATCGACCACGCGCAGGCGCAACTGGCCCTCGCTCCAGCGCGAACCGGCGCCGGCCAGGTCCGGCGCCAGGTTGCCCTGGAAACGCTCTTCGGGAAGCGGCCCGGCATGGCACAACAGGCACAGGCCGGTTTGCCGGCTTGCGACTATCGCGCGGCCGCGTGCGGCGTCACCGGGTACGCCGGTCAGCGAGTCGGGGATGGCGTCGCCCGCGACACGGAAAGCCGCTAGGCCGGCCGCTTGCTGGGCCTGGGATATGGCGGGCAGCATCGCAGCAGCCAGCGCCAGTGCCGACGCGCCAGCCCGTATCGTCATGCCTTGAGGCTGTGGTTCTTCAGCGGCAGTTCGCGGATGCGTTTGCCGGTCGCCGCAAAGACGGCGTTGAGCACGGCCGGCGCGGCCACCGCAATCGTCGGTTCACCCACGCCGCCCCAGAAGCCGCCCGAAGGCACGATGATGGTTTCCACAGCCGGCATGTGCTGCATCTGCACCACCGGGTAGGTGCTGAAGTTGTCCTGCTCCATGCGGCCGTCCTTTTGCGTGCATTCGCCGAACAGCGCGGCCGACAGGCCGTAGGCGAAAGAGCCCTCGACCTGCGCCTCGATCTGTTGCGGGTTCACGGCATAACCGGGATCGGTGGCCGCAACGATGCGGTGGATCTTCAGTGCACCGTCCTTGTCGACAGACACCTCGGCGCAGGCGGCGACATAACTGCCGAAACCCATGGTCTGCGCCAGGCCGCGGTAGACCTTCTGGCCGCGCACGTCCGGCGGCGGCACCTCCCAGCGCACGCGTTCGGCCACCGCGTTCAACACCGCCAGGTGTTTGGGATGGCTGGCCATCAGCTTGCGCCGCAGCGCCAGCGGGTCCTGCTTCGTCGCGGCGGCGATTTCGTCGAGAAAACACTCGAGGTAAATCGCGTTCTGGTTCAGGTTGACGCCGCGCCAGAACCCGGGTGGCACGCTCGGGTTGCGCATCGCGTGGTCGATCAGCAGGTTGGGGAAGCTGTAGCCGATGGAGGCTTCCGGTCCGGGGGCATTCAGGCCCTGGAACACCACCGGGTCCAGCCCGTTGCGGATATTTTGCGGAAACACGCCGGCGAGGATGGACTGGCCGGAGATGCGCATGTGCAGCGCCGTGATGTTGCCCTGCGCGTCCAGCCCGGCCTGCAGCTTGCACTGCGTGACCGGGTGATAAAGGCCATGCAGCATGTCTTCCTCGCGCGACCACAGCAGCTTGACCGGCACGCCCGGCATCTGTTTGGCGATGTCCACTGCCTGGCGTACCCAGTCGTGCACCGCGCCGCGCCGGCCGAAACCGCCGCCCAGGTGGATCTTGTAGACCTCGCACCTGGAGGCGGGCAGGCCGGCGGCTTCCGAGGTGGCGGCCAGCGCGGCTTCGCCATTCTGTGTGGGCGTCCAGACCTCGCAACGCTCGGGCGTCCAGCGCGCGGTGGCGTTCATGGGTTCCATGGTGGCGTGGTTCTGGTGTGGGTAGGCGTAAACGGCCTCGATGCGGCGCACGGCCGAGGCCAGCGCCGCTTTGGCATCGCCGTTCTGGTTGCCGACCACGGCATCGGGCGCATCCAGTCCGGCCTTGAGCATCTGCGCCACGCTGGCGCTCGAGTTGGCGACGTTCGGCCCGTAGTCCCATTCAATGGGCAGGGCATCGAGGGCGGTCTTGGCGCGCCACCAGGTATCTGCCACCACCGCCACGGCGCTGTCACCGACACGCACGACTTTCTTGACGCCCGGACGTTTTTCAATCGCTGCGGCATTGAAGCTTTTGAGCTTGCCGCCAAACACCGGGCAGTCCCTGATCGCTGCATTCAGCATGCCCGGCATGGTCAGGTCGGCCCCATAAATCTGGCGGCCGGTGACCTTGTCGATGGTGTCCAGCCGGGCCAGCCGCTTGCCGACAATTTTCCAGTCTTTGGGGTCCTTCAGCGTGACCTGGGCCGGCGCTGTGAGTTTGCCGGCCGCGATGGCGACTTTGCCGTAGGTCGTGCTGCGGCCGCTGGGCGTGTGGGTGATCACGCTGTTGGCCGCACGGCATTCGGAAACCGGCACCTTCCATTCCTCGGCCGCTGCCTGCACCAGCATCATGCGTGCCGTGGCACCCCCCTTGCGCACATAGTCGTGCGATTCGCGGATGCCGCGGCTGCCACCGGTCGAGAAATTGCCCCAGGCGCGATTACGCGCGAGGTTCTGGCCGGGTGTCGGGTACTCGGTCGTGACCCGGGCCCAGTCGCATTCGAGTTCCTCGGCCACCAGTTGCGCCAGCCCGGTCAGGCTGCCCTGGCCCATCTCGGAGCGCGCGATGCGGATGATCACCGTGTCATCGGGCTTGACCACCACCCATGCGTTGACTTCTGGCGCGTTACTGGCTTGCGCCTGTGCCTGCGCGTGGCTAGCCAGGGGAATGTGGAAGGCCACGACCAGGCCGGAGGCGGCAGAGGCACCGAGGAAACCCCGGCGGCTCAGTGTGCCCGTGCCGGAACCAGACGTGTCCGAAGAGGCAATCGTGTGCTGGCTCATGTCGTGCTCCCGTCGGTGTGCTGGATCGCCAGCGCGGCGCTTTTGGTGTTGCCGCCGGCTGCCACCACCTTGATGGCGGCACGCACGCGGTTGTAGGTTCCGCAACGGCAGATGTTGGTCATGGCCTGATCGATGTCGGCATCGGTCGGGTTGGGGGTGGTCCTGAGCAGCGCCACCGCCGTCATCACCATGCCACACTGGCAGTAGCCGCATTGAGGCACATCCAGCGCAGCCCAGGCTTTCTGTACGGGGTGCGAGCCGTCGCGCGAGAGCCCCTCGATCGTCACAATTTTCTGGTTGGCGTTGACGGTGGAAACCGGCCGCACGCAACTGCGTGTGACCACGCCGTCGATGTGCACGGCACAGGCGCCGCATTGGGCGATGCCGCAACCGTATTTGGTGCCGGTCAGCCCGAGCTGCTCCCGGATCACCCAGAGCAGCGGGGTGTCCCCCTCCGCCTCGAACTCCCTCACGCTGCCATTCACGTTGAGTTTTGCCATGCTTGTGCTCCTGATTTTTTCAAGGTGGCTGAACCGGTAAGCACGCTGATCGTAGCGCCCACCCCGCGCGAATGCGCCGGCCCGCTGCATACCTGAGTAAAGTCATGAGCTTGGGGAACAGGCCGGCGTGATGCGCCTGGGTAAACCCTTGGTCGGGAGCCGTCCACCCGTCGCCCCCGACCTGCCGGCGTGCAGGGCCGCCATGGCTTGCCCCGATCCTCCGATGCTGGCAACTCGCCCTGCGTTCAAGTGGCCAGGGCAAAAAAAATCGTGTCAAAAAAAACTATTTTTGGGTTGCCTGGTTGCGGCAAGTCCGCAGGCCAATCTTGCAGCGATAGATCAGAGGTAACACAAGCACGGCTGATCGTGCGGTTTCAGTAATGCAGAAGGCCCAAGCACTTAAACCGTAAGTGTGTATGTGTGACAGGCTCACCCATGGCCCCATTTTTTCCACGAGTTAAATCGTTCGCATTGACCATCTTGTAGCAAGTTTCACAATTGATTACCGTGTATTAGTTCACAAATTAGTCGCGGCTTTCGGGGTGATTTTTCTGGAAAACCTCGTTGTCGAATGGTTCAGGATGATGTGGGGTCGGCATGACGCAGATGGGTGGAAGAAGGGGTTCGCGGACGCTGAGCGCGGTGCGGGCCGGGCTGATCGGCCTGGCGGGCTGGAGTCTGGGCCTGATGGCGCTGGCGCAGGCCGTACCGCCCGCCACCGACCCGGGCCGATTGCGCGAACGTTTCGACATTCAGACCGCGCCCGATACGGACGCGGCCCCGCCGGCGCTTGACACGCAGCGGCCCCCGGGCTTGCCCGACTCGTTCAGGACCGTCCGTGTGACGCTGCAGCGCGTCCGGGTTGAAGGCTCCAGCGTGCTGCCTGCGGCCGTGCTGCAGTCGCGCACCGAGGCCTACACCGGACGCGAAATCGGCGGCAACGATATTCTTCAGCTGGCGTCGGAACTCACGGCGATGTACCGCAATGCGGGTTACATCCTGTCGCTGGTGCTGGTGCCGCCGCAGTCGCTGGCGGAAGGCACCCTGACGCTGCAGGTGGTGGAGGGCTACATCAACGCCGTGACGGTGCAGGCCGGTGAGGGCGTCAGTGCGACGGTCCGTGAGTCGCTGGCCCGCATCGGAGAACAGATCAAGGCATCGCGTCCGCTGGATGCGCTTGTGCTGGAGCGTTACCTGCTGATCGCCAATGACTTCCCGGGGCTTGAACTGCGCAGCATTCTTTCGCCATCCCGGGCCCAGGGCGCGGCCGACCTCACGCTGGTGGCCAGCATCAAAAGCGTGGAGGGCTTCGCGTCTGTCGACAACTACGGTTCGAAGTATCTGGGGCCCGGTCAAATCCTTGCCGGGGTGACGGGCAACCAGTTGCTCGGCGTGAACGACCAGTGGCGGGCGATTGCCGTGGGGACCGGCGACCGGGAGATGGCCTATGGGCAGCTGGCGTACAGCCAGGTGCTCAATACCGAAGGCCTCAAGCTGTCGGTGGCGGTCTCGCGCGCCCGGACGCAGCCCGGCGATGTGCTCAGGCCTTTCGATGTCAGGGGCGCGGCCGACACCACGTCCATCTCGGCGACTTACCCGCTGCTGCGCTCGCGCAATGAAAGCCTGGTTGCGCGTGTCACGTATGACCACGCGAATATCCGTACCGACATTCTGGGTGCCCGGGTGATCGACGACCGGATTCGCGCGCTGCGGCTGGGACTGAGCTGGCGCGTGCTGGACCGCCTGGACGGGCAGAACGTGCTCGAGCTGGACTTCAGCCAGGGCCTGGGTGGCACCGACGAAGGCGACCTGTTGAAAAGCCGGGCCGGCGCCAAGGGGGTGTTCAGCAAGCTGGGCTTCGACTATGAACGAGTCCAGTTTTTCAGCGCCAGTACCAGCCTGGCTTTCGGCATCGCCGGTCAGTGGGCCAACACCCCGCTGCTGTCATCGGAGCAGTACGCGCTCGGCGGCCGGCGGTATGGCCGCGCTTACGAGCCCGCAGATCTGGTGGGTGAACGCGCGCTGGCGGTGCGTATCGAGCCGCGTTATGCCGGCGTGCTCGACGTGCCGGGCCTGCGTTCTTACCAGACCTTTGGCTTTTATGACCTCGGCAAGGTGCGGCGGGTCGGTTCACTCGCTGCCGGTACTCCGGCCAGCCAGAGCCTGGCATCGGCGGGCGTCGGTGTCCGCCTGTTCCTGCAGAACAACGTGTCAGCCAGCGTGGAAGCCGCGTTGCCGCTGACCAAAACTGTCGCCAGCGAACGCAGCAGCCACAAGGACGTCCGCTTGTCCGGGTCCCTGATGCTGCGTTTCTGAGCCCCCTGTCAGCCGCCACGAATTGAGGTGCCCCATGAGAACTGAGCTTCACATCCCCGGTCCCCGATCCTGCCGACTACACAGCCGCCCCCGCTTCTTTGTGATGAAGGCCTTGCCGGCGGCGCTCGCACTGGCGTTTGTGCCGGCCGGCTGGGCCAACCCGATCAATGCCGGCGGCGCGGCCGGCTTGCCGCTGAACGGGGCGGTGGCAGCGGGTTCGGCCAGCGGCTCGGTCAGCGGCGACCAGCTCACCATCACCCAGACCACCGAGCGGGCCGTGATCGACTGGTCCTCGTTCCATATCGACGCCGGCAAGGCGGTGCATTTCGCGCAGCCGGCAAACGGGGCGGTGCTGAACCGCGTCAGTGCCGCCACCAACGCCTCGCAAATATCCGGTGCGCTGTCGGCAGACGGCATGGTGATGCTGATGAACCCGCACGGGGTGTTGTTCAACCAGGGCTCCAGCGTGAACGTCGGGGCCCTGATCGCCACCACCGGAACCATCGATGCCAACACCTTCACCCACACCAGCGCGCAGATCACGGGCGCGGCGGGCGGCGTCATCACCAACCATGGGAACATTGCCGCGACCGCGGGTGCCAGCGGCCTGGTGGCCCTGGTGGCCCCGTCGGTGATCAATCACGGCGTGATCACCGCCACCGGCGGCACCATCGCGCTGCTGGGCTCCACCGCAGCGACCCTCTCCCTGAACAGCGGGCTGTACGAGTTTGCGATCCCCGGCGCTGCGACCGGCAGCGAGGTCACGAATGCCGCAGGCGCCAGCCTGACCGGCAAAACCCTGCATCTGGGCGTGGGTGATGCCGCCAACCTGTTGTCCGGCGTGATCAACCTCGAGGGCATCCAGCAGGCCAGCAGCGCCATGGTGGTCAACGGCGACACCGTGGTGCTCAAGTCAGCCTTGCAGGCGCCGGGGGTCAGCGGCCATTCGAACACGGTGAACGTGTCCGGTGCAGCGCGTATCCAGGATGGCGTGAACATTGCAAGATCAGGAGGCGCCGTCAAGGTCGCAGCCGGCACCTACGTGCAGCCCGCGACCTTGAAGATCGACAAGAGCCTGACCCTGAGCGGCGCGGGGCAGGGTGCGACGACCATCGACGCGCAGGGTGTCACCAACTACGGTATCCACGTCACGGCCGATGATGTGACCCTGAAGGATTTCACGCTGTACGGCCCGAGCGCCAACGTGGCGGGCTCCTATGGCATCAAGGTGGCGCCGCCTTCCGGCGCCCCGTCGGCACGCCTGCAGGATTTTTCGATCCGCAATGTCACCATCCGCGGCTCCGGCCGGGCCGAACTGGACCTCAATGGCGTGGACGGCGCGCTGATTGACCAGGTGACGGCTGACGGCGCTCCGGTGGGCAACAACACCGGAACGACAGCGGGCGCCGGGATTCAGCTCACGGACAGTGCGAATGTCACGATCAGCAATTCCACCACCCGCAACAACCAATGGGGCGGTCTCGCCCTGTACCAGGCCAACCGGTATTACGACCAGCAGGTCGGCAACATCACGGTTGCGGCCAGCAACAGCTTCGGCGAGCGCAACGCGGTTTACCTGCAGGACGAGTCGGCCAGCCGCGACTTCGGCACGCTGAATATCGCCGGCTTCGACCATGCGGTGCGCAACAGCTCCTCCACCAACAGCAACCACCAGTACACCTGGCTGCAGGCCTCGCGGCAGAATGCGTTTGACTTTGCGGTGAACCTCGGCGCCCCGGCCTCGAGTTATGTCCAGGGCTGGAACGGCGCCGTCACCACCCAGAATTTCCAGGTCGGCACCGGCAACCTGCTGGGCGGCGGCTCCCAGGCCATGTCCATAGGCGCGGCGGTCGGTGCGGCCTCTGCGGGCGCGGCAGTGGATGTACATGCGGGCAGCTATGCGGAACAACTGGTGCTCAACAAGGCCGGGCTCACGCTGACCGGCCATGAAGGCGCCAAACTGGTGGTGCCGGACGCAACCGAGGTCAACGGCATTGCCATCACCGCCAACAACGTGACCGTCACCGGCATGGAGATCGCCGGACCTGCGACCAGCGCCTACCTCAACTACGCCTGGGGCAGCAACATCAGCCGCGGTATTGCCGTGGGCAATGGCATCACCGGCTTTACCATCAGCAACAACCACATCCATGACGTGCGCAACGGCATCCTGATCGACGGCCGCAATACCGGCAGCGTCACCGGTAACCGCATCGACAACACCAAGAGCGGGATTTCGGTCCAGTACACGGACGGCAGCGGCATCGCCATCTCCGGCAATACGCAGGGCGCCCGTGGCAACGAGTGGGGGCTGAACCTGCACCTGAACGGGCACATGGCCGGATCGACCATTGTGGCCAACAGCACGCCGATCTCTGCCGCCCCAACCCTCACGTGGCAGCAGGCCCTGCTCGACCTGAGCACGGCCAACGCCGGCTGGTCGGTGCAGGACCAAGCCTATACCTCGTCCAACCGCACCCATGTCAACGTGGCCACCGGCGGCTCGTCGAGCTCACAGGGCAGCGCATTGACACCCCTGAACACCGTCCAGGGCGGCATCAATGCGGTGGTCACGGGCGGCACGGTGAATGTCGGCGCAGGCACCTTCGCCGAAAATGTCAGTATCGGCAAGGCGCTGACACTGGACGGCGCGGGCAGCACGCAGACCATCATCAAGGCGCCATCGGCCGCCACCGGAAATGCGGTGTCCATCAATGCGTCGGACGTCACGCTGTCGGACCTGTCGATCAACGACTCCCTGTATGGGGTGCAGATGCAAGGCACTTCCCATAACGTGACGATTGACCGGGTGGCCTTCAACAACAACAAGTACGGCGTGCGCAATGGCACAACGGTCAAGGCAGACAACTTCCGCATGCTCAACAGCAGCATCACGGGCGGGGTGATTGGATTCCAGACTTACAACGGCTACGACGCAGGCGCCGGCCAGGCCTCCTTCAAAAATGCGCTTTTCGAAAACGTCACGGTGGACGATTCGACCTTCAAGGGTTTCTATTTTGAAGCGGCCGATAACCTCACGATGAGGAATGTCACCGTCACCAATGCCGGCAACATCGGCAACGACTCGCTCCAATACGGCGCGGGGATCGATGTCAACCTGAAATATGGCGCCTATGGTTCGCTGAACTTCGACAACGTGGTGGTCAGGAACTCGGGCGCGAGTTCAGGCAGCGCTACAGCCGCGGCAGTGGTGATCAAGACCCGCGGCATCGCCGGCGACAACAGCGACTACGCCCGCCTGCCGGCCAGCCTGCAAAGTGTCAACATCACCGGCGGCAGCATCGAGGGTGCCGGCCAGACCGGCATCCGTTTTGAGACCCTGAACAACGGCAGTGGCGGCCAGCCTGCCGTCACCATCAGCGGCACCCAGTTCAGGAACAACGCCGGCAAGGACATCGTGGTCGACAACACCTCGGTCGACGCCCGCGGCGCCGTCTTTGTGGGGGCGGCCGACGGCTTCGCCATCGAGGACCGCGTGACACACGCGCTTGATGCCGGCGGACGCGGACTGGTCACCTGGACCACCGGCAATGTCTACGTCACCCAGAACAGCGGCAGCATCCAGCGCGGCGTCGATGCGGCAGGCACCGGCGACACCGTGAATGTCGCCAACGCCAGCTTCGCCGAAAACGTCGCCGTCAATACCCGCCGCGACCTGGCCTTCAACAACACGCGGCTGCAGAGCCTGACGCTGGGCAGCGGCGCGGCAGGATCGGGCATAGGCGGCACGGTGACAGCCGAGGGCAGCGGCGGCTTCCTGTTCAATGCGCCGGTGAAGCTGCTGGCCGACACCACGCTGGCCACCGCCGGCGCCGACATCGCGCTCAACGGCGACGTCCAGAACGCCGGCAGTGTGGCGCGGGGCCTGCGGCTGCTCGCAGGCACGGGCGGCACGCGCGGCAACGTGCGCATGACGACGGGCGGCTCGGCGGCCGGCCCGCTCGGTTATTTCGACGTCAGCGCAAACGCCTTCAGCCTGGCCAGCACGCTGTGGGTCGGTGCCTACAAAATCGACGCGCTGGGCAACGTGACACTGAGCAGCCGCACCCTGCGCGCGCAGGACAGCAACGCTGCCAGCAGCCTGAACGCCGGCGGCGACGTCACGGGTTCCACCATCAGCCAGGGCAGCGTGGCGGTCGTCAGCGCCGGCGACATCCAGGCCAATATCGCCGGCACCGATGTGGTGGCCCAGGCCCAGGGCGCCATGGATGTGGTGGTGACGGCTTCGCAAACTGCCACGCTCACGGCCGAGACCATTGTTGCCAGCATCACGGCCACGGATGTGGTCGCGCAGTCCCAGGGCAACATGAATGTGGTGGTGGCCGCGTCCAGCACAGCCTCCCTGGGCGGTGGCTCGGTGGTTGCCGAGGTGACGGCGCCCGTGGTGGCCGTGGCTGCCGTCAACGACGCCCAGGTATCGGGCAGTGCCGGGCAAATCACGCTGGATGCGCCCAAGGGCAGCGTCAGCGGCAGCTTCGGCCAGGTCAGCAACACCGGCGGCGGGCTGGTCAACGTGAACGGCAAGCCCCAGACCAACCAGACCGTGTCCAGCAACGCCGAGAACAATCGTGTCGTTCCCGTCGGCGGCGTGCAGGAAAGCGGCGTCGAAGGCGGCGCGGTGCCGGTGGTTCCAGGGGGAGACCTCGCGCGCCAGGGCGGCTCCGACATCAGCCTGAGCGCACCGGAGGCGGCGGGTTCGGCCCTGGAGAGCGGCCGTTCGGTGGAACTGGACATGTCACCGCGCAAGCCGGGCAAGCAGAACAACAAAAAGGACAGCGACGAGAAAGAGCGGGGCGAATAAGCGGCTGCGGGGCGGCTGAACGCCGCCCGGTTCCGCCTTGCAGAACCGCGGGCGGCGCGCAAGTGCCCGTACAGGCGCCTGGCGGTGTTTTTCAGGGGCAAACCCGCTGGTGGTGCGTCGCTGCGGCGGCCCAGAATGGTTGTCAACTCTGGAGACAACCATGCCTGACACCCTTTCCGCGCGCACCTTGTCGCGCCGCCGTTTCACCCTCGCCGTCACGGCCGGCGCCGCCACCGTGGGTGCGCCGTTGCTGGCGCAGCCGGCCTGGCCGAACAAGCCGATCCGCATCATCGTGCCTTATACCCCCGGCGGTTTCACCGACCAGATGGCGCGGCTGGTGCAGGCGGGCCTGCAAAACCGGCTGCAGCAAACCGTCACCATCGACAACAAGCCCGGCGCCAACAGCATCATTGGCGTCGACCTGCTGGCCAAGTCACCGGCCGATGGCAGCACCTTCGCGGTGGTGATTGCCGCCTATGCAGCCAACACCACGCTGTATCCCCGGCTCCCCTACGACCCGCGCAAGGACCTGACCGGTGTGTCGCTGATGGGCGTCTCCCCGCTGCTGGCGGCCGTCAACAATGACGCACCGTTCAAAACCGCCAGGGAGATGATTGCCTACGCCCGCGCCAACCCGGGCAAGCTGAGCTTCGGCTCCTCCGGCAATGGGTCTGCCGCCCACCTGACCAGCGAACTGCTCAAGGCCATCACCAAAACCTATATGGTGCACATCCCCTACCGCGGTGCGGTACCGGCGTTGACCGATTTGATCGGCGGACAGATCCAGCTGTTTTTTGACGCGCCGACCGGGCTGATCAACCAGGGCAAGGCCGGCAAGGTCCGGCTGATCGGCGTGGCCAGCGACCGGCGCCTGCCGGCCGTGCCGGATGTGCCGACCTTCATCGAGCAGGGTTTCGCGGGCTTTACGGGCAGCACCTGGGCCGGCATGCTGGCGCCTGCCGCCACACCGAAAGAGATTGTCAAACGCATGTCGGACGAGGTCGGGCGCATCATCCGCAGCGACGACACACGCGCGCGGCTGGACGCCATGGGGACCTTTGGCGCCGGTGGCACGCCGGAAGAGTTTGATGCGTTTATTGCTGCTGAAACCAGCAAGTGGGCCCAGGTGATCCGCCAGGCCGGCGTCAAGGCCGATTGAAGCCTGTTGCGGGAACCCGCGGGAGCTGCTGCCTTATTCGCCCGACAGATTGGCAGGACGGGTGTCCTGCACACGGCGGGCGCCGTCGAAGCGGTGCGCCCAGTAGGCCACGCCCATGCTTTCGACACGGACCTGGGCGCCCGGCTTGGGCGCGTGGATGAATTTGCCGTCGCCGACATAAATGCCGACATGGCTGAAGGCCCGCCGCATGGTGTTGAAAAACACCAGGTCGCCAGGCTGCAGTTCGGCCCGGTCGATGTTCTGGGTGGCGGCGGCTTGCTGCTCGGCGCGGCGCGGCAGGATCAGGCCGACCGTCTGCTCATAGATGGCTTTGACAAAGCCGCTGCAATCCACGCCGGTTTCGGCTGAGTTGCCGCCGCGCCGGTAAGGTACGCCCAGAAAGCCCATGGCGTTGACAACCAGCTCGGACGCCTTGTTGCCGACCGACTGGCGCACCTGGTCGATCCGGTTCAGCAAACCCTTGTCGGCGAGGAATTTGTCCATGTCGTCACCGGAATGGCCTGGGCTGGCGTGCGCGCTGGCGGCAAGCAGGAGGCTGGTGACGAGGAGGGTAAATCGCATGGTCGCTAGAGTAATTGAAGGACATGTCCTACGTCAAGCTAAAGTTTTTTCTAGATTGCGATGTTAAGCCCTTGATTTGTAACGATATAAAACGAGGCCGTCCGTTTTCTGTTTCGGCGGGGTGCCGCCGGTGGCAAAGACCGCCAGGCCGGCAGGGCAAAGGCTTGATGGCATATTGCCTGTCTTTTCCGTCGCCATCGCCCAGTTCCGTCCTCCCTATGAAAGTGAGACCTAAATATGCCTTCAGTCCATACCAGACAAGCGCGAGCAGCTATGTTTTTGATAGCGTTTTCGGGGCTGGCCGCGGTCACGCAGGTGCAGGCCGAGGGTGTGCGCGCTGAGCCTGTGGCCAGCGGTTTGCAAAACCCCTGGGGCCTGGCTTTCCTGCCCCAGGGCCGGTTTCTGGTGACCGAGCGGCCGGGCCGGATGCGGGTGGTGGAAGCTGACGGAAAACTGGGGCCGGCCGTGGCTGGCCTGCCGGCGATTGACGCGGGCGGGCAGGGCGGCCTGCTCGACGTGGTGACCGACAGCGACTTTGCCGCCAACCGGCGCCTTTATTTTTGTTATTCCGAAGCTGCGCCTTCGGGCGGCAACAGCACGGCGCTGGCCAGTGCCACGCTGGCTGCCGACAACAGCCGGCTGGACAGCGTCAAGGTGATTTTCAGCCAGAAGCCCAAATTCTCCAGCAGCGCCCACTTCGGCTGCCGCATTGTCGAAGGGCAGGAGGATGGCAAAGCCGACGGCACGCTGTTCCTGACCCTGGGCGACCGTTATTCACGCATGCAGGATGCGCAAAAGCTCGACAACCACCACGGCAAGGTGGTGCGCATTTACAAGGACGGCAGCGTTCCGAAAGACAACCCCTTCGTAGGCCGGGCCGGCGCGTTGCCCGAGATCTGGAGTTACGGCCACCGCAACATGCAGGGTGCGGCACTGGCGCCCGATGGCAGCTACTGGACGCATGAACATGGGCCGCAAGGGGGCGACGAGATCAACCTGCCGCAGCCGGGCCGCAACTACGGCTGGCCGGTGATCACCTATGGTGAAAACTACGGCGGCGGCAAGATGGGGGAGGGCATCACCGCCAAAACCGGCATGGAGCAGCCGCAGCACTACTGGGTGCCGTCGATTGCGCCGTCCGGCATGGCCTTCCTGCGCAGCGAGCGTTACGGCAAGGCCTGGCAGGGCAACCTGTTTGTAGGCTCGCTGAAGTTCGGCTACCTCAAGCGTATCGAACTCGAGCAGCCGTTCCAGGGCAAGGTGCTGCGTGAACACAAGCTGATCGAGGGCGCCGGCCGCATCCGTGATGTGCGCCAGGGGCCGGACGGGCTGCTTTATGTGCTGACCGACAGCCCGCAGGGACGCCTGATCCGCCTGCAGCCGCAGTAAACAGCGCCAGGGGCCCCGGCCCCGCGTCGATAGAATGGCGGCTTTCCCCGACCAAGTGAGCCTGCGTGTCCGAACGATCTGAAGTCCTGCTGCAATACCTGCTGCCCAAACGGGCAATCACCGAATTCGGCCGGCATATCGCCTCCATGCGCGGCGGCGCCGTCACCACCGCCATCATCCGCTGGTTTGTCGGCAAATACGGCGTCAACATGGCCGAGGCGGCCAACCCGGATATCAGCAGCTACGCCAGCTTCAATGATTTTTTCACGCGGGCCCTCCAGCCCGGCGCGCGTCCGCTGGCCGCGGCCGACCTGATCTGCCCGGTGGACGGCGCCATCAGCCAGTTCGGCCCCATCGAAGGCGACCAGATCTTTCAGGCCAAGGGCCACCACTATTCGACGACGGCACTGGTCGGCGGCGACCGCGAACTGGCCGCGCGTTTTGACGGCGGCAGCTTCGCGACGATTTACCTCAGCCCCAGGGACTACCACCGCATCCACATGCCTGCGGACGGCCGGCTGGTGCGCATGATTTATGTGCCGGGTGAGCTGTTCTCGGTCAACCCGGCGACAGCGCGCGGCGTGCCCGGGCTGTTTGCACGCAACGAGCGCGTGGTGTGTGTGTTCGAGTCGGCGCGCGGACCGTTTGTGCTGGTGCTGGTGGGCGCCACCATCGTCGGCAGCATGGCCACGGTCTGGCACGGACTGGTGAACCCGCCCCGGACACGCGAGGTGCGCGACTGGTCTTATGACGCGCAGCAGGTGGTGTTGCGGCAGGGCGAGGAGATGGGGCGCTTCCTGCTCGGCTCCACGGTCGTGTTGCTGTTCCCCCAGGGCCCTTGCCGCTTCAACCCGGACTGGGCACCCGGCGCGGCGGTTCGCCTGGGCGAAGCCATGGCCAGCCTTTCAGGCTGAAGCCAGCTTGCCGGCATGCTATGGATTGCATAGCTGCCCACGCTCGCCGCATCAGGCGTGCAGCCGTTTTTTCTGCGCGGCCTGGCCGCGCTTCGGGCCGTGACCCGACCTACCTGATCTTCATCCATTTCCTACATGGGGGGTGCAAACCGCGTCCTAAGCTGATCCCCTGAACAGTGGTTGCACCGCATGTGGCGGTTCACGCTGGCCAACGGAGAGCCTGTGATCAAGACGTTTTTTTACCCTGCCGCCGTGGCTGACCGCAGCAGCCCGGCCCACCATGCCTGTGGCTGACAGGGGGCCGGCGTTCGACGCGGCACTCAAGACCCTGCTGCAGCATCTGCGCGAACAGGCCTACGAGTTCATCACAGTCACGCCCCTGAGCCATGCGCGGGTGCTGGCCAAGCGCGGCAGCAAGCCCGGCAACAGCCTGCGCGATGCGTTTGGCTGGTCCCTCCCGTTTCCCGCGCCGGCGCTGCCTGCCGAGCTGCTGGCCGTGTTGCTGCACACCGGCGTCATCCTGCGCGAGGGTGAGCTGTACCGCAGCCAGGTGCGTGTCTCCAGCTTCGACGGCGACCTGTTCGCACATTCCGCGTTTCCCACGACCGCCCGGGACGCCGTGTTTTTCGGCCCCGATACCTACCGCTTCCTGAACCTGATCCGCGACCACATGCCGGCAGCCTCTGCGGACGCGCCCTTGCGGGTGGCCGATGTGGGCTGCGGCAGCGGCGCCGGCGGCATCATGGCGGCGCGCCTGCGCGTGGGCGCGCAGGTCGTCCTCAATGACATCAACCCGCTGGCCCTCAGTTATGCCGGCATCAACGCAGCGGCCGCGGGGGTGGCGGTTGAGCTCGCGCCCGGCGATGCACTGTCGGCCATCTCCGGCGACTTCGACGTCGTCCTGTCCAATCCGCCCTACCTCGAGGATGATGCCGCACGCGCCTACCGTCACGGTGGCGGCGACCTGGGGCGAGCGCTGAGCGTCAGGATTGGCGCCCAGGCCGTGCAGCGCCTGTCGCCGGGCGGCCGGCTCATCCTGTACACCGGCGTCGCCATCGTGGACGGCGTCGATTTTTTCATCCGGGAGATGGAGCCCTTCCTCGGACAGGCGGGCTGCACCTACACCTACGCCGAAATCGACCCCGACGTGTTCGGGGAAGAACTCGAACGCCCGGTCTACCGGCATGCCGACCGCATTGCGGCGGTCGGACTGATTGCCGTGAAGGCCTGACACACCCTGAACCCCAACCCAAGGAGCCTTATGCACAAGTCATCAGATTCCCGCAAGGAAGTCAAAACCACCTACCAGTCCGGTGAAGCCGGTCCACAAGCCAAGCCCGCGCCCACCTCCGGCATCCAGGCCTGGCCGTTTGCGCCCGGCTCACAACTGGGCAAGCAGGTCGCCAGGCCCTGGACGCCCAAACCGTCTTACCGCTTCAACCAGCGCTGAGGCCTGCATGCCGGTTCATCCACGTTTGCTGCGGCCGGGCGTTCTGGTTGCATCTACACTGACGGCCACAGAAAGTTTTTATGCCGGCATCAGCCAAAAATGGCTCGGAACCAGGCGGGCAGCGCCCGCTGAAAGTCTTCATCGTCGAAGACAACGCGGTCCTGCGCAACATCATCGTGGACGCCCTGCGCGACATCCCGTCGGTGGATGTCCTGTTTTATGCGGACAACGAAGTGTCGGCAACCAACTGGCTGTCCTCCAATGACGGCGCCTGGGACCTGGCGGTGGTGGACCTGCACCTGCGGCAGGGCAGTGGCGTGGGCGCCTTGAACTGGTGCACCACGCGCCGGCCCAACCAGCGGGTGGTGGTGCTCAGCGGTGAACTCAATGAGGAGATGCGCCGCAAATGCCTGGCGCTGCGCGCCGACGCGGTGTTCGACAAGGGCACCGAGATGGGCCTTTTTCTCGGCTACTGCAAGGCACTGAGCGCTTCCCCGGAACGCGGCATCGCCTAAACTTCCGGCATGCGCCGCGGCGACAGCGGCGCCAGACCCACATGGAGACCGGAGCATGACTGTGTTATTTCGCGAGGAGTTGCTCGCCGCGGCGGAGCAGGCCGCTTTTCCCGCCGAAAAAACCCTGGACCCGCAGACCGGCCTGGAGTCGCTGGACCCGGCCGCGTCCGCGTCCATCACGCGGGTGTTCGAACTGTTCGGTGTCACCGGGCTGAGCCCCGATGACGAGGATTTCGACCGGGTGGTCAACACCACCTGCACCCTGGCCGTGGAGGTCGCCGCGCACGTGCAGGCGCTGGCCGAGGCGGGCGGCGCCCTGGACGCCCTGGACGAGGCTGCCGACTGGCATCCGGACTACCGCGCCTATGTGCTTGCGCTGTGGCAGGGCGATCGCGGCGCCATCGCCAGCGCCGCCGACCGGCTCCAGCTGGCCGCCGGCATCCCGAACGGCTCCCTGCCGCTGGACCAGGGACCCCTCGCCTGAGGGCGGGCTGGCGGCGCACGGCTATCATGGATTCATGACACCCGCTGATCGCCGGTCCTCTGCGCTTGCCTTGCTCAACCTGAGGGCGCGGGAATGGCTGGTGGGCTGGTGGCGCCTGATCTACCTGGGCGCGATGATCCTGGTGCTGGCGCTTTCCCCCTCGAGTTACGGCCGCCCGAACCGGCGTGTGCTGGCCGAACACATTTACCGCAACACGGCGCCCAACCTGCTCGGCTTCACGCTGATGTGCGCGCTGATCACGGTGGTCATCACGCGCATCGTGATTGTCACTGCCATCAGCTACGGGCTGTCGCAGTACGCGCTGCAGGTGGTGATCCGGGTGCTGGTGCTGGAGCTGATCCCGCTGACCGCGGCCATGTTCGTGGCCCTGCGTTCGGCGATTGCCAGCGGTGTGGAACTGTCGCAGTTGCGCAGCAGCGGCGCGCTGGAGGCGATGCAGCAGCGCGGCATGGACCCGGTGCGCCACGAGGTGCTGCCGCGTGTGACGGCGGGCATTTTCTCGACCATCACCCTGGCCGCGCTCAGTTGTGTGGTGGCGCTGGTGATGGCCTACCTCGCCGTGTACGGCTTCACGCTGGCGGGGGTGTCGGTCTACACGCGTTTGTTTGGCCAGGTGTTCAACCCGGAAGTCACGCTGATTTTCCTGCTCAAGACGCTGTTTTTCAGCCTGGCCGTCTCGCTGATCCCCATGGCCTCGGCCCTGTACGACTCCACCGAACTGCGCCTGCGCGCCAGCGCCGAGCTGCGCATGCTGGTGCGCATGTTCGCGGTCATCCTGCTGATCGAGGTCTTGTCCCTGGTCGGCAACTATTATTGACATCGCTGAACCCGTCATGAAAAAAACCGCACCATGAGCGATCCCCAGGACAACGCCCCGGACACCGCCAAGCCGCCGCCAGGCGCCGACGCGGTGGTGCAACTGCCGCCGGTGGCCAATCTCGAGTTCAAGGCGCTGCTGCTGCTGGTCTTCATGGCCACGCTGGTGATCGGCTCGGCGCTGTATGTGCTGTACGCGCGCGGCCTGTTCGAGCGCACGCAAAAACTGGTGCTGGTCTCGGAGGACTCCGAAGGCGTGGTGGTCGGCATGGACCTGACGTTTTCCGGTTTCCCGATAGGCCGCGTGCGCCGCATCGAGCTGGCCGAGGACGGCAAGGCCCGCATCATCATCGATGTGCCGACCCGCGATGCGCACTGGCTGCGCACCTCCAGCGTGTTCACGCTGGTGCGCGGCCTGGTCGGCTCCACCAACATCCGCGCCTACAGCGGCCTGCTCAAGGACCCGCCGCTGCCCGACGGCGCGGTGCGCGAGGTGCTGCGCGGCGACACCGGCGCCGAGATTCCCAAGCTGATTGCCGCCGCCAAGGAGTTGATCGAGAACCTCAACGGCCTCACGGGCAGTGAAGGCGCGGTGTCTGCCAGTCTGGGCAGTGTGCAGAAGCTGACCGAGCGGCTCAACGGTCCGGGTGGCGTGCTCGGCGTGTTGCTGGGCAACGAAGCCGAAGCCGAAAAGCTGATCGCCACGCTGGACCGCACCAATGCCTTGCTGACCAAGCTCGACGGGCTGGCTGCCAAGACCGATACCCAGGTCTTCGGCCCGCAGGGGGTCATGCCGGAGGCGCGTGCCACCGTGGTCCAGCTCAATGCGCTGCTTGGCGAGGCCAGAGGCAGCCTGAAAAAAGTCGACGCGGTGCTGGTCGAAGCCCAGGCCGTGGGCGCCAATGCCCGCGCCGCGACCGACGACCTCGGCAGCCTGCGCGGCGAGGTCGAGTCCAGCCTGCGCAAGATCGACAGCCTGATCAACGAGGTCAACCGCAAGTGGCCGTTCGCCCGCGACACGGAGATCAAGCTGCCATGAACATGTTGATCAAACCACTGGTCGGTGCGGCTGTGCTGGCGCTGGCCGCCTGCAGCAGCGGCCCGAAACCGGCCGACTGGGAGCTGGAAGCCAAAACCGCCAGCGAGCGCGCCATCACCGCCTGGATGGAAGGCAACACCCGGGTCGAAGCCGTGGAGTTCGGCCGTGCGCTCAGCGAAGTGGCCAGCACCGGCCGGGTGGACCTGGTGGCGCGCGTGGAACTGTTGCGCTGCGCCAGCCGCACCGCCAGCCTGGTGCTGGAGCCCTGTGCCGGCTTCGAGCGCCTGCGCGCCGACGCGCCGCCCGCCGAACGCGCCTACGCCGACTACCTGGCCGGGCGCCTGCAGCCGCAGGACCTGGCCTTGCTGCCTGCCAGCCAGCGTGCGGCTGCCGGCGGTGATGCGGGCGCGCTGAAGGCGATGACCGACCCGCTGTCGCAACTGGTGGCGGCCGCCGTGTTGTTCCAGCGCGGGCAGGCCAGCCCGGCCGTGCTGCAACTGGCGGTGGACACATCCTCGGCCCAGGGCTGGCGCCGTCCGCTGCTGGCCTGGCTGGGTGTGCAGGCGCAACTGGCCGACAAGGCCGGTGATGCGGAGCAGGCCGCGCGCCTGCGCCGCCGCATGGCGCTGGTGGAGCCGCCCAAGCTGGCCGCAGGATCGCGTCCTTGAGCGCATTGACCCGGGAGCCCGGGCGCTGGACCATTGCCATCGCCGGCCTGCTGTCACTGGCGACCGCCATGGGCATAGGCCGTTTCGCCTTCACGCCGCTGCTGCCCATGATGCTCAGCGACGGCGTGATCGACCTGCCGGCGGCCAGCTGGCTGGCCAGCGCCAATTATTTCGGTTACCTGGTCGGCGCCTTGCTCTGCACCTTCCAGCCCTGGATCTGGAAACGGTTTGCCTTTCTGCCCCAGGTCGCGGGCCCGACCTGGGTGCGCACCGGCCTGGTCGCCACCACCTTGCTGACACTGGGCATGGCGCTGCAGCTGCCGGCGGCCTGGCCCGTGCTGCGGTTTGCCGCAGGCGTGGCCAGCGCGCTGGTGTTTGTCTACACCTCGGGCTGGTGCCTGGCCCAGCTGGCGCGGCGCAACGCACCCATGATGGGCGGCGTGATTTACGCCGGACCCGGCGCCGGCATTGCGCTGAGCGGGCTGTTTGCCAGCGGCATGGTGGCGCTGCAGTGGCGCGCCGCGGCGGGCTGGCTGATTTTCGGCGGACTGGCGGCGCTGCTCACGGCTGTTGTCTGGCGCACCTTCCAGCAGCGCGACGGGCAGGGCGCGCCCGCTGCGGGCGCGCCGTCCACGCCGCAGCGTATGGACGCGCCGGCCGGACGCAAGCAGATGCTGTGGCTGGCCGGGGCCTACGGCCTGGCCGGTTTCGGCTACATCATCACCGCGACCTTTTTGCCGGTGATTGCACGCGCGGCCATGCCGGGTTCGGTCTGGATAGATTTTTTCTGGCCGATTTTTGGTGTCGGCGTGATCACCGGCGCGCTGCTGGCCACACGCATCCCCGCCAGCGGCGATTACCGCCACCTGCTGGCCGGCTGTTATGTTGTGCAGGCGCTGGGCATAGCTGCCAGCATCGTCAGCCCGACCCTGGCGGGGTTTGCCATCGGCAGCCTGTTGCTGGGCATCCCGTTCACGGCCATCACCTTTTTTGCGATGCAGGAAGTGCGGCGCCTGCGGCCGGCCGCGGTAGCCAGTTATATGGGCCTGCTGACGGCGATGTACGGCATCGGGCAGATCGCCGGCCCGCCCATGGCGGCGCTGCTGCTGCGGCACAGCCGCAGCGTCGGTGAGGGTTTCACGCTGTCGCTGGAGATCGCCGCCGCCAGCCTGGTCGCCGGCGCGCTGATGTACCTGTGGATGGTCAGCGCCTACCCGGTGGCGGGCCGGGCAAGCCGGCCGGCTTCCTCCCAACGCTAAACCAAATCAGCTTCCAGCCCATGGCTGGCAAGCGTGAACAGCTATCAAATCAGGAGCGGCCGGCGGGCGGGGTCATCAGCACCGGCCTGAGCAGTTGCGCCAGCTCCACGCCCTGGATCACGCGGATCTGGTGTTCGGCAGCGAAACTGCGGGCCTTGTCGGTGACCTCGCCAGTCGTCACGCAGATGCAACTGGCGGCGTCACGTGTGCTGCGCGCCGTTTCCAGGCCCTGCAACACCTCGAGGCCCAGGCGCGCGGCCTTCCAACGCTTGCTGCTGAGCAACACGCTGCGCCCGCTTTTGGTCAGCTCGAAGTCGGCGCCGGCCAGTTCCACCCGGCGCACCTCGAAACCGTCGCGCACCAGGGCCTGCTCCAGCGCCGCCGAAAATTCGCGCCAGGGCATGGCGTTGATCTGCGCCAGCGTGGCCTCCACATGGGCGGTGCTGGGTGCGCGCAGCTGGCGCCACAGCGTGATCATGGCAATCACCACAAACGGGAAGCCGCCCATGGCACCGAAAGGAAAGTACTGCGGCGGCAGCAGGGCCTTGGAGGCCAGCGCGATCACGGCGGCAATCGACAGGCTGATCCACCACGACGAGCGCAGCAGGATCGCGAACAGCGACTTTTCGGCCATTTTGAATTTCAAGGGATTCCTTTTCTGAAAAAGCAGCGCCGTTTGTATCACGCCCCGCAGCGGGCCGGCCGGCAACCCGCGCGGCAAGCTGGTATGCTTCAAAAATGATAGCTGCTTGCGCTTGTTTTTATTGGCCTGCAGCCCTTTTTTGTTCAGATTTGCAGGGGTAGGGGAGGCGATGAGTATCGAGCTGGAAGGCGCTGCGCGCCGGCGTGCCACGCTGGCGCTGGTGCTCGCGCTGGGGCTGGTGGTGATCTGGGGCGTCAATTTCTCGCTGCAGAAGTTCATCTTCGGCGTGGTCGGGCCGGGCGGCTTTCTGTTTGCGCGTTACCTGATCATGCCGGCCTGTGCGCTGGTCCTGCTGTTCTGGCGTTATGGCCGCCACTTTCCGGCGCTGTCGCGGCGTGAGTTCTGGGAGCTGGCCCGCCTGGGCGTCGCCGGGCACTTTCTGCATGTGGGCATGGTGACTTACGGCATCCACTGGTCCACCGCGTTTTCCAGCTCGCTGATCCTGGCCTGCGGCCCGATCTTCACGCTGCTGATCCTGCGCCTCATGGGGCTGGAGAGGCTGCACCGGGCCCAACTTGCCGGCGTGGCCGTGGCGTTTGCCGGTGTGCTGATTTTCCTGTCCGACAAACTGCTGGGCGGCCAGTGGCTGGCCACCGGCGGCGACCTGTTTTTGCTGGTCGCGGCGAGTTTTTTCTCCTACTACACGGTGGCCGCCAAGCCGCTGATCGAGCGCCACGGCGGCGTGCTGACCATGGCCTATGCCACGCTGCTGGGCAGCGTCCCGGTGCTGCTGTTCGCCGCGCCCGCGGGCCTGGCCGCGCCCTGGGGGGAAGCGTCGTGGCTGGTCTGGCTGGCCCTGGTCTGGTCGGTCACGGTGGCGGCTTTTCTGGGCTGGCTGCTGTGGGGCTGGGTCAATGTGGTGCGGGGTGTGGCGCGCACCGCGCCGCTGATGTACCTGATGCCGCCGGTGGCCGGCCTGGTGGCGTGGCTGTTTGCCGGCGAACAGTACACCGGCATCAAGTTGGCCGGTGCCGCGCTGACCCTGGTCGGCGTGGCGCTGGCGCAGTTCACCGGCCGGCGCCAGGCGCTGGCGCGCGCCGCGCCCGCTCCCGTCGACTGACCTTGCCGCGGGCAGGTCAAAGCGATTCGTCCATACTTGATGCCCGACCACCTGCGGGCCTGCCTGGCCGACTGCTTTCCATGATCAAACCGTCCCTCGACAAGAACAAACTCAAATTCCTGCTGCTCGAAGGCATCCATCCTTCCGCGATTGCCGTGCTGCGCGAGGCCGGTTACACCCAGATCGAGAGCCTGCCTGGGGCACTCGAAGGCGAGGAGCTCAAGGCCAAAATCGCCGATGCGCATTTTGTCGGCATCCGCTCGCGCACCCAGCTCACGGCCGAGGTGCTGGCCCACGCGCACAAGCTGGCCGCCGTCGGCTGTTTTTGCATAGGCACCAACCAGGTCGATCTGAACGCGGCGCGTGAGCGCGGCATCGCGGTGTTCAACGCGCCGTTTTCCAACACACGGTCAGTCGCAGAACTGGTGCTGGCCGAAGCGATACTGCTGCTGCGCGGTGTGCCCGAAAAAAGCGCGGCGGCGCACCGCGGCGGCTGGCTCAAGTCGGCCGACAACGCCTTCGAGATCCGCGGCAAGACCCTGGGCATCGTCGGTTACGGCTCCATTGGCACGCAGCTGTCGGTGCTGGCCGAAAACCTGGGCATGCAGGTGGTGTTTTTCGACGTGGTGACCAAGCTGCCGCTGGGCAACGCGCGGCAGGTCGGCAAGCTGCACGAACTGCTGGCGCAGTCCGACGTGGTGAGCCTGCACGTGCCCGAAACCCGGGCCACGCAGTGGATGATAGGCGCGGCGGAAATTGCCGCGATCAAGCCCGGTGCGGTGTTCATCAACGCCTCGCGCGGCACCGTGGTCGAGATTGAACCGCTGGCCGAAGCCCTGCGCAGCAAACGCCTGCTGGGCGCGGCGATCGACGTGTTCCCGGTCGAGCCGAAAAGCAACAAGGATGTCTTCGAGTCGCCGCTGCGCGGTCTCGACAACGTGATCCTGACCCCGCATGTGGGCGGCTCCACCATGGAGGCGCAGGCCAACATCGGCATCGAGGTGGCGGAAAAACTCGTCAAGTACAGCGACAACGGCACCTCGACCTCGTCGGTCAACTTTCCCGAAGTGGCGCTGCCGGCGCACCCCGGCAAACACCGGCTGCTGCATATTCACCGCAACGTGCCGGGCGTGCTGGCCGAGATCAACCAGGTGTTTGCCGGCAACGGCATCAACATCGCCTCGCAGTTCCTGCAGACCAACGAGGCCATCGGTTATGTGGTGATCGACATTGACGCCGCGCATTCGGACCTGGCGCTGGCCAAGCTGGCCCAGGTGACCGGCACCATCCGCAGCCGAGTGTTGTTCTAGCCGCTGGCCGCTATCAAATCAGGAGCTGCTGGCGCTTGCCGCCAAAGGGCTGCACCTTGATTCGATCAGGGTTTTGGAACCTTCAGCCCCAGCAGCCCGGCCAGCGCGGCGGTCTGCATGGCGCCTTCCTGGGTGACCAGGGCGCCGGTCTCGGCATGGTTGCCGATGATGGTCGGGATCGAGCCGAAGCCGAAACGTGTCAGCAGCTCGGTGTTTTTCGCGACGTCGGCCTTTTGTGCATCGATGCCGCTGGCGGCGCTGATGCCGCCGCCCTTGGCCGTCATCGAGGCCTCATGTTCGTCCATCGCCGCGACCGGGTCCTTCGCCGCCAGCAGGGTCGCGCCCTGCGCCGTGCTGGACGGGTTGAGGATGCCGACCGGGATCCAGACAAAACGCGCCTGCGACTTCAGCGGCTTGGCGGCTTCCCAGAGCGCCGTGCAATGCGGGCACTGGGCGTCGAAAAACACGTAAACGGTACGCGCGCTCATGGCCGAACCGACGCTGAAACCCTTGGCCTCCGCAGCCACGGCGGCCACCGATACCGGTGTGGCGGCGGCCGGCTTGGCCGCATCGGGCGCGTCCTTGCAGGCGGCCAGCAGCAGGCTGGCGGCGATCAGGGTGGCGGCAAGGATTCGGGGCAGTGGACGTGTCATGGAGGGACCGCAAGCAAAGGGTCAAGGATAGCGCAGCGCTACCTCCGCCACTGAGCATGGCTTTTCTGCAGGACAAAAAAAAGCCGCCGGGGGTCCGGCGGCCTAGTGGATGGCGCGGTCTGCGCGGGGCGGCTTAGTCAGCCCAGCCGGAGTGCTTCTCGCAGATCTTGTTGATGGTCTTGCCCTTGGCGCTTTCCGAGAAGGTGGCCAGGCCGCCCTTGAAGTCCTCCGGGGTTTCGTTCCACAGGCAGGTGCAGAAGGCCTGGGCGTTGGTCTGGCCCTTGACCTTGCTCGCTTCGTTGCCGCCTTCCCACTTCTTGTTGGAGGTCACCAGGCACTGGGCGTACTGCTTGTCGCCGGCGGGCACCTTGTTGTATTCGGTCTGGGCGAAGACCGGGGCGGTGGAAACAATCATGCAGGCCGCAGCCAGCGAAGCGAACAATTTGGTCATGGGATCCCTGTTATTTGAAGTTTTAAGATGTCGGTGACAGTATTGAAACAAAATGCAACCGACGCCCCAGTGTACGTGCGCTGCGGGTGTGCTGTCGCCCGCCGCGCGGGTTTTCTTTTGCACTGGGGGCCTCGGCAAATCACGGGCCGGCATTGACTTACCCCCGCCGTCTGTGGGCCACCCTGTGGATAAACATGTGAAAAAGCCACGAGAGGCTGGCCTGTCGTGGCTTGCGGCAGATTGCCTGCCAAATAAGCGCCGCCTGCTGCGGGCGGGTCGGGATCAGCCCTTGTTGGCCATGCCCAGGCGCTCGATGGTGGCTTTTTCGGCCTCAAAGGTCTCGCGCGCAAAACGCGTGTACTGCGAGGTGTTCATGTAGATCACCGACTGGTCGTATTTGTCGAAGGTGGCCAGCACGGCCGGATCGTTGAGGGTGCGGCGGAAAGCCTCGTGCAGGGTGGCCACCACGGCCGGGTCCATGCCCTTGGGGCCGCAGACGCCGAAGGGCGAGTCGGAAACGGTTTTGTAGCCCAGTTCGTCCAGCGTCGGCACGTTGGGCCAGCGCTTGGTGCGTTTGCTGCCGTAGGTCGCCAGCAGGCGCAGCCTGCCGGACTCGACGTGCGGGCCCCAGCCGGTGGCGTCGCTGGCGCCCATCACGTGGCCGCCCAGGATGGCCTGCATGTTGTCGGCATTGCCCTTGAAGGGCACATGGGTGAGCTTGATGCCGGCGCGTTGTGCAAACTCCTCGACCGCCAGGTGCGGGCTGGTGCCGGTGCCGGTAGACCCATAGGTGAACTTCTCGGGGTTGGCCTTGGCAAAAGCCACCAGGTCCTTGATGCTTTTGATCGGCGAATCGGCGGGCACGACCAGGCCGAAGGTGTAGCCGGTCAGGCAGGCGATCCAGGTGAAGTCTTTCAACGGGTCGTACTGCACTTTCTGCATGTGCGGAATGCGAAAGATGCCGTGTGGCAACTGCGTGAGGGTGTAGCCGTCGGGCTTGGCGTTCATCATTTCGTTGGCGCCCAGCAGGCCGCCGGCGCCCGGCTTGTTGTCGACGATGATGGGCTGGCCCAGGGTCTTGCCGGCGCTTTCGGCCAGCGCGCGTATCACCGCATCGGTGGAACCACCGGCCGGCCAGGGGCAGATGTAACGAATCGGGCGCGTCGGGAAGGCCGGGGCCTGGGCCAGGCCCAGCGAGGGCAGGGCGAGGCCGGCGGCGGCAGCGGCGGCAGTGGTGAGGAAGTCGCGGCGTTGGGTCATGGTGTCTCCGGAAATGTTGCAGAACTCAATCTGCAAGCGTATCCAGAGGAGGACCCACTGTCATCAAGGTTTACGCGGGGCGCGAATTCTGCACGGTGGAACCCGGCCTCCCGCTGCTGGCCGCACGGTAAAATCAGGCTCACCCCTGCGTGCCCTCGCGCCACTGAATTGACTGCCTGTGACTGACATTGCTTCCCCCGCGCCTTCCCCCGATTTTTCCGAATCCCCCGATCTTCCCGATGGCGACCGCCCGGTGCAACAGCCCCGCTTGTGGTGCGGCGACGGCTGGACCGCGCGCGTGATCAAGAACGAGGATGACGACGGCTGGGCCGTGGCCATGATCAGGGACGGCGAGCCCGAGCCTGCGCTGGTTGGGCCCTGGACCATGGGGCGCGACAAGAAAAATCCCAAGCCGCTCGACGGGCCGGCCTTCAGCACCCTGGTCAAGACCGCCTCGGAGTTCGTGCGCCGGCATGAGCAGCAATTACATGCCACGCTGCACCAGAGCCTCGAGGTGGACTGCCGCGGCGCGCGCATCACGGTGTCGCTGGACATCGAGCCCGACGAGGACAACCCATCGGCGCTCTTGAGCGCGCACGATGAGGCCGGCGAACAACTGGCGCAGCACAAGGTCTCGCCGGCCTTCAGGTTGAGCCGGGCCAGCGCGACCGCCTGGGCCGACAGCGGCTTCGCCAGGCCTTGAAGGCGCTGCCAGACGCCTGCGGCATCGACTTCGGCACCTCCAACTCGACGGCGGCCTGCGTCCGCGGCGAAGCTCCCGGCCGGGTCCGGCTGCTGACGCTGGAGGATGACAAGCCCACCTTGCCGTCGGTGGTGTTTTTCCATGCCGAGGATGGCCACATCAGCTACGGCCGCGCCGCCCTGGCCGACTACCTGGCCGGCGACGAGGGACGGCTGATGCGTTCGCTCAAAAGCCTGCTCGGCACCGCCCTGATCGACGAGCAGACCGAGGTCGCCGGCCGCGCGCTGCCCTTCCGTGAACTCCTGGGCCAGTTCATTGGCGAACTCAAGCGCCGGGCCGAACAGGCGGCCGGGCGCTCGTTCAGCCGCGCCGTGCTGGGCCGCCCTGTGTTTTTTGTCGATGGCGATGCAGCGGCGGACCGCCGCGCAGAGGACACCCTGGCCGGCATCGCCCATGCCGCGGGTTTCAGGGAGATCGCCTTTCAATACGAGCCGATTGCCGCAGCCTTCGATTACGAATCACAGGTCACCCGCGAGGAACTGGTGCTGGTGGTGGACATCGGCGGCGGCACCTCCGACTTTGCGCTGGTGCGGCTGGCGCCGGAACGCGCGGGCCGGGCCGACCGCCGCAGCGACATCCTGGCCAGCGGCGGCGTTCACATTGGCGGGACCGACTTCGACAAATACCTGAGCCTGGCCAGCGTGATGCCCACGCTGGGCCTGGGCAGCCTGCTGAAAAGCGGGCTGCTGATGCCGTCGGCGCCGTACTTCCATCTGGCGACCTGGCACACCATCAATTTTGCGTACACCCGAAAGGCGTCGGCGCAGCTTGCCGAACTGCGGCGCGAGGCCGCCGAGCCCGACAAGCTGGACCGCCTGCAGGCGCTGGTGGCGCAACGCGCCGGTCACTGGCTGGCGATGCAGGTGGAGCAAGCCAAGATGGCCTTGTCGGGTGCGGATGAGACACGCATGGACCTGGGCCGCCTCAGCGCCGGCGAAACGCTGCTGCTGCGACGTGCCGATTTTGATGGTGCCATCTCCACGCTGGTGGACGACATCGCCGCCAGCGTCAATGGCCTGCTGCGTGATGCCGGTGTGCCGGCGAATGCGGTGGACACGGTGTTTTTCACCGGCGGCTCCAGCAGCGTGCCCTTGTTGCGTGAGCGGATTGCGGCGCTGTTGCCGCAGGCGCACCGCGTCGAGGGCGACCTGTTCGGCAGCATTGGCAGCGGCCTGGCGCTCGATGCGCTGCGCCAGTTCGGCTGAACGGCCTGGTTATGGTGGGCCTGCCCCGCGCTTGTTGCTGGTTTTGTCATTGCGGGCTTGACCCGCAATCCATGCTGGATCACACGCGTCGCCAGCTTTTTCGGCATGGATCCCGGATCAGGTCCGGGATGACAAGCCATCAGTTGCTGCCCAGACGCCCCCGCCGGCGGTAACCTGCGGGGGCGTTTGCCTTGCACCACGGACCGGTAAGTCCGTTTGCCAGAATCAAGTATGGTCGCCAGGGCGGAGAAAGTGCTTCTGTATTTCTGGTGATTTCCCGGTATATAAGTAATAATTTCCAAATTATTGACTTAATGCGGGAAATATTTCTTTATGGACAAAACCGACCGGAAAATCCTGCAGGTGCTGCAGGCCAACGCGCGCGCCAGCCTGCAGGAGATCGGCCAGGCGGTCGGCCTGAGCCACACGCCGTGCTGGAGCCGCATCAAGAAGATGGAAGAGTCGGGTGTGATCGAGGGCTACACCGTGCGCATCAATGCCGCGGCGCTGGACCTGGCCGACACCGTGCTGGTGCAGGTCACGCTGGACAGCCACTCCGACAACACGCTGGAAAAATTCGGCGAAACGCTGGCGAAAATTCCCGAGGTGATCGAGGCCTACCTGGTCTCCGGCGACTACGACTACCTGCTGCGCATCGCGGTCAGCGGCACGCGCGACTATGAGCGCCTGCTGCGCGAGCGGCTCTACAAGATCAAGGGCATACGCCACAGCAAGTCCAGCTTTGTGCTGCGCACCCTGAAAAAGGCCGACCTGCCGCTGCTGCCGGCCTGATGTGTCTCAGCGCCGGTTCAGCGCGCGCGTCCTGAGCCAGGCCATGCGCGCCTCGGTGAGCGCCACGCCGACGCCGGCCAGGCAGATCAGCGCGATCCCCAGCGCGGTGGTCTGGCCCGGCACCTGGCCGAACACCAGCCAGCCGAGGATGGCGGCGCTGATGATCTGCATGTAGCTGAAAGGCGCCAGCAGGCTGGCCGGGCTTTTGCGGTAGGCCGCCGCCTGCAGCCAGTGGCCGAAAAAGCCGGTGAAACCGGTCGACACCAGCAGCGCCCACTCCCACGCAGACAGCTCGGGCGCGACCCAGAACCAGGGCAGCGCCAGCGTCAGCGCGGCCGTGCCGAACAGGCCGCCGTAGTAGTTGGTGGTCAGCGGGTCGTCATGCGCCACGCGCCGCGTGGAGATCTGGAACAGCGCAAAGGTGAAGGCAGTCAGCAGGCCCAGCGCCACACCGACCGGGTCGAGCTGCGCGCCGGGCCGCACCACCACCAGCATGCCGGCAAAACCGAGCAGCACGCCCAGCCAGCGATGCAGCCGGTGCGGCTCCTTGAGCAGCCAGGGCGCCATCGCCATCACAAACAGCGGGGCCATGAAGTTGATGGCGGTGGCCTCGGCCAGCGGCAGGCGCGCCAGCACCGAAAAAAACAGCACGGTGGTGGCAATCATCAGGAAGCCGCGCACCAGTTGCCGGCTCAGCGACTTCGTCCGGAAAATCGCCTTGCCGCGCCGCGGCAGCACCACGGCGGTCATCAGCGCCGTGTGCACCGCATAACGCATCCAGGACACCATCAGCACCGGCACGCCGGCCAGCACCAGCCATTTGCCGGAGGCGTCGAGGGTGGACAGCAGCCACAGGCCGGCGATGTGAAGGAGGATTCCGCTTTTGGTCATGGGTGCTGGCCGCTGCCGGGAAAGGCCGGTCGGACCGCCGGAAGTTTACGTCAAAAAGCCCTCCAGCCCATGTATGGCAAGCGTATCAAGCTATCAAATCAGTAGCGCGCCGGCGGCCGGAGGACGGCACTCAGACGGTGACGTCGGCGTTCAGCGCGGCGGTGAACACCATTTCCGCACGGTCCGCGGCATGCACCAGGCCGACCTGTTCGGCGCGGGCCAGTGCCAACACGTCGTTCCATTCGAGCTTGCGGTAAGCCCGCGGGTCTTCGGCAGCGGCGGCGCCGGGCTCGCTGCTGACGCTGATCAGCACGCGGCTGCGCCCGTCCACCGCCTCGCAGCTGATCGTGATGGCGGCCGGGACCGGTGCGGCATCGGTCAGGGCAATCAGGGCGCCGGTAAACACGCTGCGCAGCGCAAATATCGAGGTGGCCATGTCCGACGGCGTGATGTGGTTGGTCACGGTGAAACCGCGAAACGCCAGGTCGGTGGACAACATGCCCACACATTCCTCCACGCCCTCATGGATGCTGACCGCGCCGTTGTCCTTGGGGGCCACCCAGGTGATCAGGTTCATGCTGGCGCTGGCGGCCGAGCGCGACAGCGTGCTGATGGATTTGCTGTTGTCGCGCAGCACGGCGAGGTCGGGTTGCGCGGCCTGCAGCCGCCTTTCCATGATGGCCGACACCATGCCGATGGGCTGCATGGCGCCAGCCAGGTGGTGGCGCAGCGTGGGCGCGATGCGGCGCAGCAGGGCGTAACGCGCCGATTCTTCTTTGAGCAGATCCTCGGGCGTTGCGGGCGCGCTGGTTTCTGGGGCAGTAGTGGCTGTCATAACTTTGTCGATCAGGTTTCAGGCAGGGGAACGGCAGCCCGGGGCTGGACAAGGGTGCCGCGGTGATCCTATCACCGCCCCCCGTGTCCGCCGGACAGGGCCGCCAGTGGAAAAAGGGGTCAGTGCGCCGGCTCCGCCAGCCAGGCCTGGAGCTCGTCCAGCCCGCCGACCTTTTGGCCGCCGACAAACACCTGCGGCGTTGTGCGCGCGCCGGAGACGGCCTCGAGGCTGCGGGTGCTGATGCCCTTGCCGAGAACGATCTCTTCGTAAGGCAGTTGGTGCTGCTCCAGCAGGGCTTTGGCCCGCGTGCAGTACGAGCAGCCGGGTTTGGTGAACAGGGTGAAGGTTTGCGGCGGCCGGACACCCGGCGCCACATAGGCCAGCATGGTGTCGGCGTCGGACACCTCGAACGGGTCGCCGTCCTTCTCGGGCTCGATGAACATCTTCTCGATCACGCCGTCGCGCACCAGCATGGCGTAGCGCCAGGAGCGCTTGCCGAAGCCCAGGTCGCTTTTGTCGACCAGCATGCCCATGGCCTCGGTGAACTGGCCGTTGCCGTCGGGCAGCAGCCGCAGGTTGCCGGCATCCTGCGATTTGGCCCATTCGTCCATCACAAAGGCATCGTTGACCGACAGGCACACCACCTGGTCCACGCCGTGCGCGCGAAACAGCGGCGCCAGCTCGTTGAAACGCGGCAGATGGCTGGTCGAGCAGGTCGGCGTGTAGGCGCCGGGGAGCGCGAACAGCACCACCGTCCGGCCGTCGAATATGTCCTTGCTGGACACCGGTTTCCACTGGTCATGGTCGCGCGTGCGGAAGGTGGTATCCGGCACGCGCTGGCCTTCGTGATTGGGGAGCATGGGATTCCTTGGTGGAGGGGCAAAGAGGGCATTGGCTTTCCAGCGCCCCAGTGTGCGGCAGCCGGCAGCGTTGTCCTGTCAGACAGGAGCGACACTTGCGTAGGAAGCGCCGTGACCTGCCGTCCGCGCTGGCCACCCGGCTGCGACGGGCAGCCTTCTGCGCAGGCAGCGTGACAAAATGGCGCGTGTTCCAACTCAGCCCAGCGCTGGAAAGTGTGTCCATGAACTTTGCGTCCGACCTGGCCACGGTCACCCACGGCATCCAGCTGGCCGTCGCGCCGGTGTTTTTGCTGACTGCCGTGTCCGGCATGATCGCCGCGGTGGCCGGCCGGCTGGCGCGCATCATCGACCGGGCGCGTTTCCTGGAGAACCGGCTGGAAACCGGCGGCGTCGAGGAAGCCCGCGCCAGGAAGATGTATGCCGAACTCGGCGAGTTGCGGCACCGCGGCTGGCTGGTCAACGGCTGCCTGGCCTTGCTGACGTTTTGCGCCATCCTGATCGGCCTGACCATCGTGCTGCTGTTCCTCGGCGAAACCAGCGACCTGCCCATCCTGAAAATCGCCACCGTGAGTTTTCTGGCCGGCGTGGCGTGTTTTCTGCTGGCGCTGCTGTGTTTCCTGGCCGAAACCCTGCTGGCCACCCGGCTGCTGAAGTTTGCCGAGCTACCGGTGCAGCCGGCGCCTGCCGATGATGCATCAAAAGCGGCCCCAGCCCATCACGGACGGGCGTAAGCAGCTATCAAAAACGGAGCGCTTCGGCGCCCCGCCCATCCCTTTACCTCTTTCAGGACTTTTCCATGTTGCTCGATGCCGATGACTCCCAACTGGTGCTGGTGGACTACCAGGCCCGCCTGATGCCCGCGATTTTTGAGGGCGAACAGGTCGCCGCCAACGCGCTGCGGCTGGCGCGACTGGCCAAACTGCTGCAGGTGCCGGCCTGGGGCACGGCGCAAAACCCCGACGGCCTGGGCCCGCTGCTGCCCGAACTGCAGGCGGCCATCGAGGCCGCCGGGGGCAAGACCCTGTCCAAGATGTTTTTCAACGCCATCGCCGACGGCCTGGGCGAATGGCTGCGCCCGCCGGCGCGCAAGCCGCCCCAGGGCGGCAATGCGCGCAGCCTGCCCAAACACCTGCAGCGCGCCGCGCCGGAACAGGAAGAGGGCAGGGCCAGCATCGTCATCGCCGGCTGCGAAGCCCATGTCTGCCTGATGCAGACGGCGCTTGGCCTGCTGGAAGAAGACTTCGAGGTCTGGGTCGTCACCGACGCCTGCAGCTCGCGCAGCGAACGCAACCGCGACGCCGCCTTCGACCGCCTGGCCGGCGCCGGCGCCGAACTGGTCACCACCGAGATGGTCGCCTTCGAGTGGCTGGGCACGGCGGAGCATCCGGCCTTCAAAGAGGTGCTGGGGTTGGTGAAGTAGGGCGCAGAGAGAGCCCGTCGGCTCCAGCAATTCAAGCAAAAAACGCCGCCAGCCCTTATGTGACGAGCGCAGGCAGCTATCAAAAAAAGAGCGTCTGAAAAAGCTTCAGATGCAGGTCCTTCGGGCGGGCAGCACATCCAGCGGGCTGGCCGTGCCGCCAGCGGTGACCTGGATCACATGTGTGCCGGCGTTTCGCAGCCAACGTAGTTAGAAAGTGCTCAAGCCCCTGGCCGCATGTCGCGCGGATGCTTCATGCCATGCCAGCGGATGAAAAAACGCACCCAGTCCACATCAAGCTTTTCGATGCGGAAGCTATAGTGAAGACAGGCATGTACCAATGGATCCCGCACAGATTTACTTGCTAGACGGTTGGACTGTCGAGTTCCAGAAAAACATTCACATGTATTCGCATGGCCTCAAACTGTCGAGAGGTGGTTTGGCTTACCAGGTGTTCTGTGAAGACACCCCGTCTGGCTTTGTCGGAATCTGGCCGTATGAACTGAAAGAAGCGGTTGCTGATACCACGTTCCAGGAGCTTTTGGCGGTGTTGCGGAAGTGGGCAATGTTGTCAGATCTTCAGTACCGGCTTTACACGTCGAAAAATGACTATGAGACCAATGACACAGCAGCCAACCGCGTCTGACCCCTCGGTCATGCGGGTGTGTCGCAAGCGGCAGTCCGCTTGCCTCAAACGTCAGGCCCCATAGACCTTTCCGCAACCAGTTCAACGGAGGACTGCCATGTCGCTTCTATCGTGCCTTCCCCTACTTTCGCTTTCTTTGGCTTTCACCCAGGTCGTGTACTCGCAGCCGTCCATACTGCAAGGCAAGAGTGGAGAGAAGGTCTACAAGGCTATATGTGTAGCCTGTCATGAGACGGGCGTCGCTCATGCGCCAAAGCTCGGCGATCGCGCTGCCTGGGCTCCTTTGATCGCGGAGGGCCAGCACGTTCTGACCGGCCATGCTTGGGTAGGCGTGCGCGCCATGCCCGCGCGCGGGGGCAGCACGGACCTCACTTTGGCTGAATTCGCACGTGCCGTCGCGTACATGGCGCGAGGGTCCGGAGGCAACTGGCAGGATCCGGATACCGCGCGGCTGCTCCAAATCATCAAGGAAGCAGACAAGCGCCTTGTAAAGGCTATTGAGGAGCAACACGCTATGCAGCGTGAACTGCACAACCTTACGAAGAGTGCAAAGTAGCACTTCACGCTGGCAATGGGTCCGGTTGCCTCCAACGTCAGGTCGCACAGCGCCACGTTTCTGCATGGTATTCGATCACTTCCGCCCTGCCACTGAGTGGCTACAACTTTGGAGAACACGATGAGTTCGAAGAATGACGCCAGCTGTCACCATGCCTGTGGACCAACGCAAGACCCGGAGTTCTTTGCTGACTTCGCCGCGCTCATTCGAAAGTACCCCCATCTCTCAGGGAAGTACCACGTCGTCTGCGCCGACCACGAGACCGACATCCTGGGCATTGACTTTGACTCCACTGTCGGCATGAAACGGATTGAGGGCGCCCGGGTCATTACGGAGTTTGTCCCAGCGAATGCCGTTGCAGAGAGCTCCGTGTGCTGCGAATGGGAGTGCCCGGTCGATCGACCATGCAAGTGTGTCTCCTGGTGGGTTCGATAGTTGCTTCTCTTCCGTACGCCTGAGGCACTAGCGTCGGTTCTCCGATCACGCCCGCCGGCACGCGGCCACATCGTTGGCGTTGACGGCTTTATGGAATCCGGAAAGACCACTTTGGCATTCGAGTTGGCGGAACTCCTTGGTGGCATTCGGATTGGTCTTGACTCATACGTTCGCACCGACCGCGATGGTGAGAGTTATGTCGGTGCTCTTCGGCAGTCGTATCTGAAAAGCCACCTCACGAAGCTGAAGGCGGTGTTCCCCTTCGTCGTTTTAGACGGCCTCTGCCTCTATGAAGCATTCGAGGCCATCGGGCATCGAGCCGACTCGCACGTCTATGTCACGAGAATCTCGGGGGCTGGCATATGGCACGACGGCATCCTGTTGGAGGACGCTGAAGATGGAAAGTCCTTGCCGGACGATTGGCTCCGAAGAAGTGAGTTGACTTACCATCTATCGTCGCGCCCGCACGAGGTCGCACACTTCATGTATGAACGCATTGAGGCATAACTTGTCAATCGACACGGGCCCCCAACAGCGGGAGGCGGCTTCGCCACGTGTATTGCGGTCCGGCTGCCTTCAACGTTAAAAGTGCATGACAACCGCCATTGGTGCTCGCCGCCTTCTTCTCGTTTGCGCGGGCGTGGCCTTCTTGCTTGCTTCGTTGTACAGCCTGATGGGTTTTTTTCAAGCTGTGATGTTGTTCACCGGCGAGCGCGCATTGAAAAACTCAAATATCTGGAGTTCGGTCTTCCTGGTAGCGGTCGCCTTGGCAACAATGTGCTTTGCCTCGAGCCGCCACAAACGCTCCAGTCGTGCCCCATTTCTAGCCGTCGCTCGCGTTGTTCTGCTGGGTGTCTGCTTGTTCCTTTCTGCCGCGGCCGCATGGCGAGTCGCAAGCGACTACATGGCTCTCGACTCGTGTCTTGATCTTGGAGGCAGCTTCGACTATGTTCGCTCAGTTTGTGATCTCACCGATTCTCATGCTGTTGTTTCCCTGTTCGCCTGGCGCGGATTTTTCCTGACGAGCGCACTCGTGTTCGCTGTCCCTGTCGTTATCGCTGCGGCGAGGCGGCGCAAAGCGAAGGAGGGGCCAAATGCCCGTTAACATGTCAATCGACGCGGACCCACAACAGCTGGCTGCGGCTCCGCCGCTCGTGTTGGTGGTCCGGTTATCTTCACGTTAAACCCCAAATGCAAAAGCTGTCGCATCAAGTTGCTGGAGAGTGGGTACCTCATTCGTACCCGCCGAACTTTTCGTTGGTCTCGAAAGACAACGCAAGTCCAAAAATCGTGGCTGGTGTCCCCAGCGGGGATTCGACAGCATTTGCGCGACTGGTTGAGTGCCTAGAGCCTCCCTACTTTTTGCTCTATGTACTTCACACGCCGAGAGGTGAAGCAGACGCAGGTCGATACCAAAGTCCACCAGTGTCAGTTGAACAATTTCGCGAGTTCGTAAAGGAATTTGGCAACTATCTGTCCGCAGATGCTCGGTTCGACATCTGGGCACATTCATCAGCCGAACAGGCTACGGTTGTATGGGATCGCCACAACCAGCTTTTCGCCTATGGGCCTACGGAGAGGTTTCTGTCTGCGCTTAGGGCTTTCGGTTTTTCCGAAGGAGTGGTGGACGTTTCCTTTCCTCACCAACATCATTACCGCCATGAGTTTGATGAACAAGCTGCTGCTGTGCTTGATGCATTTGAGTGGTCGTACTCGCCACTAAGAACTGAGGATGAACAATGACTTTGGGGTTTAACTGGTCGCCCAAGGCGGAAGCCTTCGGCCCCGCTTGGCTTCGACGTTGGATCTAATGAGCGACGCACTCGACCTTCCGGTAGAAGCCTTCTACCTGCAGCAGGAGGCTTTCTGGGGACTCTTTGACCTGGAGGCGGGCGAAAAGCTGCTTGCAAAATTCCCGCACTTGCTGAAGGCGGAAGTGGATACCGCCTTGATGCAGGCCAGGCGCTTGCATCACCTCTCAGCACGCGGTGACTTCTATTTGGAGCCGAGCGTCGAAGCAGTGACAAACAAAGCCATGCCGTACCTGCGGGAGGGAGCACCGGGGCTCTCTGATCGGGCCTATTCCGCCGCACTGCATCGCATCCTGTACAGCTGGATGAAATGAAGCTGCGCCGATCTACCTTGTCAATCGACGCGGACCCACCACCGCAGGAGGCGGCTTCGCCGCAAGTGCCGGTGGCCCCCAATCTCTGGCGCCGCGTTGCACTGCTGTTTGTTTGCATCGCGGCCGGCACGGCCATTGGCGTCGGTGGTCAACACCTCACCGGCAGTCCGCTTTGGTTTCTTGCAATTCCCGCCCTCGTGCTTGTTGCCTGGCTGTTCGTCGCAGACCCAACGGCCTGCTTGCCGCCGACGGATCGCTCGTCCCGCCATGGGTCGCCGTCTGACCCGTAAAGCAGGTCGCGCTCTGGTGAAGGGCGTTGCCAAATCGCTGCCAGTCGCTACGATGGTGCTGGACTGGCACTTCCTTCAGGGGATGACCAGTGTCAGCCGCCGGTGAAGCGGGCTGTCCTGTCCCCCCATCCGTGCAGGCCGCCGCCCGCCTGGAAAATTGCCGTCCGGTTTCTTTTTTTGAACCCAGCGATCTGCAGGAGACACCATGCGTACTTCAACCCTTCTGGCGCCCGTGCTCTTCGGACTGGCCGGACTCGCCTTTGCCCAACAGGCCACCTTTCAGACCAAATCACTCACGCCCGAAACCGCACTGACCGCGGCCAGGGCGGCCATGGAGGCCTGCCGCCAGCAGGGTTACCAGGTCGGCGTTGCCGTGGTTGACCGTGCGGGCCTGACCCAGGTCTTTCTGCGCGACCGTTTCGCGGGCCCCCACACGGTGGAGGTTGCCACCAACAAGGCGTGGACGGCCGTGAGCTTCCGCACCTCCACGCTGGCGCTGGCGGCGGAAACCCAGTCGGGCCGGCCCATGAGCGGGATTCGCGGCGTGCCGCGCATGCTTGCGGTGGGGGGTGGACTGCTGATCGAGGGGGGTGGCTCGATTTATGGCGCCATCGGTGTCTCCGGCGCGCCTGGCGGTGAGCTGGATGATGTCTGCGCCCGCGCCGGCATCAAGGCGATCGCCGACGCGGTGGAGTTCTGACTCCCTTGCGGGTTGCGCCCAGGCGCAAAGCCTGCACCGGTGATCGACCGCAGGGCAGGGGCCTTTGCGCAAGTCCCAAGGACCTTTGTGCTGAAATGCAAAGCGTTGTCCGTCCAGGAGCCGCCATGTGCCGCCACATCAAGACCCTGTTCAATTTCGAGCCTCCGGCCACCGAGCTGGAAGTCCGCGACGCTTCGCTGCAGTTTGTGCGCAAGCTCAGCGGTTTCAGCGTGCCGTCCAAAGCCAATGAAGCGGCCTTCGAGCTGGCGGTGGAGGAAGTGGCTGCCAGCGCGCGTCGCCTGATCGCTTCGCTGGTCACCCATGCCGAGCCGCGTAACCGGGAGGTGGAAGCGGACAAGGCGCGGCAGCGAGCGGCTGCCCGGTTTGGCGCCGGCCATCAGGCATGAGATGCCCACGCTGAACGGCATGGTTGTCTGCCCGCATTGCAAGGCGCAGGCCGTGGAGGGCCGCGCCGCGCGCTGGTCGAGCCGGGAATCGCCGGCCACCTGCAGCGCCTGCGAAGGGCTCTCGCATGTGGCGTCCAGCAGTTCCAGCGGCATCCGGGTCCTGACTTTTGTCTTTGCCTTGGTCTCGCTGGCGGGGGCGCTGGTTTCGCCCTGGTGGACGCTGGCGGGCGGCTGCCTGACCGTGGCCTACAACCGCTGGGCGTGGAAGCAGGTCGAGCTGTTTCCCATCACGGCCGACAGCGCCAGAAAATCCAGGACCGCGGGTTGGTGGGCGAATGTGCTGGCCTTCCTGGGGTTGTGGCTGTCGTGACCGGCAGCAAGCCCGTGATGCTTGTCAGCCCTGTGCAAGTCTGTTATCAATAATTATGAATTCAGTTTGAGTGTCAACCGGAGACAAACGATGTTTAGAGCCCTGCAACTTAGCAAGTCAGAGGCCGGCTTTTCGGCGGCGGTGGTCGATATAGCCGAGGCGCAATTGCCGCCAGGCGATGTGCTGGCGCAGGTCGACTACTCGACGCTGAACTACAAGGACGGCCTGGCGATCACCAACACAGGCCCGGTGGTGCGGAGCTGGCCCATGGTCGCGGGCATCGACGGCGCCGGCACGGTGCTGGAATCCAGCCACGCCGGCTGGAAGGCGGGGGACAAATTCATCCACAATGGCTGGGGACTCGGTGAGACACGCTGGGGCCTGATGGCCGAACGTGCGCGGCTGCAGGGCGACTGGCTGGTGAAGCTGCCGGCGGCTTTCAGCACCCGCCAGGCCATGGCGATTGGCACGGCGGGTTACACCGCCATGCTGTGTGTGCTGGCGCTGGAAAAACATGGCATCAAGCCGGGCGACGGCGAGGTGCTAGTCACCGGCGCCACCGGCGGCGTGGGCAGCGTCGCCGTTGCGCTGCTGGGCAAGCTGGGCTACCGCGTAGTTGCGGCGACCGGCAAGGCCAGCGAGGAAGCGTATTTGAAACAACTGGGCGCGGCATCCATCATCGACCGCCAGGAACTCTCTGCCCCCGGCAAACCGCTGCAAAAGGAACGCTGGGCCGGTGTGATCGACGCTGTCGGCTCGCACACCCTGGCCAATGCCTGCGCGCAAACGCGTTACGGCGGTGTGGTGGCGGCCTGCGGACTGGCGCAGGGTGCGGATTTTCCCGCGACCGTCATGCCTTTTATCCTGCGTGGCGTGACCCTGGCCGGCATCGACAGCGTGATGGCGCCGCTGGCGCGCCGGCAGCAGGCCTGGGACCGCCTCGCCACCGACCTGGACCCAGCCAGGCTCGACGCCATCGTCGAGGAAGTGCCATTGAGCCGGGCGGCAGAAAAAGCCGCCGACTTGATGGCGGGCAAGGTGCGTGGCCGCATCGTCGTCAAAATCTGAGTTGCAGCAAAACAATCCCGGAGACCGCCCCATGACAAGTTACGCCGATTTCTACCGCCGCTCGATCAACGAGCCCGATGCCTTCTGGACCGAGCAGGCTCAACTGATCGACTGGCAGCAGCCTTTCACCCGGGTCTGCAACTACGACAATCCGCCGTTTGTGCACTGGTTCGAGGGCGGCAAGACCAACCTCTGCCACAACGCGGTGGACCGGCACCTGAAAGACCGGCCGGACCAGGCGGCGCTGATTTACGTCTCGACCGAAACCGGCACCGAGAAAACCTATAGCTTCACCGAGCTGCACCGCGAGGTGCAGCGCATGGCGGCCAGCCTGCAGGCGCTGGGCGTGCAAAAAGGCGACCGCGTGCTGATCTACATGCCCATGGTGGCCGAAGCCGCGTTTGCGATGCTGGCCTGCGCGCGGCTGGGGGCGATCCATTGCGTGGTGTTTGGCGGTTTTGCCAGCGGCTCGCTGGCCTCGCGCATCGACGACGCGACGCCCAAGGTCATCGTCAGCGCCGACGCCGGTTCGCGCGGCGGCAAGATCGTGCCCTACAAGCCGCTGCTCGACGAAGCCATCCGCCTGTCCAGCCACAAGCCCGAGGCGGTGCTGCTGACCGACCGCCAGCTGTCGCCCATGGCCATGGTGGCGGGGCGCGACTACCTGTGGACGGATCTGCGGGCCGCCCACATCGATGCGCAGGTGCCGTGCGAATGGCTGGATGCTACCGACATCAGCTACACCATCTACACCAGCGGCACCACCGGCAAACCCAAGGGTGTGCAACGCGACACCGGCGGTTATGCGGTGGCGCTGGCGGCCAGCATGAAACACATCTTCGACGGCCGCGCCGGTGAGACCTATTTCTCGACCAGCGACATCGGCTGGGTGGTGGGCCACAGCTACATCATCTACGGCCCGCTGATTGCCGGCATGGCCACGCTGATGTACGAAGGCCTGCCGACCCAGGGCCTGGACAAGCAGCCCGACGGCGGCATCTGGTGGCGGCTGGTCGAGAAGTACAAGGTGACGGCGATGTTCAGCGCACCCACCGCGGTGCGCGTGCTGAAAAAACAGGACCCGGCGCTGCTCAAGAAGTACGACCTGTCCAGCCTGCGCGCGCTGTTCCTGGCGGGCGAGCCGCTGGACGAGCCGACCGCGCGCTGGATCAGCGAGGGCCTGAGGGTGCCCATCATCGACAACTACTGGCAGACCGAAACCGGCTGGCCGTTGCTGACGGTGGCCAACGGTGTGGAGAAAACCCCCAGCAAGTTCGGCAGCCCGGGCGTCCCGATGTATGGCTACCGCGTCAAGCTGCTGCACGAATCCACCGGCGAAGAACTCACGCAAGCGAATGAAAAAGGCGTGGTGGTGCTGGAAGGCCCGACGCCGCCTGGCTTCATGCAGACGGTGTGGAAGGACGATGCGCGCTTCGTCAATACTTACTGGAAAAGTGTGCCCGGCAAGATGGTGTACAGCACCTTCGACTGGGGCATACGCGACGAGGACGGTTATTACTTCATCCTGGGCCGCACCGACGACGTGATCAATGTCGCCGGCCACCGCCTCGGCACCCGCGAGATCGAGGAAAGCATCTCCGGCCATGCCGGCGTGGCCGAGGTGGCGGTGGTCGGTGTGGCCGACAGCCTCAAAGGGCAGGTCGCCATGGCTTTTGTGGTGCCGAAAGACGGCACGGTGCTCGGCGACAACGCGGCAGCGCTCAAGCTCGAAGGCGAAATCATGAAACGGGTGGACGGCGACCTCGGCGCGCTGGCCCGGCCCTCACGCGTGCGTTTTGTCTCGCTGCTGCCGAAAACGCGCAGCGGCAAGCTGCTGCGCCGCGCGATCCAGGCGGTGTGTGAGGGCCGCGACGCCGGCGACCTGACCACCATGGACGACCCGGCGGCGCTGCAGCAGATCCGCGACCGGGTTCTGGTCGGTTGACGTCAGGGCCTGGATTTACAAGTCAAATCGGCCTCCAGCCCTTGGTGGGCGTGCGTCAGAAGCTATTAAAAAAGGAGCAAATCAAGCCTGGTGGGCCGGCAAGTCCAGGCTTTCCGGCGCCAGTCCAGCGCGTGCTCGCCCGGCCATGTGGATCCAGGCGGCTTCGAGTTCGCGTACGCGCGCCGGCAGGTCGAACAGCGGCGCGGTGCCGAGGCTGGCTCGCAGGCGGGTGCGCAACTGCTGCAAGGCCGGGCGGTCCCGCCCCAGCCGCAACACCATTTCCAGGTAAGCCGTTTTGCTGTCCATCACGCAATCGCCCAGTCCGGCAGCGTGGAGCATGCTGCCCCCTGTGCGCGATGTGATGCCGGGACCGGCACAACTGAGGGCCGGTACCCCCCGCGCCAGCGCATCGCCCAGGTCCTGGCGCGCGCTGATGCGCAGGGTATCGAGGAACAGGTCGGCCAGCGCCAGGCAGGCCAGCCTGTGTTGCCGGCTGGTGGCAACCGCAAAACACAGGCGGCTGGCGGCGATGCCGGCAGCGTTGGCTTCACGCCGCAGATTGGCCTGGGTGCTGGCATGGAACGGCGGCAGCCACAACACCGCTTCGGGCAACTGGCCCAACACCTGCATCCAGACGCTGAAACTGTGGCTGTCGATGTGCAGCGCCGGCGCGAAGCCGCACAGCACCAGCGCCTGCGCGGGCAGGCCTGCCTGCTCGCGCGTGATGGCGGCCGCGGCATCGCCCGTCGAGACCGGCATGGCGGGCCAGCAGGTATGCGGCAGCCTGAGCAGCGCCGCGTGATCCGCGCCGCCCGCGTCCGGCTGTGGATGAATGAAGCTATCTGTCAGCGTGTAGTCCAACGGTGCGTCCGCAGATGGCGCCGGCCAGCCCGGGTGCTTGAGCTGCACCGGTGCCACGCGGCGCGCGGCCAGCGCGGGCCGCCACGCGGGCGTGCCGAACGTCAGGTCTAGCCAGATGTCCAGCCGGTCCAGCCGGATGCGCGCGACGGCTTCGTCGTCGCTGAAATGCGCGATCTCTATCACCCGGTGTGGTGCCAGCGCCTGCGCCAGTGCGGCCTGCGGCTGCGGCGTGGGCGAGTACACGTAAAAGTCAAAACCTGTGGTGTCATGCAGGGCCAGCAGCGCCGCCAACTCTGCCGTGGCAGCTTCATCGCGCAAACTACGGGCTGCGATGCCGATGCGTACCGGCCCCTGCCGGTTCAGCACATCCGCGGCTGAAAAGGGGCGGCCGGGTTTTGTCGGCCCGGCCCGCAGGGCCTGCCACATCGCCTGGGCGGCGACTTGCATCTCGCGCTCGCTCAGGGGCAGGACGGGCCCGCAGGGCAGGGCTGCGCGCATGTTGACGCCCAAGCCTTTTGCGGCGGCCCCTGGTTGCGCGGCCAGGTCCTGCTGCACCACCACCCGCCAGCGGTCCTGGTCACGCCAGTCGCAGTGCTGCAAGGCTTCAACCGCGTGGCGGTAAAAAATCGAGCGGGCATCGCCGGCGGGCTGTTGGCCCATGACGGCGGTGCCGGCCAGCGCCGCCAGCAGGGCATCGGATGTGTCGAGGTCACCGCAACGTGCAAGGACCACTGCCTGCCGCAGCCCCAGCGCCTGATGACCGGGAAAGCGTTGCAGCGCCTGCGCCAGATGGATCTGCGCTTCCTCTAGGCGGTGCGCCTCCATCAGTACATCGGCGACGGCGAGCCAGGCTGCGTCCTGATCGGCAGCGGCGGCCAGCCAGCGCCTGGCGCAGGCGAGGGCGGCGTCCCACTGCTGGTCCAGCACATGCAGCGCTGCCAGGTGCTGCAACGCGCGGGTGTGGCCGGCATCGTGTTCGATGGCCCGCACAAAACAGTCCCTGGCCGCTTCGCGCTCACCGCAGGCGGCATGGGTGATGCCCAGGTTGGCGGCGCCGTCCGCGTCGGCCAGCAGTTGCGCTTCCACGGTTTTGAGGCAGGCCAGCGCCGCCCGTGGCCGCGCCAGTTCGAACAGCAGCGTGGCGCAGGCCGACGTGGCCTGCACGTGGCCGGGCGCCATCTGCAGCGCGGCTTCAAAGGCCGACAGGGCCCGCACCCGATCGCCGGCCTCGTGCGCCGCCATGCCCTCGGCCATCTGCCCGTGGAAGGTGTGTGCAGCAGAGGCAGGCGGCATCATGATTTGATTATGTGACAGACTCCGGCATCGGCCTTCCCATCCGGCTTCCGTTCGCGCCTTGACCCATGGACCTGCCTGCTGCTTCCACGCCTGCTTCCGCCCTGCATCTGATGGGCTGTTTTGACGATCCCCATGCGGGCGCGGAGCGCGAACTGCTGGATCTCGCGGCCGCGCTGGCGCCCCTGCGCCGGGTCAGCCTCTGGTCGGTGCTGCCGCCACATCCCTGGTATGCGCAGCGTGGCGTGCGGCCGGTGCAGGCGTTTTCAGGGCAGTTTCCGCAGGGTGGCGTGCTGGTCTGGGGCGGCGCGCATGTGGCGCCCGGCCTTTGGCTACGGTACGCGCGTTTTGATCGCGTCATCATCCAGTGCAACCTGGCGGCCTGGGAGCGCCTGTTCACGCTGATCGAGGTGTTCCGCGACACCGTCAAACAGGAGCCGGAACTGGTGTTTGTTTCCAGCTCGCTGCAGTTGACGGCGGGCCTGCCTGGCCGGGTGGTGCCGAGCCCCATGGACATCCAGCCATTTTTGCAGGTGGGGCGCAGCCGCGGGGAGCGCAGCGGGCCGCTCACGGTGGGCCGTGTCAGCCGGGATTCACCCGACAAACACCACCCGCAGGACCCCTTGCTGTACCGCATGCTGGCGGCGCGCGGCTGGCGCGTGCGCATCCTGGGCGGCACCTGCCTGGCGGCAGAACTGACAGGCGTCGCCGGCGTGGAACTGCTGTCTGCCGGCGCAGAAGACACGGTCGATTTTTACCGCAGCCTGGACATTTTTTTCTACCGCACCGGCAGCACGGTGGATGCCTATGGCCGCGTGATCGTGGAGGCCATGGCTTGCGGCCTGCCAGTGGTTGCCGGCAGCCATGGCGGTTACACCGAAGTCATGCTGCCGGGGACCACCGGCGTGCTGGTGGATTCCCAGGAAGCCGCGTGGGACGCATTGATGCAACTGGGCAGCGGCGCCGCCCTGCGTGCGGCCATGGGGCAGGCCGGCATGCAGCAGGCGGAACAGGTGCATGGCGAGGCCGTGTCCCGGGCGGCACTCGCGACCTACCTGTCCTGAGGCTGGGCGCCGGGCCTACTTCTGGAACACCGCTGCGCCGGTGATCAGGCCGGCGCCGAGGTCCTTGGCATAGGTCAGGCCCGCCAGGCCGGCGTTGGTGCCTATCAGTGCACCGTTGATGTACGACCCGGAAAAGGTAGCCGTGGGCCCGTTGACCGTGACGCTGTCGGCGATCGAGCCGAAGGACGTGTTCAGCGTAGTGCTGACCACATACTGCGTCGATGAGAAGTTGACGGAAAAGGTGGCGCTGGTCAGCGTGCCGGCGGTACCGCCCCGTATGGGTGTGGTGCTGCCGATCAGGGTGTAGCTGGCCGTGGCCGTGGCGGCCATCAGTGTGGACAACTCCGCGCTCGCCGTGGGTCGCCCCGCGACGTAGTGCACATGGTTGAGCAGCGTCGTGCCGAGGTACTCGCGCTGGCCCGACACCCAGGTTCCCCAGCCGATGAAGTTGGCGTCGGTGACGTTGCCGGAGGACTTGAAGTCGGACGCGGGTCCCGGTGTGCCGCTTTCCGACCAGGTCCCGAAGCCGCCCGTGCTGTCGTTGACCTTGAGCAGCTTGTTGTCGCTGAAGTTGGTGGTGGGGGTGGAGGAGGTGAGGGTGTATTTGCTGCCACCGTTCGTGCCCAGCGCTGCGACAGCAATGTTGGTGAAGGTGCGCTGCACGGGGGCGGCTTTGGTGGTTTCCTTCACCGCCTCAACGATTTCGGCCTTGCCCGAGCTGTTCACCTTGTCGCCTACCACGACAGGATCCTTCTCGGCCGGCGGCGTGTCCACCTTGGGCTGCTCGCTGGTCCGCACCGGCGGTGTGGTGCTGTCGATCACACGGACCGACTCGCCGGCCACCAGGCCGATGCAGCCGCTCTGGTTGCACACCTCGATCTTGTCGAGTTCGCTGGTGATGCCCAGCGTGCCGTCGGGGTTGTAGCCGACCTTGAAGCCCGAGCCGCGAATGCCGATGGTGGCGGTGGTAGTGGTGAGCTTGTAGTTGTCGCGATTGCGCTTGCCGATTAGCCCGGTGATGGCGCGCATGCTGCCGCGCAGCAGGTCCACCAGGAAGCGGTCTTCCTTCGGATCGCTCCGGTCCACGTAGTTGGCGATCTTGAATTCGGTATTGGGTTGCAGCGAGATCAGCCCGCCGTCGGTGAACTTGACCTGCGCGCGCCCGTTGCTGCCGGTGACGATGGCATTGCCGCTGTTGATGTCGCCGCCCTTGGCCAGTGCGATGGTTCGGCCGTCGGCCTGGCGAAGATTCACCTCGCCCGCCGTGAACTGCGCAACGCCGGCCAGTGCGTGGGCCTGCAGCGGGTAGGCGGCCGCCAGCGCCATCAGCAGGACGGTGTTCTTGAGTCTGAAGGCTTGTTCCATGGTGGGATCCTCGAAAGTCTTTGCGGAAACCGGAGCGCTCAAAAGTCCCTGCGCACTGTCACGGACAACACGCGCTTGCTGAAATCGGAAATGGCGATGTTGGAATTCGTCCTGAGCAGCGACAACTGCGGCGTGATGCGCCAGTTCACCACCGGCACCCAGGTCAGCCCGAGGTTCAGGCTGGTCTGCCGGTCACGGCGGGTCCGCAGAAACAGCGGGTCGGCGCCGCCATAGCGGCGTTCTTCGTAACCCATGTTGGCGAACAGGTCCACGTCGGCGTTGACGGACTGCTGCAGGCCGGCACGCAGCCCGGCCAGGCGGTGGCCGAGGTGGCCGACGCCGCCGGCGCGTTCGGCTTCGATGCCGGCATACGCGCCGCCGAAGGCCACCAGGCCGCCGCGGAAGGCGGTGGCGTAGGACGTGCCAATCACATACCGGTTGGCATCGCGCAGGTTCTGCCCGGGGTAACGCAGCGTCGAAGCCTGGAGATAGCTGGTCCACTGGCTGGCAGCGTCGGGCCGGTGGGTCCATTCCGCGACCAGGCCGCGCTGGTCGCGCACACTGCGGTTGTCGGCCGCGAAGGTGCCGACCTGGACCGCTGCCGTGAATTCGTCCTTGTCGACCTTGTAGCTGGCCCCGGCGCTGACATCGACCTGGTTGGTGTCGAAATCGTTGTAGTCGTTGTTGAAGCGGTAGCCGCCCGATGCATTGGCGATCAGCGACAGGCGCGGATCGATGACATACCGGCCGGAGATGCCTGCGCCCACGCTGTAAAAGCTGTCCTTGAGTTTGACGCTGGTGCGCCCCAGCGTGAGCACCAGTCCGCCCAGCGAGGGCACGGCGACATTGGCATTGCCGGGTCCGCTGTTGATGTTGCTGTCCATGCCGATGCCGGCTTCCACATAGCCGCGGACCGAGGAGCGCGCAGCTTCCTCGTTGCGGTCGATCGCCTGCAAGAACTCGTCGATCTTGCGCGCGGCTTCCGGGGGGATGCCGTCGCGTTTGGTTTCCTGCAGTACCTGGCGCGCCGCCTGGTTGTCGCCCAGGGAAAACAGCGCGCGGCCCAGTTCGGCGCGGGCGCGGGAATTGGCCGGCTGGACCGTCAGCACCCGCTCCAGCGCAAAGACTGCACGGGTGAATTGGCCGGTTTCGTTGGCGGCGATGCCCAGCACGGTGTCAAAGTCAGGATCACCGGCGCGCTCCGCTTCGACAGCGGCCAGCCGGTCAAACGCCTGTTGGGCTTTTCCCTGCTCCACCAGAAGCAGCGACTCGCGGACCAATGCATCGGATTCTGCCCGGGCAGGTCCGGCAAGCAACAGCGATGTGCATGCAATCAGGACCCAGGGGATCGTCCGCTTGAGAAAAAACATAGTACGTATGAATTAGTAACAACCACGGGCCAACCAAGGTTTTATAGCACGGGCGCTTGCAGGGCACGGACTTTTTCCGGTGACTTTTGCCCACAAAGTCCGCTCCTCGCCCTGGCTGTTGTGCGGGTACACCAGCCGCACGGCCGATGGCCCTTCGCTGGTGCATCGGGTGCTTTTGGTGCAGTCAGGGCAACCAAGGGTATTCACGGTAGGCGGGCACGGGAGTGCAGTCTTAATATCAGTCATTGCTTATATTTGAGGTTGCATTGATGGACACCATGATTCAGGCAGGCGCGAAGTCCGAACAGGGCCGGGTTTTCGAACTGGCCGCCGAGTTGTTTGCCGTGCTGGCGACACCCATGCGCTTGCGGGTGTTGAGCGCCTTGTGTGAGCGCGAGAAGTCGGTGACCGAGTTGCTGGCCGAGATCGACACCACGCAGCCCAACCTGTCGCAGCATCTTGCCGTGCTGTACCGCACCGGTGTGCTGGCCAAGCGCAAGGAAGGCACGCAGGTGATTTACCGCGTGCACAGCGAAAAGGCGGTGGCCCTGTGCCGTGGCGTGTGCACCCAGATCGCGATCGAACTCGATGAACCCGAGGCGCTGGCGCCGGGCCAGGCCTTGTCGCCGGTGCAGGCGGAGCGGCCATGCTGAGCCGTTTCATCCGGCGCGCGCCGGAAAACTTCCTCAGCCGGGAGCAGATCCTGGACGTTCGCGCCGGACGCCGCGGTTTCCTGGCAGGCGCGGTGGCCGCAGCTGCCGGCGCGATGGCGACGCAGCGGGCACTGGCGCAAGCGGGGGATGACCCGGCCATCGTGAACCTGCCCGCGCACAGCAAAGGGCTTGGCCAGCCGGTGGCGGGGCGGGCCTACGGCCTGCCCAGCGAGTGGGAGAAAAACCTGCAGCGCCGGCAAAGTCCGGGCCTGACCCGGGTGCCGCAGTCCAGCGTGAGTTTTGCGCCGCTGCAGGGCCTGTTCGGCATCATCACGCCCAGCGGCCTGCATTTTGAGCGCCACCACCAGGGCTGGTGGGACATCGATCCGTCGCAGCACCGGCTGATGGTCAATGGCTCGGACGAAAGCATGCTCAAGCGCCCCACGGTGTTCAGCATGGACGAGCTGATGCGCCTGCCCAGCACCAGCCGCATGCACTTTATCGAATGCGGCGCCAATACCGGCATGGAGTGGGGCAACGTGGCGGTGCCGACCGTGCAGTACACCCACGGCATGCTCAGTTGCAGCGAGTTCACCGGTGTGCCGCTGCGCACCCTGCTGGAAATGTGCGGCGCCGATTTCAAGCGCGCCAAATTTGTGCTGGCCGAAGGCGCTGACGGCTCCGGCATGACCCGCACCATTCCCATGAGCATGGTGATGGACGGCCAGGTGCTGGTGGCCTATGGCCAAAACGGCGAAATGCTACGCCCCGAGAACGGCTACCCGTTGCGGCTGGTGGTGCCGGGCGTGCAGGGCGTCAGCTGGGTCAAGTACCTGCGGCGCATCGAGCTGGGCGACATGCCGTATGCCACCAAGGACGAAACCATTCATTACGTGGACCTGCTGCCCGACGGCACGCACCGCCAGTACACCAGCATCCAGGAGGTCAAGAGTGTCATCACCTCGCCGAGCGGCGGCCAGGTCTTGCTCCAGAAGGGCTTTCACACCATCACCGGCCTGGCCTGGAGTGGCCGCGGCAAGGTCAAGCGCGTGGACGTGTCGGTGGACGGCGGCAGGAACTGGAAACCGGCGCGGCTCGAGGGCCCGGTGTTGTCCAAATGCCTGACGCGTTTCAACGCCGACTTTGTCTGGGACGGCAAGCCGGCGTTTTTCCAGAGCCGTGCGGTCGATGAAACCGGTCACGTCCAGCCGAGTTATGGCGAATTGCGCAAGGTGCGCGCGTCGCGCAGTATTTATCACAACAACGCGATCCAGTCCTGGGCACTGGCGGAAAACGGCGAGGTCGGCAATGTCCAGCTGTCTTAAACCCGCGCTTGCGCTTGCACTGGCTGTGTGGGTGGCGTCGGCCTCTGCGGCCGGTCCATCCGACAAATTCCCGGGCATCGGCCGTGCAGCGACCAGCAATGAGGTCCGGGCCTGGGACATCGACGTGCGCCCCGATTTCAAGGGTCTGCCCAGGGGCCAGGGCTCGGTGCGCCAGGGCGAAGTCGTCTGGGAGGCCCAATGCGCGTCCTGCCACGGCAGCTTCGGCGAATCGTCGGAGATCTTCACGCCGATTGCCGGCGGCACCTCGGCCGCAGACATACGCAGCGGCCGCGTCGACAGTCTGCTGCCGGGTGCCAACCAGCCGCAGCGCACCACCCTGATGAAGGTCTCCACCCTGTCCACGCTGTGGGACTACATCAACCGCGCCATGCCCTGGAACGCACCCAAGTCGCTGAGCGCAGACGAGGTCTACGCCGTCACGGCCTACATCCTGAACCTGGGCAACATCGTCCCGGCCGACTTCACGCTGTCCGATGGCAATATCCGCGAGGTACAGCAGCGCCTGCCCAACCGCAAGGGCATGACCACCGCACATGCCATGTGGCCGGGCAAGGAACTGGGCGGTCAGACCAGGCCGGATGTGCAGGGGTCGAACTGCGTGCGCGACTGCAAAAAAGACGTGGGGGTCCAGAGCTTCCTGCCCGACTATGCGCGCAACGCACATGGCCTGTTGAGCGAACAATCGCGCCTGATCGGTGCCAGCCGGGGTGCCGACACGAGCCGGCCACCGGCCGACAAATTGATGCCAAATCAGGCTGTAGCTCTTTCTGCACAAGCGAAGGCAGCTCCTGAAAAGATAGCAGCCAAAACGCCGGATGCAGCCGCAGCAAGCTCTGCCGTGATGCCGGTGCTGCAAAAAAACGCCTGCATCGCCTGCCATGGCATGGACAACAAGATCGTCGGGCCTTCCTTCAGGGATATCGCCAGCAAATATAAAGACCGTGCCGATGCGGTGAATTACCTGTCGGGCAAAATCAAGGCTGGCGGGCAGGGCGTCTGGGGCAACATCCCGATGCCGCCGCAGGCCCTGAGCGAGACGGAATCCGCGCGGCTGGCGCAGTGGCTGGCCAAGGAGTTCTGAGGTGGAACTGCTGTCTTTCGAGGTGTGCGGCTCGGGATAAACACCCTGTTCGGAGCCCGGGTTTTTGTGTCCAATCGTGTTCAAGTTTTAAACAAGCTGAAGTTATATCCAAAGGAGTTCAGACCATGGAACGTCGTCATTTTCTAGCCACCGGTACAGGCGCCACCGCGCTGGCCCTGGCCGCCTCGGCCGGGCTGTCGCCCGCCCAGGCGCAAACCGCTGCTGCCTGGAACAAGCTTGCTTTCGAGAGCAAGACCCTGGCCGAAGCCGCCAAGGCGCTGGGCGCGACGGCGGCCCCAGTCGAAAGCAAGGACCTGGTCCTGCAGGCGCCTGAAATCGCTGAAAACGGCAGCGTGGTGCGCGTCGGCGCGCAGAGCAATATCGCCGGCACCACACAGCTGGCGCTGGTGGTCGAAAAGAACCCCAATGCACTGGCCGCCCTGTTCGACATTCCTGCGGGCACCGATCCCAATGTGTCGACCAACCTCAAGATGGGGCAGTCGTCCAATGTTTATGCGCTGGCCAAGGCCGGCGACAAATTTTTCTATGCAGTCAAGGAAGTGAAAGTCACTTTGGGCGGCTGCGGCGGCTGACGCCCGACAAGCTATTTACAAAATTTGAAGGAAAAGAATCATGTCAGATCCAATGAGAATCCGGGCCCAGGCCCAGGGCGACAAGACCACCGTCCGCGTGCTGGTCAGCCACGAAATGGAAAGCGGCCAGCGCAAGGATGCGTCGGGTAAAACCGTGCCAGCCTGGTTTATCCAGACCATCACCGCCACCCACAATGGCAAGACCGTCATGAATGCCCAGTGGGGCCCGGCCGTGTCGAAAAACCCGTACATGCAATTTGCCTTCAAGGGCGCCAAGGCCGGTGAGAAAGTCATCGTCAGCTGGACCGACAACAAGGGCGACAAACGCACCGACGAGGCGGTCATTTCCTGAGCTGGCGGCAGCGGGTTCATAACAACACGAGGAGCAAGCGATGAATTGGAAACTGTTGGGTCTGGCTTCGCTGGGCCTGCTGCCCATGCTGGCGGCAGCACAAAAAACCACGGCGGAAGGCATTGCCGAATACCGTGCCATGCTGGCCGACGGCAACCCGGCCGAGCTCTACGAGGCCAGGGGCGAAGCCCTGTGGAAGCAGGCGCGCGGACCCAAAAACGCCAGCCTGGCGCAGTGCGACCTCGGCAAGGGCCCGGGCGTCGTCAAAGGCGCTTTTGTCGAACTGCCACGCTACTTCGCCGACACCGCCCGGGTGCAGGACCTCGAGTCGCGCCTGCTGACCTGCATGGAAACGCTGCAGGGCTTCAGCGCCGCGACCATCGCCAAAACGCCGTTTGGCCGCGATGAGCAGAAAAACATCGAATCGCTGGTGGCCTATATCTCCGGCGAGTCGCGCGGCATGAAGTTCAACCTGCCGCAGGCGCATACCCAGGAAAAGCTGATGTATGCGGTGGGCAAGCAGGTGTTCTACCAGCGCGGCGGGCCGTATGACTTTTCCTGTGCCTCCTGCCATGGAGAAGACAACAAGCGTGTGCGCTTGCAGGACCTGCCCAACCTGACCAAAAATCCGGGTGCCGGTGACGGTTTCGGTGCCTGGCCGGCCTACCGGGTGTCCAGCGGCGACCTCTGGAGCATGCAGCGCCGCCTGAATGACTGTTACCGCCAGCAGCGCTTCCCCTTCCCGGGTTATGCGTCCGACGTGACCATCGCGCTGGGCGTTTACATGGGTGTGAACGGCAAGGGTGGTGTTTCGACCGCGCCGGCCCTCAAGCGTTGAACAGAACAGGAAGCATGATGAAAAAAATCCATACACACGTCGTCCTGGCTGCCGCGACCGTGCTGCTGGCCAGCTGTGCCACCGCTCCTTCCCAGCAGGACGTGGCCGAGGCCACGCAGAAAGTGATCAAGTCCTCGTTCCGTGACCAGGGCATCGCCAAAACCAGCTGGCTGGACCAGGACGCGTCCAACAAGGCCTGCTCTGACTCCCAGGGTGCGGCCCTCGACGAAAAGCTGGCCAAAGCGATCGAGGAAGCCAACCTGAAAACCGTGAAGATGCCCTCGGACGGCAAATTCATCGGCGACTGGAAGGAGGGCGAAAAAATCGCGCAGAACGGCCGCGGCATGACCTGGAGCGACCAGCCCGGCTCGGCCAACGGCGGCAGCTGCTACAACTGCCACCAGATCAGCAAGGAGGAACTGTCCTTCGGCTCCATCGGCCCCAGCCTCTACAACTACGGCAAGCTGCGCGGCGTCAGCAATCCAGCTGCCGCGGAGAGCAAGCCCATCGTCGACTACACCTGGGGCAAGCTCTGGAATGCCAAAGCCTACAACGCCTGCTCCGGCATGCCGCGCTTCGGCCATGCGGGCATCCTGAACGAAGCCCAGATGCGCCATGTGATGGCGCTGCTGCTGGACCCGCAATCTCCCGTGAACAAGTGATGTCACGCTGAGTTTGGGTGCTCATGTCTGCCTGTAGCCCTTGTTCGGCGGGCGCAGGCAGCTATTGAATTTATAGTAACTTTCCCACATGCCTGGCTAGCCGGGCAGGATGAACAACGCCATGAATCTGTCCCGCCGCGAGTTTGCAAGTGTCATGGCTGCCGCACTGGCCGCCGGTTTCCCGCTGCACCGTGAAGCCGGCGCTGCCCAGGCCGGCGCTTCCTACAACCTGCCGCGCTCGGGCAATGTGCACCTGCTGCACATGACCGACTGCCACGCGCAGTTGATGCCGGTGTACTTCCGCGAGCCCTCGGTCAATCTCGGCGTGGGCGCGATGCAGGGCAAACTGCCGCACCTGGTCGGCGAGCACCTGCTCAAGGCCGCGCATCTCAAGGCCAACACGCCCGAAGCGCACGCCTTCACTTACCTGAATTTCGAGCGGGCGGCGCAGCAATACGGCAAGGTCGGCGGTTTTGCGCACCTCGCCACCCTGGTCAAGCAGCTCAAGGCCGGCCGTCCTGGCGCCTTGCTGCTCGACGGCGGGGATACCTGGCAGGGCAGCGCCACGGCACTGTGGACCCAGGGCCAGGACATGGTGGATGCAGCCAAGCTGCTGGGCGTGGACGTGATGACCGGCCACTGGGACTTCACCTATGGCGAGGAGCGCATCAAGACCATCGTCGAGAAGGATTTCGCCGGCAAGGTTGATTTCGTCGCGCAAAACGTCAAGACCAGCGACTTCGGCGACCCGGTGTTCAAGCCCTACGTCATCAAGGAGATGAACGGCGTGGCCGTGGCCATCATTGGCCAGGCCTTTCCCTACACCCCGATCGCCAACCCGGCCTGGCTCACGCCGAACTGGAGCTTCGGCATCCGCGAAAGCGAGATGCAGGAGACCGTCAATGAAGCGCGCGCCAAGGGTGCGCAGGCCGTCGTGCTGCTGAGCCACAACGGCATGGATGTGGACCTCAAGATGGCTTCGCGCGTCACCGGCATCGACGCCATCCTGGGTGGTCACACGCACGACGGCGTGCCGGTGCCGGTGATCGTCAAGAACCCCGGCGGCCAGACCATCGTCACCAACGCCGGCAGCAATGGCAAGTTCCTGGGCGTGCTGGACCTCGACGTCAGGGACAAAAAGGTGGCCGGCTTCAAGTACCGCCTGCTGCCGGTGTTTTCAAAACTGTTGCCGGCCGATCCGGCCATGAGCCGGCTGATCGCCGGCATTCGCGCGCCCTATGAGGCGAAACTGGCTGAAAAACTCGCGGTGACCGAGGGCACATTGTTCCGCCGCGGCAACTTCAACGGCAGCTTTGACCAGCTGATCCTCGATGCACTGATGGAAGTGCGTGGCGCCGAAATTGCGTTTTCGCCCGGCTTCCGCTGGGGCACCTCGCTGCTGCCGGGCCAGGCCATCACGCGCGAACACCTGATGGACCAGACCGCCATCACCTACCCGTGGACCACGCTGACCGACATTCGCGGCGACATGATCAAGACCATCCTGGAAGACGTCGGCGACAACCTGTTCAACCCCGACCCCTACTACCAGCAGGGTGGCGACATGGTGCGGGTCGGCGGCCTGAGCTACACCTGCGAGCCCGGCGCGAAGATGGGTTCGCGCATCCAGAACATGCGACTGAAGGGCCAGCTGATCGAGGCCGACAAGACCTACAAGGTCGCAGGCTGGGCGCCGGTGGCCGAGGCCAGCAAAAACGCCGGCCCACCGGCCTGGGAAGTGGTCGAGACCTGGCTGCAGGCCAAAAAAGTCATCAAACCGCCGAAACTCAACGTACCAGCCCTGGTCGGCGTTGCTGGCAATCCCGGCCTGGCCTGAGACGATCCTGACCAGAGCCGGTTGACGGCTTCATGACAAAACCCGGGCGCCGGTGTGGCGGCCCGGGTTTCACCGTTTGGGCATTCGGTGGCACAATCGGAGGTGTTTCTGAAGGCCCTTCCTTGCCACAGTCGCATCCGCTAATCGGTCAAGCCGTGTTGCGGAAGGTTAATCAACCAGCCACATCCTGCTGTGGCCAGCTAATGTTTCCTCAAGGGAAACGGAGGTCAGCGTAATGAGTTCAATCCCGGCGGCATCGTCCGTCTATTCGGCCTATCAAGGCAACACCTATCTCTTCGGCGGCAATGCGCCCTATGTCGAAGAGATGTACGAAAACTACCTCGCCAACCCCGGCAGCGTGCCTGACAACTGGCGCGAGTATTTCGACGCCCTGCAAAACGTTCCCGCGGTCGACGGCAGCAATGCCAAGGACGTGCCGCACCTGCCGGTCGTCAATGCCTTTGCCGAGCGCGCCAAACAGGGCCAGACCCGGGTGGTTGTCGCCAGTGGCGCCGACTCCGAGATGGGCCGCAAGCGCACCGCCGTCCAGCAACTGATCGCAGCCTACCGCAACGTCGGCGCCCGCTGGGCCGACCTCGACCCGCTCAAGCGCGCCGAACGCGACAACATTCCCGAGCTCGATCCGTCCTTCTACGGATTCAGCGATGCCGACCAGGAAACGGTGTTCAACACCAGCAACACCTTCTTCGGCAAGGACACCATGAGCCTGCGCGAGCTGCTCAATGCGCTGCGCGAAACCTACTGCGGCACCATAGGCGCCGAGTACATGTACATGACCGACCAGGCGCAAAAGCGCTGGTGGCAGCAAAAGCTCGAGAGCATCCGCAGCAAGCCCAACTTCAGCAAGGAAAAGAAGCTCCACATCCTGGACCGCCTGAGCGCGGCCGAAGGCCTGGAGCGTTTCCTGCATACCAAATACGTCGGACAGAAACGTTTTTCGCTGGAGGGCGGCGAAAGTTTCATTGCCAGCATGGACGAACTGATCCAGCGCAGCGGCAGCATCGGCATCAAGGAAATCGTGATCGGCATGGCGCACCGTGGCCGCCTGAACGTGCTGGTCAACTCGCTGGGCAAGGTGCCGGCCGACCTGTTTGCCGAGTTTGACCACACCGCGCCGGAAGACCTGCCCAGCGGCGACGTGAAGTACCACCAGGGCTTCAGCTCGGACGTGACCACGCCCGGCGGCCCGGTGCACCTGAGCCTGGCCTTCAATCCTTCGCACCTCGAGATCGTCAACCCGGTCGTCGAAGGCTCGGTGCGCGCCCGCATGGACCGCCGCGCCGACCCCAAGGGTCTGCAGGTGCTGCCGGTGCTGGTGCATGGCGATGCGGCTTTTGCCGGGCAGGGCGTCGTGATGGAAACGCTGGCGCTGGCCGAAACCCGGGGTTATTCCACCGGCGGCACGGTGCATATCGTGATCAACAACCAGATCGGTTTCACCACCAGCGACCCGCGCGACAGCCGCTCGACGTTGTATTGCACCGACGTCGTCAAGATGATCGAGGCGCCGGTGCTGCACGTCAACGGCGATGATCCGGAAGCCGTGGTGCTGGCCACGCAGCTCGCGCTGGAGTTCCGCATGGAGTTCCAGAAGGATGTGGTGGTCGACATCATCTGCTTCCGCAAGCTTGGCCACAACGAGCAGGACACGCCTGCGCTGACCCAGCCGCTGATGTACAAGAAGATTGCCCAGCACCCTGGCACACGCAAGCTCTACGCGGACAAGCTGTCGGCCCAGGGCATGGGCGAGACACTGGGCGATGACATGGTCAAGGCGGTGCGCGCTGCGCTGGACGCCGGCAAGAGCACCTTCGACCCGGTGGTGACCAACTTCAAGAGCAATTACGCGGTGGACTGGCGGCCCTACCTCGGCAAGAAGTGGACCGATGCCGGAGACACCGCCATCCCGATGGCCGAGTGGAAACGCCTGGCCGAAAAAATCAGCGCCATCCCCACGACCGTGACAGCGCACCAGCTGGTCAAGAAGGTGTACGACGACCGCGCGGCCATGGGACGCGGCGACATCCCGGTGGACTGGGGCATGGGTGAACATATGGCGTTCGCCTCGCTGGTCGCCAGCGGCTACCCGGTGCGGCTGTCGGGTGAGGATTGCGGGCGCGGCACCTTCACCCACCGTCATGCCGTGATTCACGACCAGAACCGCGAAAAGTTCGACACCGGCACCTATGTGCCCCTGCAAAACGTCGCCGACAACCAGGCCCCGTTTGTGGTGATCGACTCCATCCTGTCCGAGGAAGCCGTGCTGGCCTTCGAATACGGCTATGCCTCCAACGACCCGAACACGCTGGTCATCTGGGAAGCCCAGTTCGGCGACTTCGTCAATGGCGCGCAGGTCGTGATCGACCAGTTCATTGCCTCCGGCGAAGTGAAGTGGGGCCGGGTCAACGGCATCACGCTGATGCTGCCGCACGGCTACGAAGGCCAGGGCCCGGAGCACAGCTCGGCCCGCCTCGAGCGTTTCATGCAGCTGTCGGCCGACACCAACATGCAGGTGGTCCAGCCGACGACCGCCGCGCAGATCTTCCACGTGCTGCGCCGCCAGATGGTGCGCAACCTGCGCAAGCCGCTGATCATCATGACGCCCAAGTCGCTGCTGCGCAACAAGGACGCCACCTCGCCGCTGAGCGAGTTCACCAAGGGCAGTTTCCAGACGGTGATTCCGGATAACCACGAACTCAAGGCCGACAAGGTCAAGCGCGTGATCGCCTGTTCCGGCAAGGTGTATTACGACCTCGCCAAGAAGCGCGAGGAAAAGGGCGCTGACGATGTGGCGATTGTGCGCGTCGAGCAGCTGTATCCCTTCCCGCACAAGGCGTTTGCCACCGAGCTCAGGAAGTACCCCAACCTCAGCGAGGTGGTGTGGTGCCAGGACGAGCCGCAAAACCAGGGCGCCTGGTTCTTCGTGCAGCACTACATCCACGAGAACATGTCCGAAGGCCAGAAACTGGGTTACTCGGGACGCGCGGCGTCTGCTTCGCCGGCCGTCGGCTATTCGCACCTGCACCAGGAGCAGCAGAAGGCGCTGGTGGACGGCGCGTTCGGCAAGCTCAAGGGCTTCATCCTGACCAAATAAGAACCGGCCGCACGCGCCCCGGCGCGTGCCTGGTCCATCCCCCCCATACCGAAAGAATTTACATGGCTACCGTAGAAGTCAAAGTCCCCCAGCTGTCCGAGTCCGTCGCTGAAGCGACCATGCTGCAGTGGAAGAAAAAAGTCGGCGATGCCATCGCCATCGACGAAATCCTGATCGAGATCGAGACCGACAAGGTCGTGCTGGAAGTGCCGGCCCCGGCCGCCGGCGTGTTGTCCGAAATCCTGGTGGCCGACGGCGGCACCGTGACTGCCGAGCAGCTGATTGCCCGCATCGATACCGAAGGCAAGGTGGCGGCGGCTGCACCCGCGGCGGCCGCAGCGCCTGCGCCGGCAGCCGCGGCGACGCCAGCTCCCGCCCCCGCAGCCAGCGGCGGCAGCATGGCCGGCGTGGCGATGCCTGCCGCGGCCAAACTCATGGCCGACAACCAGCTGGCTTCCGGCTCGCTGGCCGGCACCGGCAAGGACGGCCGTGTCACCAAGGGCGACGTGCTGGGCGCCGTCGCTGGCGGTTCTGCTCCCAAATCAGTAGCTGCCAGCGCAATACCGACGGGCGCTCCAACCACTTCTTTGCCTCAAGTGGCGGCGCCCGCGAAGGCCAGCGACCTGGGCGACCGCCCCGAGCAGCGCGTGCCCATGAGCCGCCTGCGCGCGCGCATTGCCGAGCGTTTGCTGCAATCGCAATCGACCAACGCCATCCTGACCACCTTCAACGAGGTCAACATGGCGCCGGTGATGGAGATGCGCAAACGCTTCCAGGAAAAGTTCGAGAAAGAGCACGGCACCAAGATCGGTTTCATGAGCTTTTTCGTCAAGGCGGCGGTGCATGCGCTGAAAAAGTACCCGGTGCTCAATGCCTCGGTGGACGGCAATGACATCGTCTACCACGGCTACTTCGACATCGGCATCGCCGTCGGTTCGCCGCGCGGCCTGGTCGTGCCCATCCTGCGCAACGCCGACCAGATGAGTTTTGCCGACATTGAAAAGAAAATCGCCGAGTACGGCGCCAAGGCACGTGACGGCAAGCTGGGCATCGAAGAGATGACCGGCGGCACCTTCTCGATCTCCAACGGCGGTGTGTTCGGCTCCATGCTGTCCACCCCTATCATCAACCCGCCGCAGTCGGCCATCCTCGGCGTGCACGCGACCAAGGACCGTGCCGTGGTCGAAAACGGCCAGATCGTGGTGCGTCCGATGAACTACCTGGCGATGAGTTACGACCACCGCATCGTGGACGGCCGCGAAGCCGTGCTTGGCCTGGTGGCGATGAAGGAAGCGCTGGAAGACCCCGCACGCCTGCTGTTTGACATCTGATGCTGGCCCGGGGAAACGAGGTCCGTAAATGAGAGTCCTGAAATTCCTTCTCGTGCTCTTCAGCGTCCTGGTCGCCAGCTGCACTGTCCCCATGGGAAAAAGTGTTGGCGAACTGGATGCGTCTTATGCGGGCCAACAACTCGTGGTCTATCGCCCCCTTGACAAGGGCGGTCTTTATTTCCCCGGTGTATTGAACGGGAAGGAGCTCAAAAGCTCCCTGACCCGTGGAAGCGTCGTGCTGGAGGGTCTTCCGGAGGGACCCAGCAAATTCACGGTGGTGTTGCCACCCCTGCAGCCGGGCTCGGTGGTCAAGGCCAACGTTCTGGCCTTCCATACCAAACCCGGAGAACGCAAATTCATCCGGGTGCGCCTGGTGAATTTTGAAGAGTCCGCGGGTCTCACCTTTCTGCTGGGCCCGGGCATAGGCACCTGGACTTTTGCAGTTGAGGAAGTTGATCCGGCGACCGCGGTCGCTGAGATACGGGACTTGAAGTTCGCCAATTAATATCCAGATTATTCAGAGTAAACCATGTCCAAACAATTCGACGTCATCGTCATCGGCGGCGGCCCCGGCGGCTACATTGCCGCCATCCGCGCCGCACAACTGGGTTTCAACGTTGCCTGTATCGACGAGTGGAAAAACGCCAAGGGCGGCCCGGCGCTGGGCGGCACCTGCACCAATGTCGGCTGCATCCCGTCCAAGGCGCTGCTGCAGTCCTCGGAACACTACGACCACGCCAGCCACCACTTCGCCGAACACGGCATAGCGGTCAAGGGTCTGGAACTCGACGTCGCGAAGATGCTGGCCCGCAAGGACAACGTCGTCAAGCAGAACAACGACGGCATCGTCTACCTGTTCAAGAAGAACAAGGTCACCTTCTTCCATGGCCGTGGCTCTTTTGCCGCAGCCAAGGAGGGTCTCTATGACATCAAGGTAGCTGGCGCTGCCGAAGAAACCATCTCCGGCAAACATGTCATCGTGGCCACCGGCTCCAGCGCGCGCGCCTTGCCGGGTGCGCCGTTTGACGAAGAGAACATTCTGTCGAACGACGGTGCGCTGCGCATCGCTGCGGTTCCGAAAAAACTGGGCCTGATCGGCTCGGGCGTGATCGGCCTCGAGATGGGTTCGGTCTGGCGCCGCCTTGGCGCCGAAGTCACGGTGCTGGAAGGCCTGCCGACCTTTCTAGGTGCGGTGGACCAGCAGATTGCCAAGGAAGCCAAAAAGGCCTTCGACAAGCAGGGCCTGAAAATCGCGCTGGGCGTGAAGGTCGGTGAAGTCAAGAGCAGCAAGAAGGGCGTCACGGTCGCCTACACCGACGCCAAGGGTGAAGCGCAGACCCTGGACGTGGACAAACTGATCATCTCGATCGGCCGGGTCGCCAACACCGAGGGCCTGAATCCCGAGGCCGTGGGCCTGAAACTCGACGAACGCGGCGCCGTGGTGGTCGATGACGAGTGCAAAACCAATTTGCCCCACGTCTGGGCCGTGGGCGATGTGGTGCGCGGTCCCATGCTCGCGCACAAGGCCGAGGAAGAAGGTGTGGCGGTGGCCGAGCGCATCGCCGGCCAGCACGGCCACGTCAACTTCAACACGATTCCCTGGGTGATTTACACCAACCCCGAAATCGCGTGGGTCGGCCAGACCGAGGAACAGCTGAAGGCGGCAGGACGCGCCTACAAAGCCGGCACCTTTCCCTTCATGGCCAACGGCCGCGCGCGCGCGCTGGGCGATACCACCGGCATGGTCAAGATGCTGGCCGATGCCGCCACCGACGAGATCCTCGGCGTGCACATCGTCGGGCCGATGGCCAGCGAACTGATCGCCGAGTGTGTGGTGGCCATGGAGTTCCGTGCCAGCTCGGAAGACATCGCCAGAATCTGCCATGCCCACCCTTCGCTCAGCGAGGCGACCAAGGAAGCGGCCCTGGCTGTCGATAAACGCACGCTGAATTTCTGAGCGCGCTGGTCGACAGCACGATGTCCGTCCGTTCGGAGTACGCGTCTGAGCTGAAGACGAGGGGTTATGTCAGCGATCCTGCGCAGTTGCGCGCGGTCGCTGCCCTGGAGCGTTGCGCCACCGAGTGGGCCGCGTTCAAGGAAAAACGCTCCAACCCCTTGAAAAAGCTGATCAACCGGCCCGACATTCCGCGGGGTGTCTACATGTACGGCGGCGTCGGGCGCGGCAAAAGCTTTCTGATGGACTGCTTTTACAACGCGGTTCCCCTCAAACGCAAGACTCGGCTGCACTTCCATGAGTTCATGCGTGAAGTGCATCGCGAGTTGCGCGACCTGCAGGGCACGGCCAATCCGCTGGACGAGTTGGGCCGGCGGATTGCAAAGCGTTACCGGCTGATCTGCTTTGACGAATTTCATGTCGCCGACATCACCGATGCGATGATTTTGCATCGCCTGCTCAGTGCGCTGTTCGACAACGGGGTCGGCTTTGTCACCACCTCCAATTTTCACCCCGACGAGTTGTACCCGAACGGCATGCACAGGGAGCGCATCTTTCCGGCGATTGAACTTCTCAAGCAAAACCTGGAAGTTCTGAGTGTGGACAACGGCACCGATTACCGCCGGCGCACGCTGGAGCAGGTGAGGCTCTACCACACACCGCTGGGACCGGCGGCAGACGCCGAAATGACGGAAACGTTTGAACGCCTGGCCGAGTCCCAGGATGAGTCCCCCGTGCTGCAGATCGAATCCCGCCAGATCCAGGCCCGGCGCAAGGCAGGGGGTGTGGTGTGGTTCGACTTCAAGACCCTGTGCGGCGGACCCCGTTCGCAAAACGATTACCTGGAGATCGCCACCCAGTTCCACACGGTGTTGCTCAGCGATGTCCCTTACATGCCGGTGCGCATGGCTTCGGAGGCGAGGCGCTTTACCTGGCTGGTGGACGTGCTTTACGACCGCCGGGTAAAGTTGATCATGTCGGCGGAGGTGCTGCCAGAAGCGTTGTACACCGAAGGCCCCCTGGCGCACGAGTTTCCAAGAACCATTTCGAGGCTCAATGAGATGCAATCCGCGGAATTTCTGGCGACTGAGCGGCGCGACGTGGACACCACCCTCACATGAAAAAAACACTTCTTTTGCTGTTTGTCCTGACATCCAGTCTCCTGGCGGCAGCGCAACCCGCGGAAGATCTCTTCTTTGCGGCTGCGCAGAAGGAACGCGACCGCATCAACGCAGAGCGCCTGTCGCTGGAAGCCGGTTTCGACCGGGAAGACGCAGCTTGTTACAAGAAGTTCTTCACCAACAGTTGCCTCAAGGAAGTCCAGCTGCGGCGGCGTGCAGCCATCGCCCTGCTGCGGCAGCAGGAGGTTGCCCTGAACGACAGGGAGCGCAAGGAAAAGGCCGCCGCGCAGATTCAGAAAACCGAGGAAAAATCGTCGCCTGAAGCGCTGCGCCAGGCTGCCGAGCGCCGCGACCAGGCCCTGCAGGAAACGCGGGAACGCGTGGAGCGGTCGCAGCAAAAGGCCGATGAGCGAGGGGTGCTGAAGCAGAACGAGGCCCTCAACGCCGCCGAGACCGCGAAAAAAGCGCAAGCCTCCCAGCAAAGGGCGCAAGCGCGCGTGGAGCAAAAGGCCACCGTTGCCGAGGAAGTCAAAAAATACAATGACAAGCAGCAAGAGGTGAAGGAGCGCAAGGCGAGCCGCGAGCAGAAACAGCGCGAGCAGACCAAGCCGCCGGCCAAGTCCCTGCCTACGCCTCCCTAGCGGCCCCGCAGCTTACTCGAGGGCTTCCAGCTTGACGATGACCAGCGACAGGTTGTCGCCGCCGCCGTGGGCGCGCGACCGGGCTTTCTGGATCAGGAATTCGGTGGCTTCCCGCGGTGACAGCATGGACAGCGCTGACCCCATTTCGCTGGGGCTGAAATAGTGCCATACGCCATCGCTGCAGGCGATCAGGGAATCTCCGGGGCGCATTTGCGGTATGAAGTGCGGCGTGATGGGCGGGCCTTCCTCGGTGCCCAGGCAGCCCATCAGGATGTTCGATTGCGGATGAACGTTGGCTTCGTCTTCCGTGATCTCCCCCTTGTCAACCAGCGTCTGCACATAGGAATGGTCGATGGTGCGCTTGACCAGCTTGGCTCCATGAAAATGGTAGACGCGTGAATCGCCGGCATGCACCCAGTGGCAATCGCCGGCCGGGTTGATCAAAAACGCAGCCAGCGTGCTGTGCGGTTCCTGCTCGGCGGAAATGGCCGTCAGCTTGATGACGGTGTGCGCTTCCTCGACCAGTTGCCGGAGCATGGCCGCCGCATCATCACTGGCCGGCGCATAACGCTCGAACAGCTGCTTGGCGGTCATCATGACCTGGTCCGAAGCCTTGCGCCCGCCGCTGCGTCCGCCCATGCCGTCGGCGACGATGCCCAGCATGCAGCCGGCAATGCGTGGATGGCTGATCAGGGCAACCTGATCCTGCTGATAGTCGCGGTCTCCCTTGTGGATACCGGTGGACGCTGTGATTCGATAACCTTTGGACATCTTGGCATGGGTCGAGTCATGTGGACTCGATTTATCTCCGTATTGGACGTATTATCAGATGAAGCAGCCCGCGCGGACAAAAAACCTTGGACCTGAATTTACACTCCCCGGAGCGCCGGCTGATTGAGCTCAAGATCGAGCACGCAGACCTCAATGCCCTGGTCGACATCACCTCCCATGCCATTCCGATCGACGAGCTGATGCTCAGGCGCCTGAAAAAACGCCGCCTGCTGTTGCGTGACCAGATCGCCCAGCTGGAGTTGTCGCTGGATCCTCCCGAGCCCGCCTGATGGATCTGGCGTCCCAGGTCCTGGCGGCCTTCGCCCCTGACGGGGTGTTGTCGCGCGCCACCGACCACTTTGTTCCCCGCAGCGGGCAAACCGACATGGCGCTCGCCGTGGCGCAAGCCATTGAAGGCGCCTACCCGCTGGTTGTCGAGGCCAGCACCGGCGTCGGCAAGACCTTTTCCTATCTGGTGCCGGCGCTTCTCAGCGGGGAGCGTGTGCTGCTGTCGACCGCGACCAAGGCGCTGCAGGACCAGCTGTTCGGGCGGGACCTGCCGGCCCTGGTCAAGGCGCTCGGTGTCCCTGTCAGCACGGCGCTGCTGAAGGGACGCGGCAGTTACCTGTGCCTGCACCGAATGGAGATGGCCCGCCAGGACCCGGCCTTCCCCGAGCGCACCTCGCTGGGCGCGCTGGCCAAGGTGGAGAAGTGGGCGCAGGGGACTGCGACCGGTGACCTGGCTGAGCTGCCCGGCCTGGACGAACGCTCCCCGGTGATTCCCTGGGTGACCTCCACGCGTGAAAACTGCCTGGGGTCGCAGTGCCCGCGATTTAGGGCCTGTCATGTCAACCTGGCCCGCCGCGAGGCGATGGCCGCCGATGTGGTGGTGATCAACCACCACCTGTTTTTTGCCGACCTGACGGTGCGCGAATCGGGCATGGCCGAGTTGCTGCCGACGGTGCGCATTGCCATTTTTGACGAAGCGCACCAGCTCAATGAAACCGGGGTGCAGTTTCTGGGCCGGAACCTGTCGACCGGCCAATTGCTTGATTTTTCGCGCGACATGCTGGCCACCGGGCTGCAACTGGCGCGGGGCCTGGTGGACTGGCAGACCTTGTCCGGCGCCACCGAGCACGCTGCGCGCGATCTGCGTTTGTCCGTGGGCAAGGCTTATCCGGGCAGCAAGCTGCGCTGGAACGAGGTGGTGCCCGAAGGGCTGGATGCCGGCGAGTGGACGGCCGCGCTGGCTGCCATCGGCAGCTCGCTGGAGGCCGCCTGCGCCGCCCTGGCAAGCGTCACCGAACTCGCGCCTGACTTCGTGCGCCTGCAGGAGCGCGCGCTCGAGCTGGCAGAACGTGCGAAGGCTTTTTCAGCGTCCCCCGAGCCGGGCGGGGTCCGGTGGCTGGATGTGGGCACGCAGTTGCGCCTGGTGGAGTCGCCGTTGGACATTGCGAAGGCGATCCATGCACGGGTGTTCGCCGACACGACGGCGGCGGCGAAGTCCTGGATCTTCACGTCGGCCACGCTGGGTGACGACGAGCGCCTGAGCTGGTTCACCGGCCCCTGCGGGCTGGCGGATGCGACGGTGCTGCGGGTCGGCAGCCCGTTTGACTATGCGCGCCAGGCGGCTTTTTACGTTCCGCGCAACTTTCCCAAACCGGGTGACCCGGCCCATACCGCCGCCGTGGCCGCATCGGCGGCGCACTGGGCGCGCCGGCTGGGCGGGCGCACCATGGTGCTGACCACCACGCTGCGTGCATTGCGCGCCATCGGCGACGCCCTGCAGGCGGCTTTCGACGGCGCCGGCGACATCGAGGTGCTGGTGCAGGGGGCGCTGCCCAAACGGGTGCTGATCGAACGCTTCCGCCGGGGAGACCAGGGTGGAGGGCGTCCCTGCGTGCTGGTCGCGTCTGCCTCGTTCTGGGAGGGCATCGATGTGCCCGGCGACGCGCTGCAACTGGTGATCATCGACAAGCTGCCTTTCCCGCCGCCCAACGACCCCATGGTGGAAGCCAAGTCGCGCGCACTGGAGGCCGAAGGGAAAAGCGCGTTCAACGACTACTTCCTTCCCGAAGCTGCGGTGGCGCTGAAGCAGGGGGCCGGCAGGCTGATCCGCCGCGAAACCGACCAGGGGGTGCTGGTGATTTGCGACAGCCGGCTGGCCGTCATGGGTTATGGCAAGCGCCTGCTGCGGGCCTTGCCGCCCATGCAACGGCTGGCTTCGGAAGACGAACTGAACGAACGACTGGACCTGCTTACCAGAAGCGGTACCACGGCGTCTCAACCGACCTGAATCCCTTGGTCAGGTACTCGCTCTGCGGGTAGCTTTTTTCCATCACGCGCTTGGCGTCGTCACGCAGCTGGGCCATGCCGAGCGCGTCGTAGGACTTGTACAGGATGAACAGCGCGTCTTCCAGCACCGGCACGTCGCGGTATTCCGTCAGGGCGGTCTGGGCGCGGTTGATGGCCGAAATGTAGGCGCCGCGCGTGTAGTAGTAGCGCGCCACATGGACTTCATATTGCGCCAGCGAGTTGACGATGTAGGTCATGCGCAGCCGGGCATCGGCCGAGTACTTCGATTCGGGAAAGCGGTTGACCAGTTCCTTGAAGGCTTCGAACGACTCCTTCGCGGCCTTCTGGTCGCGCTCCGACAGGTCCTGCTTGTACAGGAAACTGAACAGCCCCAGGTTATCGTTAAAGCTCACCAGGCCCTTCAGGTACAGGGCGTAATCGATGGCCGGGCTGGACGGATGCAGCTTCATGAAGCGGTCCAGCGTGGCTTGGGCCTGCGCCTGTTCGCCACCCTTGTACTGGGCGTAGGCTTTTTCAAGTTGGGCCTGCTGGGCCAGCGGCGTGCCGGCAGCCCGGCCTTCCAGCTTTTCAAACAGCGGAATGGCCTTGTCGTAAGCGCCAGAGTTCGCTTCGTCGCGGGCCTCGGCATAAATCTTGTTCGGACTCCAGGCGGCGGTCGGGTCCTTGACGGCAGTCGACGAACAGGCGGACAGCAGGGCAACGCAGGCCAGGAGGGCGGCCGCAAAAGGGGCTGTGGCGGGAACAACCGATAATTTGGTGGAAAACATCGCAATTGATCCTGTTAATGACTGATTCTGTACAAAGCAAATTGATTATATCGAGCGCCGTTGCTGCGGAGGAGTTGTCCGACGAGATCACCGACGAACTGGAGGCTGGCGCCGCGTTCGAGTTGCGCCAGGTCGTCGTGCCTGCGGTCAGTCATGGGGAGCGCCTGGACCGCACACTGGCGCAGGCGGTACCGGAATTTTCCCGCAGCTATTTGCAGCAACTGATAGAAGCCGGGGCCGTGCAGCTCAACGGCACCGTGCTCACCAAGTCCTCGGCGCGCGTGAAGGCCGGCAACACCCTGCAGATCGAGCTCAAGCCCACGCCACAAAGCCAGGCCTTCAAGCCTGAAGCCATGGCGCTGGAGATTGTTTTCGAGGATGACTATCTGCTGGTGGTGAACAAGCCGGCCGGGCTGGTGGTGCACCCGGCACCCGGCAACTGGAGCGGCACGCTGCTCAACGGCCTGCTGGGGCGCGATCCCGAGGCCGGCACCTTGCCGCGCGCCGGGATTGTGCACCGGCTGGACAAGGACACCAGCGGCCTGATGGTCGTGGCGCGCAAGCGCCAGGTGATGGATCAACTGGTGGCCATGATTGCGGCCAGAACGGTCAGCCGCGAGTACCTCGCGCTGGCCCACGGCGACTGGTTGGGGCCCGCCGCGCGCCAGGTGGAGGCGCCCATAGGCCGTGATCCCCGCAATCGCCTGCGCATGGCGGTGGTGGATCTGGAGAGGAATTCCGGCAAGACGGCATCCACCGGCATTTTCCGGCTGGCCAGCGAAGGCGGTTTTTGCCTGGTCCGCTGCAAATTGCAGACCGGCCGCACCCACCAGATCCGTGTGCACATGGCCTCTATCGGTCATCCGCTGGTGGCCGACGAGGTCTATGGCGGGCGACCGGCAGCGGGTCTGACGCGGCAGGCCCTGCACGCGTGCCGGCTGGCGTTCGAGCATCCCGTGACGCATGCGGCGCTGGAGTTCCTGTCGCCCTTGCCGGCTGATCTGGCGGCGGCCGTGGCCGGGGTGGGGCTGGGATACAATCAAGGCCAGTAGTCTTCTGCTACCCGCACATGGCGCGCCCTGATGAAGTGCTAGCGCATGAATGTGAACTGCGCCGCCCGGCGCCTTGACCCTCGATTACTTTCGGAACCAAGACCATGAATACGACGGATGCGAAGCGCGTCCTCGAAACGGCACTTATTTGCGCGCAGCAGCCCCTGCCTGTGCGCGACATGGGTGTTTTGTTCAACGGGGCGCTCACGGCCGACACCCTGAAGCTGCTGCTTGACGAGCTGCAGAACGACTGGTCCGGGCGCGGCGTGGAACTGGTCCATGTGGCTACCGGCTGGCGTTTCCAGAGTCGTCCCGAGATGCGCGAGTTCCTCGATCGCCTGCACCCCGAGAAGCCTCCGCGCTACACCCGCGCCACCCTGGAGACCCTGGCCATCATTGCCTACCGGCAGCCGGTGACGCGCGGCGACATGGAAGACATCCGCGGGGTGACCATCAACAGCATGATCCTCAAGCAGCTCGAGGACCGCGGCTGGGTCGAGGTGATTGGTCACCGCGAAACCGTGGGACGGCCCGGCCTGTATGCCACCACGCGGCAATTTCTGGATGACCTCGGCGTCGAATCGCTGGACCAGTTGCCCGCGATGGACAACACCGCTGCCCAGGCCTCGATGCTGGAGCAGATCGAATTTGGCCTGGCCGGCGCGCCAGCCGGCGAGGGCGCCCCCGCGCTGCAAGCGCCTGCGCAAGTTCCCGACGATGGCATGACGGGAACTGAAGCACCCACCGATTCCGAGGCGGCGTTGGCCGCAGCCAGCCCTGCCGACCCGGCAGACTTCGACAGTTCGCAGGAAGCGCTGGCCACCGGCCAGGCCTCTGCTGATCCCCACGCCTGAACGACCATCGCATGAACCCCAACGACAATCCGGCTCCGGCCGCACCGGCCCCCCAGATTGAAGAGCCAAACAAGGTTCCGGCCCTTGTCCCGCATGCGCAGGGCGCTCCTGAATTGATAGCTGATGAGGGGGTGCCGGCGGCGGCCGCGGAAATGGTGCCGCCCCGCCAGGCGCCGTCCGCCGGTGCGCCGGCCATCCGCTTCGAGGATGTCGTCACGGGTCAGTTCGACGCCGACGAGGAAGATGTCGGGGTGGAACTGGCCAAACGTGTCCTGTTGCCGCAGCCCGAAACCCCCAAATTGCACAAGGTGCTGGCCCAGGCCGGCCTGGGGTCGCGTCTGGAAATGGAGCAGCTGATCCTGGAAGGGCGGATTTCGGTCAATGCCGAGCCCGCGCATATCGGCCAGCGCATCCAGTTCGGCGACACGGTCAAGGTCAACGGCAAGCCGATCCGGGTGCGCATCGATCCGCCGCCGCCGCGCGTGATCGCCTACCACAAGCCGGCCGGCGAGGTGGTGTCGCATGACGACCCGCAGAACCGGCCAACCGTGTTCCGCAAGCTGCCCAAGCTGTTCCAGGGCAAGTGGCAGTCGGTCGGACGGCTCGACCTGAATACCGAAGGCCTGCTGCTGCTGACCAGTTCGGGCGAATTGGCCAACAAGCTGATGCATCCGCGTTTCGGCCTGGAGCGCGAGTACGCGGTGCGGGTACTCGGCGCTCTCAACAACGAAGAAAAGAAGCGCCTGCTCGACGGGGTGCAGCTCGATGACGGCCTGGCCCAGTTCAGCACCATCGAGGCCGGCGGCGGCGAGGGCGCCAACTGCTGGTACCGCGTGACCATTTCCGAAGGCCGCAACCGCGAAGTGCGCCGCATGTTCGAGGCTGTCGGCCACGCCGTGAGCCGCCTGATCCGCATCCGTTACGGCGCCGTGGTGCTGCCGCGCGGCCTCAAGCGCGGTGCTTTTGTGGAACTCGACGAGCGTGACATCTTTGCTCTGACCAGCGCAGTCGGACGGTCCGAGTCCCGTGCCGACCCGCGCGGGCCGAAACCTGCAGCCGAAGCCGGTGAGGGTGGGGGCGAGGCGCGCCAGGGGCGCGGTCCGCGGCGCAACGACAAGCCGCGCGGTGGGCGTGGGCGCCCGGATGCCGGTGCAAGCCGGCCGCTGGAGCAGGCGCCGGCGACCGGGCAGGACGATGGCGAGGAGCACGGACCGCACGAGTTTCAGCCTCCGATGCCGCGCAAGGACGCGCCGCGTGACGCCAACCGGCGCCGCGGTGGCAAGGGCCGTGGGCCCGGCCCAGGCAATGGTGGCGCTGCGCCCAGGTCCGGTCCGTCCGGGAATTTTGGCGGCAATTCGGGTCAGGGCCAGCGGCGCCGCGACGACGGCGGTGGCCGCAGTGACCGCGCCGACAAGGGTCCCGGCGGTGCGCAACCCGATCCGATGAAGACCTCCTTCGGCTACATCGGCGCGGAAACCTTCACCCGCCAGCGTCAGGCCCAGGGCCAGCGGCGCGGTGGCGGCGGTGGCCAGGCAGGCGGCGGTGGCGGGGGCACGGGACCGCGTCGCGGCGGTCCGGGCGGCGGTGGCGGCAACCGCGGCGGCGGCAATCGGGGCAATGGCGGCGGAAACCGGGGCGGAAACCGCTGAATCCCCTTGTGGTCACGCGCATTTGCGCAACAGGGCAATAGCCGGCGGGTTAAAATCAGAGGCTTTATTCGATTTGAATAAATCCAAAAAAATCAAGGTTTAAGGAAATCTCATGGCGATCGAACGCACTCTCTCCATCATCAAGCCCGACGCAGTGGCAAAAAATGTCATCGGTCAAATCTACGCACGTTTCGAGGCCGCCGGCCTGAAAGTGGTGGCTGCCCGCATGGCCCACCTGTCGCGCGGTGAAGCCGAAGCCTTTTATGCCGTGCACAAGGAGCGTCCCTTCTTCAAGGACCTGGTCGAATTCATGATCTCCGGCCCCGTCATGATCTCCGCGCTGGAAGGCGAGAACGCCATCCTGAAACACCGCGACCTGATGGGCGCGACCGATCCCAAGAAGGCCGCTGCCGGCACCATCCGCGCCGACTTCGCCGACAGCATCGATGCCAACGCGGTGCACGGCTCCGACGCGACCGAAACTGCCCAGGTGGAGATCAGCTTCTTCTTCGCGGGCATGAACATCTATTCGCGTTGATATGGCCCCCACGCTTGTCGCTTCGCGTACTGCACTGCCCCCCGAGGGGGCCGTCGCTTGCTCGGGGCGGCCCTTCGCGGCGCGTGGGTGACGTCGACGCTTTCCTGACATGACCGCCAACCTGCTCGATTTCGATCTGGAAGGGCTGGCGGCCTTTTGCGAAGGGCTCGGGGAAAAACGTTTCCGGGCCACGCAGCTTTTCCGCTGGATCCACCAGAAAGGCGCGACAAATTTCGAGCAGATGACCGATCTGGCGAAGTCGCTGCGTGAAAAGCTTCCCGCCTCCGCCCACATCCAGGCCCTGAAGGTGGTGTCGCGCCACGATTCGGCCGACGGCACCATCAAGTGGCTGTTCGATGTCGGTGCCGGCGATGTGATCGAAACCGTTTTTATTCCCGAAGCCGACCGGGGCACCCTGTGCATTTCCTCGCAGGCGGGCTGCGCCGTCGGCTGCCGCTTTTGCTCCACCGGCCACCAGGGCTTCAGCCGCAATCTCACCACCGCCGAGATCGTCGGCCAGTTGTGGTTTGCCGAGCACTTCCTGCGCCAGCACCTCGGCAAGCGTGAGCGGGTGGTGTCCAACGTCGTGATGATGGGCATGGGCGAGCCCCTGCAGAACTATTCCCAGCTGCTCCCGGCCTTGCGCGTGATGCTGGACGACCATGCCTACGGCCTGTCGCGACGGCGCGTGACGGTGTCCACTTCCGGCGTGGTGCCCATGATGGATCGCCTTGCCCAGGATTGTCCGGTGGCGCTGGCGGTGTCGCTGCATGCGCCCGAAGACGCCCTGCGCAGCAACCTGGTGCCGCTCAACAAAAAATACCCGATTGCCGAACTGCTGGCTGCCTGCGCCCGCTACCAGGCCGCGGCGCCCCGCGACTTCATCACCTTCGAGTACTGCATGCTCGATGGCGTCAACGACCAGGCCGAACATGCCCACCAGCTGGTGGCCCTGATGCAGCAACATGCCGCCAGCGGCCTGTCCGGCAAGTTCAACCTGATTCCGTTCAATCCTTTTCCCGCTTCCGGCCTGAAGCGCTCGGGCATGCCGCAGGTGATGGCCTTTGCGAAGATCCTGATGGATGCGGGCATGGTCACCACGGTGCGCAAGACGCGCGGCGACGATATCGATGCCGCTTGCGGTCAGCTCGCCGGCGATGTGCAGGACCGCACTGGCGTGCAGCAGCGCATGGCGACACAGCGGCAGGGTATGCTCAAGGGCATCAAGATAGTCTCCAGGGAGGTCGGTGTATGAAGCTTGTCCGCAACATGATCTGGCTTTCCGCTTGCTGGATCGTCGTCCTCGCAGCCGGTTGTGCCGCCAATCCTGGCGCAGCGCCCGGCTCGGGTGGCCGCGGCGACATCATGACCGAATCCGACGAAACCGACGGCCGCAGGCGCGCCCGCATCCGCCTGGAGCTTGCCGCCAATTACTTCCAGCAGGGCCAGACCAACGTGGCGCTGGATGAACTCAAGCAGGCGCTTGCCGCTGATCCGACGTTTGCAGATGCCTACAACCTGCGCGGCCTGGTGTACATGCGGCTGGACGACAACGCGCTGGCCGAAGACAGCTTTCGCCGTGCGCTGAGCCTCAATCCACGCGATGGCGATGTGATGCACAACTATGGCTGGCTGCTCTGCCAGCAGGCCAAATACAACGAGTCGACGGCCATGTTCGGACGTGCCGTGGCCACACCCGGTTATGGCGGGCAGCCCAAGACGCTGATGGCGCAGGGTATTTGCCAGATACGCGCTGGTCAGCTGGCCGAGGGTGAGCGCAGCCTGTTGCAGTCTTACGAGCTGGACGCGGGGAATCCGATTACGGGTTATCACCTGTCCCTGGCGCTTTTTCAGCGCGGCGATCTGCAGCGTGCCCAGTTTTATATTCGCCGCATCAACAACAGCGACCTTGCCAGGGCGGAGACCCTGTGGCTGGGCATCAAGATTGAGCGCGCTCTGGGCAACCGCGAAGCCATGCTGCAACTGGCCAGGCAATTGAATAACCGGTTTGGCTCATCACGCGAAGCGGCAGCTTATGACAAAGGGGCCTTCAATGAGTGAGTTTGACGGCCGCGAGCCGGACAGCGCTGCGATGCCGCAACCGGCGTCCGCGCACGACGACGCGCCGGCACCGGCTGGTACCGCAGGGTCCCTGATCAGGCAGGCGCGGGAAGCCGCCGGCCTGCATATCGCGGCGCTGGCGGTGGCGCTGAAAGTGCCGGTCAAGAAGCTGGAAGCGCTCGAGGCGGACCGGCTGGACCTGCTGCCCGACGCCGTGTTTGTGCGTGCGCTGGCCTCCAGCGTTTGCCGTACCCTCAAAATTGATGCTGCCGAGGTGTTGGCACTGCTGCCGCAGACCGGCAAGCCCCGGCTGGACTACCAGCATGCGAGTATCAACACGCCTTTCCGCGCGCCCAGCGACGGGCCTGGCCCGTCCTTGTTGGCGCAGGTGTCGCGGCCGGCAGTCCTGGCAGGCCTGCTGCTGTTGCTTGGCGCGCTGGTGCTGATCTTTTTGCCAGCCGTCCAGCAGCAAAACATCAGCGTCCAGCCTGCCGCCGAGCCTGTGCCTGCCCTGGCATCGACCGCCACGCAGCCCGTTCCCGCCACTCCGCTGGCGGGTGCGCCCATGCAGGACACGCCCCCCACCACGGGTTCGGACAGCCCCGCGGCTGCGGCCGCCCCCGCGGTCGCCTCCGCTGACGCCCCCCTGGCCGCGCCGGCGATGGCGTCCGGCATGGCGGTGGTGCCGGCGGCGGCCGTGGCCCAGGCTGCGGCACCCGCACCGGCATTGCCGGCGGCATCGGCACCAGCTCCGGTCGCGGCCACCGGCATCATTGTTTTCTCGGCAAAAGGCGAGTCCTGGGTCGAAGTCACCGATGCCAAGGGCGTGGTGGTCTTGCGCCGTACCCTGGCCGCCGGTGAGGCGGCTGGCGCATCGGGTGCCTTGCCGCTGGCGGCCGTGGTCGGCCGCGTCGACGCCACCCAGGTCCAGGTGCGCGGACGGCCCTTCGACCTCGGTCCCGTCAGCAAAGACAACGTTGCACGTTTCGAGGTGAAGTAGTGGAAAGCTGTTTACCGGTGGAGTCGGCGGCACCCAAGGCACGCGTGTCCTCGCAGGCGCGGGTGGTCTGGGGTTCGCGTGTGGTCACGGTGGGCGGCGATGCACCGGTGCGTGTGCAGTCCATGACCAACACCGACACCGTCGATGCCATCGGTACGGCCATCCAGGTCAAGGAGCTCGCGATCGCGGGTTCGGAAATGGTCCGCATCACGGTCAACACACCCGAAGCGGCCCAGGCCGTTCCCTATGTGCGCGAGCAGCTCGATCGCATGGGTATCGACGTGCCGCTGATCGGCGACTTCCATTACAACGGCCACCGCCTGCTGACGGACTACCCGGCCTGTGCCGAGGCCTTGTCCAAGTACCGCATCAATCCCGGCAACGTGGGCAAGGGCGACAAGCACGACCGGCAGTTCGGCCAGATGATCGAGGCTGCCGTCCGCTGGAACAAGCCGGTGCGTATTGGTGTCAACTGGGGCAGCCTGGACCAGGAGTTGCTCGCCAGCCTGATGGACGAGAACAGCCGCCGCGCCCAGCCCTGGGACGCCAAACAGGTGATGTACGAGGCCCTGATCACGTCGGCCATCGATTCGGCCGTACTGGCCGAGCAGATGGGCATGGATAAAAACCAGATCATCCTGTCGTGCAAGGTCAGCGGTGTGCAGGACCTGATCTCGGTCTACCGCGAACTGTCCAGGCGCTCGCGCTACGCCCTGCACCTCGGCTTGACCGAGGCCGGCATGGGCACCAAGGGCACGGTGGCCTCCAGCGTCGCGCTGGCCGTGCTGCTGCAGGAGGGTATTGGCGACACCATCCGTGTCTCGCTGACGCCGCAACCGGGCGAAGCGCGAACCCAGGAGGTGGTGATTGCCTCCGAGATCCTGCAGGCGCTGGGCTTGCGCAGCTTCGTGCCCAGCGTCACGGCCTGTCCGGGTTGTGGCCGCACGACCAGCACCACCTTTCAGGTGCTGGCCAAGGAAATCGACGACTACCTGCGCGCCCAGATGCCGGTCTGGCGCGAAAAATACCCCGGTGTCGAGAAGATGAAGGTGGCCGTGATGGGCTGCATCGTCAACGGCCCCGGCGAGAGCAAACATGCCGACATCGGCATCAGCCTGCCGGGAACCGGCGAGGCGCCCGCCGCGCCGGTCTACATCGATGGCGAGAAGGCCTTGACCCTGCGCGGCGACAACATCGCTGCCGAGTTCCACCAGCTCGTCGAAACCTATATTGAAAAGCGCTTTGGCACGGCTTCCGTCGCCCAGGTCGCCTGAAAAGATTCCATGGCTGAAAAATTGACTGCCGTCAAAGGCATGAACGATATATTGCCGCCCGATTCGGCGCGCTGGGAGTGGCTGGAAGAAAAGGTCCGTTCGCTGATGGCGCGTTATGCCTACCGCAACATCCGTACCCCCATCCTCGAACACACACAGCTGTTTGTGCGCGGCATCGGCGAAGTCACCGACATCGTCGAGAAGGAGATGTATTCCTTCGATGACCGTGCCGACAAGGATGGCAAATTCGAGCAACTGGCCATGCGTCCGGAGAACACCGCCGGTGTGGTCCGCGCGGTGACCGAGCACAACCTGCTGTACGAAGGCGGCAAGCGGCTGTATTACATGGGGCCGATGTTCCGCCGCGAACGTCCGCAACGCGGCCGCTACCGCCAGTTTCACCAGATCGGTGCCGAAGCGCTGGGTTTTGCCGGTCCGGATGTGGACGCCGAGCTGATCCTGCTGGCCGCGGCGCTGTGGAAAGAACTCGGGCTGCACGACTGGCGGCTGGAGATCAACAGCCTGGGGCAACCCGCAGAACGCGCGCAACACCGGGCCGAACTGATCGCCCACCTTGAAAAACATGCCGACCTGCTCGATGAGGAGGCCAGGCGGCGCCTGCACAGCAATCCCCTGCGGATTCTGGACACCAAGAACCCGGCCATGAAAGCCGTGGTGGAAAGTGCGCCGCAGATGCTCGATTTCCTGGGCGCGGAATCGCTGGCGCATTTCGACGGCCTCAAGGCCATTCTCGATGCCAACGGCGTCCCCTGGACGCAGAACCACCGCCTGGTGCGCGGCCTGGACTATTACAACCTGACGGTGTTCGAGTTTGTGACCGACCGCCTCGGTGCGCAGGGCACAATTTGCGGGGGTGGCCGTTACGACTACCTGATCGAACAGATAGGCGGCAAGCCCGCACCGGCCGTGGGTTGGGCGCTGGGGGTCGAGCGTGTGCTGGACCTGATCAAGGAACAGGGGACGGCCGTCGAGTTGCCGGTGCCGGACGCTTACGCCATCATTCCCGATGCCGCCGCCTGGCCGGTGGCTTCGCGGGCCTTGCAGGCGCTGCGTACCGCCGGCGTCAGCGTGCAGATGCACGCGGGCAGCGCCGACGGCATGGGCAGCATGAAATCCCAGTTCAAGAAAGCGGACGCCAGCGGCGCGCGTTTTGCGCTGATCTTCGGCCAGGCCGAGCTGGAAGCCGGTAAGGTGGCGGTCAAGACCCTGCGCGGGGAAAAATCCGATGCTGCGCAGGGCCAGCTGCTGCAGCCGCTGGACGACATCCCCGCGTGGGCGCAGGGCTTGCGCAGCCCGGCCTGATACGCGCCCTACAATCGACAGCTGGTTGCACACCCACAGACTCACCAGACATCACCGGACAGAACAAGAAACGCTTTATGGCAAAACATCTCGATTTGGAAGAACAGGAGCAGCTTGACGAGATCAAGCACTTCTGGAAGCAATACGGCAACCTGATCACCTGGGGCCTGATTGCCATTTTTGGCACTTTTGCCGCATGGAATGGCTACCAGTACTGGCAGCGCAGCCAGCAAGCCCAGGCGGCGGTGATGTACGACGAGGTCGAGCGCGCCGCTGCATCTGGGGACGCCGCTCGGCTGGACCGTTCGCTGTCCGACATGAAGGACAAGTTCGGCGGCACCGCCTTCGCGCAACAGGCCGGCCTGCTGGCGGCCAAGACCTATTACGACAAGGGCAATACCGACGGCGCCAAGGCCGCGCTGACCTGGGTGGCGAGCAAAAGTGCCGATGAAGGTTATCAGGCGCTTGCCAAGCTCAGGCTGGCCGGGGTGCTGCTCGAAGCCAGGGCCCATGACGAGGCACTGCAGCAATTGTCGGGTTCTTTCCCCAAGGACTTCACGGCGCTGGTCGCTGACCGGCGCGGCGACATCCTGCTGGCGCAGGGCAAAAAGAGTGAAGCCCGGGCCGAATACGAAAAAGCCTGGAAGGGCATGGACGAGCGCACGGAGTACCGGCGCCTGGTCGAAGTCAAACTCAATGCACTCGGCGTGAATCCGTCGGCGGCGTTGCCCAGCGCTGCAGCAACCGCTGCAGCTTCTCCCGCGTCCGCACCGGAGGTCAAGCAGTGATTTTCAAGTCTTTTATGCCCCTGGTCCAAGCTGGCAAAGCGCCAGCAGCTCTTGTTTTGGTAGCACTCCTGTCCGGTTGCTCGATGTTCAGCGGGTTTTTCGGCGGTTCCGCCAAGAAGCCGCAGCCGGCCGAACTGCAGCCGGTGGTCGCGCTGGTGCCGGTGCGGCAGGCCTGGACCGCCCGCATCGGTGAAGTCGGTTTCCCGCTCGAAGTCGAGGTGGCCGGCGACGCGGTGGTGCTCGCCAGCGCGGACGGCACGGTGGCATCGCTGGACGCGCGCACCGGCCGCGACCTCTGGCGTACCAACATCGGCACACCGATTGCCGCCGGTGTCGGCAGCGATGGCAAGCTGGCCGCCGTGGTCACGCGGGGCAACGAGGTGGTGGCCATTGCCGGCGGCCGTGAAGTCTGGCGCCAGAAACTGGGGGCGCAGGCTTTCAGTTCTCCGTTTGTCGCTGGTGGACGGGTGTTCGTTCTGGCTGCCGATCGTTCGGTCAATGCCTTTGACGGCCAGAGCGGCCGCAAGCTCTGGACCCAGCAGCGCCCCAGCGAGCCGCTGGTGTTGCGCCAGTCCGGCGTTTTGCTGGCCGTCGGTGACACCCTGGTGGTGGGCCTGGCCGGCCGGCTGACCGGCCTGAACCCGCTCAACGGCAGCATCCGTTGGGAAGCGCCCATTGCATCGCCGCGCGGCATCAACGATGTCGAGCGCCTGGTCGACCTGGTCGGCACCGTGAGCCGCACCGGCAACACGGTCTGCGCCCGGGCTTTCCAGGCCAGCGTCGGTTGCGTCGATGCCCAACGCGGCGCGCTGCTGTGGAGCAAGCCTGCCAATGGCGCCCAGGGCCTGGACGGTGACGACACCCTGGTGTTCGGCACCGAAGCCGACGGCAAGGTGCTGGCCTGGCGCCGCGCCGACGGTGAAAGCGCCTGGAACACGGATCGCCTGCGCTACCGCAACCTGACGTCGCCCGTGGTGGTGGGGCGCTCCATCGCCATCGGCGACTCGGCCGGTTTTGTGCACCTGCTGTCGCGCGCCGACGGCTCCCTGATGAACCGCCTGAGCACCGATGGCTCGCCGGTGGTGGCCTCGCCGGTGCTGGCGGCCAATACCCTGATTGCCGTCACGCGCTCAGGTGCCGTCTACGGCTTCGCTCCTGAATGATGCCCAGCCATGGACGATGTGAAATCCACCCGTCCATGCCACGAGCATGAGCTCCAACCAGCCGCCAACCGGCTGTGAAATGTATTGATGAAACCTGTTATTGCCCTGGTCGGTCGCCCCAATGTGGGCAAATCGACAATTTTTAACCGGCTGACCAAGTCGCGTGATGCGATCGTGGCTGACTATGCCGGCCTGACGCGGGACCGGCACTACGGCAACGGCCGCCTGGGTTCGCAGGAATTCATCGTCATCGATACCGGCGGCTTCGAGCCCAAGGCCATCGACGGCATTTACAAGGAAATGGCCAAACAGACGCGTCAGGCGGTGGCGGAAGCCGATGTCGTGGTGTTTGTGGTCGATGCGCGAGCCGGTGTCAATGCCCAGGACCACGAGATCGCCCGTTACCTGCGCAAGCTCGGCAAACCGACGGTGCTGACGGCCAACAAGGCCGAGGGCATGACCGAAGGGGTGCAATTGTCCGAGTTTTTTGAACTCGGGCTGGGTGAAGTGCTTGCGGTGTCCGCCTCCCACGGCCAGGGCATGCGCACGCTGGTGGAAAAGGCGCTAGAACCCCTGCATTTGCCGGACCCGGACGAGGAGGGCGAGCCAGCCGACCCGAGCGTGATCAAGCTGGCCGTCGCCGGCCGGCCCAACGTGGGCAAATCGACGCTGATCAACACCTGGCTCGGCGAGGAGCGGCTGGTGGCATTCGACCAGCCGGGCACCACGCGCGACGCGATTTCGGTGCCTTTCGAGAAGGCCGGCCAGAAATTCGAACTGATAGACACCGCCGGCCTGCGCCGCAAGGGCAAGGTGTTCGAGGCGATCGAGAAATTTTCGGTGGTCAAGACCCTGCAGGCCATCGAAAGCGCCAATGTGGTGCTGCTGCTGCTCGACGCCACCCAGGGCGTGACCGACCAGGACGCCCACATTGCCGGCTACATCCTGGAAAGCGGGCGCGCCGTGGTGCTGGCGGTCAACAAATGGGACGCGGTGGACAGCTACCAGCGCGAAATCCTCGAGCGTTCGGTCGAGACGCGCCTGTCGTTCCTGAAATTTGCGTCCATCCACAACATTTCGGCGATCAAGCGCCAGGGCCTGGGCCCGGTCTGGAAGTCGATTGTGCAGGCCCATGCCTCGGCCAACCGCAAGATGTCGACCCCGGTGCTGACGCGTCTGCTGCTCGAGGCCGTCCAGTTCCAGAGCCCGCAGCGGGCCGGCATGTTCCGCCCCAAGCTGCGTTATGCCCACCAGGGTGGCATGAACCCGCCCATCATCATCGTCCACGGCAATTCGCTGGAACATGTGACCGACGCCTACAAGCGCTTCCTCGAAGGACGTTTCCGCAAGGAATTCGACCTGGTCGGCACGCCGCTGCGCATACAGATGAAGTCGTCCAGCAACCCTTTTGCCGACAAAGATACGGCATAAACCTACGTTACCGCCCGATGGCGTGTGGTAAGGTGAAGTTCTATCAACTCTTGAACACGGAAAATATCGTGAGCAATAACAAAGGTCAGCTGTTGCAGGACCCGTTCCTCAACACTTTGCGCCGCGAGCATGTGCCGGTGTCGATTTACCTCGTCAACGGCATCAAGCTGCAGGGCCAGATCGAATCTTTCGATCAATACGTCGTGCTGCTGCGCAACACCGTCACCCAGATGGTTTACAAACACGCCATCTCGACCATTGTTCCCGGTCGTGCCGTCAATTTCGCTGCGGCTGAAGCTCCGGAAAGCCCAGCCAGCTGAGGCCCCTGGACACTCCCTCGACCTCGCCCCCCCTGGCCATCCTGGTCGGGGTTGATCTGGGCGAGCCCAATTTTGATGCCGGCTTGCAGGAGCTGGGCCTGCTGGCCCAGACCGCAGGCCTGCAGCCGGTTGCACGCGTGGTGTGCAAACGCCGCGCGCCCGACGCCGCGCTGTTTATCGGCAGCGGCAAGGCCGACGAGATCAAGATGCTGGCACTGGAAACCGGCGCCAGCGAAATCCTGTTCGACCAGTCCCTGAGCCCGGCGCAACAGCGCAACCTCGAGCGGGTGCTGGGCCTGCCGGTCAACGACCGGACCCTGCTGATCCTCGAGATTTTTGGCCAGCGCGCGCGCAGCCACGAGGGCAAGCTGCAGGTGGAACTCGCACGGCTGCAATACCTGTCGACCCGCCTGGTCCGGCGCTGGTCCCACCTAGAGCGGCAAACCGGCGGCGCCGGCGTGCGCGGCGGGCCGGGTGAGAAACAGATCGAACTCGACAAACGCATGATCGGCGAGTCCATCAAGCGCACCAAGGAGCGCCTCGCCAAGGTCAAGAAGCAGCGCCAGACCCAGCGCCGCCAGCGCGAGCGGCGCAATGCCTTCGCCGTGTCGCTGGTGGGTTACACCAATGCAGGCAAGTCCACGCTGTTCAACGCGCTGGTCAAGGCGCGTGCCTATGCAGCCGACCAGTTGTTCGCCACGCTGGACACCACCACCCGCCAGCTCTACCTGGGCGACGCTGCGCGTTCGGTGTCGCTGTCCGATACCGTGGGATTCATCCGCGACCTGCCGCACGGGCTGATCGACGCCTTCGCCGCCACCCTGCAGGAGGCGGCCGATGCCGACCTGCTGATCCACGTGGTCGATGGCGCCAATCCGGACCACCTGGAGCAGATCGAGCAGGTGCAACGCGTGCTGGCAGAAATCGGCGCGGCCGATGTGCCGCAGATTCTGGTGTTCAACAAGCTCGATGCCCTTGAAAAGTCACGCTGGCCACTGCAACTGAGTGACAGCTTCGAGGTCAAGGATGCGTTTTCCGACACGGGTAAACGCGTCGAGCGTGTGTTTGTCAGTGCGCAGAGCGGCGAGGGCCTGCCTTTGCTTCGCGAGTTGCTCGCCCGTCATGCAGCGTTGCCGCCTGAAGAAGATACCCCCCAAATCAGTGAGGCTGTCGCCTGATTGGGCACAATGTCGGAGTATTGAAAAAAAATGAGCCTGATCCCATGAACCTGAACCCTGCGCTACAGACGCTGACAACCCTTCCAGCCCGACTGGGGCAACGGATCCGGGGCATGTTCAACCTGAACGACCCCCGCTGGGGCCGCGACGACGACAACAAGGCTGCCGGGGACGACAGCAAGCCGGACGCCGGGCCGACCGAGCCGCCGCCGGCCAGGCCGCCGGCGCCCAACCGTCAGCCGCCGCAAGGCCAAGGCCCGAACCAGGGTCCTCCGGATCTGGATGAACTCTGGCGGGACTTCAACCGCAAACTCGGCGGCCTGTTTGGCGGCAACAAACCCGGCCAGCGTGCGCGCGGTACCGGCGGCATGGGCGGCGGGGGTGGCAATGGCGGCCCCGGCAGCTTCCAGCCCGACATGAAAAGCGCCGGCATCGGCGTAGGCCTGATTGCCGCGGTGGCGGTGCTGATCTGGCTGGGCACCGGCTTTTTCATCGTGCAAGAGGGCCAGCAGGCCGTCATCACCCAGTTCGGCAAGTACAAATCGACCGTCGGCGCGGGCTTCAACTGGCGCCTGCCTTATCCGATCCAGCGCCACGAGATGGTGGTGGTCACGCAGATCCGCTCGGTGGACGTGGGGCGCGACACCATCATCAAGGCCACCGGCCTGCGTGAATCGGCGATGCTGACCGAGGACGAAAACATCGTCGAGATCAAGTTTGCCGTCCAGTACCGACTGAGCGATGCGCGCGCCTACCTGTTCGAAAGCAAGGACCCGGCGGGCGCCGTGGTGCAGGCCGCCGAGACCGCGGTGCGCGAGGTGGTCGGCAAGATGAAGATGGACTCGGCCCTGGCCGAGGAGCGCGACCAGATCGGGCCACGGGTGCGGGTGCTGATGCAGACCATCCTGGACCGCTACAAGGTCGGCGTAGAAGTGGTCGGTATCAACCTGCAGCAAAGCGGTGTGCGGCCGCCCGAGCAGGTGCAGGCCTCCTTCGACGACGTGCTCAAGGCCGGCCAGGAGCGCGAGCGCGCCAAAAACGAAGCTGAAGCCTATGCCAATGACGTGATCCCGCGTGCCGTGGGTTCCGCCTCCCGCCTCAAGGAAGAGTCCGAAGCCTACAAGGCCCGCATCGTTGCACAGGCTCAGGGTGATGCGCAGCGCTTCCGCTCGGTGCTGACCGAGTACCAGAAGGCGCCGCAGGTGACCCGCGACCGCATGTACACCGACGCCATGCAGCAGGTGTACAGCAATGTGACCAAGGTGCTGGTCGAGTCCAAGCAGGGCTCCAACCTGCTGTACCTGCCGCTCGACAAGATCATGCAGCAATCGGCGTTGAACGGCACCGCCGCCAGCCCCGATGCCGCCGCGCTGCCGGGTACGGCCAGCGCGCCGCTGGTGCCGGGCGTGCCGGCCAGCACCGTTGATTCACGCGTCCGGGATGCAGCACGCACCCGTGAACGCGAAACCCGCTAAGAGGAAAAAATCGTGAACAGAGTCGGATTTATTGCCTCCTCGCTGCTGGTGCTGCTTGCACTGGCAAGCTCCATGCTGTTTGTGGTCGATCAACGCCAGTTCGGCGTGATCTACGCGCTCGGACAGATCAAGGAAGTCATCACCGAGCCGGGCTTGAACTTCAAGCTGCCGCCGCCGTTCCAGAATGTCTCGTACATCGACAAACGCCTGCTGACGCTGGACAGCACCGATGCCGAGCCGATGCTGACCGCCGAGAAGCAGCGTGTCGTGATCGACTGGTATGTGCGCTGGCGCATCACGGATCCTTCGGAATACATCCGCAATGTCGGGCTCGACGAGCGGGCAGGGGCCAACCAGCTCAACCGTGTGGTGCGCAATGCCTTCCAGGAAGAGATCAACAAACGCACCGTGAAGGACCTGCTGTCGCTCAAGCGCGAGGCGCTGATGGCCGACGTCAAGTCCGAGGTGCTGCAGGTGGTGCGCGGGGCCAAGCCCTGGGGCGTGGATGTGGTCGATGTGCGCATCACGCGGGTGGACTACGTGGAAGCCATCACCGAGTCGGTCTACCGCCGCATGGAAGCCGAGCGCAAGCGCGTGGCCAACGAACTGCGTTCCACCGGTGCTGCCGAAGGCGAGAAGATACGCGCCGATGCCGACCGCCAGCGCGAGATCACGATCGCCAATGCCTACCGTGATGCCCAGAAAACCAAGGGTGAGGGCGACGGCCAGGCCGCGTCTATCTACAACGAGGCCTTTGGCCGCGACCCGCAGTTCGCGCAGTTCTACCGCAGCCTGGATGCCTACAAGGCCAGCTTCGCCAAGAAAAGCGACGTGATGGTGGTCGACCCCTCGTCTGATTTCTTCAAGGCCATGCGCGGTTCCGGCGCAGGCGCGGCGCCGAAAAAGTAAGTCTCTTGGACAGCGGCACGCTCTGGCTCGCGCTGGCCTGCCTGCTTGTCCTGGAGGGCATGTTTCCCTTTGTCTCGCCGGGCGGCTGGCGCCGCATGTTCGAGCAGATCCTCGGCCTGAGCAACGGCCAGATCCGTTTTTTCGGGCTGTGCAGCATCATCGCAGGCGGCGTCTGGATGGCGTTTCTGCTCTAGCGCCTCCGGTTCATGCCCGGCTATTTCGGGCCGCATGACGCATCCGGCCACCGCGTGGCCGAAAACCGCTCCCAAGCCCGGTAAAATCCTGTTTTTAACAGCGCACGATAAATACATGCCCGCCTGGTCGTCATCATGGCAATTGCCGGATCAAATTGCCGATGTCCTGCCCTCCGAGGCGCGTCACATCGAGGAGCTGCGCCGTTTGTTTCTCGACACGGCGCGCAGCTACGGCTACGAGCTGGTGCAGCCGCCGCTGCTCGAACACCTGGAATCCCTGCTCACCGGCACCGGTGAAGCGCTGGACCTGCAGACCTTCAAGCTGGTGGACCAGCTCTCGGGCCGCACGCTGGGCCTGCGTGCCGACACCACGCCGCAGGTGGCGCGCATCGACGCCCATTTGCTCAATCGGCAGGGCGTCGCCCGCCTGTGTTACTGCGGCCCGGTGCTGCACACCCGCGCCGACCGCCCGCACGCCACGCGCGAGCCGCTGCAGTTCGGCGCCGAGATCTACGGCCACGCCGGCCTCGAGGCCGACCTCGAAGCGCAGTTACTGGCGCTCGAGGGCCTGACGGCTGCCGGTGTCACCGAACTCTCGGTCGACATGGCCGATGTGCGCATCGTCAGCAGCCTGCTGGCCGGTGCCAAGGTCAGTCCGTCCATGCTGGCGCGCATCCACGCAGCCCTGGCGGTCAAGGATGCCAGCGAGCTGTCCAGCCTGATGGCCAGCCTCAACGGCGAGCTGCCTGCGGCGGCGCGCGAAGGCCTGCTGGCGCTGCTGCAGTTGTATGGCGACGACCAGGTGCTGGCCGAGGCTGAAAAAGCCTTCAAGGCGGTGCCCGAGGCGCTGGAGGCGCTGCACAACCTGAAATGGCTGGCCACCCACGTGCAGGCGCTGGCCGGCCCGGTGCGCATCGCCTTCGACCTGGCCGACCTGCGCGGTTATGCCTATTACAGCGGCACACGGTTTGCCATCTACGGCCGCGGCCAGCGCGACGGCGGGCAGGGTGCGGAACTGGTGCGCGGCGGCCGTTACGACGAGGTCGGCGCGGTGTTCGGGCGCAATCGCCCGGCAGCCGGTTTCAGCCTGGACCTGAAAGAGCTGGTCAGCGTGTTGCTGCCCAAACCTCTGCGCCCCGCCATCCGTGCGCCCTGGGGTGAGGATGCCGGCCTGCGCGCGGCGATTGCCAGACTGCGCGCCGGCGGCGAAACCGTCGCCTGCGTGCTGCCCGGCCACGAACACGAAGTCGACGAATTCGATTGCGACCGCGAGCTGGTCAGCCTGGCCGGCCAGTGGCAGGTCCGGCTGCTGGCCAAAGCGCCGGCGTGAATGCCGCGCCTGCATTTCCCATCCATTCTTAACGAGTAAACGAAGATGACAAAGACAACTGCCGCATCCGCCGGCCGCAACGTGGTGGTCGTGGGTACCCAGTGGGGTGACGAGGGCAAGGGCAAGCTGGTCGACTGGCTGACCGAAAGCTCGCAGGGCGTGGTGCGTTTCCAGGGCGGCCACAATGCCGGCCACACGCTGGTCATCAACGGCATCAAGACCGCGCTGCACCTGATCCCCAGCGGCATCATGCGCCCCGGCGTCAAGTGTTACATCGGCAACGGTGTGGTGCTGTCGGCCGCCAAGCTGTTCGAGGAAATCGAGGGTCTGGAAAAAGCCGGTGTCGAGGTGCGTTCGCGCCTGCGCATCAGCGAAGCCTGCCCGCTGATCCTGCCGTTTCATGTGGCGCTCGACGTGGCGCGCGAAACCCGCCGCGAGACCGGCGGCACGGTGAAAATTGGCACCACCGGCCGCGGTATCGGCCCGGCCTATGAAGACAAGATCGCGCGCCGCGCGCTGCGCGTGCAGGACCTGAAACACCCCGAGCGGTTTGCCGCCAAGCTGCGCGAGCTGCTGGACCTGCACAACTTCGTGCTGACCGGTTACCTCAATGCACCCGCGGTCGAGTTCCAGCCGGTGTACGACGAGGCCATGCGCCACGCCGAACTGCTCAAACCCATGATGGCCGACGTCTCGCGCGAGCTCAACGACGCCAACGCCGAGGGCGCCAACCTGCTGTTCGAAGGCGCGCAGGGCACGCTGCTCGACGTGGACCACGGCACCTACCCGTTTGTCACTTCGAGCAACTGCGTGGCCGGCAATGCGGCCGCCGGCGCCGGCGTCGGCCCGGGCATGCTGCACTACATCCTGGGCATCACCAAGGCCTACTGCACCCGTGTGGGCGGCGGTCCGTTCCCGACCGAACTTGACTGGGAAACACCCGGCACGCCGGGTTACCACATGAGCACGGTGGGCGCCGAAAAGGGCGTGACCACCGGGCGCAGCCGCCGCTGTGGCTGGTTCGACGCCGCGCTGCTCAAGCGCTCGGCCCAGGTCAATGGCCTGTCGGGCCTGTGCATCACCAAGCTCGATGTGCTGGACGGGATCGAGAGCCTGGAACTGTGCACCGGTTACGAACTCGATGGCCGCATCACCGACATCCTGCCCATGGGCGCCGAGGAAATCGCTGCCTGCAAGCCGATCTACGAAACCCTGCCGGGCTGGACCCAGAGCACGGTGGGCGTCACCGACTACGACAAACTGCCGGCCGCGGCCCAGCGTTACCTGAAACGCATCGAGGAAGTCACCGGCGTGCCCATCCACATGATCTCGACCAGCCCGGACCGCGACCACACCATCCTGCTGCGCGATCCGTTTGCGGCCTGAGCCGTATTGAGAAATCAGTCAAATCGGCCTCCAGCCCACGGCGGGCGTGCATAGACAGCTATCAAATCAGGAGTATTTCCCATGTTGACCGAAGACGGCAAACACCTTTACGTCAGTTATGACGAGTACCACAACCTGATTGAAAAACTGGCGATCAAGATCCACCAGTCCGGCTGGGCGTTCGACACCATCCTGTGCCTGGCGCGCGGCGGCATGCGGCCCGGCGACATCCTGTCACGCATCTTCGACAAGCCGCTGGCCATCATGTCCACCAGCTCCTACCGCGCTGACGCCGGCATGACCCAGGGCAACCTGGACATCGCGCGTTTCATCACCACCCCCAAGGGCGAGATCGCCGGCAAGGTGCTGCTGGTCGACGACCTGGCCGACACCGGCCACACCTTGAACGCCGTGATCCACCAGCTGCGCAACAACTACCAGCCGATCACCGAGCTGCGCAGCGCCGTGATCTGGACCAAGGGTGTATCGACCTTCCAGCCGGATTATTCGGTCGAGTTCCTGCCGACCAATCCGTGGATTCACCAGCCGTTTGAAGGCTACGATGCCTTGCGGCCGGCGCAGCTCATGGAGAAGTGGAAGATCTAGCTTCCACGCTTGCCAACTGTCATCCCGGACTTGATCCGGGATCCATGTGCGCGAAGTACATCTGGTGTTCTGACCATTGGTAGTGGGCGCCGTCTGCTGGCCGGGGGTTGCCCGGCGGCAACTCACTTTCTTTTGCTTCGCCAAAAGAAAGTAAGCAAAGAAAAGGCGACCCGATGGTCTGGGTCCCTTCGCTTCGCTACGGGCAACCTGCGGTGCTCAGTCAAAGCGGGGTCGAGCTCGAACTCGCTTCGCTCAGACAATCGCTCGCCCTGATCCGCTTTGACCTGCGCTCCTCGGCCCAGCCCGACGGGTTGGGGAGAAAAAAACCAATACCGAATTCAATCCGGAGTCCTTGGAGCGCGTAGCGCTTCAAGGACGGGAATCCCAACAGACAGTCATTAATGCACGCGAGCGCAGCGCACGCGGCCAAATGAGGCCCCCCTCCATCGCCCAGCGGGGCGAGGGAGGGCTAGGGGAGGGAGTGGGGAGTCAAGTCCTGTGATCTGTCGCATACCCACGGGGTTGCGGGGCGCACACGTTGAATAAGCGCCGTTCCGTCAGGCCATCACACCGGCGCTGACGGCAGATATCCCCAGCCGTTAACATGGCTGCATGAGCGACAAGTCCACCCAACTGATACACCACGGCTACAAGCCGCCCGCCGGCTTTGATGCGGTCCAGCCCGGCATCCACAAGGCGTCCACCATCATCTTCCCCAGCGTCGCGGCGCTGCGCCAGCGCGACTGGAAACACAAGACCGGCTACACCTACGGCCTGCACGGCACGCCGACCACCTTCACGCTGGAGGAGCGCATCGCCACGCTGGAAGGCGGCAACTTCTGCACGCTGGTGCCCAGCGGCCTGGCCGCTGTCGCGCTGGTGGACATGGCATTCCTCAAGGCCGGCGACGAAGTGCTGATCCCCGACAACGCCTACGGCCCGAACAAAACCTTTGCGCAGCATGAACTCGCCAACTGGGGCGTGCGCTTTGCGTATTACGACGCCATGTCGCCGGCCGACCTGGCGGCCAAACTGACGGCAAAAACACGACTGGTCTGGCTGGAAGCGCCGGGTTCGATCACGCTGGAGTTTCCCGACCTGCCGGCGCTGGTGGCTGCGGTCAAGGCGCATGGGGATGCCCACCCGCTGGGCATCGTCACCGCGCTGGACAACACCTGGGGCGCGGGCATGGCCTTCAACGCCTTCGACCTGGGCGCCGACATCTCGGTACAGGCCCTGACCAAGTACCCCAGCGGCGGCGCCGATGTGCTGATGGGTTCGGTCGTCACGCGCGACGAGGCCTTGCACCAGCTGGTGCACTTCTGCCACATGCGGGTCGGTTACGGCGTCAGCGGCAACGACGCCGAGCTGGTGCTGCGCGGCCTGAACACCATTGCCCTGCGTTACGCCGCGCAGGACGCCACCACCCGCGCGCTGGCCGTCTGGCTGCAGCAGCAGCCGCAGGTCGAGGCCGTGTTTCACCCGGCGCTGCCGGGCTCGCCCGGCCATGCCGCCTGGCAGCGCGACTGCACGGCGGCGGCCTGCCTGGTCAGCGCGGTGTTCAAGCCCGCTTACAGCCAGGCCACGCTGGACACCTTCTGCGACAACCTGAAACTGTTCAACATCGGCTACAGCTGGGCTGGCCCGATCAGCCTGTGTGTGCCTTATGACGTGCCGTCCATCCGGACCACGGCCTGGCCTTACCAGGGCGGGCTGGTGCGGTTTTCGGTCGGGCTGGAAGCCCTGTCCGACCTGCAGGCCGACCTGGCCCAGGCGCTTGCCCTGATGCAGTACAGTTAGGTATATCTCCCTGAAGAAAGCACGCCGTGGCAACTCCCAATTACTCCTACGAAAAACGCCAGAAAGAGCTGGCCAAAAAGAAGAAAAAAGAGGAAAAACTCAAGCGCAAGGCCGAAGGCAAGCCGGACCTGCCGGATGACGACACGTCCGAGGGCCAGCCCGGCGAGGCCGGCACGCCGCCCGCCGACGCCGCCTCTTGAGCTGCAAGGCCAGCTCCTCGTTTTGAATCAAATCGGGCTTCGGCCCAGATAAATCAAGCGTAGACAGCTACACTTTTAATAGCAGCTTCCGCCGACAAGGCTCCGCCGGGACAGTCCCCTGTCCCCCGGAGCCTTTTTCATGGGCGCTGTTTGGGTGGCGGTTTAGGGCGCGAGCAGCTCGCGCGCCAACTCGTCCATGGCCGCCGCACTGTGGTCGCGCGGCGCCAGCGCCTGGGCGCTGTCGTACTGCGTGAAATTGCGCCGCATCGACTGCAGGTAGACCGGGTCGTAATGCTGCAGCAGCAGCTCGCGCACCACCGAGGCGACATCGCCGCTGCGCGCGCGCGCCTGCCAGTCGCTCACCACCTCCTTGCCGCGTGCCTCGGTCAGCGCGCCCAGGCGCTCGCAGAAAAACCCGGTGTCTTTCACGAAAAAGTCGTAATCCTCGAGCAGCAGCGCGACGCGTTCATCCTCGGCCAGTTCCAGCCGCAGGCAGGGGCTGGCGCGCATGGCGCTGATCAGGCCTTCCGGCACCGCCACATTGCCGACCTTTTTGCTTTCGCTCTCGATATAGACCGGGCGCGCCGGGTCAAAGCTGCGCAGCGCCGCCCAGACCAGGGTGTCGAAGGCCTTCTGGCTGGGTTGCGGCACGCCGGGAATCATGCCCAGCACCGAGCTGCGGTGATTCGCCAGGCCTTCCAGGTCCAGCACCTGCGCGCCCTGGGCCGCCAGCGCATGCAAGAGCCGCGTCTTGCCCGCGCCTGTGGGGCCGCAGACCACCTTGTACTGGTGGCGCGCCGCCAGTTGCGGCAGGTCGGCCACCAGCGCCGCGCGGAAGGCCTTGTAGCCGCCGTCGACCAGCGTGACCCGGAACCCGATCTGGTCCAGGATCAGCGCCAGCGAGCCGCTGCGTTTGCCGCCGCGCCAGCAATACACCAGCGGCTGCCACTCTCTGGGCTTGTCCAGCACCTCGCGCTGGATATGCGCCGCGATGTTGCTGGCAACCAGCGCGGCGCCCAGTTTTTTGGCCTCGAACTGGCTGATCTGCTTGTAACGCGTGCCGACGATCTTGCGTTCCTCGTCGTTCAGGCTGGGCCAGTTGACAGCGCCGGGCAGGTGGTCCTCGGCGTATTCGCCCTCGCTGCGGGCATCGATCACGGCGGAATAGTTGGCCAGGCTGGCCAGCGCCTGTTCGGCGGAGATGCGTTCCAGGCTCACTTGAGGAGCTTTTTGAGCTCGGGCCAGACATTGGCCAGCATCAGTGGCTGCGCCTGCTCGTTGGGGTGGATGCGGTCGGCCTGGAAGTTGCCGGTGGCATCCTCGACGTCGGCAATCCCCTTGAGGAAAAAGGGCACCAGTGCCACCTTTTCAGCCCTGGCAATCTTGCCGAACAGCCCGGAGAAGGTCGCACCGTAAGCGCCGCCGTAGTTGGGCGGCACCTGCATGCCCAGCAGCAGCACTTTGGCGCCGGACTTTTTGGCGGCCTGTGTCATGGCCCGCAGGTTGGCTTCGGTCATGTTCAGCGGCAGGCCGCGCAGTGCGTCGTTGCCGCCCAGCTCGATCACCACCACCGACGGTTGGTGCCGGGTCAGCAGCGCCGGCAGCCGCGAGCGGCCACCCGAGGTGGTGTCGCCGCTGATGCTGGCGTTGATCACACGCGCGGACTTTTTGTCAGCCGCGAGCTGTTTTTCCAGCAGCGGCACCCAGCCGGTGCCGCGTTTGAGCCCGTATTCGGCGCTCAGCGAGTCGCCGACGATCAACACCGTGTCGCGGACGGCAGCAGCGGCCGCCGTCTGGGCCGGTGCCAGCATCGGCGCGGCGGCAAAACCTGCCAGCAGCAGCGCACCCAAAGGTTTTACCAGGCGTGCTGCCGCGGCGCGGGCAAGCTTGGTAAAGTCTGATCTCAAGTTTTCTGACAAGGCTGACATGTTTGAACCCGCGGTTAATGTGCCGAATAACGCTGCTTCGGCGTCCACTTCCTCTTCAATTATTTCCGTGGAGCACGTTTTCAAGAGCGTGAGCGACTCGACCGGCACATTGACCATTTTGCGCGATATTCATTTTGCACTGGCGGCCAGGGAGACTGCGGCGATTGTGGGCGCCTCCGGTTCCGGCAAAAGCACCTTGTTGTCCATCATCGCAGGGCTGGACACGCCCACCCAGGGCACCGTCCGCCTGGCCGGCCAGGACCTGTTTGCCCTCAGCGAGGACGACCGCGCCGCGCTGCGCGCGCAAAAGGTCGGTTTTGTGTTCCAGAGCTTCCAGCTCATGGGCAACCTGACGGCGCTGGAAAACGTCATGTTGCCGCTGGAGCTCTCGGGCGCCAAAAACGCGCGTGCGCAGGCGACCGAGATGCTCAAGCGCGTCGGCCTCGGTGAGCGGCTCGGCCACTATCCCAAGGTCTTGTCCGGCGGCGAGCAGCAGCGGGTGGCGCTGGCGCGGGCCTTTGTGGTCCAGCCGGCCTTGCTGCTGGCCGACGAGCCGACCGGCAGCCTGGACTTCGCCACCGGCGAAACCGTGATGGCGCTGATGTTCGAGCTCAACCAGGAACTGGGCACCACGCTGGTGCTGGTCACGCACGACCGCGGCATCGCGGCCCGTTGCGAACGCCGGATCACGCTGGAAGCCGGTCAGGTGATCGCCAATTAGTGGTCAAAAAGGCTGACAGCCCATAGCTGACAAGCGTAAGCAGCTACTTTTTTGATAGCAGTCCGGCTTAACCCGGTGTGCGTCTATAGACCGCCAGCGAGCCGGCCAGGCCCAGCAGGGCACCGCCGCAGATCCGGTCCAGCCAGCGTGTGGCGCCGGCCTTGAGCAGGCGCAGGGCTTTTGCGCCTATCACCGCATAGGCCAGCATCACCGTGAAGTCCAGTGCCCCGAACACCAGCGCGATCGTGATGTACTGCGGCGCTTGCGCGGCGGCCGGGTCGATGAACTGCGGCAGCAGGGCCGAACAGAACAGGTAGCCCTTGGGATTGGTCGCCGCCACCAGGAAGGACTTCATGAAGATCGCGCGGCCGTTGCGCGGTGCGACCTCCAGCTCGCCGGCCGGCAGCGCGAAGCCGCCTTTTGACCTGAGCAGTCGCAGCCCCAGCCAGGCCAGGTAAGCGGCACCCACCCACTTGAGCACGCTGAACCAGAATTCCGAAGCCGCCAGCAGCGCGCCCAGGCCCAGCGCCACCGCGCCGACCAGCACAAAGTCTGAGGCCACCGCGCCCAGCATGCCGGGCACCGAGCGGCGCACGCCGTAACGCGAACCATTGATCAGCGCCAGCAGCACGGTGGGACCGGGCGTGGCGATCACCGCCAGCGCGACGGCGGCAAACAGCAGCAGGGCGGTGGCGGTCATGCGGCGGCGCCGCAGCCGGCTGGCTTGAAAACCCGTTCGCTGGACGCCGGATATTTCGCCAGCTTGTCGGCGGGCCGGCGCGGCCGGGCCAGCAGCTCGCCGCCGCAGTTGGGGCAAATGCCCTGCAGCTTGCCGCTAGAGCAGTCGCTGCAGAAGGTGCATTCAAAGGTGCAAATGCGGGCGTCCGCCGAGTCGGCTGGCAGGTCGCGGTTACAACATTCGCAGTTGGGGCGGAGTTGGAGCATGGCAAATCACTATGCGGTGTGAGGGTGGAAAATGCTTGAATTTCGCAGTTTTGCGCCACATGTTACCGTTTCCGGGCTGTCTTTCGAAGCAGCTTTTGCCCACCACCCCAGAGCCCTTGCCATGACCACCACCACCGCTCCCGTTCCCCTCAAAATCGATTTTGTCTCCGACGTGTCCTGCCCCTGGTGCGTGATCGGCCTGAAGTCACTCGAAGACGCGCTGGGCCGGGTTGGCGACAGCGTGAAAGCCGACATTCATTTCCAGCCCTTCGAGCTCAATCCCAAGATGGCGGCCGAAGGCCAGGACATTGGTGAACACCTGGCCGAAAAGTACGGCTCCACGCCCGAGCAGTCCCAGAAGAACCGCGAAATGATCCGCGCACGCGGCGCCGATGTGGGCTTCACCTTCAGCATGGACAAGCGCAGCCGCATCTACAACACTTTTGATGCGCACCGCCTGCTGCACTGGGCCGGTGAAGAGGGACAGGGCCTGCAACTGGCGCTCAAGCAGGCGCTGTTCAAGGCTTACTTCACCGATGGCGACAGCCCCGGTTCGCACGAGGTGCTGGCGCGTGTGGCCGGCGAGGTGGGACTGGACGTGGTGCGCGCCCAAGCCATCCTTGCATCAGACGACTATGCGGACGCCGTGCGCGAGCGCGAGAATTTCTACCTGCAGCATGGCATCCACTCGGTGCCGGCAGTCATCATCAATGACAAACACCTGATCTCGGGCGGCCAGCCGGCCGAGGTGTTCGAGCAGGCGCTGCGGCAGATCGCCGCAGCAGCCTAGGCTGGGCTCAGGTCTTCAGCGTGGCCGTCAGCGTGATGACACCCACGCTGCCCAGCGCCTTTGACAGCGGGCAACCGCGCTTGGCCGCTTCGGCAATCTGCTGAAACTGACCGGCATCGATGCCGGGCACCTTCGCGTCCAGCGTCAGCGCAATGCGGTCGATCAAAAAGCCTTCGCCGTCAGGGATCAGGCTGACCCTGGCTGTCGTGTCCACCTGCTCGGTGGCGAAACCGGCCTTGTCGCAGGCAAACGAAAACGCCATGGTGAAACAGGCCGCATGCGCCGCGCCCAGCAGCTCTTCGGGGTTGGTGCCGGTGCGGTCGTCTTCGAAGCGGCTGCCAAAGCCGTAGGGATGGTCTTTCAGTGCGGCGGTTTCGGTGCTGATCTGGCCCTGGCCTTGTTTGCCCCGGCCTTCCCAGTGAACGCTGGCGGTTTTTTCGGTCATGGTGTGTCCTTTGGATGATGAAGTGATGGAGGTCGGTCCACGGCATGCGTGGCTGCTGGTTCACTCTGCCCAGCCGCTGCGGGGCAGGGCGTGAGACATCATCGCCAGCGGGCGCTGGCCTTCTCCTACGCCGGAGGCCAGCGCGTGACGAGGCCGGTGCCCAAGGCGCTGGCTTGGCTGGCGTAGCCGATCTGGCCATCCCACGCAGGGCGGCTATGTGCGGCACCGCACAGACCGCAGCCAAAGGCGCAGCTAGCATTTTTTCTCCTCCCGGTCCAAAACGGAGCTAGAACATGGTGAAACCTGGTTTGTCGGGCATCACGGCGGTGCGCTATTCAGGCTCCCTGATCGAGGTGGCCATCGCGCAGCCCAGGGATCAAGACGGCACCTCGGCCCAGCTCACCTTGACAAGGGATGCGCTGATGGAACGGATTCGTACCTCCGGGCCGATGCTGACCCTGCATCAGCAGCTGGACGGTCAATGGGTTGCCTGGGACAAAATTCAGCTGCTTGAGATCGATGGGGCGGAGCTCCTGAAATGCATCATCGATGGGTACGCGTGTGACGATCTGGGTGATGTCCCCCTGGAAGAATAGGGTGGCCGGCTTGAGAAAGTGTCCTACACGCGCTGACGGATAAGCTCGGCAAGCCTAACTTGTCGGTATTGACGAACCGCGGTAAAAACCCGACATGCCGAACTCAAAAGCCCTTGCGGCCCTGCGCTCTGCCATTCTGGAGGAACAGCTGACGCGTGTCGATGCACAACATGTGCTGGACAGGTACAACGACTTTACGGCCAAGCTGACCGAGTTCCAGACCAGCGACGGGCCCAGCCCGACGAAGGAAGAATTCGAGGAATGGCGCTCCAATATCCTGCTGGTGTGGGCAGTCAGGGAAGAGGCTCTGAAAGCAGAGTGCGCCCAAAAGCAGGCGCCAACGGGACCCTGAATGGCCAGAACGCCCGCTGGGCCCGGTGTGACGGCAGTCGCGGCACTCCGCTACAGGTTTTTCACCAGCACCTGACTCTTGCGGTTGATGTTGTACTTGCGCTTGCGGGCGTCGGGCAGCCAGTCGGGATCGACCTGCACAAAGCCGCGCTTGATGAACCAGTGCATGGTGCGGGTGGTCAGCACAAAAATGGACTTCAGGCCCATGCCGCGGGCACGCTGCTCGATGCGCTTGAGGATGCGTTCGCCGTCGCCCTGGCTCTGGCTGTGCGGTGACACCGTGAGCGCCGCCATCTCGGCGGTCCTGGCTTCGGGGTAGGGATAAAGCGCGGCGCAGCCGAAGATCACGCCGTCGTGCTCGATCACGGTGTAGTGGTCGGCATCGCGTTCGATCTCGGTGCGGTCGCGTTTGACCAGGGTGCCGTCCTTTTCAAACGGCTCGATCAGCTGCAGGATGCCGCCCACATCGTCTGCGGTGGCTTCGCGCAGGCTTTCGAGCTTTTCGTCGATGACCATGGTGCCTATGCCGTCGTGCACATAAATCTCCAGCAGCAGCGAGCCGTCCACCGCAAACGGCAGGATGTGGCTGCGCTCGACACCGGCCGTGCAGGCCTTGACGCAATGCTGCAGGTAAAACGCGGTGTCGGTCGGCTGGGTCGGATTGGGCAGGCTGGCCAATAATTTTTCGGCGGCGGCCAGCGGCAGTTCGGTGTCTATCGGGTTGTCCTCGCCCTCGGGCTGATCCGGGCTGGTGCGGATGCCGGGGATCTCCGTCAGGAAGATCAGCTTGTCGGCCTGCAGCTCGATGGCCACGCTGGTCGCGACTTCCTCCATGGTCAGGTTGAAGGCTTCGCCGGTCGGTGAAAAACCGAAAGGCGAGAGCAACACCATGGCGCCGAAATCCAGCGTGCGCTTGATGCCGGCGGTGTCGACCTTGCGCACCATGCCGGAGTGCTTGAAGTCCACGCCGTCCACGATGCCGACCGGACGGGCGGTAATGAAGTTGCCCGAAATCACGCGCACGGTGGAACCGGCCATCGGTGTGTTGGGCAGGCCCTGGCTGAAGGCGGCCTCGATCTCGTAACGCAGCTGGCCGGCGGCTTCCTGCGCGCAGTCCAGCGCCACGGTGTCCGTGATGCGCATGCCGTGGGAGTATTTCGCCTCGTGGCCCTTGGCCGCCAGCTGTTCATTGACCTGCGGCCGGAAGCCATGCACCAGCACGATCTTCACGCCCATGCTCTGGATCAGCGCCAGGTCCTGGGCCAGGTGCGGCAGCTTGCCGGCGGCAATCGCTTCGCCTGCAATGCCGACCACAAAGGTCTTGCCGCGGTGCAGGTGGATGTAGGGCGCCACCGAACGGAACCAGGGGACAAAGGTGAAATTGAAGACCGCTGACATGGGCGCGCTTTCGGGTTGCAGGAGGGCCGGGGCCGATGGCAGAGAGTGTAAGGGAGGCGCGGGTTTTCATTGAGGCAGGGAAGGGCTTGCGGCGCCGGCTTCGCCGGATAATGAGGCCATCCATGGACAAACTGGCTTACGGCTTCTGGGGATGTTATTTCGGCACGACGGCGCTGATGCTGGCCGGTGCCGGGATAGGGTTCACACGCTCGCTGCACCGGATCTCCCTGAATGCGGCCCTGTCCGCGGCGGCATCGAGTTTTTTTGTCATCGCTTTTCTGGGCGGCCTGCCGATCAGCGACGAGGACACGCTGCTGCGCTTTCTCGCCCATGTGGCACTGGCCGTGTCCATGATCCTGGCTTACCTGCTGTTTGCCATCGTCGGCGCGCTCGACCGGCGCAGGGCCCGGCGGGCAACGCAGCTGGCGCTGCTGATGCTGGGCGCGGGGGGCGTGGTCCTGGGCTGGCAGTTGCCACCGGTGCGGGCGCTGGCGCTGGCGGTGGCGATTGCCGGCTGGCTGGGCCTGGTGGCGCTGGGCGTGGCCCTGCGCAGCGCCTGGCGCGGCGACCGGCTGGCCTGGCGGGCGGTGTTCGGGGTCCTGTTCATGCTGGTGGCGATGCTGGGCCTGAGCTGGATTGCACTGGCGCGCGGACAGGTGCCCTGGCAGTTGCACGCTGTGAGCGCCCTGTCGGGCACCGCCTACCTGGTCATGATGGCATCGGCGCTCTGGGTGCGTTATTCCTACCTGATCGAGCTCAAGCAGATCATGGCGATGGGCCCCAGCTATGACCCGGTGACACGCATGCGCTCCCACACCGAGACCGGCCAGATGCTGGGCCATGCCTTCCGGCGCCAGCACGACGAAGCCACCGTGCTGGGCATGCTGGTGGTGAGCATTGGCAACCTCTATGCGCTCGAAAAACTTCATGGCAAGGCGGCGGTCAACCATGCGCTGTTTGTCTGCGCCGGCCGCTTGCGCCGCGCCGTCCCGCGCGACGTGGAACTGGGCCGTTTCGGTGAGGACGGGTTTGTGCTGCTGATGCACGACTGCCGCGACAGCGGCCGCCTGATCAAGCTCGCCCACCGCGTGGCAGCCCGCCTGGCCAAGTCGGTGGTGCTCAATACCAGCCTGGATGAGGCCAGGCGCGAAAGCGAGCAGACCCGATGGAAAGCGGAGGTCGGCGTCGGCGTCGTGATGGTGAACGGGCTCCAGGGCACGGTCGCCAGCACCATGGCCATCGCGCGCGCCATGTCGCGTACCGCGCTCAGCTATGGCAGCCGCGTGGCCTGGCATGACCAGGGCAGCGGCGAGGCGGTCGAGCTGCCCGTGCCCGAAAACGACTGATCCTGCGTCCGGGCCCCGGCCGCGGCCAGGACGGCCGCCTGCACCGATAATTGGTGCTTCATTTGCAGAAGCCTCACCTTGTCACTGACCCCGCCCGTTTCCCTGAAGATCGATTTTCCCGAGTCCTTGCCCGTTTCGGGCAAACGCGAGGAAATCACCGCTGCCATGCAGGCGCACCAGGTGGTGATTGTTTGCGGTGAAACCGGCTCGGGCAAAACCACGCAGTTGCCCAAGATTGCGCTGGCCATGGGCCGGGGCAAGCTCAACTACCCGCCGGGGCAGGGCAAGCTGATCGGCCACACGCAGCCGCGCCGGATTGCCGCGTCCAGCGTCGCCAAGCGCATCGCCGAAGAGCTCAAGACACCGCTGGGTGACGTGGTCGGCTACAAGGTGCGTTTCCAGGACCGGCTGAGCCGCGACGCCTCGGTCAAACTCATGACCGACGGCATTTTGCTGGCCGAGACGCAGACCGATCCGCTGCTCAAAGCTTACGACACCATCATCATCGACGAGGCGCATGAGCGCAGCCTGAACATCGACTTCCTGCTGGGTTATTTGCGCCAGTTGCTGCCGCGCCGGCCCGACCTGAAGGTGGTGATCACCTCGGCGACCATCGATGCGCAGCGTTTTGCGGATTACTTTGCGTCGAGCGCGCCGCCGCCGGGCCGCCCCAAGGCCGGCGCAGCCCCCTCGGGGGGCAGCGACGACGCGCAGCGCGGAGCGTGGGGGCCTGTCACGCCTGCGCCCGTGATCATGGTCTCGGGCCGCATGTTCCCGGTCGAGCAGCGTTACCGTCCCTATGAAGAGTCGCGCGACTACGACCTCAATGATGCGATCGCCGACGGTGTCGACGAACTCTGGCGCAACCCGCACAGCGCTGGCGACATCCTGGTGTTCCTGCCGGGTGAGCGCGAGATCCGCGAGGCGGCCGACCATCTGCGCAAACACCTGGCGCACCAGCCGCTGTTTCGCAACGCCGAGGTGCTGCCGCTGTTTGCGCGCCTGTCGCAGGCCGAGCAGGACCGCATCTTCGACGGCCATACCGGCCGGCGCATCGTGCTGGCCACCAATGTGGCCGAAACCTCGCTGACGGTGCCGGGTATCCGGTATGTGATCGACGCCGGCACCGCGCGGGTCAAGCGTTACAGCTTTCGCAACAAGGTCGAGCAGCTGATGGTCGAGCCGGTGTCGCAGGCGGCGGCGAACCAGCGCGCCGGCCGCTGCGGCCGCGTGGCCGACGGCATCTGCATCCGGCTCTACGACGAGCCCGACTTCCTGGGCCGCGCGCGTTTCACCGATCCCGAAATTCTGCGCAGTTCGCTGGCGGCGGTGATCTTGCGCATGAAGGCGCTGCATCTGGGCACGATTGAAAGTTTTGCCTTCATCGAGCCGCCGCAGGGCAGGGCGATTGCCGACGGCTACCAGTTGCTGGCCGAACTCGGCGCCGTCGATGACGACAACGAACTCACGCCGGTCGGCCGCAACCTGGCCCGCCTGCCGCTGGACCCGCGTGTGGGCCGCATGATCCTCGAAGCCAAAGAGCGGCAGGCGCTCGACGAGGTGCTCGTGATCGCCAGCGCGCTCAGCGTGCAGGACGTGCGCGACCGGCCCATGGACAAGCAGGCCCAGGCCGACCAGGCGCATGCCAAGTTCGACGACGAAAAAAGCGAATTTTCAGGCTACCTCAAACTCTGGAAGTGGCTGGGCGATGTGCGCGGCGGCCACGGCACCGACCACAAGCTGTCGAACCGCCAGTATGAAAACCTCTTGAGAGAGAACTACGTCAACATCCGCCGGGTGCGCGAGTGGCGCGACATCCATTCGCAGCTGCATAGCGTGGTGGGAGAGCAAAAGTGGGTCCTGAACGACAAACCCGCCAGTTATGAACAACTGCACCTGTCGATGTTGTGCGGCCTGCTCGGCAACATCGGCATCAAGAGCGAGGAAGACGACTGGTACCTGGGCGCGCGCGGCATCAAGTTTTATCGCCACCCGGGCGCGCGTCTGAGCAAGAAGCCGGGCCGCTGGATCGTCGCCGCCGAGCTGGTCGAGACCACCCGCCTGTTCGGCCGCGGCATCGCCAACATCGAGCCGCAATGGGTGGAGCAGGTCGCCGGCCACCTGCTGAAAAAGCAGTTGCTCGACCCGCACTGGGAAAAAAAGGCCGCACAGGTCACCGCGCTGGAACGCGCGACGCTCTACGGCCTGGTGATTTACAACGGCCGGCGCGTCAACTTCGGCCGGGTCGACCCGGTGACGGCGCGCGAAATTTTCATCCGCGAAGCGCTGGTCGCCGGCAACTGGGACACCAAGCTGCCCTTCCTGCCCGCCAACCTCAAGCTGATCCAGCAGGTGCAGGACCTGGAACACAAGGCGCGCCGCCAGGACGTGCTGGTTGACGAAGAGCTGATCTACGCCTTTTACGACCAGCAGCTGCCGGCCGGGATCTGCACCGGCGCGGCTTGCGAACACTGGTACAAGGACGAGGTCAGGAAGCAGCCGCAGCTCTTGCTGCTGACGCGCGAGGAACTGATGCGGCATGAGGCGGCCGGCATCACCACCCAGTCCTTCCCGAAAACCCTGCGCCTGGGCGGTGTCGATTGCCTGGCGACCTATCTGCACGAACCCGGTGACGCCCGCGACGGCGTGACGGTGGATGTGCCGCTGTTCGCGCTGAACCAGGTCAACGAAGAGCGCTGCGAATGGCTGGTGCCCGGGATGCTCAAGGACAAGATTCAGGCGCTGATCAAGACCCTGCACCAGCGGCCGCGCTCGCGCCTGGTGCCGCTGCCCGAGACCGCGGCGCGTTTCGCGGCCGAGTTGCTGCAACCCGAGAAGTTCGGCGCCGGCTCGCTGACGGACGCCGTGCTCAAGCTGGTGCGCGACGCGACCTCGCTGGACATCAAGCGCAACGACATGAAGCTGGAGATGCTGCCGCCGCACCTGTTCATGAACTTCCGTGTGGTCGATGAACATGGCCGCCAGCTCGGCAGCGGCCGCAACCTGGGGGCGCTCAAGGCTGAACTCGGCTCGCAGGCGCGCGGTGCCTTCCAGGCGCTGGCCGGGCTGAAAACAAGGGCGGCGCCTGCAGATGCCGAAAGTGCAGAAACAAAAAGGCCTGCAGCCCATCAGGGACGGGCGCAGGCAGCTCCTGAAAACATAGCAAACCAGAAGCCGCCGCCGGCCCGCACGCCCGAGCGTTACACCGGCTGGAGCTTTGGCGAACTGCCGGAACTGATGGAAATCAGCAAGGGCAAACAGACGCTGATCGGTTTCCCGGCGCTGATCGACCTCGGCGACGCGGTGACCATTGAGGTCTTCGACGAGCCCGACGTGGCCGCGGCCAAACACCGCGCCGGCTTGCGGCGCCTGTTTTCGCTGCAGATCAAGGACGCGCTGAAGTACCTGGAAAAGAATTTGCCCGAACTGCAGAAAATGGCCACGAGCTACATGCTGGTCGGCCGCGCGGCCGACAACTCGGGCGGCGGCACGCTGGAAGAACTGCGCGAACAGATCATCGAGGTGGCGCTGGACCGCGCCTTCCTGCAGGACCCGCTGCCGACCAACGAGGCCGACTTCAAAAAACGCATCGACGACGGACGCGGTCGCCTGACCCTGATCGCCAGTGAGGTGGCCCGGCTGGCGGCGGCCATCCTGACCGAGTTTGCGGCGGCCCAGCGCAAGATCAAGGACAGCAAAAACGCCGCCGAAGCCTCGGCCGACGCTGCCCAGCAACTGCAGCGCCTGGTGCCCAAACGTTTCCTGACGGTCACGCCCTGGGCGCAACTCCAGCACTTTCCGCGTTACCTCAAAGCCATCGCCCTGCGGCTGGAGAAGTGGCGCGCCGATCCGGCCCGCGACGCGGCGCGGCTGGCCGAGTTGCGCCCGCAGGAGCAGCGCTACTGGCGCCTGGTGGCCGAGCGCAAGGGCGCGGCCGACGCGCGGCTGCAGGAGCTGCGCTGGCTGATCGAGGAACTGCGTGTCAGCTTTTTTGCGCAGGAGCTGCGCACGCCCCAGCCTGTCAGCATCAAGCGGCTGGACAAGGCCTGGTTGCAGCTGACCCATTGAATCCAGGCAGCCATTTGATGGAATCCCCCCGACCATGAAGCCCAAGTCCGGCAAGCCGCCGCAAGCCAAACCCGGCGCCAGGCCGCCAATGCAGGCGCAAGCGCAGGTCACCCTCGACAGCGGCCTGGCCTTGCACCAGCGGGGGCAACTCGCCGAGGCACGCGCCTGTTACCTGCAGGTACTCGCAGTGCAGCCCCGGCATTTCGACGCCACGCATTTGCTCGGCGTGGTTGCCGCACAAACGAAAAATTTTGCGCAGGCTCTGGAATTCTTCGACCAGGCCATCGCGATCAGTGCGCGTCACGCTTTCGCCTTCAACAACCGTGGCAATGTCTTGAGGGATCTGGGTCAGCCCGCGGCGGCGATTGCAAGCTACGACAAAGCCATCGCGCTCAAGCCGGACGATGCCGAGGCCCACAACAGCCGCGGCGGCGCCTTGATGGACCTGGCGAAACCGCAGGATGCGCTCCAGAGTTATGACCGGGCGATTGCGATCAGGGCGGACTACGCCGAGGCCCATACCAACCGGGGCAACGCCTTGTTGGCTTTGATGCGGCCCGAGGCAGCCATCACCAGCCACGACCGGGCGATTGCCCTGAAGGCGGACTATGCCGAGGCCTACAACAACCGGGGCGTGGCCTTCAATGCGCTCCGGCAGTTCAATGCGGCCATCCACAGTTATGACCAGGCCATCGCATGCAGGGCCAACTATGCGCAGGCCTGGTACAACCGCGGCAACGCCTTTCTGGCCTTGCAACAGCCTAGGACCGCGCTGGAGAGTTACAACCAGGCCATCGCGCTTGATCCGGCCCACGCCGGCGCCTGCAACAACCGGGGCAATGCGCTCAGGGACATGGGGCGCCTGGAAGCCGCCCTGGAGAGCTACAGCCAGGCCATTGCACTCAAGCCGGACCTGGCCGAGGCACATAACAACCGTGGCAACGCCTTGAGCGACATGAGGCAGTTTCAAGCGGCGCTGGAAAGTTATGACCAGGCCATCGCGTTCAAGGCGGACTATGCCGAGGCGTACAACAACCGCGCCAGTGCGCTCAGGGATTTGCAACAGTCGCAGGCGGCCATGGCGTGTTACGACAAGGCCATAAGGCTTCAGCCCGACTATGCCAAGGCGCAGCTCAACCGCAGCCTTTGCCTGTTGCAGATGGGCGATTTCGAGCAGGGCTGGGAGGCGTATGAGTGGCGCTGGAAAGATGAGGCCTTGCAAAAAACCGTGCGCCAGTTCACCCAGCCCTTGTGGCTGGGCGCGGAGCCCCTGCACGGGAAGACGATCCTGCTGCATGCCGAGCAGGGCTTTGGCGACACGCTCCAGTTCTGCCGTTATGCCAGGCTGGTGAAGAATCTGGGCGCACGCGTCGTGCTCGAGGTACAGGCGCCCTTGGCGGGGTTGCTGGCCAGCCTGGATGGGGTGGCGCAGGTCCTCGCGCGGGGCGAGCCGCTGCCCGCGTTTGACTGCCATTGCCCCTTGCTGAGCCTGCCCCTGGCCTTCAACACCAGGCTCGGCCAGCTGCCGGCGGATACCGGCTATCTGGCGCCCCCCGCGGACAAGCTGGCGTCATGGACCGCCCGCCTGGGTGAGAAATCAAGACCGCGCGTGGGTCTGGTCTGGAGTGGCAGCGCCACCCACAAGAACGACCGCAACAGAAGTGTGCACCTGTCGGACTGGGTCGGGTTTTTGCCCGATGGCCTGGATTACATCAGCCTGCAGAAGGAAACCCGCCCCAGGGACCAGGAGACGCTGGCGCTCCATCCGCAAATCATGCAGCTTGACGAGGACATCCGGGACTTCTCCGACACGGCAGCACTTTGCGAGCTGATGGATGTGGTGGTCAGTGTGGATACCAGCGTGGCACACCTGGCCGGTGCGCTGGGAAAACCTGTCTGGATGGCCTTGCCGCTCAACCCGGACTGGCGCTGGCTGCTGGAGCGTAGCGACAGCCCCTGGTATCCCGGCGTGACGCTCTACCGGCAGGAAGCGGCGGGCGATTGGGAGGGTGTGTTCAGGCGTATCGCTGCCGCCCTGGCAACACTTGCCGCAGCTTCACCCGCACCGCGTGCTGCCAAGCCCTGAGCCCGGCGTGCGTGCTGTTGCGTTGACGCATTGAAAAAGGGCCCGGCTTTTGAAGCCGGGCCCTTTTTTTTGGATGCTGGAGGGTTAAATCCGGCCCATCAGCAACAGCACGATCAGGATGATGACGACCAGGCCCAAGCCACCGCTGGGACCGTACCCCCAGCTTTTGCTGTGGCCCCAGGTGGGCAGTGCGCCAACCAGGATCAGGATGAGCACGATGAGCAGAATGAGGGAAATCGACATAAGAAACTCCTTGTTTTGTATGTATCGATTCTTGACCCCGGCGCGGCCGGGCATGGCAGGAAGGTGCGCTGCTGCACCGTCAGGGAGTTCCTACAGTTGACGAAGGAAAGCGGCTCGTGCGGCCGCGTTGCCTCGCGTGCTGGGTGCGGTATTGGCGCGAAAGGGGCTGGATTGTCATCCCGGACTACTCCGGGAGCCATGTTCGATGCCTCGTATGACGGGGGTTCGCCTGCTGGCCGGGTCTCGCCCCGGCGGGCGACTCACTTTCTCTTGCTTCGCCAAGAGAAAGTAAGCAAAGAGAAGGCGACCCGATGGTCTGGGTCCCCTGCGCTGCGCTCCGGGGCAACCTGCGGTGCTCGCCGAAAACGGGGTCGAGCTCGAACTCGCCTTCGGCTCAAACAATCGCTCGCCCTGATCCGTTTTCGGCTGCGCTCCTCGGCCCAGCCCGACGGGTGGCGGAGAAAACCGAATACCGAATCCGGAGTCCTTGAAGCGCGAAGCGCTTCAAGGACGAGAATCCCAACGAACGGTCATGTGTGCACGCGCGAGCAGCGCACGCGGCCACATGAGGCTTCCTTCTCTCGCCCAGCGGGGCGAGGGAAGGGCGGGGGGTTGGGAGTGGGGAGTTAAAACTACTGCCTTGGCGCAAGCCGCCAGGCAGCGTGATGCAGCGAAGATTGCCGACTTGTGAATGAAATCGGCCTCCGGCCCATATTCAACGAGCGTAGACAGCTATCAATACGATAGCAATTTACAGCTTGGCGAGCCGCTCCAGCGCCAGGTTCAGCGTCTCATCCTTCTTCGCAAAGCAAAAGCGCACCACCCGCTGGTCGAAGCCGTTGCCGTAAAACGCAGACAGCGGAATCGCGGCGACGCCGATCTCGGTGGTCAGCCATTTGCAGAAATCGGCCTCGCCGAGCTGGCTGACGTCGGAGATGTCCACACACTGGAAATAACTGCCTTCGCTGGGCAGCAGCTTGAAGCGGGTTTTGGCCAGGCCGGCGCGGAACAGGTCGCGTTTGCGCTGGTAAAACGCCGGCAGCTCCAGGTAGGGGCGGGCGTCCGCCATGTAGGCAGCCAGTCCGTGTTGCACCGGCGTGTTGACGGTGAAGACGTTGAACTGGTGCACTTTGCGGAACTCCGCCGTCAGCGCCGCCGGCGCCGCCACATAACCGACCTTCCAGCCGGTCACGTGGTAGGTCTTGCCGAAGCTGCTGACGATGAAGGCGCGTGCCGCCAGGCCCGGGAAACGCGCGGCGCTTTCGTGCATGCGGCCCTGGTCGGCGTCGAAGACCATGTGTTCATAGACTTCGTCGCTGATCAGCAGCACGTCGGTCGGCGCCAGCATCTCCTGCAGGCGCAGCATGTCCTCGCGCGTCCAGACGGTGGCGCTGGGGTTGTGCGGCGAGTTGACGATGATGGCGCGGGTTTTGCTGTTGATGGCGGCAGCGATTTTGTCGAAGTCGGGCCGGAAGCTGCCGGGCACCAGCGGCACACGCACGGCGATGCCGCCGGCCAGCTCGATGTTGGGCACGTAGCTGTCATAACAGGGCTCGAGCACGATCACCTCGTCGCCGGGGTGCACCACCGCCAGGATGGCCGTGATGATGGCCTGGGTGGCGCCGGCGGTGATGGTGATTTCGCTGGCGGCGTCGTAGCGGCGGCCATGCAGTTGCTGCAGCTTGGCGGCAACCGCTTCGCGCAGTACCGGCACGCCGGTCATGGGCGGGTACTGGTTCAGGCCGCGCGTCATGGCATCGGTCACGGCACCCACGAGCTTGGGGTCGCATTCGAAATCCGGGAAACCCTGGCCCAGGTTGACCGCGCCTTTTTCGGTGGCCAGCGTGGACATCACGGTGAAGATGGTGGTGCCGACAGCGGGCAGCTTGGTCTGCAGGACAGGGGTGCGTTCTTGAACAGTCGTCATGGTGGTCGGAAGTCAGGAGGTTCAGAGTTCGAAGTCGCCATGGCGACTGCTCATGGCGCGGGTGATCTGGGCGCGGTCCAGCTTGTCGCTGAGCAGCTCGGCAAACTTGTAGACGAAGTTGCGCAGGTAGGCGCTGCGCTTGAAGGCCACGCGGGCCACGTTCACGCCGAACAGCTCGCCGGCCGGGCGCGCCAGCAGGTCGCTGTTGCTGCCGTCGTCCCGGATCGCCATCTCGGCGACGATGCCTATGCCCAGGCCCAGCCGCACATAGGTCTTGATCACGTCGGAGTCGATGGCTTCGAGCGCGATGCGCGGCTGCAGGCGTTTTGCCGCGAAGGCCTGGTCGATCTTGGTGCGGCCGGTGAAGGACGGGTGGTAGGTGATCAGGGGCTGCCCGGCCAGGTCTTCCAGCGTGATGTGTTCCTGTTTGGCCAGCGGGTGGTCCAGCGGCATCACCAGCATGTGCTGCCACTCGTAGCAGGGCAGGGTGACGAGGTCCTCGTACTGGGCCAGCGATTCGGTGGCGATGCCGATTTCGGCGACTTCATCGATCAGCATGCGCGCGACTTGGTCGGGCGAGCCCTGGTGCAGGCTGACATTGACCTTGGGAAAGGCTTCACGCAGCTTCGCCACCGGCACCGGCAGCACGTAACGCGCCTGGGTGTGGGTGGTGGCAATCGAGAGGGTGCCACTGTCCTGTGCCGAAAACTGTTCGCCGATGCGGCGCAGGTTGCCGACCTCCCGCATGATCAGTTCTATGCTTTTGAGCACATGTTCGCCGGGTTCGGTCACGCGTTTGAGGCGTTTGCCGTGGCGCGCAAAAATCTCCACGCCCAGTTCTTCTTCCAGTTCGATGATGGCTTTGGACACCCCCGGCTGGGAGGTGTGGAGCGCGCGCGCGGTTTCGGTGAGGTTGAGGTTGCGGCGGACGGCTTCCTGCACAAAGCGGAACTGGTGAAGATTCATATGCTGTTTTTGCTGGTTATTTTTATTTATTATGCCCTTTCGCCACTAAGAGGCCGGCGCGCCGGCCAGGCACGGGATTCAGGAAAGTGCGATCTCGGCCATCAGCGATGTCAGCCGCGGGTCTTCGCCGGCCGCCGCCATCAGTTCGACGGGGACGTCCGGATGGGCCACGCGCAATTGCGCCACCAGTTGTGGCAGGTCTTCCCGGGCGTGTTTTCCTACCCCCAGAAACAGGGGGAATACCCGCAGGCGGCGTGCGCCGGCAGCTATCAAATCCATAGCGCATTGCGCGAGGTCCGGGGTGCTCAGCTCCAGGTAGGCGCAGCCCACCAGCGCGTCGCCATCGCGGGCCCGGATGGCCGCGGCCACGGCCTCGATCGGCAGGTGCCACAGCGGGTCGCGCGAGCCGTGGGCGAACAGGATGATGCCGGGGCGGTCCATCAGCGTCTGAGCACCAGCCAGCCGAAAGCGCCCAGCGAAATCGCCATGTAGAGCAGGCCGGGCGCCGCTGCCGCCAGCCAGGGGCGCCAGCTCTGCAGGTTGCCGATGTAGCCGAACACGTTGTTGAGCAGGAAGAAGCTGATGCCGATCATCACGCCGCCGAACACGTAGCCGGCGATGCCGCCGCTGCGAAAGTGCAGATAGGCAAAGGGCAAGGCCAGCACCACCATCACCAGACAACTGAGCGGGTAAAACACCTTTTTCCAGAACTCGATCTCGTAGCGCTGGGCGGTCTGGCCATTGGCGTTCAGGTGGCGGATGTAGGTGAACAGGTCGATGGTGCTCATACGCTCGGGCTTGAGCACCGCCACCGACACCATCTCGGCGCTGATTTCGGTCGGCCAGCGAAAACGTTCAAACTTGTTGATCGTGATCTTGGCAGATTCGCGGCCGGCGTCGGTCGCCGTGGCTTGCGCGGCCTTGACGGCAAAATCCGTGCGGGTTCCGCCTTCCATCTGCCAAGAGCCGTCGGCGGCGAATTTCGCGAGTGGCGACTGCGTGATGGACACCAGCAGGCCCTTGTTGTCGAATTCAAAAACGCGCACGGCCTGCATCTCGTTGTTCGACGACAGCGCGCCCACATTCACCACATAGCTGTTGTAAGGCTGCTTTTCCTTGAGCCAGGCACCGGTCTGACCCACGGTGATGCGCCCCTGGTAACGCGCCTTGAGCAGCTGGGCGCTGCGGTCGGCCGCCGGCGCCAGGTAGTCGCCAATCGCAAAACACAGGATGGTGAAAAAAGCGCCCAGGCTCAGCAGCAGCCGCAACGCACGCCAGGGTTCCAGGCCGCTGGTGCGCAGGATGGTGTATTCGGAGCTTTGTGCCAGCCGGGCCATCACGAAGATGGTACCGATCAGCACCGAGATCGGCACCAGCTCGTACAGGTGGCTGGGAATCAGCAGCGTGACGTACAGCAGCGCATGCCGGATCTGGTAGGTGTTTTCGTCGGAACTGAGCACCCCGGCGGCGTTTTTGCCGAGGTACTGCAGCTCGTCGACCAGGTCGAAGAAAAAAAACAGCGCCAGGAAGCCGGCCGCTACAAAAGCGATCGAGGCCAGCACCTCGCCATAAATCAGCCGGCGTATGGTTTTCATGCGGCCACCTTCGCGGCTTCCCGGCCGGCCTGGCGCTTGCGCTGCCGGCTGGCCGCCCCCTTGAAGGTCCAGTTGAGGTGGCGTTTGGACAGCCATGCGATCGCCACCAGCAGCGCGCCGCCATGCAGGGCCAGCAGGAAGGGCCCGAAATTCGCGACGCCGACGGTGATCCAGCTCTGGCCCAGATTGAGCAGGTTGTGATACACCACAAACGTGAACAGCACAAAGATCAGGTTGCCGCTGCGCCCGGCGCGCGGGTTGACGCTGGCCAGCGCCAGCGCAATGACCACAAAGTTGATGGCGGCCAGCGCCATGCCCAGCCGCCAGGCCAGCTCGCCCTGGTTGCCGCGGGTGGGCGTGCGTATCAGTTCCCGCGTGGACTTGGATTTTTCAGGGACGTTGGCACCGTTGATGAGCGGGCTGTCGCCGGCCTTGCTGCCGTACTCCTCGAACTCCGTGATCTTCAGCGCCGACTTGCCGATTTCACTTTCGAGGCGCTGGCCGTTGTTGAGCAGCAGCAGTTGCGAGTCGCCGACCGTGGCGATGCGGCCGGAGCTGGCCGTGGTCACCGAGTTCTTGCCCTTTTCCGTCGAAGCGATAAAAACGTTGTTGCTGGTCTTGCCCGCCGTGGTCTCGCGGTCGATGAAAAACACCCGGTTGCCGCTGGAGGACTCCTGGAACTGGCCGGGCGAGACGCGTTCGAGGTCGCCGCGCTGTTCGTAGCGGTCTTTCATGTCCTGCGCCTGCTGGTTGGACCAGGGCCAGACAAACACCGACATCAGGGTGATGACCAGCAGCACCGGCCAGGCGAAGCGGAACAGCGGCACGAGGAAGAAGCCGAGACCGCGGCCGCTGACAAACCAGACCACCATTTCGCTGTCGCGGTACATGCGCGACAGGGTGCTGACCATGGCAACAAACAGCGACAGCGTCAGGATGATGGGCAGGCGGCCCAATGCGGAGTAACCCATGACCATCATCACGTCCTGCGGGTTGACGCTGCCGCGCGACGCCTGGCCCAGGGTACGGATCAGGATGATGGTGATCACAATGGTCATCAAAACCACAAGCGTCGCCCCGAAACTGCGTGCCAACTCTTTGCGGATCGAAGATTGGAATAACATTGCCTGAAACCGTGCCCTTTTTTGCCTGACTACCCACGCGCGCTTGCTGCGCCCAACTCCCGATTATGGACTTTGAACTCAAAACCCTGACCCCCGCGCGCATTTGCGCTGAAAAATGTGATGCGCTTGTTGTCCTGGTCGGGGCCGATGCCTGGACCGGCAGCGACGCCGTGTCCGCGCTGGCGGCCCTGGCCCTCAAGTCGGGCGATTTCGAGAGCAAGGCCGGCAAGCTGCTCAGCGCCTACCGGCCCCCGGGCATCAGCGCTACCCGGGTGCTGCTGGCCGGTGCTGGCGACGGCAGCGCCAAAAGCGTACGCAGCGCCGTCCATGCAGCCATGGCCGCCCTGAAAACCACCAATGTGCGGCGCGTCGTGCTGAGCCTGGTGGGACTGCCCAAGGCCGATCACGCATCCGTGCGCGCCGCCGTGCTGGCCTGCGCCGATGCCAGTTACGTCTACAGCACCACCAAGTCGAAACCGGCCGAGCAGAAGCTGCAGCGGGTCGTGCTGGCCGTGTCGGCGCTGGCTTCCAGCCGGGCGGGCTTCGACAAAGGCGTCGGCCTGTCCCGCGGAGTGGCGCTGGCGCGCGAGTGGGCGAACCGCCCGGCCAACCATGCAACGCCGACCCTGCTGGCGCAGGCCGCCAAAGAACTGGGCAAGCTGCCCGGCATCAAGGTCGAGGTGCTGGGCCCGCGCGAAGTGGCCAAACTCGGCATGGGCTCCTTCATGGCAGTCGCCCAGGGCTCGGAGCAGCCGCTGCGCTTCATCGTGCTGCGTTACGACGGCGGCACCAAAACCGAGGCGCCGGTGGTGCTGATCGGCAAGGGCATCACCTTTGACACCGGCGGCATTTCCATCAAGCCGGCCGCCGAGATGGACGAGATGAAATACGACATGGGTGGCGCCGCCAGCGTGCTGGGCACCTTCAGGGCGCTGGCCGAGCTGCAGCCGGCCCTCAATGTGGTCGGTCTGATTCCGGCCTGCGAGAACATGCCGGACGGCCGCGCCATCAAGCCCGGCGACGTCGTCACCAGCATGAGCGGGCAGACCATCGAAATCCTCAACACCGACGCCGAGGGCCGTCTCGTGCTGTGCGACGCCCTGACCTATGCGGAGCGCTTCAAGCCGCGCGCCGTGGTGGACATTGCCACGCTGACCGGCGCCTGCGTGATCGCGCTGGGCGGCGTGCGCAGCGGCCTGTTTTCCAGCGACGACGCGCTGGCCCAGTCGCTGGCCGCAGCCGGTGACAGTGCCATGGACCTGTGCTGGCGCATGCCGCTGGACGACGAGTATGCGGACGGCCTGAAAACCCATTTTGCCGATGTTGCCAACGTGGCCGGCCGCGCCGGCGGGGCCATCACGGCAGCCAAGTTTCTCCAGCGTTTCGCCGGCAAATTTCCCTGGGCCCACCTGGACATTGCCGGCACGGCCTGGAAAAGCGGTGCCGCCAAGGGTTCAACCGGACGGCCGGTTCCCTTGCTGGTGGATTTCCTGCTGGGCCAGGTTCAGCCGGTCAGGGCGGCGTCCAGAAAGCGCAGCGGCGCGCGTCCATGACCGAGGTCGCCTTTCACTTCAACGTGCCGGACAAGCTGGCCTATGGCTGCCGGCTGCTGCGCAAGGCCTGGGGCAGCGGCGCGCGCGTGGTGGTGACCGGCGAAGCGGAGACCCTGCACCGGCTGGACCAGCTGCTCTGGACCTTTTCCCCGCTGGAGTTTGTGCCGCACTGCCGGCTTGATGCACCGGCCGCGACCGTGGCTGCCACCCCCGTGCTGCTGGCGGGGGATCTGGCCGCCTGCCCGCACCACGAGGTGCTGGTGAACCTCGGCCAGCAGGTGCCGGCCGGGTTCGAGCGCTTCGAGCGTTTTATCGAACTGGTCACGCTGGCCGATGACGACCGGGTGGCCGCGCGCAGCCGGTGGAAACACTACGCCGACCGCGGCTACGCGATGAAGCGGCATGATCTCGCCGAGGAGTCCAGGCCATGAGCAGATCCACCCCGCCGCAGCGCTTTGTGCCCACGCTGACCGAAGTTGTGCAGCCGCCGGTGAAGGATGCACCGGCCGCAGGTCAAGCGGCGGCCATCGACCATCAGCACCTGCAGGAACAGATGGTGCATCGCGTGATGCAGCGCGTCGACTTGACGCTGGACCGTTTGCTGCGTGAAACGGTCGGGCGTCTGGTACTGGAACACACCCAGGCGCTGGCGCCCAGCCTCAGGGATGAAATCGAAATTGTCGTGCGCCAGTCGGTCAACAACGCCTTCGAGCAGGAACTCGCCAGCCAGTGGCCTGACCGGCAGTAGGGTTTTTGGCCTCCCAGCGTAACCATTTGTATGAAGGTCTGGGTGGCTGACGCCACGACGCGCCGGGCGGCAAGCCAGCAGCGCGTTCCTAGGGCAGCTTGCTATGGTGCGGGCGCGAAAATTGCGATATCTTCGGTGCCGTTGAGCAAACAATGTTCTCAACCTTTAACGGTAATTTCCTAATTGGAGTGTATTTATGCAAATGAAATGGACTGCGGTCGCTTTGGCCGCCACGTTGGTGGTTGCCTGCGGCAAAAAAGAAGAAGCCGCACCTGCTGCCACTGCCCCTGCTGCCCCGGTTGCTGCGGCTCCCGCCCCTGCCGGTGATACGCTCGTTGTCAAGATCGGCCACGTCGGCCCCGTTTCAGGTGCCCAGGCCCACTATGGCAAGGACAATGAGAATGGCGTGCGCATGGCCATCGAGGACCTGAACAAGCAGGGCGTGATGATTGGTGGCAAAAAGGCCACGTTCGAAATCGTCGCCGAAGATGACGCCGCTGATCCAAAACAGGGCACCGCCGCTGCACAGAAATTGTGCGACTCCAAGGTTGCCGGCGTCGTTGGTCACCTCAATTCGGGCACCACCATTCCTGCTTCCAAGGTCTACAACGACTGCGGTATCCCCCACGTGACGGGTGCCGCCACCAACCCTGACCTGACCAAGCCTGGCTACAAGACCACCTACCGCATCATTGCCAATGACCTGTCACTGGGCGCTGGCCTGGCCTTCTACGCTGCCGACACGCTGAAGCTCAAGAAAGTCGCCGTCATCGATGACCGCTCGGCTTATGGCCAGGGCGTTGCCGACATCTTCAAGAAAACCGCCAAGGAAAAAGGCATGACCGTGGTGGACGAACAGTTCACCACCGACAAGGCCACCGACTTCATGGCTATCCTGACCGCCATCAAGGCCAAGGCCCCGGATGCCGTGTTCTACGGCGGCATGGACCCGCAAGCCGGCCCGATGCTGCGCCAGATGGAGCAGCTCGGCATGAGCAAGGTCAAGTACTTCGGCGGCGACGGCATCTGTACCTCCGAGATCGCCAAGCTTGCCGGCGGCGCCAAAACCCTCGACAACGTGATCTGTGCCGAAGGCGGCGCATCGCTGGCCAAGATGCCCGGCGGCACCGAGTGGAAGAAGCGCTACGACGAGAAGTACCCGAACCAGTTCCAGGTCTACAGCCCTTACACCTACGACGCGACCTTTGTTCTGGTGGACGCGATGAAGCGCGCCAACTCCATCGACCCGGCTGTCTACATCCCCGAGCTGATCAAGACCAGCTTCAAGGGTGTGACCACCACGATCGAGTTCCAGCCCAACGGCGAACTGAAGAATCCAGCCATCACCTTGTACAGCTACAAGGAAGGCAAGAAGACACCTCTGGAATAAGTTTCCGGACTCCATGAAAAAGCCACCGCGAGGTGGCTTTTTTTTGCTGACTCGGGTTTTACTACGCTGTTGGCCCAAGAAAGTCCGGAGAGCCAGTGCTGACGCGGGCTGCGCGTGAGTTAGGGCTGCGCACCCACCGATTTCTCTCGCTCCGGGAAGTTGACGTTTGATGGCCGAACACCGACAATGGGTGGTTACAAAGTCGAATTTCTTTCGATGACTCCGAGCCGCGCCATCTGCCGCGCCGCGCACACCCCGACCAGGACGGCTTGTACAAGCCAGGACGGTCACTTCTTCAAATCGGTTTTTTAGCCTCGCCCGGCCTTTTTCTTCGTTAGCTTCGGCACCTCCAGCGTTTCCGCGTTCATTGCGGCAAGCAGCTGCAGTGCAAAAGCGAAACTGAACTTGCCTTGGTTCACCCGGTTAATAAGCACCTGGGCGTCGATAAGCACGCCCTCAGCTTCAAGCCGACGGGCGAGGTCCTTGTAGGAGATGTTTTTCTCCTCACGAAGGTCTTTGATAAGGGACTTGGCGCGGGCCTCGTAAAACTCGCGCGCGTTCATGGCGGCAGAACGTACATGGTTTTCGATGTACGCCAATCGTATGGCAACGCGCACGCGTTTTAGATGGATAAATGGTTTTCAATTTATGCATAAAACTAGAGGCACTTGAGGCCTAGACAGGGAACAGGCACATAGGTCAATCCATGAAAGCAGAAGTTCAGATGCTCAACGAGCAAGGTCGTCCGCTCCCGCCCAAGGAGAGGAAGCTGATGCCGAGGTACCGCGGGATGCTCAGCATCCATGAGGCCCGCAGCGGCGAGCTTGGCCGCATCACGCCCATGGCGCAGCTGGTGAGCGCTACGGACAGCACGGCGGGCCACATCCTGCCGGCGCTGCACGATGCCGCCGTGCTGTTCTTCAAGGACGGCCAGATGCGCATCCGCGGCTTCGAGCTGGTCAACGGCGCTCAGTTCGGCCAGACCTGGGACGTGCGGGTGTCCTGATGCTCAAGGTATCCCTACATCACGCAACCCCCGCGGGGGTCAGCGCCCAGAACGTCCTGGGGCGCTTGGACATCGGCTATGCCAAGCTGGACGCCATCGCCGACTACAAGCTCGTGATGACCATGGCGGGAGTCGGAGAGTTGCCGCCTGCCCGTGTGACGGGCTATCCCCGCTGGTCGGCGGGGGTCTGGGACCTGGTGGCGCGCGCCATCTGCATGTGCCTGAACCGCCGGGAGGTCCTAGAAGGCGACCTGACGGGCAAACGGGGAGCGTTCATCGAGAACATGACCGCGGTCGTCGAGCACTGGCCTGACGGGGTCGACACCCGGCGAGCGGCGGTGGCCACCGCGCACATCCAGATGCGGCGCCGGCGCTGCCACTACACCGTGACGTTCCAGGACGACATCCTGGGAACCTCTGAGAGCAGCGTTTTCGTGCACGCGCCCGACGGCCTAAACCCCTGGGACCTACTTGCGCGCGCCTACTCGTGGAGCGTGCACGAACGCTTTGAGCTGCCGCCTCGCCCGGTGCTTTACACCCCCATCCCTGTCGAGCAAGCAGGCGAGTCGTATGTCTGCCTGGACACGGTGGCCGAGCCGGCGAGTACAGGCATCATGCGCTGGTTGCATAAGCTAGGCCGGGCGACCACCACTGTCGACCTGCTTGATGGCCCCTGCGTCACCGAAGCCTGCTTCGTTGAGTTCCTCCGGCGAGCCGTATGACCGCAGTCGCCGCTCCAACCCCAGAGCGCAGGCAAATTCGCCCGCGCAGCTCAATCAAGCGCCCGAGCTCGGACGCCAGCCGGTTCCACATGTCCAAGGAGGCGGTGGACCGCTCGGTGGCGGAGCCCCTGTCCTGGAGTGACCTGAAGTGCGTCAAGCACCTGGCCAAGATGCGCTGGGGCGATTGGCGCAATGTGAGCTGCCCGCACTGCAATACCGGCGCTGAGCACTACTGGTCACAGAAGGAGTTGCGCTGGAAGTGCAAGGCCTGCGGCAGCAGATTCAGCGTGACGTCCCAGACTGTGTTTGCGAACCGCCGCATCCCGCTGCAGGTGCTCATCGCGGCGGTACACCTCTGGGCTTCCGGCGCGGCTGGCCAGCCGGCACTCGAGCTGCGGCGGATGCTCGCCCTCAAGGGCTACAACACGGCCTTCACCCTGGTCAGCAAGCTCCGGGAAGGCCTGCTGCGCGGGTTCAACGTGGGGCTTATGAGCGGTGTCGTGGAGATGGACGGAGCCCATGCCTCCGGTCGCCGCGCGAGCGAGAAGCGCGGACGTCCGTTGACGTTCCGGATTGGCTCTGAGGAGGAAGCTCGCGCAGACGCGCTGCTGACGAGCAGTGCCCGGTCGAAAAAGAAGCGTGAGGAGAAGGCAGCCGCTATCGCGGCCGGCGGTCGAGTACACCCCGAGCACGGCGCGGTCTTTCCGGCTTCGCGTCGAATCGTGTTCACTTGCCGCCGGCGCACCGGTCAAAAGGGCAAGGGCTCCTGCATCACGCGAATCGGGGTGGGCCTGGCAGAGACGCCGGATGTCGCCGCCGCGATGGTCGAGGCTTACGTGGCTGTGCCGGAATCCGTCCTGGCAACGGACACGGGCACCGCATTCAAGAAGGTGGGCAAGGAATTTCAACTGCACCTACAGGTCAACCACAGCGAGACCTTGGTGGGCCCTAACGGGGAGCACGTGAACAACTCTGAGGGGTTCAGCGCGCGCCAAGACCGCTCCGAGAAAGGCGTCTACCTGAACATCGAGCCCAAGTACTTGCACGACTACGTTGTCGAGACGGCGTTCCGCGAGGACCACCGTCGCATCGCACCTGCCGCCACCCGAGACTCGGCATTGGGCTTTGCACTCAACGTTGGAACCTCGCACCACTGGCGCGGGTACACGCACGGCAGGCACCGTCGGTATGAGATTCTGGCAACAGGACAAAGGCCGGATGCTAAGGCGAGCGGACCGGATAAGGGGCGGTCGCCTGTGGCGGGCGCGAACGGCCGACCGCCTAGATAGGAGCACAGCTCTACGTCTTCCGACGTGAGGGGTGCCTACTTATGGGGCGACGGAGTTGGCAGTTGCGTTGGATGCGCAGCAAACGTACCGAGAGTGTGCAAGGTGCGTCGCACCTTGCACGCGCCGGAGGCGGAGAAACTTGAACCGAAACACCTGAAGACTTGACCGAGCCCGTTCTCGTCGTTAGCGAGCAGCTCAACGAGCAGTCCGGACGGTCGCACTGAGATAAGCAGATATGAGTGCAGGAAGTTGTGGGCAGAACGGTAGTCCTGCAGTGGAACGGTCGCCTCGTACACCACGCTCTCCCCCTCAAGCGTCCACCGAATCGTCGCTGGTCGGAGTGGCGGAACCTCGCTGGCGTTGTCACTAAGAACGGTGCCTTCAAAGATTATCGTGGCTTCTGTCGGGCTCTTGGAGTAGCGCAACTGCTTTCGCTCTCTGTCTATGGGGCGGAGCTTATGGAGCTTGAAGTCGGGTGAGTCGGCCCATACCTCAGCTACCGCCGGGTCAGCGCTAAACACGGCGCCAAACATCACAAAGTATCGGCGCTGCTCGGCCGCATGCGGACTTGTCACGGCGGCAGCCAAGAACAGGGCGGCAAGTGAACGGAGAACGGGTCGAAGAGCGGGCATGGTGGGTACGAAAGAAGACATTCCCGGTATAGCCACGGCTAGCAGCTCGTTCGCGGATTGTGCAAGCCCGCGAGCGTCGGCTGCGTCTCCCGCTTCAAGCGCCATCCCCGCGCGTCATTGCCCAGGTTCAGCAAGTCAGCAGACCGCTCTACCTTCCCGAGCTTCTCCGAGTCCTTCAGGGCGTTCTTAAGTGAGTTCTGATACCAGCGCTTACGGTCGTCTGGATGCGCAAACACCAGGCCGAACTCGTTGATGGCAAGGAAGGCCAGCTCAGGGCTGGAGACGTGGTCAGGCGAACGTTGCGCCAGGACCTCGAGCAAGTACTCGCGGAGGGCCCCACGCTTACCGTAGCGGCCCTGCCATCCGTTGATGATGCCGATGTCCGCTGGCTGGATGCTCTCGTCGTAGATGACGACGGTGCTGTCCAGGGCGGCGAGCGCCTCCGTAAGCTTTTGGACGTTCTCCTCTGTCTTCGCCTTCAGGGCAACCGCAGCCCGGAGCTCCCGTTCCAATACGTCGACGTGGCCGCAGAGCAGCTCGAGGGTGCCCTTGTTGGCCTGCAGGTGTCCGGCGACGCGAGCGCGCTTCTCGGCCAGCCACTTCAGGGCTGAGGGGACTTTCTTCACGTTCGGGGCTTTCACAGGGTGGACGGTACACCCGTAAAGCGATGCCTCAGAGACGGAAAAGTCGCCGCGGATTGCTCCGGGCGACTGTTACGAATTTTGGGCCAACAGCGTAGTAAGACCCGCTGACTCGCTGTCAGTTCGGCGCGTTCGCCGGCCTTGCCTCCGGCGGCAAGCGGCTCTCTAGCATGATCATGACTTGTTGCGCCATGAACTGCAGGGTTTGCAACTGGTTTGCATCGAGCTGTCTGGGCACGGTGTCAACCACACAGATGGCGCCCATGGAAAACCCGTCGCTGGTCAGGAGCGGCGCGCCTGCATAAAACCGTATATGGGGTGAACCCGTGACCAATGGATGCTTTGCAAACCGGTCATCTTTCGCCGTGTCCTCAATCACCATGACTTCCTGGGGTGTTCGTAGCACATGGGAGCAAAAGCTGTTTTCCCGCGGCAACTCCTGAACCTGCAAGCCGACACGGGATTTGAACCACTGTCGTTCATGGTCACTCAAGGAGATGAGCGCCATCGGAGTACCGCATACGTCGGCAGCCAGTCGGGTAATGTCGTCGTAGGCCCGCTCTTCCGGGGAGTCCACGACTTGCAGGCGATCAAGCGCGTGCTGCCTTAGCCTCTCGATCTCGTCGCTGTCAGCCATGGCGCCCCCCTGTTGTAATTACTTCAGTCTACAGCGCTGTAAAAGTGAAACAGCGCCTTCAACGCCCGTCTGTTCGTAAGACACGGTCGATTCAGAAACAAAAAAGCCCAGACAGGCTGGGCTTTCAGGAGCTTTCGCTACCGTGTGGATACTCACGGCAACTATACTTTTTGGCGGAAGAGGCGGGATTCGAACCCGCGGTAGGTTTAACCCTACGCACGCTTTCCAGGCGTGTGACTTAAACCACTCATCCACCCTTCCGCGAAGCCTCATATTGTAGCAGCGAGAAGCACTGCCGGCACCGGCTTTTAGTGAAGTGCGCTGCGGAAGCGGTGTTTTTCGAGCTGCGCCAAGCTGACGAAGGCCAGCGCCTGCCGGTGGGTGGACTCCAGCACGACCGGTGGTGCGCAGCCGGCTTCCAGCGCCTCGCGCCAGCGGTTGGCGCACAGGCACCAGCGATCGCCCGGCTTGAGCCCGGCAAAGCGGTAGCCGGGGCGGGGCGTGGACAAATCGTTGCCGTGGGCCAGCGAGAAATCCAGGAACTCCCGTGTCACCCGCACGCAGACCAGGTGCGAGCCGAGGTCTGACTCGTCGGTGTTGCAGCAGCCGTCGCGGAAATACCCCGTCAGCGGGTCATAGGAACAGGGGACCAGCTCGGTGCCAAGCACGTTGGTGACGCTCATGTCTGTCTGTCGGTCAGGTTGGTTTTGTCGAATGCACCATGGTCATGGCCGAGGTGATCAGGGCCGACACTTCGGTCATGTTGCTGGGAACGATCAGGGTGGTCTTCGCATCGGCGGCCACGCGGGAATAGGCCTCCACGGCTTTTTCGGCCACCTTGAGCTGAACCGCCATCTCGCCGCCAGGCTGGCGGATCGACGCGGCGACGCGTTCAATCGCCTGGGCCGTCGCATCGGCCACGGCGGTGATGGCCGCCGCCTCGCCCTGGGCGTTGTTGATGGCCGCGAGCTTTTCGCCTTCGGAGCGGGCAATAAAGGCCTCGCGCTCGCCGGTGGCGATGTTGATCTGCTCCTGGCGGCGGCCCTCGGAGGCGGCGATCAGCGCCCGCTTTTCGCGCTCGGCCGTGATCTGCGATTGCATCGCGTGCAGGATTTCCTTCGGTGGCGTCAGGTCCTTGATCTCGTAACGCAGCACTTTCACGCCCCAGTTCAGCGCGGCTTCGTCGATCGCAGCCACCACCTGGGCGTTGATGATGTCGCGTTCCTCGAAGGTTTTGTCGAGTTCGAGCTTGCCGATGACTGAGCGCAGCGAGGTCTGCGCCAGTTGCGTGACCGCGACGATGTAGTTGGACGAACCGTAGCTGGCGCGCATCGGGTCGGTCACCTGGAAGTACAGGATGCCGTCCACCTGCAACTGGGTGTTGTCGCGGGTGATGCAGACCTGGCTCGGCACGTCCAGCGGGATCTCCTTGAGCGAATGTTTGTAGGCCACCCGGTCAATGAAGGGAATCAGGAAATTCAGGCCCGGTGTCAGGCTGCTGTGAAACTTGCCCAGGCGCTCGACCACCCAGGCGTTCTGCTGGGGGACGACCTTGATGCTGCGCGCGATAAAAATGACGGCAATCACCAGAATGACGAGTGCAATTTCCATGAGGTTCTCCGTTCAAACAAAAAAAAGGGTCGCAGCCTTCAGGCGCGGGAGGCATTGTCAGGCCTTGTCGACCACCAGGCGGTTGCCGTTCAGCTGCCGGACCCTGAACAGGCCGGGCTGCGGCGCATTCTGGCGGTCTGCGAGTTCCACCGTCCATTGGGCGCCACGGTACTTGACGCTGGCCGTGGCATCCTCATTCCACTGCTCGACATGCACGGTTTCGCCAATGTCCATCTGGACATCGCGGTTGGCATTGGCCGCTGCGGGTTTCGGGTCCTTGCTGCGCTTGAAGTGCCAGGCCACCACCGCACCGCCGCCAATCACGGCCGCCACCACGATCTGCACGACCAGCGACGCGCCGAGATGGGCGGCCAGTGCCGCCGCGATCATGCCGACGGCCAGCATCAGCAGGTAGAAGGTACCGGTGACCAGTTCCAGGGCCACGGCAGCACCGGCCAGCAGCCACCAGATCGTCGATTCGCTCATGTCCAGTTCCCCCTGCGTTTCGTAAAAGCCACATTTTGGGCCAGAAGCGTGAATTGGCAAGCTTAACCCGGCCCCGTGAAGGCCAAGCGGACTCGGTCTTCACCAAATATCCTTACACTTCGCCCCTGATTCGACTTTTTTGGCAGTTCCAGGCAAAGGCCTCTTGATGAAATTCCGCTTCCCCATCGTCATCATCGACGAAGATTTCCGCTCCGAAAACACCTCCGGCCTGGGCATTCGTGCGCTGGCCCAGGCGATTGAAACCGAGGGTTTCGAGGTGCTGGGCGTCACCAGTTATGGCGACCTGTCGCAGTTTGCGCAGCAGCAAAGCCGCGCCAGTGCCTTCATCCTGTCGATCGACGACGAGGAGTTCACGCCCGGCCCGGATCTTGACCCGGCCGTGCTGAACCTGCGCCACTTCATCGAGGAAGTGCGGCGCAAGAACCTGGACGTGCCGATTTACGTCTACGGCGAGACCAAGACCTCGCGCCACATCCCGAACGACATCCTGCGTGAACTGCACGGCTTCATCCACATGTTCGAGGACACGCCCGAGTTCGTGGCCCGCCACATCATCCGCGAGGCCAAGAGTTACCTCGAAGGCGTGCAGCCGCCGTTTTTCAAGGCGCTGCTGGACTACGCCGAGGACGGCTCCTACTCCTGGCACTGCCCGGGTCATTCGGGCGGGGTGGCCTTCCTGAAAAGCCCGGTCGGGCAGATGTTCCACCAGTTTTTCGGCGAAAACATGTTGCGTGCCGACGTCTGCAATGCCGTCGAGGAACTCGGCCAGCTGCTGGACCATGACGGCCCTGTGGGTGCGTCGGAGCGCAATGCGGCGCGCATCTTCAACGCCGACCACTGCTTTTTCGTCACCAACGGCACCAGTACCAGCAACAAGATGGTCTGGCACCACACGGTGGCGCCGGGCGACGTGGTGGTGGTGGACCGCAACTGCCACAAGTCCATCCTGCACGCCATCATCATGACCGGGGCGATTCCCGTGTTCCTGAAACCGACGCGCAACCACTTCGGCATCATCGGGCCCATCCCGAAGGAAGAGTTCGAGCAGGCGTCCATCCAGGCCAAGATCAAGGCGAATCCGCTGCTCAAGGGCGTGGACGCAAAGAAGATCAAGCCGCGTGTGCTGACCCTGACCCAGTCCACTTACGACGGTGTGCTCTACAACACCGAGACCATCAAGGGCATGCTCGACGGCTACGTCGAGAACCTGCATTTCGACGAAGCCTGGCTGCCGCACGCCGCCTTCCACCCGTTTTACGGCAGCTACCACGCGATGGGCAAGAAGCGCGCGCGGCCCAGGCAGGCCATGGTGTATGCGACGCAGTCCATCCACAAGCTGCTGGCCGGCATCAGCCAGGCCAGCCATGTACTGGTACAGGATTCGCAGACCGTCAAGCTGGACCGGCACCTCTTCAATGAGGCTTACCTGATGCACACCTCGACCTCGCCGCAGTACAGCATCATCGCCAGCTGCGACGTGGCTGCCGCGATGATGGAGCCGCCCGGCGGCACCGCGCTGGTGGAGGAAAGCATCCTGGAGGCGCTGGACTTCCGCCGCGCCATGCGCAAGGTCGCCGAAGAGTACGGCGACGACTGGTGGTTCAAGGTCTGGGGCCCGGACAAGCTGGTCGATGAAGGCATTGGCCGCTCGGAAGACTGGATCATCAAGGGCGAGTCCAAAAACGCGAAGGCCGGCGTCAACTGGCACGGCTTCGGCAAGATGGCCACCGGCTTCAACATGCTGGACCCGATCAAGTCGACCATCGTCACGCCCGGCATGGACCTCAATGGCAAGTTCGCCAAGACCGGCATCCCGGCCAGCATCGTGACCAAGTTCCTGGCTGAACACGGCGTGGTGGTGGAGAAAACCGGCCTGTACAGCTTTTTCATCATGTTCACCATCGGCATCACAAAGGGCCGCTGGAACAGCATGCTGACCGCGCTGCAGCAGTTCAAGGACGACTATGCCAAGAACCAGCCGATGTGGCGCATCCTGCCCGAGTTCTGCCAGAAGTTTCCGCGCTACGAGAAGATGGGCCTGGCTGACCTGTGCCACCACATCCACAACCTCTACGCCAAGTACGACATCGCGCGCCTGACCACCGACATGTACCTGAGCGACCTGACGCCGGCCATGAAACCCAGCGACGCCTACGCCCACATTGCGCTGCACAAGACCGAACGTGTCGAGATCGACAAGCTCGAGGGCCGCATCACGGTCGGCCTGGTGACGCCGTATCCGCCCGGCATTCCACTGCTGATTCCCGGCGAGGTCTTCAACAAGAAGATCGTCGACTACCTGAAGTTCTCGCGTGAGTTCAATGCCCAGTGCCCCGGCTTCGAGACCGACATCCACGGCCTGGTCGAGGAGCAGGACGCCGAGGGCAAGCGCCATTACTACGCCGACTGCGTGAAGGAATAGGGCAGGCTGGCCTGCGCTGATCAGGGCGGCAGCCCGCCTGACACCGGCATGAGAGGACACACCGGGATGTACCCAGGCAAGGCCCACGGCGTCAGCGACGTGGAGTGTATCGAACGGGCCACCGCTGCCGCCGTGTCGCCGCAGGCCCTCGAGGACCTCGATGGCTGGCTGCTGGCCTTTGACGGCGGCGCGGTGAACCGCGCCAAAAGCGCGGTGCCGCTGCAGCACGCGCTGATGCCCGAGCCCGATTCCCTGATCGCCCGGATCGAGGCGCGTTATGCGGCAAGGGGCTTGCCGGCGCAGTTCCGGCTGGCCACGCCGCCGTGTTTTGACGGGCTGCGTTCGGAGCTGAGACGCCGCGGCTACCGCGCAGCGCAGCCCACGCTGGTGCAACTGGCGCCGGTGGCTGGCATGCGCGCGGTGTCGGCCGAACTGGCCGAAGTGGATGCGGCGCCCGACGCGGCCTGGGCCGCCTTGTTCATGGGGGATGGGGTCGATCCGGCCGATGGCGCCAGCCGGGTCGCAGCACTGGCCCGCGCGCCGGGCGCGCTGTTTGCGAGCGTGCGTGAGGACGGCCAGACCGTGGCCGCGGGTGCTGCGGCGTTTTCCCATGGCTGGGTCAGCGTGCATGGCATGCGCACCGCGCCCGCGTGGCGCGGCCGCGGGATGGCCGGGCGCATCCTCGCCGCACTGGCCGAGGCGGCCCTAGCGCGCGGTCTGCCGCGCTGCTTTCTGCAGGTGGAGGAAGGCAATGCGCCGGCGCTGGCGTTGTACCGGCGCGCCGATTTTGCATCGGCCTGGGCGTATGACTACTGGCGCCGCGCCTGAGCAGCCTGCGGCGGAGGCTGAATTGCTATGATTTCAGGAGCGCCTTACGCTTGTCACCAAAGGGCTGCAGGCCATTTTGATGCCTGACAAAGGCCTGCGGCCCCGGTGCAGCAAGCGGAAGCAGCTACCGGATTGATCGCTGCGGCGCGCCGCACGGAGGACTGACCCTGCTCAGCCGGCCTCGGCCGGATCGCCCATGCCGCTGACCACCTGGCTGAAGCCGCCGTCCACATAGGTGATTTCGGCGCTGACGCCCGCCGCCAGGTCGCTCAGCAAAAAGGCGGCGACATTGCCGACGTCCTCGATGGTGACGTTGCGGCGTATCGGCGCGGCCGCGGTGGCCTTGAGCATCTTGCTGAAGTCCTTGATGCCGCTGGCCGCCAGCGTCTTGATCGGGCCGGCGCTGATGCCGTTGACCCGCATGCCGGTGCCCTTGCTGCCCAGCGACTCGGCCAGGTAACGCACGCTGGCTTCCAGCGAGGCCTTGGCCAGGCCCATGGTGTTGTAGTTGGGCAGCACGCGCAGCGCGCCCAGGTAGCTCAGGGTCAGCAAGGCCGATTTCGGGTTGAGCAGGGGCAGGGCGGCCTTGGCCATGGCCGGGAAGCTGTAGGCGCTGATGTCGTGCGCGATGCGGAAACTCTCGCGGCTCAGGCCCTCGAGGAAGTCGCCGGCAATCGCCTCGCGCGGCGCAAAACCGATGCTGTGCACAAAACCGTCGAAGCTCGGCCAGGTCTGCGACAGGTCGGCGAACATTTTGGCGATCTGTTCGTCGCTGCCGACGTCGCAATCAAAGATCAGGCTGGAGTTGAAGTCCGCAGCGAACTCGGTGATGCGGTCCTTGAAGCGCTCACCGACGTAGCTGAAGGCCAGCTCGGCACCCTGCGCGTGACAGGCCTTGGCAATGCCATAAGCAATCGAGCGGTTGGACAACACGCCCGTGATCAACAGTTTTTTTCCATCCAGAAAACCCATCTTCTGCTCCAGTCTGTGCGGGTGAACCGGCAAACCCCGCGATGTCCCCGGGGGAAACGCGTGATCACCGGCTTAAGTAGTGCAGAATTGTCGCATGAGGATTTTTGCGTGTTTGTGCGGGCTGCTGGGGCTGGCCCTGGTGGCCGCGCCATCCTGGGGCGCCCATGCCTATGCGCAGTTCGGCGACGTCAAGTACCCGCCCGGTTTCACCCACTTCGGCTATGTGAACCCGGCCGCGCCCAAGGGCGGCGAGATCCGCATGGTGCCGCCGACGCGGCCGACCAACTTCGACAAGTTCAACCCCTTCACGCTCAAGGGCACGGCGCCCTACGGGCTGGGCAGCCTGGTGTTCGAAAGCCTGCTGACCGGCAATTCCGAAGAACCGACCACCGCCTATGGCCTGCTGGCCGAGGATGTGGAGGTCGCGCCCGACAAACTCTCGGCCACCTTCCGGCTGCATCCCAGGGCACGTTTCAACGACGGCTCGCCGGTGCTGGCCGCCGATGTGGTGCATTCCTTCAACACCCTGATCAGCAAGCTGGCCGCACCGCAGTTCCGCACGATTTATGCCGAAGTCAGGGGCGTGCGCGCGCTGGGCGAGCGCACGGTGCGTTTCGACTTTGCCAGCCCGAACGCCGAACTGCCGCTGGTGGTCGGCGGCATGGCGGTGTTCAGCCGGGCCTGGGGTGGCGGCAAGGCCTTCGACCAGATCATCAGCGAGGTGCCGATTGCTTCCGGCCCCTACAAACCCGCCAGCGAGCGGCTGGGCCGCGACATCACCTATGTGCGTGACCCGGCCTACTGGGGCGCGGAACTGCCGGTGCGCAGGGGGCAGTTCAACTTCGACCGCGTCACCTTCAAGATTTACCTCGACGAGACCTCGCGCTTCGAGGGGCTCAAGGCTGGCGAATACGACTTCATGCGCGAATTCAGCTCGCGCAACTGGGCGCGCCAGTACACCGGCAAGCAGTTCGAGCGCGGCGAGCTGAAAAAGCGGGCTTTCGAGAACCGCAACCCCGGTGATTTCCAGGGCTATGTGTTCAACACCCGCAAGGACAAGTTCAAGGACGTGCGGGTGCGCCAGGCGATCGGCCTGGCCATGGATTTCGAATGGCTGAACCGCCAGCTGTTTTACGGCCTGTACACCCGGGTGCAGGGCTACTTCCCGAACAGCGAGTTCCATGCAGAAGGCCTGCCCGCTCCCGATGAACTGGCGCTGCTGGAGCCTCTGCGCGCGAAGCTGCGGCCCGAGGTCTTCGGCCCGGCGCTGATATCGCCCAGCACCGCGCCGCCGTCCAGCCTGAGAGAGAACCTGCGCAAGGCCAGATCGCTGCTCGCTGAAGCCGGCTGGACCTACCGCGACGGCGCCCTGCGCAATGCCAAAGGCGAGGCCTTCACCATCGAGTTCCTCAATGACCAGCCTTCGCTGATACGCGTCGCCACCCCGTTCCAGGGGGCACTGAAGAAGCTCGGCATCGAGATGCGCTTTCGCACCGTCGATTTTTCGCTGTCGCAGCAGCGCATGGACAACTTTGATTTCGAGATGACGACCCGGCGCCTGCCGGGCAGCACCGCACCCGGCGGCGAACTGTTCGAGCTGTTCGGCTCGAAAGCAGCCGAAACCCCGGGATCGGCCAACACCTGGGGCATTCGCGATCCGGCCGTCGATGCGCTGGTCGGCAAGGTGGTCAGCGCCAAAACACGGCCCGAACTCGCCACCGCCATGCGTGCGCTGGACCGGGTCTTGTCACACGGCCATTACTCGATCCCGCAGTATTACGGCAACGCCTTCCTGATCGGTTACCGGCCCGGCCCTTTTGTGCTGCCCGCCACCATTCCCCCGTATTACCAGGCCGACGTCTGGGCCATGAGCACCTGGTGGGCATCGCCTGCCAACAAGTAGGAACACACCCGCATGGCCGCCTACATCTTCAAACGCCTGCTGCTGATGCTGCCGACACTGTTCGGCGTGCTGCTGCTGACCTTTGTGGTGATCCAGTTCGTGCCGGGCGGGCCGGTCGAGCAGATGGTGTCGCAATTGCAGGGCCGTGATTCCGGCGGGGAGAGCGCTGCCGCCAGCGGCGCCGGCTACCGTGGCCGCCAGGGGCTGGACCCGCAGCGCATCGAGGAAATCAAGGTGCTCTATGGCTTCGACAAGCCGGCGCACGAACGCTTCTGGCTGATGCTCAAGTCTTTTGCCAGGCTCGATTTGGGTCAAAGCTTTTACCAGCGCAAGGCGGTGTGGGAACTGGTCAAGGAAAAGCTGCCGGTGTCCATCAGCCTGGGCCTGTGGACCTTTTTCATCAGCTACCTGATCGCCGTGCCGCTGGGCGTGGCCAAGGCGGTGCGTGCCGGCTCGCGTTTTGACTTCGTCACCACGCTGTTTGTGCTGGTCGGTTATGCGATCCCCGGCTTTGTGCTGGGTGTGGCGCTGCTGGTGATTTTTGGCGGGCAACTCCAGTGGTTTCCGCTGCGCGGGCTGACTTCGTCCAACTGGGAAACGCTGAGCTGGGGCGCAAAGGTGGCCGATTACCTGTGGCACATCACGCTGCCGGTGACAGCCATGGTGCTCGGCAGTTTTGCGGTGACCGCGATGCTGACGAAAAATTCCTTCCTCGAGGAAATCCGCAAGCAATACGTGTTGACGGCCCGTGCCAAGGGCCTGGCCGACCGCCAGGTGTTGTGGAAACACGTATTCCGCAATGCGCTGATTCCCATCATCACCGGCTTCCCGGCGGCCTTTATCGGCGCCTTTTTCACCGGCTCGCTGCTGATCGAAACCCTGTTTTCGCTCGACGGCCTGGGTTTGCTCAGTTACGAAAGTGTGATCCGGCGCGACTACCCGGTGGTGCTGGGCACGCTTTACCTGTTCACGCTGATCGGGCTGCTGACCAAGCTGGTCAGCGATCTTTGTTATGTCTGGGTGGATCCGCGTGTCAAGTTCGATTAACCCCCCCGAAGTGGCCGAAGACCACCTCCCCCCAAAGGGGGCGCCGCCTGTGGACGGGCCAAGCACTATCCACGGCGGACCTGGTAAGGAAGGTCCGGTATCAGCGTCGCCTTCACGAAGGGCGTGGCGCCGGTTCCGGCGCAACCCGCTGGGTTTCTGGAGCTTTGTCATTTTCAGCGTGCTGGTGGTGCTGAGCCTGTTCGCCGAGGTGCTGTCCACCGACAAGCCGCTGGTGGTGCGTTACGAGGGGCAGACCTACTTCCCGGTGCTGCGCGACTACGCGGAAAAAACCTTTGGCGGTGATTTCGAGACACCGGCGGACTACCTCGATCCCTTCATCCGCGAGCGCATCACCCAGGGCGGCAACTGGGCGGTGTATGCGCCCAACCCCTATGGCCCGAAGACGCTCAACTACTTCGCGAAACTGCCGAATCCGTCGGCGCCCTCGCGCGACAATTTCTTCGGCACCGATGACCGCGGACGCGACCTGCTGGCGCAGCTGATCTACGGCTTTCGGGTCAGCGTGCTGTTTGCGCTGGCGCTGACCGTGCTGGGCGTGGTGCTGGGCATCGCGACCGGGGCGATCCAGGGCTTTTTCGGCGGCAAGACCGATCTGGCCTTCCAGCGTTTTATCGAGATCTGGGGCTCCATGCCCGAGCTCTACCTGCTGATCATTTTCAGCGCGATTTTTTCGCCCAGCGTGGCGTTGCTGCTGATCCTGCTGAGCCTGTTCGGCTGGATGGGCCTGTCCGACTATGTGCGGGCCGAGTTCCTGCGGAATCGCCAGATGGACTACGTGCGCGCCGCGCGGGCGCTGGGCGTGAGCAACCTGCAGATCATGTGGCGCCACATCCTGCCCAACAGCATGACGCCGGTCGTGACCTTTCTGCCGTTTCGCATGAGCGCGGCCATCCTGGCGCTGACGTCGCTGGATTTCCTCGGCCTGGGCGTGCCGCCCGGCACGCCCTCGCTGGGAGAGTTGTTGTCCCAGGGCAAGGCCAACATCGACGCCTGGTGGATTTCTCTGTCCACTTTTGCAGTGCTGGTGCTGACCCTGCTGCTGCTGACCTTCATGGGTGACGCGCTGCGTGATGCGCTGGATCCCAGGAAAGCCGAGAAATGACTACCCCCACGCTCCGCACTGACGTGTCGTCGCTGCCCCCCGAGGGGGCCGATTTTCCTGGAGGCGGCCCGGCGGCGGGACGGATGGCCCCCACGCCCGGCACGGGTGCGCCTGCGCTGCTCGAAGTCAAAGATCTGCGCGTGTCCTTCGGCGGCAAGGCCGTCGTCCACGGCGTCAACTTCAGCATCGCACCGGGCGAAAAGCTGGCCCTGGTCGGGGAGTCCGGCTCGGGCAAGACCGTGACCGCGCTCAGCCTGCTGCGCCTGGTGCAGAATGCCGACATCACCGGTTCCGCAAGCCTTTTCGGCCCTGAGCCCCAGGGACTTGGCCCCCACGCTTCGCTGCCCCCCGAGGGGGCTCTCACGCCCAAGGGCGGCCCGTCGGCGCTCGGCGAGCGTAACCTGCTATCAATTTCAGAGCACGCGTTACGCGGCATCCGCGGCAGCGAGATCGCCATGATCTTCCAGGAGCCGATGACTGCGCTCAATCCGCTGTTTACCGTGGGAGACCAGATCGCCGAGGTGCTGGAGCTCAAGCAGGCCCTGAGCAAACGCCAGGCCTGGGACGCTGCCGTCGAGGCGCTGGCCGCCACCGGCATCCCCGAACCCGCTCGCCGCGCCCAGTCCTATCCGCACCAGCTCTCGGGCGGACAGCGCCAGCGCGCCATGATCGCGATGGCGCTGGCTTGCCGGCCGCGCCTGCTGCTGGCTGACGAACCGACCACCGCGCTCGACGTGACCCTGCGCGGGCAGATCCTCGACTTGCTGTCGGACCTGCAGCGCCAGACCGGCATGGCGGTGCTGCTGATCACCCACGACCTGAACCTGGTACGCAAGTTTGCCGACCGCGTCGCGGTGATGGAAATGGGCCGGCTGGTGGAGGAGGGCCCGGTTGCCGCCGTTTTCGCCGACCCGCAGCATGCCTACACCCGCAAGCTGATCGACAGCCGTCCCGTGCGCGATGTCGCCGAGGGCCAGCCCGATGCGGCCGCAGCGCCCGTGATGCAGGCCAGCGGGCTGCGCGTGTCCTACCCGGTGCGCCTTCCGGGCGTGACCGGCTGGTTCAAGTCGGGCGAGTTCGTGGCGGTTAAGGGGGCGAGTTTCAATATTCCGGCCGGTCAGACCCTGGGCGTGGTGGGCGAGTCCGGCTCCGGCAAATCCACCCTGGCATTGGCCGCGCTGGGCCTGCATCCGCACCGCGGTGAGTTGTGGGCGGCGGGCCAGCAATGGAGCAGTGATGCAGCCGGCAACAAACGCATGCGCCGGGCCGTGCAGGTGGTGTTCCAGGACCCGTTTTCCTCCTTGTCGCCGCGCATGACGGTCGAGGAGATCGTCGGTGAGGGCCTGCTGGTGCACGAGCCCGGCCTGCCACCGGCCGCCCGGCGTGACCGGGTGATCGCCGCGCTGGCCGATGTCGGCATGGGAGAAATCCAGTTCCCGGGACTGCTTCAGCGCTACCCGCATGAGTTTTCGGGCGGCCAGCGCCAGCGCCTGGCGATCGCCCGCGCGCTGATCGTCCAGCCGCAATTGCTGGTGCTCGACGAGCCGACCAGCGCGCTTGACGTGACCATCCAGAAACAGGTGCTGCAATTGCTGCAGAAGCTGCAGCGCGAACGCGGCCTGAGTTATTTGCTGATCACCCACGATGTGGACGTGATCCGCGCCATGGCGCACCAGGTCATGGTGATGAAGGACGGCGAGGTGCTGGAAACCGGGACGGTGACCGAGGTGCTGGACGCGCCGCAACACCCGTACACGCGGATTCTGGTGGCGGCGCAAGTTTGATTTCCGTTATCAGTTTTGGCAAATTTCGGCGTCAGGCGGCTTAAGCCAAATTCATCAGTTCGCCGTTCGCAAGGGCACTCGGGGCGCTGACACCGGCGCTGCGGGCATGTTAACTGCTTGCACGGCCGCGCGCATCGGGGTAGAATATGCGCTTCACGACCAACTGGGCGGGTTTTCACCGCCCATTTTTTTTGGGCGTTTGTTTTTGCAAACTGATTTTTTTGAGAAGCTGGCAAAGCGACATCAGCACTGAATGGCCTTACACGAAACGATTGAGCAGACCGTCACGGGACTGGGTTACGACCTGGTGGACATCGAACGTACCACCGGCGGCTTGCTGCGTGTGACGATCGATCAGCCCCAGGTGGAAGGCGCGCCGGAGCTGTTCATCAACGCGGAAGACTGCGAAAAGGTCACGCGCCAGCTGCAGTTTGTGCTGGAAGTCGAGGGCGCAGCATATTCCCGGCTCGAGGTGAGCTCGCCGGGCATAGACCGGCCCTTGCGCAGCGAAAAGGATTTTGTGCGCTTCACCGGCGAGCTGGTGGACATCACGCTGAAGGCGGCCATCGGGGCGGCGGCTGCCGGCTCGGGCGTGACCGCCAGCCGCAAGAAATTCCGCGGCACGCTGGAGCGCGCCGCCACCGGATGGCAGATCGTGTGGCGTGAAGAGCCCGCGGTGAAGCCCGGTGCCAGGGTGAGCAAGAACAAGGTTCCCGCGCCGCTGCAGGCGCTGGGCTTCACGCTCGACGAAATTGCGCAGGCGCGCCTGGCGCCTGTGGTTGACTTCAAGGGGCGCCGGCCGAAAAGCCCGCCCGCAACAGAGATATAAAAAGGAAAGGCAGGCTTGTGAAATGAATCGCGAACTGTTGATGTTGGTGGATGCCATCTCGCGTGAGAAAAATGTGGAACGTGACGTCGTTTTTGGTGCCGTCGAGCTTGCGCTCGCGTCGGCCACCAAGAAGGTCTACGCCGAGGGCACGGACATCCGTGTCGTGGTGGACCGCGACAGTGGCAACTACGAGACTTTCCGCCGCTGGCTGGTCGTTCCCGACGAGGCCGGCCTGCAAAACCCTGAAGCCGAAGAGCTGGTCAGCGATGCGCGCGAAGAGATCGCCGACATCGAGGAAGGCGACTTCATTGAAAAGCCGGTGGAGAGCCTGCCCATCGGCCGCATCGGCGCGCAAGCGGCCAAGCAGGTCATCCTGCAGAAAATCCGTGACGCCGAGCGCGAAATGCTGCTCAACGACTTCATGTCGCGCGGCGACAAGATTTTTGTCGGCACCGTCAAGCGCATGGACAAGGGCGACATCATTGTCGAGTCCGGCCGGGTTGAAGGCCGGCTGCGCCGCAGCGACATGATCCCGAAGGAAAACCTGCGCTCCGGCGACCGCGTACGCGCCATGATCATGGAAGTTGACACCACCCTGCGTGGCGCGCCCATCATCCTGTCGCGCACGGCGCCCGAGTACATGATCGAGCTGTTCCGCCAGGAAGTGCCCGAGATCGAGCAGGGCCTGCTGGAGATCAAATCCTGCGCCCGTGACCCCGGTTCACGCGCCAAGATCGCCGTGCTGTCGCATGACAAGCGGGTTGACCCGATCGGCACCTGCGTCGGCGTGCGCGGCACCCGCGTCAACGGCGTGACCAACGAACTGGCCGGCGAACGTGTCGACATCGTGCTGTGGAGCGAAGACCCGGCGCAGTTCGTGATCGGCGCCCTGGCGCCGGCCAATGTGTCATCCATCGTGGTGGACGAAGAGCGCCATGCCATGGACGTGGTGGTCGACGAGGAAAACCTCGCGATCTCCATCGGCCGCGGCGGCCAGAACGTGCGCCTTGCCGCCGAGCTGACCGGCTGGAAGATCAACATCATGACGGCTGACGAGTCCGCTGAAAAGCAGGCCACCGAGACCGACACCAGCCGCAAGCTGTTCATGGAAAAGCTCGATGTGGACGAGGAAATCGCCGACATCCTGATCTCCGAAGGCTTCACCAGCCTCGAGGAAGTGGCCTATGTGCCGATCCAGGAAATGCTGGAAATCGAGTCCTTCGATGAAGACACCGTCACCGAGCTGCGCACCCGCGCCAAGGATGCGCTGCTGACCATGGAAATCGCCAAGGAAGAAAATGCCGAGGGCGTCTCGCAGAACCTGCGCGATGTCGAAGGCCTCACGCCCGAGCTGATCGCCAAGCTCACCGAGGCCGGCGTCGCCACCCGTGACGACCTGGCCGACCTGGCTGTGGACGAACTCACCGATATCACCGGCCAGTCCGAGGACGAGGCCAAGGCCCTGATCATGACCGCGCGCGCCCATTGGTTTACCGATGAGGCTGCCGAGCCTGCCGACGCTGCTGAGCCTGCCGATGCAGACCTCGCGTCCAAAGAGCAATGATCATGGAGGCCAGCAGGAAAAAAACATATGTCCAGTACCACTACCGTCGCTGAATTCGCAGCTGAACTGAATAAACCCACCGCCACACTGATCGAGCAATTGACCAGTGCCGGTGTTGCCAAGGCGCAGCCCACCGACCCGATCTCGGAGGCCGACAAGCAGAAGCTGCTGAGCTACCTGCAGGCCAGCCACGGCACCGCCACGTCCGAGCGCAAAAAAATCACGCTGGTCAAGAAATCCACCAGCGAAATCAAGCAGGCCGACGCCACCGGGCGTGCCCGCACGATCCAGGTCGAAGTCCGGAAAAAGCGCACCTTCATCAAGCGTGACGAGGGCTCCGAGCCGGTCGTCGAAGAGGTGACTGCAGCCGCTGCCGCGCCGCAAGCGCCGTCGGTCGAGGAGGCCGAACTGGTCCGCCGCGAGGAAGAAGCCAGCCGCCATGCCGAACTGCTGCGCCGCCAGGAAGAAGAACTGACGGAAAAACGCCGCCTGCGTGAAGAGCAGGATGCCAAGGACCAGGCCCGCGAGCAGCAGGAACGCGACGCCGCCGAGCAGAGCGCGCAAGCCGCTGCTGCCCAGGCCGCGGAAGCTGCCAGCAAGGCCAAGCCTGCCAGCAAAGCTGCCGCCAAGGCGGTGGCTGCCGAAGCACCGGCCGCTGATGACACGGCTGCCGCCGAAAAAGCCGCTGCCAAGGCTGCCGAAGCCAGCGCTGCCCAGGCCGCCGCCAAGGCCAAGGCGACTGCCGAATTCCAGGCTGACGCCGTCAAGGCCCAGGACCTGCAGGACCGCCGCAAGAAAGCCGAAGCGGAAGCTGCCGGCATCCGCGCCATGATGAACGCGCCCAAGCGCGTGCTGGTGCCGCATGTCGACCCGAAAGCCGCCATCAAGGGCACGCTGCACAAGCCGGCCGTGGTGCCGGGCGCCGCCAAACCGGCCGCCGCAGGGACGGCCGCTGCCGGAACCGCGGGCAAGAAGGAAATCAAGTCGGAGAACCTGTCTTCGACCTGGAAAGACGACGCCGCCAAGAAAAAGGGCGAGATCAAGACCCGCGGCGCGCCTGTCGTGCCTGGCCGCGGCAACTTCCGTGGCGGCCCGCGCGGCCGTCGTACCTCAGACCGTGATTCGCGTTCCGAGTCCACTTTTGTGGCACCGACCGAATTCAAGGTCATCGAAGTGCATGTGCCCGAAACCATCACCGTGGCCGAACTCGCCCACAAGATGAGCGTGAAGTCGTCCGAGGTCATCAAGCACCTGATGAAGCTGGGCCAGATGGTCACCATCAACCAGCCGCTGGACCAGGACACCGCGATGATCGTGGTCGAAGAGATGGGCCACAAGGCCGTCACCGCTTCGCTCGACGATCCCGAGGCTTTTGCCGACGAGGACGTGCAGGGCCAGCAGGCCGAGTTGCTGCCGCGCGCACCGGTCGTGACCGTCATGGGCCACGTCGACCACGGCAAGACCTCGCTGCTCGACTACATCCGCACCGCCAAAGTGGCTTCCGGCGAAGCCGGCGGCATCACCCAGCACATCGGCGCCTACCACGTGGAAACCCCGCGCGGCATGGTGTCCTTCCTGGACACGCCGGGCCACGAAGCGTTTACCGCCATGCGTGCCCGCGGCGCCCAGGCCACCGACATCGTGATCCTGGTGGTCGCTGCCGACGACGGCGTGATGCCGCAGACGCGTGAAGCCATCAAGCATGCCAAGGCTGCCGGTGTGCCCATCGTGGTGGCGATCAACAAGATCGACAAGCCCGGCATCAACATGGAGCGCGTCAAGGGCGAGCTGGTCACCGAAGAGGTGATTCCCGAAGAGTTCGGCGGCGACGTGCCATTTGTCGGCGTGTCGGCCCATACCGGCGCCGGCATCGACGCCCTGCTCGAGCAGGTGCTGCTGCAGGCCGAGGTGCTGGAACTGAAGGCGCCGGTCGATGCGCTGGCCAAGGGCCTTGTGATCGAAGCCCGCCTCGACAAGGGCCGCGGCCCGGTGGCCACCGTGCTGGTGCAGGCCGGAACGCTCAAAGCCGGCGACGTGGTGCTGGCCGGTTCGACCTTTGGCCGCGTGCGCGCCATGCTGGACGAAAACGGCAAGCCGATCAAGACCGCCGGTCCGTCGATCCCGGTGGAAATCCAGGGTCTCACGGAAGTGCCGCAGGCCGGCGACGAATTCATGGTCATGCTCGACGAGCGCCGTGCCCGCGAAATCGCCACCTACCGTGCCGGCAAGTTCCGCAACACCAAGCTGGCCAAGCAGCAGGCGTCCAAGCTGGAGAACATGTTCTCCGACATCGGCGCCGGCGAAGTCAAGATGCTGCCCATCATCATCAAGGCCGACGTGCAGGGCTCGCAGGAAGCGCTGGCCCAGTCGCTGCTCAAGCTCTCGACCGACGAGGTCAAGGTGCAACTGGTGTACTCCGGTGTCGGCGGCATTTCCGAGTCCGACGTCAACCTGGCGATTGCGTCCAAGGCCGTGGTGATCGGGTTCAACACCCGCGCCGATGCCCAGGCCCGCAAGCAGGCCGAGAACAACGGCGTGGACATTCGTTACTACAACATCATTTATGACGCTGTGGACGAGCTGCGCGCCGCGATGTCGGGCATGCTGACGCCGGACAAGAAGGAAGAAGTCATCGGTACCGCCGAGATCCGCCAGGTGTTCAAGGTCAGCAAGATCGGCTCGATCGCCGGTTGTATGGTCACCGCCGGTGTGGTGCGCCGCAACGCGCGCCTGCGCCTGCTGCGCGAGAACGTGGTCGTCTTCACCGGCGAACTCGACTCGCTCAAGCGTTTCAAGGACGATGCCAAGGAAGTCAAGGAGGGCTTCGAGTGCGGCCTGAACGTCAAGGGTTACAACGACATCCAGGTGGGCGACATGCTGGAATTCTTTGAAATCCGCGAGGTGGCCAGGACTCTGGAGGCCTGATCGCCGCCAGGCAGGCTGTCCCGCAAGGGCAGCCCGCCGACCGGCAGGCACTGAACCATGCGTAAAAAATCATCCACCCCGAACCGCGGTTTTCGCGTTGCCGACCAGATCCAGCGCGACCTGACGGAGCTGATCGCGCGCGAGCTCAAGGACCCGCGGGTGGGCATGGTCACGATCCAGGCGGTCGAGGTCACGGCGGATTACGCGCATGCCAAGGTGTTTTTCAGCGTGCTGATCGGCGACCCGGTCGAGTGTGAAACCGCGCTCAACCAGGCGGCGGGTTTCCTGCGCAACGGCCTGTTCAAGAAGCTGATGATCCACACGGTGCCGACCCTGCATTTCCAGTTTGACCGCACGACAGAACGTGCGGCCGACATGAACGCCCTGATTGCCAAGGCGGTTTCCTCCCGCGCCCAGGACGACTGAGTTCGCGCCGTTTCCCTTGATGACAGGTTCGGGGACAACGGTGCCAACGCCACGCCGGGCTTGCCCGCGCGTTGAGCCTGTCGGAATTTATGAAGCAAACTCCTCCTCATCGCCAGAAGATACAGCGACGTCCCGTGCATGGCGTGTTGCTGCTCGACAAGCCGCTGGGCCTGTCGAGCAACCAGGCGCTGCAAAAGGCGAAGTGGTTGCTGCGCGCGGACAAGGCCGGCCACACCGGTACGCTGGACCCGCTGGCGACCGGCGTGTTGCCCCTGTGTTTCGGCGCGGCCACCAAGTTCAGCCAGCTTCAGCTCGACGCCGACAAGACCTATGAGGCCGTGCTGCTGCTGGGCCGCAAGACCAGCACTGCCGATGCCGAAGGCGATGTGATCGAAACCCGACCGGTGCCGGCTATCACGCCGGAGCTGCTGGCCGAACTGACACGCCGCTTCACCGGCCCGCTGGCGCAGGTCCCGCCCATGTATTCGGCCCTGAAAAAGGACGGCAAGGCGCTGTACGAATACGCGCGCAAGGGCGAAGAAGTGGAGCGGGAGGCCCGCCACATCACGATTTACAAGCTGGAAATGGCTGTAGCCCAGGATCCACGTGCGTCAGCAGCTATCAAAATCATAGTGTCCTGCAGCAAGGGCACCTACATCCGGACCCTGGGCGAAGACATCGGCGAGGCCATCGGCTGCGGCGCGCACTTGGGCTCGCTCAGGCGGCTGGAGACAGGTGGCTACACCGACAGCCAGTGTGTGAGCCTGCCGGCACTCGAAGCCATGAGCGAGGCCGAACGCGAGGCGTGTTTGCTGCCGGTGCAGTCGCTGGTGGCGGCGTATCCGTCTGTCACATTGGGCGCCGATGATGCAGGGCGTTTCCTCAGCGGTTTGCGCCGCCGTGGCAGCAGCGGGCAGTGGGGCCCCGATGCCGCGCTGGTGCAGGTCTTCGGCTCCGAGCCTGCGGCTTTCCTGGGTTCGGCCCATGTCACCGCCGACGAACTGATCCCCGGGCGCCTGCTCAGCCCGATAGAAATCCAGGACATGCTGGCTGTCCGTTCACCTGTTACCCCCAGTCCCGCGGCCAGCGCCGCGATGGCCTGACATCACCGATTTGAAGTTTTTAGAAAGCCAACCATGAGTCACAAACAAATCCGCAATATCGCCATCATCGCCCACGTCGACCACGGCAAAACCACCATGGTGGACCAGCTGCTGCGCCAGTCGGGCACCTTTGCCGAGCACGAAAAAGTCGTCGACACGGTGATGGACAACAACGCCATCGAAAAAGAGCGCGGCATCACCATCCTGGCCAAGAACTGCGCCGTGACCTGGGAAGGCACCCACATCAACATCGTCGACACCCCCGGCCACGCCGACTTCGGCGGTGAAGTCGAGCGCGCGCTGTCCATGGTGGACGGTGTGGTGCTGCTGATCGATGCGCAGGAAGGCCCGATGCCGCAGACGCGTTTTGTGACCAAGAAGGCGCTGGCGCTGGGCCTCAAGCCCATCCTGGTGGTCAACAAGGTCGACAAGCCCGGTGCACGCCCCGACTATGTGGTCAACGCCGCTTTCGATTTGTTCGACAAGCTGGGCGCGACCGACGAGCAGCTCGACTTCCCGGTGGTCTATGCCTCCGGCATCAACGGCTGGTCCTCGCTGGAAGAGGGCCCGCCGAACGAGCAGTGGGGTCCCGACATGTCGGCCCTGTTCAACACCATCCTCAAGCATGTGCCGCACCAGGAAGGTGACCCGGCCGCGCCGCTGCAGCTGCAGATCTCCGCGCTCGACTTCTCGACCTTTGTCGGCCGCATCGGCGTCGGCCGCATCAGCCAGGGCACGATCAAGCCCATGATGGACGTGGTCGTCATGGAAGGTCCGGACGGCAAGGCCATCAAGGGCCGCATCAACCAGGTGCTGACCTTCCAGGGCCTGGAGCGGGTGCAGACGCTGGAAGCCGGCCCCGGCGAGATCGTGCTGATCAACGGCATCAATGACATCGGCATCGGCGTGACCATCACCGACCCGGTCAATCCCGCACCGCTGCCCATGCTCAAGGTCGACGAGCCGACGCTGACCATGAACTTCTGCGTCAACACCAGCCCGCTGGCCGGCCGCGAAGGCAAGTTCGTCACCAGCCGCCAGATCTGGGACCGCCTGCAGAAAGAGCTGCAGCACAACGTGGCGCTGCGCGTCAAGGAAACCGACGAAGAAGGCATTTTTGAAGTCATGGGCCGGGGCGAGCTGCACCTGACCATCCTGCTGGAAAACATGCGCCGCGAAGGTTTCGAGCTGGCCGTGTCCAAGCCGCGCGTGGTTTACCGCGACGTGGACGGCGTGCGCCACGAGCCGATCGAACTGGTGACGGCCGACATCGAGGAAACCCACCAGGGCGGCGTGATGCAGGCCCTGGGTGAGCGCAAGGGCGACCTGGTCAACATGGAATCCGACGGCCGCGGCCGTGTGCGCCTCGAGTACCGCATCCCGGCGCGCGGCCTGATCGGTTTCACCAACGAGTTCCTGAACCTGACGCGTGGTTCCGGCCTGATCTCCAACATCTTCGACAGCTACGAGCCGCACAAGGGCGAGATCGGCGGCCGCAAGAATGGCGTGCTGATTTCCATGGACGACGGTGAAATCTTCACCTACGCCCTGGGCAAGCTGGACGACCGCGGCCGCATGTTCGTGCGCGCCAACGACCCGGTGTATGAAGGCATGATCGTCGGCATCCACAGCCGCGACAACGACCTGGTGGTCAACGCCACGCGCACCAAGCAGCTGACCAACTTCCGCGTGTCGGGCAAGGAAGACGCGATCAAGATCACGCCGCCAATCGAGCTGACGCTGGAATACGGCGTCGAGTTCATCGAGGAAGACGAACTGGTCGAGATCACACCCAAGTCGGTGCGCCTGCGCAAGCGCCACCTGAAGGAAAGCGAGCGCAAGCGCGCTGGGCGCTAAGGCCCACGTGCCCCCTGGATGCGCTGCGCCTGCGGGCCGGCGGAGCCGCATCCGCGGCCCCGGGTGAACGCAAGCCGGGGAGGGCGCCAGGGTTGAACGCTCGAACACGGCCGCTGTGCGCTTCGCTCGCAGCGGCCTTTCTTTTCAATGCACAGAGATCTGACTGAAGCTGCCATGAAACTCACGCATTCCAGAGCCGTCTTCCTGATGGTGGGGGTCACCCTGATGTGGTCCATCGCCGGTGTGGTGACGCGCCACCTGGAGTCGGCACGCAGTTTTGAAGTGACCTTCTGGCGCAGCTTTTTCACCTTGCTCTCGCTGATGGTGATCCTGCCGGTGCTCCAGGGCCGCGAGGTGTTCTCGCGCATCCGCCATGCCGGCCGTTTCCTGTGGATCTCGGGCGTGTGCTGGAGCATCATGTTCACCGCCTTCATGCTGGCGCTGACCATGACCACTGTGGCCAATGTGCTGATCACGCTGGCGCTCGGGCCCTTCCTGACGGCGCTGGCCGCGCGCATCTTCATCGGCCACCGCATCGCGCCGCGCACCTGGATGGCGATCGCCGTGGCCGGCGTGGGCATTGCCTGGATGTACGGCAGCCAGGTCAGCCTGGGCGGCGGCCTCGGCCAGTTTGCCGGCACGCTGGTGGCCCTGCTGGTGCCGATCGCGGCGGCCGTCAACTGGACCGTGGTGCAGCGCAGCCAGGCCCATGGCGAAAAAATCGACTTGGTCCCGGCCGTGCTGGTGGGGGCCGCCATTTCCGCCTTGACCACCTTGCCGCTGGCCTTTCCGTTCGTCGCGACCGGTCGCGACCTGGGCCTGCTGGCGCTGCTCGGGCTGGTGCAACTGGCGATTCCCTGTGTGTTGTCGGTGATCTGCGCACGCGTGCTGAAGGCGCCGGAGATATCGCTGCTGGCGCTGCTGGAGATCATTTTCGGCATCCTGCTGGCCTGGGTCGGTGCCGGTGAGGTGCCTGCGGCCAGCGTGCTGAGCGGCGGTTTGCTGGTCATAGGCGCACTGGTGGCGAATGAACTGTTGGGTTGGAGACAAAGAACATGACGGGTTATCAGACCAAATCGGTGGGAGACGTGCTGACCGAAGTCCGCGGCCAGGTCGGTTTCATCACCCTGAACCGCCCCAAGGCGCTCAATGCGCTGTCGCTGGGCATGGTGCGCGAACTGGCGGCAGCCCTCACGGCCTGGCGCGACGACCCGGCCGTGCTGGCGGTCGCGATACGCGGCAGCAACAAGGTCGGGCGGCCCGGCACGCCGGAGGCGCTGTTCGGTGGTTTCTCGGCCGGCGGCGACATCCGCTTTTTCCATGAGGTGGCGCTGGCGGGTGACAGCGCGCTGGACGACTTCTTCACCGAGGAATACCGGCTCAACCATTTGATCCACAACTTCCCCAAACCGTATATCGCCTTCATGGACGGCGTGGTCATGGGCGGTGGTATGGGGATTTCGCAAGGGGCCAAAGTCCGCATCGTCACCGAGCGCAGCAAGCTGGCCATGCCGGAAACCAACATCGGCCTGTTCCCCGACGTCGGTGGCGGCTACTTCCTCAGCCGTTGTCCGGGCAGCGTCGGCGAGTACCTGGCGCTGACCGGTGTGGTGATCAACGCCGACGAGGCCCTGGCCTATGGCCTGGCGGATATCCAGCTGCCGGCCGCCGGTCTGCCCGCCTTGTGGCAGGCACTCGGTGACCCGTCATTAAACTCGGCGGCGGCCATGGAGGCCTGGATTGCTACACATTTGATAGCTGCTCACGCTCGTCCCCCAAGCGCCGGAGGCCCATTTGATCAATATTTCTCGCTGGCGCGGGTGAAACACATGGTCGATGCGCTGGAAGCCTCGCCCGACGAAGCGGCGCGAAAGGTCGGCGCCATGCTGCGTAAGCGTTCGCCGCTGATGCTGCATGTGACGCTGGAGCAGATCCGCCGGGCCAGGCGCATGAGCCTGGCCGACGACCTGCGCATGGAGCGCGACATCGTGCACCACTGCTTTCATCTGCGGCCCGGTACAGGCAGTGAAACCGTTGAAGGCATACGCGCGCTGGCGGTCGACAAGGACTACACGCCGAAGTGGAACCCGGCGCGAATCGAGGACGTCAAGCCGGACATGACCCAGGCCTTTTTTGCCAGCCCGTGGTCTGCCGATCACCATCCGCTGCACGACCTGGCCTGAAGCTGGCCAGCAGGCGATCCCCTCAGACCACCGCCCCGAACAGCGCGCCCACGCCGGCGGTGATGGCCATCGCCAGTACGCCCCAGAAGCTGACCCGCCAGGCACCGGCCAGGACAGGGGCGCCACCCGCGCGGGCCGCGACTCCTCCCAGCAGGGCCAGGAACAGCAGCGAGGTAGCAGCCACCCACGGTATCAGCTGGGTGTTCGGGGCCAGCACTGCGACGCCCAGCGGCAACGCCGCACCGACGGCAAAGCTGGCCGCGGATGCCAGCGCCGCCTGGACCGGCCGGGCACTGAGCGCGTCGGAAATACCCAGCTCATCGCGTGCATGGGCACCCAGCGCGTCATGCGCCGTCAATTGCGCTGCCACCTGACGCGCGAGCTCGGGCTCCAGGCCACGTGCGGCATAAATCGCCGTCAATTCGCGCATTTCTGCGGCCGGGTCGGCCTGCAGTTCGGCACGTTCGCGGGCCAGGTCTGCCTTTTCGGTATCGGCCTGCGAATAGACAGAAACGTATTCGCCGGCAGCCATCGACATGGCGCCCGCGACCAGTCCGGCCACGCCGGTCAGCAAGATGCTGCTGACGGGGGTATGGGCAGCGGCCACGCCTATCATCAGGCTGGCGGTCGAGACGATGCCGTCATTGGCGCCCAGCACGGCGGCGCGTAGCCAGCCGATGCGGCTTGTTTTGTGGCGTTCGAGATGTCGCATGGAACCTTTCGTGGGCAGCGGGCGGCGCGCCAGCCTTCAGGCGGCCGAGGGTAGCCGTGACGCAGTGTGGGTGGGGGCTACGGGCCGCCACTTGACCTGGATCAATGGCGCTCTCTGCCTGCCCCCGTCAAAGGCGTCGTTACCAGCCGTGGCCTGGCAACTGCCGGCAACCCGTTCTGCCGTTTTCGGCAACTTGGGCGGTCCTTGTTCCACCGCGCCCAAACCAGGCGGGAGCTTCTAGCGGCTGCGCGACTTCATGGCGCGTTCCACCTCGCGTTTGCCTTCGCGGTCCTTGATGGTGTCGCGTTTGTCGTGTTCGCCCTTGCCCTTGGCCAGCCCGACCTCGCATTTGACCTTGCCGGCCTTCCAGTGCAGGTTCAGCGGCACCAGCGTGAAGCCTTTCTGTTCGATCTTGCCGATCAGGCGGCGGATCTCATCCTTGTGCATCAGCAGCTTCTTGGTGCGTACCGAGTCCGGCCGCACATGGGTCGATGCCGTGCCCAGCGGGTTGATCTGGCAGCCGATGATGAAGAGTTCGCCGTTGCGGATCACCACATAGCCGTCGGTCAGTTGCACCTTGCCTTCGCGCAGCGACTTGACCTCCCAGCCTTCGAGCACCATGCCGGCCTCGAAACGCTCCTCGATGTGGTAGTTGAACAGCGCTTTCTTGTTGTCGGCAATACGCACGGCGGCGGCTGCCGCCTTGGGTGTCAGGTTGATGGCGGGCTTGCCCGCGGCTTTTCCGGAGGAGGCGGCGGCCGGTTTTTTGGAGGATGCTTCTTTGGTGGCCATGGATAAGAGGTAGGGGCGTCACCGGCTAATACAATCGGGCGCAGCCCCTGATTGTATGAAAACCGTCCAAAAGTCCGTCCTGATCTGGTACAGCGCAGCTGAAATGTTCGCCCTGGTCACCGATGTCGCCAGTTATCCGCAGTTTTTGCCCTGGTGCGACCAGGCCGCGGTGGTGGAGGAAGATAGCGACGGCATGACGGCCCGGGTCGGCATTTCATTTGCCGGCCTGAGCCAGAGCTTCACCACCCGCAACACCCATGTGAAGGACCGCAAGGTGTCGCTCAAGCTGGTGGACGGACCGTTCTCAAAACTCGACGGCCACTGGGAATTCACCCCGCTGGGCGACGGCAGCCAGCGGGCCTGCAAGGTCAACTTCAGCCTGCGTTACGACTTCGACAACGCGGCGCTGGCCGCGCTGGTCGGCCCGGTGTTCGACAAGATCGCCGGCAGCATGGTGGACGCCTTCGTCAAGCGCGCGACCCAGGTCTATGGCGAGCCCTGAATGAACATTGTGCTGGTGTATTCCCCGGCCCCGCGCGAGGTGCGCGAGTGGACGCTGGAGCTGCCGCCGGGCAGCACGGTGGCGCAAGCGATTGAAAGCAGCGGGATTTTGCTGGCCTTCCCCGAACTGGCGGCAAGCCGTCCGCTTGTGGGAATCTGGGGCCGGAAAACCAGCCTGAAACAGCTGTTGCAGGACCAGGACCGGGTGGAAATCTACCGCCCCTTGCGGGTCGACCCCAAGGTGGCCAGGCGCGAGCGTTTCAGCAGCCAGGGCGTGAAAAAATCCGGATTGTTTGCCCGCAAGCGGGCAGGGGCCAAGGCTGGTTACTGAGCAGCAGGCCTGGCGCAGTCCCGGTCCGCCACGGTCTGCACGCGCTTGAGTTCCGCGGCCCGGGCGTTGTCGTCCATGATCTCGCGCTCACCCTTGGCGTTGGTGCTGGACACGCGCACACCGGACTGAAGCACGGCCACGGCCTTTTTGGCCCGTTCGCAATTCTCGGCCCGGACCTGTGCGACTTTTTCTTCCTCAGCCTTCTTTTTGGCCGCTTCTTCTTCCTCGAGCTTTTTCTTTCTGGCCTCGAGTTCGGCATCCTTGCCGGAAAGTTTGGGCGCGTTGGGATCGGCCTTGGGTTTGGCGGCCGCGACAGCCGGCGTTGCTGCGGCGCTACTGCCGGCAGCGTCTGCAGGCTCGGCGGGGATGGTGGGCAGGGCAACACGCCGCCCGCCGGGCTGCTTGAGGATGTCTTTTTCCTGGACCTCGGCAGGCGGTGGACGGTCGCTGAACACCTTGCGGCCATCCTTGCCTATCCACTGGTATTGGGCCGCAGCGGACAACGCAAAAGCCCAGCCGGCGAGCAGCAGGATCAGCTGTTTGGGGGTGATGTTGAGGTCCATGGTTTCCAGTGTAGCGCCGCGCAGCACAGGCACAACAGGTCGTCATGCGGGCTTGGCGTCTTTTTGTAACGCGCCAGCGAGGCCTTTGGGGTTCAGGGTTTGTACCGACCGGCGCGGGTACAATCGTGTTTTTGGAGCCATCCCTATGCGCCTACTCGGCAAAGCGCTCACCTTCGACGACGTATTGTTGGTGCCAGCGTTCTCCCAGGTCCTGCCCAAGGACACCTCGCTTTCCACCCAGTTTTCCCGAAATATCCGCCTGAACCTGCCCCTGGTGTCGGCCGCCATGGACACGGTCACCGAAGCCCGGCTGGCCATTGCCATTGCCCAGGAGGGCGGCATCGGCATCGTCCATAAAAACCTCACGCCCCAGCAACAGGCGGCGGAGGTGGCCAGGGTCAAGCGTTACGAGTCCGGGGTGGTGCGTGATCCGGTGGTCATCACGCCAGGACACACGGTGCTACAGATCCTCGAGTTGTCCGAGCAGCTCGGCATTTCCGGCTTTCCGGTCTGCGACGGCGGCAAGGTAGTCGGGATTGTGACCAGCCGCGACCTGCGTTTTGAAACCCGTTACGACGTCAAGGCGCACCAGATCATGACGCCGCGGGAGAAGCTGATCACGGTCAAGGAGGGCACCTCGGCCCTGGAAGCCAAGGCCCTGCTCAACAAGCACAAGCTCGAGCGCTTGCTGGTGGTCAACGACGATTTCGAGCTCAAGGGCCTGATCACCGTCAAGGACATCACCAAACAGACGAATTTCCCCAACGCGGCGCGTGATGGCTCGGGGCGCCTGCGCGTCGGCGCTGCCGTCGGCGTCGGTGAGGGAACGGAAGAGCGGGTCGAAGCGCTCGTCAAAGCCGGTGTCGATGCCATCGTCGTCGACACCGCCCACGGCCACAGCAAGGGCGTGATCGAGCGCGTGCGCTGGGTCAAGCAGAACTATCCGCAGGTCGACGTGATTGGCGGCAACATCGCCACCGGCGCGGCCGCACTGGCGCTGGCGGACGCCGGCGCCGACGCCGTCAAGGTCGGCATCGGCCCCGGCAGCATCTGCACCACGCGCATCGTCGCCGGCGTCGGTGTGCCGCAGATCATGGCCATCGACAACGTGGCGACCGCGCTGCGTGGCAGCGGTGTGCCGCTGATTGCCGACGGCGGCATCCGTTACAGCGGTGACATCGCCAAGGCGATCGCCGCTGGCGCGGGTACCGTGATGATGGGCGGCATGTTTGCCGGTACCGAGGAGGCGCCCGGTGAAGTGATCCTGTTCCAGGGCCGCAGCTACAAGAGCTACCGCGGCATGGGCAGCATAGGCGCGATGCAGCAGGGCAGTGCCGACCGTTATTTCCAGGAAGCCACCACCGGCAACCCGAACGCCGACAAGCTGGTGCCCGAAGGCATCGAAGGCCGGGTACCGTACAAGGGATCCATGGTCGCCATCATTTTCCAGATGGCCGGCGGCCTGCGTGCCAGCATGGGTTATTGCGGCTGCGCCACCATCGAGGACATGCGCAACCAGGCCGAGTTTGTCGAGATCACCACCGCCGGCATCCGCGAAAGCCATGTGCACGACGTGCAGATCACCAAGGAAGCCCCCAACTACAGGGCGGACTGATGTGGCCCCCACGTTCGCTCACTTCGTGTAGCTCTCTGCCCCCCGCGGGGGCGCATTTTTCCTTGGGGCGGCCCGGCGGAAAAACTGTCCGGTTTATACGGCGTCGATAGAAGTTCGCACTGATCCAACCTCATGCAGCACCAGAAAATCCTCATTCTCGATTTCGGCTCCCAGGTCACCCAGCTCATCGCGCGCCGGGTGCGCGATGCCCATGTGTTTTGCGAAGTCCATCCCTGTGACGTGACGGACGACTGGGTCCGTGACTACGCCAAAGACGGCATGCTCAAGGGCGTGATCCTGTCCGGCAGCCATGCCAGCGTTTACGAAGACACCACCGACAAGGCGCCGGCTGCGGTGTTCGAGCTCGGCATCCCGGTGCTCGGCATCTGCTACGGCATGCAGACCATGGCGCACCAGCTCGGGGGCAAGGTCGAAAGCGGACACAAGCGTGAGTTCGGCTCGGCTGACGTGCGCGCCCGCGGCCACACGGCGCTGCTGAAAGACATCGCCGACTACACCACGCCCGAAGGGCAGGGCATGCTGGACGTCTGGATGAGCCATGGCGACAAGGTCACCGAGATGCCACCCGGCTTCAAACTGATGGCATCGACCGAGTCCTGCCCAATCGCCGGCATGGCCGACGAAGATCGCCGCTTTTATGCCGTGCAGTTCCACCCCGAGGTCACCCACACCAAGCAGGGCAACGCCATCCTCAAGCGCTTTGTGCTCGACATCTGCGCCACCCGCCCGGACTGGATCATGGGCGACTACATCAGCGAAGCCGTCGATAAGATCCGCCAGCAAGTCGGCGATGAGGAAGTCATCCTCGGGCTGTCCGGCGGCGTCGACTCCTCCGTCGCGGCGGCCCTGATCCACCGCGCCATCGGCGACCAGCTGACCTGCGTGTTTGTCGATCACGGCCTGCTGCGCCTGAACGAGGGCGACATGGTGATGGACATGTTTGTCGGCAAGCTGCACGCCAAGGTCATCCGCGTCGATGCTGCCGCGCAGTTCCTCGGCCACCTGGCCGGGGTCAGCGAACCCGAGGCCAAACGCAAGATCATCGGCCGCGAATTTGTCGAAGTGTTCAAGACCGAAGCAGCCACCCTCAAGTCCGCTGGCGTCGACGTCAAGGGCGAAGCTGGAGGTCGCACCGTCAAAGGCGCGACGTGGCTGGCCCAGGGCACGATTTACCCGGACGTGATCGAGTCGGGCGGCGCCAAAAACAAAAAGGCCGTCACCATCAAGAGCCACCACAACGTCGGCGGCCTGCCCGAGCAGCTCGGCCTGAAGCTGCTGGAGCCGCTGCGTGAACTGTTCAAGGACGAGGTCCGCGAACTCGGTGTGGCGCTCGGCCTGCCCCATGACATGGTCTACCGCCACCCGTTTCCCGGCCCGGGCCTGGGCGTGCGCATTCTCGGTGAGGTCAAGAAGGAGTACGCCGACCTGCTGCGCCGCGCCGACGCGATCTTCATCGAGGAATTGCGCAACTTCAAGGATGCAGACACCGGCAAGAGCTGGTACGACCTGACCAGCCAGGCTTTTGCGGTGTTCCTGCCGGTGAAAAGTGTCGGCGTGATGGGCGACGGCCGCACCTACGACTACGTGGTGGCCCTGCGCGCGGTGCAGACCAGCGACTTCATGACCGCCGACTGGGCCGAGCTGCCGTATGCGCTGCTCAAGAAGGTCTCCAGCCGCATCATCAACGAAGTCCGTGGCATCAACCGCGTCACCTACGACGTCAGCAGCAAGCCGCCGGCGACCATTGAGTGGGAGTAAGGCGCAGCCGTGGATCTGTTTGGATTTGAGCCACCGCCACCCAAACCCAGAAGGCCACCGGTACCCCGCGAGGGCAATTACCGGCTGTTTTTTGCATTGTTCCCGGATGAACATGCCACGGGGAAAATGCTGGAACTTGGCGCCGGGTTCAAAAACCGGCATCGGCTGAGCGGGAAGCTCCATCTGGAGACCCGGCTGCATTTGACGCTGGACCACCTGGGTGACTTTGAGAACAAGCCACTGGACATTCTGGAGGCGGCGAGCTTCGCAGCAGGCAAACTGGCTGCGGAGTGCAACAGCTTCGCGGTGAGCCTTGACCAGGTGGCGAGTTTCGGTCGGGGCAAAGAATCTCATCCCCTGGTGTTGAAGGAATCCGCGGCAGGCAATCCTGAGCTGGCGGACTTTCGGGGCCGCCTGTGGGACGCACTGGCCGCAGCAAAGCTGCCGGGCGCGCCACGTGCTTCGTTTACCCCCCATGTCACCCTGCTGTACGACGCACGGACTGTGGCGGCGCAAGCCGTTGACGCAATCGCCTGGCAGGCGCAGGAACTGGTCTTGATACACAGTCTGATGAAACAAACGCAGTATGAAGTGCTTGGCCGCTGGGCACTTCAGTCCTGAAGTTGGCTGGCGTGCGTACCGGCTCGCCCGATTCGCTGCCGCTTTTGCGATACTCGGGCCATGTACCAGCCCCCCCAATTCAAAGGCCAGGCCGAGCAGGCCGTCCAGCTGATCCGGAGCCATCCCTTCGCCAGCCTGATCAGCATCGATGAGGCCGGTTTGCCCTATGTCACGCACCTGCCGCTGCACCTGGAGATGCGCGGCGAGCAGATGGTCCTGCTCGGCCATGTCGCCAAACCCAACCCGCACTGGCGCTACCTGCAGGCCAGGCCCCAGGCGGTGGTGACCTTTCTCGGCCCGCACGCCTACCTGTCGCCCAAGGTTTACCCCGACCTGGCGCGTGTGCCGACCTGGAACTACCTGGCGGTGCATTGCACTGTGCAGGCCACGCTGATCGAGGAGCCTGCCGGCAAGGACGCCCTGCTGAAAAAGCTGATCGGCGATCACGAGCCGCCGTATGCCGAACAGTGGCGCGGGCTGGGCGAGGAGTTCGCCCACAAGATGCTGGCCGGTATTGTGGCGTTTGAACTGCAGGTGATCGAGCTGCAATGCAAGATCAAGCTCAACCAGCACCGCCGAGAAGCCCATGCCGCAATGAGAGCCGTCTACGCCGCGGGTTCGCCCGATGAGCAGGCGCTTGGGCAGTGGATGGACCGGCTGGGCATGCCTGCTGCCGACCCCGAATAATGAATCAAATCGGCCCTCAATCCATGACTGACGGGCGTAAGCAGCTATTAAAACAGGAGCATCATGGGTGACGAGGACTTCATGCGACTGGCGCTGGCACAGGCCGGCGAGGCGGCAGCGGCCGGCGAAGTGCCGGTCGGCGCCGTGCTGGTGCACCAGGGCCAGGTCATCGCCACCGGCCGGAATGCGCCCATAGGCGGCCAGGACCCCACGGCGCATGCCGAGATGCTGGCCTTGCGCGCTGGCGCGCAGGCGCTGGGCAACTACCGGCTGGAAGACTGCGAACTGTTCGTGACGCTGGAGCCCTGCGCCATGTGCAGCGGCGCCATGCTGCATGCCCGGCTCAAACGGGTGGTGTTCGGCGCGGCCGATCCCAAAACCGGGGCCGCTGGTTCGGTGCTCAACCTGTTCGACCAGACGCTGCTCAACCACCAGACGCAGGTGCAGGGCGGGGTGCTGGCTGAGGCGTGCGGCGCCGCACTGCAGGACTTTTTCAGGCAACGGCGCAGCGTGCAGCGCGAGGAAACACGCGCCGCCCATCCCCTGCGGGAGGACGCCCTGCGCACCCCCGACCAGGCTTTTGCCGGTTTGCCGGGCTACCCCTGGCGGCCGAACTACCTCAGCGACCTGCCATCGCTGGCCGGCTTGCGTATGCATTACCTCGACGAAGGCCCGCGTGAGGCAGAGGGTGTGACTTGGCTGTGCCTGCACGGCAATCCGGCCTGGAGCTACCTGTACCGCAAGATGATCCCGGTGTTCCTCGAAGCCGGTCACCGCGTGGTGGCGCCCGACCTGGTCGGCTTCGGCAAAAGCGACAAACCCAAAAAAGACAGTTTCCACAGCTTTGACGGGCACCGGCAGAACCTGCTCGAATTGGTCGAGCGGCTGGATCTGCGCAACATCGTGCTGGTGGTGCAGGACTGGGGCGGCCTGCTGGGCCTGACCCTGCCGATGGCTGCGCCACAGCGTTACCGCGGCCTGCTGGTCATGAACACCACGCTGGCGACCGGCGAGCGGCCGCTGTCGGCCGGCTTTCTGGCCTGGCGCGAGATGTGCGCCAAAAACCCGGAGTTCGATGTGGCACGGCTGTTCGCCCGCGGCAACCCGCAGATGAGCGCCGCCGAATGTGCCGCCTACAACGCGCCGTTTCCGGACCGGGGCCACCGCGCCGCTTTGCGTGCCTTCCCGCCCATGGTGCCGGAATTTGCCCATTCACCGGGCGCAGAGGTGTCGCGACAGGCGCGGGACTTCTGGCGCGAGCGCTGGCAAGGCGAGACCCTGATGGCCGTGGGCACGCAGGACCCGGTGCTGGGCCTGCCGGTGATGCGCGAGTTGCAGCAGATGATCCGCGGCTGCCCGGAGCCGCTGCTGCTCGAAGACGCCGGGCATTTTGTGCAGGAACGCGGCGAGCCGATTGCGCGGCGTGCGGTGGATTTTTTCAGCAGGCCCTAGTAGGGATGCCGGAACACCGGCAAATGCCAGCCGAGGAAAATCGCACTCAGGCGCAGCGCCATCACCACCACCATGCCGGTCCAGAACGCCCAGGACGGATTCAGCCCCAGCGCCTTCAGGACCAGGTAAAGCGCGATGCCGGCGATCGCCGCCGTGGCGTAAATGTCCTGGCGCAGCAGCAGCGGGATCTGGTTGCTGAAGATGTCGCGCATCACGCCGCCGGCAACGCCGGTCATGGTGCCCATCAGCACGACGATCAACGGGTGCAGCCGCGCCGCCTCGGCCAGTTGCGCGCCGCTCAGCGCAAACAGCGCCAGGCCCAACGCGTCGGCGACCAGCAGCGCTTGCGCCGGAATCGGCAGAAACTGCACATACAGCACCGTGCCCAGCGCTGCGGCGCAGATCACCAGCAGGTAGGTCGGGTTGGCCATCCAGAACACCGGGTGCCGGTTCATCAGCACGTCACGCAGCGTGCCGCCGCCGATCGCCGTCAACGAGGCCAGCACGACGACGCCCAGCAGGTCGAGTTCGAGCCGGCCGGCAGCCAGCGCGCCGCTGACCGAAAACACGGCGACACCAAACAGGTCGAGAAAATAAAGCAGCATGGTGCGGCGTTTATACCCGCTGTGAGGGGTGCGTCTGACCGGTGGGATACTCGGAGCCGTGAAAAAACATATCTACATCTATTCCCCGTCCAGCGCGGTACGCGACAAGCCGGCTTTCAGGCGTGGAGTGGCGCGCCTGAAAAAGCTGGGTTACGAGGTCGAGCTCGACGAGGCTGCGCTCGCCAGCCACCAGCGTTTTGCCGGCGACGACGAGACCCGCCTGGCCGCCATCCACCGGGCGGCCGCCAGTGGCGCCGATGTGGCCCTGATTTCGCGGGGCGGTTACGGCCTGACGCGCATCCTGCCGGCCATCAACTACAAGGCCGTCGCCAAAGCGGTGGACAAGGGCACGCGGTTTGTCGGCCTGAGCGACTTCACCGCGCTGCAGAGCGCCTTGCTGGCCAAAACCGGCGCCGTCTCCTGGGCCGGCCCGGCGCTGGGCGAGGACTTCGGCGTCGAAGGCGAGCCCGATGACATCATGGAAGCCTGCTTTGAGGACCTGGTGAGCGGGCAGGGCGAAGGCACGGGCTGGCGCCTGCCGCCGTCTGCTATCAAAAAAGGAGCTGGCGACGCAATTCCAGAAAGGGCTGGAGGTGTTTTCAGCGTCAAGGATGCCGTCCTCTGGGGCGGCAACCTGGCGGTGCTGACCTCCTTGGTGGGCTCACCGTATCTTCCGGCAGTCAAGGGCGGCATCCTGTTCCTCGAGGAGGTTCACGAGCACCCCTACCGGCTGGAGCGCATGTTGACGACCCTGTTGCACGCCGGTGTGCTGGCGCAGCAGAAAGCCATCGTGCTGGGCCAGTTCACCAACTACAAGCTGGTGCCGCACGACAAGGGGTTCAAACTGGCGACGGTGGTGGCCTGGCTGCAAAAGCAGATCAAGGCGCCGGTGCTGATGGGGCTGCCTTTCGGCCATGTGCCCACCAAGGTGCTGTTGCCGGTGGGTGAGAAGGTGACTTTGGCCGTCGAGGGCCGGGATGCGTTTTTACTCTGGGGCCACAAGCACCCCGACCAGCACGGGCATTGAGCCGGTGCAGGATCAGTTGAGCGAACTGCGGCGCGAGCCCAGGCTGCCTGGCAGCAGGCCCTCGAACATCTTGGTGATGATGCCGACTTTTTGCCGCGCGATGGTTTCGCCCTGCATGGCCGACAACACGGCCATCACGTCGCCACGGGCGTACCACAGGCCCTGGGCATCCTGGGCATAACGCACCCGCAGCGCAATTTTCGGGTAATGCCTCTCGCCAAACTCGCCCAACTCGTTGAGCATGATCTGCCGGATGGTTTCGGTGCGATTTTCCTTCACAGCCGGTGTCGCGTCGCCACCACTCAGCAAGCCAAGCAAACTGCTTTTTAAATGAGGTGTAATCCAGCGCATAGGTCTCCAGGCTTTCTTTGAGGGTCGGCGCCGATCCGCGCACAATCTGGTAGATTAAGCCCGCCAAGCGACAGATGCAAGACCAATCGTGTGACAGGGTTAACGTAAAACAACAAAGAAATCAACGCGTTAGTAACTAAATGTCAGGTTGATTCTGCGAGTTGTATCAGACTAATACTTTTGGGTTCAGTGTTTTTCGTCACCGCATCCGAAAAAAAGGTCCAGTCAATCCTGTGACATATTCACCTACGATCCCCCTATCCCTCCCCCCAACACTGTGAGTTCATCCATGACCGCCTACCCCTCCCACTACATCAACGGCCAGTGGGTGGCCGCCCAATCCGCCGAAACCCTGCCGGTCCATGACTCCAGCACCGAGGAAGTCATGGCCACCGTGCCCGCCGGTACCGCGCAGGAGGCCGAACGCGCCGTTCTGGCGGCCCGCGCAGCGTTTGACGCCTGGTCCACCTTGCCGGTTGAAACCCGCGCGGCCTATCTGGAGAAAGTCGCGGCCGGCCTGAAGGCGCGCACCGACGAGATGGCGCTGGCAATCGCCCGTGAGGTGGGCATGCCGCTGAAGATGGCCAAAACCGTGCAGGTGGGCGGTCCGACCTGGCACTGGGGCAACTTCGCCAAGGTCGCGCGCAACTTCGAGTGGGAAAAAAAGGTCGGCAATTCGCTGGTGGTGCGCGAAGCCATCGGGGTGGTCGGCTGCATCACGCCCTGGAACTTCCCGCTGAGCCAGATCACGCTGAAGATCGCCCCGGCGCTGGCTGCCGGCTGTACCGTGGTGCTCAAACCCAGCGAAATCGCGCCGGTCAACGCCATGATCCTGGCCGAAATCATCCATGAAGCCGGCTTGCCGCCGGGCGTGTTCAACCTGGTCAACGGCATGGGTCCGGTGGTCGGCGAGGTGCTGGCGACCCATCCCGAGGTCGACATGGTCAGCTTCACCGGTTCCACCCGCGCCGGCAAACGGGTCAGCGAACTGGCCAGCCAGTCGGTCAAACGCATTGCGCTCGAGCTCGGCGGCAAGTCGGCCAGCGTGATCCTGGAAGACGCGGACTTCGAGGCTGCGGTCAAGGGCACCATCTCGGCCTGCATGCTCAACAGCGGCCAGACCTGCTCGGCGCACACCCGCATGCTGGTGCCGGCCAGTCGTTACGACGAGGTCAAGGCGCTGGCCAAAACCGCGATCGCCAAATTCAGCGTGGGCCCCAGCCTGGAAGAGGGCAGCCGGCTCGGACCACTGGTCAGCGCCAACCAGCGCGAACGGGTGCTGGGTTTCATCCGCACCGGCATTGAAGAGGGCGCCGATGTGATCGCCGGCGGCGCCGAACCGCCGGCGCTGGACAAAGGTTACTTCGTACAGCCGACCATCCTCGGCATCAAACCCACCGACACGCTGGCGCAGGAAGAAATCTTCGGCCCGGTGCTGGTCGTCATTCCCTACAAGGACGAGGAAGAAGCCGTGGCGATTGCCAACAGCACCATTTACGGCCTGGGCGGCGGCGTCTGGAGCGGCAGTGACGAACACGCCATGAAGGTGGCGCGCCGCATGCGCACCGGCCAGGTGGACATCAATGGCGGCCCTTTCAACGGCAATGCGCCTTTCGGCGGCTACAAGCAGTCGGGCAACGGCCGTGAAAACGGGGTTTACGGCTTCGAGGAATTCCTCGAGTTCAAGTCCATGCAGCTCAAGCCTGCCGCCGCCGCCTGATTGTTCCGGCCGGCCGGTCCGGCCCCTTTACTTGTCCGGGGAGACATCATCGTGGTCTGGATCAAACGGTTTTTCGGTGCTGTGCTGCTGCTGGTGCTGCTGCTGGCTGCGGCCATCGCGATCTATGTTTACCGCAGCTTTCCGGCGCTCGACGGCGAACTCAAGGTCAGCGGGCTGGCCGCGCCCGTCAGCGTCGCGCGCGACGGCGCTGACGTCACCCACATCAAGGCCCAAACCCCGCGCGACGCCTGGATGGCGCTGGGGTATGTGCATGCGCAGGAGCGCGGCTGGCAGCTCGAGTTCAACCGCCGCGTCATGCATGGCCAATTGTCCGAGGTGCTGGGCGAGGCCACGCTGGACACCGACAAGCTGATGCGTACGCTGGGCATCATGGAGGCGGCGCAGCGCCAGTGGCAGGGGCTGCCCGCCGAAGCCAAACAGGCGCTGCAGGCCTACAGCGACGGCATCAATGCGTTTTACGCCGGCAGCACGCAGGCGCTGTCACCCGAGTTCCATATTCTCGGTGTCAAGCCAGGCGGCGCAGGACAGCCCTGGACGCCGCAGGACAGCGTGGGCTGGGCGCTGATGATGGCGCTGGACCTGGGCGGCAACTGGGGCAACGAATTCGCCCGGCTGTCGGCGGCCAGAGTCCTGAACACCGAAGAGCTCTGGCAGCTCTTCACGCCCTACCCGGGTGAGGCGCCCGCCTCGCGCACCGACTTTGCCAGACTGTACGCAGGTCTTGGCGTGTTTCGCCAGGATGCTATCAAAACAGGAGCTGCTGACGCTCGTCCGGCAAAGGCTGGAGGCCTTTTTGACTTGAATAAAACAGCGGAGGCCGGGCTGCTGGCGCTGGACATCAACGACTGGGCCGCCAACATCGGCAACGTCGAAGGCAAGGGTTCGAACAACTGGGTGCTGGCCGGCAGCCACACCGCCAGCGGCAAACCCCTGCTGGCCAACGACCCGCACCTGGGCTTGTCGGCGCCTGCCATCTGGTACTTCGCGCGCTTGCAGGCGCCCGCAGGGCAGGGCGCCGATGGCAAGGCGACACCAGCGCTGGACGTGATAGGCGCCACGCTGCCGGGCCTGCCTTTTGTGGTGCTGGGCCGCACCGCCAAAGTGGCCTGGGGTTTCACCAACACCGGCCCGGATGTGCAGGACCTTTACCTGGAACAGATTAACCCGGTGAACCCGCAGCAATACCGCGTTCCCGGCAGCGGGCCGGCGCAGTGGGCGGAGTTCAGCACCCGCAGCGAAACCATCCGGGTCAAGGGCAAGGCCGACGTCACGCTGAAAGTGCGCAGCAGCCGCCATGGGCCGGTGCTCAGCGACGCGCAGAAAACCCATGCCGAGGTGCTGGACACCGGCAAGTACGTGATCTCGCTGCGCTGGAGCGCGCTGGAAAGCGACAACCGCACGGCCATGGCGGCCTTGCGCGCCAACCAGGCGCAGTCGGTGGACGAACTGATCGCGGCCTATGCCGACCACCACTCGCCGATGCAGAACGTGGTGATGGCCGATGTGGCGGGCAAGGTCGCCTACAAGGCCATCGGCAAGGTGCCGCTGCGCAAGGCCGACAACGATATTCTGGGCGTCGCCCCCTCGCCGGGCTGGGACGCCCGCTATGACTGGGCTGGCTGGTTGCCCTATGCACAAACGCCGCAGGCCGATGCGTCCAGCATCGGCAAAAAAGGCTGGTTCTCCAACGCCAACCAGAGCGTGGTGCCACCCGGTTCCGACCTCTTTCTCGGGCAGGACTGGGTCGTTCCTTACCGCTTCGAGCGCATCGAGCAATTGCTCGCCGCCCGGCCGCGGCATGACGCCGCGTCCATGCAGGCCATCCAGGGCGACCAGTTGTCGACCGCCACCACCCGCTTGTTGCCGTTTTTGCAGAAGGCGGCTTCGCAGCACCCGCTGGCGGCCGGGGCGCAGGCCCAGCTCGCCGGCTTCGACGGCGTGATGCGCGCCGACAGCGCTGCGCCACTGATTTTTTCGGTCTGGGTCGATGAACTCACGCGGGGGGTCATAGGCGGCAAGCTGGGCGAGGCGCGCCTGAAAAGCATGTACGGCAAGCGCCATTTCCGCAGCGCGATCGAGGAGATCATGGAGCGCGACGACAAGGCCTGGTGCGGCGCCGTCGGGTGCGGCGCCCAGTCCACGGCGGCACTGGATCGCGCACTGACGCTATTGCAGGCTTCGCGCGGCGGCCAGCCTGCGGCGTGGACCTGGGGTGAGGCGCACCGGGCGCTGTCGGCGCACCGGCCTTTCAGCAACGTGCCGGCGCTGGCCCGCTTTTTTGACGTCAGCGTGCCGACCGGCGGCGACTCCTTCACCGTCAACGTCGGCCAGTACTGGCCCAACGATGCCAAATTCCCGTTTGCCAACCGGCATGCGGCGTCGCTGCGCGCGGTGTACGACCTGGCCGACCTGGAAAACTCGCAGTTCATCTACCAGACCGGGCAGAGCGGGCTGGTGTTCTCCAGCCGCTACCGCGACATGAGTCCTGGCTGGGCCGGCGTGGCCTACCGGCCGCTGCAAATGAATCCGCCAGGTTTCAGCCACGAGCTTCAGCTCAAGCCGTAAATCCCGCTCACGCTCAGGCCGGCACGGCGTCCACGTTGAGCCGGTCCCAGTGCCGGTGGGCGGCGATCGACGAGATGAAGGCCTGGGCGATCTGGCCCTCGGCGGCCTTTCGGGCGTCAGCCAGCAACACCCCGGTGGTCGGCTCCATCACCTGGTCGCCCTTGCCCTCGAGCGCAAAACCCAGGCTGCCCAGCAACTGCACGCCTTCGTTGAGCGCGCACAAGGTCTTGCAGTGTTTGTAGCTTTCGAGGATGAAGTGCACCGCGTCGCCCAGCTGCGACAGCGCTGCCACACTCGCTTCGCCACCGGGCACCAGCACCGCATCGAACATGATCGAGGGCGCATTGGCAAAGGTGTGGTCCACCGCCAGCTGCTTGCCTGAGGAGGTTTTGACGGTACCCAGTTGCGGTGCCACCAGTTTGCAGGTGGCGCCCGCATCGACCAGTTCCTGCTGCAGGCGCTTGAAGGTCAGCAAATCGACGCCGTCGGCCACCAGGATGGCGATCTTGCGCGTCTTGATACCTTCCGACGGTTTGGCCATGCTCAGCGCCGCATCTTCCTCGACGGCGTTTTCGATCCGGTAATCGCGAAAGCCGAGGCGGCCGGCCGCAGCCTTGGCGTCGGGGGCGTTGATGCCCAGCGGCGCGGCCACGCGTGCCGCCAGCTTGGAGTCCACATGCGCCAGGTTGTCGACCATGCGCTGGCGGATTTCCGGCACATCGACCTTGGACAGCTCGAAGCGGAAGGCCGCGACGATATGGTCTTTTTCGGCCGGGGTCTGGCTGTTCCAGAACAGCGTGGCCTGCGAAAAATGATCGTCGAACGAGGGGCTGCGGCGCCGGATTTTCGGCGACTCCAGTGGCTCCGGATGGGACTGGAAGCCCTGGGCACCCCCATCGACGCGGTATTCCGAACCGGTCGCCAGCGTGTTGGGCTCGTAACTGACGCGGCCCTTGTTGACAGTCTGGCGGTGCATGCCGTCGCGCTGGAAGTTGTGGAAAGGGCACACTGCCTTGTTGATGGGCAGCTCATGGAAATTGGCGCCGCCCAGGCGGGAGATCTGCGTGTCGGTGTACGAAAACAGCCGGCCCTGCAGCAGCGGGTCGTTGGAAAAATCGATGCCCGGCACCAGGTGACCAGGGTGGAAGGCCACCTGCTCGGTCTCGGCAAAGAAGTTGTCCGGGTTGCGGTTGAGCACCATCTTGCCGATGATCTGCACCGGCACCACCGATTCGGGAATCAGCTTGGTGGGATCCAGGATGTCGAAGCCCAGCTTGTCTTCCTTGCCTTCCTCGATGATCTGCACGCCCAGTTCCCATTCCGGGAAATTGCCCTGGTCTATGGCTTCCCACAGGTCGCGCCTGTGGAAATCGGCGTCCTTGCCGGCAATTTTCTGGGCTTCGTCCCAGGCCAGCCCGTGCACGCCGAGTTTGGGTTTCCAGTGGAACTTGACGAAATGCGACTCGCCGCGCGCATTGAGGAAACGGAAGGTGTGTACGCCAAAGCCTTCCATCATGCGGTAGCTGCGCGGAATGGCGCGGTCCGACATGGCCCACATCAGCATGTGGGTGGATTCGGGCATCAGCGAGACAAAGTCCCAGAAGGTGTCGTGTGCGCTCGACGCCTGCGGCATCTCGTTGTGCGGCTCAGCCTTGACGGCGTGAACCAGGTCGGGGAACTTGATGGCGTCCTGGATAAAGAAGACGGGGATGTTGTTGCCGACCAGGTCGTAGTTGCCTTCATTGGTATAGAACTTGACGGCGAAACCGCGTACATCACGCACCGTATCGGCCGAGCCGCGCGAGCCGGCGACGGTGGAAAAGCGCACGAAAACCGGGATCTCGGCCTCGGGGTCCTGCAGAAAGCCGGCGCTGGTGAACTGCGCCATCGGTTTGTAAACCTTGAAATAGCCGTGTGCCGCCGTGCCGCGGGCGTGAACGGCACGCTCGGGAATACGCTCGTGGTCGAAGTGGGTGATTTTTTCGCGAAGGATGAAATCTTCCAGCAGCGTCGGGCCGCGCAGCCCGGCCTTCAGGGAGTTATGGTTGTCGGGGATCTGCAAGCCCTGGTTGGTGCTCAGGTTGCCAGTCGGCTCGGCGGTCGACGCCAGCAGTTGTTTTTGTTTTTCTGTGCCACCGGAAGAAGGTTTTGCGGTTGTGGCGGTACTGCGCTTGGGTTGCGGCATCGGGAATCCTCGGGAAAATCGAACAAGAAAAAAGGGGTCGTTGATGACGACCTTCGGAGATGGCATCGCGCCACCCCGGCTGCGGGGTCTCAGTTGCCTTCGCAGTCAAGCAGCCGGTTCAGTCCCGTCACGATGGCCATCACGGCCAGGGTGGCCACGCCACCGACGAGCAGCCAGCCGGCGAAGTCCTGCAGCGGCTCGGCGACACCGTCCGGTGTCAGCGTCAGAAATGCGATCAACGCGGCCAGCGCCACCGGCAGGGCCTGCCACGCGGAGAACAAGCCTTGCGAGCCAGCGGCATGGGCCGGTGCGGGAGCGCCGGACGGGTGGACTTTGGACGGGGAGGTTGCGAGTGTCATGGTGAGTCCTGAATGGAAAAAATGCAGAACGAGGCAGGCGAGTCATGACCTTACGCAGCCTGCCGGGGTTTGCCAGTAGCTGGCCTGCGGCACCGGCTGTAAGGGCAATCGCGAACATGTGTAAGACCCGTCCCACGGCGCCGCGCACGGCGTCCTCCTACAGAACCATGCCCGCTTCTCCCGCGGCCGAAAAACGCTCGCGTGCCTAGAGTCGGATATCGCCGGACGGATCGCCAGACCGCCGTCAACATCCCGCCAAGGACACCCATGCGCATTTTTTTCGTCGAAGACAACCTCGCCATGCGGCAAAGCCTGATGGACACCCTGGAAGAGCTGGTCCCGATCACGACCATCGGCATGGCGGAAACCGAAGCAGAGGGCACCCGCTGGCTCGCGCGTGACGACGTGCACTGGGATCTGGCCATTGTCGACCTGTACCTCCAGGAGGGCAGCGGCCTCGGGGTGGTGGAGGCCTGCCGGTATCGCCACCCGGGGCAGAAAATCGTGGTGCTCAGCAACCACGTGACGGCGGAGATCCGCTGGCGCTGCGCGCAGCTCGGCGTCGATGCCGTGTTCGATAAAACCGCCGAAATCGACGACATGGTGCGCTACTGCGTTGCCCTGGCCAAAAGTCTCGATGACGCAGCCAGCCTGCCGCGCCAATTGTCCAGTGGCTGAACACTGCGGCCCTGGCAGGGCCGCTATGTCCCGAAATTTGTCTTCCAAAGGTAACCCATGGTCAGCACCCCCTCCGATCTCTCCCACACGCCTTTCGGCGCAGCTTCCCGGCCCTTGACCGAGGGCGTGCTGCAGTCTGCAGAAGAGGCGGTGCTGGCCAACCCGGCTTCGGTCGAGATGCTGCAGAACGGCGAGCCCGTGCCCCCAGCGGATCGCCCGGCCAGAAGCGGAGGTCCAGACACCGACCGCTTGGCGCGCATCGTCGGGGAAAAGCCGCTTCAGTCAGTTCTGGTTGCACTGCTTGCAGGCGCCTTGCTTACCTCTCTGGTCAAGTTGGCATTGCGCCGGCACCGCAGCGGACACCCATCCTGAAACTCACACCGAATGGAAAACGCCATGAAGCCCATGACCCTTGCCACGACCCCTGAACCTGGAACCCAGATACCGACTGAAATGCCGCCACCGGTGATGCCGCCCATGCCGGGGCCCGGCAGCCCGCCAGAAATCATCGAGCCGCCCCAGACCGAACCCACCATCCCGGTCAGGGAGCCTGGCAAGGTGATACCGGTCCAGGCCTGAGCGGAAAAAGCGGCGGAGCCAGCGCCACAAGCTCCGTCCACTTCCTCAGGGCGTCGCCTGCTGCCGCTTGTATTCGCTGCGTTTCATGCTCAGGTAAGCCGCCCTGTCGATCTCATGCAACTGGCGCGGGTAACGTTCGGTGGCATCGAACCAGTGCTGCAGGCGCTTTTCAAACTGCTGGGATGCCGGCACCGCCAGCGACGCCAGGTAAGCATCGATCGCCAGGTAATAACGCATGGTGTTGCGTTCCACCGCGCCGCGCATGCCGCCGACGGGCGCCTTGGCGCTGCCCGACTCGCCAGCCACCTCAGAGAAGCCGATCTTGCTGCTTGCCACCGTGGCCATGTAGGCCTGCATGGCCAGCCGGCTGGTGATCCCGTAGCCATAGGAATAACGCAGGTGCATGAAGGTCCTGTCGCCATCGAGCGGCACGGCTTCCAGGTCGATGCGGTAGTTGTGCGTGCCCAGCGGCCCCTTGGGCGCGTTGAGCCGCACTGCCAGGTAGTCGGCGCGGGTCGCCGCCGGCGTGAAACTGAAGGTCAGCGCATGCGCGTCTTTCAGTTCCTGGGGCGTTTTTTTGCCCACACTGACCGACATCGTGGCCGGCTGGCTGTCCTTGTCGGCGCTGCAGTGTTTGGTGTTCAGATGAAGAATCATCACCTCACACCATGTTTCGGGATTCTTGAAGGCGGTCAACACGGCACCGTAGGGGTAGTTGATGACCGCGTAAACGCTGCCGCTGACCGCCTGGGACGTTTCGGTCGAGTCCATCACCAGAGGGCGCTGGAACTGGTTGCGCGCGAGCTGGGACGCCATGGCCGTGTGTTTGGCCTGCAACTCGGCTGCGCCTGGCGCCTGCTGTGCATGAACAAGGCTGGTGCCGAAACTGGCAACAAGGCACGCCGATGCGACCCAGCGGCCGATCTTGAGGGTGGGGTTGTGAAGCATCACCACAGTTTGCCTGCCCGGGAGGCGGGCCGGTGCAGGATGCTCCGTCGTCCTACATGCTTGGGGGAAATGATGAAGAATGTCCATGGACTTCTGGAACGCTATGTTTTTGATAGCTGGCGATGCCCGCCAGCCCTGCTTACACCCGTCTGTCGGTCTGTTCGATCAGGGCGGGCAGGGCGATGGCGCGCGGTCCGGAGCCGGTAAACGAGCTTGCGGCCACAGTATGGCAGTTGCCCGGCCACCCCGTGTCTGGCCGAAAGATCCGTGAGGCCTGGATTGGACACTGCCGGCGCGCTGGCGGCCATAAGGCAAGCAGTGGCGTAACGGTGCCCAATCCCTAGCAGCTGTCATCTAACCCGCGGCAGATCGGTCCGGGCCAGTGTGGTCACCGTCGCCAAGGTTCCGGATATCGCAGGGGAATGTGCGACAGGGCGCTACATAAGCCAACAGGGGCGAGGCAGATCCCACGCTCCAACGGCTTCGAGAGATCCTAGGCAGAACCTCCCAGCCAGCTGCCTTGTCCCATTCGAATCTTAATTAACATAATATACATCGTAGAATGTTAATCTGAACCTGAATCAGCCGCCAGATCCGTGCTCGCATTGGCGCACTCGGCCTTGAGTTGTTTTTCCCTGACCGCCCGTACCAGAAAAATATCGGAGCGCCACGCTTCAAACTCCTGCCTGGTCGGGCTGGGTCCCTCCCTGGTCTGGAACTCCGTCAGCTTGGCCGTGAAGTCCTTATAGGGGTAATCTCGGTTTAGGTGCTAATCGTCCCGGTTTGAACTACGGGTTAACCCGCGTCTTTATACATGAAGTGCCTTTGAACACGGGCGTCCCTTCGGCCCATATGGGGGCAGCGGCAGCCTGTTCGGTTTGCAGTAGCTAGGGCGACTGAGGTCCTTGAGCTTACGGCACCAGAACTGTCAGGCCCTGCTCGAAGCGGGCTTGCAGGCTGGAATCCGATGCATCCAGGTAGCGCATGGCCGATTTGACATCCTTCCAACCTACGTATTCCATCAACTCCTTGATGTCCCAGCCGCTGGCGCGGGCCCAGCCGGCAAAGCCGCGGCGCATGGAGTGGCTGCTGTAGTCCTCGGGCGACTCGACGCCGGCCTCCGCGAACAGGCTGCGCAGCAAGGGAATCAGGCTGTTGGCATGCAGGCTTTCGTCGGCGACATGGCCCCAGCGGTCGATCTTGCGGAACACCGGACCCTCGGTCAAACCGGCCAGGCTGACCCAGGCGTTGAAGGCGTCCACCGCGCACAGGCGGGACAAGGCTGGGCATTGGAAGGTCCGGCCCTGCAGCAGCCTGTCTCCTTTGCTGCGGCCCAGGTAGCAGGCCATGCCCTGGCCGGGGGTGACTTCGGTGTTTTCAACGCGCAGGTTGACCAGTTCGTCGGAGCGAAAGCCGCGCCAAAATCCCAGCAGCATCAGACTACGGTCGCGCGTGTGGCGTAGCAACGCCGGCTGGTCGCCGGATCGCCGAGCGTTGTCGATGGCGGCATCAAGCCACTGGTCGACCTGCTGGAGCATCGCCAGTTCCAGGGGGCGCGCACGCTTTTCTGGCACCGCGTGAACGGAGCGAATGCCTTTGAGGACCTGGCGCACCAGGGGCGACTTGGTAGGGTCTGCAAAACCTTGGTCGGTGTGCCAGCGGGACAGCGCCGCGAGCCGCTGGCGAAGTGTATTGATGGCCAGGGTAGCCGCGTGATCGGCCAGGTAGTGGGCGATGGCATCGGCGGTGGAAGGCAGCAGGCCTTTCCACTCAAGCTCAAAATGACGGATGGCCGAAGCGTAGCTCCGGCGCGTGTTGTGGCGCTCGGCAGCCTCAATGTATTGGGCAAGACCAGTCATCTCACTATCGCCGTGACGTGCTATTTAAAAAAAGCAGACAAGCGAATGTTTAAGCAGCCTTGACCTCATTTAGTAATTCGGGATGTCGGTCCAATACCTTGAGCAGTTTTACAAGTGCCAAGGGTGGCTTTGTTCGGCCGTTCTCATATCGCGAAAATGCATTGACGCCACCACCGAAGATCTCCGCCGCCTCGCGCTGATCCAGGGCAAGCTTGTTCCGTACACTGACGATGAACCCTGGGTCGACGATTGAGGCGTTGACTTGTTTGTTGAAGGCCAACATGGCGGTGCTTGTACGTGCCGACTCTGCCAAGTTCAGCACCACTTCGTTGCACGCAGGGCAGAAGTCGCCAATCACCGCAGGGATCAAAGTCACCTCCCCCTTGTAGGTATACGGCATGTCACGCGTGTCGCTAACCAAAGTTGCCGAAGCGCAAGATGGGCATTTCATTTCATAACTCCTTGAAAGACACGATGAGCACTTCATCGATTATTGTCAGCTTCAAATAAACCTCACCCGCCGGCGTGGTCGGCCGGTAGACGTCCTGCCAAACTTGATGATCCGCATGGCTGCTCATGCTTTTGTAGAAGTCAGCCGTGGTCATGGTCAGAATGACCTCAAGCATCCCGGCAAAATCAAAACCCATTTCAGCACCACCGGCCAGCGCTGAAAATGTTGAGCGAACCTTGCCTGCCTGTACCATCGCTTGAGCTTGAGCCAACTTGCAATGAGGGACACCTTTTTCCATGGATGTTAGTTTAACCTAATAGGTTAGTTTTGGCAACCTGGTTAATGATCGCGCAGACGGTAGAAAGAAGTGAACTACTAAGTCCCTCGCGCACCAACGGGTTGCGCCAGCAATTCGAAATAAGCTGGGGGGGGGGTCAGCAGCGGCTTGCGAGCCTTTGAGTGACCGTAAGCAAGACATGTCGATATTTTCAAGCGCCTCGTGCTTGAGAGTCAGATTTCCCTGTTCTAGATGTAATTTTTCACGACCTTATTCAATCCAGTCCGAGGTGAGAAGCTACAGGGGCGACGAGAGGTCGCTGAATGGGAACGTTATGACTTGCCATTGATCTAGTTAGGAATCGTCAATGCTAATATGACCGACTCAAGCCAGTGTCAGTCTTAACTAATGATTTGACATTCTTGCTTACAAACTCAAACGATGCCCCAATCCGCGAAGCTTCTATCTGTCGCAACAGCAGTTCCCCCTTATTGCCTTGAACAAGGTGACGTAGCAGCCGCGGCGCACCAGGGCTTTGCCTCGCGTTACGGTGCTTTCAGGGCGCTGTCCCGGGTATTCGAAACCTCCGGCATTCAAAGACGCTACGCTGTGCGCCCGCTGGAGTGGTACTTCAAACCGCTCGGATGGCCGGAGCGCAATCAGGCCTACCTCGATGGCGCCGTAAAATTATTTTTGGATGCTGCTTCAAAGGCACTTGATTCGGCAGGACTTCGCAGCGCGGACGTCGATACCGTGGTTACGGTTTCGTCCACCGGCATAGCGACGCCCAGCCTCGAAGCCCGTGCCGCCGTGCAGATGGGGTTTCGTCCTGATATCGAGCGTGTGCCAGTATTTGGACTGGGCTGTGCCGGCGGTGTCACCGGTTTGTCGATTGCCTCGCGCCTTGCAGAGGCCCGGCCGGGCAGTGTCGTCCTAATGGTTGCGATTGAGCTGTGTACGCTCTCATTCCGGCTGGACGAGCTGACCAAGGCCAACATCGTCGCCACGGCATTGTTCGGCGACGGTGCAGCGGCCTGCGTGCTGCGTACCGGTAAAGGCGGACTCGCAGAGGTCGAAATGAGCGGTCAGCACACATGGCCTGGAACGCTCGACATCATGGGCTGGTCTGTGGACCCGTTGGGCCTGGGCGTCATCTTCGACCGCGCCATTCCCCCGTTTGCCGAAGCAAATATGGCTCCTGCCGTCCAGGGCATTCTGGCGCGTGCAGGTCTTGGCCTCAGCGATGTGGACCGGCTTGCCTTTCATCCCGGCGGCAAGAAGGTTGTCAGCGCTCTTGAGCGTGCCTTCTCCCTTGCAACGGGCACGCTCGACCATGAACGCGATATCCTGGCGGAATACAGCAATATGTCGGCACCGACCGCGCTGTTCGTTCTGGACAGGGTCATCAAGGCCGGGCTGCCTTCACGCACGTTGCTCACCGCCATGGGCCCGGGATTCACCGCCAGCTGCGTCTCGCTTCGGAAAGCATCATGACGCCTGCGGTACTTCTTCTTGCTTTGGTTACCCTCGAACGGCTGGCTGAATTGTGGCTTGCACGCCGCAACACAAAAGCGCTTGTGGCTGCAGGCGCGCTCGAGTTTGCGCCGGGCCACTATCCATTAATCGTCCTGCTTCATGCCTTCTGGCTGGCCGGACTCTGGTTGCTCGGTTGGCAAAATGCACTGGGCACCGTGTGGCTGGTGATCTTTCTTCTTCTACAAGTGCTGCGCGTGTGGGTGCTGGCGACGCTCGGTCCGCGCTGGACGACGCGAATCATTGTGCAGTCCGGCCTACCTCTCGTTGCCAAAGGTCCCTACAAATGGATATCCCATCCTAATTATGTGGTGGTGGTTGGAGAGATTGCAGTTTTGCCGCTTTGCCTTGGCTTGCCCTGGTATGCGCTGGCTTTTTCGATTGCAAATGCTGCGGTGCTGACGATTCGCATACGCGCCGAAAACGCGGCGCTCCTCGGGTTGCGGGACCTTGGGGCCCGCTGAAGCACTTCCAGTAGGCAAAGCCATGATCCGCACTTGGGTCGGTTTTGCCATGATGTGCGTCGGCATGTTCATGGCGATTCTCGACGTACAAGTTGTGGCGACGTCCCTCCCGGCCATGCAAGGTGCGCTCGGTATAGCACCAGACCAGATGAGCTGGGTGCAGACGGCCTACCTGATCGCCGAGGTCATCGCGATTTCTCTGACCGGCTTCCTCACGCGCCTGCTCGGCATGCGCCGCCTGTTTGTCATCGCCACATCGGTTTTCACAATAGCCTCCTTGGGTTGTGCTGCCAGCAACAGCCTGCAGGCTCTGATTACATGGCGAGTTGTGCAGGGCTTCGCTGGCGGCACCTTGATACCCTCCGTCTTCTCGGCGGTTTTTTTGCTGTTCCCCGTCGCACGACAGGGCGTCGCCACCATGCTCGCCGGCGTATTGGCCGTGCTGGCGCCCACGGTCGGCCCGGTGGTGGGTGGCTGGATCACCGAAACCTATTCATGGCACTGGTTGTTCCTCATCAATATCCTGCCAGGAATCATCTCCGCAACGATTGCCGGAATTCTTTTGCCGAAAACGCCGATGCGCCCAGAGGAGGCCCGAACGCTGGACTTTCTATCGCTGGCACTTATCGCGATAGCGTTGGCAACGCTGCAAATCGCGCTCAAGGAGGCGCCACAGCGCGGCTGGATTTCCGGCCTGGTCGCCGGGCTGTTGCTGCTCAGCCTGGTAAGCATGTGTGGTTTTGTCCGGCGTACATTGCGTAAAAACCATCCGGTGGTCGATCTCAGCACATTTGCCGACCGCAATTTCGCTATCGGCTGCATGTTGAGCTTTGTATTGGGAATAGGCCTTTTCGGCTCCGTTTATCTAATGCCTGTTTTTCTGGCGTTTGTCAGGGCACACAACGCCTTGGAGATCGGCACAATCATGCTCGTCACCGGCGTGGCGCAACTTTCGATTGCGCCCATTGCTGTTTTGCTGGAGCGGCGCCTGGATGCGCGCCTGCTTTCAGCCTGCGGATTTGCATTGTTTGCCCTCGGTCTCGGGCTCAGCGTGTTCCAGACCCCCAGGACCGATTACGACGCCATGTTTTGGCCACAGGTCATTCGTGGCATTGCGATCATGTTTTGCCTGCTGCCACCCACCCGACTGGCGCTTGGAGGTCTTGACCTTAAACGGGTGCCCGATGCAAGTGGCATGTTCAACCTGATGCGAAATCTCGGGGGTGCGATTGGGCTAGCTCTGATTGATACGGTCATTTACAGTCGTTCAACTGTGCATTCCCATGAAATTCTCAGCAGATTGATGGCCGGTGATGTCTCAACCGCCGGGTTTGTGGGTATTCCACTCGACATGTTCACCGCGCACAAGGGCGGACCGCTAGATACGCTGAGCGAAACATTGCTGAAGCCGTTAGTCGAAAAAGCCGCACTCACCCTAGCCATTAATGACGCTTGGATGATGATTGCTGTGCTTACAGCTGCGGTTTTGATTTGTATACCGTTTGCGAAGAAAATCAAGTGATTTTTTCCTCTGTCCACCCAGCCGAAGCTGGAATGCGCGACGAAATACCCGATTCGAAATATGTTGAATCAAAGCAAAAACGGCAACTTATTTGGCTCTAGAACTTATCCGTCGAACTCGCCGTAGTCTATGTGCATCAATTTTCGCAGGGCTTTATAGACTCCTGACTGGCGGTACCGCTTCGCATACCTTTCCAAAGCCCATATATTGCGCATAATCCCTTCTTTGTGGAAAAGTTTTAGTCATGACCGAACCAGTAAAGATGTGGGATGTAGTCATTGTAGGAGGGGGTCCCGCTGGATTGAATGCGGCACTTATGCTGGGTCGTTGCCGCAGAACAGTGCTCCTTTTCGATGAAGGGATCCCGCGCAATGCTGCGTCCCATGAAATGCACGGCTTCTTAAGCCGTGATGGCATGGCACCGTCTGAATTCTTATCCATCGCTCGCGACCAACTGCTTCCTTATCCATCGATTTCGGTGGAGAAGATTAAAGTTGTCGATGCCCTTCAAACTGAGTATGGCTTTGCGCTTACCACTGGCGACGGTCACATTTTTCAGACACGTAAGTTGCTGCTGGCGGCGGGAGTGATCGACCATTTGCCGGTCCAACCTGGCTTCAGGGACCTTTACGGTTTTGCAGTTTTCGTTTGCCCGTATTGCGATGGGTGGGAAATGCGCGACCAGCCACTTGCGGTTTACGGGAGAGGAGATGACAAGGGCGGCGGACTGGCATTGGAAATGACACTTTGGAGCAATGACATCGTGCTGTGTACAGACGGACCGTCCGATCTGAGCGGAAACTGCATCGAACGCCTGCACCGCCATGGAATATCAATACGGGAGGAAAGGATTTTGCGCCTTGAAGGCTTGACCAGAATTCCCCATCATTCCCCGTTTGAAATCGTCTTTGAGGCCGGAGAAAATTTGCCCAGAGCAGCACTGTTTTTCAATACGGGAAGGCACCAATCGAGTGATCTTGCAGCGCGCCTGGGTTGCGATACGTTTGACTCCAAGGGGTGCACAGTAGATAGCAAGCAAATGACTCATGTCCCGGGCTTGTATGTGGCAGGTGACGCCTCACGCGATGTCTTGCAAGTGATTGTGGCAGCTGCCGAGGGCGCGCAAGCGGGCATTGCGATCAATACGGAGTTACTTAAAGAGGACCTCATGTAACTCGACTGTTTTGGTCAGCGTGGTAGCACAAGCACTCAATTCAGCCGCGAAAAAATACCTTCGTTCTGCGTACTCATCTTTTGGAACTAGTCAGAAACCTAAATTCGTGGTGACACAATATGGACGCCATGGTTGAATTTTCGCCCGTCTATGTCTTGCTTGTCACAGCGGGTATGACATTTGCGATCTGGCTTCTGGCTTACAGGGCACGCCGAGCCACGGACTTAAAGTTCATTTACTCCAAGCTGGCGGACTTCAATCAAACCAGCGGAACGGCATTTCCAATAAACCGGCAATCAAAGCCAGCCCAAATGCTGGGAATATTAGGCTATTCGGATACACACTGCCTGATATTTGACATCGATAAACGCAAGGTGGCCATAAGTACGCGCGGCGTTTGTGAGCTCGAAAACTTCGACTATCTTCAGGAATGGCAGCTAATCTGGGTAGAAAAGCAATTTGGCAAACGCGTGTTCGCCTCCGATATTCGACTGGTGATTTATACGACGGATCCGCAGCACCCGTCGCTTATCGTCAGGGTTCCGACGCTGGAATACGGCAAAGCATGGGAGTCGAAACTGGTGATGCTGATATTTAACGGCTACGCGCCGTAGAGAAGGGACGCCTTTTAACGGCGTTGCGTCGGTTTACCACAGCGAGAGGGGCACTCACTACGTCCCCGATCAGCGTCGGGGAGCACATCAATCCGCTGCTTTCGACCTTGGGCTTGTTCACGCTCCACTGACATTAAACTTTGCTGTCAGTGACTCATCCCGCCTTTTCCCGAAGTTTCGTAGTACTCAACGGCAGCCTGGTATTCATCATCCGATATGTTTGGAAGGGTCCGCAGGAACGCGACCAACGACCATATTTCATCCCCGCTGTGGGATTGCTCCCAAGCCGGCATGCCACTCATCTTGATTCCGTTCTTGATGATCATGTAGAGCTCGCCAGCCGTGCGGCTCTGGGCCGACTGCGCAAGGTTTGGCGCCTTGGGGTAAAGGCCTTTGCTGATTTCGGTTGGCGCAGCGCCAGGGGCATTGTGGCAAGCCACGCACATGGAGTGGAAGTTCTGGAATCCCGCGTGAACCTTTGCCGGATCATCCAGTTCTGGAACCTTAACGTCGCGCGCCTGGTTTTTGATCGACTGCTCCTTGACCGTTAGTAGTAACCGGTGCGTGATCTCCCAGTGGGGATTGGTTGCGGTGACGTCGAAAATGCCAGAGTATGCAAATGCGACCACGCCCATCAAGGAGACAATGGCAAGCACTCCCACCGTGGCCCCAATCGTTTTAAGTGATCGACTGCGATATCCATTGGCCGCAGAATCCCGTTTGTTCTCGTTGAGTAGCATGACTTTTCCTATTTAGTGGGATTTGGCGCGACGCTGGCAATGTTCTGCAGCTCAGATATCACGTATCCGGTGGACGTCCTGGTCAGCACGAATTTCACCTTGTCACCCTGCTTAGCCTGATCAGCGAGCGAGGCATTCTTGAGCCTGAACATGATCGTCATGCGGGGCCAGTTGACCGCCGCGACTGGATCGTGAGTGATCTGGATCTTTCCCGAGGGTTTGTCTACAGCCCGCACAACTCCAGTTCCCGCAAGAACGGCGCTCTCAGATTCGCTGGACTTTGAGCCCATCCCGGGCATTGCCATGCCGGGCATGGAGCCTCCCGCGCGGGCCGCGGGCGCATGTTCGTCTTTCGGCGCCATGCCGGACGCACTCATTCCGGGCATGGCGCCGCCTGTCTTGGATGCCTCTTGATGTCCTTCCTTCGCGTGCGCGCCTCCCATGTCCATTGCTGGCATGGCGCCTTTCGCGGGCATCGCACCCATTCCGGGCATTGCACTTCCCGCCTTGCCCTTCTCGGCAGCCGTGCCCTTCGAGTCCATGCCCGGCATATTCATGCCAGCCATCGCACTCTTGCCAGGCATAGCGCGGTCTGATTTCCCCGCCGCTGCGGCCGTGCCATTGTCCCCCGGCATGTTCATTCCGGGCATGGAGCCCATGCCGGCCATGGCACCTCCTAGTTTGCCATTCGCTGCGGCACCGCTCTTCGAATTCATCCCAGGCATGTTCATGCCCGGCATGGCGGCCTTCGTGTCCATCCCAGGCATGTTCATCCCGGGCATGTTGGCCATCGAACCCATCCCTGGGTTGTCGGCCACTTCCTGGTTGGCGTCTTTCCATGAGCGCACCGGCTGTTCGCTGAAAGGCTTGTAGCCGTCGAACGCGGAAGCAGGCTTGTCCGCAGAACTTGGCGTTCCTGGATTTCCTGGATCTGGTCGCGCGCTTCCCTGGGCACGCGCTGTCAGAGGGCTGACTCCTGCTGCGGCAAACAGAAGAATAATGAAAATGGATGCTGATCGGGTTGTCATCGTCAATTCCATGAGTCAATGACCGCTGTGGCCACGAGGTTTGCGAACATTCATTTCCCTATTCGTCGGCGTGCCGATGGCAGGCATGGATTGACCGCCGGCCGTCGTGACGCGAATGGGCTCGGGTAGGGGTTCCGACCATTCGCGTGCCTGCGTTCCAGCCGGTTGCTTAAACCAGCCGGGATCCTTGTAGTCGTTTTTCGCCAGCCCTTCACGTATCTTGACGACGGTGAACATGCCGCCCATTTCGACGCCGCCATAAGGTCCCTCGCCCCCCATCATCGGAAGAGTGTTATCGGGGATCGGCATCTTCATGCCACCCATGGAACCACCGGTATCGCCCATCACCATGTAATTGGGCACCAGCTTGCGCACCTTGTCCGCAACGCCGCTTTGATTGACACCGATCATGGTCGGAACCTCATGACCCATCGCATTCATCGTGTGGTGTGACTTGTGGCAATGGAATGCCCAGTCGCCAGCATTGTCGGCGGTGAATTCGATGGCGCGCATTTGCCCGACCGCCACATCAGCTGATACCTCTGGCCAGCGCGCCGACTTCTGGATCCAGCCACCATCGGTGCCGGTCACCTCGAATTCGTGGCCATGCAGGTGGATGGGATGGTTGGTCATCGTGAGATTGCCAATGCGGATCCGCACTCTGTCCCCCTTCCTTGCGACCATTGAATCGATGCCGGGAAATACTCGGCTGTTGAATGTCCACAAGTTGAAGTCGAGCATCGTCATGACCTTCGGGGTGTAGCTTCCGGGGTCAATGTCATAGGCGTTCAGCAGGAACACGTAGTCTCGATCAACCCGCTGGAACGACGGATCCCTGGGATGCGTGATCCACGACCCCATCATTCCCATGGCCATCTGCATCATCTCGTCGGCGTGCGGGTGATACATGAAGGTGCCGGGGCGCTGCGCGACAAATTCATACATGAACGTCTTGCCGACCGGGATAGGCGGCTGTGTCAGCCCGGCTACGCCATCCATGCCGTTGGGTAGTCGCTGCCCATGCCAGTGAATCGTCGTTTCCTCGGGTAGCTTGTTGGTCACGAAGATGCGGACCTTGTCTCCTTCCACAACCTCGATCGTTGGCCCCGGGCTCTGGCCGTTGTAACCCCACAGATTGACCTTCATGCCTGGCGCCAGTTCCCGCACCACCGCCTCCGCTACCAGATGGAATTCCTTCCAACCGTCCTTCATTCGCCAGGGCAGGCTCCAGCCATTGAGGGTGACGACCGGGTTGTAAGGCCGCCCGTTAGGGGGGGCCACGGGCGGCTGAGTCGCCGCCGCCGCTTGCAACTGCGCTTCCGGCAGCGACGCTGCACCCACTCGGCTGACCAGCGCAGCACCCACCGCAGTCACACTAGCGTCCCGAAAAAATTGCCGACGATTAAACATTTTTTCCTTGGTAGCGTTTTAGCGCTCGGGTGTCGTCATGGATTTGCCTCTGCTTGCGCGCATCCCTGCTGGTGCAGCGGCATCAGCGCTGCCGACAAACGCCATTTGCAGGTCCGCATCTGCCAGCCAGTAGTCGCGCAAGGCCTCGATGTATGAATTGACGCTCGTCGCCTGCTCGCGAGCATCGGCGAGCAACTCGAAGACGCTGATCAGCATTCCGTTGTAGCGCAGGAGATTTTCGTCGGAGATATGCTTGCGCAGCGGCACGACCTCGTCACGATAGTGCCGCGCCAGGTCATACGCAGTCAGGTAAGTGGCATACGATTCGCGGACTTCCGAGCGGGCGTTGATCGCCACCTCCGCGGCGCGGTTCACGGCCTGCATGTAAATCGCCTCCGCCTTGCTTACCCGGGCGTTACCCCAATCAAAAATCGGCAATTCAACCGAGATCTGGTAACCACGCTTGATCGGGGCATTGCTTTCTCGCACGTCGGCGAGACCTAACTCAAGAATGTTGATGAAGCGGGTCGCCTTGCTCAGTCCGAGAGAACTGGCGAGGCCCTCCATGTCGCTGCGCATGGCTCGGATGTCTATGCGTTGCTTCAATGCGAGCGATTCCACGTCGTCGATTTCATTAGGCACCTTTGGCAGATCGGGCAACCGATCGGGCAGGTCGTACTTGGTGTCATCACCCCAGACACCCAACAGACGGGTTAGCTGTTCCCGTTGGGCCACACTGGCCAGCTTGGCACGCGTCAGGCGGGCCGTTGCTTCGGCATAGAAAACGTGTTCACGTGCTTGATTGAGCTTGCTCCAGTTGCCTACTCCGGCCATTCGTCTTGCGATTTCGGCCCCGGCCTCGGCCGCAATCTTGACATCTTCCATGTAACTGGCCGTCTGCCGAGCTGACACGGCATTGAAATAGGCCTTGCGAGTTTGGACTGCCACCTGGAGTACCTCGCTGGCTACGCGAAACTGCGCCGCTTCAAACCGCCGGCGCTCCAGTTTTGTGGCCAGCGGCATCGTAATCAATTGCATGAAGTCAAACGTCAGCGACCGTTCGATATTAAATTCCGCGCCTCCATGCACATTGCGGTAAGAAAATCCTGGGTTCCTTAAACGGCCAGCCTGCACCACATCGGCTTCAGCAATGCCAAGTTCACCATACATGGCCTGCAAGCCACGGTTGTTGAGCAGGGCGACTTGCACCGCGTCCTCAACTGTCAGCGGTCGGGCAAGCAGGGCTTTGACGGTTGCCTGAACACTGTCTGCGTCGGCTTCCGACTTGACCCATTTCACCTCCTTGTCGATCCGTTCTTTGGCAGTGGACTGAACGAAGCCGTAACCCCCGTCGCTTGAGAAGCCTGCGCAGCCACCCAAGGTCAGCACCATGAAGAGCGCCGCCCCCCTAACCACCCATGTGTGCCCGGCTGCTTCTTCTTTCATTGATTCTTCCAAGTTGTATACAGATGCCCGACTAAGGCAAGAGCGATGGCGCAACACTTCCGCGTCCAAAATCATTTGTGAGCCCAGCGCCCCGGTGCTGGCTAGCCCATGAGGGTACAGCTTTAGTTCGATACCAGGCCTGTGCGCCTCTTTTGGATTACCGCATCTTGGGTCGTTGGACTACACGATTGGCTGGAGGATTGGCTACTCTCTTTACTGGACATTTGCGTCCGGATGGTACATCCGCAAGCTTTTGTCAAAATATGGCCGCGATGGCCTAACAATTAGGAAAGAAAAATCATTATGATCCCAACACTCACCGTTTTGAAAACCCGCTCCTTGGGCGCTTTGACGCTGGTAGCAACGCTGCTTCTGCCTCTAGCGCAAGCACAGACCTCTGGCGTGGCTGGTGGCGCAATGTCGGGAATGCAAGGGAAACCTGGCGCAGTCGCTTCAATGCCCGGTGGGATGGATATGAAGGCGATGATGAAGGATAACAACGACAAGATGGCGTCGATGAAAATGACCGGCGATGCCGATGCCGACTTTGCCATGATGATGCGCATGCACCACCAGGGCGCTATCGATATGGCGGAAGCACAGCTGCGTAGTGGCAAGGATCCGGCGATGCTCAAAATGGCCAAAAAAATTGTTGCCGACCAGAAAAAAGAAATCGCCCAGTTCGACAAGTATCTTGCAAAGCACCATCAAGCCCACGCTAAATAAAGTGTTTAAGCGGCGCGATTTAAGTTCGCTGCCTAGCTTCTTGGGACGGTAAGTGGTGTGCCGCCAGCAAATACCTTTGGCATATCGCAAAGATTGATGCAGGGACTCGTCGCATACCATAGTGCCAATCTCAACCTTCCAGAACGGAGGGAAGCCGCTTAGCGTTCCCGCAAAACGAGCGGGGTGACGCAGTCTGTCACTTTCATATATACCTTTTGTCCTGGGCGTAGTTCGTCTACGAGTAGTGGGACCACGCGCTTGCGAGGACGGTTCAAATGTTGATAGGACAGCAGGGCATACACACCGCTGGAAATACTGAGGAAGGGCGAGTTTTCACGGCAATCTGAAAACTGGGGTCTTGCAATCTCCCCAGCTCGACCTACCTGAATGACCTTGGCCTCCCGCCAACCATCATTGAAGTTGTACTTTCCGTCGTAGACAGTCGTACAACCTGCTAGCAATAAGACCAAAGGGTATAAAAATAATTTCCCCTTCACGCCGGTCGCCCATTTACGCTGTGGTGGCCATTGTGACTCAGTTTCAGTGTTCATGGCTTGAATGTTTCTCTTGTGCCCGAGGTGCTTGTCGAGGTGGAACGGTGAAGTTACACCCGTCAGCACTGTGTTCACAGGCAACCAGTTCGCATTGAATCGTGGTGTGGAAAATCTGAAAACGTTTTGCGACGACACCTTTCACTTTTTCAATGATTTCCGCAGGCATCGAATCAATCGTATGGACCACATGAGCCGTCAAACTGTTCTTGCCACTGGTCAGCACCCACACATGCAGGTCGTGAACCTCCGTGACGCCGGCAACAGCACGCATCGCGCTTTCCACCTCATCGAGCGCAAGGCCTTGCGGCGTTCCTTCCAGGAGAATATTCAAGCTCTCCTTGAGAAGGACCCAGGTGCGCGGCAACACCCACAGACCGATCCCCGCCGCCACCAGAGTGTCAACCCAGGGCCAGCCCGTAAAGTAGATGACGACAGCGGCAACCATCACGCCGAGGGAACCGAGCGTGTCGCTCCAAACCTCTAGGTATGCACCTTTGATGTTGAGGCTGCTGTCTTTGCCGCTCCCAAGCAGGCGCATGCTGATGAAATTGATTATCAAGCCCAAGCTTGCAACCACCAACATGCCGGTGGTCTGGACCTCAGCCGGGCTGCGAAAGCGTTGGTAGGCCTCAAACAGAATGTATATGGATACCCCGAACAGCAGCAGCGCATTGAAGGCGGCGGCCAAAATTTAAAAGCGGTGATAGCCATATGTGCGTCGCGCATCGGCGGGCCGCCTGGCGATACGCACGGCCGCCAGCGCAATGCCCAAGGCCGCTGCATCAGTAAACATGTGGGCGGCGTCGGCCAGCAATGCTAGGCTGTTGAGTAACAGACCAGCCACCGCTTCCGCCACCAGGAATGTGGTGGTCAAGCCAAACGCAATCCACAGCGTGGTTTCCTTCTTGTTTTCTGGTATGGCGTGTGAATGGCTTGTACTCATCTTTGCGATCCTCGGTTGTAGTTCGTCATGTCGATCAAAGTATGTCGTCATGGGGCCAAAACCGTTTTGGACGAACCGCTGAAACTGTCGTCATCCGGAATCGACTTTTTGGCGATTTGGAGTTACGTTCGTGTACAAGGCGATAATGCATTTGTAGCATCAACGAGGTCCAGGCAGTGGAGAAAAATTCCTCTAGTAAACACCGTAGCCAAGGTCAATGGACCTCGACGCTGGTACCCCAAATGAATTGCGTAGAGATTCGATGCATAACTCTGTTGCCCTGCTGATCGACCACTGGAAGGCAGACCCCCACGGCACGTACAACACGTGGTTCCTCTGGGAAGAGCGGCTGAAGAACTTCCGCTCGATTCGCAGAGGCATTGGTCAGGTTGTCCGAGACATTGACGCTGGAACTTTTGGGAATACGTATCGAGGCTCGACGTTGCAAACCGTCGTCGGCTCGATCGCTGAGCAGCGCCAAATATTCAAGGGTGCTGATCACGCTTTTTTGTGGAAACCAAAACTGCGCATTCCTGATATCTATGAACATGAGGCCAACCAGCGCGCTTTCGCGAGGCTTTTGAACGCTTGCGACTGCTGCGATACCGCCGAAGCCGTAATCGAAGCGATACAAAAGATCGACGCGCTGAAGATCAAAGGCCTGGGACCCGCCGTTGCCAATTTACTCTATTTCATCCACCCAACCCTGGTCTGTCCTTTCAACACGGCCATCGTCAACGGTTTTAATGCCGTTACAGGAAGCAACGTGAAGCTGGGCCGATGGGACCATTACCTCTCCATGCGGGAAGGATTGATTCGGCTTAACGATCAACATCGCAACAAGCTGTCCAATGATTTGGGGGCAATTGCCGGCCTGATGTTTGACGTGGGCAGTGGCCGCTACGCGGCACCGCCCCGGCTTGAAGACCCGGGGGTGTTGGCACTATGGGAGAGCGATCTGCAACGCGTCCGCGAAGAATCGACTGCAGCTCAGAAGCAGTGGCTGCTGGCCAGGGAAAGTGATGCCACCCATACCCAGATCCAGGGCTGGTTGCGCGATATGGGCAAGTCGCTGGGCTTTGACGTTTGGATTGCCTCAAACGATCAGGGACGCGAACACGCAGACGGCTTCCTGGGAGACGGTTGCCTACAGCAATGGCCAGGAGAAAATGGAAAAGGACTGGATTCGGTTCGTCTGATTGACGTCATCTGGCTCGAACGGGGAAGTGAGCAGGTAGCAGCCGCATTTGAGGTGGAGCACTCCACATCAATTTATTCAGGAATCGTACGCATGCTGGACCTTGCCTTGGGCACGCAAGTCGGCGCCGCCAGCACCTTGTTTTTGGTAGCGCCTGACAATCGCCGCGATGAGGTGGCGCAGCAGCTCAAACGACCTGCATTCTCGCGAGTATCAGAGCTTGGCATCCGATACCTTCCCTACAGCCAATTGAAAGAGCATCGGGAAACAATCGGACGTTTTGGCTCCAGTATCAAACCCTTGATGGGGATATCCCAACTGCTCTAAACGAGGGTCGGCAGGGATTCATGTAAAACCCAGCAGAGTCATCCACAGCCCGCTGGCAGCGAAAACCTTGCCGGATAGCCGCATAGACAGGGGTGATGGCCTCATGGACTCACGCTAACGCCGTTTGGACCTTTGCCGACACGCACGGTGCTCACCACGGCGCGTGACTTAACGTCGATCACCGATACTGTGTCTGCGTATGTATTTGTGATGTAAGCGAGTCGGCCTTCGCGGTCGATGGCCACACCGTGCGCCCCCGCCCCAATGACAACCGTCTTAACCAGCTTGAACGTCTGCAGATCGACCACGCTAACAGAGTTGCCAGGCTTCTCCGGACTGCCCTGATTCGCAACCAAGAGGATTCGTGAATCAGGTGTGGCGAAGAGCTGGATCGGCACCGTGCCCACGCTGATCTTGCGCGTCACCTTGCGTGTGGTCGGGTCGATGACCGCGATGGCGTTTTCCTCAGACAGCGAAACGAAGGCAAGCCGCCCGTCCAGCGTGAATCCGGTCTGGGCAGGCCCCTTGCCGACTGGAATCTGCGCGATCTCCTTATGGCTCGCGACATCGATCACCGAGACCGTTCCGCCTTTAAGATTGGCGACGTAGGCCTGTCTCCCGTCAGGGGCGAAGCGCAATCCGTGCGGGAATTTCCCGACTCGAATAGTTGCCACAACGCTCCGCGCCGCGGCATCGATCGCGGTTACCGAGTTGTCACCGCCATTAGTGATGTAAGCGAAACGACCGTCTGGTGTCAGCACCACATGCGTCGGATCCAAGCCGACCACGATCTTGGCGATAACAGCATTGGTTTCCGTATCAATCAACCAGACGGCGCCGGGCTTGGCCATCCCGGCGTGCGCCTCCTTGTTCAGGTCACGCTGCCGGGACGCAGTCCCTGGGTCCGGTTCGCCATTGTTGGTCACCCAGGCAATCTTGCCATCCGGCGACAGCTGCACGTTGTGGGGCATCTTACCGACGCGTATGGAGGTGAGCACCTTGAAGGATGTCGTGTCGATCACGCTTACGGTGCCGGCGTCCTCGTTGGCGACGTAGACCTTGTCGGAAGCGATGACGGCGCCGACGGAGACCAGTAGGGCGATCGCTAGAAGAGTTTTGAGCTTTGACATGAATCGAGTTCTTTCCGTAAAAAATCAACGAATACCGTTATGCACCAACCCAGAGTGCCCCCAAGCCAGCAAATGGTATGTACGCTGGCCAGCATAGCGGTGTAAGGCAATGCGCCGAGTTCGGTCGCAACGTGCAGCTTTTTAAGCTGAGGAGCGTGGCGGGCGTCCTATGGTGCAATGTCCAAATTCCTCTCTTTCCATTCAGCCACGCGTCGATCTTTGTGAGCTGGCCCCACCATTGGCCTCATCGGAACCCGTTGTGGGCGCGCAAGAGGTCCTTAACAATGGATGCTTCTGCCTTACGCTAGACGACGGGGCCTGGCGGGAGCACTGGACTCGGAACTCGCAGAAGTACAGCTCTCCGAGTTGGTTCGGGAGCTATGTCCTTATGTGCTGAGATCCACCGCATGTCTGAGGTGATCCACGCGGTTGAATCGGTTGTGGCCTTTACTGCATACCGTGATCCGATGCTGGGGGCGGCACCCGCTATCGACCTATTCGTTGCGGCAGGCCGAAAGGAATTTTCTACGGTTACGACTTTCACATTGGGAAAGAGCGGCTGGAACTGATCGAGATCAACACGAACACGCCGAAGCTGCCATGCTGAACGCGGTGCTCGCACGAGCGCGGCGAGCTTGCTAGACATCTATTACATCGAGCGGTTCTACAACCCCGGGCGTCGGCACTCAACCCTCAATGATTGAGCCCGTAGAGTTTGAACGCTACGCGAGCTTAACTGCATGTCCGTGATATTGGGGGAATCCCAGACTCGTCTGCACCGCGTAGCACCGCAATGCATTAACTGAAATCTTTCTGGCAGACAATGATGTAGTGTCGGCAGAGCAGAGAGCGGAACGGATAAATTGCGCGTTGATCCTTCCACGGGATTCTTGATCGACTTAAGTTCATATAGAGAAATTGAATGGGGTAGACGAGAATTGCTAAAGGCAACATCAACCAGTCCTTGGGAAGTAGTGATACATACCGTACTTCTCGAATTCGAAAGCCCGCTTCTTGAAGAATCCTGAGCATATTGTGAATGGGAATGACCTTCCAGCTCCCTTGGCCCAGAGTAACAAACAAGTGGTACTGCCTGACTTTTCCGAGCCAAAAATATGAGATGCGGTCGCGTATAGCCACAACGTTGTCGTTGGTAACGACAAATTGACCACCGTCCTTCAAGTGCGTGTGGCAACTCTCAAAAAATTGGAGCGTATTGTCAAACTCCATTACTCCACTGACCGAAAAAATGTAGTCAAACTTATTTCCCGGAAAGACAGTAAAGGGTCGATTTGCGTCCACCGTTGCAAAATCGTCAGAAGCCAAAGATTCCGGCTTCTTCAAGTCGCATCCCCGCAAGTCAGCCCCAGGAAAGAAACGGCGCAAGGACGAGATTAACTCCCCCTTTCCGCAAGGGATATCTAGCAGGGCGCTGCTCGTCAAGTTGTGGCCGGGTTTGAGTAGGTACTTGATGATCGCTCTGTGCACCCCTCGGCAGGTCATCCCTCTCGGGATCGAATTCAAGCTTTGGTTTGTTGGCATAGGAGTGGGAAGAAAGAGACGATGCCCATGGCTGTGATGGGCGCGAGGACGATAGATATAACAAGCATGGTTAAGATTTCAATGTTCGCCAAAAGAACTAGCCCCGCTTGCCCCAAATAGGGCGAACGTTGTTTCACCACCTGCCGAACTGCGCGCATTTTTACCCGTCCATCGTGGGCCACCATAGATGCCGTAGGCGCGGGAGTTTGCGCGATGACGTCCCCCGACAGCCCGGCAGCAAGCCATGCCGACACGGCGAGTGGTTTCGAAATAGATAGCAATTTCAAAAAAGATCTCCTGACTACAAGCGTTGCGATGACGGCATCGCGATAATCCGGAGGTCATAGCGACGCAGGGCGTTTAACCTATACCGGAGGCAAGTACAGGCCCAGTTAGGGCCGGAGCGTCAGGAGATGGGTGGTTTTTGGCCTAACGCCGCAGCGGCGCTGACAAAATGAACGGCCGACGAACGCGGCGGTGAAGGCGAAACGCTCAATGTCCCGCGATGATTTTCAAGTAACGACAACGCAAGCGTATGGCAGGCTTGGCAAGCGCCACATGAATCACACTGTCGGCTGCCATTCTCGCCATGCCCGGAACTGATGGCGGCGCAATCGATGTGACTGTTCTCAGCATAACCCCCGGGCAAAAGTCTTAACTGCTGGACCTTGGACTGGGTACTGCTTGATCCCACCGCCGAATGATCATTGATCCCGAGCGATTGAATTAACGAGTCCACATGCCCCGTTTGCCCGGTCGCCCTGCTGGTGACCAGAGCGTCGCCTGCCCAGCCACGTAGCATCAGCAGACCTAACAGTAAAACAAACAATGCGCGGTGCATTTAGCGATTATATGGAGCTGGGAAATGACATCAAGGCGAGATACTTAAATTGCTGTGCCTGACAGTAGCGTCGATTTAGTGACAGTACCCTGCTCGTGCTCTCGAGACGATATCCTTGGGAGAGAAACGTAGTCGATGTCCTACATGCCTAAGAGTGTATTTTTTACAATCGTTGAAATCAGTGCCATCAGGATGGGTTGTTCTCCCAGCGATCAAGATCCTGAAACCTCTGGCTCAAGTAACGCTGGTTTTTCTTTAACCGGAATTCACCATGACCCACCAAAAATACCAAACCTGCATCGACGCCTGCAACGCTTGCGCTACCGCCTGCAACCACTGCGTCGCCTCGTGTTTGCAAGAGCCCGACGTCAAGATGATGGCGCGCTGCGTTGCGCTGGATATGGACTGCGCCGATATCTGCGCACTTGCGGCGGCGATGATGGCACGTGGAAGCGAGCATGCCCAAGTTATTTGCAGCCTTTGTGCCGACATCTGTCAGGCGTGCGGCGACGAGTGTGCCAAACACGACATGGCGCATTGCCAGGATCGCGCAAAGGCCTGCCACCAGTGCGCAGAGGCATGCCGCACCATGGCCGCCATGGCGTGAGCCTCCTGGCTCATCACACACCCCCTGATCTCGCAGTCTCGATGCCCGGCACCGTTCACCTCCGCCATGCGTGGATGGAATGACAACTAAGCCGGGCGGAAATGTCGCCGCCTATGCCCGTCAGAGCGGGAAAGTGCGGCCACACGCAGCTCTTAGCCGATGGTCCCTGGTGGTACCCATCTAAATGCGGCTTGGAACCCAGTGTTTGTGATGGTCGTAGCCTTTATTGAGGGCGGGGGTGGAGCCGCTTTTGACCACATTGACCGGCCCCTTTTCATGCCCGCGTCATATTGGCTCGGCTGGAGGCGCGCAAAATTAACCTTCCCTGCGGTACTGAACTGCCAGATGATCTCGCCGCTCATGCCGGGGGCCTCCGTGACCATATTCTCGTCGGCGTGCTCCATTGCCGAATTTTTTCATGATTTCGTAGTGTTCCTTCAGCGCAAATAGCCGCGCCCAACACCATTTCGTGCTTGATCTTGCCTGAGTTGGTGACGATGAAGCGGATGGTGTTCCCGTGCTCGACCTCCATTGGAGCGGAGTTGAGGCGTATGGCGGCATTCATGTCAACTTTTCGATGTTACCGCGAGCGGTGAGAATCAGGACGGGGACCTCCTTGGAGGTCCGCAGCGCTGACGGGAACGCAAACCCGTCAATGCCGGGCAGCATGACATCCAGGATCACCTGGTCATGATGCCGTTGGCAGCGGCGCGCAACCCGTCCGTGCCGTTATGGGCCACGTCAACGACATACCCGCTCTCGGCCAAGCCCTTGCGCAGGTAGTCGGCGGCCTTCGGTTCGTCTTCAATGATCAGAATTTTCAAAAGCGTCTCGGGTTATATGACAGATTCGTAACCTGAAGGTCAGCGTGATGTTGTGCCCCGGTTTCTACATTAGGAACTGTGATGCAGAGGTTGCATCGCAGTTGCTCCAGATGTTGGGGCAGCACTTTGCAAAGCGTAATCAAAGGAGTTAATCATGATGTTCCGTAAAACTGTATTTGCACTTGCCCTGGCCGGTGCTGTTCTTCCCGCTGCTTTTGCCGACTCTGGCCGTACCTGGGCTGGCGCGGATGACAGTATCCACATCGCGCCTCAGCAGAGCCAAGGCGACACTGGTCGCGGAGAAGTGAAGAAAGGCGCCACGATGGTTCAAAGGAATGCAGGAGCTGCAACGACCAGTGCCGACGGCGCGACCAATGCGTCGCCGCAGCACAGCTTTGGTCTGCAGGGCGGCAGGCTGGTGCACACCGACAACTTGCCGCACAACAAAGCCAAGCCTGAACTGGCCAGGCCAGACCTCAGGCAAGACCTGTTTTCTGAACGCTACGGTGCCTAAACCCGCCTTGCGGGTGAGCCGGGTGTTCAACACCCGGCTCATGTATTTCCCAATTTCAAGGAGCTTCCGATGAACCCAAAAGCAACTTGCTGCTCGCTGCCGCCCTCTTCTTCACGAGCGATACTGGACTTGTCCTAGGGATGGTCTGAATAGCTGCTATTAGAAGCTGCGTTCAACGATTGAGGAGGCACGCCAGACACAGCGAAATGCACGAAACGCTTCTCTTCGAGGCGATTTGCGTCTTGTTCGCTGCCCTCAGGCTACTTTCGGGCGCACCACGCCCATCTCTTTATCAACTGATGCCTGGCCATCCACAGGTTGGACAGCGCAAACAGCGTCACCGCATGGGCGAAATCAGTCCAGACTTGCTCTTCCTTGACGTGCAGCAGGTCGGTGATCTGCTCGACATCTGCCTTGTTGGCGGCCGTGATCGTTCCCGTGTGCACCAGCCCGGAGTCTGCATCGACCGCAATGAGCGCCTTCATGCCGAAGTGCCACTGGTTGCCCTTTTTGGTCTGATGCATCTCGGGGTCGCGCTCGCCGCTTCTGTTCTTGGTCGAGCTGGGCGCGGCAATAATGGTGGCGTCCACGATGCTGCCGCGTCTGAGGAGCAGGCCCTTTTTGGCTAGGTCGCGTTGACGAGCTTCAGAATGTCCTCTGCCAGATAGTTGGCTTCGAGCAGCTGGCAAAGTTCAGGATGGTGGTTTCGTCGGGGATTGAGGATGCCATCATCGCTGAGCGATTTGACTGAAGCTGAAGCCGCAAAAGCGTTTGCTGCTCCAGGCATCGTAAGACATGCGGCATCCTAGATCGCAGCGGGGCCATTCCTTCGGAGGTTTAGAAAATCACACGTAAGCCGGCACGAACCGTAGTTGCGGGGCGCGGACCGCCCGATTGTGCGCGCGGATAGAAGGTACGGGAAACATCGACATATGGCGCGAACTGGCGGTTGAATTCGTAACGCGCCTGAAGCCCGAAATCGGCCTGGTAGAGACCCCTGCGCACGGTTGCATCGACGTTCGAGGCCGACCACTCCACATTAACGTACGGGCGTGCGATGAAACGGTTTGTGAGCAAAAAGTCGTTCTCAAACCGCGTGCGAGCAGACACCTTGCCATCGTCGCGAACGAACAGTTTGAGGTCCACGTCAAAGGCATAGGGCGCGAGACCGCGCACGCCCAAGGTGAGGTAATTGCGCTTACCCGGTCTCGCGTCGTGACGGAGGCCCACTTGTGCGTCCCAAAATGGGGCAATGTAGCGGCCGTAGAGCAGTTGCAGTTCCGCAGCCTCGATTCGACCGCCAGTGCGTTCTCCGTCAAATTGGTACCACAGGCGGTTGAAGTCGCCACCGATCCAGCCGTCCACACTGAGTGACTGGCTTGAGCCCGCTTGGCCGCGTATCTTGCCGGTTCCGGCTTCTATCTTGGTGTAGGAATAAATCGATTCGTCTTCCATGGCCTGTGCAGACAGGGCGGACAAGCCCAGCGCTGCGGCGGCGAGCCAGCGCAGGGACGCTAATTGTTTGAGATAGTTGTTCGTCATGGCAAGGTTTAAGCTACTTCAACGAGGCGCATCATGCCGGTCGCTGCGTGGTAAAAAAGATGGCAGTGGAAGGCCCAAGTGCCCTCATCTTCGTAGGTAACATCTAGCTCCACTGTTTGTGCCGGTGGCACGACGATGGTGTGTTTGCGCGGGCCGAATACGCCATAGCCATTGACCAGTTCCATAAATACACCGTGCAGGTGCATTGGGTGCTCCATCATGGTTTCGTTGACCATCTTGATGCGAACACGCTCCCCAAGGCCTATTTTGAAGGGCTTGGAATTGGAAAGTTTCTGGTCATTGATCGACCAGAAATAACGCGTCATGTCGCCGGTCAACCGCACCAAAAGCTCTCTTTCCGGCGCACGGTTGTCGGCGTTGCGGGTGGCAGCGCGCAGCAGCGCGTATTTCAGTCGGCGCTGGCCGTCCGCATCCACCGGGGCAGTGATCGGGGCTCCTGCCGTCTGGTTCGACATCCCGGGCATACCCGCCATCGAATCCGTCGGCATTGCAGCAGGCGCGGGCTTGCCCGACGATGCCATGCCGGGCATGTCGGCCATGGCGTTGTCGGCAGGCGTGGAAGGCATGGTCATAGACGCGCCTGGCGAAGGGGCCGCCAGTTTACCCATATCCATGCCGGGCATTCCGGCCATGCCTGAAGCATCTGCCGCGCCCGAGGTATTGGCCGAGCCGCTCATGTCCATGCCCGCCATGCCCATGTCGGCCATAGTCCGCACGGGCTTCGGTCCCATGTCCGGCACGGGGGCACTCATGCCAAGTTCCGGTGCTAATGTTCCCAAAGCGTAGCCGATGCGTGCGATAGTGGGCACGAAAATACTGTAGGCCTTGGCTTCCTTCGGTTGCACAATCACGTCGTAGGTTTCGCCGTTGCCGATGCGGAATTCATCGACTTCGACAGGGCTCACGTTCTGACCGTCGGCCTGCACCACAGTCATCGGCAGGCCTGGAATTCGGACATCAAACATATTCATCGGCGAGGCGTTGATGAAGCGCAAGCGCACGCGTTCGCCAGGCTTGAAAAGCGCGGTCCAGTTCTCGGCTGGCTTTTTGCCTGCCATCAGGAAAGTCCACTCGTCACCGCCATCGCTGTAGTCGGTCGGGTCCATGCGCATCTTGGCCCATTCCATGCGATCGTTCCAGATGGAATCACGCGCCTTCTTGTCGGGCGCATTGCGCAACTGGGCAAGGAATTGTGGCGTCGTGATTCGCCGGTAGTTGTAGAAACCATCAACCTTCTTCAGGTTCGCTAGAACCTGCTGCGGTGGCGTGTCGTTCCAGTCCGAAAGCATCACAATGTATTCACGGTCGTACTTGAACGGATCGGGCTTGATCGGGTCGATGACGATGGGGGCGAAATAGCCCGCAGCTTCCTGCAGCGCCGCATGGCTGTGATACCAGTACGTCCCCGACTGGCGCAGCTTGAAGCGATAGGTGAAGGTTTCGCCCGGCTGAATGCCCGGAAAGGTAACGCCTGGCACGCCATCCTCGCTGTTGGGTACCAGTAAGCCATGCCAGTGAACGCCGGTGATTTCACGAAGCTGATTGGTCACACGAATAACGACTTCGTCGCCCTCACGGAAACGCAGCACAGGCCCCGGCATGGTGCCGTTGATGGTGATACCCATGGAAGGCTTGCCAGTGATATTGAGCACCGTCTCAGCGATCTTCAAATCATAGGCGCGGTTGACGGGTAACGCGCCAATCTCAACAGCGCGCAGCTGTGCCCATGCGGGTGTCAGCGCTCCAACGGCGCCCAGGCCGAGCAGCGACTGCAGCGATTTGCGTTTCAGTTCATCCATGTTGATCTCATTCTTTTTCGTTCAAAAGTGACTAGGTAAAGGCAGCGCCGCCCGTGGCGGCGTTGCTCTACCCCCGCTTACTGGGCAATTTCCATGCTGGTCACGACTATCGCGCCGTCCGATTTTTCGGCATTAAACCTGACTTTGCTGCCAACCTGGACCTTGTCCAACAAGGCTGCATCCTTGACCTTGAAAACCATGGTCATGCCAGGCATATCGAGGTTTTTGATATCACCGTGCTTCAAGGTGATTTTCTGATTTTCCTTGTCGATCTTGCGAACCTCGCCCTCTGCCGCGGTAGCCGCTGCCGACTTGTCCATGGCCATGCCCGGCATGCTGTCCTTGCTCATTGTTGTTTGGGCATAGACATTGGTTGTGAAAGCCGCTGCCAGTGCGATGGCGCCAAGAACAGCGAAGGAATTTTTGGTTTTCATAATGTGCTCGATTTCAGTAAAGTTGGAAGGTTTGGATTTGAATAGATACGGTGTCAATCAGGCTGGAGAAACCCAATAAGACGCTGGATGTGAATGCACTGCTATCAATGCTTGTGGCCCGCCGCAGCACCAGCTCTAGGTGCGGCTCCGATGTTCGCAGCAGCTCCGGCGACAGTCACCAGGCCTTTCATGCCGGCGTCGTAGTGGCCAGGCTGCAGGCAGGCAAAGTCAACCTTGCCGGCTTTGGTGAATTGCCAGATAACTTCACCTGTTTTGCCAGGAGCAACCGTGACCATATTGGCATCGGCATGCTCCATTTCGGGCATTTTCATCATCATGGCGTAGTGTTCCTTGAGTTCCTTTTGAGTACCCAACACCAGTTCATGCTTGATCTTGCCGGAATTTTTGACCAGGAACCGTATCGTTTCACCCTGCTTGACCGCAATATCCGCCGAAGAAAAGCGCATGTTGTCTGTCATGTCTATGTTGATAGTTCGGCTGACGTTTGCCGTCTTTCCGGGTTGCCCGATGGCGACCTCGTCGTGACCGCCCCCGTGCGAACCAGCGGCAAAGGTTAGCGCTGATACTGCGGAAAGGCCCAGGGCAAGCGTAATTGCGCGAAAATGGTTTGTCATGAAATGTCCTAAGTAAAGTGAATGAAAGCTATAAATATGCCGCGTGGCGCTCACCCGGCCTGTGTGGCTATGCAACTTAATGGGCGAATTCCGTGCGAAAAACGTGGCGCTTCTCTTGCTAGGGAAAATTCGATCTGACGAAACAACATGATGAAATCTCCTTTGACTGTCGATTGCAAGACGCGGCCTCAACACTTGGGACCACCGTGATACAGACGCTGCATCACGGCTCCCACTGTAGATAGCCGGGGCCAACGCCATGCTGGATCCCAGATTACAAAACCGTTATCTTCGAAAATAGCTGCTTCAAAAACTTGCGCTGGAGCGGAACCCACAGGCGCCTAATGCCTAAGCATTTTTTAGGCAAACTGCAGTTCTATCTTACCAGCGCGTCGCCGCACTGGACCGACCACAATCTTCACGTCGTGGCCCAGGCGGGCCACCAGCTCCAACAGCTTGGCCTCGCTGACGCCGCGGAACTGGCCTCGGGTGATGCGCGAGACCTTGGACTGGTCGATCCCCAGCAGCGCAGCCGCATCTTCCTGTGTCAGGCGACGTGCCTTGATTGCACGGGTAATCTCGCCGGCCAGCTGGGACTTGCGCCGCATCTCGGCCGCGTCGGTGTAGCCCAGGTCGGCGTAGACGTTGGTGCTGCCTTCTTCAATGGTGATGCTTGCGTGGTCATTCATTTCTTTGCTCCTTGTTGCTGTGCCTGCCAGGCTTCGAAATCCTGTTTCGCGGCCTTCAGGCGGGTGTTGATCAAATCCAGGTCCGGCTTTGGTGTGGCGATGCCGCTTTTGGACTTCTTCTGAAAGCAGTGCAGGACATAGACCCAGCCGGCGAACTTAACGGTGTAGACGGCCCGGTAGGTGTCGCCTTGGTGGTCCTCGACGACCTCCAATACGCCGGCCGAACCGAAACCCGTCATCACCTTGGCATCCTGGTGCTTGCCACCGGCCTGGGCCAGGTCGATGGCGTGACCGAAGACATCTTTGACGTCTTCCGGCATCGCATCCAGATCGCGCTTGGCGGAACTGACCCACTTGATGGGTTTGCGGGCTTGCTTCGACATCAGCCTAATTATGCCTGTTTGGGCATATTTCCGTCAACTCACCCAGGGCCGCCTTTTTGGCGGCAATGAGATTTTTCCGCGAGGGCACATAAGCGCTCTTATGGCGCCAAATGGGTATTTGGCTTCCGCCATACCGGCACGAAGGCTCAAACTACCCCAAAACAGCATCACATTGGATAATCTACTATTATCCAATGTTAGGTCTAGCCAAACCTATAATTTCCTGACTTCATACATAGTATGTAATATCATGGTACATACTATGGTACGAAATAAAGAGGTGAACCATGGCCAGAGCCGGAATCTACAAGTCTGAAGTGCTGCGTGCCCGCGATAAATTGCTGGCCACCGGGCGCAATCCGTCCATCGATGCGGTGCGCGAAGAGCTGGGCAGCGGCTCCAAAACCACGATACATCGCTACCTGAAGGAGATCGAGGAGGAAGAAGGCGGGGCCACCGGCAGCCGCGTGGCCGTCAGCGAGGCGATCCAGGACCTGGTGGGCCGCTTGGCCGCCCGCGTCAACGAGGAAGCCGAGGAACGGGTCACGACGGCGCAGGCCAGGCACGCCGATCAGCTAACGCAGCACCAACAGGCCGCCGCGGCTCTTAAAACCGAGGCGCAGTCCACGCGCCAGCAGCTGGAGCAAACCCAGCGGGCGCTGGCCGACGAAAAGACCACTCATGGCAAAACCAGCGAAGCGCTGAACAGCAAGACCCTTGAATGCACCCAGCTCACGCAGCAGGTGGCCGACCTGCAGGAGCGCCTCGCGGTCGAGGAACGCCATCGCCAATCCCTGGAAGAAAAGCACCAGCATGCGCGCCAGGCGCTGGAGCATTTCCGGCAATCCAGCAAGGAGCAGCGCGACCAGGACCAGCGCAAGCACGAGCAGCAAGTGCAGTACCTGCAGGCCGAGTTGCGCGCCGTGAACGAGACCTTGGCCACCAAGCAGCAGGAAGCCGTTCACACCCTCCAGGACAACGCGCGGTTGGTTGGCGATTTGTCGCGCGCCCAGGGCGATCTGCATCAAGCCCAGGAAGAGGTGCGGAGCCTGCGGCCGCTCAAGGAGGAACTGGGGTTCGCGCAAAGGCGCACCGAGGAGTTGGGCCGGCGCCTGGTCGAGCAGGACAGTGCCGTCGAGCAGCTCGGCACCTCGAATGGGGAGTTGCTCGCCAAGGTCGATGAGCTGCTTACCGCGAAGCAGCAGCTGGAAGTGGCGCTGGCGACGGCTAGGTCATCCGTCACAGCGCAAGAACAGGTGGTGGCCAACATGCTGGAGAGGCTGACTGCGACGTCGGCGGAGCCTGATTTGGCTAAAACTAAACCAATACCGGAAAGTTCAACCGGTTGAATTCCGTTCCCACAAAGAAAACAAGCGTGTCAATTTTCGCTCAGGCATGTTTGGCAAAAAGTAGCGACTAGCTAACCTGTTGTTTTATATGGGTAATTTTTGACCTAACATGTCAATTTTCATCAAAAGGACGAACACCCCTGGTGGGGTGCTGTGTTCATCGTCGTGGTTTGGATCGGCACCGCAATGGTGCTTTGGCAGTGGCTGCGGTAATACGAAAAAGCCAATAGCGACAGGAACTTAAGCCTGTTCCTGCTGGTTTTTACATGAATCCCTGCCGACCCTCAACCGGTTGAAGTGCGATCCCATAACCGGGACGATCAGCACGTAAATCAGTAACGCTTAAAATTTAAGCATGGCGTAAGTCATTGATTTATATAGAGTAAATCGTCGAAACCGGGACGATTGGCACGCGAATCAGAAACGTCTGATCTCAGCCACCACCTCTGGCCCTGCGTTTTTGAGGGAGACTGTCCAGCAATGCATCGGCATATTGCTCTACACCAAAGGCCATCAGCCCCCGGAAATTGATATGTCCGAAGTGCACTGGGCCCATACGGCGCAGCCAGGTATCTTCAATTGGGTGCTTTTCCTTGCGCCAACGATCAACGACCTGCTGCATCTTCATGGTGTTCCAGGCAATGACCAGATTCGTCAACAGGGCATGTGAGCCGGAAATCGCCCGAATTTCGTCCCGCCGCCGTCCCCGATCCGCAGCCAGCCGGCCGTAATAAATGGCCCGCTGCAGTTGGTGGACGGACTCGCCACGGTTCAACAAGGTGTGCATTTCACGCCGAAACTCGGGATTGCTCAAGTAATCACACAAAAACAGAGTGCGTAACAGGCGCCCTAGGTGGTCTGCCGCTTTGTGCATGGGATCGCCCTGAGCTGACGAGCCCATCTTCTCCAATACCTCTTTTGGGGTCACCAGACCGCTGCGAATGGACGCGACCAGGCGCAAGAGCTCATCCCATCCCTTGGCAATCGCACGCTCGGACACGTTGGTGAGCGCGATACGTTCCAAATTTTCTGGCAGTTTGACCGAACGTGGCAAGTACAGCCTGCGTTCTGCAAGATCCCGCATTTGGGGACACAGGTCGAAGCCCAGCAACTTGCTGATGGACATCGCTACAAAGGTATATCCATGGGTATCAACGGCCAGCATGGACAAACGCATGCTTTCATCTGTTTGTGCCGCGTTGTACTCCTCAACCCCGCTGACGGCTACAGACCCTTGCCGCTCGTTATGGACGATAGGTTCGTCATGAGCGACTCCGTAGACATCCAGAACGTGTGTGTAGAGGCCAACCGCTCTGGTGCGACGCCTTGGATCTGTTCTGGAGTTGTAGAGGTGACGTGAAGCGTCAAGCGCCATCATGTCCGAAGAGGCCTTGGTACCGGTGCCCCAATTGGCTGTAATGGAATGTTTGCGCTGGAACTCAACGACACGATCATTGGCGCGGCGAAGTCGCTCGTGGGCTTCTAGTGCACGCATCGCAGCAGAAATATGCGCCACCTCGACACCGGGGACCATGGCGGCCACGCCCTTGGCATCGTTCTCGGTACCGTGGGCAAGCAGCGCCGCGTAGCAAGAGACCAGTTCCTGGGTGGTTTTCGCGCGTCGTCCCAACAGGACTTCGCTGAACCCAGTAGCAGCATCCACCTCAACAATGACATCGCCGATTTGAACCTCCCCAATGATGGAAAACATCACTTTTCGGCTACCGTCAACGGCGGAATCCTGAACCAGGGCATTGATTGCAGGGATGTGCACCAGTCCGCTGTCGTCAATTTTGACTTCGCCGGCTTCTACGGCTTCGCTCAAGGCTTGCAAACCTGCCTCAAGGTGGGCATAAAGCCTGGTGAGGAATTTTTCCGGATCCGCATTCAGGCTCAATGCACTGATTAAACGCAGTCGATCTTTCTTCCAATTCGCCGCAGAGATAAGCCGGTCCTCGCGGTTGCGGTAGTCCCAGCTATGGTCGATCCAAAGGCGAGAGCTGCGAAAACCACGGCGGACCGCCATCATGGTTGCAGCCTTCATAGCGGCGAACGCCTTGACGCGGTCCTTATCATTGAGCATTTCGTGCCAGACTGGATCCACAATGTGCACGTCAAAATCTACCGGCAGCTCCTTGATTCCTTTGTCATTAAGATCCCTAAGTGCCATCACTTGTTTAAGCGGCTGTTGCGCTTTATCGCCCTTGATTTCCAAAGAAGAGAAAACATTTAGCAGGGACGTCACTTTGGTGGTGTCGTCTACTAAAGATTGACGAACCAGCGCTGCGTGGCCAATTGCTTGGGACGATTCATCGCTGGGGATGAGCTTTTTGAGAGCTTCAATTTTTTCGTCAGAAGTGACGCCTTCGGCATGGATGATCAAACGCATTTCGTCCCGTTGCTGACGGTATTCGACTGCTGTTCGCGCCTGTTTGGTGATGACGCGCCCGGAGGCATGCCGCACCAAATCATTGACCCGGCGGCCAGTCAAATACATCAGGGTGTCGGTGAGATCTAACAAGCTGACCCGCAAGAAGCAGGTAACCTCCAACATTTGCGTGTCTTGGCTCAAACGCCTAGAGTCAAATGGCGGACGGTTGGCAACTGCGCGAGCATATGCACGCATCCGCGCAGTGGAGATATGGCTCAGCTGCCATTTGTTGACATCGAGGGTTTTGAGATAGGCGATTTTCTCTGAAACTTCTGCAATGGTAGTGGGACTGTGTTTGCCCGGCGGTGCCTTTAACCACTCCAGCATGGTTCCACCAGTTCGCCCGCGGCGGGGTGAGAACACCGCCGAGACCATTCGCTTGCGTGTTTGGGCCGGTATTTCCCTCTTGGTACCTTCAATAGCCAAAGCCTCAGTAGATGCGAAAGCGTCACGGGCCAAGTCGCGCAGGATACGGTCTGCGGGTATCAGGTAGCGGCGATCAAAGAGCCATCGTTCTGCAGACTGAACGAGATCGTCTGCAGAAGCGGCCGTCTTCGTCAGCTCCGCCAAGGTGATCGCCAACTCAGCCAAAATGGCATCATCGGTATCGGTGATGCCCGCTGTTTCACGAGCCCATTTTTGATGCTCATACAGGGTGGAGCGGCGCGCGTAAATTGTCTTGAGGGAGGCAATCGCCGTCTCGCTCAGGACCAGCGAGTGACATAAGGACCTGAGTAAGGTACGCGGGAGGTAAGTACTGCTGTCCAATACCCGACCGGTTACGCGCAACACTACCAGTTGAAGCGCGGCCCCAAGCCTGCGATCAGTTCGAAAGCGCTCACGGATTGTCGCGATGTCCTTCGAGCTCAGCTTGAAAGATTGCTCGACATCAAAATCTGAAAGAGACTTTGGGAGCTCCTTGGAGCCGACGAATCGCAAATGAAATCCGGCCAAAGCGTCTCCCCGTAGAGTTGAACTCAGGTTCGACTATATCGGCAGAAGTACTTTGAAACGCACGCCCAAAAGTACAAGGGTTTACCCTTGGATACAAGCGGGACGGTTAACACATAAACCTAGATTACCCCTTATAGCGATCCAGCACCTGTTGCGCGTCCTGGGGATTCATGCGTTCCTCCAGAATGGCTGCACGAAGCGAGGCAAGGGCCTTGGAATTGGGCATGTTAGGTGGTGATTCTGGTTTTTTCGGGGATGACGCCGTTTCCGCCAGTTCGGGGCTTTGAGCGTCGCCTGCATGGTATGGCCTTCCGGCTGCGGCAAATGTAGGACGCCGGCTGTAGCGTGCAGTTGAGGTTTTGCCGCGTCGGCGCAGGCGGATGGATACACCGGCCTTGGTCACGCCGGGCAGATTGCCGCATGGTCAAGGCCGAAGCTGCTGCATGCCTGTAGGACGGAATCCATTTTGCAATTGGAATGACTTTTCAGCCCTGCAAAAGGTGCGCGGTGGGCACAATGTCGCGCATGTCCCCGCCCGGTAAAAAAGATGCGCTGCGCGATGCCATCCTGATCGAAGAGTTGCGTGCGCAGAGAATCAAATGGCGGTACGCAGCCTTGTCCAAAAAAATCGCCGCCTACTCCGAAGGTGTGGGTGAGCCACCGACACCCGAGGAATTCAAGGCCTGGACAGAGGACGGAAAAGAGCTGGAACGGATCAAGGCATTTCAGCTGGCGGCCGCCAAGGCCAGGAAAAACACCGGGAGCTGAAGCCAGTGGCTGCCCGTCGTCGAGGCCGGCACCGCTCCGCCCATCCGGCTACCACTTGCCGGTTGCCTGCTTGCTGCGAATGGCGGCGGCCAGCAGATCGACCGACTCGGTGCGGCTGGCGCGGCGGGCAAAGTCGATGGCGGTCAGGCCTTGCTGGTTTTTGAGCAAGGGATCGGCGCCGGCATCGATCAGCAGCTTGACGGCCTGCGGCGTGCCGTACATGGCGGCCATCATCAGCGGCGTCGAGCCGTTGGGCGACTCGGCATCGATGTAGGCATGGTTGTCCAGCAACAGGCTCAGGATGGGCAAGCTGCCGCTGGTGGCCGCGTAATGCAGCGGCGCCCAGCCGGTCTTGTTGACGTGGGCGTCGCGCTTGACCAGGCTGGCGGCAGCCTCCAGATTGCCCTTGAGCGCCGCAATCATCAGCACACTTTCACCCTGGGCATTGAGCATGTTGACATTGGTTTTCGGCCATTCGGCCAGCACCTGGGCCACCTTGGGCGACGGCTCCTGCAGCGCCAGGTACAGGCCGTTCTGGCCCTTGGGGTCTATGGTGTTGGGGTCGAAGCCGCGTCCCAGCAGTTGCCGGACCTGCGCTGCATCGTCTTGTTTGATGGCCACGAAGAAGTCTTCGTAGGATCCGGCGAACGCCGAAACATATCCAGCAAAAACAATGAGATAAACCGCATTTTTAATGTAATTTGTGAAGTAATTTTTCATGCCAGGACTCCTGAAAACAGGCGTTCGAAGTTGCGGCTGGTGGCCTGGGCAATGGTCTCCACCGGCAGCTGTTTGAGCTCGGCCACCTGTTTGGCCACATAGGGCACATAAGAGGGATTGTTGGTTTTTCCGCGATACGGCATGGGCGCCAGGTAAGGGCTGTCGGTCTCGATCAGGGTCCGGTCCAGCGGCACAAAACGCGCGACTTCGCGCAAATCGGCGGCATTCTTGAAGGTCAGGATGCCGGAAAACGAGATGTAAAAGCCGAGGTCCAGCGCCGCCCGCGCCACTTCGGCAGTTTCGGTGAAGCAGTGGAATACCCCGCCCGCCCGCCCCGCCCCATCGGCGCTTTCGCCCTCTTCCTTCAGGATCGCCAGCGTGTCGGCCGAGGCGCTGCGGGTGTGGATCACCAGCGGCTTGCCGGTCTGGCGGGCGGCGCGGATGTGGGTGCGGAAACGCTCGCGCTGCCATTCCATGTCGGCCACCGTGCGCTCGCCGAGGCGGTAATAGTCCAGCCCGGTTTCACCAATGGCCACCACCCTGGGCAGGGCCGCGCGCCGCAGCAGGTCGTCCAGCCCGGGCTCGGTCACGCCTTCGTTGTCCGGGTGCACGCCGACGCTGCACCAGAAATTGTCGTAGCTCGTGGCCAGCGCGTGAACCGTCTCGAACTCCTCCAGCGTGGTGCAGATACACAAGGCACGGTCAACCTGGGCCTCAACCATGGCTTCGCGGATTTGCGGCAATTGGGCCTGGAGCTCGGGGAAGCTCAAATGGCAATGGGAATCGGTGAACATCAGAAAAGCCGGTATTTATGCATGAAATCAGCCTCCAGCCCACGGGGGACGGGCGCAGGCAGCTATCAAAAAAGGAGCGTAGGCCGTCGGCCCGAGGCCTGCGAAAAAGCTAGATGGTCTGGGTCGGCCGGTCCGACGCCAGGTGCGCGCCGAGGATTTCCTCGATCTTGATCTTGAGCAGGCGCGATTTTTCGTCATTGGGAAAACGCACACCCACGCCCTGGGTGCGGTTGCCCGAGGCGCGCGCCGGCGTGACCCAGGCCACCTTGCCGGCCACCGGGTAACGCTGCGTGTCTTCCGGCAGGGTCAGCAGCACATAGATGTCGTCGCCGAGTTTGTAGTCGCGGGCCGAGGGGATAAACACGCCGCCCTCGGTAAACAGCGGGATGTAGGCCGCGTACAGCGCGGCTTTTTCGCGGATCGCCAGCTGGATAACGCTGGGCCGGGCGCTGGCGCCGGGGGTACTGGCGGGTGGCAATGTACTCATGGAGCTAGTTTATCGATTACGGGCTGGTGTTGTCAGCAAGAAAGCACGCTTATTTGGCCGCCAGCGCCTGGCGTGCCCGGCTGGCCAGGGTTTCCAGCATCAGCCCGGGGTTGTAGGGGTGTTCGACGCTGCGGGCGGTGGCGGCCAGTTCTTTAGCCCAGGCGCTCAGCGCCATGAAACCCGGGCCGCCAGCCTTGCCACCCGGCAGGTCCGACGCGTTGAAAAACCGGGGCTGTGCGCCCGCCTTGACGGCCAGCACGTCGTGACACAGCTTTTGCAGTGCATCAACGGCCTGCGCCGGCGCCATGTCGGACAGCACACTGACATCGCCGCGCGCCATGGCTTTGGGCAGCGCCTGCCACTGCTGGGCACTGGCGCTGCTGGGCCCCGCGCGCAAGCGGTCGAGCGCATCGGCGGGCCGGCCGCCGGCGGCGGCCAGCAGGGTGAGCAGGTCGGCGGGCGCCGGGCGGGCCGCCGCCTTGCCCTCGCCCGGCGCCTGTTCAGACAGCCAGGCCAGGGCCTCCTCATGGGACGGCCAATGCATGGTGTGGCCCTGGCAGCGGCTGCGTATGGTGGGCAGCAGCTGGTGCGCGGCTTCGGTCGCGAGGATGAACTGCACCGCGCCCGGCGGCTCTTCCAGGGTCTTGAGCAAGGTGTTGGCGGTGATCGTGTTCATGCGTTCGGCCGGGTAGACCAGCACCACCTTGGTCGTGCCGCGCGATCGCGTGAACTGGGTGAAGCTGACCGCTTCGCGCGCGGCATCGACCGTGATTTGCTTGCTCGGTTTGACTTCCTTCTTGTCGATTTTTTCCTGTCTTTTCTCGTCCAGCGGCCAGCCCAGCGCCAGCGACAGGGTTTCCGGCATCAGCATGCACAAATCGGCATGGGTGTGGACGGCAACCGCATGGCAACTGCCACAAACGCCACAGGCGCCGTCGGCCGTCGCTTGTTCGCACAGCCTGGCGCGCGCCAGCGCCAGCGCCAGGTCGAACTGGCCCAGGCCGGACGGTCCGCTGAGCAGCCAGGCATGGCCGCGTGGCGCCAGCAGGGTGCGCAACTGGGTCTGCAACCAGGGCGCCAGCGGCGGATTGGCGCCCACGGTCTCGTCGCCGGTGTTGCTCATGGCAGCCAGCCCCTGTCGGCAAAGACCTGGTAGACCGCGTGCCAGACCTCGTCGCGCGAGCGCGCCGCGTCGATGCGGGCAAAACGCGCCGGGTCTTGCGCCATGCGATCCGCATAGCCCTGGGCCACGCGGCGGAAAAATTCGACCGGCTGGGCCTCGAACTTGTCGGGCACGCGGGCGCCGGCCAGGCGCTGCGCGGCTTCCTCGGGCGCGAGGTCGAACCAGACCGTCAGGTCCGGCTGGACAATCGCCGGGGCGGCGCCCTTGCGGCCCAGCTCATGCACAAAATCGGGCCCCAGTCCTTGTGCCGCCTGCGCCCACAGCTCCAGTTTTGAGAGCACCTCGAGGTCGAAACCGCGTCCGCCCCCCTGGTAGGCAAAGGTCGCGTCGGTGAAACGGTCGCACAAGACCACCTCGCCGCGCGCCAGCGCCGGCGCGATCACGGTCGTCAGATGGTCGCGCCGCGCCGCAAAAATAAGCAGCGCTTCGGTCAGCGGGTCCATGGCGTCGTTGAGGATCAGCGCGCGCAGCTTCTCGGCCAGCGGCGTGCCGCCCGGCTCGCGGCTCAGCGTCACCGCCCTGCCCTGCGCCTTGAAGGCATCGGCCAGCGCGGCAATGTGCGTCGACTTGCCCGCGCCGTCTATGCCTTCGAAGCTGATGAACAAGCCGGAATTTTCCGACGGGCCGCCCCTAGGAAAATTAGCCCCCTCGGGGGGCAGTGACGACACGTCAGTGCGGAGCGTGGGGGCCATATCTATTGGCCGCGCTGATATTTGTTCACGGCCCGGTTGTGCTCGTCCAGGCTGCTGCTGAAATGGCTGCTGCCGTCGCCGCGCGCCACGAAATACAGGGCCTTGGTGGGCGCCGGCTTGACGGCGGCCAGCAGCGACTCCTTGCCAGGCATGGCGATGGGCGTGGGCGGCAGGCCGCCGCGGGTGTAGGTGTTGTAGGGCGTGTCGGTCAGCAGGTCGCGCCGGCGCAGGTTGCCGTCGAACTGTTCGCCCAGGCCGTAAATCACGGTCGGGTCGGTCTGCAGCAACATGCCGATACGCAGGCGGTTGGTGAAGACGCCGCCGATTTCCGGCCGGTCCGTGGGTTTGCCGGTTTCCTTTTCGATGATGCTGGCCAGGACCAGCGCCTCGTCGGGTGACTTCAGGGGTGTGCCCGCATCGCGCAGCGCCCAGGCGGCCTCCAGGCGCCGGTCCATGGCCCGGGCCGCGCGTTTGAGCACGGCGATGTCGCTGGAACCCTTGGCATACGTATAGGTGTCGGGGAAAAAGCGCCCCTCGGGATGAACGCCGGGTTTGCCGAGCTGCGCCATGATGGCGTCCGGGCTCATGCCCATGCTGTCGGGTTTGAGGGCCTCGGCCTTTTGCAGGGCCGCGCGCACCTGCCGGAAATTCCAGCCTTCGACGATGACCACACTTTTGAGGCTTTCCTCACCGCGCACCAGCATGTTCAGCAGCGAACGCGGCGTGGTGCCGCCGGTGATTTCATAACTGCCGGCCTTGATCTGGCGCGCCTGGCCCGACAGCCGGAACCAGGCATACAGCAGGGTCGGATCGACGGCGACACCGCTGGCGGCCACCGTGTTGGCCACGCGCTGGGCCGGCGTGCCGGGTTCGATCTCCAGATCGACCACGGCGCTGCCGGGCTGCGGCTGCAGGGTCAAGGGCTGGTACAGCCACCAGCCGGCCGCGCCAAACACCAGCAGGCCGGCGAGAAACATCAACACCAGCAAACTCAAGAAAAATCGACGCACAACCCTGTTGCCTTCCTGAAAACGATGGGTCCATGATAATTCAGCTTATGTTGACCCCTCCCACAGACTTGCCTCTTGTTTCCACTGTGTCCGGCGTTGCCGGCTTGAGCCATCTCGGCGTGATCCGCGCCGTCGGCGAAGACGCCAGTTCCTTCCTGCAGGGCCAGTTGACCCAGGATGTGGCGCAGCTCGGTGCATCCGAAGCGCGGCTGGCCGCCTTCTGCAATGCCAAGGGCCGAATGCAGGCCAGCTTTGTTGTGTTCAAACGCAGCCCGGACGAGATCCTGCTGGTCTGCAGCCGCGACATCCTGGCGGCCACGCTCAAGCGCCTCTCGATGTTTGTGCTGCGCGCCAAGGTCAAACTGAGCGACGCGACCGCTGATTACGCGCTCTACGGGCTGGCCGGCAGCGCTATCGAATCGATAGCTGGCGGCGCGCATCCCGTATGGGCCAAGGCCGATTTTGGCGCTGCAAATCTGGTGTTTTTGTACCCCGGCAACGGCCAGCCGCGCGCGCTGTGGTGCGCGCCCGCCGGGTCGCCCGTTCCCGCCGGCGACGCCCTGCCGCTGGACCAGTGGCAGTGGCTGGAGGTGTTGTCCGGCATCGCCATGATCACCCAGCCGATCTTCGAGGCCTTTGTGCCGCAGATGCTCAACTACGAATCCGTAGGCGGCGTGAATTTCAAGAAGGGTTGTTACCCCGGCCAGGAAATCGTGGCGCGCAGCCAGTTCCGCGGCACGCTCAAGCGCCGGGCTTACCTGGCGCATACCCGCGGCGAGCCCGCGGTCGGCCAGGAAGTGTTCCATGCGCTCGATGCGGAGCAGCCTTGCGGCCTGGTGGCCGCCTGCGCACCGCGGCCCGGCGGCGGTTTCGACGCCATCGTGTCCATGCAGACCTCGGCGGCAGCCGATGCCGACGGCGGGCGGCTGACCTTGGGCAGTGCCGGCGGGCCGTCGCTGGTTTTGCTGCCTTTGCCGTATTCGCTGCTGGAAGATATTTAAACCGGCATGTGCCTGATTGCCTTTGCCATCGGCGCCTCGGCGCGCTGGCCCCTGGTCATCGCCGCGAACCGCGATGAGTTCCTGGACCGCCCCACCCTGCCGCTGGCGCGCTGGACGAGTGATGCCGGCACGGAGTTTTTTTCAGGCCGCGACATCCGCGCGGGCGGCACCTGGATGGGCCTGACGGCGGCCGGTCGCATCGCGATGCTGACCAATGTGCGCGGCCCGGCGTCCCTCACCGGCGACAAGTCGCGCGGCGAACTGGTCACAGGCTGGCTGGACAGCGATGCCGATGCGGCCAGCTTCATGGCGCAGATCGACGCCCAGGCCTATGGCGGCTTCAACCTGGTGCTGGGCGACCTCCACAGCGGTGCCTGGCACTGGCTCAGCAACAAGCCCGGCCCCGGGCTGGAATCCCGCGTGCTCTCACCCGGTATTTACGGCCTGTCCAACGGGGCCCTCGACACCCCCTGGCCGAAAACCCTGGGTCTGAAAAAGGCGCTGCACTCGGCGTTGGCGGCTTCCGATCAGGATGCGCTCGAGGCCGAACTGATGGCGGCGCTCAGGGACCGGCGACGCGCAGGCCGCGAGGACCTGCCCAGCACCGGGGTGCCGCTGGCGCTGGAAGAAGCCTTGTCCAGTGCGTTTGTGGACTTTCCCGAACACGGTTACGGCACACGCTGCAGCACGGTGCTGGTGGCATCCGCAGCCGGTGAGGGCTGGGATCTCGCGCTGCAGGAAGTGACGCATGCGTACGGCGCGGATGACACGCCCGGCACGCAAAACATCCGGCTGCGCTGGCCGGCCTCTCAGTAAATTTTCATGCAGATTTCCCGCTAGCGTTTGGCGCCGATCGCCCGCGCCATCTCGATGTGCGGAATCCCGGCTTCCTCAAATGGCTCGCCGCGCGGCGCAAAACCGAGCCGCGCGTAAAAGCCCTCAGCGCTGCGCTGGGCATGCAGCAGCACCTCACCGTCGCCGCGCTGTTCGGCCTGGGCCATCAGGGCGTTCAGCAGGTCCCGTCCCAGGCTGGAGCCACGCAGAACCCGGTTCACCGCCATGCGGCCAATTTTTGCGCTGCCCGGCGCGTGTTGCAGCAGACGGCCCGTAGCTATGGCCTGGCCCAGGCCGTTGTAGGCCACCGCGTGCACGGCGGTTTTGTCGGCTTCGTCCCATTCCATCTCCCGAGGAATGCCCTGCTCTTCCACAAACACCGCCGTGCGGATCGCGCCGGCGTGTTCGCCCAGCTCGGACCAAGCGCCGGTCCTGACGGTGACCATGGCTTCGCCGGCCTCGAAGCCGGTCAGGATCCGGCGCAGGCCGTCGGGCACCGGGCGCGAGGTCTGGGTCGCAGGGTCGGCAAACACATAAATCAGTTCACAGGTGATCAGCAGGGTGTCGCCGCGGAAGATCGCGCCGCTGAACACCATGGACGAGTTGCCGATACGTGAACATTTGAGGCCGATGTCGATCTGGTCGTCATAACGCGCCGAGCCGTGGTACTCGACCGAGGCCTTCTTCACATACAGGTCGCCGCCGAGTTCGTGCATGGCTTCTTCATACGGCAGGGCCAGCGCGCGCCAGTAGTCGGCCACGGCGGTGTCGAAATACATCAGGTAATGCGCGTTGAAGACGATTTTTTGCATGTCCACCTCAGCCCAGCGCACCCGCAGCCGGTGGAAAAATCGGAAATCCTGTCGTTTCATGTCTCTTGCCTAGTTTGAAAATGCATGGCGCAGCGCATGGGCCATGTGCGCATGAGCCTGCCTGGCTTCCACAATGACGCGGCCCATCTTGATGAACTCATGGGTCACACCGCGGTAGATTTCGAGGTCTACCGTGACCCCGGCCATGCGCAGTTTATCGGCATACGCCACCCCCTCGTCGACCAGCGGGTCACACTCTGCCAGGCCTATCCAGGCCGGCGCCACGCCGTCGACATCGGGCGCCGTCAGGGGCGAAAAGCGCCAGTCGTCCCGGTCGGCGGGGCTGCGCAAGTACTGGTTGAAGAAAAAATCGATGTGGTCGGCCTCCAGCACAAAACCGCGGCCAAAACGCCGGTGCGAGGCCGAGTCCTGCTGCGCCGCGCAGCCCGGGTAAATCAGCAACTGCAGCTCCAGCGGCATCGCCATGTCGCGCGCCTGGATGGCGCAGGCCGCCGCCAGCGTGCCGCCGGCGCTGTCGCCGCCGACCGCCAGCCGTGTACCGTCCAGCCCTTTCTCGTCCGCATGAAAGGACAGCCAGGCCAGGGCGTCCCAGGCGTCGTTGGCGGCGACCGGGAACTGATGCTCGGGCGCCAGCCGGTAGTCCGCCGAGATTACCGCGCAGCCGGCCAGGTGGGCGAGCTGGCGGCACAGGATGTCGTGCGACGTGATGCTGCCGACGGTGAAACCGCCGCCGTGGAAATACAGCAGCACCGGCAGCTTCTCATGGGACGGCGCATACAGGCGCAGCGGCAGCGCAAAACCGTCGCGCGTCGGGATGGTGAAGTCCTCGACCCGTGTCAGCGGCGCCGGCGGGATTTCCAGCACACCGGCGCCGGCCTCGTAGGCGGCACGTGCCTGCTGCGGGCTCAAGGTGTGCAGCGGTGGCCGCGCGGCGCGCGCCATGCGCACCAGCACGTCGCGCATGGTCGGGGTCAGCAGGTCTTCGGGTTGAGCGGAATGGGTCATCAGGTAAAAAACGCTGGCGCCGGTGCTATCGCCAAAGTGACGACGGTCGGGTTTGGCCTGTTGGTCAAGATACTTCCAGCCATTAAAGTAAGGTCATCCCATCCTACAACGCAAGCACCAGACAAGAGAGACAGCAACCATGGCCTTTATTTATTACGTGACCCAGATCCAGTTCGAGTACGGCGCGGTCAAGCTGCTCAAGCAGGAATGTGAACGGGTCGGCATCAGCCGGCCGCTGATCGTCACCGACGCCGGCGTCAAGGCCGCCGGGGTGTTGCAGAAGGCGCTCGACGCCCTGCCCGGCCTGGCCGTCACCGTGTTTGACGAAACGCCGTCGAACCCGACCGAAGCTGCGGTGCGCGCTGCGGCCGCCATGTACAAAGCCAACAACTGCGACGGGCTGATCGCCGTCGGCGGCGGCTCGGCCATCGACTGTGCCAAGGGTGTGGCGATTGCAGCCACACACGAGGGCCCGCTCACCACTTACGCCACCATCGAAGGCGGCTCGCTCAAAATCACTGATCGTGTCGCGCCGCTGATCGCCGTGCCGACCACCAGCGGCACCGGCAGCGAGGTCGCGCGTGGCGCCATCATCATCGTCGACGACCACCGCAAGCTGGGTTTCCACTCCTGGCACATCGTGCCCAAAACCGCGATCTGCGATCCTGAACTCACGCTGGGCCTGCCGGCCAAACTGACGGCCGCGACCGGCATGGACGCGATTGCGCATTGCATGGAGACGTTTATGGCCCCCGCCTTCAACCCGCCGGCCGACGGCATCGCGCTCGACGGCCTGCAGCGCGGCTGGGCCAACATCGAACGCGCCACCAGGGACGGCAGCGACCGCGAAGCCAGGCTCAACATGATGAGCGCCTCCATGCAGGGCGCGATGGCTTTCCAGAAAGGCCTGGGCTGCGTGCATTCGCTGAGCCACAGCCTGGGCGGCGTCGACCCTCGCCTGCACCACGGCTCGCTCAACGCGATGTTTTTGCCGGCGGTGATCCGTTTCAACGCCGGCGCCGAGTCGATCCAGAAAGAAAAGCGACTGGAACGCATGGCCCACGCCATGGGCCTGGCCGCCGGCAGCGACGTGGCCGAAGCCGTACGCGACATGAATGCCCGCCTGGGCCTGCCCACCGGCCTGGCCGCCATGGGCGTGAGCCGCGAGCAGTTCCCCGACATCATCAAGGGCGCGATGGCCGACCACTGCCACAAAACCAATCCGCGGATTGCGACGGCCGAGGAGTATGCGGGGATGCTGGAGGATTCCCTGTGAACGCTGCCTGAATGGCGAGAGGCGCCCGCCTCAGAAGTTCTTGACGGTTTTCTTGCGCAGCGATTCCGGCAGGCTCAGGGTCGCCGGGTCCCAGCCTTCGATTTCCAGCACCCGGGTCAGGCATTGCTCCATCAGTTCATGGGATTGCGCGGCAGCGGCTGCAATCGCTTCGTGCACCAGCCGGTCGTTGGCCGTGTCGTTGGCGCAGTTCATCTGGTAGTCATACAGCTCGCGCAATTCAAACAGGGCGCGGCACACCTGGGCCGGGCAGGCACACTGGTAAATGAGGGACTGGTCAATCACTTTGCTGAGTTGCGCGGCGCTGTAGGTTTCTTGCATGATTTAGGCTCCAGTGACAGTTTTGTTGGCTTCCGGGGCGGGGTTGAGAGCAACACAATCGACACCCGCATCGAAGCCGCGAATCGACACGCGTCCGATCGCCCGTGTGACAGGATGGCTGAAGCGCGCCGCTGCGTAAGCTTGTTGGGTTGAGATGACTTCGCGGGCGTTGGCCATGCTGCAAAGCCGGGCAGCCAGGTGCACGCTGGCCCCGATGACGTCGTATTGCTGCTTCTGACCGGCACGGCCGGAGTCACCGACCAGCCCGGCCAGGATCAGGCCGCCGGCAACGCCTATCCCGTAGGGAAAAATCTGCTGGCAGTGGTTCCCCGCCAGTTCCACGGCACAACGCAATGCCAGATAGGATTTGCCCATGCCGCGGAAAACTGCCAGCACGCCATCGCCGGTGAACTTGATGACCGACCCTTCATAGTCGCGCACCAGCCTGGCCTGGATGCTCAGGGTCTGGTTGAGCTGTCTGAAAAACTCCCGGGGCGGCAGCTGGGTGATCATCTCGGAAGAGCGGCGAATGTCTGTAAACAGCACCGTGCCCTCAAAAAGCTCGACCTCCCCCGCGGGATGCCGGTCCATGGCGGACAGCGCCTCCTCGGGTAACAGGTTTTCCAGCCGCGCGGCCTTGATCTCCATGGCGCGGCTGAGCTGCTTTCCCTGAACCAGATCGTTCAGCGCAGCCCGGAAACGCTGGGTCAAAAACGGTTTTTCCAGGATGCCGTCCAGCGCACCGGTGTCCCGGCTCCAGTTGCGCACCCGCCTGATGGCCGGCCCCGCCGAAGCGATGGCCAGGATGGCCGTGTGCGGCGCGATCAGCCTGATCAGGCCACAGCTTTCCAGGCTTTCAGGACGATCGAAGTGGTAGTTGAAAATCACCAGATCCGGCGTGTCGCCGGCCACCGCCTGGGCCAGCCCGGAAACATCGCTGATGTGCGAAACCCGGGTGAAGCCCTGCGCCCGGACGTCGGCCATCAACAAGGCGGCCGTGACCGGATCATGGTCCACCACCATCAGATGCATAGGGTTGTCGATGGCCATGGGCCTGGTATCCGGACTCTGTTCGCGTCTTTGGGCGTGGGGATTGTGTGCTGGCAGCCGCTGCTGCGCGCGACCATAACACAGGGTCTGAAGCCATGCTGGTGATGCCGGTTCTGGTGGCCCGAGCGCCGGGCCGACTCACAAGCTGTGGACCTGCCCCATGTCCGGCCGCGCCAGCCACGCCTGCAACTCATCGACCAGCTGCGCGCTGGCCGTGACCGCCGCGCGCCAGGCTTTCATGCGGCCGGCCAGGTCGGTGCCATAACGCAAAAAGTCGTTGCGGTCCGGCAGCTTGCCGTTGGGCAGGCTCTGAATCCAGGCGGGGTCAGGCGCGAGCAGCACCATGTTGTCGAGGAAGTGGGTCGCGCCGTGGCGCCATCTCAGGCCCTTGTCGAGCCAGCCGGGCACCACCGCTTTCTGGAAGTGCGGATACAGCACCAGCCCCGCCGTTTGCGGGTCATTTTCGCCTGTAGCCTTCGCCCCGCCTGCGTGAGCCGCTATCAAATCAGAAGCATAGTTGAGGTGCAGGTGGTAGTCGGTGATGCCGCCGTCCCAGTAGGTGCCGGGCGGTGCGCCGGGAATGTCGTGCACCGAGCGCAACATGAAAGGGATGGAACAGCTGGCCTGCAGCGCCGGCTTGAAGTTGTCTTCGCTGAGTGCGACCTGTCGCGTGCGGTAGTCGCTGGTCGCAAACGGCAGCGGCGCCTGCTGGCTGGAAAACACCACGCGTTCCAGCCAGGCGCCCATGGCCTTGCGGTGCACGGTGTTGGTCAGAAACGCGCCGAAATAACCCAGCGGTGTGCGCAGGCCGTGTTCACGGCCCAGCAAATGCCGGCCGCGCGAGGTCACGATGTGCAGGCGGTAACGCGGGTGCTCGAGCACCTCGTGCACGCGGCCGCCGTAAAACGTGGCGAGGCTCTGGCCGAACTGCTCGCTGACCAGCTTGGCGCTGGGCCGCTTGCGGCCGGGCTCAGGCGCAAAATCCTGCGCGATGTAGTCGTCTTCCAGCCGCTGGAAAGCCTGGACCGGGTTGGCCAGGCAGGCGGTGGCCATGCGCCAGGCACCGATGGAGGCGCCGACCAGGTGCACAGGCTGGTTCGAGGCGGCCAGCCATTCACCAAAAATGAAGCGGTCCAGCGGTCCCAGCACCAGGCCTTTGGGCCCGCCGGCCGCGCCCGGCACCACCCGCACGTGCTGCGGCTGCAGGCCGTGGTCGGCGAGGTGCTGGCGCGCCTTGGGGCCGGCGTAGATGCGTAGGGCCTGCATGACTGTCGTTCGATTCGCTATGGTTTTGGGAGCTGCTGGCGCCCGCCAGCACTGGGTGAAAGATCGATTTGACCATGCAAGTTCCGGTCCATGCGTGCTCCGCGCGACTTTGCCTATTTCTTGAGCCCCGCCAGCTTGCTGAAGGCCGATTCCATGGCGGTGGAAGCCGCCGGTTGCGGTGAGCGGCCCGGCGCGCCGCCGTAACTGCCGCCGCGGTTCGTGTTCTGGCCCGACCGCGCGCTTTCAAAACGGTTGTCACGCGGACCGTCGCGACGCGCCGGTGCCGCGTCCAGCTTCATGGTCAGGCCTATGCGTTTGCGCGCCACGTCGACCTCGGTCACGCGCACTTTCACGATGTCGCCGGTCTTGACGACTTCACGCGCGTCGGTGACGAACTTGTTGGACAGCTGGCTCACATGCACCAGGCCGTCCTGGTGCACGCCGATGTCGATGAAGGCGCCGAAAGCGGCGACGTTGCTGACCGTGCCTTCCAGCGTCATGCCTTCCTTCAAATCCTTGATGTCTTCCACACCGTCGTTGAAACGTGCCACCTTGAAGTCGGGGCGCGGGTCGCGTCCCGGTTTTTCAAGCTCGGCGATGATGTCCTTGACCGTGATCACGCCGAACTGCTCGTTGGCAAACAACTCGGGTTTGAGCGTTTTCAGCATGTCGGCGCGGCCCATCAGCTCGGCCACCGGCTTGCCGGTATGCGCCATGATTTTTTCGACTACAGGGTAGGTTTCGGGGTGCACACCGGTCATGTCCAGCGGGTTGCTGCCTTCGACCTGGCTGCGCAGGCGCAAAAAGCCGGCGCTTTGCTCGAAGGTTTTGGCGCCCAGGCCGCTGACCTTCAGCAGGTCGGCACGGCTGGCAAAGGCGCCGTTGGCATCGCGCCAGCGCACCACCGCCTTGGCCACGGTGTTGCTCAGGCCGGAGACCCGCGCCAGCAGCGGCACGCTGGCGGTGTTGAGGTCCACGCCGACACTGTTGACGCAATCCTCGACCACGGTGTCCAGGCTGCGCGCCAGGTCGCTCTGGTTGACATCGTGCTGGTACTGGCCGACACCGATGGACTTGGGGTCGATCTTGACCAGCTCGGCGAGCGGGTCCTGCAGGCGCCGCGCAATACTCGCGGCGCCGCGCAGGCTCACGTCCACGTCGGGCATTTCCTGGCTGGCAAATTCGCTGGCCGAATAGATCGAGGCGCCGGCTTCGCTGACCACGACCTTTTCAATCAGCTGTTCGACTTTCGCCATTCCCTTGATCAGGTCGGCGGCGAGTTTGTCGGTTTCGCGGCTGGCCGTGCCGTTGCCGATGGCGATCAGGTTCACGCCGTGTTTTTCACACAGTTTGGCCAGGGTGTGCAAGGAGCCGTCCCAGTCCTTGCGCGGCTCGTGCGGATAGACCGTGGCGGTCTCGACCAGTTTGCCGGTGGCATCGACCACCGCGACCTTGACGCCGGTGCGTATGCCCGGGTCCAGGCCCATGACCACACGCGGGCCGGCAGGCGCGGCCAGCAGCAGGTCGCGCAGGTTGTCGGCAAACACCTTGATCGCGACTTTTTCGGCCTCTTCCCGCAAGCGGCTGAACAGGTCGCGCTCGATCGACAGGCTGAGCTTGACCTTCCAGGTCCAGGCCACACATTTGCGCAGCAAGTCGTCGGCCGCCCTGCCCTTGTGGCTCCAGCCCAGGTGGATGGCGATTTTTCCTTCGGCGATGCTGGGCTTGCCGGGCTCGGGCATTTCCGGCAACAACAGCTTGGCGTCCAGGATTTCCAGCCCGCGGCCGCGAAACACCGCCAGCGCGCGGTGCGAGGGCACGCGGCCAATCGGCTCGTCGTAGTCAAAATAGTCGCGAAACTTGGCTGTATCGGGGTTGTTTTCGTCCTTGCCGGCGACCAGCTTGGACGACAACAGCCCTTCGCTCCACAACCACTGGCGCAGCATCTGCAGCAGGGCAGCGTCTTCCGCCCAGCGTTCGCTCAGGATGTCGCGCACACCGTCCAGTACCGCCTGCACCGTGGTGAAGTCGTCGCCGCTTTCCATTTTCTGGGCCTTGACGAAGGCCACAGCCTCGTCCGCCGGCACCAGCGACGGGTCGGCAAACAGCCTGTCGGCGAGAGGCTCGATGCCGGCTTCGCGCGCCATCTGGCCCTTGGTGCGGCGTTTCTGCTTGAAAGGCAGGTAGAGGTCTTCGAGCTCCTGCTTGGTCGGCGCGGCGGCAATCGCGGCGGCCAGTTCGGGCGTCAGTTTGCCCTGCTCGTCTATGCTTTTGAGCACGGCTTCGCGCCGTTCTTCCAGTTCGCGCAGGTAGCCGAGGCGGAATTCGAGCTCGCGCAGCTGGATATCGTCGAGACCACCGGTGACCTCCTTGCGGTAACGCGCAATAAAGGGCACGGTGGCGCCGCCGTCGAGCAACTCCACGGCGGTTTTGACCTGGTGCTCCTGGACCCTGATTTCTGCGGCGATCTGGCGAATGATTTTTTGCATGGATTGTCTGGAAAGCGCTGGGAGAAAGGGGGCGAGTTTGCCACAGGCGGCAGCGCCGCCAGGCCGCCAAACTCCGCTACCATGTTCACCTCCCTCCCCCTCTTCCCATCAAAGCAGCACGCAGGACATTCATGGCAGTAGAACAAGGCAGCGAACTCCTCAAGGTGGTGGTCCTGCTGGGCGCCGGCGTGCTGGCCGTGCCGCTGTTCAAGCGCCTCGGATTGGGCTCGGTGCTGGGTTACCTGGCGGCAGGCCTGGCCATCGGTCCCTTTGGCATGGGTTTTTTCAGCGACGCCGGCACCATCCTGCATGTGGCCGAACTCGGCGTGGTGATGTTCCTGTTTGTGATCGGCCTGGAAATGCAGCCGACGCGCCTGTGGAAGCTGCGCCGCGAGATTTTCGGCCTGGGCCTGCTGCAGGTGGTGGTCTGCGGCGCGCTGCTGACCGGCGTGGGCGCGGCGGCCGGGCTCAAGCTGCCGGTGGCCTTTATCGCGGCCATGGGTTTTGTGCTCTCGTCCACCGCCATCGTGATGCAACTGCTCGACGAACGCGGCGACACCTCGACGCCGCGCGGCCAGCGCATGGTGTCCATCCTGCTGCTGGAGGACCTGGCCATCGTGCCGCTGCTGGCCATTGTCGCCTTCATGGCGCCGGCTACCTCGGGCGGTGTCTCGCGCTGGGTCACGATTGGCGCGGCGCTGGCCGCCATCGTCGGTCTGGTGGCGGTCAGCCGCTGGCTGCTCAACCCGCTGTTCCGCATCCTGGCCCGGGCGCATGCGCGCGAGGTCATGACCGCCGCGGCGCTGCTGGTGGTGCTGGGTTCGGCGCTGGCCATGCAGTGGGGCGGCCTGTCCATGGCCATGGGGGCCTTTGCCGCTGGCGTGATGTTGTCCGAATCGACCTTCCGGCACCAGCTCGAGGCCGACATCGAGCCTTTCCGCGGCATCCTGCTGGGCCTGTTTTTCATGGGCGTCGGCATGTCGCTGGACATCCCGCTGGTGCTGGCCGACTGGCCACTGATCCTCGGTGGTGTGCTGGCCTATATGGTCTTCAAGGGCCTGGGCATTTACGCGGTGGCGCGGGTGACCAAGTCCAGCCACGGCGACGCGCTGCAGCGCACCGCGCTGATGGCCCAGGGCGGCGAGTTCGCCTTTGTGCTGTATTCGGCGGCGGCCGCGGCCGGGATTGTTGATGCCAGTGTCAATGCGATCCTGACGGCGGTCATCATCATCTCGATGGCGCTGACGCCGCTGGCGGTTTTTGCGCTGCGCTGGGTCACCCCGGCCGAGGGCGAGCCCGACCTGGACGGCATCGAAAGTGCCGAGGAAGCCCGCGAGATCAAGGGCAGCGTGCTGATCATCGGCTTCGGGCGCTTCGGACAGATCGCCAGCCAGGCGCTGCTGGCGCGCGGCATCGACATTGCCCTGATCGAAAACGACACCGACATGATCCGCAGCGCGGCGCGGTTCGGCTTCAAGGTGTATTACGGCGACGGCACCCGCATGGACGTGTTGCATGCCAGCGGCGCATCACACGCGCGGGCCATCCTCGTCTGTGTGGACAACAGGGAGGCCACCACCCGCATCGTCGAGCTGGCCAAACACGAGTTTCCGCTGACGCCCATTCTGGCGCGCTCGTATGACCGGCAGCACGCGATCGAATTGATCCGCCACGGCGTGGACTACCAGATGCGGGAGACCTTCGAATCGGCCATGGCCTTCAGCAGCGAGGCCTTGCGCCAGCTCGGTGTCGCTGACGCCGAGGTGGCCGAGATTGCCGCAGACATCCGCCGCCGCGACGCCGAGCGCCTGCAACTCCAGCTGTGCGGCGACATCAGCAGCGGCATCGACCTGATGCACGGCGGGCGCTGGACCCCGACCCCGTTGACGCGGCCCAAACAGGCCGGCAAGGCGCTCAATGAAGAAGCTGCCGAAGTGATCGAGGAGGTGCCCCCCTCCTCGCCGCCTTCGCCGCCGGACCCGCGGGCACCCGGACCCGGCTAGGGCCTGGCTGCAGGCGCGGATTCAGGCCTTTTTCCTACAGACAAGGCCGGCCCGGCCGCGGGAAGATCAGGACTTCCATTTTGAGGAGTCCCGAGCATGCGTACCCGAACCATTGTGTTGATTGTGGCCATTGTGTTGATGGCCGGTTTTGCCGCGCTGAACATGGACGAATTCACCCGCCCCGCCCTGTTGAGCCTGGGTTTCACCACGGTGCAGGCGCCGCTGGGCCTGGTCATGCTGGTGATCCTGGCGGCGGCGCTGTTGCTGTTCCTGGCGACCACGCTGTATATCCAGAGCACCCACCTGATCGAAACCCGCCAGACCGCGCGCGAGCTGCATGCCCAGCGCGAGCTGGCCGACAAGGCCGAGGCGTCACGCTTCACCGAACTGCGCAGCTACCTCGAAGCGAAGGAAGTCGCCGCCCAGCATCGCGAGGCCGCGCAGGTGACCGCGCTCACGGAACGGCTGGCGCAGAGCCAGCAGGCCCTGGCTGCCAAAATCGACCAGTCCGGCAACACCCTGGCGGCCTATATGGGGTCGTCTCAGAAAACGGAAAATAAAGCACGCTAAGGCGTAGTCAACCCGTGACTCCCTCGCGCCGACGCATCAAGCTTCGTTCCGTCTTGCAGTGACGCAATCAGCGGACAGGACACGTTCCCCTTCCGCGCATGGCAGGCGCACACCAGTTCAGACAGCACCGCCTCCATGCGCGCCAAGTCGGCCATCTTTTCGCGCACGTCCTTGAGCTTGTGCTCGGCCAGGCTACTGGCTTCCTCGCAATGTGTTCCGTCATCCAGCCGCAACAGCTCGGCGATTTCATCCAGGCTAAATCCCAGCCGCTGGGCCGATTTCACGAAGCGCACCCGCGTCACATCCGCCTCGCCATAGCGGCGAATGCTTCCGTAAGGCTTGTCCGGTTCCGGCAGCAGGCCCTTGCGCTGGTAGAAACGGATGGTCTCCACATTGACCCCGGCCGCCCTGGCGAAAACGCCGATGGTCAGATTCTCAAAATTGTTTTGCATATCGCTTGACTCCGTACATAACTACGGAAGTAAGCTTAAGCTATCCAAACCAAATTTGAAAGGACAAGCGTATGTCTGAACCACAAAACGGGCGCGGCGCACTCTTCGCCGGAGGGCTGGCCGCCATTCTCGCCTCGACCTGCTGTCTCGGGCCGTTGGTTCTGATCGCCTTGGGATTCAGCGGGGCATGGATCGGCAACCTGACGGTGTTGGAACCCTATCGCCCCATCTTTATCGGTACAGCGCTGGTGGCGCTGTTCTTTGCCTGGCGGCGCATCTATCGCCCGGCGCAAGCCTGCAAACCGGGGGACGTGTGCGCGATTCCCCAAGTGCGAGTTACTTACAAGCTCATTTTCTGGGTCGTGGCCGTGCTGGTTCTGGTCGCGCTCGGATTTCCCTACGTCGTGCCATTTTTCTATTAACCCACAGGAGTTCATCATGAAAAAACTGTTTGCTTCCCTCGTTCTCGTTGCCGTTGCTGCCCCCGTGTGGGCCGCCACCCAGACCGTCACGCTGTCTGTACCGGGCATGACTTGCTCGGCCTGCCCGATCACCGTCAAGAAGGCGATTTCCAAGGTCGAAGGTGTCAGCAAAGTTAACGTGACCTTCGAGACACGCGAAGCGGTTGTCACGTTCGATGATGCCAAGACCAGCGTGCAGAAGCTGACCAAGGCAACCACAGACGCAGGCTATCCATCTTCAGTCAAGAACTGATCATGAAAGACCCAAAGACACTGCTGCGGGTCGGCGTTATTGGCACGGTTCTCGTGGCGCTATGTTGTTTCACACCCGTACTGGTCATTCTGCTCGGGGTGGTCGGTTTGTCCGCTCTAACCGGCTATCTGGACTATGTGTTGCTGCCTGCGCTGGCGGTTTTCATCGGCTTGGCCCTCTACGCCATCCAGCGAAAACGCCAAGCCGATGCTTGCTGCACCCCGCAATCCACTGGAGTAAAAAAATGACAGAAATCACCGTGAATGGCATGACCTGCACAACCTGCGCCACCCATGTCAAAGATGCTTTGGAAAAGATTCCCGGCGTGAATGCCGCAGTGGTGTCCTATCCCGAAAGCCGCGCACAGGTCATGGCAGAAACCGCCGTGAGTCACGACCAAATTCTGGCCGCCATCGCCGCATTGGGTTATCAAGGCTCGATCCGGGTTGGTGATTTAAAAGATGAAACAAAACCCCGTGATGCACTTGCGGGTGCCGGTTTGCACATCGCCGTCATCGGCAGCGGCGGAGCCGCAATGGCGGCAGCGCTGAAGGCCGTCGAGCAAGGTGCAAAGGTCACGCTGATCGAACGCGGCACCATCGGCGGTACTTGCGTCAATGTCGGCTGCGTGCCGTCCAAGATCATGATCCGCGCCGCCCATATCGCCCATCTGCGCCGTGAAAGCCCATTCGATGCTGGTATCGAGGCGACCGTGCCTGCGATTGATCGCCGCAAACTACTGGCCCAGCAGCAGACCCGCGTCGATGAACTTCGTCACGCCAAGTACGAAGGCATTCTCGACGGCAATCCGGCCATCACCGTGCTGCACGGTGAAGCGCGTTTCAAGGATGACCAAAGCCTTACCATCCGTTTGAACGATGGCGGCGAGCGCGTGGTGGCGTTCGACCGCTGCCTGGTCGCTACAGGCGCCAGCCCGGCCGTGCCGCCGATTCCAGGTCTGAAAGAATCGCCCTACTGGACTTCGACCGAGGCCCTGGTCAGCGACGCTATTCCCGAACGCCTGGCCGTGATCGGCTCGTCGGTGGTGGCGCTGGAACTGGCGCAAGCATTTGCCCGACTGGGCAGCCAGGTCACGATCCTGGCACGCAGCACGCTGTTCTTCCGCGAAGACCCGGCCATCGGCGAGGCCGTCACAGCCGCCTTCCGGGCCGAAGGTATCGAGGTACTGGAACACACGCAAGCCAGCCAAATCACCCATCTGGATGGCGAATTCGTGCTGACCACGGGGCATGGCGAAGTGCGCGCCGATAAGCTGCTGGTCGCTACCGGACGGACACCAAACACGCGCAGCCTGGCATTGGAAGCGGCGGGGGTCGCCATCAATGCGCAGGGGGCCATCGTCATCGACCAAGGCATGCACACGAGTAGTCCGCACATCTTCGCTGCCGGTGATTGCACCGATCAGCCGCAATTTGTCTATGTCGCGGCAGCGGCTGGTACGCGCGCGGCCATCAATATGACCGGCGGCGAAGCGGCGCTTGACCTGACCGCCATGCCTGCCGTGGTGTTCACCGATCCGCAAGTGGCTACAGTAGGCTATTCAGTGGCGGAGGCACACTTGAAGGGCATGGCAACCGACAGCCGCATGCTCACGCTCGACAACGTGCCGCGTGCACTCGCCAACTTTGACACACGCGGCTTTATCAAGCTGGTCATTGAGGAAGGCAGTCGGCGGATTATCGGCGTGCAGGCGGTGGCCCCGGAAGCGGGCGAACTGATCCAGACGGCGGTGCTTGCCATTCGCAACCGGATGACCGTGCAGGAACTGGCCGACCAGTTGTTCCCCTACCTGACGATGGTCGAGGGGTTGAAGCTCGCGGCGCAGACCTTCAGCAAGGACGTGAAGCAGCTTTCCTGCTGCGCCGGGTGAAGAAAAGGAGGTGTTCAATGAGCGCCTACACAGTGTCCCGGCTGGCCCTTGAGGCCGGGGTGAGCGTGCATATCGTGCGCGACTACCTGCTGCGCGGCTTGCTGCGGCCGGTCGCGTGCACCACGGGCGGCTATGGCCTGTTCGACGACGCGGCCTTGCAACGCCTGTGTTTCGTGCGGGCCGCCTTCGAGGCGGGCATCGGTCTGGACGCGCTGTCGCGGCTGTGCCGGGCGCTCGATGCTGCGGACGGTGATGGTGCATCTGCACAGCTTGCCGTGCTGCGTCAGTTCGTCGAACGTCGGCGCGAAGCGCTGGTCAGCCTGGAAGTGCAGTTGGCCACCATGCCGACCGAACCGACATTGCAGGCGGAGAGTCTGCCATGAACAACCCCGAACGCTTGCCGACCGAGACACACAAGCCGATCACCGGCTATCTGTGGGGCGCGCTGGCCGTGCTCACCTGTCCCTGCCATTTGCCGATTCTCGCCATTGTGCTGGCCGGCACGACGGCTGGCGCGTTCATCGGGGAGCACTGGGGAGTTGCCGCCATTGCGCTGACTGGCTTGTTCGTCCTTTCCGTGACGCGGCTGCTACGAGCCTTCAGGGAAAAATCATGAGCGCTTCCCAACCAACCGAATGGACGGCGACGCAACTGGCGCAGGCGGTTGTGCGCGGGCAGCTTGAATTGCACTACCAGCCGATTGTCGATCTGCGCAGTGACCAGATTGTCGGCGCGGAAGCCTTGTTGCGCTGGCGTCATCCACAGCTCGGACTTTTGCCGCCGGGCCAGTTCCTGCCCTTGGTCGAATCGTCCGGCCTGATGCCGGAAATCGGTGCTTGGGTGCTGGGCACCGCCTGCCGCCAGATGCGCGACTGGCGGGCGTTGGCATGGCAGCCGTTCCGTCTGGCCGTCAATGTTTCGGCGAGCCAAGTGGGACCGGACTTCGACGGGTGGGTAAAGGGTGTGCTGGCTGATGCCAAGTTGCCCGCCGAGTATCTGGAAATTGAGCTGACCGAATCGGTCGCATTCGGTGATCCGGCGATCTTCCCCGCCCTGGAAGCCTTGCGCGCCATCGGCGTGCGCTTCGCTGTCGATGACTTCGGGACGGGTTATTCCTGTCTGCAACATTTGAAGTGCTGCCCTATCAGCACGCTCAAGATCGACCAATCGTTCATCGCCGGACTCGCCAACGACCAGGGCAAGGAGATGTCCCGGCATCGCGAACTGGCCCGAGCCACCAACATCCGGGTGTACTTCTGCGACCCCCACAGCCCCTGGCAACGTGGCACCTGCGAAAACACCAACGGGCTGTTGCGCCAGATGCTGCCCAAGGGCACGGATCTGTCGGTCCATGACCAACAGGCACTGGACTCCATTGCTGACCTGCTGAACAACCGACCCCGCCAAACCCTCAACTGGCGCAGCCCCATTCAGGCCTTCCGAGACCTTGTGCAAGGTGTCGCCGAACAGGCTCAGGCCACAATCCACTGACAGTGCAATCCAGGTGGGGTGTTGCATTTCAGATTTGAGGCCGCCCTCCAATACTGCATGTCCACAAACAGCGCTCCGCTCGCATCAAGTGAGACTCAGGCGCAGTGCCAGCGCTGCCAGGGTCGCCGCGAGTACGGGGACGGTCAGCACAACGCCCACCTTGAAGTAATACCCCCATGTGATTGTCATTCCCTTACGCGCCAGCACATGCAACCAAAGCAGCGTCGCCAGCGAGCCGATGGGGGTGATCTTCGGCCCCAGGTCACTACCAATCACATTGGCGTAGATCATTGTGTCTTTCACCACGCCCGTTGCGCTTGTGGCATCAATGGATAGTGCGCCCACCAGTACCGTAGGCATGTTGTTCATAGCCGAGGACAGCAGCGCTGTGAGGAAGCCTGTTCCAAAGGCGGCCCCCCATACACCGCCTTGTGCGAAGTAATCCAGCAGCCTTGCGATATGCTCGGTCAGGCCTTGGTTACGCAACCCATAGACCACGAGATACATTCCCAGCGAGAAAACGACAATTTGCCAAGGCGCTTCACGGATCACTTTGCGGGTGCTGATGACATGCCCGCGCGCAGCGACTACGAGCAACAGCAGGGCGCCTGCGGCAGCCACGGCGCTAACCGGCACGCCTAGCGGCTCAAGGCCGAAGAATCCGACCAGCAGCAGGGCCAGAACCACCCAGCCGAAACGAAACGTAGCCGCATCGCGAATGGCCTCATTCGGCTGTTTCAACTGATTCACGTCGTAGCGTGCGGGGATGCTGCGGCGGAAATAGATCGACAGCACGGCCAGAGAGGCAATGATGGCGACAATATTCACCGGAATCATCACCGCAGCGTAATCATTGAACCCGATATTGAAAAAGTCGGCGGAGACGATGTTGACCAGGTTGGATACGACAAGCGGCAGGCTGGCGGCATCTGCGATGAAACCGGCTGCCATGACGAAGGCGAGCGTTGCCGCCGGACTGAACCCCAGTGCCAACAACATGGCCATGACGATTGGCGTGAGAATCAGTGCTGCGCCATCGTTGGCAAAAAGCGCGGCGACGGCTGCACCAAGCAGGATGATCAGTGCAAACAGCAGACGTCCTTTCCCTCCGCCCCAGCGTGCGACGTGCAAGGCTGCCCATTCGAAAAACCCTGCCTCATCGAGCAACAGGCTAATGATGATGATGGCAATGAATGCGGCCGTGGCGTTCCAGACGATCTGCCAGACGACAGGAATATCACCGAAGTGAACGACACCGGACAGTAGTGCCACAACAGCGCCAAGCGTCGCACTCCAGCCAATGCCCAGCCCGCGCGGCTGCCAGATCACCAGGACGATAGTGGCAAGAAAAATCAGTAGGGCAGCAATCACGTCAATTCTCTCTTTTCAGCGGGTTTTCGAGTTCTTTAAGGAGGCTTAACAGGTCAATCCGGGAGACGACGCCGATCACTTTCCCATCATCCACTACGGGAAGGGACGTCAAGTGATGATCCACCATCAGCCGGGCTGCAACGGAGGGATGCATGGCAGGCGTGACGCTGTGCACTTCTGTGGTCATTACCTCTGCGGCAGTACGCCCCTCGGCCTTGTCGCGCTGCGTCCCCTTTGGGCCGAGGAAGGAAACCCAGAAATTCTCCTTCCAGATCGATTCACGGGGTTCAAGCCGTTCGTCCGCTCCCCGGTGAATCAAGTCCTCCGCAGTCACAACGCCGATCAACCGACCAGCGCTATCGACCACCGGAACGCCGTTGATGCGATGGGCAAGCAGCAGCCTCGCGATGTCCTCAACCGGTGTTTCAGGTTGAACGGTTACCGGATCGGGCGTCATGTAATTCCGGATCAACATGGTCGATCTCCTATGCTTGGGGATGGATGAGCGCACGCAGGCGTTCCGCGCCGACCGGCTCATCTTTGAGCAATGGGACAACCGCGTAACGGTCCGCATGTTGATTCGCCACGGCGTTGATTTCGCGCAGCTCGTTAGCGGCGCGCTGGCGCAACAACGGCGACTTAGCCGAGGCGGCTGCCACGCTGGTATTGATGATCCATGCCCAGGGCTCAATACCGGCGCGGCGCAAATCGGCTTGGAGGTTGGCGGCCTCCAGCACCGGCGTGGTCTCTGCCAACGTGACGATCAGCACCTTGGTTTGTTTCGGGTCCTGCAATTGCATCATCGGCGTCGTGAAGCGCATGCCGGTGTTGCCCATTTGCCTTGTCACTTCGCGGTGATACGCACCCGTCGCGTCGAGCAGAAGCAAGGTGTGCCCTGTCGGGGCCGTGTCCATGACGACGAACTTTTTCCCGGCCTCGCGAATGATGCGGGAGAACGCCTGGAAGACCGCAATCTCTTCCGTGCAGGGCGAACGCAAATCCTCTTCCAACAGCGCGCGGCCTTCGGCATCGAGTTGAGCGCCCTGGGTTTCCAGCACGTGCTGGCGATAGCGCTCGGTCTCGGCGTGCGGATCGATCCGGCTCACGGTCAGATTATCGAGCGAGGCTTCCAGGGTATCGGTCAAATGGGCCGCAGGATCGGAGGTCGTCAGATGCACCGGCAAGCCACGATGTGCCAGTTCGACCGCGATGGCGGCCGCCAGGGTCGTCTTGCCCACACCGCCTTTGCCCATCAACATGACCAGCCCGTGTCCATCCGCCGCGATGCCGTCGATCAGGTCGGCCACGCCGGGCTCGTCGAGTTCGATCGGGGAATCAACAGCGACGGGTGCTTGTGGTGGAAGGTCGGTCAGCAATTGCCGCAGCGCGTCGAGGCCGACGAGATTGAAGGGCTTGAGTTCTACATGGTCACGCGGGAGCGCGGTCAACGTAGCCGGGATGTTCTTCAGCGCCGTTTGTTCCCGTTCGTGGATTGCTGCGGCGAGTGAGTCGGTAGCGGCTTCGATGTGAGGCAGGATGCCGTTGATGACGAGATGTTGCTGTTTGATGCCTATGGCGGCCAGTTCTTCGTCGGTTCGGGCTACCTCGCGCAAGGTCGCCTGCTGGGCGCGAGCGACCAGCACCAGACGGGTTTGCAGCGGATCAGCCAAGGCTTCAACAGCCGCCTTGTACTGAGTACGCTGCTTTTCCAGACCGGCCAGCGGGCCTAGGCACGAGGCATCGCCCTTGCCGGCTTCCAGGAAACCGCTCCACGCGCCCGGCAGTTGCAGCAAGCGGATGGTGTGGCCGGTGGGCGCAGTATCAAAGATGATGTGCTCGTAATCAGCCGTGAGTGCCGCGTTGGTCAGTAGCGCGGTGAACTCGTCAAATGCGGCAATTTCGGTGGTGCACGCGCCGGACAACGATTCTTCGATGCCCTTCACCACGTCATCAGGAAGCACGCCGCGTACCGGGCCGACCAGGCGCTCCCGATAGGCGCTGGCCGCTGCCTCGGGATCAATCTCCAGAGCAGAAAGACGTGGAACCGCCGGAATCGGTGTGACGCGATTACCGATATCAACACCAAATACCTGCCCAACGTTGGATGCCGGGTCGGTACTGACCAGGAGGACGCGCTTTCCGGCTTCGGCCAATTGAATAGCCGTGGCACAGGCAATCGAGGTTTTGCCGACGCCGCCCTTGCCCGTGAAAAACAGAAAGCGGGAAGGAAGTTGCAGGAATTTCATCATCATTTTCTCCATGTTGTTCAGCAGCAGCCACGCGGGCCGGAGCAGCAACCGCCCGTCGTCGGTTTGGCGGCGTCTGCCGGTTGATCAATGCCGATCCAGAGGGCCAATTCAGCCCGCTTTGGATAACGCCCCGCGAGGGCCACTTCACCATCGACCAGGATCAGTGGCAGCGCATCCTGACCGGAGCGCTGCAAAAATCCTTTTACGGTCGCATTGTCGGCAAACATCTGTGGCTGCTGCGCCAGGTTGTAGCGCTCGATGTGCGCGCCGTTCTGCTTCGCCCAATCGACATCAGCGGCAAAAGTCACCAAGGCTTGGTCAACATCCACGCCGCAGACGCCGGTGCTGCAACACAGCGATGGGTCAAACACTTCGATCTTCTTCATTTAAAATCTCCATCAAGTATTCAAATATCAGTCAAAAAACTACGCCGAAAGCGCCCCAATCCGATCCAGTTCCGCCTTCAAGCGTGTCCGGTCGTGCGCAAGTTGCGCCAACGGCAGCGCGAGGAAGGCTTCGATGCGACGCCGCAAGATACGGTAGGCCGTCGTGAACGCGGCTTCGATTTCCGCTTCGGTCCCTGTGGCATGAGCGGGATCGTCAACACCCCAATGCGCACGCAGTACCGGACCAAGATAAGCCGGGCAGGTTTCCCCGGCGGCATTTGCGCACACAGTGATGACCACATCCGGGGCCAGCGGCAGGTTGTCCCATGATTTGCTGTGCAGTCCGCCCGTGTCGATACCTTCATGTGTCAGGAGCGCCAGGGAACGCGGATGGACCGTCCCGGTCGGCTGACTTCCCGCACTCATCGCTTTCCAGCCTGTCGGAGCCAAGTGGTTGAAGGTCGCTTCCGCCAGGATGGAACGGCAGGAGTTACCGGTACAAAGAAACAGAATATTCATGTTGTCGCTTTCGTTGGAGTGGGTGACAGGGGCGGCAAGAGTTCCTCGGAATACTTCGAGGCGGTACGCAGTTCAAGGCATTGATCGGGGCTACCCGAACAGCATTCTTCGGTGAGGTACGCGATCAAATCCAACATTAACGGGATGTCCGCTCGGTAACGTTGGAAGCGACCCTCCTGCTCAACCGTCACCAAGCGAGCTTGTGACAGCGCCTTGAGGTGAAAGGAGAGGTTGGCCGGCGGTATGTCCAGCGCGTTAGCAATCTCGCCTGCCACCATGCCGTCCGGCCCCTTCTTGACCAACAGCCTGAACACATCCAAGCGCAGGCCCGAGGAGAGGGATTCGAAGATCGATGTTGCGGCTTGTTTTTTCACGTTCAAATAATACTACAACTATCAAAACGATGCAATCATGTCGTCGTGTCCGATTAGGCTATACCCTAACAGCACGTCAGGAAGTAGGCCGTAATCGCGTCAGAATAGAGTGGAATATTAAATTTATTGACACGATCAGTCAAGAGTAATAGATTTCACCCTGACACATTACCCCATTGGAGGCACTTTGCACGGTCAACGCATCGGCTACGTGCGCGTCAGTAGTTTCGACCAGAACCCAGAGCGGCAATTGGAAGGGATTCAGGTGGCGCGGGTGTTTACCGACAAGGCATCTGGCAAGGACACCCAGCGGCCTGAGCTGGAAAGGTTGCTCGCCTTCGTGCGTGAAGGCGACACCGTGGTGGTTCACAGCATGGATCGGCTGGCACGCAACCTGGATGACTTGCGCCGCATCGTGCAGGGTCTGACCAAGCGCGGCGTGCGCATCGAATTCGTCAAAGAAAGCCTGGCCTTCACTGGCGAGGACTCGCCAATAGCCAATTTGATGCTGTCGGTGATGGGTGCGTTCGCCGAGTTCGAGCGGGCTTTGATCCGCGAGCGGCAGCGCGAAGGAATTGCGCTGGCCCGGCAGCGGGGCGCGTACCGGGGCCGCAAGAAGTCGCTGAATGATGAGCAGATCACCGAACTAAAGCGGCGTGTCGCGGCAGGTGAGCAAAAAGCCCTGGTCGCCCGTGATTTCGGGATCAGCCGCGAAACCTTGTATCAATACTTGCGGGAAAACTGACCATGCCGCGTCGTTCGATCCTGTCCGCCGCCGAGCGGGAAAGCCTGCTGGCGTTACCGGATACCAAGGATGAATTGATCCGACATTACACGTTCAGCGATACCGACCTCTCCATCATCCGACAACGGCGTGGGCCTGCGAACCGCTTGGGCTTTGCAGTCCAGCTCTGCTACCTGCGCTTTCCTGGCATCTTCCTTGGCGTCGATCAGTCGCCGTCCTTGCCCCTGCTGAAACTGGTCGCCGACCAACTCAAGGTTGGTGTCGAAAGCTGGGACGACTACGGGCAGCGGGAGCAGACCCGGCGCGAGCACCTGATCGAACTGCAAACGGTGTTCGGTTTTCAGCCGTTCACCATGGGCCACTACCGGCAGGCCGTGCACCCCCTGACCGAGCTGGCCATGCAAACCGACAAGGGCATTGTGCTGGCCAGCGCCTTGATTGAGCATTTGCGGCGGCAGTCGATCATCCTGCCCGCGCTCAACGCCATTGAGCGCGCCAGTGCCGAGGCCATCACCCGCGCCAATCGGCGTATCTACGAAGCCCTGTCCGAGCCCTTGTCGAACGTGCATCGGCATCGCCTCGACGATTTGCTGAAGCGCCGCGACAACGGCAAGACCACTTGGCTGGCCTGGCTGCGGCAATCACCAGCCAAGCCGAACTCCCGCCACATGCTCGAACACATCGAACGCCTCAAAGCCTGGCAGGCGCTCGACCTGCCTACCGGCATCGAACGGCTGGTTCACCAGAACCGGCTGCTCAAGATCGCCCGCGAGGGCGGCCAGATGACGCCCGCCGACTTGGCCAAGTTCGAGCCGCAGCGGCGCTACGCCACCCTCGTGGCGCTGGCCATCGAAGGCATGGCCACCGTCACCGACGAAATCATCGACTTGCACGACCGCATCCTGGGGAAGCTGTTCAACGCCGCCAAGAACAAGCATCAGCAGCAGTTCCAGGCATCCGGCAAAGCCATCAACGCCAAGGTTCGGCTGTACGGGCGCATCGGCCAGGCGCTGATCGACGCCAAGCAATCAGGCCGCGATCCGTTCGCTGCTATCGAGGCCGTTATGTCCTGGGACGCATTCGCCGAGAGCGTCACCGAGGCACAGAAGCTCGCGCAGCCCGATGACTTCGATTTCCTGCACCGCATCGGCGAGAGCTACGCCACCCTGCGCCGCTACGCACCGGAATTCCTCGCCGTTCTCAAGCTGCGGGCAGCGCCCGCCGCAAAAGGCGTGCTTGATGCCATCGAGGTGCTGCGCGGCATGAATACCGACAACGCCCGCAAGGTGCCAACCGATGCCCCTACCGACTTCATCAAGCCGCGCTGGCAGAAGCTGGTAATGACCGATGCCGGTATAGACCGGCGCTACTATGAACTGTGTGCGCTGTCCGAGTTGAAGAACTCCCTGCGCTCGGGCGACATATGGGTGCAGGGGTCACGCCAGTTCAAGGACTTCGACGACTACCTGGTGCCGCCCGCGAAGTTCGCCAGCCTCAAGCAGGCCAGCGAATTGCCGCTGGCCGTGGCCACCGACTGCGAACAGTACCTGCACGACCGGCTGACGCTGCTGGAAACGCAACTTGCCACGGTCAACCGGATGGCGGCGGCCAACGACCTGCCGGACGCCATCATCACCGAGTCGGGCCTGAAAATCACACCGCTGGATGCGGCGGTGCCAGACACCGCACAGGCGCTAATCGACCAGACGGCCATGATCCTACCGCACGTCAAGATTACCGAACTGCTGCTCGAAGTTGATGAGTGGACGGGCTTCACCCGGCACTTCACGCACCTGAAATCGGGCGATCTGGTCAAGGACAAGAATCTGCTGCTGACGACGATCCTGGCCGACGCGATCAATCTGGGCTTGACCAAGATGGCCGAGTCCTGCCCCGGTACGACCTACGCCAAGCTCGCCTGGCTGCAAGCCTGGCATACCCGCGACGAAACCTATTCGATAGCGCTGGCCGAACTGGTCAATGCCCAGTTTCGCCATCCCTTCGCCGAGCACTGGGGCAATGGCACCACTTCATCGTCGGACGGCCAGAACTTCCGAACCGCAAGCAAGGCCGAGAGCACCGGCCACATCAACCCGAAATATGGCAGCAGCCCTGGGCGGACGTTCTACACCCATATCTCCGACCAGTACGCGCCGTTTCACACCAGGGTGGTCAACGTCGGCGTGCGCGACTCGACCTATGTGCTCGACGGCCTGCTGTACCACGAATCCGACCTGCGGATCGAGGAGCACTACACCGACACGGCGGGCTTCACCGATCACGTCTTTGCGCTGATGCACCTGCTGGGCTTCCGCTTCGCGCCGCGCATCCGCGACCTGGGCGACACCAAGCTCTACATCCCGAAGGGCGAAGCCGCCTATGGCGCGCTCAAGCCGATGATCGGCGGAACGCTCAACATCAAGCACGTCCGCGCCCATTGGGATGAAATCCTGCGGCTGGCCACCTCGATCAAGCAGGGCACGGTGACGGCCTCGCTGATGCTCAGGAAGCTCGGCAGCTACCCACGCCAGAACGGTCTCGCCGTGGCCCTGCGCGAGCTGGGCCGCATCGAACGCACGCTGTTCATCCTGGACTGGCTGCAAAGCGTGGAACTGCGCCGCCGCGTGCATGCCGGGTTGAACAAGGGCGAGGCGCGCAATGCGCTGGCCCGCGCCGTGTTCTTCAACCGCCTGGGCGAAATCCGCGACCGCAGTTTCGAGCAGCAGCGCTACCGCGCCAGCGGCCTCAACCTGGTGACGGCGGCCGTCGTGTTGTGGAACACGGTCTATCTGGAGCGCGCAGCGCTTGCGTTGCGTGGGAATGGTCATGCCGTCGATGACACGCTGTTGCAGTATCTGTCGCCGCTGGGTTGGGAGCACATCAACCTGACCGGCGACTACCTGTGGCGCAGCAGCGCCAAGATCGGCGCGGGCAAGTTCAGGCCGCTACGGCCGCTGCAACTGGCTTAGCGTGCTTTATTTTCCGTTTTCTGAGACGACCCCTATATCGGCGAGCTGGAAGACCGGCTGGAACGCCGGGACGGCGTGCCCCGCGCACCCGTGCTCGCAGAGGCCCCAATCCTGCGCTAAAAAAGCCCTGCAAGCACTGGTTCAGCGCTTCCCTACAACGCTCTGCCGCGCAGCGGCTGTAAGAAGCCGCCGCGCCACGCGACCAACCGGAATTGCCGCTCAAAAGGATTCCGGACATGTCCGCATTTGCTCTCAAAATCATAGCTGCCAGCGCTTGCCTGGCGGGCGCTACAGCCACATTCGGCATGCAAGCCCAGTGCGCCGCGAGTTCCGGCCCGCAAGTGACGCCGGTGCTGGAGCTGTACACCTCGGAAGGCTGCAGTTCCTGCCCGCCGGCTGACCAGTGGGTCTCTGGCTTGAAGGGCCAGGACGTAGTGGTACAGGCCTTTCACGTCGGCTACTGGGACCAGCTCGGCTGGGTGGACCGGTTCGCGACACCGGCCCACACCACCCGCCAGCGCGAGATTGCCGCCCACAACCGACTGCGAAACATCTACACCCCGCAAGTCGTGGTCAACGGCCGCGACTGGCCGCAATGGGGCAACGCGCAGTCACGTGTCACCGGCCCGCGCGGTGCGGCCCGCATGCACATCGCCCTGAAGCGGCTGGCCGACGACCACTTCGAAGCAACCGTCACCCCGGCAGCCGGTAGCGGAGCGGCGCAGGCCTGGGCCGCCTACTGGACGGTGACGGAACACGCCCACAGTTCCCGGGTCAAGGCCGGTGAAAACGCCGGCGAATTCCTGAAACACGACTTTGTGGTGCGCCAGTACACCCAGGCCGGCACCTACCAGGGCGGCAGCACACCGCAGAAACTGGGCTTGCGCAGCCTGGCCGCGACACCCGGTCACGAGCGGCAAATCAACCTGGTGGTGGTCGAGCCCCAAAGCGGCAACACTTTGCAGGCCTTGAGCCTGCAATGCGGTATCGTGAAAGCCTCATGAAAAAAATCGTTTGGCTGGCGGCTTCGCATCTGGCCGTGCTGCTGACCGGTTTTGTGCTGGGCATCTACCTGCTGCCCATCCTGACCGCCCCTGCCGCCCCGTCCGCCGCACAGGTGCAGGCGGCGGCGGGGCCCGCCAGCTTCAAGGGAAACTTCCGCCGCGACCTCGCCGGCAGCGACCTGCTGCACTGGGGTGAAGGTGAGGTGTCGGTGGGCCAACACAGCATTGCGCTGATGGGCAAGGTCTCGCCGGGACCCGACTACAAGCTGTACCTGGTGCCGGAGTTCGTCGAGAACGAAGCGCAGTTCCTGCAGCTCAAGTCGCGCTCACAGCGTGTCGGCGACATCAAGACCTTCGAAAACTTCATCGTGCCGGTGCCGGAGGGCGTGGACGTGGCGCAATACACCACGGTGCTGGTCTGGTGCGAAACCTTCTCGGAGTTCATCTCGGCGGCGAAGTACCGTTAGCAAGCCTCAGGCGCAAACAATCTTCGCGGATTCGGCCTCCGCCATCAGCCAGCGCACGAAATCCTGCGCATCGGCATTGGCCGCCGAGCGCGGCGCCACCGTCACGAAATAACCAAAATGCGAAGCGGCGCCGCTAAAGGGCGCAACCAGCCGGCCTTCGCGCAGCAGTTCCGCCAGCAGGGGCAGGCGGCCGATCGCCACGCCCTGTCCGGCCACCGCTGCGGCCACCACATCGGAGTACTGCGAAAACTGCAGCGTGTTTTTCATGCGAAGCTCCGGCAGGCCCATGACCCGGAACCAGGGCTCCCAGTCCATGGCCAGCGGCTGGCCCTGCGGTTTGTCGATGGTCAGCAAGGTGTGGCCGGCCAGGTCGGCGGGCTTTTTCAGGGGCAAGGCGCGGTTTTTCAGCAAGCGCGGAGAACACACGGGGGTCACGGTTTCCTCAAACAGCGAGCGGCCCTCAGCGTGTTCTATGGTCCGCAGGCGGACCGACACGTCAAGGCCGCTGCGGTCCAGGTCCAGCACCTCCAGCGTGGCGGAAATACGCACGTCGACACCCGGATGGGTGGCCGTGAAACTCGCCAGCCGCGGGATCAGCCACAGCGATGCAAAACCCGGCGTGGTGGTGATGGCAACCTGCCGCGGCGCCGAGATGGCGCGCACGCTGGCCGTCGCGTCGCGCAGCCTTTCCATGCAGTCGGCGACCGCGCGCTGCATCACGCTGCCGGCTTCGGTCAACACCAGCGCACGATGCCGGCGCTCGAACAGCGAAACACCGATCTCGGCTTCGAGTTGCTGGATCTGCCGGCTGACTGCCGACTGGGTCAGGAACAGCTCTGCCGCCGCCCGCGTGAAACTCAGGCTGCGCGCTGCGGCCTCAAAGCTGTAGAGCAGGTCCAGGCGCGGGAGCTGCCCGCGCCGGATGCCCGTGACGGAGGGCACACTGGGGACTTTGGCATTCGCTGGATGCATGCAAGAGATTCCAATTCACCGTTTGATGCCTCTGGGGCTGGCCAGTATATTCATTTCCATACCGAATGTGAAAGGACTGCCATGACACCCTGCCCTACCCCGCTGACCAGCCAGCTCGACCTGTCCCTGGCCCATCAGGGCATGTTCAGCGTGGCCGATGCCGCCGGCCTGCTGATGACCTGCCGCGACGGCAGCCTGTGGATCACGCTGGACAACGACACGCGCGACATCGTGCTGTCCGCCGGCGAGCGTTTTCTCACCACCCAGCACCGCCGCGCGATCATCTACGCGATGGGACCGTCATCGCTGAGCCTGGAACTCGCGCCTGCTGCGCAAGCGGCACGCCTGACCGGCAAGGCCGGCAGCCGTGGCGCCCGGATGATGCTGGCGCTCCAGCCCGCCTGAGCGGCCCGCTCAGGGGCACACCGCTTCGACGTTGTTCCCGTCCGGGTCGATCAAAAAGGCGGCGTAATAGGTCGGGCTGTAGTCGGGGCGTGGGCCGGGTCCGCCATTGTCCTTGGCACCCGCCTTGAGCCCGGCCTGGTAAAACGCATCCACGGCCGCATGGCTGGCCGCGCGGAAGGCCACATGGGTGCCGCGCCCCTTCGCTTCCTCGCTGGCATACAGCCACAAGGCCGGTGCGCCGGCCGGGCCGATGCCGGCGTAGCTGTCGTCGTGTGAACCCAGCACATGGCCCAGCGGTGCGAGGGCGGCTTCGTAAAAACGGATGCTGGCGGCGAGATGGCTGACTTTTAAACCGAGGTGGTCGTACATGGTGTTTTCCTGCTGGATGAGTGGATCAGGCGTCCATCATCGAGCAGCGCAGCCATGCGGTCTTGGAGAATCTTGCGCTCGCCTTTCAGTCCTGTTCTGGCGGCCCGGCGGAAAGCACCCGGGGACAGACCGGCCGCGCGGTGGAAGGTGCGAACGAAGTTGCTGAGGTCGGCAAAACCGACGTCCAGCGCCACCTCGGTGACCGGCTGCTTGCCTCCGGCCAGCAGCCGCGCGGCGTGACGCAGCCGGGAACGCACCAGGTATTGGTGCGGCGAAACCCCCAGCACCCGCGAAAACAGCCGCAGGAAATGAAACGGGCTGAGCCCCGCGCGGCCCGCGGCCTGCTCGAGGTCGATGTCCTGCTGCGAATGGCTGCTGATCCAGAGCGCCGCTTCCACCGCCCGCCGTCTATCACTGGCCCTGGCACGCTTGAAGGCCTGCTTGCGGCCGCTGACCACGTCCACAAAACGCGAGGCCAGGTACAGGCCGGCTTCGTCGAGACCGACATCGCTGCGGCCCTCGGCCACCGATTGCGCCAGTTCACCCAGCACCATCAGTTCAGGCAAAGGCGGCAGGCCGCCGCTGCGCCAGGCGCCGTCATGACCGCCGACCAGGTCGACGACCTCGGGTGAAAGATGGAAAGCCAGGCATTCGTCACCACAGACATGGTGATCGTGGGTGCAGATGAACTCGTCTCCGGGCTGGCCGATCAGCAGGGAGCCGGCCACCAGCTCGTGATGTTCGCCGCGCGCGCGGTAACCGAAACTGCCCTTTCGCACATAGGCCAGCGAATACGCCCGGTGCAGCTCGGTGAACGGCCGGGCGTCTGGCCCCGCGCTGCAGCGCACGTCCCGCACCGCGATAGCGCCGGACTGCAACTGCGTGACGCTCAGCATGGCCTGGCCTCAGGCCTCGCGCAAGGCCTTCTTCAGCTCTTCCCCGAGTTCCGGCTTGTGCGCAAACGGGCTGGTCGGGTTGCGCGCCTGCAGGATGTCCTCCAGTCGCGTCTGCACCGAGCCGATCGCCTTGGGGTGGCTGTAGATATAAAACTGGTTGGCCGCGATCGCGTCGAAGACCTTTTGCGCGACCTCGGCGGCCGTGACCTTGCCGGAGCCCACGGCCTTGTCGCTCATGGCCTGGCCGATCAGCTGGCTGCGCGTGGGTTTGGCCGCTTCCAGCCCGTCCGGGCGGTTGCGGTGGCTCTGGCTGATGCCGGTGGGCACAAAGAAGGGGCAGAGCACCGAGGCGCTGATCTGGTCGGTGACCAGGGCCAGGTCCTGGTACAGCGTCTCGCTCATGGCCACCACCGCATGTTTGCTGACGTTGTAAATGCCCATATTCGGCGCGTTGAGCAGGCCGGCCATGCTGGCGGTGTTGACGATGTGGCCTTGCCAGGCCGGGTCTTTGGCGGCCGCCGCCAGCATCATGGGCGTGAACACCCGCACGCCGTGGGCCACGCCCATCAGGTTGACGCCGATCACCCACTCCCAGTCTTTCAGCGTGTTTTCCCAGACCAGGCCGCCGGCGCCCACGCCGGCGTTGTTGAAGACAAAATGTGGCGCGCCGAAACGTGCCAGCACGGCGGCGCCCAAGGCCTCGACCTCGACGGCTTTGGACACATCGAGCCGGAAGGCCATCACCGGCGCGCCGGTCGCCGCGATCTCGGCGGCCGCCTTGTCGAGGGCGTCCTGCTGCACATCGGCCAGCACCAGGTTCATGCCCAGGCGCGCGCCTATACGCGCGCATTCGAGGCCGAAGCCCGAACCGGCACCGGTGAGAACGGCGGTTTTGCCTTTGAAATCCGTGATCATCAAAACTCCTTGGTTAAATGGGCCGCAGCATCTCGATATGAGGAATGCCGTCTTCGATATAAGGCTGCCCGGCCACCTGGAAGCCGTGCTGCAGGTAAAACTTTTCCAGCCGGGCCTGCGCGCCTATGCGTATGGGCTGCGGACCCCACTGGGCAAACACGCAGGCGATGGCTTGCCGCATGAGCGCGTGGCCTGTGCCCTTGCCGCGCTGTGACTGGCGCGTGATGACGCGGCCTATGCTGGCTTCGGCAAATTTCACACCGGCGGCAAAACAGCGCGCATACGCGACCAGCAGGCTGTCGGTGTTGCCCAGCAGGTGCAGCGCCTGGGCGTCCGAGCCGTCCATGTCCTGGAAAACACAGCCCTGCTCGATCACAAACACCTCGGTGCGCAACTGCAGAACGTCATAAAGCTCGCCCGGGGACAGCGCGGTAAATGAAAGCGCGCGCCAGGCGATCACGCTCATGCGCCGGCGGCTTTCAGCACATAACCGATACGCGGAAAGTGAACGTGCAACGTGCCGGCGCGTTCGTCGCTGCGGCGCAGCGTGTAGTGGGTGCGTGTGGCGGCCACCAGTTCGCCCTCGGTCGGCTCGGGGCCGAAACTTTCGGCGCTGATGCTCACCCGGCTGCCGAGCGGGATGCCGTGTTCGTCCTGGAAGGTGCTGTCACGCAGCAGGCCGTGGCCCACCGCCATGGGTTCGGCGGCAGCGGCATCGGCGATCGCCTGGGCGGCACTGGATTTTTCCATGCGGCCGCTGCCGATGGCCGCCATGCGGTCCATCCAGTCCAGCACGGCCGGCGTGAGTTGCAGGATGTCGGCCACCACCGGCGTGCGCACCCGCGTGAACCACAGCGGGTGGTAGGCCGAGAAGTCGGCGATACAGGGCACCTGGCCAAGCAGAAAGGGCTGGTCGTCCAGCATGTCCGACAGGCGCCGCAAGTAGGACTTGTAGGCGGCTGCGGCATCGGCCGGGCGCAGCCGCACCATGTTGCTGCTCATGGCCTTGCGGTCTTCACCAAACGCCCGCGCGGCCTCCGGTGGCGCGCCGGCAAACATGTGGGCTGCGCCTTTGGGGCCGAGGTTGTGCGCCATCGCCGCCCAGAACAGCGTGCTGTCGGCCCACTGCGCCAGCGTGCGCGCCAGGCCCTTGGCCGGTTCGGGGTAGATCGACGGTGTGGGTTGCAGGTGCTCCAGCACGTCGGCGATCAGGGCGCTGTCGCAATAAATGTCGGCGCCGACCTGCAGGAACGGTGTCTTGCGGTAACCGCCGGTCAGCGCCAGCACATCGGGCTTGGGCATGATGGCCGGGATCACCACCGATTTCCACGGCAACTGCTTGTAGGCCAGGATGAGCCGGACTTTTTCAGAAAACGGCGAGCTTGGGTAGTGGTGAAGAATCAGGTCGGCCATCGGGTGTCTCCTTTTCGTTTTCGTTCTATTGCGGCATGGCGCGCTGGATCAGCGCGTCCAGGTCCAGGCCAGCACCCAGCGTGCCAAATGCCTGACCCCAGTTGCCGGCCAGGCGGGAATCGCAGAAGGCGCCAAACACGGCAGGTGGTGCCGTCTGGTAAAGCAGCGCAGCCTGAACCGCCAGTGCCACGTCCTGCGCGAGGCGTCGCGCCTCGATTTCGGTGGCCATCTCTTCGACCCGTGCCGGCAAGGCGCTGGCCATGCGGTCCAGCGCCGGGTGCGCGCCTTTGGCGGGCGCCAGTTCATGCGCCAGCGCGGCGGCGGCATCACCCTTGCGCAAGGCGCGCAGCAGATCCAGCGCCATGATGTTGCCGGCGCCCTCCCAGATCGAGTTGAGCGGCATCTCGCGGTAAATGCGCGCCATGATGCCCTCGCCGCCCTCCTCCACATACCCATTGCCGCCCAGGCACTCCATGGCCTCCTGCGCAAAGTGGCTGCCGCGTTTGCAGATCCAGAACTTGGCGACCGGCGTGAGCAAGCGCGCCATCGCCTGCTCATGCCGGTCCGTGTTGTGGTCAAAGGCGCGCGCCAGGCGCATGGACAGCGCGGTGGCCGCTTCGGACTCGAGCGACAGGTCGGCCAGCACATTGCGCATCAGGGGCTGGGCCATCAGCGCTTTGCCGAAGGCCTGGCGCTGGGCGCAGTGGTTCAGGGCGATGGCCAGCGCCTGCCGCATCAAGCCGCTGGTGCCGAGTGCGCAGTCCAGCCGGGTCATGGTCCCCATTTCGAGGATTTGCGGCACGCCACGGCCTTCGTCGCCGACCAGCCAGGCCGTGGCGCTTTCAAACTCGACCTCGGAGCTGGCATTGGCCTTGTTGCCCAGCTTGTCCTTCAGGCGCTGGATGCGGATCGCATTGAGGCTGCCGTCGGGCAACACGCGCGGCAGGAAAAAGCAGCTCAGGCCCGCCGGCGCCTGCGCCAGCACCAGGAAGGCGTCACACATGGGCGCCGAGAAAAACCACTTGTGGCCGGTCAGGCGGTAGCGTTGGCCCCATCCGTCGCTGCCATGCGGCGCCGCCTGCGTCGTGTTGGCGCGCACGTCCGAGCCGCCCTGCTTTTCGGTCATGCCCATACCCATGGTCACGCCGGTTTTTTCAGAAAACAGCTTGAGGGCCGGGTCGTACTCGCGGCTGGTGAGTTTGGGCGCCCAGTCGGCATGGATGGCGGCATTGCTACGCAGGGCCGGTGTGACCGCGTAGGTCATCGAGATCGGGCAAAGCGTCGAGGGCTCGAGTTCGGTGAACAGCATGAAGCCTGCTGCTCGCAGGACATGCGCCGACGTAGCCGGCTTCGGCGCCGGGCCGCCCCAAGCCGAAGCAGCCCCCTCGGGGGGCAGCGCAGTACGCGAAGTGACAAGCGTGGGGGCCACATCGCCGGACCAGGGTGTGCCGTGCAGGCCTGCACTCACCGAAAGTTTCATCAATGCGTGGTAGCCCGGATGAAACTCGACCTGGTCCACGCGCCGGCCGAAGCGGTCATGGCTGTGCAGCACCGGCGTGTGCACGTTGGCCAGCCGCGCGTGAGACTGCATCTCCGCGCTGCCGAGTCTGGCGCCCAGCGCCGACAGCTCAGCGGTCGCCAGCGACGGTGCGTTGAACGTCAGCGCATCACGCAGCGGCCGGTTCGTCTCGAAAACGTTGTAGTCGACCAGCGGCACGGGCTGGTTGAAGACGTCGTGGGTCATGTGCACTCCTTTCGGCCGCGCAGTCGCCGCATCAGATCAGTTTAACGAGCTGTTTGCCGAAGTTTTTTCCCTTGAGCAAACCGAGAAATGCTTCAGGTGCTGCGGCTATGCCCTGCGCAATGGTTTCGCGCGGCTTGAGCTTGCCGGTGGCTACCAGGGTGCCGAGCTCCTTGAGCGCTTCGGGCCAGACTTCCATGTGTTCGCTGACGATGAAACCCTGGATCTTCAGGCGATTCGTCAGGATCAGCTGCGGATAACTCATGGGCAGAGGTTGGCCGTCGTAGCCGGCGATCATGCCGCACAGCGCGATCTTGCCGAAGGCGTTCATGCGGCTCAGCACGGCGTCCAGGATCATGCCGCCGACGTTTTCGAAGTAGCCGTCGATGCCATCGGGGCAGGCTTGCTTGAGCGCCTTGGACAGCGAAGCCGCATCCTTGTGCTCTTTGTAGTCGATGCAGACGTCAAAGCCGAGTTCTTCGACCGCGTACTTGCATTTGTCGGGGCCGCCGGCAATACCGACGGCGCGGCAGCCGCGCGCCTTGGCCAGGGCACCGAAGGCACTGCCTACCGCGCCGGTGGCAGCACTCACCACCACGGTCTGGCCGGCTTTGGGTTCGATGATTTTCACCAGGCCGTACCAGGCGGTGACGCCGGGCATGCCGACCGCGCCCAAATAGTGAGACAGCGGCACGTGCGTGGTGTCCACCTTGCGCAGCGCGCCGGGCTGGTTCGCATCCACCACGCTGTACTCCTGCCAGCCGCCCATGCCGACGACTTTGTCGCCGACTGCAAATTTCGGGTTCTTCGACTCCACCACCTCACCGGCCGTGCCGCCGCCCATGACCTGGCCCAGCGCCTGCGGCTGGGCATAACTCTTGGCATCGTTCATGCGGCCGCGCATGTAGGGGTCCAGGCTCATGAAGTGATGCCGCACCAGCACCTGGCCGTCGGCAAGCGCCGGGGTGTCGCTGCTGACAAGTTTGAAATTGGCGGAGACCGCCTCGCCGGCGGGACGGTTGTCGAGAAGGATTTGCTGGTTTTTTGGCATGGAAGTCTCCTGGTGTGCTATGAATTTGAGAGCTGCTCACGCTTGCTGGACAAGGGATGGAGCCTGTTTTTACTTGAGAATCCGGGACCGGCGAATCAGTCGGTCGAAATCACGGTGTTGAGGGGATTCACGCCTTTGGGACCGACGGCCAGGCGTTTGACGTACTTGAAGGTGCCGGTGGCATGCGAACAGACCTGCCCCTTGACGTCATACACCGTGCCTTCGGTAAACGCCATGGTCGCCGTGCGGTGGATCAGCCGGCCTTTGGCGGTGAGCTTGCTGCCGTCGCCGGGCGCCGGGCGCATGAAGCTGGTCTTCATCTCTATGGTGACCACGCCCATGTCGGGCTCCACACTGCGCGCGGCGGTGGCCATCACCACGTCCTGCAAAGTCATCAAGGCGCCGCCGTGTGTGACGTGGAAAGAGTTCAGGTGTTCTGGCCGCGGCGTGTAATCGATCTGCGATGCCCCACCCTCGAACAACATCAGCTCGAAACCGAGGTGGTGGACAAAAGGGATGTCTACGCCGAAGTTCATGGCTTGATCAACCACCCGTCACCGCGGACACGCCGCCATCCACCGCCATCCACTGCGCCGTGATGTGTTTGCCGGCGTCCGAGGCATACAGCACACACAGGCCCTTCAAATCCTCGTCGTCGCCCAGGCGCAGCAGCGGTGCGTGGGCCGCGAGTTTTTCCTCGCCCAGGGCCTTGAGTGTGCCCACCGTCATCTTGCTCGGGAAAAAGCCCGGGCAAATCGCGTTGACGGTAATGTTGTACTTGCCCCATTCGCAACCCAGTGCGCGGGTGAAGTTGATGACGGCGCCCTTGGAGGTGTTGTAGGCGACCGTCGTCATCTCGGGCGGGTTGCCGCCCAGGCCAGCAATGGAAGCGACGTTGATGATGCGGCCGGAGCGGCGCGCAATCATGCTGTGTTTGGCGATATGCTGGCTCAGGATGAAGTAACCGCGGATGTTCAGGTTCATCACCTTGTCCCAGGCTTCCACCGGGTGATCTTCGGCGGGCGCGCCCCAGGCCGCGCCGGCGTTGTTCACCAGGATGTCCACATGGCCGAAGTGCTGGATGGTGTCGTCGGCCAGCCGGCGGATGTCGGCTTCTTTCGCGCAATCGGCGGCGATCCAGTCGACATCAATGCCGGCGGCCTTGAGCGTGGCGGCCGACTCCTCGAGGTCATCGGCCTTGCGCGAACTCAGCATGATCTTCGCGCCGGCTTCGCCGAGTGCCTGGGCCAGCTGCAGGCCAAGGCCGCGCGAGCCGCCGGTGACCAGGGCGGTTTTTCCGGTGAGATCAAACAGTTGCTGGATGGTACGGGTCATGGTCGGGGTCCTTGCGTGTTGGAGAGATAGCACAAGTGTCGCGCAAGCAGCGCTTGCCGCTTGTCGCCCGGTAGACGCATCAGTCGCTGCTGGTCAGCCGGGACCGAACATAAATCAGGAAAAAGCCGAGCACGGCGAGTACGCCGCCGCCCACCACCATGGACCAGCCGATGGCGTCATCGCTGCGCTGCACCGACAGGCCCAGCACCAGCGTCAGCAGCCCGCCATAAATCAGCACCCAGATCAGCTGCTGCAGGCGGGTGATGGTTTTGCTGGGTGTGGCGCCGCCTGTTTCCTTGAAAAACCCCATTAAAACGCGTCCTCCGGAAAATCGGCGCAGGTCGGGTCACGGGCGGCGACCACCTGAAGCCAGGCGTTGATTTTAGGCAATTCGTAGTGATAAAAATAGCGCAGGGCGCCGAGCTTACCTGCCGTAACAGCTATCGATTTCGTAGCATCGGCAGACAGCGCGGAAAGTGCTACATCCAGCCAGATCCAGGCCAGCACGGTGTGGCCGAAGCCCTGCATATAGGGCACGGCGTTGGCCAGCGCCTCCTGCGGATTGCCGGTGGCCCAGGCGGCTTTTGTCGTCGCCCCCACTTGCTGCAGCGCCTGGGCCAGCGCGTTGGCATGGGCAGCGAGCTCGGGAAGCTGAATGGCCCGCGCGATGGTGGCGTTGATGCGCGCGGCCAGCAGCTGCAGGCCCTTGCCGCCTTCCATCAGCACCTTGCGGCCCAGCAGGTCGGTGGCCTGGATGCCGTGTGTGCCTTCGTGGATCATGTTCAGGCGGTTGTCGCGCCAGTACTGCTCGACCGGGAAGTCGCGGGTGTAGCCGTAGCCGCCGTGGATCTGGATCGCCAGCGAGTTGGCTTCCAGGCACCACTCGCTGGGCCAGCTCTTGGCGATGGGCGTCAACACCTCCAGCAGCAGCCGGGCCTCGTCGGCGGCCTGCGCGTCGGCCGTGTGCTGCTCGTCCACCAGGCGCGCGCAGTACAGCTCCAGCGCCAGCGCGCCTTCGCAATAACTCTTCTGGGCCAGCAACATGCGCTTGACGTCGGCGTGTTCGATGATGCGCACCTGCGGCTGGGCTGCGTCCTTTACTGGGCCGATTCCACCGCCGGGCCGCCCCAAGGTGGAATGCGCCCCCTCGGGGGGCAGCGACGACGCGGCAGCGCGGAGCGTGGGGGCTTGAATTGGCCGTCCCTGCGGCCGGTTTTTCGCGTAATCCAGCGAGGCGTAGTAGCCGGCCATGCCCAACATGACGGCAGCCGTGCCGACCCCGATGCGTGCCTCGTTCATCATGTGGAACATGCAGCGCAGGCCTTCGTGCGGCTTGCCGACCAGGTAGCCGATGGCACCCGCTTTCCCGTTCAACGGGTATTTGCCTTCGCCGAAGTTCAGCAGCGTGTTGGTGGTGCCGCGCCAACCGAGCTTGTGGTTCAAACCGGCCAGCGCCACGTCGTTGCGTTCGCCGGTGAGCTGGCCGTCCATGCCCACCATCTTTTTGGGCACGATGAACAGCGAAATGCCGCGTGTGCCCGGAATCAGCTTGCCGTCCGGTCCGGGAATCTTGGCCAGCACCAGGTGGATGATGTTTTCGGTCAGCTCATGTTCACCGCTTGAGATCCACATCTTGTTGCCGGTGAGGCGGTAACGCGGGCCCAGCGGCTCGGCTTCGAAATCCGGGCCGTCCGGAACGGCACGCGTCGTGATGTCGCTCAGCGAGGACCCGGCCTGCGGTTCGGACAAACACATGGTGCCGGAGAAGCGCCCGGCAAACTCGTTGCGCGCAAACACCTCTTTCTGCGCCTCGGTGCCGTGCACCAGCAGCAAATTGGCATTTCCCTTGGTCAGCAGGCTGGAGCCTATGCTGACCGAGGCCAGGGCGAAAAAGCAGTTGGCCGCCGCCTCGATGGTGTAGGGCAGCTGCATGCCGCCTTCGTCGTAGTCCTGGGCGGCGCTCAACATGCCGGAACCGGCATAAGCCTGGTGCGCATCGTGGGTCGCCTGCGGCAGGATGACCGTCTCGCCGTCGAAATGCGGCTCCTGGGTGTCCACCAGCCGGTTGAACGGCGCGTACTTTTCCCGCGCGATACGTTCGCAGGTATCGAACACCGCGTCGAAAGTTTCGCGCGAATGGTCGGCAAAACGCGCGCGCTGGCTCAGCGACTCGGCGTCCAGCCATTGGTAGAGCAGGAAATCAAGGGTGGGACGAAGGGACATGCAGGAACTCCGGATGTGTCATCCCGGGCTGGACCCGGGATCCATGCTGCGTTGGCCGAGGTCCCGACCGGGGGATGGATTGCGGGTCAAGCCCGCAATGACATGCCTTGGTGGATCAAAGAACTTCGAACACGCCGGCTGCACCCATGCCGCCGCCGATACACATGGTCACGCAAACGAGTTTGGCGCCGCGGCGCTTGCCTTCGATCAGGGCGTGGCCGGTCAGGCGCTGGCCGCTGACACCGTAGGGGTGGCCCACGGCAATCGCGCCGCCATTGACGTTGAGCTTGTCCATGGGGATGCCCAGCTTGTCGCGGCAATAAATCACCTGCACCGCAAAAGCCTCGTTGAGCTCCCACAGGTCGATGTCGCTCACCTTCAGGCCCAGGCGCGCCAGCACCTTGGGAATCGCGTAAACCGGGCCAATGCCCATCTCGTCAGGCTCGCAGCCGGCGACCGAGAAGCCGAGGAAACGGCCCAGCGGCTTGAGGCCTTTTTTCTCGGCCAGGGTTTCGTTCATCACCACCACCGCGCCGCCGCCGTCGGAGAACTGGCTGGCATTGCCGGCCGAAATCACGCCGCCGGGAATCGCCGGCTTGATGCCGCTGATGCCTTCCTTGGTCGTGCCTTCGCGGATGCCTTCATCCTTGCTGACGGTGACTTCCTTGGTGGTCAGGCCCATGACCGCATCAGCCACACCCATGGTGACAGTGATAGGCGCAATCTCGGCGTCGAACAGGCCGGCGGCCAGCGCGGCCGTGGCCTTTTGCTGGCTGGCCGCGCCGTATTCGTCCATCTGTTCACGCGTGATGCCGTAACGCTTGGCGACCTGCTCGGCCGTCTGCAGCATGTTCCAGTAGATCTCGGGCTTGTTTTTGGCCAGCCAGGAGTCGGCCAGCATGTGGGTGTTCATCTCCTGCTGCACGCAGGAAATGCTCTCCACGCCGCCGGCGACATACACATCGGCTTCGCCGGCAATGATGCGCTGCGCAGCCAGCGCAATCGTCTGCAGGCCGGACGAACAGAAGCGGTTGACCGTCACGCCGGAAACGGTGATGGGACAACCGGCGCGCAGCGCGATCTGGCGCGCGATGTTGGCGCCCGTCGCGCCTTCGGGGTTGGCGCAGCCCATGATCACGTCGTCGACCTCACCGGCCTCGATGCCGGCGCGCTTGATGGCGTGTTCGACCGCATGGCCGCCCAGGGTCGCGCCGTGCGTCATGTTGAAGGAGCCCTTCCAGCTTTTGGCCAGGGGGGTGCGGGCGGTGGAAACGATTACGGCTGAAGTCATGGGATTCTCCGGGAATTAATTGAACGTCTTGCCTTCGGCGGCCAGCTTGGCCAGCAGCGGCGCGGGCTGCCAGAATTTCGCGTCGTCCAGCGGGTTCTGGGCAAAACGCTTCATGCTCTGCACCACATTGAACAGGCCGATCTGGTCGGCGTACAACATGGGACCACCGCGGTAGATCGGGAAGCCATAACCCATCAGGTAGACCATGTCGATGTCGCTGGCGCGGGAAGCAATGCCCTCTTCCAGGATGTGCGCGGCCTCATTGACCAGGGCGTACACCAGGCGCTGGACGATCTCCTCGTCGGAAATCTTGCGCGGCGTGATGCCCTGGGCAGCGCGGTGGTCCTCGATCATCTTGACCACTTCAGCGTTGGGAATGGCGTCGCGCTTGCCGGGCACATAGTCGTACCAGCCGGCGCCGGTTTTCTGGCCGAAGCGGCCCTTCTCGCACAGCAGGTCGGCGGTCTTGCTGTATTTCATGTCCGGCTTTTCGGTGTAGCGGCGCTTGCGGATGGCCCAGCCGATGTCGTTGCCGGCCAGGTCGCCCATGCGGAACGGGCCCATGGCCATGCCGAATTTTTCCATCGCCTTGTCCACCTGGGCCGGGGTGCAGCCCTCGTCGAGCAGGAAGCCGCCCTGGCGGCCGTACTGCTCGATCATGCGGTTGCCGATGAAGCCGTCGCACACGCCGGACACCACCGCTGTCTTCCTGATCTTTTTGCTGACGGCCATCACCGTGGCCAGCACGTCCTTGGTGGTTTTTTCGCCGCGTATCACTTCCAGCAGCTTCATCACGTTGGCCGGGCTGAAGAAATGCATGCCCACCACGTCCTGCGGGCGCTTGGTGAAGGCGGCAATCTGGTTGACATCCAGCGTGGAGGTGTTGGAAGCCAGGATGGCGCCGGGCTTCATCACGCGGTCCAGTTCCTTGAAGACTTTTTCCTTGACGCCCATCTCCTCGAACACCGCCTCGATCACCAGGTCGGCATCTTTCAGGTCGTCGTAGCTCAGCGTGGTGCTCAGCAGGCCCATGCGCTGCTCGTATTTGTCCTGCTTGAGCTTGCCGCGCTTGACCTGCGATTCGTAGTTCTTGCGGATGGTGGCGATACCCTTGTCCAGCGCTTCCTGCTTCATCTCCAGCATCTTCACCGGGATGCCGGCGTTCAGGAAGTTCATCGCAATGCCGCCGCCCATGGTGCCGGCGCCTATCACGGCCACCGACTTGATCTCGCGCTTCACGGTGTCCTCGGGCACGTCCGGAATCTTGGAAGCCGCGCGTTCAGCCGCAAAAATATGGCGCAGGGCCCGGCTTTCGGGCGTCCACATCAGGTTGATGAAGTTCTCGCGCTCGTACAACATGCCGTCGTCGAACCTCTTCTTGGTGGCGGCCTCCACGGCATCGACACACTTGAGCGGCGCCGGGAAGTTCTTGGCCATGCCCTTGACCATGTTGCGCGCGAACTGGAAGTAGGCGTCGCCGTTGCGGTGTTTGCACGGCAGGTTGCGCACCAGCGGCAAGGGACGGGTGTCGGCAATCGCCTGGGCAAAAGCCAGGGCTTCTTCGGCCAGCGATTCGGCCGACGCTGACATCCGGTCGAACAGTTTCTGGCCGGGAATCTGGGCCAGCAATTCGCTCTTGACCGGCTCGCCGCTGACAATCATGTTCAGGGCGGGTTCGACGCCGAGCGCACGCGGCAGGCGCTGCGTGCCGCCGGCGCCGGGGATCAGGCCCAGCTTGACTTCGGGAAGGGCCACATTGGTGCCGGGCGCCGCGATGCGGTAGTGGCAACCGAGCGCCAGTTCCAGGCCGCCACCCATACATACCGTGTGCACGGCAGCCACCACCGGCTTGGACGAGTTCTCGACGGCCAGGATCACGCTGAGCAGGTTGGGCTCGGCCAGCGCCTTGGGCGTGCCGAATTCCTTGATGTCGGCACCGCCCGAGAAAGCCTTGCCCGCGCCGGCCAGCACAATCGATTTGACAGCCGCATCGGCATTGGCTTTCTGCAGGCCGTCCGTGACGCCCAGGCGTGTCGCGTGACCCAATCCGTTGACGGGCGGGTTGTCGAGGGTGATGACCGCCACACTGCCGTGGACTTCGTATTTCGCTGTCATGTGTTTCCTTTGATGCGTGATAAGCAGCCGCCCGCCGGGTTGCAGCAGGCGGCCGGACCGACAAAAATAGTACGACCGTTCTTTTCTTATTGTAGAGAGCTTGTGTTGCAGTGCAACCTGAAAGCGGTCTTTATTGTCCCTGTCGCGACAAAACCCGGCTCAAACTTCGAGCCATTCCTTGCGGATGTAGGCGTCGGCGCGCAGGCTGTCCGGCGTGCCCTGGAACACGATGCTGCCATGCCCCATGACCAGCGCCCGGTCCGAAATCGCCATCGCAATCGTCAGCTTCTGCTCGATCAGCAGCACCGAAATGCCCTTGGCCTTCAGGGTCTGCAGGTACTGGCCGACCAGCTCGACAATCTTGGGTGCCAGGCCCTCGGTCGGTTCGTCGATGATGATCAGGTCCGGGTCACCCATGAGCGCGCGGCACAGGGTCAGCATCTGCTGCTCGCCGCCGGACAGGACGCCGGCCTCGGTGTGCTGGCGCTCCCTGAGGCGCGGAAACATCTGGTACATGTCCTCGAAGGACCAGCGGCTACCCTTGCCATTGCCCTTTTGACCCAGCATCAGGTTCTGGTGCACCGTCAGCGTCGGGAAGATGTCGCGGTTTTCCGGCACATAACCGATGCCCAGGTGCGCGACCTCGTAGGCCTTGCGGCCGGCGATCTGCTTGCCCTTCCACTGGATGTCGCCCTGGCAGTCGACCAGGCCCATGATGGCCTTGGCGGTGGTGGACCGGCCGGACCCATTGCGGCCCAGCAGGGCCACGATTTCACCGGGCTGGACGTCGAAATGAACGCCGTGCAGCACATGGCTCTTGCCGTAATAGGCGTGGAGGTTTTCTATTTTCAGCATGAAAGGCTCCGACGGGCCGCCCCTAGGCAGCCTTTAGCCCCCCTGGGGGGCAGCGAAGTACACGAAGTGACGAGCGTGGGGGTCATTTCAGTGGCCTCCTGCCTGTGATTCTGCGACGTGGGAGCCGAGGTAGGCCTCCTGCACACGCTGGTTGGCCCGCACCGCGTCGGGCGTGTCGAAGGCCAGCACCTCACCGTACACCACCACGGCGATGCGGTCGGCCAGGCCGAACACCACGCCCATGTCGTGCTCGACCGTCAGCAGGGTCTTGCCCACGGTCACTTCCTTGATCAGGCTGATGAAGCGGCTGGTTTCGCTGCGGCTCATGCCGGCCGTCGGTTCGTCGAGCAGGATGACGCCAGCGCCGCCGGCGATGGTGATGCCGATTTCCAGCGCGCGTTGTTCCGCATAGGTCAGGTTGATGGCCAGCACGTCGCGCTTCTTGTCGAGCTTGATCATCTTCATGAGCTCATCGGCACGGTCGTTTGCGTCGTCGAGGTCGGCCAGGAACTTCAGGAAGGTGTATTTGTAGCCCAGGCTCCAGAGCACACCGCAGCGCAGGTTTTCGAAAACGCTGAGCTTGGGGAAGATGTTGGTGATCTGGAAACTGCGCGACAGGCCCATGCGGTTGATCTCGAATGGTTTTTTGCCGTTGATGCGCTGGCCGCCGAGCAGAACGTCGCCGCTGCTGGGCTCGAATCGCCCGCTGATCAGGTTGAACAGCGTGGACTTTCCGGCGCCATTGGGACCGATGATGCCGACACGCTCACCCGCATTCACGGCCAGGTTGACGCCGCGGATGATCTCGGTTTTCCCGAAACTCTTGCGCAGGTCTTTCAATTCAAGTGCGTAGGTCACGACAAAGCCTCCCGGCGCTTGATTTCTTTTTCGATGTACTCCTGGATCTCGCCCCATTCGACGAGGAACTGGCGCCGCGTCACTTCAAACAGGCCCAGACCGGTCAGCATCACGAAGGCTGAGCCAAACCAGCTGTTGAGGTTCTTCGCATCCAGTGTCACTCCCATGAACTGGAGCTGTGACCCCAGCGAGGTGGACAGTTGCAGGTGGTAGACCATTTCGATCATCGCGCCGGCGCCGACCAGCAACACCAGAACCGTCACCGTCATGGCCAGGTAGCTGACCCAGAGTTGGCGCAGCTTGCCGAAAGCGGCCACACGCAAATTCATCATGATCAGGCTGGCGATGCCGCCGGGCGCGTACATCACCATGAACAGGAACACCAAGCCAAGGTACAGCAGCCAGGCCTGGGTGTATTCGGACAGCAGCACAAAGGCCAGCACCATCAGCACGGCGCCGATGATGGGGCCGAAGAAGAAGGTCGCCCCCCCGAGGAAGGTGAACAGCAGGTAGGCGCCCGAGCGCGCGGCGCCCACGACTTCAGCGGTGACGATCTCGAAATTGAGTGCCGCCAGCCCGCCCGAAATACCGGCAAAAAAACCGGCGATGATAAAGGCGAAGTAGCGGACCTTCTGCGTGTCGTAACCGACGAACTCGACACGTTCGGGGTTGTCCCGCACGGCGTTGAGCATGCGCCCCAGCGGCGTGCGCGTGAAAGCGAACATGGCGGCCACGGCCACAAAGGTGTAGAGCGCAATCAGGTAGTAAACCTGGATCTGCGGCCCGAAGGTGACGCCCAGCACGGCCTTGCCGACCATCCGGTTGCCGGAGACCCCGCCTTCGCCACCGAAAAACTCGGGGATCATCAGCGACAGCGCGAACACCAGCTCGCCCAGGCCCAGCGTGATCATGGCAAAGGTGGTGCCCGACTTGCGGGTGGTGACATAACCGAACAACACGGCAAAGCCGACGCCCGCCAGTCCACCCACCAGCGGCACCAGCGAGACCGGCAGGGGCAAGGCTCCGACGCCGACGCTGTTGAGCGCGTGGATGGCCAGAAAGGAGCCCAGGCCGGTGTAGACCGCATGACCGAAGCTCAGCATGCCGCCCTGCCCCAGCAATATGTTGTAGGACAGGCAGGCAATGATGGCAATGCCCATTTGCGAGAGCACCGTCAGGGCCAGCCCGCTGCCGAATATTTTGGGCGACACCACGAGCAGCAGCGCGAACAGGCCCCAGGTCAGCCAGCGCCCGACATTGAGCGGCTTGAATTCATAATGGGTTTTCATCGCTCAGCCCTCCCGCTTTCCGAGCAGGCCGCGCGGCCTGAAGATCAGGATGAGGACCAGGAACAGGTAGGGCAGGATGGGCGCGACCTGCGACAGGGTGAGCTTGATGTAGGAATTGTTCATGACGGCGCTGCTCAGCGGCAAACCAATTTGTTGCGCCAGGGTCGCCAGCGAGTAGTCGAAAGCCACGGCAAAGGTCTGGATCACGCCGATCAGCAGGGAGGCCACAAAAGCCCCCGACAGCGAGCCCATGCCACCGACCACCACCACCACAAAAATCACCGATCCCACGGTGGCGGCCATGGCCGGTTCGGTCAGGAAGGTGCTGCCGCCGATCACGCCGGCCAGGCCCGCCAGCGCCGAGCCGGCGCCGAACACCATCATGAAGACGCGCGGCACGTTGTGCCCCAGGGACTCGACCGCTTCCGGATGGGTCAGCGCAGCCTGGATCACCAGGCCGATGCGGGTACGCGTCAGCAGCAGCCAGACCGAAGCCAGCATGATCACGGCCACCAGCATCATGAAACCACGGGTGGCGGGGAATGGGGAGCAGACAATCCGGACGGCTGCATCGGCCGCGCTGCACAGCTCGGCAGGTGCGGCACCCCAGTGCAGGCTCAAGCCCTTGATGGAATCGTTGATGAGCGTGAAAGCCGGCCCCTGCAGCAACTCGGGCGGACGGAACTCGACGGCGATGCGGCCCCAGATCAACTGCACCAGTTCGACAATCACATAGGACAGCCCGAAGGTGATCAGCAGTTCCGGCACATGACCGTATTTGTGGACCTTGCGCAGGCACTGGCGCTCGAAGACGGCGCCCAAGGCGCCCACCACCAGGGGAGCGATCAGCAGCGCGGGCCAGAACCCGACAAACTGGGCGACCGTGTAACCGACATAAGCGCCCAGCATGTAAAAGCTGGCGTGCGCAAAATTGAGCACGCCCATCATGCTGAAAATCAGCGTGAGTCCCGAACTCAGCATGAACAGCAGGAGCCCGTAGCTCAAGCCGTTCAGCATCGAGATGATGAAAAACTCCATTCCGGTTGACCCTCCTCGTCGATGAAATAAAAGAGCCCGATACGGTGCGACCCGCTCGGGCTCAGTCTGCAGGCACCATGGCCTGATAACGCTGTTTTTTACGAAGGCAAAAACAGCATCAGCAGGCCCTGCTGGTTAGGAGGGACGTTTCATCTGGCAGCTGGTCGGCGTGCTGGATACATAGTTGGGATATTCCGCAACCGGCGCCAGCGTCATGCCGGTTTTCTCGGGGCTGTAGGGGAACTTGCCCTCGGCTTTCTGCCACACCGACATGTACAGCGGCTGCTGCAACTGGTGGTCGGTCTTGCGCATCTCGACTTCACCGTTGAAGCTCTTGACCTTCAGGCCTTCCATCGCCGCAGCGACCTTGACCGGGTCGGTGGATTTGGCCTTGGCCATGGCAGCACCGAGCATCTCGAAGATGCGGATGGTCGAGCCGGTGTAGAAGTCGTCGTTGTACTTGGTGTTGAACTCCTTCATCCACTTTTCCATCTGCCCACCCATGTTGTAGTGGTTGTAGGCAATCTGGTAAACGCGCCCGGCGCCGTTCTGGCCCAGGGCCGTCGGCGTGCCGGTGACGCCAGCGTAGTAGGTGAAGAACTTGCCGTTGTAGCCGTTCTCGTTGGCGGCCTTGATCAGCAGCGACAGGTCGGACCCCCAGTTGCCGGTGATCACGGTGTCGGCGCCGGAAGCCTTGATCTTGGCGATATAGGGTGCAAAGTCACGCGTCTGCGCGAGCGGGTGCAGGTCTTCGCCCACCACCTGGATATCCGGACGCTTGCGTGCCAGCGACTCCTTGCCGAACTTCACGACCTGGTGGCCGTGCGAGTAGTTCTGGTTCAGGAAATAGACCTTCTTGATGTCGGGCTGTTTGGCGATGAAGCTGGACATGGCTTCCATTTTCATGGAGGTGTCGGCGTCAAAGCGGAAATGCCAGTAGCTGCACTTGCTGTTGGTGAGGTCCGGATCCACGGCGGAGTCATTGAGGTACATCACCTCCTTGCCGGGGTTGCGGGCATTGTGTTTTTCCACCGCATCGGAGAGCGCCAGCGCCACCGATGAACCGTTGCCCTGGATGATGTAGCGGGCGCCCTGGTCAATGGCCGCCTTCAGTGCGTTCAGGCTTTCGGCCGGGCTGAGCTTGTTGTCGATGGGGGTGACTTCGAATTTCACGCCGGCGGGGTTGCCCGCGCCGCTGAATTTTTCGGCAAAAAACTGGTAGCCCTTGATCTGGCTGACGCCGACCGGGCCGAGCAGGCCGGTGAGCGGGTCGATGCGGACCATCTTCACGGTTTCGCCTTTTTGGGCAAAGGACATGCCGGCGGCCATCATCATGGCCGTTGCTGCAACAATTTTGAGGGTCAACTTCATCTAATGTCTCCTGGTTACTGATATCAGCAGAGTACAAGTTTTTGTGCGCTGCAAGGTAGGGGATTGCCCGTAAAAATTCGTCAAGCTATCGCGCAGGTGACAAGGCGCCGCAACGCGACAGTCGGGCCGCTTGCTCCGCGCAACAACGCGCACCCTTGCGGGGCACTTTGCGCGGGCCTGTGGATGCGCATCAAACGCCCGGCAAGGTGTAGTCCTTGAGCTGTTCGCGCAACCGTGTCTTGAGCATTTTCCCGGTGGCGCCCAGCGGGATCGCATCGACAAACACCACATCGTCCGGGATCTGCCACTTGGCGGTCTTGCCTTCGTAGAACTTGATCAGTTCCTCGCGCGTGACCTCGGCGCCGGGCTTTTTCACCACGGCGATGATGGGCCGCTCGTCCCACTTCGGATGCCGCACGCCGATACAGGCCGCCATGGCCACCGCCGGGTGCGCCACAGCGATGTTCTCGATGTCGATGGAGCTGATCCACTCGCCGCCGGACTTGATCACGTCCTTGCTGCGGTCGGTGATCTGCATGTAGCCATCAGGGTCAATGGTGGCCACGTCGCCGGTCGGGAACCAGCCATCGATCAGGGGGTCGCCGCCCTCGCCCTTGAAATACTCGGCAACGATCCAGGGCCCACGCACATGCAGGTCGCCGAAGGCCTTGCCATCCCAGGCCAGCTCCTTGCCCTCGGGGTCCACGATTTTCATGTCCACACCGAAAATCGCGCGCCCCTGCTTGAGCCGGATCTTCATCTGCTCGTCTTTGGACATGTCCAGGTGTTTGTTCTTCAGCGTGCACAGCGTGCCCAGGGGCGACATTTCGGTCATGCCCCAGGCGTGCAGCACCTCCACGCCGTAGTCTTCCTGGAAGGCATGGATCATGGCCGGCGGACAGGCCGAGCCGCCAATCACCGTGCGCTTGAGGGTGGAGAACTTCAGGCCGTCAGGCTTCATGTGACTGAGCATCATCTGCCAGACGGTGGGCACGCCCGCGGCGTACGACACCTTCTCGGCTTCGATCAGTTCATAAATCGACTTGCCGTCCATTCCCGGGCCGGGAAACACCAGCTTGGCGCCGGTCAGCGCGGCCGAGTACGGAATGCCCCAGGCATTGACGTGGAACATCGGCACCACAGGAAGGATGGAGTCGCGCGCGCTCAGGCACATCACGTCCGGCAACGCCGCCGCGTAGGCGTGCAGGATGGTCGAGCGGTGGCTGTACAACGCCGCCTTGGGGTTGCCGGTGGTGCCACTGGTGTAACACATGCTGGACGCCGAGTTTTCGTCGAAGCTGGGCCAGTGGTAGTCGGCCGAATGCGGAGCGATCCAGGCCTCGTAGCTGCTCAGGTTGGGGATGCCGCTGTCGGCGGGCAGCTTGTCGGCATCACACAGGGCGATGTAATGCTTGATGGTGCTGCATTTCGCGTGAAAGGCCTGCACCAGCGGCAGGAAGGACATGTCGAAAAACAGCACCTGGTCCTCGGCATGGTTGGCGATCCAGGCCACCAGGTCAGGATGCAGGCGCGGATTCAGGGTGTGCAACACGCGGCCTGAGCCACTCACGCCGAAATACAGTTCCAGGTGACGGTAGCCGTTCCAGGCCAGTGTCGCCACACGGTCGCTGAATGCCAGCTTGAGGGCATCCAGCGCGCTCGCCACCTGGCGCGAGCGGCGTGCCACGTCCCGCCAGGTGTAGCGATGGATGTCGCCCTCCACCCGGCGCGACACGATCTCGGCGTCGCCGTGGTGGCGCTCGGCAAAGTCGATCAGCGATGAGATCAGCAGCGGCTGGTTTTGCATCAAACCCAACATGGTCGTGTTTCCTTGTTTTTCCGGTAAAAAATCGCTGTCCTGCGACAGCGTCGTGCTTTGCATGGTAACGCCCGCACCCCTGCTTTCGTACCGGTGAATCCTCAAATCCGCACACGGCGGCAGGCCCCGACTGTGACGCGGCACAGCTTGCCCCGCAAGGAGTGTCTCTGCCCCGACAGTTCCTAGGTACAAACCCGGGATTCCCGGCTGCAGGACAATCGCCCCATGTCCTTTGAACCCGCCGCCCTGCCCCAGCATCGTTTCCTGCGCGGCCAGCCGTGGTTTGCCTCTCTGTCCGACGATGCGCGCACGATGCTGCTGGAACGCAGCCTGACGCTCGCCGGCCGCAAGGGCGAGGTGATGCTGGCGGCCGGCACGCCGGTCCAGGGCTGGTACGCCGTCTTGTCGGGTCTGGCCAAGCTGCAAAGCACCTCCTCCGAGGGCCGCGTTTCGGCCTTCCTCGGCGTGCCGGACGGCGAGTGGTTCGGCGAAGGCTCGGTGCTCAAAACCGAAGCCCGCCGTTACGATGTGATCGCGCTGCGCGACACCGTGCTGCTGTGCCTGCCGCGCGCAGAATTCAACACCCTGCTGGCGAACTCCCTGCCCTTCAACCACTTCCTGGTCGCGCACCTGAACCGCCGCCTGGGCCAGGCCATGACCATCATCGAGGCCGGGCGCCTGCGTTCGCCCGAGCAGCGGGTCGCCCTCTACCTGAGCCGGGTGTTCTGGCAGGGCCGGCGGCGGCTGGTGCTGTCGCAGGAGGAACTGGGCCACCTGGCCGGCCTGTCGCGTCAGACGGTCAACCGCGCCCTCAAGTCCATGGAGCAACTGGGCCTGGTGTCGCTGGAGTTCGGGCGGGTCGCCATGCTCGACGAACAGGCGCTGGCAGCGTATGCCACAAGGCCGGGCACGAGCTCGCCAAGCCCGCCGTAGCGGCCGGGCCGGGTTTAACCCTGCGGTGACGGGGCTGTTGGCCAGAGGGGACAATGGGGCCATGAACGCAGTCATCCAGGATTCCCCTGCTGCCGCGCCCGGTCTCGCATGGAACAACCGTTTCGCGGCCCTGGGACCGGATTTTTTCACCGAACTCCGGCCGACACCGCTGCCATCGCCTTATTGGGTCGGCCGCAACCACGCGCTGGCGCGCGAACTCGGGCTGGACGAGGCCTGGTTGGCGTCGCAGGATGCGCTGCAGGTGTTGACCGGCAACCGGGTCGCCGAAGGCTCGCAGCCGCTGGCCAGCGTGTACAGCGGCCACCAGTTCGGCCAATGGGCCGGGCAGCTCGGCGACGGCCGCGCCATCCTGCTCGGCGAACTGCAAACGGCTGCCGGGCCGCAGGAAATCCAGCTCAAGGGCGCGGGCCTCACGCCCTACTCCCGCATGGGCGACGGGCGCGCGGTGCTGCGCAGTTCCATCCGCGAATATTTGTGCTCGGAGGCCATGCACGGGCTGGGCATCCCCACCACCCGCGCACTGGCGTTGACCGGTTCGGACGCCCGGGTCCGGCGCGAAGAGGTCGAGACGGCCGCCGTGGTGACGCGGGTCGCGCCCAGCTTTATCCGTTTCGGGCACTTCGAGCATTTCAGCTACAGCGACCAGCACGAACAGCTCAAAACCCTGGCCGACTTCGTGATCGCCAATTTTTATCCTGAGTGCTGCGACGCCGGCCAGCCTTATGCCGCGCTGCTGCAGGCGGTCAGCGAACGCACCGCGACCATGGTGGCGGCCTGGCAGGCGGTCGGCTTTTGCCACGGCGTGATGAACACCGACAACATGAGCATCCTGGGCCTGACCATCGACTACGGCCCTTTCCAGTTCCTCGACGCCTTCGACCCCGGCCACATTTGCAACCACTCGGACACCCAGGGCCGCTACGCCTACAACAAGCAGCCCAACATCGCCTACTGGAACCTGTTCTGCCTGGGACAGGCGCTGCTGCCGCTGATGGATACGCAGGAGCAGGCGCTGGCAGCGCTCGAGTCCTATAAAACCGTGTTCCCGCAGGCGCTGGAGGCGCGCATGCGCGCCAAGCTGGGCCTGCCGGATGTCCAGCCCGAGGACAAGGCGCTGATCGAGGGAATCTTCAAGCTGCTGGCCGAAGGCAAGGTGGACTACCCGATTTTCTGGCGCCGGCTGGGCGGCTTCGAGCCCGGCGCGGTCCATGAACCGGTGCGTGACCTGTTCCTGGACCGGCCCGGCTTCGATCTCTGGGCGCTACAGTATTCAGAGCGCCTTACGCAGGTGGACAAAGGGCTGCGGGCCGATTTGATGCTCAAAACCAACCCCAAGTATGTGCTTCGCAACCACCTGGGGGAACAAGCCATACGTGCAGCGAAACTTCAGGACTATTCGGGGGTCGATACCTTGCTGAAGCTGCTGCAGGCCCCATTTGAGGAACATCCCGCACACGAAGCTTTTGCCGGCTTCCCGCCCGACTGGGCGTCGTCCATTGAAATCAGCTGCAGTTCGTAAGCAAGATAAAAGACCCTCTCAAAAGGTAAACCATGACCGCAAAAATCCAGAAAACCGATGCCGAATGGAAAGCCATGCTGGCTGAAAAAGGCGCAGAACGCGGCGCTTTTGAAATCACGCGGCAGGCCGCGACCGAGCGCCCCTTCACTGGCAAATACGAGGCGGTCTGGGCAGACGGCAGCTATCACTGCATCTGCTGCGGCAACCAGCTGTTCGACGCCGGCACCAAGTTCGATGCCGGCTGCGGCTGGCCGAGTTTTTCCGAGGCGGTGCCGGGCGCGATCACCGAGATTGTGGACCGCAGCCATGGCATGACACGCACCGAAACGGTGTGCAGCCAGTGCGGCGCCCACCTGGGCCACGTCTTTCCCGACGGCCCCACCGACACCGGTCTGCGTTATTGCATGAATTCGGCGTCGCTCGATTTTTCACCCAGGTAGTCGTTTGTTGGCTCCCCCGATAATCTGTTCATGAAAATTCTCTTCGACTTCCTCCCCATCATCCTGTTTTTCGGCATGTTCAAGTACGCCGAAGGCAACACCGAATGGGCTGCGCGCACCGCCACGGAGTGGCTGGGTTTCATGGTCTCCGGCGGCGTGGTCGGCGTTGCCGAGGCGCCGGTGTTGCTGGCCACGGTGGTGGTGATCCTGGCGACCCTGGCGCAAATCCTCTGGCTGGTCGCGCGCGGCCGCAAGATCGACACCATGTTGTGGGTGAGCCTCGGGCTGGTGACCCTGCTGGGCGGCGCCACCATCTACTTCCATAGCGAAGCTTTCATCAAATGGAAGCCAACCGTGCTGTACTGGGTCATGGGCGGTGCGCTGCTGGTCGGCCAGCTGGTGTTCCGCAAGAACGGCATCCAGAAGCTGATGGGTGCGCAGCTCAGCCTGCCGGATGACATCTGGCGCAAGGTCAACTACAGCTGGATAGCCTTCTTCGCGGTCATGGGCATCCTCAATCTCTGGGTGGCCTACAGCTTCTCGACGGCGACCTGGGTCAACTTCAAGCTGTTCGGCGGCATGGGCCTGATGCTGGTGTTCGTGATGGCGCAGGCGGTGTTCCTGAACAAACACGTCAAGGCCTGAGCATGAGCCTGCCGTCTGTCGCGCCGCAACCGGTTCACGCCATTCGCATCGAGCAACAATTGCGCGAGCGACTGGCGCCGACCTTCCTGGAAGTCCTGGACGAAAGTGCCGCGCACGCGGGCCATGCCGGCGCCAATGCGCAGGGTTTTGGCAGCCATTTCCGGGTGCGTATTTCCAGTCCCCTGTTTGCCGGCAAAAGCCGGGTCGCGCGCCACCGGCTTGTGTATGATGCACTGCAAAATTTCATTGACCAGGGCCTGCATGCGCTGGCCATCGAAACCATAGACACACCCTGATTCCAACGCCCGCAACGCGGGGCGCGGGAAACCAACCGATTACCCAAGGAAACCATGAAAAAACACCTTTTAGTTGCCGGCGCACTGAGCGCCCTGATGACCGTCGGCGCGGGCAGCGCCTTCGCGCAGAACGTCGCCATCGTCAATGGCAAGGCCGTGCCCAAGGCCCGCGTGGATGCGCTCGCGCTGCAACTGTCGCGTTCCGGCCGTCCGGTGACGCCCGAGATGCAGGGCCAGATCCGCGAGGAAGTGATTGCCCGCGAGGTCTTCATGCAGGAAGCCGAGAAGCTGGGCCTGTCGTCCACCGACGACTTCAAGGTCCAGATGGAACTGGCCCGCCAGGCCATCCTGATCCGCGAACTGTTTGCCGACTACCAGAAGAAAAACCCGGTGACCGATGCCGACCTCAAAGGCGAGTACGACAAGTTCGTGGCGACCAATGGCGGCAAGGAATACAAGGCACGCCACATCCTGGTGGAAAAGGAAGACGAGGCCAAGGCCATCATCGCCAGCCTGAAAAAAGGCGGGAAGTTTGAGGACATCGCCAAAAAGCAGTCCAAGGACCCCGGCTCCGGCGCCAATGGCGGCGACCTGGACTGGGCCAACCCGAGCAGTTATGTGCCCGAGTTTTCGGACGCCATGGCCAAGCTCAACAAGGGCCAGCTGACCGACACACCGGTGAAAACCCAGTTCGGTTACCACGTGATCCGTGTCGATGACATCCGCACCGCCAAGCTGCCGCCGTTCGAGGAACTCAAGCCGCAAATCGCCCAGCAGATGCAGCAGCAGAAGCTGGCCGCTTTCCAGCAGGGCCTGCGCGACAAGGCCAAGGTGGAGTAAACCCCGCCCGGCCACCTGTCCGGACAAGAAAAAAGCGGCCCTCGGGCCGCTTTTTTCATGGACCCACGGGCTTAGACCCGCGGCGGATCGGTCTCGCGCGCCGTGTGGCGGGGGCCACCGACAGCCTTGACAAAGGCGTCCAGTACATCACCCGCGCTGCCGTCCGCAAACATCAGGCCCGGATCGGGCTGGCCATCGGGCAGTTCCGCCGGCACGCCGGCCTTTGCGATCAAGGCTCTGGACGCGCCCAGCACCAGCAGGGTCTTGCCATGCCGGTACTGGTCCTTGATGAATTCCATGGTGTGACCGTCTTTGGCCAGGGCAGCGACGGCCGCCTCGCCGTCCGGCAGCACCAGCGCATCGAACAGAAAGCCGGGTTCGTTCTCCAGCGAGGCGTCGGCGTCCAGCATCTCGCCTTCGTCGCTGGCCAGCGGCCCGATACGCGGCGCGACCAGGCGCCCCACCGCGCCCTGCGCCAGCAAGGCTTGCTGTACCGCGGCGACCGATGCGCCGACCACGCCGGGCGCGACCAGGATGGCGACCTTGCGTCCCCTGGGTGAACCGTCACCCGGCCTGGCCATCAGGGACAGCGTGGGCGAGGTGGTGACTTCGGCGCGCGCCGGCCTGGCCAGCGCGCGTGGCATGGCTGCCGGCAGCGGGTCCAGCCCCAAGCCTTCAGCCACCTGGCGCGCCAGGTCTTCCGAGGCATTGCGCAGCGACGCCACCATGCGTTCGCGGATCGCCGGCACCGTCACCTTGCTGAGCTCGAAGCGGAAAGCCGCGGCAATGTGGGCCTGCTCGACCGGTGTCTGGCTCTCGAAAAACAGCGTCGCCTGGGTATAGTGGTCGGCAAACTTTTCAGGCTTGCCACGCACCTTGGCCTGTTCTTCCTTCGCTTGCAAACCGGCAGCCACCGTCACAAAGCCCTGCGCTGAACCAGCCTGGAAGGGGCAACCGCCGCCCAGCGAGTTGGGCTCGTACGAGACCCGGCCGCGGTGGATGGCCTGGCGGTGCATGCCGTCGCGCTGGTTGTTGTGTACCGGCGTAATCGGCGCATTGATCGGGATTTCATGGAAGTTGGGCCCGCCCAGGCGCGAGATCTGCGTGTCCACATACGAGTGGATGCGGCCGGCCAGCAGCGGGTCGTTGGAGAAGTCGATGCCGGGCACCACGTGGGCGGTGCAGAAGGCCACCTGCTCGGTTTCCGCGAAGAAGTTGTCGGGGTTGCGATTGAGCACCATGCGCCCGACCTTCTGCACCGGCACCAGCTCTTCCGGGATGATCTTGGTCGCGTCCAGGATGTCGAAGCTGAATTTTTCGGCCTGCGCCTCGGTGAAGATCTGCAGGCCCAGTTCCCACTCGGGAAAAGCGCCCGACTCGATGCGTTCCCAAAGGTCGCGGCGGTGGAAGTCCGGGTCGGCGCCGGAAATTTTGACCGCCTCGTCCCAGACCAGGGAATGCGTTCCGTATTTGGGTTCCCAGTGGAATTTGACAAACACCGACTCGCCGGCTTCATTGACCAGCCGGTAGCTGTGCACGCCAAAGCCCTGCATGGTGGCGTAGCTGCGCGGGATGGCGCGGTCCGACATGGCCCACATCAGCATGTGGGTGGACTCGGGCATCAGCGAGACAAAGTCCCAGAAGGTGTCGTGGGCGCTGGCGGCCTGCGGCATCTGGTGGTGCGGCTCGGGCTTCACGGCATGTACCAGGTCGGGGAACTTCATCGCATCCTGGATAAAAAACACCGGCATGTTGTTGCCCACCAGGTCCCAGTTGCCTTCGTCGGTGTAGAACTTGACGGCAAAGCCGCGCACGTCGCGGGCCGTGTCCTTGGAGCCGCGCTCACCGGCCACGGTGGAAAAACGCACAAACACCGGCGTGATCTTGCCGGCTTCCTTGAAAGGCGCCGCCTTGGTGTACTGGGGCAGCGGTTCGTAACATTCGAAGTAGCCGTGCGCGCCGGAACCGCGCGCATGCACGATGCGTTCAGGGATGCGCTCATGGTCGAAGTGCGTGAGTTTTTCACGCAGGACGAAGTCTTCCAGCAGGGCCGGGCCGCGCAGGCCGAACTTCAGCGAATTCTGGTTGTCGGCGATGGGCACGCCCTGGTTGGTGGTCAGCACCTGTCCACCCGAGTCCACGCGGACGCGGTCCAGCGGCTCGATGGTGGCATTCAGGCCCTCCATCGCGGTGCTGCCGGTTTTTTCGGTGCCGTTGTCTTCGGACAGCGTGCTGCCGGTGGCCAGCCGCGAGGGTGAATCGACAGTCGCGCCGCGCTGTGGATGGAGGGCATTGTCAAAACCGTGTTCCAGCGGCTTGCTGACGTTGTGGGGCATGGCCTGGGCCAGCGCCTGCACCTCGGCCATCTTGCGGGACGGCAAGTCACTGGCGTCGATGGGAGCGGCGCCGGCGGGCCCGCTGTCGGTCGTGCGGGCGGCAGCTTTGGCGGCCACCGCCGGTTTGGGTGTTTTCGGCATGGTGTGGGTCTCGAAGGGGGCGGCAAAATTACCAACACCCACGCTAGGAGGCAGGCTGCGGACCGAATGTAGGACGCTGCCGATGCGCGGGGCGGGAATCGGCGAAGCAGCCTGCGCGCTTTCCCGGTTGACGCCGGCAAGGCCGGGCGCTTCAATGTGTGGCTACCCACCCACCAAGGAAAGCGCCATGTTCCAGACCCTTCCCCTCGCCACCCGCCTGCTGCGCGCCGTGCTCGCCGCGGCCGCGCTCTGCAGCGCCGGTGTCACCCTGGCCCAGAACGGGAAAACCGAAGTGTTGTGGCTGGGCCAGGCCGCCACCCGCATCACCACACCCACCGGCAAGGTCATCATGATCGACCCGTGGCTGACGTCCAATCCGAAAACACCGGCTGATTTCAGGGTACTCACCGGCGTCGGCAAGGTCGACCTGATCCTGGTCACACACGCCCACTTCGATCACTTCGCCGACGCGCCCGCGCTGGCGCAAATGCACAAGGCCCCGATGTACGGGCCGGCCGGCATGAACCAGACCGTCAGCACCCTGGGCATCCTGCCGGCCGAGCTGGCGCCGCGTTTCGGCAAGGGCGGCACCATCACGCCCTTCGGCCCCAGCGGCGTGAAGATCACGGCGGTGCGCGCCGAACATTCGTCGGAACTGGCTTACAAGAACCCGGCCACCGGCAAGGACGAGGTCCATGTGGGCGGCGAGCCGGTCGGCTTCATCCTGGAGATGGAAAACGGCTTCAAGATCTGGCACATGGGCGATACCGGCGTGTTCGGCGACATGCGCCTGATCGGCGAGATGTACCGTCCCGACCTGGTGCTGATCCCGATCGGCGGCCATTTCGTGATGAACCCGAGGGATGCAGCCATGGCGGTGCGCGACATGATCAAGCCAAAATTTGCGCTGCCCATTCATTACGGCACCAATCCGCTGCTGCGAGGCACGCCGGCTGAATTCCAGAGCGCCCTGGGCACGGCCCCGGGCACCGCCCGCATGCTGGTCGGCGAGCCTGGCCAGAAGTTCGACTTCTGAGGCCCGTTCCGGCCGTCAGGCGGGCACGGCCGGTGCCGGCTCCTCCCAGGTGAAGCTGCCCCGGTAGGCGTGCCAGCTCGCATGGCCCAGCCAGGGGCCGACCACCAGCAGGCCCAGCGCCCATGGCAACAACATCGCCCCCAGCACCAGCCCCACGATCAGCGCCCCCCAGACCAGCATGGGGCCGGTGCGCGCCGCGACCACCTCGATGCTGGCAATACCGGCAGTGATGGCATCGGTGTCGCGGTCCAGGATCATCGGGATGGACACCACGCAGGTGGAGAACACCAGGCCGGCGAAAACACCGCCCACCATGGTGTACACAGCGATGAATTGCCAGTTCTGGAGATTAAAAACCGCAGCCAGCACGCCGGCCGTGCTCGGCATGCCGGTGTTGAAGAACACCGCAAACACGACCAGCGAGGCCCGGCCCCACAGCAACTCCAGCAGCAGCATCACCAGCACCAGCATGGCCATGCTGCCCAGGTGTTTGTCCCAGCAGGTCAGCGAGGCGCCCAGATCCTGCGGCAGCCCCTGCTCGCGCCGCCGGCTGACCTCGTACAGCCCCATCGCAAGGAAGGGGCCGACCAGAAAACAGCCCGACACAAAGGACATGGTGTACTCCGGCAGATTGCGGAACACCGCGCCCAGCACCACGGCCATGAGCCAGAAACAGATGCCATAAAACAGGGCAATACCGCGCGCCGCAGCCAGGTCGCGCCAGCCGGCGCGCAACCAGCGCACCGGGTCGCCCAGGCGCAAGGGCTGCACCACGCGAACCTGCGGCACTGGCGGCGCGGCAGGGGCGTCGGTGGCGGACTCGGGAGGATGGGCAGAGACGTTCATGCGGCATTGAACCGCGCGCCCTGCCCCGGCGCATCAGGGCCAACCCGCGGCAGCCGCCCCGCGAACTGCCTGGTTGCTATATTTTCAATATGACGCATGCAGCACAAGGGCTGGAAGCCTATTTCACCCATTTTCTGGCGTTGTGCCAGAGCTGCATCCAGGGGCTGGATCCACTGATGTCCTGATCGGTCCAGCTCATCTGCACATTGCGGAACACGCGCTCGGGGTGCGGCATCATGGCGGTGAAGCGGCCATCGGCTGTGGTCACGGCCGTCAGGCCGCCGGCGCTGCCATTCGGGTTGGCCGGATAGGCCTCGGTCGGCCGCCCGTGGTTGTCGGTGAAACGCATGGCGGCAATCACCCTTGATGCGTCGCCGCGGTGCGCAAAGTTGGCATAACCCTCACCGTGCGCCACGGCGATGGGCAGCCGGTCACCGGCCATGCCAGCAAAAAACAGGCTGGGCGAGTCCAGCACCTCGACCTGGCTCAGGCGCGCCTCGAAGCGTTCGCTGCGGTTGGTGGTGAAACGCGGCCAGGCCTGGGCGCCCGGAATGATGTCGGCCAGTTCGGCAAACATCTGGCAACCGTTGCACACGCCGAGGCCAAAAGTATCGGTCCGGCCGAAGAAAGCCTGGAACTGCGCCGACAGCGCAGGGTTGAAGGTGATGGAGCGGGCCCAGCCGATGCCGGCGCCCAGGGTGTCGCCGTAGCTGAAGCCGCCGCAGGCCACCACCCCGCTGAAATCGGCCAGCTGCGCGCGGCCGGTCTGCAGGTCGGTCATGTGCACGTCGAAGGCTTCGAAGCCGGCCTGGGTGAAGGCGTACGCCATCTCCACATGGGAATTGACGCCCTGCTCGCGCAGGATGGCCACCTTGGGGCGGGACAACATCAGCGCCGGACTTGTTATGGATTCAGGAGCTGCTTGCGCTTGCTGGGAAAGGGCTGGGGCCTGTTTTGATGCCATAACCACATGCAGACCGGGGTTCGCCGGATCGCCGGCCGCGGCGTGTTCCTGGTCGGCGCAGGCCGGGTTGTCGCGCCGCTGGTTGATTTTCCAGCTGACACTGTCCCAGACCTGGTGCAGGTCCTGCAGCCTGGCGACAAACACCGCCTTGGTGTCGCGCCAGACCTGGACCTCACCCTTGCCGACCTCGAGAGACGCGTGCTCAGGCCGGGTCTTGCCGATGAAGTGGCTGAACTTCGACAGGCCATGCTCGCGCAGGGTCGCCATGACCTCGTTGCGCACTTCTGTACGCACCTGGATCACGACGCCGATTTCCTCGGTAAACAGCGCCTTCAGCGTCAGCTCTTCGCGCCGTCCACCGACTTGCGCCGCCCAGTTCTTGCTGTCGCCGGTGTCCATGCGGCTGTCGGAAATGCCGTCTCCTTCGAGCAGCAGCATGTCGATGTTGAGCGAGACGCCGACATGGCCGGCAAAGGCCATCTCGCAGACCGTGGCGAACAGGCCGCCGTCGCTGCGGTCATGGTAGGCCAGCAGCTTGCCCTGGCCGCGCAGCGTGTTGATGGCGCTCACCAGCTTGACCAGGTCCTGCGGGTCATCGAGGTCGGGCACCTCGCCGTCTTCGAGCTCCAGCGTCTGCGCCAGGATGGAGCCGCCCATGCGGTTTTTGCCTTTGCCCAGGTCGATCAGGATCAGCGTGCTGTCGGCTTCACGTGCGTCGAGTTGCGGCGTCAAGGTGCCGCGCACATCGGGCAGCGTGGCAAAGGCGCTGACGATCAGCGACACCGGCGAGGTGACCTTTTTGCTGGCGCCATCGTCGGTCCAGACCGTGCGCATGGACAGCGAATCCTTGCCGACCGGGATCGACACGCCCAGCGCCGGGCACAGTTCCATGCCCACGGCCTTGACGGTTTCGTAAAGCGCGGCGTCCTGGCCCGGTTCACCGCAGGCGGCCATCCAGTTGGCCGACAGCTTGACGCGTGGCAGTTCTATGGGCGCGGCCAGCAAATTCGTGATGGCTTCGGCCACGGCCATGCGGCCGGAGGCGGCAGCATTGACGGCCGCGAGCGGCGTGCGTTCGCCCATGCTCATGGCCTCGCCGGCAAACCCGGCGTAGTCGGCCAGCGTCACGGCACAGTCGGCCACCGGCACCTGCCAGGGCCCGACCATCTGGTCGCGGTGCGTCAGGCCGCCAACGGTGCGGTCGCCAATCGTGATCAAAAACCGTTTGGACGCAACCGTCGGGTGGCTCAGCACGGCAATCGCGCTGGCCTGCAGGTCGACGCCGGTCAGGGTGATCGGCTTGATCTCGTGCCTAAGCGATTTGACATCGCGCTGCATCTTGGGCGGTTTGCCGAGCAAAACGTTCATGGGCATGTTTACTGGAGCCCCCACGCTCCCCACTTCGTGTGGTTCGCTGCCCCCCGAGGGGGCTGCGCTTGCTTGGGGCGGCCCGGCGCGGCGCGCGGGCGCCTCGCCATCCGACAGCACCAGCTGCTTTTCCTCGGTCGCCACACCAATCACCGCAAACGGGCAACGCTCGCGTTCACAAAAAGCCTGGAACTGCGGCAGCGATTCAGGCGCAATCGCCATCACGTAGCGCTCCTGGCTCTCGTTGCTCCAGATTTCCTTCGGGGACAGGCCGCTTTCTTCCAGCGGCACCGCGCGCAAATCGAAACGTGCGCCGCGTCCGGCGTCGTTGACCAGCTCGGGGAAGGCGTTGGACAAACCACCGGCGCCCACGTCGTGGATCGCCAGGATCGGGTTATCCGTGCCGAGCTGGGCGCACTGGTTGATGACTTCCTGCGCGCGGCGCTCGATCTCGGGGTTGCCACGCTGCACCGAGTCGAAGTCGAGCTGGGCGGCGTTGGCGCCCGAGGCCATGGAGCTGGCCGCACTGCCGCCCATGCCGATACGCATGCCAGGGCCGCCGAGCTGGATCAGCAAGGTGCCGGCCGGGAACAGGATCTTCTTGGTCAGCCGCGCATCGATGGTGCCGACGCCGCCGGCAATCATGATGGGCTTGTGGTAACCCCAGCGCTGGCCGCCCACCGTCTGTTCGTACTCGCGGAAGTAGCCCGCTAGGTTGGGCCGGCCGAACTCGTTGTTGAAGGCCGCGCCGCCGAGCGGGCCTTCGGTCATGATCTGCAGCGGGCTGGCGATGTGTTCGGGCTTGCCATAACTGTTGCCCTTGTCGTCGAACAGGCGTGACACGGTGAAGCCGGTCAGGCCGGCCTTGGGCCGGGAGCCGCGGCCGGTCGCGCCTTCGTCGCGGATCTCGCCACCCGCGCCGGTGGAGGCGCCGGGAAACGGCGAGATCGCCGTCGGGTGGTTGTGCGTCTCGACCTTCATCAGCACATGGGTCAGCACGCCCTCCGATGCGCTATAACTTTGATAGCTGCCTGCGCTTGCCGCGCCTGGCCCGGAGGCCGATTTGGCATAAAACTTCTGGACCGGCAGGCCTTCCATCACCGAGGCATTGTCGGAATAGGCCACCACCGTGTGTTGCGGATGCAGCTTTTCGGTGTTGCGGATCATGCCGAACAGGCTGATGCCCTGGGCCACGCCGTCAATCGTGAAGTCGGCGTTGAAGATCTTGTGGCGGCAGTGTTCGCTGTTGGCCTGGGCGAACATCATCAGTTCGACGTCGGTCGGGTTGCGCTGCAGGCCCGTGAAGGCAGCCACCAGGTAATCGATCTCGTCCGCGGCCAGCGCCAGGCCGAACTCGCTGTTGGCAGCTTCCAGCGCCGCCTTGCCACCGGCCAGCACGTTGATGGTCTGCAGCGGCGCGCCCTGCAGTTCGGTGAACAGGCCGGCGGCCTGCGCCCGGTCGTCCATCACGCTTTCGGTCATTCGGTCGTGCAGCAAGGCGGCGACCTGGCCGCGCTGGGCCTCGCTGAGCGCACCCTTGCTGAAAAAGCCCGGCTTGAGGCTGACGCGGTATTCGGTGATGCGTTCTATGCGTTTGACCGCCAGCCCGCAGTTGTGGGCAATGTCGGTGGCCTTGGAGGCCCAGGGCGACACCGTGCCGAAACGCGGCGAAACGATGACCAGCAGGCCGTCCTCGGCGGGCGGCGCGGCCGGCTCGCCGTAACTGAGCAGGGCCGCCAGACTGGCTTTGAGTTCCTCGCCGGGCGGGGCTTCGGTGGCCACCAGGTGCACAAAACGCGCGCTGATGCCGCTGATTTTGGGCTCTATGGCTTGCAGGCGGGGAAGCAGTTGCTGGACGCGGAAGTCGCTCAGGGCGCTGATGCCGTGGGCATCGCCCTCGAAAGTCGTCAGGTGCAGGGTCACGGTGGCGGTGGCCTTGTGGTTGTCGGCGGCTGCCGGGGGTGCTGGTTAACCCTGAATTTTATCAGCGATGGGCACCCTCCCCGCTTCGACGAAGCTCAAGTGGGATAATCGCGGCATGAGTATTACGTACAAAGATGCGGCGGGCATTGAAGGCATGCGCGTCGCCTGCAAACTGGCGTCCGAGGTGCTGGACTACCTCACGCCCTTTATCAAGGCCGGCGTGACCACGCGCGAAATCGACAAGCTGGCCAACGACTACATGGTCAATGTGCAGGGCACGGTCTCCGCCACCCTGGGGTACCAGCCGCCCGGCTACCCGCCCTACCCGGCTTCGCTGTGCACTTCGCTGAACCACGTGGTCTGCCACGGCATCCCCAACGACAAGCCGCTGAAAAAGGGCGACATCATGAACATCGATGTCACCGTGATCACCAAGGACGGCTGGTACGGCGACAACAGCCGCATGTACATGATCGGCGACGTGTCGATCGCCGCCAAGCGGCTGTGCCGGGTCACCTTCGAGGCCATGTGGCAGGGCATCATGCGGGTCAAACCGGGCGTTCGGCTGGGCGACATCGGCTTTGCGATCCAGACGTTTGCCGAAAAACAGGGGTTTTCGGTGGTGCGCGAGTTCTGCGGCCACGGCATCGGCAAAAAATTCCATGAGGAGCCGCAGGTGCTGCATTACGGCCGCCCCGGCACGCTGGAAGAACTCAAGCCCGGCATGACCTTCACCATCGAGCCCATGATCAACGCGGGTAAGCGCGACATCAAGGACGGCCCGGAAAAAGACGGCTGGACCATCGTCACGCGCGACCATTCGCTCTCGGCCCAGTGGGAACACACGGTGCTGGTGACCCCGACCGGCTACGAGGTGCTGACCTTGTCGGCCGGCAGCCCGGCCACGCCGGATTTTGTGGCGGCTTACCACGCCGCCTCCGCGCCGGTCACGGCCGACTCGGCGGCCTGAGGCCGTCCGGCCGCCGCCGCAGATGTTGTCCGCGCAGCCCGCCATGACCGAAGCGGCCGCTTTGCGGGAGAAGTACCGCGCCGGAAAAACCGCGCTGCTGGCCTCGCTGGCCGGCAGCGGCTCCTCCACACGCGGTATCCACAGCCTGCTGCGCCGTCTCGCCCGCCATACCGACGCCACCCTGCGCCAGATCTGGCAAGCTGCCGATTTCCCGGTCGGCTGCGCGCTGGTCGCCGTGGGCGGTTTCGGCCGCGGCGAGCTGTTCCCCAATTCGGACGTCGATGTGCTGCTGCTGCTGCGCGACGATTCGCAGGTCGAGGGCAACCCGGCGCTCAAGAGCAAGATCGAGAAATTCATAGGCGCCTGCTGGGACAGCGGGCTGGAGATCGGCTCCAGCGTGCGTACGGTGAAGGACTGCGCCGAGGAAGCCGCCAAGGACGTGACGGTGCAGACCTCGCTGCTGGAAGCACGCCTGGTCGCCGGTTCCACCAAGATTTTTGCAGCCCTGGTCAGCGAGCTCGAGCGCGTGATGGACCCGCAGGCGTTTTTTGTGGCCAAGACGCTGGAGATGCGCCAGCGCCACAACAAGTTCGAGAACACGCCGTATGCGCTGGAGCCCAATTGCAAGGAGTCGCCGGGTGGCCTGCGCGACCTGCAGCTGGTGCTGTGGGTGGCCAACGCCGCGGGCCTGGGCAAGACCTGGGACGAGCTGGCCCGCAATGGTCTCGCGACGGCCTTTGAAGTGCGCCAGATCAAGGCCAACGAGGCCCTGCTGAGCCTGATCCGCGCCCGCCTGCACCTGATCTCGGGCCGGCGCGAAGACCGCCTGGTGTTCGACCTGCAGACCGCCGTGGCCGAGTCTTTTGGCTATACCGCCCAGATCGACGATGACAGCAGGTTGCCGCGGCGCGCCAGCGAAGCGCTGATGAAACGCTACTACTGGGCCGCCAAGGCGGTGACCCAGCTCAACCAGATCCTGCTGCTCAACATCGAGGAGCGCATCCATCCGCACACCGCGCCCATGCAGGTGATCAACGAACGCTTTCTCGACCGGGGCGGCATGATCGAGGTGGCCAGCGACGACCTGTACCAGCGCGAACCGCACGCCATCCTGGAAACCTTTTTGCTGTTCCAGACCACGCCGGGCATCCAGGGCCTGTCGGCACGCACCCTGCGCGCGCTCTACAACACCCGCGGCATCATGAACGCGGGCTTTCGCCGTGACCGTGTCAACCGCGACACCTTCCGCCAGATCCTGCAGCAGCCCTCGGGCATCACCCATGCCATGCGACTGATGAACCAGACCTCGGTGCTGGGCCGCTACCTGTGGGTGTTCCGCAAGATCGTCGGGCAGATGCAGCATGACCTGTTCCACGTTTACACGGTGGACCAGCACATCCTGATGGTGCTGCGCAACGTGCGGCGCTTCTTCATGGCCGAACATGCCCACGAATACCCGGCCTGCTCACAACTGGCTGCAGGCTGGGACAAGCCCTGGATCCTCTACATCGCCGCGCTGTTCCACGACATCGCCAAGGGCCGCGGCGGCGACCATTCCGAGCTCGGTTGCCTGGACGTGCGGGTGTTCTGCCGCCAGCACGGCATCCCCGCCGAGGACGCCAAACTGATCGAGTTCCTGGTCGGCGAACACCTGACCATGAGCCGCATCGCGCAGAAGGAAGACCTGAGCGACCCGGAAGTCATCGCCGCCTTTGCCCGGCGTGTCGGCAACGAGCGTTACCTGACGGCGCTGTACCTGCTGACCGTCGCCGACATCCGCGGCACCAGCCCCAAGGTCTGGAACGCCTGGAAAGGCAAGCTGCTGGAAGACCTGTACCGCTACACCCTGCGTGTGCTGGGCGGCCGGGCACCGGATGCCGACGCCGAGGTCGAATCCCGCAAACGCGAGGCGCTGGCCATGCTGGCCCTGCACGCCGAGCCTTTCGAGGCGCACAAGGCGCTGTGGGACACGCTGGACGTCAGCTACTTCATGCGCCACGAGGCCGGTGACATCGCCTGGCATGCGCGGCATCTGTCGCGCCACGTGGGCAGGGCCAAATGTGTGGTGCGGGCGCGCCGTTCGGCCGAAGGTGAAGGCATGCAGGTGCTGGTTTACACGCCCGACACCCCCGACCTGTTTGCCCGCATCTGCGGCTATTTCGAAGAAGCCGGTTTCAGCATCCTGGACGCCAAGGTCCACACCGCCAAACCGCACAAGGGCTCGCCCGGTTATGCGCTGGACACCTTCCAGGTCGTGAGCCCGACCCTGGCTGACCACTACCGCGAACTGGTCGCGATGGTCGAAGCCGACCTCGACCGCACCATCGAGGAAAACAACCCGCTGCCACCGCCCGGCAAAAAAGGCCGGGTGTCGCGCCGGGTCAAGAGTTTCCCAATCGCACCGCGCGTCGACCTGCGCCCCGATGAAAAAGGCCAGCGCTGGCTGCTCAGCGTGTCGGCCAGTGACCGGGTGGGTTTGCTGTATTCGATCGCCCGCGTGCTGGCGCACCACCGCATCAACCTGCAGCTCGCCAAGGTCACGACCCTGGGCGAACGGGTGGAAGACACCTTCCTGATCGACGGTCCCGAACTGCAGCAAAACAAGGCGCAGATCGCCATCGAAACCGAGATCCTGGAAGCGCTCGCGGCCTGATCACTGCTCCGTCGTCATAGGCCAAAAGGCTTCAAAAAAAACGTTTTGCTTATAAAAATCAATGAGTTAAATCATTTTTTTAAAGTTACACATCATCACCGTTTAAGCCTTGTCATGGGCTGTCTGGGGCCGACAATGGACCTTCTCTGCGGAGCCTTCCAGTGAAAACCGGCGTGCGCTCCGCCATCGGACCTGTCCACCTCAGGTGCTTGCCATGCATGCCCAGACCCGAACCCTGCTGACCCGTGAACAGCTGCTGCTGGACTCGGGCACATGCGACGACGACGGCCGCCCGCTGGCCCGGCATATCTTTTTTGAACCCGACAACTGGCTGGTGCCGGAAATCTACAGCGGCGTGCTGGCAGCCCATGCGGCCTGGCTGGCCGACCGGCCGGAGCAGCGCTTGCTGGTGTCCGGCCACAGCTGCGGCACCGGCAGCCACCGTTTTTTCTGGCTGATGGGCGACCGCCGGGCCATCGCGGTCCGGGCCGCGCTGATCAAGGCCGGTGCCGGCCGCAAGCAGGTGCTGATCCAGAGCCGGGGCGCTGCCCGCCCGCTGATCGAGCAGGCCGGTGAGGAGGTCGCACAGTACCGGCGCCGCGTCACGCTGGACTACCTGGACGTCCATGCCGCGGACACCGCGCCGGTGCCGCCGGACGGCTCTCCCGCCTGGTGGCGCTCGGTGCTGGGTTCGGGCGGCAAGGCGCGCCTGCCCGCCGATCTGCCAGCCTCGCAGGGCGGCTGAAAACGGGCGCTCAGTCGTCTTCCGACGCGTCCAGACCCGGGAACAGCACCTCGGTAAAACCGAACTGGGTGAAGTCGCGGATGCGCATCGGGTAGAGCTTGCCGATCAGGTGATCGCACTCATGCTGCACCACCCGCGCGTGAAAGCCGTCCACCGTACGGTCTATGGGGTCACCATAGGGGTCGAAGCCGGTGTAACGAATCCGTGAATAACGCGGCACCAGCCCGCGCAGGCCAGGCACCGACAGGCAGCCTTCCCAACCGTTTTCCTCGTCGTCCGACAAGGGCGTGATCACCGGATTGAGCAGCACGGTACGCGGCACCAGCGGCGCATCCGGATAACGCGGGTTCACCGCGTCGGTGCCGAAAATCACCAGTTGCAGGTCCACGCCGATCTGCGGCGCGGCCAGGCCGGCGCCGTTGACCGAACGCATGGTGTCGAACATGTCGGACACCAGCAGGTGGATCTCGTCGGTATCGAATTCAGTCACGGGCGGCGCAGTGCGCAAGAGGCGCGGGTCGCCCATTTTGAGGATGTCGCGGATGGTCATGGCACTCGCTGGAAAGAAAATGGAAAGCTGAAACCGCAAGCATACAGAGCCCGCGCGCGCCACGCGGCAAAATGGGGCATGGCCGACCCATCCGACCCTGCACCCGCGCTTCCCGCCACCGCTGCGCCGGCCGCACCCGTACGCTGGCTGCTGATCGGCCTGGCGCTCACCAGCCTGGTGCTGGGCATCGTCGGCCTGTTCCTGCCGGTGCTGCCCACGGTGCCCTTCATCCTGCTGTCGGCCTGGGCCGCCGCCCGCAGTTCACCGAAACTTCTGGCCTGGCTGGAGGCCCACAGTGCATTCGGTCCCATGTTGAGCGAATGGCGGCGCGGCGGCGTGGTGCGCCGGCGCGCCAAGTGGCTGGCCACCCTGACCATGAGCGGCAGCGCCGTCATCATGCTGCTGACTTTCCCCAAGCGCTGGGTTGCGCTGGCGGCGATTGCCGTCATGGCCTGTGTGCTGGTCTGGCTGTGGCGGCGGCCGGAAAAGCTGCCCGGGGCCGATGTGCCGCCCGGCTAGTTGGCCGGCGCTTCCAGCAGCAAAAGCAACCCGGCCTCATCGATCACCGTGATACCCAGCTCTTGCGCCTTCGTCAGCTTGCTGCCGGCCTCGGTACCGGCGACCACGTAATCGGTCTTCTTGCTGACCGAACCGGCCACCTTGCCGCCGGCGGCTTCCACCCTGTCCTTGGCCTCGTCGCGGCTCAGGGTCGGCAGGGTGCCGGTGATGACAAAGGTTTTGCCCGACAAGGGCTGCGGCGCACGCGCGGCCGGCTCGGCCTCCGGCCAGTGGACGCCGCAGGCGCGCAACTGCTCGACCACCTCACGGTTGTGCGGCTGGTCGAAAAAGGTACGGATGCTCTGGGCGACGATGGGGCCGACGTCGCTGACTGCTAGCAGCTGCGCTTCGGTGGCATCCATGATCGCGTCAAGCTTGCCGAAATGGCGCGCCAGTTCCTTGGCCGTGGCCTCGCCCACGTGGCGTATGCCCAGGCCGAACAGGAAACGCGGCAAGGTGGTGGATTTGGACTTTTCCAGCGCCTGCAGCAGGTTTTGCGCCGACTTGTCGGCCATGCGCTCCAGCCCGGCCAGCGCCGTCAGGCCCAGTTTGTAAAGGTCCGGCAGCGTGCGGATGATGTTGGCATCGACCATCTGCTCGACCAGCTTGTCGCCCAGGCCCTCGACCTCGACGGCGCGCCGGTGGGCATAGTGCAGGATGGCTTCCTTGCGCTGGGCGCCGCAGAACAGGCCGCCGGTGCAGCGGTAGTCGGCCTCACCCTCTTCCCGCACGGCGTCCGAGCCGCAGACCGGGCAAATGCGCGGCATGCTGAACTGCGGCGCATCCTTCATGCGTTTGTCGGCCAGCACGCTGACCACCTCGGGAATCACGTCGCCGGCACGCCGCACGATCACCGTGTCACCGATACGCACGTCCTTGCGCCTGGCCTCGTCCTCGTTGTGCAGGGTCGCATTGGTCACGGTCACGCCACCGACAAACACCGGCGCCAGCTTGGCCACAGGCGTCAGTTTGCCGGTGCGACCCACCTGCACATCGATGGCCAGCACGGTGGTGATCTGCTCCTGCGCCGGGTATTTGTGCGCCACGGCCCAGCGCGGCTCGCGTGTGACAAAGCCCAGTTTTTTTTGCAGCGCCAGGCTGTTGACCTTGTAGACCACCCCGTCGATGTCGTAGGGCAGCTGGTCCCGCTCGCGCGCGATCCTGCCGTGAAACGCTATCAATTCAGGAGCGCCTTGCGCAGTCTGGGTCAGGGCTGCAACCGGAAAACCCCATGATTTGAGGGTCAGCAGCAACTCGAAATGGGTCTCGAACTGCGGACCGCCCTCTTGCTGCGGCGTGACTTCGCCGACGCCGTAGGCAAAAAAGCTCAGCGGGCGCTGGGCCGCAATGCCCGGGTCCAGTTGCCGCACCGCGCCGGCGGCGGCGTTGCGCGGATTGACGAAGGTTTTTTCGTTTTTCGCACCTTTGGCGATTTTTTCGCGCTGCTTCTCGTTGAGTGACTCGAAATCATCGCGCCGCATGTAGACCTCGCCGCGAACTTCCAGCACCGGCGGAACGTCTTTGGGAAGGCGCAAGGGAATCTGCCGGATGGTGCGGATGTTCTGCGTCACGTCTTCGCCGACCTCGCCGTCGCCACGGGTGGCGGCCTGCACCAGCACGCCGTTCTCATAACGCAGGTTCATCGCCAGGCCGTCGAATTTCAGCTCGGCCACATACTCCACCGGCGGGTCGGACTCCGCCAGGCCCAGTTCCTTGCGCACGCGGGTGTCGAAGTTCTGCGCGCCGCTCGCTTCGGTATCGGTCTCGGTGCGTATGCTGAGCATGGGCACCGCATGGCGCACGCTGGCGAACTGGTCCAGCGCCTTGCCGCCGACTCGCAGGGTTGGTGAATCCGGGCTGGCCAGCTCCGGATGCGCGGCTTCCAGCGCCTGCAGTTCCTGGAACAACCTGTCGTACTCGGCGTCCGGGATGCTGGGCTGGTCCAGCACGTAATAACGATGGGCGTGCTGGTGCAGCTCGTTGCGCAGCGCGGCGATACGGTCGGCCGGCGACGGCCCGTGTGCCGCGAACAGGTCAGGGGTGGCCATCTCGGCAATTCCAGGAACGGGTTTTTCGCGGGGCCACCGCGGAACCGGCTTTGCCGGGCCGCAGGTGGCACCCCCTGCAGGGGGGAAGCGGCCGAAGGTCGCTACGGGGGGGAGCCATGCTTTTTCAGGAAAACAGCCGGCGTCCCAGCGCCGAGCCGGCCGGCATGTCGCGCTCTTCCAGCGTGTTGTAGAGCTGCTCCAGGTCGGCGTGGATGGCTTCCATGGCTTCCGGCCGGATCGGCTGGCCCTGGTCGTCGATGATGACGCCGTCCATGCTGGCGGCCAGCGCGATCGCCGCCTCGCACAGGCGCACAAAAGGCTGCTCGGCGCGCAGCACCTGCGGCACGTCCAGCGATAGCGTCAGTTCGCGCAGCGCGGTCTGTTCCGGCTCTTCGGCCATCGCCGCCTGGGTGTCGAAGGACAGGCCCAGCACCGGTGGCGCATGCGGGCCGGACTGGCTGGCCGGCAGCACCATGCGGCCCGGGATGGACCCGGCCACAAAACCGAGTTTGGCCGCGCTCTGGTGCACATAACCGGGACTCCAGGCGGTGTGCCGGGCGCGCAGCGTGAAGCCCAGCTGCGCATCGTGGGTGCCGGCAAAGTTGTCGAGCTCGCGTGCGCGCGCCACCTCGTCCATCATGTCCGGAAACTCCGGCTGGCCGTCGATGGCGTCGGCAAAAGCCTGCGCCTTCATGACAAATTCGGAAAACTCGATCTGGTTCAGCGCACCGGTGCGGTTGGCCAGTTGTACGCCGGCCTGGAAGGCGCTGTAACGCTGGCCGGCGGCCGGGGTTTCCCAGGCGCCGGTGGCCAGGCTCAGGCCTTCGATCGCAAACGGCTTGCTGCCGGCGCGGCGCGAACCGGGCATGGCAGCCAGAGCCGCCTCGCCGGACACCACCGAGTCGATGACGATGGGCGCAATCACGTCGATCAGCGCATCCAGACCGGGCTTTTTCTCGGGCACGGTCAGCGCCGTCAGCGCGTCAAGGCCGGAGTCGCCGTCGAAGCCGGGCTCCAGACGCTCCGGCTGGCTGTCCCCGCCGTGGGGCGGGAGCTCGCCGGCCGTCGGTTCCATGGCCGGGGCCACCGGGTCGGGCGTGGGCTGCATCGGCAAGTTCTTGCGCGCCGACCAGGCGCTGTGCGCCACCACGATGGCCAGCAACAGGCCGCCTATGATGGCCAGGCTGATCTGCAGCGTGCTCATGCGGCCTCCGCGAAGCCGAGGGCCGCTTCCATGTCGACTGCGACGATGCGCGAAACGCCCTGCTCCTGCATGGTCACGCCAATCAGCTGTTCGGCCATCTCCATGGCGATCTTGTTGTGGCTGATGAACAGGAACTGGGTTTCCTTGCTCATGCTGGCCACCAGCTTGGCATAACGCTCGGTGTTGGCGTCGTCAAGTGGCGCGTCCACCTCGTCGAGCAGACAGAAGGGCGCAGGATTGAGCTGGAAGATCGCAAACACCAGCGCAATTGCGGTCAGCGCCTTTTCGCCGCCCGACAGCAAGTGGATGGTCTGGTTCTTCTTGCCCGGCGGCTGGGCCAGCACCTGCACGCCGGCGTCCAGGATTTCTTCGCCGGTCATCATCAATTTGGCATTGCCGCCGCCGAACAGGCGCGGGAACATCTCGCCGAAATGCCGGTTCACCGTCTCGAAGGTCGAGGACAGCAGTTCGCGGGTTTCGGTGTCGATTTTCTTGATCGCGTCTTCCAGCGTGTTCATGGCCTCGTTCAAATCGGCCGACTGGGCGTCGAGGAACTGCTTGCGTTCGCGTGCGCTGGCCAGTTCGTCGAGGGCGGCCAGGTTGACGGCGCCCAGCGACTGGATCTCGCGGTTGATGCGGTCGATCTCGCCCTGCAGGCCCGTGAGGCGCACGTTGCCGGCCTGGATCGATGACTCGACCGCTGCCAGGTCGGCCTGCGCGTCGGCCAGCAACTGCGCATACTGCTCGAAGCCCAGGCGCGCCGCCTGCTCTTTCAACTGGAACTCGGTGATGCGCTGGCGCAGCGGCTCGAGTTCACGTTCGAGCTGCAGGCGGCGCTCGTCGCTGGCCCGCAGCTTGGTGGTCAGGTCGTCATACTGGCTGCGTTTGGCGCCCAGGTCGGCTTCGCGTTCGAGCTTCACATTGAGCGCGTCCTGCAGGCCGGCCTTGGCGGCGGCATCGCTCAGGCGCGAGAGCTCCTCTTTGGCGCGTTCTTCCTCGCTGGCAATCGATGCCGCCTGCTGTGCGGCGATCGCTATCGAACGTGTCAGCTCGTCGCGGCGCGAGGCCAGGCTGCGCAGCGCAAACTGCGCTTCCTGCGACTGGCGCTCCAGCGCGCGCTGCTGCTCGCGCGATTCGTTCAACTTGCGCTCGGCCTCGATCACGCGGTCGTCCAGCTGGGCATGGCGCTCCTGGCTGTCGGCCAGTTGCATGTCGAGTTCTTCAAAACGTGCTTCGGCCGTGACCTTGCGCTCCTGCAGATCGGCCATCTGCGCATCGATCTCGCCGAGGTCGGCCGCAATCTGTTCGCTGCGCGCGCGGGTCTGTTCGGCCAGCTGCGTCAGGCGCAAGACCTCGACCTGCAGTTCGTGCGTGCGGCTCTGGCCTTCGGCGGCCTCGCGCCGAGCCGTTGCCAGGCGCTGGGCGGCGTCGGCATAGGCAGCTTCGGCGCGGATCAGCGCACTGCGCGCCTCGTCGGCAATCAGGGCCTGCCCGCGCAGCTGTTTTTCGAGGTTCTCGATTTCCTGGGCGCGGGCCAGCAGGCCGGCCTGTTCGGAATCCTGGGCGTAAAAACTCACGCTGTGTTGCGTCACCGCATGGCCGGTCTGCACAAAAATCACTTCGCCGGCCTGCAACTGCTGGCGCGCCGACAGCGCTTCGTCCAGGCTGGCCGCGGTCAGGCAGCCGTGCAGCCAGTCGCCCAGCAGCGCGGCCTGGCCGGCATCACCCAGGCGCAGAAAATCGGCCAGCGGCTTCAGGCCGGTGCGTGAGGCGGGGGCCGGGGCGCCCGCCGCAGGTGGCGAATAAAACGAGAGTTTGGCTGGCGGGGTATCGCGGCCGTCGGTGCCGGCAAAACCGCGCACCATGTCGAGCCGGCTGACTTCCAGCGCGCCCAGGCGCTCGCGCAGCGCGGCTTCCAGCGCATTTTCCCAGCCCTGCTCTATGTGGATGCGGCTCCACAGGCCCTGCAAGCCGTCGAGGCCGTGTTTGGCCAGCCAGGGTTTGAGCTTGCCGTCGGTTTTGACCTTTTCCTGCAGCGCCTTGAGCGCCTCCATGCGCGCCGACAGCTCGGCCTGTTTGGCCGATTCGGTGTTGACGGCTTGCTGCTTGCTCCGCCTGTCTTCGTCGAGCTGCGGCACGCTGTCGGTCAATTCGTGCAGGCGTGCCTCAACCATTTCCTGGTTTTCCTGGGCCGCGCTGAACTGGGTGTTGAGGTTGGCCAGGCGCGCTTCGTCGGGCGCGTTGAGCGCATTTTTGTCGGCGCTCAGGCGTTCGTGGCGCAGGCTGAGGGCGCGCGACTGCTCCTCGATATTGCGCTGGTCGGCGGCCAGCACCTGGATCTGCTGCTGCACCTGGCCGACGCTGGCACGCTGCTCATTGGCTTTGGACTGCGCAGCGCGCAGCGCTTCCTCGAGCGCCGGCAACTGGCCGGCCTGGTCCTCGCTCTGTGCGGCCAGCAGTTCCGACTGTTCCTCGGCCTGCAGCGCCTGGGCCGCGAGGTTTTCGGTTTCCAGCGCCGCATCGTCCTTGCGTGCCGCCCACTGTGCGGTCTGGTCCTTGAGCTGCTGCAGGCGCTGCTCGACGCGCTGCCGGCCTTCGACCACAAAACGGATCTCGGCCTCCAGCCGGCCGACTTCGGCGCTGGCTTCATAAAGCTTGCCCTGGGCCTGGTTCACCTGGTCGCCGGCGGCGTAGTGCGCCTGGCGGATGGTCTCGAGGTCAGCCTCGATATGGCGCAGGTCGGCGATGCGGCTTTCCAGGTCGTTGACCGACTTTTCGGCGTCGGCCTTGACCCTGGCCTGGTCGGCTTCGCTTTCGGCACGCTTGAGGAACCACAGCTGGTGCTGCTTGAGCGTGGCGTCGGCGTGCAGCGTGTTGTAGCGCAGCGCGACCTCGGCCTGCTTTTCGAGCTTGTCGAGGTTGGTATTGAGTTCGCGCAGGATGTCCTCGACACGTGTCAGGTTCTCGCGCGTGTCGCTCAGCCGGTTGGCGGTTTCGCGGCGGCGCTCCTTGTACTTGGAGACCCCGGCGGCTTCCTCGAGGAACAGGCGCAGTTCCTCGGGTTTGGATTCGATGATGCGGCTGATCGTGCCCTGGCCGATGATGGCGTAGGCGCGCGGGCCCAGGCCGGTGCCGAGGAACACGTCCTGCACATCGCGCCGGCGCACCGGCTGGTTGTTGATGTAGTAGCTGCTGGTGCCGTCGCGCGTCAGCACGCGCTTGACGGCGATTTCGGCGAACTGGCCCCACTGGCCGCCGGCGCGGTGGTCGGCATTGTCGAAGACCAGTTCGACGCTGGAGCGGCTGGCCGGCTTCCTGATGTTGGTGCCGTTGAAGATCACGTCCTGCATGGACTCGCCGCGCAGCTCGGAGGCACGGCTTTCACCGAGCACCCAGCGCACGGCGTCCATGATGTTGGACTTGCCGCAACCGTTGGGGCCGACCACCCCGACCAGCTGACCGGGCAGCACAAAATTGGTCGGTTCGGCAAACGATTTGAACCCGGATAACTTGATCGAATTGAGACGCACGGCAGACCCTGTTTTCTTGTTCGCGCTTTGAAGCTAAGCCATTGATTTTTATAGCTCTTTTTGGAAGCACCCGACCCCGCCCCCAGCGCTGCGGAGCCTGCAATGTTACCCGAGCGAGCAGGGCCGGCCGCTGTAAAAAAGGGTGACGGCAGGCCGCCCGCCCTGCCCTCGCCCGCTTGATGCATCGAATCGTCATCCGGCCCATGCGCAGCAAGCGTGAGCAGCTATCAATTCAGGAGCATTCATCGGGTGCCGCAAGCGCGGTCACCGGTCGCCGGCCCGCCCGCGGGATAATCCGGGCCATGAATCCCCTGTTGAAACGCCTGCAGCCCTATCCTTTCGAGCGGCTGCGCCTGCTGCACGCCGGTGTCACGCCGAATCCTGCCTACCGCCCCATCAGCCTGGGCATAGGCGAGCCCAAACATGCGACACCGGAGCTGATCAAGACCGCGCTGAGCGCCAGCCTGGCCGGGCTGGCGAGTTACCCGGCGACCGCCGGCGAGCCCAGGCTGCGCCAGTCCATGGCCGGCTGGATGTCGCGCCGTTACGGCCTGGCGCTGGACCCGCTGACCCAGATCCTGCCGGTCAACGGTTCGCGCGAAGCCTTGTTCGCGCTGGCCCAGACGGTGATCGACCCGACGCAGCCTGGCGCGACGGTGGTCAGCCCGAATCCCTTCTATCAAATCTACGAAGGCGCAGCCCTGCTGGCCGGCGCCGACACCTGGTTCGCGCCCAGCGACCCGGCGCGCAACTTCGCGGTGGACTGGGCGGCCGTGCCGCAGGAGGTTTGGCAAAAGACACAACTGCTGTTTGTCTGCTCACCGGGCAACCCGACCGGCGCGGTGATGGGCCTGGACGAATGGAAGCTGCTGTTCGAGCTCAGCGACCGCTACGGCTTTGTGATCGCCTCCGACGAGTGTTACAGCGAGATCTACTTCCGCGAGGAACCACCGCTGGGCGGCCTGCAGGCCGCGGCGCAGCTCGGCCGCCACGACTTCAAAAACATCATCGCGCTCACCAGCCTGTCCAAACGCAGCAATGTGCCCGGCCTGCGCAGCGGTTTTGTGGCCGGTGACGCGGCGCTGATCAAGCCGTTTTTGCTCTACCGCACCTACCACGGCAGCGCCATGAGCCCCATCGTGCAGGCCGCCAGCATCGCCGCCTGGGACGACGAAGCGCATGTGGTGGCCAATCGCGCGATGTACCGCGAGAAATTCGCCAGTGTCACGCCGCTGCTGGCCGCGGTGATGAAGGTGGCCCTGCCCGATGCCGGCTTTTACCTGTGGGCCGAGGTTCCGCCGTGTTTTGCCGGCGACGACGCGGCTTTTTCGAGCGAGCTGCTCGCTCTCTACAATGTCGTGGTGTTGCCCGGCAGTTACCTGGCCCGCGAAGCCCGCGGCCAGAACCCGGGCGCCGGCAGAATCCGCATGGCCCTGGTGGCTGAAACCGCCGAGTGTGTCGAAGCCGCCGAAAGAATCGTTTCCTTTATCCAATCCAGGACTTCTTCAAAATGAATCAAGACCAGCTCGAAAGCATCATCAACGCCGCCTGGGACGACCGCGCGAATCTGTCGCCACAGGCTGCGTCCAAGGAAATCCAGGATGCGGTGGAGCACACGATTTCCGAACTCAACGCCGGCCGCCTGCGCGTGGCCACGCGCCAGGGCGTGGGCCAGTGGACCACGCACCAGTGGATCAAGAAGGCCGTGCTGCTGAGCTTCCGCCTGAAGGACAACGTGATGATGCGCGCCGGCGACCTCGGCTTTTTCGACAAGGTGCCGACCAAGTTTTCGCACCTCAGCGAAGAGGAAATGAAAGCCAGCGGCGTGCGTGTGGTGCCGCCCGCCGTGGCGCGCCGCGGCAGCTATATCGCCAGGGGCGCGATCCTGATGCCCAGCTACGTGAACATCGGCGCCTACGTCGATGAAGGCTCCATGGTCGATGCCTGGGCTACCGTCGGCAGCTGCGCGCAGGTCGGCAAAAACGTGCACCTGTCCGGCGGCGTCGGCCTGGGCGGCGTGCTGGAGCCGCTGCAGGCGAACCCGACCATCATCGAGGACAACTGCTTCATCGGCGCGCGTTCCGAGGTGGTCGAAGGCGTGATCGTCGAGGAAAACTCGGTGATCTCCATGGGCGTCTACATCGGCCAGAGCACGCCGATTTATGACCGCGAGGCCGACACCGTGACTTACGGCCGCATCCCGGCCGGCTCGGTCGTGGTCTCGGGCAACCTGCCCAAGGCCGGCGGCAAGTACTCGCTGTACTGCGCCGTGATCGTCAAGCGTGTGGACGCCAAGACCCGCGCGACGACGAGCCTGAACGACCTGCTGCGCGACTGATTACTGATCGGAACCGACATGAATGCGCCGACCATGAGCACGATGGAACGTATCCTGCGTTTGATGGCCGAAAAAAAGGCCTCCGACGTATACCTGTCGGCGCATTCGCCGGCCCTGATCAAGATCAACGGTGAGGCGATCCCGATCAACAACCAGATCCTGCCGCCGGATGCACCGCGCAACCTGCTGGCCGAGGTGCTGCCGCCGGAAAAAATCGAGGAAATGGAGGAGCTCGGCGAGCTCAACATGGCCTTCCCGCTGGCCGGGGTCGGCAACTTCCGCATCAGCGGCTTCAAACAGCGCAGCACCTACGCGGCCGTGATCCGTTATGTGCCCAGCGAGATTCCCCCGCTGTCCAGCCTCAACGTGCCGCCCATCCTGGCCGACCTGATCATGGAAAAACGCGGCCTGCTGCTGATGGTCGGCTCCACCGGCGCCGGTAAAAGCACCACGCTGGCCGCCATGATGGACCACCGCAATGCGACCCAGCCCGGCCACATCCTGACCATCGAAGACCCGGTCGAATTTTTGTTCACCAACAAGAAATCGGTGGTGAACCAGCGCGAGGTCGGCAGCGACACCCAGTCCTTGCAGGTGGCGCTGAAAAACGCGCTGCGCCAGGCGCCCGACGTGATCCTGATCGGCGAGATCCGCGACCGCGAAACCATGTCGGCGGCGATTGCCTACGCCCAGTCCGGCCACCTGTGCCTGGCCACCATGCATGCCAACAACAGCTACCAGGCACTGAACCGCATTTTGAGTTTTTACCCGGTCGAGGTGCGCAGCACCATGCTGGGCGACCTCGGCGCGGCGATGAAGGCCATCGTCTCGCAGCGCCTGCTGCGCACCCAGGCCGGCGGGCGCGCGCCGGCGGTCGAGGTCATGCTCAACACCAAGCTGATTTCCGAGCTGATCGAAAAAGGCGACTTCTCCGGCGTCAAGGAGGCCATGGAAAAGTCCATGGCCGAGGGTTCGCAGACCTTCGAGCAGGACATCGCCAAGCTGATCGTCAGCGGTGTGGTCACCCGCAAGGAAGGCCTGCTGCACGCGGACTCGCCGACCAACCTGATGTGGCGCCTCGAAAACGATTTCGCCGCCGCCGCCAAGGCGGAAGAGCCTGAAGAGGATCCGGACGACGAACCGTCGTTCACCGAAATCACCCTGGACGTCAAACATTAAACATGTCCAGGACGCTGCAGCTCACCGAGCAACTGATCTCGCGCCACTCTGTCACGCCCGAAGACGCCGGCTGTCAGGACATCCTCGCCGCCCGACTCGCCCCACTGGGCTTCGAATGCGAGACCATCGTCAGCGGACCGGCGCATTTCCGGGTCACCAATCTGTGGGCGAAATTCAAGGGATTTGGGCCTGTAGCCCCCGCCGGACAAGCGCAGCCAGCTCCTGATTTGATAGCGCCCCGGACGCTGGTGTTTGCCGGCCACACCGACGTGGTGCCGACCGGCCCGCTGGAGCAGTGGACCAGCCCGCCCTTCACGCCCAGTCACCGCGACGGCGTGTTGTACGGCCGTGGTGCTGCCGACATGAAAACCTCGATTGCGGCCATGGTGGTCGCGGTCGAGGAGTTTCTGGCGGCCAACCCGAAACCGCAGCTGTCGATTGCCTTCCTGATCACCAGCGACGAGGAAGGCCCGTCGGTGGACGGCACCGCCGTCGTGGTGCAGCAGCTCAAGGCGCGCGGCGAGGTGCTGGACTACTGCATCGTCGGCGAACCGACCTCGGTGGACAGCCTCGGCGACATGATCAAGAACGGCCGGCGCGGCACGCTGAGCGGCAAACTGACGGTCAAGGGCGTGCAGGGCCACATTGCCTACCCGCACCTGGCCGACAACCCGGTGCATCGCTTTGCGCCCGCCCTGGCCGAACTGGTCGCAACCGAGTGGGACAAAGGCAACGAATTTTTCCCGGCGACCAGCTGGCAGGTGTCGAATGTGCACGGCGGCACCGGCGCCTCCAACATCATCCCGGGCGAACTGGTGGTGGATTTCAACTTCCGCTTTTCGACCGAATCGACAGCCGATGGACTGAAAACGCGGCTGGAAGCCATCCTGCAGAAACACCGGCTCGACTACGAACTGAAATGGACGCTGGGCGGCCAGCCCTTCCTGACCACGCCGGGCGAACTGGTCCAGGCCGTGACCGACGCGATCAAAGCCGAAACCGGCGTCAAGACCGAACTCTCCACCACCGGCGGCACCAGCGACGGGCGTTTTATCGCCGCCATCTGCCCGCAGCTGATCGAGTTCGGCCCGATCAACGCTTCCATCCACAAGATCGACGAAAACGTCCGGGTCGATACCCTGGACCCGCTGAAAAACATCTACCGGGGCGTGCTGGAGCGCCTGGCCGCCCTGTGAGCAACACGCAGCCAAGGACCGTGATCGCGCTGGTCGAACACTGGGCCGACCGCCTCGAAGCCGCCGGCCTGACGCAAACCGACGGCTTTGGCCAGGGCACGCTGACCGCGTTTGACGAGGCCGCCTGGCTGGTGCTGTGGTCGTTGGGCCTGCCGCTGGACGAGCTCGATGAAGAAGAAAATACGCCTGTAGCCCCCGCCGATGCTGAGAAGGTCGCTACGCTTCTGGAAGCACGCATCAACACCCGCAAGCCCGCCGCCTACCTGACGCGTGAAGCCTGGCTGCAGGGTGTCCCCTTTTACGTGGATGAACGCGTGATCATTCCGCGCTCGCTGATTGCCGAGCTGCTGGTTGATGAAAGCATTGATCCCTGGCTCAGCGAAACCACACGGCGTGTGCTCGATTTATGCACCGGCAATGGCAGCCTGGCCATCCTCGCTGCCATGGCGTATCCGGAGGTGGTGATCGACGCCGCCGACATCAGCAGCGACGCACTGGCCGTGGCAGAAATCAATGTCGGCGTGCATGAGTTGCAAAAACGCATCACGCTGATTGAGTCCGACGGCCTGGCGGCCTGCCCCGGCCCCTACGACCTGATTTTGTGCAACCCGCCCTATGTCAATGCGGCCACCATGGCGGCCTTGCCCGCTGAATTCCGGGCCGAACCTGCCTTGGCGCTGGCCGGCGGCGAGGACGGCATGGAGTTCATCAGAAGCCTTTTTCTAAACGCAGCCCGCCATATGAGCGAAAATGCGGTTCTGGTGCTGGAAATCGGCAACGAGCGCGGAAATTTTGAACGCGCTTTCCCCGGGCTGGAACCCCTGTGGTTCGAGACCAGCGCAGGCCCGGATCAGGTCTTGCTGCTCACACGCCAGCAACTGGCCTGAAACCTGCGTCCTGGCTTTCACGGCTGTGAATGCCGAACAATTTTGTCTGTTTGAAATGATTACCCTTAAAAACGTGGTGCTGCGTCGCGGCGCCAAAGTGATTCTCGACAGCGCGTCTGTCAGCCTGAACCCCGGCGAAAAAATCGGCCTGGTGGGTCGCAACGGCGCGGGCAAGTCTTCGCTGTTTGCCATGCTCAACGGCACACTGCATGAAGACGGCGGCGAGTTCTACATCCCAGCGCAATGGCGCATGGCGCAGGTCGCCCAGGACATGCCCGAGACCGAACAAAGCGCCACCGACTATGTGATCGAGGGCGACGTGGTGCTGCTGGCCGCGCAGGCCGAGGTCACCGCCTCCGAGGAAAGCGGTGACGGCGACCGCATGGCGCATGCCTACATGGAGCTGTACGACGCCGGCGCGCATGATGCACAGGCGCGCGCGCAGGCGCTGATCCTGGGCCTGGGCTTCAAGGTCAGCGAGCTCGACAACCCGGTCAACAGTTTTTCCGGCGGCTGGCGCATGCGCCTGCAGCTGGCGCGCGCGCTGATGTGCCCGTCCGACCTGCTGCTGCTCGACGAACCGACCAACCACCTGGATTTGGACGCGCTGGTCTGGCTGGAAGCCTGGCTGCAGCGTTACCAGGGCACCATGCTGGTCATCAGCCATGACCGCGAATTCCTCGATGCCGTGACCGACGTCACCGTGCACATCGAACGCGCCAAACTCACGCGTTACGGCGGCAATTACAGCAAGTTCGAAGACCTGCGCGCCGAACAAATGGCGCTGCAGCAAGGCGCTTACGCCAAGCAGCAGGACAAGATCGCCCACCTGCAGAAGTTCATTGCGCGTTTCAAGGCCAAGGCCAGCAAGGCCAAACAGGCGCAAAGCCGGGTCAAGGCGCTGGACCGCATGGAAAAAATCGCGCCCCTGCTGGCCGAAGCCGACTTCACCTTCGAGTTCAAGGAACCGGCCAACCTGCCCAACCCCATGCTGTCGATGCAGAACGCCTACTTCGGCTACCCCGCGCCGGAAGACGCGCCGGCCGGCACGCCACCCACCGTCATCGTACAAAACGTCAACAAGTCGGTGCTGGCCGGCCAGCGCATCGGCATCCTGGGCGCCAACGGCCAGGGCAAATCAACGCTGGTCAAGACGGTGGCGCGCGCGCTCGTGCCCATCAGTGGCGAGATGACCGAAGGCAAGGGCCTGAACATCGGCTACTTCGCCCAACAGGAGCTCGACGTGCTGCGGCCCGCCGACAACCCGCTGGAGCACATGATCCGCCTGGTCAAGGAAGTCACGGCTGCCGGCAAGATGGGCAACCAGCCGACGCGTGAGCAGGACCTGCGCAGCTTCCTGGGCAACTTCAACTTCAGCGGCGACATGGTCAAGCAGGCCGTCGGCAGCATGAGCGGCGGCGAAAAAGCCCGGCTGGTGCTGTGCATGATCGTCTGGCAACGCCCCAACCTGTTGCTGCTGGACGAGCCGACCAACCACCTGGACCTGGCCACACGCGAGGCGCTGTCGATGGCGCTCAACGAGTTCGAAGGCACGGTGATGCTGGTCAGCCACGACCGGGCCTTGCTGCGCGCCGTTTGCGACGAGTTCTGGATGGTCTCGCAGGGCGGTGTCGCGCCGTTTGATGGCGACCTGGACGACTACCAGAAGTATTTGCTCGACTACGCCAAACGCCAGCGCGAGGAGGCCAAAAAGGCGGCCAGCAACCCGGCGCCGTCCGCCGTTGCTACAAAAACAGTAGCTGCCGACGCACAGCCGGCGAAGGCTACAGGCACGATCGACACCCCAAAACCAGTCGACAAAAAGCTCGAAGCCCAGCGTCGCCAGCAGCAATCTGACAGCACCAAACCGCTGCGCAAGGAACTGGAAAAAACCGACGCCCGCATGGCGTCCCTCAGCGCAGAGCGCGACAGCCTGCAGGCCAGCCTGGCCAACACCACCGCGCCTGCAGAAATCGCGCAATCGGGCAAACGCCTCAAGGCCATAGCCGCCGAACTGGCCACGCTCGAGGAGCGCTGGCTGGAGCTGACCGAACAGATCGAGACCGCCACGGCCTGACCGGCCCTTGGCGTGCGGCCCTAACACGGGGCGGCATTTCGGGCTAAAGTGGCAGCATGCCCACTGCTCTCCAAATGGCTGCCGATGATGTGGCCCTCTCCGCCGCCGTCACCCGCAGCCGCAAGCTGCTGCACAAACGCGCCGTGGTCGCGGCGGCGGCCAGCGCGGTACCGGTGCCCGGCCTGGACTGGGCGGTGGACGCAGCCATGCTGTCGCGGCTGATCCCGGAGATCAACAAGGAGTTCGGCCTGACGCCGCAGCAGCTCGACCAGCTCGACCCCAAAAAACGCGACCAGGTGCAAAAAGCCGTCACGGTGGTGGGTTCGGTGCTGATCGGCAAATTCATCAGCCGCGACCTGATCCTCAAGGCCGCCACCAAAATCGGCATGCGCCTGACCACCAAACAGCTCGCCAAATACGTGCCCTTTGCCGGCCAGATCGTCGCCGCCAGTGTCGGTTACGCGGCGATCCGTTACCTCGGTGAGGAACACATGAAGGACTGCATCCGGGTGGCGCAACAGGCGCAGCTCGAGGTGCCGCTACTGGGTTACACCGCCAGATAAACCGCCACTGCGCAGGGCAGAGTCAGGGAAGCGCCTGGAGCCGGGAGAAAAAGACGTTCATGAGGCTGGTGAAGGCCTCGTTGGGAACGGTTTCCTTGCGATGCGCATCGAGTTCGGCGATGTGCGCCAGTTCCATCGGAAGCGCCTGCAGCGCAGCCATGGACACCCCCTCGAACAGGCGCCCGACCGCGGTGGTGATGTACACAACCCGGCAATTGCGGTGCCGGCTGTCGGCCATGACCTGCACATATTTTTCGAGCACGCCACGCTCGGGCCCCTCCAGGACCTGCGCAAACACGCCACCGCCGAAAACCAGAACGCCCGTGATGCCGAGCGGTGGATTGTTTTTCCCCGCGCTCTTGAGGATGGCGTTAACGGCGTCATCATCAAGACCTTCCGCGGCGTCACTGATGTAGAGAAGTCTGAGGATGGGAGCGTGCATGGGATAGAGCATGCCATCCATCGCACGGGCAAATACAGCGACTTCTGAAGCATGGGCCTTTCAGCGCCGATTTTGCATCGAATTGCACGAGGGTGCCCGGCGATCTCCGGCGGCGACCGCGTGCCCATGCGAAAGCCGGCGGTTTCCGCAAGATGGCCCTGAAATTCCCTGAAGGCGCTGTTGCCGGGGCCTGCGCTGCCAGGCCAGTCCGTGCCGAAAAAAAAGCGCCTGACTTTGCAGTCAGGCGCTTTGAATAACTGGTGGGGCCTGCGGGGGTCGAACCCACGACAAACGGATTAAAAGTCCGCTGCTCTACCAACTGAGCTAAGGCCCCGAGGCGCATCTTTCGATGCTTCCCGGTCTTTGCTGCATCGTGTGCAGCAAAGCCTTGAATTATAGCGTTATTTTTTCGGGCTTTGCAAACTCACACCGCAATTTTATCGAGCACCCAGCCTGCCGCACACAAGCCGAAGGTCGCGGTCACGCTGACGACCGAGCCATAGCCGTGGCAATTGAGGCTGCCGTCGCTTTGTTCTTCATCAGGCGTCACACACGCCAGCCCTTCGCCGGCATCCGCTGCGGCAACCGGCGCTGATGATGGCTGCATCACGGCCTCGCGGCTGAACACACAGGCCAGGCCGATCCTGCCCTTGCGGGCCGCGCCGTGCTCCTTGCGCAGGCGGTAGCGCAACTGCGCCAGCAAGGGGTCGTGCGTGACCAGCGCGAGGTCGTCGATATCGACCTTGTGCGCATGGCGTTTGCCACCCGCCGCGCCCACACTGATCATGGGTGTTTTGCTCCGGATGGCCCACGCGGCCATCGCGGTTTTGGCCCGGACCTGGTCGCAGGCATCGATCACGGTCACGCGCTCGCCGTCCTGCCAGCCGGCAATCATCGGCCAGTTGGCGGGGTCGACAAATTCCTCGACACACTCGACCGCGCATCCGGGGTGGATGTGCGCGATGCGCTCACGCATGGCCTGCACCTTGGCCTGCCCCAGCGTCGTGTCGAGCGCATGGATCTGGCGGTTGATGTTGGACTCGGCGATGTGGTCCAGGTCAATCAGCGTGAGCTTTGCCACGCCGCTGCGCGCCAGCGCTTCCGCGGCCCAGGAACCAACGCCACCGAGCCCGACCACCACCACGTGGGCAGCGCGGATCTTTTGCGCACCGGCAGCACCGTACAGGCGGGCCAGACCGCCGAAGCGCCGCTCCAGATCAACGTCCACTAGACGCTGCGCTCCAGCCGCCACACCTGGTAACGCACTCCCGCCACACAGCCCGCCAGGATGGCGCCCACCGCCACGAAACTTGTCGCACTCAGGGTCGAGATACCCGACAGGCCCTGGCCGATGGTGCAACCCATGGCGGTCACGCCGCCCACACCCATCAGGACGGCCCCCACCAGGTGGTTGCCGGTATCCTCGGCGTCGCGGAAACCTTCCCAGCGGAAACTGCGGGACAGCAGCGAATACACGGCAGAACCGGCGACCACGCCGAACACCGAGACGATGCCAATCGTCAGCAGTTTGCTTTTGTCGCTGAAAAACATGAGCCAGTCCACGGTGTAGGCCACCGGCGAGACAAAACTCAGCGCTTCCATGCGGCCCGAGTTGGTCGCCAGAAACGCCTCCTGCAGCGTGTCGGGATGTTCCGCCACATACCCCAGGTGGCCGCTGACCCACCACATGGCCGCCACCACCGCGCCTATGCCCAAGCCAGCCAGCAGGTTGTCGAAACGGCGAAACTCCGCACCCAGCAAGGCCCAGACGATCAGGCCGCCGCCCAGCACCAGGGCGATGACCAGCCCGGCCAGCGCGGGCGAGACACCCGCAGCAGCACCGGCCCAGCTGGACAATGCCGCGTTGCTGGCGAAATCAATAGCCACGCTGTCCACGGTGGCGACCCGCAGCACGGCGGTGATGCCCTTGAGCGTGGCAAACGCCGCAACGCCCATGACCAGAAACACCACCAGCGACTTGAGGTTGCCGCCGCCTATGCGCACCAGCGTCTTGCTGCCGCAGCCCGAGGCCAGCACCATGCCGAAGCCGAACAGGCCACCGCCCACCAGGGCCGACAGCCAGATGAAGCGATTCGATGCATACAGCGTTTTGGACGGGTCGATCAGCCCGGCAGCGGCCATGCCATAAAAGCCGATCATGGCCACGCCCATGGCCATGCCCCACATGCGCATGCGCGTCCAGTCACCCATGTTGATGATGTCGCTGACCGCGCCCATGGTGCAAAAATGCGTGCGCTGTGCAATCGCGCCGAACAGCATGGAAAGAATAAAAGCCGCCCAGAGAACCTGGGTGGTAAGGGTGTCGAGCTGGGAGGTGTCCATTCCCTGATTTTAGGGGGTGAACCGGGCGTACGCGCCGCCTCCCGGCTTACTTCAGCTTGCTGAGCCTGTCCTTGGCCACTGCGGCCGCCTCCGACTGGGGATAGGCCTTGAGCAGGTCTTCCAGCGTCTTGCGAGCCCCCTTGATGTCCTTGAGCTCGACCTGGCAGTTGGCCACGGCCAGCACCGCCTCGGGCGCGCGAACGTGCTCCGTGTCGGTCGCGACCAGGGTGCGGAAATTGGTGATGGCATCGCGGTAGTTGCGCAAGGCGTACTGCGCATTACCCAGCCAGAACAGGGCCGGGGCCTTGTAGCCGCTTTGTGGATAACGTTTGAGGAAATTGCTGAAGGCAGTTTGCGCCGGTCCAAACTCGCCCTTGCGCATCACCGCCAGCGCGGCCTCGAACTCCTGCTTTTCTGCAGGATCCGCGACAAATTCCCTGCCGTCAACGGTGACCTTGGAGGGTTCGAACTTGCTCAGTCTGTCGTCCAGGCCCTGCGACAGGTCTTTCTGCCGCCGCTGAACCTCGGACAACTCGCGCGTCATCTGTTCGCCCTGCCCGCGCATTTGCGCCAGTTCGCTGCGCAGGGTATCAATCTGGCCGGACAACTCCAGCAGGCTGCGCCGCAGTTGTGCATTGTCCTCGGTGGCCTTGCGCAAGTCCTCGGCGGTCCGCTGCTGGGACAGGTCCAGCCGCTGCCGCATCTCGAGGATCGCCTTGCGGGCCTCGTCATCCTCGAACAGGCCGGCGTGCGCGTTGAACGCCACCACACAAGCCAGTGCGGTCAGGGCAATCCGGAAGTTCTTCAAGATCAGGACCCCGGCTTAGCGGTAGTTGAATTCGGCGCGGCGGTTCTTGGCGTAGGACTCCTCGTCCATGCCTGTCGCAGCAGGTTTTTCCTCACCGAAACTGACCGCCTCGACTTGCGCATCGGTGGCGCCGAGCAAGCCCAGCGCCCGGCGCACGGCTTCGGCACGTTTCTGGCCCAGCGCCAGGTTGTACTCGCGGCCGCCACGCTCATCGGTGTTGCCTTCGATCACCAGCTTGCGGGTCTTGTTGGCGCTCAGGAAGCGCGCATGGGCTTCGACGGTGGCCTGGGCTTCGGGCTTGATCACAAAGCTGTCGTAATCGAAATAGATCACGCGTGCGGCACCGGGCGGGCCTGCGAGCGAGGGATCGGTCGCGCCGATCAGCACGGGTTCGACAGCGCGACCGGTCACGCCCGAAGCGTCGCCCGTGCCGCTCTGGCCGGTCGCAACCGGCGCCCGGTTTTCGACCGGCACCTCGTTGAGTTTGACGCCGGAACTGCAACCAACGATGGCGGCAGTCAGGGTGATGATGGCAGTGAGGGTGAGGATACGTTTCATGATGACCTTGGCTAAGAATGAAAAAGAAAAGACGGATCAGGACCGCTGGCTTACCTCTGGAAAGGTCCCCAGTCGGGTTCGCGTATGTCTCCGGATGACCCGGTCAGGCGGGCCTTGATTTTTCCGTCCAGCGTGGTGGTCAGCAGGGCTTCGCGGCCTTGCTGCTGCGTGGCGTAAACGATGAGACGGCTGTTCGGCGCAAAACTCGGGCTTTCGTCGCCGTTGGTGTCGGTGATGGCCACTGCAGTTCCCTTGCCAAGCTCCATCACATGCAGCTTGAAAGCGCCACCTATGCGTGAAATATAGGCCAGCCAGCGGCCGTCCGGGCTGATGGCGGGCGATATGTTGTAACTCCCGGTAAAGGTGACGCGTTCCACATTGCCGCCCGTGGCACCCATGCGGTAAATCTGCGGTGAACCACCCCGGTCACTGACGAAATAGATGAAACGACCGTCCGGAGAAAACGCCGGTTCGGTATCGATGCTGGCGGACTGCGTGAGGCGACGCGGCTCGCCGCCGGCAGCGGCAATGGCATAGAGTTGCGAGCCCCCGTCGCGGCTCAGCGTGGCGACCAGCTGGTTGCCATCGGGCGACCAGGCCGGTGCGCTGTTGGAACCGCGGAAGTTGGCCAGCAGGCGGCGGCGTCCGGAAGCCACGTCGTGGGCATAAATCACCGGCTTGCGCGACTCGAAGGACACATAGGCCAGTTGCGAGCCGTTGGGCGACCAGGCCGGCGAAATAATCGGCTCAGGGCTGGCCAGCGCAGACTGCGCGCCCTCCCCGTCGGAGTCGGCCACCCACAGGTTGTAACGCGTGCCAGCCTTGGTGACATAGGCAATGCGGGTGGAGAACACCCCCTTGTCGCCGGTCAGTTTTTCATACACAAAGTCGGCAATGCGGTGCGCCGACAGGCGCAAATCAGCCTGGGGCACCACATAACTCTGACCGCCCATGTCCTGCCCGCGCACCACGTCCCAAAGACGGCAGCGCACGTCGTAACGGCCGTCGGCCAGGCGCGTGATGCTGCCGGTCAGCAGCGAGTCGGCAGCACGCTGGCGCCACAGCGCCAGGTCCGGCCGTGAGCTTTCATCGAGCGGGCTGCCGCTGGCATCCACCGCTCGAAACTGGCCGCTTCTTTCCAGGTCGGCCTGCACGATCGCCGCGATTTTTTGCGGAGCCTGCGCATCGCCGCGGAACGCGGCAATGGCGATAGGCAACTGGGTCAGGCCCACGCCGGACACCTCGACACGGAACTGGGCCCAGGACGCCGGCAACATGGCCAGGGCGCCCAGACCGGTCAGGCCTGCGATCAGGCTGCGCCGTCCGCCAGCGGAAGGAGCAGTCGGGGAACTATCAGGTTTTTTTGGGTGCATTTTGCTGGTTCAGACAATACAGGGTGAAATATTTGCCGAAGGCGGCCTGGGCCTGCATGGCGCAGACGGCGAAGCCCATGCTGCCGTCGAGGATGCCAAGGCGAAAGATATAACTTTTCAGGAAGGCCATCAGGCCCGATGTTACCGCTCGCGGCATGGAGCTGGTCCTGCCGCCCGCATGGGCCTGCTGGGCCCAGGCCAGGCTGTATTGCTCTAACTTGCGCCAGTAGTGCGCGGGGGTCGGGTAGCTGTAATGCAGCAGGCGGGAAGTCAAACGCACCACAGCGCCAGATTTGAGGATGACACGTTCGTGCACCAGGTCGTCGCTGAAACCGGCCTGACCGCGCCGGAACAGGCGCAGCACCCGGTCCGGGGTCCAGCCGCAATGATGGATCCACTGCCCGCAAAACTGCGTGAGGCGCGGAATCTCGAAGGCATCGGCCGCGCGGTTTTGCATGGCCTTTTGAATCTCCTGCGCCAGTTCCGGTGTGACACGTTCGTCGGCATCAATGGACAGTACCCAGTCATGCCGGGCCAGACTCAGTGCAATGTTTTTTTGCGGGCCGAAACCAGGCCAAACCTGGGTTGGCGTCACTTCTGCCCCAAAGGCACTCGCAATGGCGCGCGTGTTGTCCGTGCTGGCGTTGTCAACCACAACCCATTGGTCTGCAAATCGGACGGACTCCAAGCATCCCTGCAAATTGGCCTCTTCGTTTTTGGTGATGATGATGACGGACAGAGTCATGGTGGTTCTTGGTGAAACCGGTCACCACCGGAACACAACACCAGACCACCCTTCGGATAGCGTTTGATTGTGGGCCTTCGGTAACCGGACCATTGTAGGAATTGACCGTCAATTGTTCCACGATAATGCAGACCTGCTCACTTCACGGCCCGCCAGCAGCGCCCATGCCCAAAATCGATCTCTCTTTTCGCCTCGCTGTGGTGTGTATGGCGGCCATCTCGGTGGGTCTGCCGATCGCCATCATCAGTCTCTCCAAGGCCTTGCTGCTGCTGGGCGCCATCGGGTCGGTAGTCGCGCTGCGCAGCCAGCCGGCGCCAAAAGCCCCCCTCAAAACGCTCGCCACGCCTCTGGCCATTGTTCTGGCCCTCGCCGGGCTGGCCGCAAGCCTCAGCTGGACAGATGCCGCGCTGACGCAGGCAGGCGGGGCCTGGGCCAAACACGCGAAGTTGCTGCTTATCCCCGTGCTGCTTTTCATGATCCGCAGCCCCGATGAGGCCAGACTCGCCCTGTTGTCTTTTGTGGGCGGTCAGGCCTTTGTCCTGGTCAGCTCGACTCTGCTGGCGCTGCAGCTTCCGGTGCCGTGGGCAATTGCCAGCACGGCGCTGACCGAATACGCAGTTTTCTCCAGCCGCCTCGACCAACCGATCATGGGTGGCGTGACGGCCGCACTCTGCTGGCACCTGCGGCACCTGGCGCCGGGGCGTTGGGGTCGCCACTTCGCCGTGGCGGTGGCGCTTCTTGCGCTGGTGAATGTTTTCTGGATGATGAACGGCCGGACCGGCCACGTCGTGTTGATCGCCCTGGTTTCGCTGGCCGTGTTTTGGGAACTGCCAGTTCGCTGGCGGCTGTGGGCGGGCGCAGTACCTTTCGCGCTTCTGCTGGGACTTTTCCTGGGTTCGACGAGCGTGCGCGAGCGGATGACGGGCGCGGTTCAGGAGATCGATTCGTACACTAAGATCGGGAACACGAACTCTTCCTCGGGGGAACGACTTAACTACTGGCGCCGCTCCATTGAATCGATGGTCCAGCATCCCCTGACCGGATCGGGCGTCGGTAGCTGGAATGTTGAGTACAAACGCTTGGATCAAGGCAGGGGACCTGTGAATGCTGAAAACGTGCGCAACCCCCACCAGGAATACCTGCTGTGGGGCGTCGAAGCCGGTGTGATCGGCATGGCCCTGCTCCTAAATTTCTTTGTGGCGGTTTACCGCGACACCCTGGCAATGACCGCACCTGTAGCCAGGGCGACCCGCTCCGTGCTGGCGGCGCTGGCCCTGGCCTGCTTGGTGAACTCAAGCCTGTTCGACGCCACGATTGGTAATTTTTTCTGTGTCGCATTGGGCTTGTTGCTGGCGCTGGGCTGGCATACGCGGCCCCGCGCCCATCCGTCCCCTGGCGGCGACTAGGTATCCGCATGACCGTCCCCGTCCCGGCCGTAACCCCGGCGCCCATCCGTCAGCGGCTACGCCGCATCTGGCCCTACTTCAGCCAGTCGCCCAGCGCCTGGGCCATTGCCGTTGGCGCCACTGTGGTGGCTTCTGCGACCGAGCCCCTGGTGCCGGCCCTGCTGCAGCCCCTGCTGGACAAGGGTTTCCGCAAGGGTGGCATCGACATCTGGATGGTTCCCGTCTCGCTGCTGCTGCTGTTTGGGGTGCGCGGTTTTGCCGGCTTCGTCGCGCAGATCGCGCTGGCCAAGGTCACCAACCTGGGGCTGGTGACGCTGCGCAAGGCCATGTTCCAGAAACTGCAGACCGCACGGCTCGATCTGTTTTCCAACCAGTCCGCCAGCACTCTGGCCAACACCGTGGTGTACGAAGTGCAAAACGGCTCGTCCATGCTGGTGAACTCGGTGATGGGCCTGACGCGGGACACCCTGACCCTGCTGGCGCTGTCCAGCTACCTGCTGTACCTGAACTGGCGGCTGACGCTGATCGTCACCTTGCTGATCCCGGCCATTGCCTGGGTCATGCGAGTGCTCTCCAGCCGACTGTACCGGCTGACCAAGGCCAGCCAGGCCGCCACCGATTCCCTGGCTTACGTCGTCGAGGAAAACGTGCTGGCGCATCGCGACATCCGGCTGCACGCGGCCCAAACCGCGCAGGCCACACGTTTTGCGCAGCTGAGCGAGGCCTTGAGGCGCTTGTCTATGAAATCCATTGTGGCCTCGGCAGCCATGACGCCTGCTACCCAGATGCTGGCTGCGGCAGCGCTGTCGGCGGTGATTTCCGTTGCCTTGCTGCAAAGCGCCACCGATTCGCCAACGTCGGTGGGCTCCTTTGTGGCATTTGTCACCGCCATGCTGATGCTGGTGGCGCCGATCAAGCATCTCTCGGAAGTTGCCAGCCCAATCACGCGCGGCCTGGCGGCCCTGGAACGCGGGCTGGACCTGATGGAAAAAACCCCCGACGAGCCGGGCGGCAACTTCTCCAAGCCGCGCGCAGAAGGCGCCATTCGTTTCGTCAACACGCGCGTAGCCTACGGCGAGGAAGGTGCAGCGGCCGTTGATACGCTGAACCTGGCCATCGTGCCCGGCGAAACCGTCGCGCTGGTCGGCGCATCGGGTGCGGGCAAGACCACACTGGTCAACCTGCTGCCCCGCTTCGTGGAACCGATCTCCGGCACCGTCGAGCTCGACGGCCATGAACTACGCGAGTGGCAGATCGATTCGCTGCGCAGCCAATTCGCGCTGGTCAGCCAGCACGTGGTGATGCTCAACGACACGGTGGCCGCCAATGTCGCCCTGGGCATGGATGTGGACCGCGACAAGGTCCGCGCCTGCCTGCAGGCCGCCAACCTGGAGCGCTTTGTCGCCGACCTGCCCCAGGGAATCGACACCCTGGTGGGCCACAACGCGGCGCAGTTGTCTGGCGGCCAGCGCCAGCGGCTGGCCATCGCGCGCGCGCTATACAAGGATGCGCCCGTCCTCATCCTGGACGAAGCGACCTCGGCGCTGGACACCGAATCCGAGCGGGCCGTACAGGAGGCCCTGCAGCGGCTGATGCGCAACCGCACCACGCTGGTTATCGCGCACCGCCTGTCCACCGTGCAGCATGCGAGCCGCATCGTCGTGATGGACGCGGGTCGCATCATCGAAACCGGCACGCATGCCGAATTGATTGAACGCGACGGCCCCTATTCCCGCCTGTACAAACTTGGGCTCTACGACACTGACCTGTCGCAGAGCGCGCCCGTGGCCCAACTCTCATGACAATTTCCATCATTGGTTTTACCTTTGTCCGCAACGGCGTGGAGTTCGGCTTTCCGTTCAAAGCCTTGATCGGCTCACTTTTGCCGCTGGTCGACGAGTTCGTAGTGGCCGCGGCAGCAACGCGACCACAAGCGTCCGCGCAATTTGCAGGCCGGGCTTGCCAACGCGGCAATTTATCACTAAGGCTGGATTCACCGCAACGAAGACATCCAACAAAAGCTCGACCAAGTCAGCAGGTATTGGGCGACCTCCGCAGTTTGATACGCGGGCGCTGCAAGCTTTCAGGGGAACACCCCCTGGTTCCGCAGGAAATGGCTGAGAACCGGAGCTGAGCAGGAGCTGCAAATTGACCCGGCTTATATACCCCACCCGCACAAAAAACCAATTGCCTCCTGACATGAACAATGTTGCCAATTAAACGCGAGGCGTTTTGTCAAGTTTTTTGCATCAGTCCGGTTGAGCTTATTCCCACGGTTTTTTACCCTAGTGTCGGCCAGAGAACAGCAAGGATAGTTTTTCTGCAAGGCTTTGCATACTATCTAGGTTTTGTATTTGAGGCTGCGTTATACCGGCTCACCCACCACAACCCATGATTGACAAATCCGACAAAAAACTGAAACTACTGCATGTAGTGCGCCGCTACGGGCCGGTCGGCGGCATGGAGCGCTACGTGTGGGAACTCACGCACGAACTGCGTGACCTCGGCCATCAGGTTGAAGTGTTGTGCGAAGTATGCCTTGCCGATAAACCGCATGGCATCATCGTTCGCGAACTGGGTACGATTGCGCAGCGTCCACGCTGGCTGGCGCTGCTGCGCTTCGGTAACCGCGTGGCGCGCTGGCTGGCTGAAAACCAGCATCCGGACTGGCTGATTCACAGCCACGAACGGTTAAGCAGCCATCACCTCACCACCTTCCACGGCCCGCCTTTTGCTACGGTGCGTGACAGGCCGTGGTGGCGCAAGGTCTCGCTGCGCGTGGCGATGCAGTTGTATCTGGAGCGGCGCGAACTGGAGACAGCAAAGCGCATCGTGCCAAACTCGCTATTCATCCGCGCACGCTTGGCGCATTACTATCCAGAACTGTCACAGCAGCTTACCGAGCCAATCGTGCCTGGGGTTACCCCCATGCAGATGCGCGAGCCGCGCAGCGTCCCCTCGGACGGCGGCGTAATCGGCTTTGTTGGCCAGGAATGGCAGCGCAAAGGTTTGCCGCTCGCGGTTGAGATCGCCGCACACCTTCGCCGCACGCGCCCCAATCTGCAATTGTGGGTGGCAGGCCCTGCCGCGGCGGATGTGCAGCACTTGTTCGCCGGCTGGCAGGGCGGGTATCGTTTATTAGGCTGGAGCAATCAGGCGCATTTCGCCGATTTCGATGTGCTGCTGCACCCTGCCAAGGCCGAGCCTTATGGCATGGTAATCAGCGAGGCAATGGCGGCCAGAGTGCCGGTGGTGATTTCCGATGTTTGTGGCGCGGCGGCGCAGGTCTCCCCGGATTCCGGCGCGGTGTTGCCGCTCGCCGCACCACCCGAAACATGGGCCGGCGCGGTTGAAGAAAAATTGCGGCGCCTCGATGCGCCTCCCCAATTCGTACGGAGCTGGAACGATGTGGCGCGAGAGTATGAGACAACTTATCGAGAGTATTTAACGAACCGATCATGAGGCTGCGTTGTGCCAAGTGCGCACTCTGCTCAGGGTGAGCAAAAATGCTCGACGGGCGCGGCCAGCAGGCGTTCCAGTGCCGCCTCGTCCTGCGTTATTTCGGCGCGTGCTGTAGGCGTATCGATTTGCACCTTGCGCGTATGGATTTGAGTATGTGAGGCGACCTCCGGCCACCAATGTGATACCCGCCACCTCGTCGCTTCGTTCGGCGCGCAGATAAGGCAGCAACACTCATGGAGAGGCGCCGGTAGGCAAGCAGCTTGAGCCGGGCCATCTGTCAGACAAACGCGTTAGGTGCTACGTACAGACCGCGAAACGGCGCACCTTTTGGGGCGGCGCTTCGCTGATCTGGTGATAAATCCAAACGGAATTGGAATTGATGTAATAGGACTGGCAGCGGTGTCGGGCATACACAAAGTTATTTTTGCAGCACCTTAAAGCAAAACAATATCGTATTGTTCCTGTGCCATCGCGGCTTCGGATTGCAGCGAGATCGGCTTGCCGATGAAGTCGCTCAATCCGGCCAGATGCTGGCTTTCCTCATCGAGAAACAGCTCGATCACCTTGGGCGAGGCAATCACCCTGAATTCGCGGGGATTGAACTGGCGCGCCTCACGCAGGATTTCGCGCAGGATGTCGTAACCGACGCTGCGTGCCGTCTTGACCACGCCTTTTCCCATGCAGGCGCTGCAGGGCTCGCACAACTGATGCGCCAGTGACTCGCGGGTCCGCTTGCGGGTCATCTCCAGCAGGCCCAGCGCCGAAAAACCATTGACATGGGTTTTGATTCGGTCACGCGCCAGTTGCTTCTGGAATTCGGCCAGCACAGCGTCGCGGTGGCTGGCCTGCACCATGTCGATGAAATCGACGATCACAATGCCGCCGAGGTTGCGCAGGCGCAGTTGGCGCGCAATCGCCAGCGAGGCCTCGAGGTTGGTTTTGAAGATGGTGTCGTCGAAATTACGCGCGCCGACAAAACCGCCGGTATTCACATCCACCGTGGTCAGCGCTTCGGTCTGGTCGATGATCAGGTAGCCGCCCGATTTGAGGTCCACGCGCCGACCCAGCGCCTTGGCAATCTCCTCATCGATGTTGAAGAGGTCAAAAATCGGGCGCTCGCCGCTGTGCAGTTGCAGCCGTTGCAGCGTCGCCGGCATGAACTCGGTGGCAAACAGCTTGAGCTGTTCGAACTGCTCGCGCGAATCGATGCGTATGCTCAGCGTGTTTTCCACCACCATGTCGCGCAGCACGCGTTGCAGCAGGCTCAGGTCCTGGTGCAGCACCGACGTCGGCGGCAGCCGGAGTGCGGCATCCTTGATGCGTGACCAGGTCTTGCGCAGGTAGGCGATGTCCTCACCCAGCTCCGCGTCCGTCGCGTCCTCGCCGTTGGTGCGAAGGATGAAGCCACCCATGTCGTCAGTCAGGGCCTGCAGGCGCCGTCGCAGCTCCTCGCGCTGCGCTGACGGAATTTTCTGCGACACGCCGATGTGCTTGTCCTGCGGCAGAAACACCAGCAACCGGCCCGCAATACTGACCTGCGCCGTCAGCCTGGCGCCCTTGGTGCCTATCGGGTCCTTGAGCACCTGCACCATGATGGCCTGGCCCTCGAACAACTGTTTTTCTATGGGCTGTGGAGCCGCCGGGCTGGATGCGCCGTCGGCGTCGGCATGGCGGCTGTTGATGCTGCTCATCAGGTCGGCCACATGCAAAAACGCCGCCCGTTCCAGACCGATGTCGATGAAGGCCGACTGCATGCCGGGCAGCACGCGGACCACCTTGCCGAGGTAGACGTTGCCGACCAGGCCACGCTCCAGCGTGCGTTCAACGTGCAGTTCTTGCACCGCGCCGTATTCAACCACGGCGACACGGGTTTCCTGGGGTGACCAGTTGATCAGGATGTCTTGTTGCATGGTGGTGTCTTTATATTTTCAGCCCGGCCGCGCGCAGCAGTCCGGCCGTTTCATGCAGGGGCAAACCCATGATGCCCGAATAACTTCCATTGATATGACTGATGAACATCGCCACCCTGCCCTGCACCGCGTAGGCGCCGGCTTTGCCCATCGGCTCACCAGAGGCCACATAAGTTCGTATCTGCGCCTGGCTCATGGGCGCAAATGTCACCCGCGACACGCTCAGGGCCTGCAGACGCTTGCGTCCGTATTGCACCGCCACGGCGGTTAACACGCGGTGCGTGGTGCCGGCCAGTTCGCCCAACATGCGCACTGCATCGTTGTCATTGTCGGGCTTGCCGTAGATGCGCCTACCCAGTGCCACCGTGGTGTCCGAACACAAGACCGGCGCAGGCGGCAAGCCACGCTTTTTCAAGCGGGCGACGGCAGCGTCGAGCTTGAGCTGCGTGACGCGCTGTACATAGACGGTCGGCGACTCGCCGCCAAGCACGGTTTCCAGCGACTCACTGTCCTCGCTGGCGTCCGCCAGCAAGAGCTCACAAGAAACGCCGAGTTGCTCCAGCAATTGCCTCCGCCGCGGGCTTTGCGACGCGAGATAAATGAAGTCGGTCATGTTTCGGGTCACGAAGCGGGCAGCATCATTCACGATGGTACGGATGATTCACCGTGATGCTCCAGGCGCGGTACAACTGCTCAATCAGCAACACACGCACCATGGCATGCGGCAGGGTCAGGTCCGACAGGCGCAGGCGCTCGTGCGCCGCTTGCTTGAAGGCCGGGTCCAGTCCGTCCGGCCCGCCAATGACGATGGCCACGTCATCGCCGCCCAGTTGCCAGCCCGTCAGCCGCGCCGACAGCGCCACCGTGGTCACGGCCGTGCCGCGCTCGTCCAACGCAACGATGCGTGTGCCTTTGGAAATCACGCCTTCAATGCGCTGGCGCTCGGCAGCCAGCAGGTTGTCCAGAGTCTTGGAAGCGCGCGGCTCGGTCTTGACGGCCTTGAGCTCGACCTTGAGTTCAGGCGGAAAACGCTTGGCGTAGTCGTCGTAGGCAGTCTGCGCCCAGTCGGGCACCTTCTGGCCGACGGCGACGATCGTCAGCCTCATTGGCTCCGGGTGGTGGTTTTCCGGGCGGCAGGTTTTTTGGCTGCGGTTTTAGCCGCGGTCTTGGCGGCAGTCTTCCGAGCCGCCACTTTTTTGGTGGCCGGAATTTTCACAATGGGTGTCTTGGCTGCGGTCTTCTTTGCAGCCGGTTTGCTTGCCGGCTCGGTCACCGGCGCAGTCGCATTGCGTTTGGCGGTCCAGTCGTTGGTCTTGCCGACACGGCCAACATAGGTGCCGTCGTCGGTGCGCGCGGCTTTTTTCGCAGCGGGTTTGGCTGCCACTTTTGCGGGCGGCTTCGCCGATTTGGCGGTGGGTTTGCCAGTTGCGCGGCCTTTGGCCGGCCTGGCCACTTCCTCGGGCTCGGGTTTGGAGGCCTTGACCAGCGGCGCCGGCGCACCGAGTTTGAGCTTGACCGGCTTGTCGCCCCAGAGTTCTTCCAGGTGGTAATACTGGCGAATGGTCGGCTGCATGATGTGCGCCACGGCCGCGCCGCAATCCACGATGATCCATTCGCCGTTTTCTTCGCCCTCGATGCGCGGCTTGGAGAAGCCGGCGTCACGCACCGCATCCCGCACGCTGGCGGCCAGTGCCTTGGTCTGGCGATTGGAGGTGCCCGAGGCGATGATCACGCGCTCGAACAGTGAGGTGATGTGTTCCGTGTCATACACCTGGATGTCCACCGCTTTCACATCTTCCAGGCCATCGATGATGGCTCGCTGCAGTTTCTGGACGTCTTTTTTGGCAGCGGTGGTGTTGGCGGGGGTGGAGGTCATGCAGTGTGGGCTTCAATAAAAATAAAGGATTCGAATCAGGGTGAAATATAGAGACGATGGCGCTCAATATAACGCGCAACCGGCTCGGGAACCAGCCGGGCCAGGCCTTGCGGGGTCGCGGCGCCCGAAGCGATCTGCCGCCGGATGTCGGTGGCGCTGAGGGGCATCAGGGGCAACTGGAGGGGCACAAGGGGGTGTGGCAGCCTGATTTGGGGGTCAAATCCGGCCTCAGCCCTTGCGGGATGTGCGCGGTCTGCTATACAAATTATAGCTATTTGAACCAGGGCTTGCCAGCGGTGCCAGCTTTTGAGCGCCGCAAACTGGTCTTTGCCAATGATCAGGTAGAACTGGGCACTCGGATTTTCGGCCTGCAGCGCCTCCAGCGTGTCGATGGTGAAGCTCGGTCCGGCGCGCCGGAGTTCGCGCGTGTCGACCTGCACCCGCTCCAGGCCGTCAAACGCCAGCTGGCTCATGGCCAGCCGGTGTTCGGCTTCGCTGAGCGCCCTGTCCTTGTACCAGGCCTGCCCGGTGGGAACGACCAGCAAAGTATCAAGCTGCAGTTGGGCCACCGCCGCCTGGGCCAGTGCCACATGGGCCAGATGCGGCGGGTCGAATGATCCGCCGAACATGCCGATGCGTGGGGCCCTGGTTGCGGCTGCGCTCAAAGCCAGTCCCGCCGTATCAAAAACTCTTTGTGCAGGCGCTCTTCGGCCGACCCGGCCTCCAGCGGCCGCTGGTAGGACCAGCTCACCAGCGGCGGCATGGACATCAGAATGGACTCGGTGCGCCCGCCCGACTGCAGGCCGAAATGGGTGCCGCGGTCCCACACCAGGTTGAACTCGACGTAGCGGCCGCGGCGATAGAGCTGAAAATCACGTTCACGCTCGCCATAAGCCATAGCATTGCGGCGCTCGACGATGGGCAGGTAAGCCGGCAGGAAGGCATCGGCCACCGATTGCATCATGGCCAGGCTGCGCTCGAATCCCAGTTCCTGGAAGTCATCAAAAAACACGCCGCCTATGCCGCGCTGCTCGTCGCGGTGCTTGAGGTAGAAATACTCGTCGCACCAGGTCTTGAAACGCGGGTACTTGTCTTCACCGAAAGGCGCCAGCGCATCGCTGCAGGTTTGGTGAAAGTGCCGCGCATCCACTTCAAAGCCGTAATACGGCGTCAGGTCCATGCCGCCGCCGAACCAGCAGGCGCTGGGCCCGGTCGCCGGCGTCGCGACCAGCATGCGCACGTTCATGTGCACCGTCGGCACGTAGGGGTTGCGCGGGTGAAACACCAGCGACACGCCCAGCGCTTCAAATGGCGCGCCGGCCAGTTCGGGCCGGTGCTGCGTCGCCGAAGGCGGCAGCCGCGGGCCGCGCACGTGCGAGAAGCCGCAACCCGCGCGCTCGAACACCTCGCCCCCTTCCAGAATCATGGTGATGCCGCTGCCCTGCAAGGTCTCACCGGGCGCCTTTTCCCAAGGATCGACAGCAAACACGCCGCCATCGATGGCGGCAATGCTGCCGGTGATGCGCTGCTGCAGCGCCAGCAGGTAGCTGCGGACGTCAGAAGAATCGGTCATGGTCGTCATTTCACAATGGTATCGGCCTGGGGACGGCCCGAACTGATCAAACGCACCGGGGCAGCGCGTTCGTGATGCAGGCCCCGGCAATCCTGCAGGTACAGCGCCATGCGTGCCAGGTCATGCTCTTCGTCCCCCGTCAGGCGCACAAAATCCAGAAACACCAGGCGCTTGCGTGAATAGTCGAGGCCCGCCAAGCCCACGGGCACATCGGCAGCCAGTGCCAGCCGGTAAAAGCCGCTACGCCAGCCTGCGGTGAGCCGGCGCGTACCTTCGGGTGCCAGCGCGAGCCAGAAATACTCGCCACGGGCCTTTTTCTGTTGCATCAACGCCGCCATCTGGCCGACCACGCCATGCGGGGCCAAGCGGCTGATGGGCACCCCGCCCACCCAGCGCAGCCAGGCGCCAAAAAGCGGAACACGAAACAAGGTGTCCTTGCTCCAGAACTGCACCGAAATGCCGACGACCCATTTCAGCAGGATGGCGATGGGGAAATCCCAGTTCGAGGTGTGCGGGTACACCACAATCACCCCCTGCTGCGTCGGCAGGCCCTGGAAGTCCACGCGCCAGCCGAGCAAACGCAGCAGCCAGCGGGCCAGCCCGCTCCCGCGGAACTGCACGGGATACGGTGGCTGGAAATCCATGCCCATCAGGGCTTGATCGCCCGGTAACCGATGTCCTTGCGGTACTGCGCGCCGTCGAAATGAATCAGCTTGGCAGCCTCGTAGGCTTGGTGCTGTGCCTCTTTCACCGAGCTGGCCAGCGCCGTGACACACAACACGCGCCCGCCGGAAGTCGCCACGCTGCCTTTGGCGCCGCCTTCGGCGCTGACCGTGCCCGCGTGAAACACCACGGTATCTTCAGTGCCGGCGGTGTTGACCGGCGGCAGGCCGGTAATCAGGTCGCCCTTGCGCGGCTGCAGCGGGTAGCCGTGCGCAGCCATCACCACGCCCAGCGCCACACGCCGGTCCCATTCGAGCTCGACCTCGTCGAGCTTGCCCGAGGTGGCCGCCAGCATGACCTCGAACAGGTCGGACTTGAGCCGCAGCATGATGGGTTGGGTCTCCGGATCGCCCATGCGGCAGTTGAATTCCAGGGTCTTGACCTTGCCGTCGGGCGTGATCATGAGGCCGGCATACAAAAAGCCGGTGAAGGGAATGCCGTCTTTTTCCATGCCCTTGATGGTCGGCAGGATGATCTCGCGCATGGCTCGCGCATGCACTGTGGGCGTGACCACCGGCGCGGGCGAGTAGGCGCCCATGCCGCCGGTGTTCGGTCCCTGGTCGCCGTCGAGCAGGCGTTTGTGGTCCTGGCTGGTGGCCATGGCGGCGACGTTTTTCCCGTCGCACATCACGATGAAGCTGGCTTCCTCGCCTTCGAGAAACTCCTCGATCACGACACGCGCGCCGCCGGCGTTGTGTGTCACGCCCAGCGGGTTGAAGCTGGGGTCGGGCGCCAGCATGAACTCGATGGCCTCGTGCGCCTCGTGCAGGCTCATGGCCACGACCACGCCCTTGCCCGCCGCCAGGCCATCGGCCTTGACCACAATTGGCGCGCCCTTTTCGTCCACATAGGCATGGGCGGCCGCCGCGTCGGTAAAGGTTTCGTATTCGGCGGTCGGGATGCCATGGCGCTTCATGAAGGCCTTGGAAAAGGCCTTGGAGCTTTCCAGCTGCGCGGCGGCCTTGGTCGGGCCGAACACCCGCAGGCCGTGCAGGCGGAACTCGTCGACGATGCCGGCCGCCAGCGGCTGCTCGGGGCCGACCACCGTCAGCGCGATTTTTTCAGCCAGCGCCCACTCGCGCAGAGCCTTCACGTCGGTGATTGCGATGTTCTCCAGCCGGGCATCCAGCGCGGTCCCGCCATTGCCGGGCGCCACGTAGACCGCCTGCACCTTGGGGGACTGGGCCAGTTTCCAGGCCAGCGCGTGCTCACGGCCGCCGCCGCCAATAACAAGAACTTTCACGGGATGTTCAACCTAAAAAACAGCAGGTAGCTGAGGTAAATGATGAGAAGAAAAACAATGCCGAGGATGACCTTGACCGCCCCCTTGCTGCGGCGCTGGAGTTCCAGCGCCTGGTCGTTCACGGTACCCGCCTTCACGATGTTGGCCCGGGTTTCATCCACCAGCGACTTCTGCATCGCCAGCGATTCCTTCTGCAGCGCGATGGCCTCGGCGCGCAGACGGTTGCCTTCCTGCAGCAGTTGCTCGATGCGGGCCAGCCGCTCTGACGAATCCGTGTTGCCGTCCATGGTCAGCTGTCGAGCGAGGCGTTGTGGAACACATCCTGCGTGTCGTCCAGATCTTCCAGCACGTCCAGCAGGCGCTGCATTTTCTGGGCGTCGTCGCCCGTGAGTTCGATCATGTTGTCGGCGCGCATGGTGACTTCGGCCACTTCGGGCTTGAGGCCCGCGGCTTCCAGGGCATTCTTGACAGTTTCAAAGCCGGTGTAAGGCGTCAGCACCTCGATGGCGCCGTCCTCGTGGGTGATCACGTCATCGGCGCCGGACTCGAGGGCGACTTCCATGATTTTGTCCTCGCTGGTGCCAGGCGCAAAAATCAGCTGGCCGCAGTGCTTGAACTGGAAGGCCACCGAGCCTTCGGTGCCCATGTTGCCGCCGTGTTTGGAAAACGCATGCCGCACCTCGGCCACGGTGCGCACCTTGTTGTCGGTCATGCAGTCCACGATGATGGCCGCCCCGCCGATGCCGTACCCTTCGTAACGGACTTCCTCGTAATGCACGCCTTCCAGGCTGCCGGTGGCCTTGGCGATGCCGTACTTGACGTTTTCGTTGGGCATGTTGGCCGCCTTGGCCTTGTCCACTGCCAGGCGCAGGCGCGGGTTGGTGCCCAGGTCGCCGCCGCCCATGCGCGCCGCGACCATGATTTCACGCATCACACGGGTCCAGATACGCTGGCGTTTCTCGTCCTGGCGCCCCTTGCGGTGCTGAATATTCGCCCATTTGCTGTGACCGGCCACGGAAATCCTTTGGAATTGATTTAATCTACAAGCCGTATTTTACTTTTAGGGCGCTCCCGCAGCGCCCTTTCACCCAGAGGACACCCCATGGCCGAGCCGTTTTTGATTGCCAGGAATGCATCCACCACCTGCGAGCTGCTCCCCGCGCTGGCCAACCGCCACGGCCTGATCACAGGCGCCACCGGCACAGGCAAGACAGTCACCCTGCAGACCCTGGCGGAAAACTTCTCGAAAATCGGCGTGCCGGTCTTCATGGCCGACGTCAAGGGTGACCTGGCCGGCATCAGCCAGGCCGGCAGCATGGGCGAAAAAATGTCGGCTGTCCTGAAAGAGCGCGGCATCGCCAAACCCGAGCCCATTGCCTGCCCCACCACCTTGTGGGATGTGTTCGGTGAGCAGGGCCACCCGGTGCGCGCCACGGTGTCCGACATGGGCCCGCTGCTGCTGGGCCGCATGCTGGGCCTGAACGAAACCCAGGCCGGTGTCATCAACCTGGTGTTCAAGATCGCCGACGACGCCGGCATGTTGCTGCTGGACCTGAAAGACCTGCGCGCCATGCTGCAGCATGTGGGCGACAACGCCAGCAAGTTCACCACCGAATACGGCAACATCAGCGCTGCCAGCGTGGGCGCCATCCAGCGCGGGCTGATGCAGATCGAAACCCAGGGCGGCGACAAGTTCTTCGGCGAGCCCATGCTCAACATCAGCGACTTCATGCAAACCGTCGACGGCAAGGGTGTGGTCAACATCCTGGCCGCCGACAAACTCATGAATTCGCCGCGCCTGTATGCCACCTTTTTGCTGTGGATGCTGTCCGAGCTGTTCGAGCAACTGCCCGAGATCGGTGACCCGGACCAGCCCAAGCTGGTGTTTTTCTTCGACGAGGCGCACCTGCTGTTTACCGACGCGCCCAAGGCACTGATAGAACGCATCGAACTGGTGGTGCGGCTGGTGCGCTCCAAAGGCGTGGGCGTCTATTTCGTCACGCAGAACCCGCTGGACATCCCCGATTCGGTGCTGGCCCAGCTCGGCAACCGGGTGCAACACGCGTTGCGCGCCTTCACGCCGCGCGACCAGAAAGCCGTCAAGGCGACCGCCCAGACCATGCGGCAAAAGCCCGGCCTGGACATCGAAACCGCCATCACCGAGCTGGCCGTCGGCGAGGCGCTGGTCAGTTTTCTGGATAGCAAAGGCCGGCCCAGCGTCACTGAGCGCGCCTATGTGCTGCCGCCCGGCAGCCAGATCGGCCCGATCACGCCGCAACAGCGCCATGCGCTGGTCGCCACCTCGCTGGTCACCGGCGTGTACGAAAAAGCGGTGGACAGCGACTCCGCTTACGAAATGCTGAAGGCCCGCACCGAAGCCGCGCAAGCCGAAACCGCCAAGGCCGCCGAAACCTCCGGCGGCCTGATGGGCGGTATCAGTGATGTGTTGTTCGGCTCCAAGGGCCCGCGCGGCGGCCAGCGCGACGGGCTGGTCCAGCAGGTGCTCAAGTCCGAAGCCCGCAACCTGGCGCGCCAGGTGTTGCGCGGCGCGCTGGGCGGCATCCTGGGCGGCAAAAAGCGTTAAGTCAGGCACGACATTGGCCGGCCGGCAGTTGCTTTTCCGGCACAAGCCTTGCAAGCCCTTCAGCTCATCGGTACATTCGATTTTTTGAAGGGGTTCCCTTGATGCCTGCCGAGCTTGCCAAGCCTTCTGACACGGTTGCTGCAACAACCGCTGCGAGTCCCTCCCCCCGCCACATCCGCCTGACCTCGCACGCCGGCGGCCAGGGCGCTTTGCCCATCCACTGGGGCGCGGCCACTGCGGCCGAACGCGGCCCGGTGATAGGCACCACCACCCATCGCAGCCACCGCAACGTGATCGGCACCCACAGCGGCTCCTACAGCGTTTACCGCGCGCTGGCGGTGGCCTCCGGTGCGCTCAAGGCCAGCCACAAGGCCGACCTGACCAACACCGCGCCCACCGACATCATCGGCCCCTACCCGCAATGGAGCGAGCCCGGCCGCATCGTCGCCATGGACCCCTGGGGCGCCACCATCGCCGACGTGTTTGCCGCTGAGCTCGCCGCCGGCTACGACATCCGGCCCACCATCGCGGTAACGCAGGCGCATGTGATCCTGCCCGAGGTGATCGAGGCGCTGCAGTCCGGCCGGCTTAAGGCCGACGGCAAATACCTGACAGCCGGCGGCGCGGCCATGGTGACCAAGGTGGCGGTCGAGCCGGTCTGGTACCTGCCCGAAGTCGCCCGGCGTTTCGGCTGCAGCGAAACCGATTTGCGCCGTGTGTTGTTCGAGGAAACCGGCGGCATGTACCCCGAACTCGTGACACGCGGTGACCTCGAAGTGTTTTTGCCGCCGATTGGTGGCCTCACTGCCTATATCTTCGGCAAGCCGCGCGATCTGGCGAACCCCGAGATCGAACTGACCGCCCGCGTGCACGACGAGTGCAACGGCTCGGACGTCTTCGGCTCCGACATCTGCACCTGCCGCCCCTACCTGACGCACGCGATCGAGGAATGCATCCAGGGCGCGCAGCGCGGCGGCGTCGGACTGGTCTCCTACTTCCGCAAGGAAGGCCGGGCGCTCGGCGAGGTCACCAAGTTCCTGGTCTACAACGCGCGCAAGCGCCAGGTCGGCGGCGACACCGCCGACCAGTACTTCAACCGCACCGAGTGTGTGGCCGGCGTGCAGGACATGCGTTTCCAGGAGCTGATGCCCGACGTGCTGAACTGGCTGGGCATACGCAAGATCCACCGGCTGGTGTCCATGAGCAACATGAAGTACGACGCGATCACGGCCGCCGGCATCGAGGTGGTCGAGCGCGTCAACATCCCGGACCACATGATTCCCGCCGACGCCCAGGTCGAGATGGACGCCAAGATGGCGGCCGGCTACTTCACGCCCGGCGCCGTGCCCACGGCTGAAGAGCTCAAAAAAGCCAAAGGCCGGGGGCTGGATGCCTGAATCCAAGACCAGCACCGCTACAAATTTCATAGCTGTCGCCCCCCGCCAGACGGGGGCTACAGCCCAATTACGCTCTACAACCACGATACGCCGCCGGGCGCAGGCCCTGCTGGCCCGCGCGCGGCGCGGCGAGTCCACGTGGTTCAAGGTCAACGACGGCGCCATGTTGACCGCCGCCGCGCTGGTTGCCGAGCTCACACGAGCCCGTTACCCCGACCTGGTCATTCCGTACCACAGCCGCTGGCGGCATTTCGAAGCCGGCGGCGTGGACCGGCTGACGCAGCTCAACAGCGCGCTGGGTTTCGCCGGCCCGGCCGAACGCGCGCGTGCCCAGATCGACCTGGCACTGGTCAGCGTGCTGCTGGATGCCGGCGCCGGCGCTGACTGGTGTTACCACGAAGCCGCCACCGGCGAGCACCCGGTCCAGGAGTTCACCCGCTCAGAAGGCCTGGGCGTCGCGAGTTTTCATGCCTTCATGGCCGGGCTGTTCTCCAGCGATATGGCGCGGCCGCTGCAGGCCGATGCCGCCGGGCTGCAGGCCGTGACGGCCGAACGCCTGGGCAAGGCTTTCCAGGTCAGCGCCGGCAACCCGCTGGTCGGCCTGGACGGCCGTGCCGCACTGCTGCGCCGGCTCGGCCAGGCATTGCAAGCCAACCCGGCGCTGTTCGGCCAGCCGGGTCGACCCGGCCACCTGTTCGACCGGCTCGCGCCCACCGGCAACGGCACGGTGCAGGCGCACGATGTGCTGTCGCTGCTGCTGACCGGTTTGGCGCCCATCTGGCCTGCGCAGAACGCGCTCGACGGCGAGCCCCTGGGCGACTGCTGGCGCCACCCGGCGGCCGGCGAAGAAGCCGACGGCCCCAGCCGCGGCTGGATGCCCTTTCACAAACTCTCGCAGTGGCTGACCTATTCGCTGCTCGAACCGTTTGAATGGGCTGGCGTGAAGGTTGACGGCCTGGACGCGCTGACCGGCCTGCCCGAGTACCGCAACGGCGGCCTGTTTCTCGATGCCGGCGTGCTGATGCTCAAGAACCCGGCGCTGGCCGACAGCCTCCACGCGCCCGGCGACGAGCTGATTGTCGAATGGCGCGCGCTGACGGTGGCGCTGCTCGACGAGCTCGCACCGCTGGTGCGCGAGCAGTTAGGATTGAGCGCCGAACAGATGCCGCTGGCCTGTGTGCTCGAAGGCGGCACCTGGGCCGCAGGGCGCGCTCTGGCACAGCAATTGCATGGAGGCCAGCCGCCTCTGAACATCCAAAGTGATGGCACTGTATTTTGAAATTCACGACGACGAGGCCGACCCGCACATGACCCGCTACAACGACAAAGTCCACCTGATCGACCATCCGCTGGTGCAGCACAAGCTCACGCTGATGCGCCGCAAGGACGCGTCCACCAACACCTTCCGCACCCTGCTCAACGAACTCAGCATGCTGATGGCCTACGAGGTCACGCGCGACATGCCGATGCAGGACATAGAGATCGAAACACCGCTCGAAAAAACCACCTCCAAAGTCATCGACGGCAAGAAGCTGGTGTTTGTTTCCATCCTGCGCGCCGGCAACGGCATCCTCGAAGGCATGCTCAGCGTGGTACCGGGCGCGCGTGTCGGCCATGTCGGCCTGTACCGCGACCCGAAAACCCTGACCGCCGTCGAGTACTACTTCAAGATGCCGCACGACATGGAAGAACGCGACATCGTCATCGTCGACCCGATGCTGGCGACCGGCAACTCGGCGATTGCGGCCGTGGAGCGCCTGAAGGAACTCAACCCCAAGTCCATCAAGTTCGTCTGCCTGCTGACCTGCCCCGAAGGCATCGCCGCGCTGCAGGCGGCCCACCCCGACGTGCCGATCTACACCGCCGCCATCGACCGCGAGCTCAACGACCACGGCTACATCCTGCCGGGCCTGGGCGATGCCGGTGACCGCATCTTCGGCACGAAATAATGCACACCCCTGTCGGACCAGACCGGGAGCGCGCGCCCCACGATTTTTTAGCCCGTAACGCCTGAAATCAACCGGAGAACACCCATGACATCCCTGCTCAAGCGCCGACAACTCGTCACCCTGGCCGCCGCACTGGCCGTCGCCCTGCCAGGCTTTGCGCTGGCTCAAGCCAAAACCAAAGTCGCTGCCGTTTACACCGTGCCTTTCGAGCAGCAGTGGGTCAGCCGCATCCACAAGGCGCTGAAAGCCGCCGAGGCGCGCGGCGAAATCGAATACAAGGCGACCGAAAACGTGTCGAACGCCGACTACGAACGCGTGATGCGCGAATACGCCACCGCTGGCAACCAGCTCATCGTCGGCGAAGCCTTTGCCGTCGAGGCCGCGGCGCGCAAGGTCGCGAAGGACTTTCCGAAAACCTCTTTCCTGATGGGCTCGTCCGGCAAGGTGCAGGCGCCCAACTTCTCGGTCTTCGACAACTACATCCAGGAGCCGGCCTACCTCAGCGGCATGATCGCCGGCGGCATGACCAAGTCCAACAAGATCGGTTTGGTCGGTGGTTTCCCGATTCCCGAAGTCAATCGCCTGATGAACGCCTTCATGGCCGGCGCCAAGGAAACCAACCCCAAGGTCGAGTTCAGCGTGAGTTTCATCAACAGCTGGTTTGATCCGCCCAAAGCCAAGGAAGCCGCCTTCGCGATGATCGACAAGGGCGCCGACGTGATGTACGCCGAGCGTTTCGGCGTCAGCGATGCCGCCAAGGAAAAAGGCAAACTCGCCATCGGCAACGTGATCAACACCCAGGACAAATACCCCGACACCGTGGTCTCGTCCGCGCTGTGGCACATGGAGCCCAGCATCGACCGCGCGCTCAAGCTGGTGAAAGAAGGCAAGTTCACTGCCGAGGACTACGGCCAGTACTCGATGATGAAATACAAGGGCTCAGAGCTGGCGCCGCTGGGCACCTTCGAGAAGAAGATTCCGGCCGACATCGTCGCCAAAATGAAAGCGAAAGAAAAAGCCATTCTCGACGGCAAGTTCACGGTGAAAGTGGACGACGGGCAACCCAAGTCAAGCAAATAGGCTCACCCCTATCGGACGCTCACTGCGTGTAGCGCCTTTTCCCCTTCCAGGGGACGGCGCCTGCGGGCCGGCAAAGCCGGACCCGCGGCGCCTGCTGGACTGAAGAACCCTCCCCCGATGACTGCGCCCGTCCTTCGGCTCACCGGAATCACCAAACGCTTCGGCACGCTGGTGGCCAATGACAAGATCTCGCTCGACTTGCACGCCGGCGAGGTGCTGGCGCTGCTGGGTGAAAACGGCGCCGGCAAGTCCACGCTGGTGTCCATCCTGTTCGGCCACTACAGCGCCGACGCGGGGCAGATCGAGGTGTTCGGCCAGCCGCTGCCACCCGGCCACCCCCGCGCGGCGCTGGCCGCCGGCATCGGCATGGTGCACCAGCATTTCACACTGGCCGACAACCTCAGCGTGCTCGACAACATCATGCTGGGGAGTGAGCCACTGTGGCAGCTCTTCTCGCGCCGCGGCGCCGCGCGCGACAAGCTGCTGGCCGTGGCCCAGCGTTTCGGCCTGCCGGTCGTGCCCGAGGCCAAGGTCGGCAACCTGTCGGTCGGCGAGCGCCAGCGTGTGGAAATTTTGAAGGCGCTGTACCGCGGCGCGCGCATCCTGATCCTCGACGAGCCCACCGCGGTGTTGACGCCGCAGGAAAGCGAGGCCTTGTTCGACACCCTGGGCCAGATGGTGGCGCAGGGCCTGTCCATCATTTTCATCAGCCACAAGCTCGGCGAGGTGTTGCGCGTTTCAAACCGCGTGGCGGTGCTGCGCGCCGGGAAGCTGGTGGCCGAAGCACCCGCCGCCGGCACCAGCCAGGCGCAGCTGGCCTTGTGGATGGTCGGCCATGCCGTCGGGGCCACGCAGCGACGTCCGGCCCTCAGCACCGGCCAGCCGGTCTGCACCCTGGACGCCGTGTGCACCGCCGGCGGCGGGCGTGACCGACTCAATGGCGTGTCGCTGGAATTGAAAGCCGGCGAGATCGTCGCGATTGCCGGCGTCTCCGGCAACGGCCAGCTCGCGCTGGCCGAGCTGCTGAGCGGCACCCGCAGCGCCAGCCAGGGCAGCGTGACCTTTCTCGGCCAGCCGCTTGTGGCCTCGCCGGCCCGGCTGGTCAGCCAGGGCGTTGCGCGTATTCCCGAAGACCGGCATGCGGTCGGTGTGGTCGGTGACCTCAGCGTCTGGGAAAACGCCGTGTCCGAGCGCCTGCGCAGCCCGGTGTTTTCGCGCGCGCTGTGGGTCAGGCGCGGTGCCGCACAGGCGCATGCGGCGCGCATCACCCGCGAGTTCGACGTGCGCGGCGCCGGCCCGCAGTCGGCCGCGCGATCGCTGTCGGGCGGCAACATGCAAAAGCTCATCCTCGGTCGCGCCCTGGTTTCTCCAGAATCTGCCGGGAGCGCACACCCTCCCAAACTCATTGTTGCCCACCAGCCGACCTGGGGCCTGGACATCGGTGCAGTCGCTTATGTGCAGCAGCAGCTGATCGCCGCGCGTGATGCCGGCGCGGCGGTGCTGGTGATCTCGGACGACCTCGACGAGGTGCTGGCGCTGGGTGACCGCGTCGCCGTCATGCACGCCGGGCAACTGACCGACGCCCTGCCCGCCGAGGCCTGGACGCGTGAGACGGTCGGGCTGGCGATGGCCGGGGTTCATGCGGGGGACCATTTTTCCGACGGGCCGCCCCTGGGAAAAATAGCCCCCTCGGGGGGCAGCGATGCACACGAAGTGGCGAGCGTGGGGGCCCGTTCAGCATGAGACTGGAAATACGCACACAGACCTCGAAACTCGCGCTGGTCCTCGCGCCCATCTGCGCCATCGCCTTCACCCTGCTGATCAGCGGCCTGCTGGTGCTCTGGGCCGGCGCGCCGCTGGGCCAGACCTACGCCCTGCTGTTCAAGGGCGGCTTCGGCTCGGTGTTTGCGCTCAGCGAAACCTTGACCCGCGCCATCCCGCTGATCCTGACCGGCCTGGCCGCCACCGTGGCTTTCAAGGCGCGGCTGTTCAACATCGGCGCCGAGGGCCAGCTCTATGCCGGTGCGCTGGCTGCGGTGGCGGTCGGCGGTTTGCACGGCGGCACCGGCTTTGACCTGCCGCTGTGGCTGCTGTTTGTGCTGATGATGCTCGCCGCGGCCATCGCTGGCGCGCTGCTTCTGCTGGGCCCGGCGCTGCTGAAGGCGCGTCTCGGTGTGGACGAGGTGGTCACCACCCTGCTGCTCAACTTCATCATGCTGCTGTTTGTGTCGCTCATGCTGGACGGGCCGATGAAAGACCCGACCGCCATGGGCTGGCCGCAAAGTGTGGCGCTGATCGGTGAGCTGGAACTCTCCAAACTGGTGGCGCAGACGCGTATCCACACCGGGCTGCTCTGGGCCATCACGCTGGCGGTGGCGCTGTGGGCGCTGATGAAATACACCGTGCCCGGCTTCGACATCCGCGCCACCGGCGCCAATGCCAAAGCCGCCGCCTTTGCCGGCGTGCCGGTCACCCGCACCGTGGTGCTGGTCGCCCTGCTCTCGGGCGGCCTGGCGGGCCTGGCCGGCGCCATCGAAGTCGCCGGCCGCACCAGTTATGTCACGCTCGACATGTCGCCCGGCTACGGCTACACCGGCATCGTGATCGCCATGCTGGCGGCGCTGAACCCGCTGGGTGTGCTGGCCGCCGCCACCTTCGTGGCCGGCGTGCTGGTCGGCGCCGACAGCATGAGCCGTGCCGTCGGTGTGCCGACCTATATCGCCGATGTCATCGTCGCGGCTTCCCTGATTTCTGTGCTGGTGGCGACGTTGATGACGCAATACAAATTGGTGTTGCGGGGGAAGGTGGCATGAAGCACCTTTCCCCCCGGTTTGTCATCCCGGACTGGATCCGGGATCCATCTTCGCTTCCTCGTGCGTTGCGGTCTGCCAGCAAGCCGGGTCTCGCCCCGGCGGGCGAGGCACTTTTCTTTGCGTCGCCAAAGAAAAGTACCCAAAAGAAAGGCGACCCGATGGTCTGGGTCCCCTGCGCTTCGCTACGGGGCAACCTGCGGTGCTCGCCGAAAACGGGGTCGAGCTCGAACTCGCCTTCGGCTCAAACAATCGCTCGCCCTGATCCGTTTTCGGCTGTGCTCCTCGGCCCAGCCCGACGGGTGGCGGAAGCAAATGCGCATGCGGGGAGGCGAGAACGCGCTTTGCGCGCCCTCGCCGGAGCCCGATTCCGAATCCTTGCCCACCCTTCTGTATGCGCCGAGGAGCGCAGGGCCAGACGGATCAGGACGGGCGATTGTCTGAGCGAAGCGAGTTCGAGCCCGGCCCCGGCTGGACCGAGCACCGCAGGTTGCCCCCGTAGCGCAAGCGAAGGGGGACGCAGACAGCAGGGTCGCCTTTCTTTTGCTTACTTTTCTTTGGCGAGACAAAGAAAAGTGAGTTGCCGCCGGGCAACCCCCGGCCTGCTCGGCTGGCAATCCGGAGGTAGTGCGGTTTCAGGCGAACATTCACATCAAAAACCACCTCCAGCTCCCGCCAGCCATGCGCAGGCAGCTACTGAATTCATAGCACCGGGGAGCCGCCAAGCATGATGGAGCTGCCCGACATCCTCGCCAACCCGGCCTTCTGGACCGCCGTGCTGCGCATCGCCACACCGCTGATCCTCGGCACGCTGGGCGTGTTGCTGTGTGAACGCGCCGGCGTGCTGAATCTCGGCATCGAGGGCATCATGGTCGCTGGTGCCTTCAGCGGCTGGCTCGCGGTGTACCTGGGCTTGCCGCTGTGGGGCGGCGTGGCCGTCGCGGCAATAACCGGCGCGGTGTTCGGCGGGCTGCATGCCTTTCTGACGGTCGGTCTCGCGCTGTCGCAGCACGTGTCGGGTCTCGGCATTACCCTGCTCGCGACCTCGCTCAGTTATTACGGCTACCGCGTGACCTTCCCGAAAGTCGACACGCCGCCCACCGTCACGCCGTTTGCGCCCATGGCCTGGCTGGACGGCACCGGCCTGACGGCGCTGGCCGCGCAGACACCCATGACCCTGCTCGCGCTGCTGCTGGTGCCGGTCATCGGCTGGGGGCTGTACCGCACGCCGGCCGGGCTGGCGATCCGCATGGTCGGAGAGAACCCGCAGGCCGCCGAGGGCCAGGGCGTCTCGGTCGCTGCCACCCGCAGCGCCGCCATCGTCGCCGGATCGGCGCTCATGGGTGTGGCCGGCGCCTTCCTCACGCTGTCGGCCTTCAACGCCTTTTTCTTCAACATGGTCAATGGCCGCGGCTGGGTCTGTGTGGCGCTGGTGGTGTTCGCCTCCTGGCGGCCCGGCAAGGCGCTGCTGGGCGCGCTGCTGTTCGCGTTTTTCGACGCGCTGCAGCTGCGCCTGCAGACCGCCGGGATTGTCAACGTTCCCTACCAGCTCTACCTGATGCTGCCTTACGTCTTGTCCATCCTGGCGCTGGTGCTGGTGGCGCGCAAGGCGGCGTATCCTCAGGCCTTGATGAAACCGTACCGCAAGGGAGAACGTTGATGCGCAGCCGCCCGCAGGACAAAGCCGACCCGGCTTTCCTCGACGAAAAGACCGCACGCAAACAGGCGGAGCGGCAGCTCTTGCAGGACGCCCTGAATGAGCGCCTTGACACCGAGACCATTGAATGGCCGTCCGACAGCGCCATTACTCCCCTTCAGAACGAAGCTGAAAAAGGGCCGCAAAAATGATCGACCTGCTCATCACCAACGCCGCCCTGCCCAACGGCCGTACCGGCATGTCGATTGCGGTGCAAAACGGCAAGATCACCGAAGTCACCGAAGGCCCTATCACGGGCGCACGGGCGCATGAGACCGTGGACGCTGGCGGTTATCTGCTGAGCCCGCACTTCGTCGACCCGCATTTCCACATGGACGCCACGCTGAGCTACGGCCTGCCGCGGGTCAACGAAAGCGGCACGCTGCTCGAAGGCATCGCGCTGTGGGGCGAACTCAAGCCGCTGCTGAAAGCCGACGCCATCATCGAACGCGCCCTGAGCTACTGCGACTGGGCCGTGGCCAAGGGCCTGCTGGCCATCCGCAGCCATGTGGACACCAGCGACGCCAGCTTGCTGGCGGTGGACGCGCTGCTGGAAGTCAAAAAGCAGGTTGCCCCCTACATTGACCTGCAACTGGTCGCCTTCCCGCAGGACGGCGTGTTGCGCAGCAAAGGCTGCGTGGAGAACCTCAAACGCGCACTCGACAAAGGTGTGGACGTGGTCGGCGGCATTCCGCATTTCGAACGCACCATGAGCGAGGGCGCGGCCAGCGTCAAGCTGCTCTGCGAAATCGCGGCCGAGCGCGGCCTGCTCACCGACATGCACTGCGACGAGTCCGACGACCCGCTGAGCCGCCACATCGAAACCCTGGCCTTCGAGACCCAGCGCCTCGGCCTGCAGGGCCGCGTCAACGGCAGCCATTGCACGTCGATGCATAGCATGGACAACTACTACGTGAGCAAGTTGATTCCGTTAATAGCCGAGTCTCAGGTTAGCGTCATCGCCAACCCGCTGATCAACATCACGCTGCAGGGCCGCCAGGACACCTACCCCAAGCGGCGCGGCATGACCCGCGTGCCCGAGCTGATGGCCGCCGGCGTGAATGTCGCCTTCGGCCACGATTGCGTGATGGACCCCTGGTACGGCATGGGTAGCGGCGACATGCTGGAGGTCGCGCACATGGGTTTACACGTGGCGCAGATGACCAGCCAGAAAGGCATTCGTGACTGTTTTGATGCGGTGACTGTTAATGCTGCGAAGGTGATGCACCTCGAATCCTACGGCATCGCGCCAGGATGTGATGCGAGTTTTGTGCTGCTGCAGGCGCGGGATGTGGTGGAGGCGATTCGGTTGCGGGCGAATCGGTTGAAGGTTTGGAAAAACGGAACATTGCTGGCTCAAACGCCGGAAGCGGTGGCGAGCTTGCAAGTCACAGGCAGACCGAATACGGTAAAGCAAGGTAGCTAAATGCTTACCCGGGATTTGGAGCAAGCGCGGATCCCGGACATCATGGTCCGCTTTGCACAAATGGTGGGCGAGCATGTTTGGCTTGAGCAAGCGGCCAAAATTGCTACCGAAATGGAAGCGCGTCCAGCACTTGCCGAATACCTCCTGAGCGAAAACCGGGTTGTTTTTTCACTTGCGGAGTGCACGATCGCTGCACGCAACAGCAATGGTCGGCTACCGTTTGAGATGACGCACCAGCCGCAGCATCTGGAAGCCTTTGTCTTTGCATGGCGCGTAGTGCAACTCGCAGAAGCTGCTCGTCAACTGACAAACAAGCGGTACTCAATCTTCATCAAACGAGTACGCGAAGCGTTGCGCTCCCCGCAGATGATCAAGGCAATGCAGATGGAAGCAACGATTGCAACGCATTTTGTTGCAGCCGGGTGTCGGGTGCTATTCCCGGAGATAGGCGCTGGCTCAGAGACATTCGACCTGCTGATTGAAGACTTGGGGCCAAGCGGTTTAGAGATCGAATGCAAGGTAGTGACGGCGAACAAGGGCCGTAAAATTCATGTTGCAGAGTCCCGCGAACTACTTACGCTTTTGGTCGCACAGCCCTGTATCCAACTTGCTGCAGCTAGAGGAACCGAGGGACTTGCAATCCGGGTGACTGTACCCAAACGTCTGCCCGATCGCGAGCATTGGAACCAACTCTGTCGTGATGTCGCCCAGGTAGTTCTATCCGGCCGGTCAAGTAGTCTTCCCGACGGTACGCTCGTTAGGCTGTTCGATTTCCATCCCACGATATTGGGAAAACTGGAAATGCCGCCTTCTTCGTTGATGCGTAAATCGATCGAAGAGATCACTGGCGCCGTGAATCGGCACTGTTTGTTTTTTCGGCCGCGTGAAAATGCGGGCGGGATCGTAGCGCTTGTTTTAGACAGTGAGCAGCCTGATTCAATGCTCCATGAACTCTTCCAAACATTCGAAGACTCGGCCGGGCGGCAATTGACAGGGAACCGAGCGGGTGCGCTATTCGCGACCTTCGAGGGCATAGAGGCCAAACAACTGTCGGAGCTTGGCTCTGAAGCAACTCGTACCGGCCAGCATTCTGCCCTTGCATGGAGAGCTAGCGCGTTCTTAGAGAAAACGAGATTCCCTTATGTTGTGGGTGTCGGATTTCTCAGTGAACCTGACTATTCCAGCCCGCAAGCGGCGAGCGGGGGTACGGCGTTTTGGATTCCCAAACCCATCAGCGCCCATTGGCACGCAAGCTTCTCCGGTATCTTTGGCCACGATCCGAGGGCTCATCACCTCATTGTCTAGCCGCCACATCCTCCTATGAACCCCACCCACCTCCACCAACTCGCAGTAGCAGCCATGCGCACCCGCGGCCTCTTGCCCGTCTTTTCTCCCCAGGCCCTGCAGGAAGCCGAAGCTGCGCGCCATGCCGGTCCTGAACGCGGCGGCGACATCCGCGACCTGCGGCAGCTCACCTGGTTCTCGATCGACAACGACGACACGCGCGACCTCGACCAGTTGAGCGTGGCCGAGCCGCTGACCAATGGCGCCGTGCGGCTGCTGGTCGCGATTGCCGATGTCGATGGCCTGGTGCGGCCTGGCGGTGCCGTCGATGGCCATGCGGGGGTCAACACGACCTCGGTGTACACGGCGGCCGGGATTTTCCCCATGCTGCCCGAAGTGCTGTCCACCGACCTCACCTCGCTGCACGAAAACCAGGAGCGGCTGGCCGTGGTGGTGGACATGACGGTGGCCGCTGACGGCACGGTGGGCGAATCGGACATCTACCGCGCCGTGGTGCTGAACCGCGCCAAGCTGACCTACGACGCTGTCTCGGCCTGGCTGGACGGCACAGCCGCCGCGCCGCCGCAAGTGGCCAGCGTGGCGGACCTGGAAGCACAGGTGCGGCTGCATGACGTTCTCGCCGGCAAGCTGCGGCAGTGGCGCCAGTCGCGCGGCGCGCTGAATGTCAACACCCTCTCTGCCCGGCCGGTGTTCAGGGACGGCGTGCTGGTTGACCTGCAGCCTGACAATAAAAACCGCGCCAAGGATTTGATCGCCGACCTGATGATTGCCACCAATGGCGCGACCGCGCGTTTTCTGGTGGACCAGGGTTTCCCGTCGATACGCCGCTTCCTGCAGTCACCGCGCCGCTGGGACCGCATCGTGGCCCTGGCTGCAAGCCACGGCGTTGAATTGCCGGCTTTGCCCGATGCCATCGCGCTGGACCGCTTCCTGAGCGCCCGGCGCGTCGCCGACGCGGCCGGTTTTGCCGACCTGTCGCTGGCGGTGGTCAAGATGCTGGGCTCGGGTGAATATGCGGCGGCCCCGGCCGCAGCAGATGGCGCGAACGGACTCGGTCACTTCGGCCTGGCCGTCAACGACTATGCGCATTCGACCGCGCCGAACCGCCGCTTTCCCGACCTGGTGACGCAGCGCCTGATCAAGGCGGCACTGGCCGGTGAGGCCCCGCCCTACTCCGCCGAGCAACTGACAGCGATTGCCAAACACTGCACGCTGCAGGAAGACAACGCCAGCAAGGTCGAGCGCCAGGTGCTCAAGGCGGCCGGTGCTTACTTGCTGCACCACCGTATCGGCGATGTGTTCGACGCCATCGTGACCGGCGCGGCGGCCAAGGGCACCTTTGTGCGCATCGGCAGCCCGCTGCTGGAAGGCCGGGTGGTGCGCGGTTTTGAAGGTCTGGACGTCGGCAACACGACGCGCGTGCGGCTGGTGGGCGTGGACGCCGAGCAAAGTTTCATCGACTTCGAACGCGCCTGAATGCCCTGCCCCCACCTGGGCGGGCGAATGTAAAAGCCTGTGACGGCCCTTGCACCCGGGGTAAACAGCGCCATGTGGTTCAAAGCGGCCCGCCGGGCCCGCGCCACGACGAAGGAGATTCCATGTTCAAACGCCTGACCCTGCTGTGGGTGCTGGTTCGCGGCGACGCCCGGCAACTGTGGTTCGCCTTGCGCCACCCGCAGGCGCCCAACTGGCTCAAGTGGGGCACGGCCGCGATTGCGCTGTATCTGTTCTCGCCCATCGACCTGATCCCGGACATGTTGCCCATCCTGGGCATTGCCGACGACCTGGTGCTGGTGCCGCTGGCCGTCCGCGCGCTGCTCAAGCGCCTGCCGCCGGAGATCGCCGCGGCCACCACGGCAAAACGCAGCGGCGCTTGACCGCCGGCGCGAGGGTCTGATGAGCAGCGCCTGCCAGGGCGCCAACCGAGGCGTCCCCTGATGTTGCCGTCTCATCCCCCCACCGTTCGGGCTGAGCCTGTCGAAGCCTGTCCTGAGCGTGGTGGAGGGCCCTTCGACAGGCTCAGGGCGAACGGTCATACCTTGCGTGCCATGATTGGCAAAACCCTCAACACGCCATGCCCAACCGTCCCACCACCCTGACCGTCAACCTGCCAACTGGCACCACCTCCGCGCTGCTGTTGACACCGACCGGCCCCGAAGCCTGTTATGTCTTCGCCCACGGCGCCGGCGCGGGCATGGTCCACACCTTCATGGCCGCCATCGCGCAAGGACTGGCTGAGCGCGGCATCGCGACCCTGCGCTTCAACTTTCCCTTCATGGAGCAGGGCTCCAAACGTCCGGACTCGCCCGTCGTGGCCCAGGCGGCGATCAGGGACGCAGTCGCGCAAGCTGCGGAGCGCTTGCCGGGCGTGCCGCTATTCGCCGGCGGCAAGTCGTTTGGCGGGCGCATGACGACGCAGGCGCAGGCCATCAAGCCACTGCCCGGCGTACGCGGCATCGCATTGGTGGGTTTCCCGCTGCACGCGGCCGGCAAGCCTTCGACCGAACGCGCAGCGCATTTGTCAGACGTCAACGTCCCCATGCTGTTCCTGCAGGGCACACGGGACGCGTTGGCCGACCTGGAGCTGATCACCCAGACCACGGCCCAGCTCGGCAAGCGCGCAAGCCTGCATGTGGTCGAAGGCGCCGACCACGCTTTCCATGTACTCGTGCGCTCGGGCCGCAGCAATGAGCAGGTGCTGGAGGAACTGCTGGACACGATGGCCGGCTGGATGAAGAAGCACCGGTCCTGAAGTCGTGGACCTGGCCCAGCCTATAAACTGGGCCGCACGTCACAGGAGCCCCGCATGCTGAAGACCGAAGCAGGAAACATCGATTGCGTCGAATCCGGCGAAGGCCCGGCCGTTCTCTTCCTGCCCGGGTCCTACAGCACCACGGCGGCCTGGCGCCAGGTGCAACGCCACCTCAGCCCGGGCTACCGGCTGGTGACCAGCAGCCTGGGCGGTTACGGCGGCACCACCGACACGCGTACCCGGCAGGACTTCGACATCGCGCATGAAGTACGGCTGGTCCAGGCGCTGGCCGGCCACATCGGCCAGCCGGTCCATCTGGTCGGGCATTCCTTTGGCGGCACCGTGGCACTGGCCGCAGCCCTTTCCCGCCGTATCGACATCGCCAGCCTGAGCCTGTTCGAAGCCAATCCCCTGCCCCTGATCCGCGAACTCGACGGCGGCATGCTGCATGAGGACGCGCTGCAGATGAGCCAGGCCTTCGAGGCTGCCGTCCGCAGCGGTGAACCCGACGCGCCCGCCCGCGTCATCGACTTCTGGGGCGGCCCCGGTGTTTTTGCCGCCATGCCTGAAGCCGTCAAGGCCTATTGCCGCGAAACCGCTGCGGTCAATGTGCTGGACTGGCACACAGACTTCGGCTTCGGCGTGAGCGCGCAGGACTGTGCCACGCTGGCCATGCCGGTGCTGCTGGTACGTGGCGCCGAAGCGAACCCGGTCATGGTCGCCATCACGGACACCCTGCACGGCAGCCTGCCTCACGCGCGCCACCTGGCCGTCGACGGCGCCGGCCATTTCCTCATCACCAGCCATGCCGCCCCCTGTGCGCAATTGCTGTCGGCGTTTCTGGCCGAGGTGGCTTGACGCCGCATGCTGGCGATTCTTTGCCAAACAGGCCTGTCACCCTTATTCAGCAAGCGTGATCAGCTATTTATTTCATAGCAAACCAGGCCTGCCTATACTGGGCACACTCCCATCCATCCCCGAACACCATGCCCCATCTCGCCCCCATCCCCCTCGCAGAAGTCAAGGAAGACGACATCCGCGAGCGTTTCGAGCATTACAAAAAAACCCGCGGCTTCACGCCCAACAGCATCATGACCATGGTGCGGCGGCCCAACATCGTGCGCGCCTTCATGGCGCTGAACCAGGCGGTGCTCTACGAAGGCACGGTGCCTGAGGAAACCAAGATGCTGGTCAGCCTGGCCAGCAGTTATGCGGCCGGCTGCCTCTACTGCCAGTCGCACATGACCAACCTGTCCAGCATCTACAAGGCCCCGGACGAAAAAATCGCCGCCTTGTGGGACTTCGAGAACAGTGCGCTGTTCAGCCCGGCAGAACGCGCCGCCATCAGCCTGGCGCTCAAGGCCGGCAAGGTGCCCAACGAAGCCACGCAATCCGACTTCGACGAGCTCAAGAAACACTACAACGACGAACAGATCGTCGAGATCGTGGCGTCGATTGCGCTGTTCGGTTACCTGAACCGCTGGAACGACACCATGGCCACCGCGCTGGAGCCGCTGGCGGTCGAGGTGGCCGAGCGCGCGATTGGCGGCGTGGGCTGGGAAGCCGGCAAACACCGCTGAGCGGGCTGCTGCAAGCCGCGCCATGACGCTGACCCAGACCGCGCTGTTCCTGCTGTGCGTCGCGCTGGCCACCTGCGCGCAAAGCCTGAGCGGTTTTGCGTTCGCGCTGATCCTGCTGGGCCTGGCCGGGCTGCTGGAACTGGCGCCGCTGGCCGACCTGGCCAATGTGGCGACGGTGCTGGGCCTGGCCAATGCGCTGGTGGCCCTGCGCGGCTCGCGCCGGCAACTGGATGTGGCGGCGTTCCGCGACCTCACGCTGGGCGGCGCGGCAGGCATCCTGCTGGGGGTGCTGCTGCTGGGCTGGCTCAGCGTCAATGTCACGCTGGCCCTGCGCGTCTTGCTGGGGCTGACGGTGATCGCCTGCGCCGGGATTGTGCTGATGCAGACCGCGGCGCTGCGTGAGCGCTCGTCGGCCAACAGCTTCCGGCTCTGGGGCGCGGTCTCGGGCCTGCTGACCGGCCTGTTCGCCACCGGCGGCCCGCCGCTGGTCTATCACTTCTACCGCCAGCCGATGGCGCTGCGCGCCGTGCGTGACACCCTGGTGGCCACGCTGGCCGCGAGCTCGCTGCTGCGGCTGCTGATGGTGGTTCCGGCCGGTCAGTTCAGCGCCAACGCCCTCAAGCTCAGCGTGCTGGCGGCGCCGCTGGTGTTCGGCCTGAGCTGGTGGCTGGAACGGCACCCGCCGGGCTGGTCACGCGTGGCCGTGCTCAGGCTGGTCTGCGTGCTGCTGTTGCTGACAGGCGTCGGCCTGCTGGTTCCTGCGCTGCTGCCGATGATCCGCGGCTGAGGCCCGTCGCCTCCCTCCGGAATTTCAAGCCAAATCGGGCTCCAGCCCCTGTCCGGCCAGCGTAGACCGCTATTGATCTGATAGCAATCCAGAGCTGCCGTTCAGCGCCCTTGAACGACCGTCAGGCAGTTCCCGGCGGTGGAAGCCGAAAGATGACCTGTCATCCCTGACAGCCTGGCCGCTGCTGATGACCTGGCCTGGGTAAGCCCTTGTTACTAGCGGCAGCGCCTTCGCGGCCATTCCCTGCACACCTTTGTGGCCTTCCGCCCCCCAGCGGCCTGTCAGCTCTGACAGGATTGCCGCGTGTTGGGCGGCTCCACACAATCGCCACAGGTTTTTCAATTCGCACAGAGAGGTTTCTCATGACGAAATTTCATTGCTTCACGCGTTTGCTGCCAGTGCTTGTACTGGCCGCCGGCGGGTCCTCCGCTTTCGGCCAGACCGCCAGCCCGGCCAACGCGCCCATCAAGGCGACAGCCGCCACAAGCGCGCCAACGGCCACCCGGACCAGCACCACCCTGACCGTCAAGACCGGCCGTACAGCGGCGCCCGCGACCGCGCCGGTGGCGCTGGACTGGCCGACCAAACCGATTCGCCTGCTGATCGGCTTTCCGCCAGGCTCGGTGCAGGATTTGTCGGCGCGCGCGATTGCCGAGCCGCTGTCCAAAGCGATGGGCCAGCCGGTGATTGTGGAAAACAAGTCCGGCGCATCGGGCACGATTGCCGCCGACCAGGTGGCCAAGGCCACCGACCTGCACACCTTTGGCGTCATGAACAACAGCCAGCTCACGATTGCGCGGCTGCTCAACCCCATGATTGCCTACGACCCGGCCGTCGATCTGGCGCCGATTGCGCTGATAGGCACCACCCCCCTGGTGCTGGTGGTCAGCAACTATGCCCAGGGCAACTCGCCGCAGGAATGGCTGACCTGGCTGCGCAACCAGGGCGACAAGGCCAACTACGGCTCACCCGGCGCGGGCACACCCGCCCACCTGGGCATGGAGCTGCTCAAGAGCCGCAGCGGCGGCATGGGCGTGATGCATGTGCCTTATCCCGGCAACCCGCAACTGATCACCGCCATGCTGGGCGGGCATCTGCAGGCGGCGCTGCTGCCGCCCGGCCTGGCCATGCAACAGGTCAAGGCCGGCAAGATGAAGGCCATCGGCGTGACTTCGGAGCAGCGCAGCGTGCTGGTCCCGGAGCTGCCGACCATGCGCGAAGTCGGGATCCTGGGCGCCGACATGGAACTGTTCACCGCGCTGGCCGGCCCGGCTTCGCTGCCCGCCGCCGTGCGCGAAAAACTCGGCGCCGCCGTCATGGAGGTGCTCCGGGCCAGCGAGACCCGCGCGCGCCTGATCACGGTGGGCTGGCAGCCGGCCCCGTCCACCGCCGAAGGCCTGCGCACCCGCATGCGCGCCGACACCCGCAACCTGGGCGGCATCATCATGATGCGCGGCATCCGGGCCGACAGCTGAGTTTTCACCGCGTTTCTTCAGGCACCTCGTTTTGGCCGCCCTCCTCCAGGGGGCGGCTTTTTTTTGCCTGCGGCGGCGACTTGCCGGACCGCCGCAGCTGCGCATAATCCGCGGATGGGTGCGGCATGGTCCACAGCCACCCGGCAGCAGACACGAGGAGACCGATGAACTACTGGCTGATGAAATCCGAACCCGGCGAATGTTCGGTGGACGACGCGCTGGCGGCGAAAAACGCCACCGTGCCCTGGGTCGGCGTGCGCAACTACCAGGCGCGCAACTTCATGCGCGACGGCATGCAGGTCGGCGACGGCGTGTTGTTCTACCACTCGAGCTGTGCCGAGCCCGGCATTGTCGGCATCGCGCGGGTGGCGTCCGGCGCCTATCCCGACCCGACGCAGTTCGACCCCAAATCGCCCTATCACGACCCCAAGTCCAGGAAGGAAGATCCGCGCTGGCTGCTGGTGGATGTGCAGGTCGTTGAAAAAACCCGCAACCTGACCCTGCCTGAATTGCGCGCCAACCCGGCGCTCGAAGACCTGGTCATTTTGCGCAAGGGCAACCGCCTGTCGATCACGCCGGTGGAAGCGACACACTGGCGACTGATCACCAGGCTGCTGGGCACGCGCTGAACCCGGGCCTTCGCGCTGGGCCGGCGGTGCGACTCGTTATCATTCGGCATGCCCGCCACCCCCCGTCCCCCTGTCGAACCGGCCGCCACCGACCGCTTCCGCCTGCTGGTCGATGCGGTCCAGGACTACGGCATCTTCATGCTCGACCCCGAGGGCATGGTGGTGTCCTGGAACGCCGGTGCCCAGCGCATCAAGCAATACCTGCCCGATGAAGTGATAGGCCGGCACTTCTCGCTGTTTTACCTGCCGGAGGCGATTGCGGCGAAATGGCCGGACGAGGAACTGCGGCGCGCGGCGCGCGACGGCCGTTTCGAGGAAGAAGGCTGGCGCCTGCGCAAGGACGGCAGCCGTTTCTGGGCCAGCGTGGTGATCACCGCGCTGCGCGACGGCAGCGGCGCCCTGACCGGCTACGGCAAGGTCACGCGCGACCTGAGCGAGCGCCGTGCCCATGAGGAGGCCCTGCGCGAGAGCGAGCAGCGCTTTCGCCTGCTGGTCGAAGGCGTGCGCGACTACGCGATTTTCATGCTCAGCCCCGAAGGCATCATTGAAAGCTGGAACAACGGCGCGCAACTCATCAAGGGCTACAGCGCGCACGAGGTGACAGGCCGGCACTTCAGCATGTTCTACCGGCAGGAAGACCTGGACGCCAACCTGCCCGCCCGCCAGCTGGAGACCGCCCTGTCCCACGGCCGCGCCGAAGCGGAAGGCTGGCGCGTCCGGCGCGACGGCTCGGTGTTCTGGGCCAACGTGGTGATCGCGCCGGTGTACGACGCGGCGCGCCAGCTGCGCGGCTTTGCCAAGGTCACGCGCGACATGACCGAAAGGCGGCGCCTGCATGAGCTGGAAAGCTCGAGCAAACGCATGAGCGAGTTCCTGGCGATGCTGGCCCACGAACTGCGCAACCCGCTGGCGCCGATACGCAATGCGGTGACCATCCTGCAACTGGAGCCTTCGCCCAGCCCGATGGTGCGCAGCAGCCGCGACATGATAGACCGCCAGCTGTCACACATGACGCGGCTGGTGGACGACCTGCTCGACGTCGGCCGGCTGACCACCGGCAAGATCCGCTTCAAGTCCGAACAGGTGGCGTATGCGCAGGTGGTGGCGCGTTCCGTCGAGGCGGTCCGGCCGCTGATGGATGCCCGCCGCCACCGGCTCACGGTGGACATGCCCGACAGCGGGCTGCGGGTGCAGGGGGATGCCACCCGGCTGGCCCAGGTGCTGCAGAACCTGCTCACCAACGCCGCCAAGTACACCCCCGAGGGCGGCCAGATCGAGCTGAAAGTCTGGCAGGAAGGCAGCCAGCTGCACACCTCGGTGCGCGACAACGGCGTCGGCCTGTCGCCGCAGGCCCTCACGCATATCTTCGAACTGTTCTCGCAGGGCGACGCGCAGACCGCCGCGCGGGAGAGCGGGCTGGGCATAGGCCTGACGCTGGCGCGCTCGCTGGTGGAGATGCACGGTGGCGCACTCAGCGCCGCCAGCAGCGGACCGGGCCAGGGCAGCACCTTCAGTTTCTTCCTGCCGCACGCCGGCACCGCAGGCCATGGCGACGACGCCAGCCCCGCCCCGCCGGCGCCGCTGGTGCTGGTGGTGGACGACAACCGCGACGCCGCCAACAGCCTGGCGGAAATCCTGCGGCTGATGGAATTCCAGGTCAAGGTGGCCTACGACGGCCCGACGGCCATTGCACTGGCGCGTGAGTGCCTGCCGCGGCTGATCGTGCTGGACATCGGCATGCCGGACATGAACGGTTACGAGGTGCTGGCCGCGCTGCGCGCACTGCCTGGGGGCGGCAGCGTGACGGCCGCCGCCCTGACCGGCTTCGGCACCGACGAGGACAAGGGCCGGGCCCTGGCCGCCGGCTTCGACGTGCACCTGACCAAACCGCTGGACTTTGCCGCCTTGCAGGATTTCCTGCACACGGCGGGTGTGCTGCGCTGACCGGAATCCGGTTGAAAAAAGCCTGAAACCCCCGTTCGACGGGCGTGAGCAGCTATCGATTCAATAGCGATCCACAGCCGGGGCAGGCCCCGCCCGGGCCGGGTACGAACCCGCTCTCGCCTGACCTGGAGCGAGCGCGGCTTCCTACAGCTGGCGCGCCGGCCTGCGGCAACACTGGCGGCACAACTGCTGAAAGCCCTCCCATGCCCTTGTCCCCTGCTTCCTCTTTTTCCGGTCCCTCCCGCCTGCTGGCAATCTGCCTGTGCTGTGCCACGCTGGGTTTCGCCAGCGGTTCGGCCATGGCCCAGACCGCCAAGAGCGGCGCCAAAACATCGGCCAGCGCCGGTTTCGACATGGACGCCTTCAACAATGCCAGCGACAGCCCGCTGCTCAAAAGCGGCAGCAAGGGCGCCGCCGTGGTACGCGCGCAGATCCTGCTGGACCGCGCCTGGTTTTCCTGCGGCGAGATCGACGGCCGTTATGCCGCCAACATGCAGCGCATGGTCAAGGCCTACCAGACCGCGCGCAGCCTGAAAGTCACCGGCACGGTCACCGCCGAGACCTGGAAATCGCTGCGCGAGGACAGCGCGCCGCTGCTGGCCACCTACACCGTGACCGACAAGGACATGGCCGGCCCTTTCGAAAAAACGCCGGCCGACATGGCCGAACGCGCGAAGATGAAAGCCCTGGTGTTCGAGTCGGCGGACGAGGCGCTGGCTGAAAAATTCCACACCAGCATCGCTTATCTCAAGCAGCTCAACGGCGGCCGCAAGCTCGAGGCCGGCAAGGACATCGTGGTGCCCAACGTGGGCAGCACCACCGCCCCCGTCAAGTCGGCCTCGATTGAAATCGACAAGTCCCAGCGCGTGCTCTATGTGCTGGACGCCGAGAAACGCCCGGTCGCCGCCTTCCCGATCAGCATAGGCAACGAGAAAAACGATCCGCTGCCGATTGGCACCATGGCAATCAAGAACGAGGTGAAGAACCCCAGCTTCACCTACAACCCCAAGCTGCTGAAAAACGCGCCCAAGGATGCGGAGAAGATGGACATCGCCCCGGGCCCGAACAACCCCGTGGGCAGCATCTGGCTGGGCCTGACCAAGCCGCACTGGGGCATTCATGGCACGTCCAGGCCCTCCAACGTCGGGCACTCCGAAACCAACGGCTGCATCCATTTGACCAACTGGGACGCCGAACGCCTGTCCACGCTGGCCAAGGCCGGTTTCAAGGTTGACGTCAAGCTGTGACTGAGGCCCGCACTCCACGCCGCTGGCGCCAGGCCCTGATGCTGGGCGCGGTGCTGGCCGTGGCCGCGGGTGTGGTGATCGGCACCTGGTTCCGGCCCGCAGCCACCACACAAGCGCCGCCGGCTGCAAACCCGGCGGTGGCCGTGGCGCCTGCGCCTGCCGATGCCAGCGCGACCGCACCCGCGCCCTCTCTTCAGACCCCTCCCGGCGCGGCAGTAGCCGAACCCGCGCCCAACACCGACGCCACGCCCGCAACGCTTGCGGTGCCCGCCGATGCGTCCGACCTGTCCCGCCTGCGCGCACGCGATTTCGCGATCCCGGTCAGGGGCTTCAGCGCCTCCGATCTCAGCGACAACTACACCCAGGGGCGCGCCGGCGGTGCGCTGCATGAAGCGCTCGACATCATGGCGCCGCGCGGCACGCCGGTGCTGGCGGTGGAAGACGGCCGCATCGCCAAACTGTTCCTGAGCAAGCCCGGCGGCATCACGCTGTACCAGTTCGACCCCAGTGGCGAGTTCGCCTATTACTACGCGCACCTCGACGCCTATGCCGACGGGATCGCCGAGGGCGGCACGCTGCGCAGGGGCCAGGTCATCGGTTACGTCGGCAGCAGCGGCAACGCTTCGCCGGACGCCCCCCACCTGCATTTCGCGATCTACAAACTCGGCCCCGACAAACAATGGTGGCGCGGCACGCCGATCAACCCCTTCCGGGTCTGGCGCGACGCCCCACCCTGAACCGGGCTGGGGCCCGCAATGGCAGGCTCATGCCGGCAGGAAGGACGAGTGGTGATCAACAATCAACCAGTCGCTGCCCCGCTTGCAATACGTGAAGCTGAAACGTGCGGGAAAAGCGCGCTGCTGCCCTTCAGGACCTGTGTGCAGGGTGTAGCTGCCGGTGTTGATGGCCATGCCGGCATACACCCTGATCTGCTGCGCGCCCAGACGGATGGCGGGCGGCGATTCGGCCACGCAATGACCTTCAAAATACGCGCGCAGGCCTTGCGGCGTGGTGATCAGCAAGCGGGCGGTGGTTCCCCAGAGCACGGCCTCGGGGTGGTACAGCGCACAGATGCTGGCCGCGTCGCCGGCATTGAAGGCGTGGATCCAGCGTTGTGTGGCCGAAGCAACGCCGTGCATGTCGGCAAGCTCGGGACTGGGCATGATTTCTTTCTGCATCAGGGCCCCTGTCAGGCAGGGGGAGCCAGGGCCTTGCGCTCGAGCAGCTTGACCAGCGCCCACAACACCCGGTTGGCCGGCGTCGGAATTCCCAGCGCCTCGCCGCGCCGGACGATCAGCCCGTTGAGATGGTCGATTTCTGTCGCCTTGCCGCGCGCCAGGTCTTGTGCGGTCGATGAGAACTGGCTGGGCATGCTGCCGGCCAGCCGGTCCACCGCCGCATGGACATCACCCGCCAGTTGCACACCTTCGGCCTGGGCCACGGCCAGGCATTCGGCAACCACGTCGCGCATCAGCTCCGGCACGCCCTCGCCCGCCACGGTTTTGCCGTAGGGCAACTGGCTGATGGCCGAGACGGCGTTGTAGGCGCAGTTCAGGATGAGCTTGGCCCAAAGCGCGCCCGTCACGTTGGACGAGACCTCGGTGGGCACGCCCGCGTCAACAAACGCCTGCGCCACCGCAGCGCTGTGTGTCGATGGCTCCATCACCAGGTCGCCCCGTCCGTGGTGCCTGAGGTGGCCAGGGCCGGCCATCTCGGTGGCCACATACACCACGGCGGCGGCCACCGCATGCTGCGGCAACACGCTGCGCAGCCGCGCGGTATTGTCCACGCCGTTTTGCAGGCACAGCACCAGCGCATCGGGCTGCAGGTGGGGGCGGATCAGGGTGCCGGCGGCTTCGGTGTCCAGCGACTTGACGCAGAACAGCACCAACTGCGCGCCCTGCACCGCACTGGCCTGGCTGCTGGCGGCCAAGTGCACCTGTTCGTCGAATTGTGTGGTCTGCATGCGCAGCCCGCTGTCGGCGATGGCCGCCACATGCTGGGCCCGCGCAATCAGCGTCACGCGGTGGCCCTGACGCGCCAGCATGCCGCCGAAATAACAGCCGACGGCGCCTGCGCCCATAACGGCCACGGTGAGGGGTGAAGAACTCATGGCTGCATTGTAGAAAAAGCGGATGCGTTATTGAGGGCCCGGCTAAACTGCCAGGGCCGCGCTGTGCGGTGCTGCGCAGCGCCAACCGGAGTGCCGAATGATCACCGTCCTGAAACTTGTTGTTGTCCTGATCATCGGACTGCTGGTGATGCTGTGGGTCGCGGGTCAACTGGGGCTGTTGCGCGGCCAGCCACCCGCCGCGCTGGGCGTGCGTGACGGCCGGCTGGCGCCTCCTTCCAGCACGCCCAACAGCGTGGCTAGCCAGGCCAGCCTCTACCCCGGGCACCCGCAGCAGGCCTATGCCAGCATCGCGCCCCTGGCCTACACCGGTGATGCGCAGGCCGCCATGCGCCGGCTCGCTACGCTGCTGGAAGCGACCCCCGGCTGTGTGCTGGTGACGCGTGAACCCGGCTACCTCTACGCGCAATGCAGCACCCGCTGGCTCAAGTTCACGGACGACGTCGAGTTGTTGCTGGAAGAGGCGGCCCGGGTGATCCACGTGCGCTCGTCCAGCCGCCTGGGGCGCAAGGATTTTGGCGTGAACCGGGCGCGTGTGGAGGCGCTACGCGTGCGCTTCGAGCAAGCCGACCCGGCCAGCACGCTACAAAAACAATAGCGGCTCACGCACGGCTATCGGGCTCAAACGGCACTTTTTGCTGATCCTTCCGGGGCGGTGGATGCAGCCGGCAGGCGCCGGTGCCGCGAAAAGAAGGTCCACATCATCAGCGTGGCGTCCGGGCCTTCCGGCGCGCTGAACTCGACGCTGCCGTCGCCGCCGCTCCAGGCGTGACCCAGTTGGGCGATCTCGCAGGCCACCAGTTGCGGCTTGCGTCCGGCGTACCAGGTCTGGCTTTCGTAGGCATGGCGCGGATGGCGGCCGCTGCTGCGCGCCGGCCAGTGGCGGACCACGGCGTCCCCGCGTGTGATGAAGCCGGTATTGAGGATGGTGAACTGCTCGGTGAGCTGCGCCATATTGATGCGCCGCACCACGCTGTCGCGCGTGCCGTGGATCAGGATGGCCGGCATGCCGGGAAAGGCCGCCTCCACGCTGCCGAAGGACCGCACGCTTTCCCGGTGCGACTGGCCCGAGCCGTGCTGCATCGCCCCATACGCACTCATGGGCGAGTCGGTGGTGCCGAACACCGGCGCCGAATGCAGGCCGACGGCGGCGACCAGCGCCGGGTAACGCAGCGCCAGGATGTTGGCCAGGCCCGCGCCGGCCGACAGGCCGGCCACATAGGTGCGGCTGCTGTCCAGGCCGTGCCTGGCCTGGACCTGCGTAATCATCTCGGCAATCAGCCGCACGTCGCCCAGGCCCTCCTGGGTAGCGCGTTTGTACCAATGCCAGCAGCGATGGGCATCGGCCGCCGCCGACTGCTGCGGGTACAGCACCGCAAACCCCTTGCGCGCGGCCAGCTCGTTCATGCGGGTGGACAGGGCAAAGTCGGTGGCCAGTTGCTGGCAGCCATGCAACATGACCACCAGGGGCAAGGGCTCGGGCCCCGCATCCGGCGGCAGGTAGAGCCAGTACAACATGCGCCGCGCCGGCGCGAGTTGCCCGGCGGCCGGCACCGAGAACCAGGACTTTTGCCAGCTTCCGGGTGGACTGGTCAGTGCGCGCGCCGGTAGCGGCGTGCTTTTGCGCAGGGGGGCCGCGGGCCTGGCTTTCGCCACCCTGGCCGGGGCCTTGCGCGCCGGCGGGGGCACCAGGCTTTGCAGCAGTCTGCGGCCTTGCGCCTGCTGGGCCTTGCCCATGCGGCGCACGCTTTTGAGCCAGAGGCTGCTCAGGCTTTTGGCCATGGAATGCCGGCTCGGGCCGAATTGGTTAGCATGCATTCATTTTGCTGCATTGCAGCATAGTCGTCCACGCCAATGGCTGCCGTTCGTGTGGTCCTTCACGCCGCGTATCTGTCAGGACGCTGACGTGGCGCAAGTGGCCGGGCCGCAGCGCTTGGTACGATGGGCACTGCCGCGCTGCCGCGCCCTGTTTTGCACGCTTTTTTTGCCGCCCCGCCTGCCATGCCCGACTTCCTGACCGCCGCCCTCTACAAATTTGTGACCCTGCCCGACTTCGCCGCGCTGCAGGCGCCGCTGCAGGTTTTTTGCGACGCGAACGAGGTGCGCGGCACCTTGCTGCTGGCCGAAGAAGGCATCAACGGCACGATTGCCGGGCCTGAGCCAGGTGTGCGCGCGGTGCTGGCCCATCTGCGCCGTGACCCGCGCCTGGCCGACCTGGCGCACAAGGAGTCCTGGTCACGGAAGCTGCCGTTTTACCGCATGAAGGTGCGCCTCAAGCGCGAGATCGTCACCCTGGGCGTGCCCGGTATCAACCCCAATGAGATGGCCGGTCAGTACGTGAAGCCGCAGGACTGGAATGCGCTGATCGCCGAGCCCGGTGTGGTGCTGGTGGACACGCGCAACGCCTACGAGGTCGGCATCGGCAGCTTCGAAGGCGCGGTCGATCCCCACACCCAAAGTTTTTCGCAACTCCCGGCCTGGGTCGCGGCGCAGTCGGCACCGGGCGGGCTGCTGGCCGAAAAGGACGGCAAGAAACCGAAGGTGGCGATGTTCTGCACCGGCGGCATCCGCTGCGAAAAATCCACCGCCTTCATGCGCACCCAGGGCTTCGACGAGGTCTACCACCTCGAGGGCGGCATCCTCAAGTACCTGGAAACCGTGCCGGAGGAGCAGAGCCGCTGGCAGGGCGAGTGTTTTGTCTTCGACGAACGTGTCTCGGTGGTGCACGGCCTGGCCACCGGCCACTACGATTTGTGCCGCGCCTGCCGCGACCCGATCAGCGAGGCCGACAAGGCTTCACCGCTGTACGTGCCGGGTGTGAGCTGCCCCCATTGCCACGACAAAAAAACCGAGGAGCAAAAACGCGGCTTCATCGAGCGCCAGCGCCAGGTCGACTTCGCGAATCGCCGGCGTCAGCCGCACATCGGTGCGAAGCTGGCTTCGTCCGGAGGCAGCAGCGACGCGGACACACCGGCCTGATGGGCGCCCTGCCCGTCCTGTATTCGTTTCGCCGCTGCCCGTATGCGATGCGCGCCCGGCTGGCGCTGGCCGCCAGCGGTGAGCCGCATGAACACCGCGAAGTCGTGCTTCGCGCCAAACCCGCCGACCTGCTCACCGCCTCGCCCAAAGGCACGGTACCGGTGCTGGTGCTGCCGGATGGCAAGGTGATTGACGAGAGCCTGGACATCATGCGCTGGGCGCTGGGCCGGAATGACCCGGCACAGTGGCTGTCACCCGCCGGCGCATCGCTGGAGGACATGCTGGCACTGGTCGCTGTCAACGACGGCGACTTCAAGCGCCACCTGGACCGCTACAAATACCCCAACCGTTATCCCGGGGAAAGCGCGGGCGACGAAGCCGGCTTTGCGCTGAAACACCGCAGCGCCGCGGCCAGCTGGCTGGCGCAGCTCGACATGCGGCTGGATGAAGGCTGGCTCTTCGGCGCCCAGGCCTGCCTGGCCGACATGGCCATCCTGCCCTTTGTTCGCCAGTTCGCGCATACCGACGCCGTCTGGTTTGCCGCCCAGGCCTGGCCGCGTTTGCAGGGCTGGCTAGCCGACTTCGAAGCCAGTGCGCTGTACACCGGGGTGATGGAAAAACATGCACCGTGGCAAGCGGCTGGTGAGTAAGGCGCCACCAAGTTCCTGCTGGCTCTCATGCATAAAATCAGGCCTCTGCCCATATCCTGACTGCGTAAGCAGCTATCAAAATGAGAGCATGAAGCCGGCCGACACGGCAAGGTCCGGCAGTGATGCACCGACGCGAGCGGTTAAAGTCTGGGAATGACCCGCGCCCTTCCCGACACCCTGTCCACGGCACGCCTGTTGCTGCGTGCGCCCGCGGTCGAAGACGCGCCGGCCCTCTTCCAGGCCTACACGCAGGACCCGGCGGTTTGCCGCTTCATGGTCTGGACGCCGCACCGGTCTGAGGACGATACCCGCGGCTTCACGGCCGCTTGTGTGGATGCCTGGGCCACCGGCCAGCGCCAGCCCTATGTCATCGCCGATGTTGCCAGCGGCGAGGCCATGGGCATGATCGAGGTGCGTTTCCTAGGCACGACGGCCGACATCGGCTACGTGCTTGCGCAGTCGCACTGGCGTCAGGGCTTGATGTCTGAGGCGATGGCTGCCGTGACCGACGCGGCCCTAGACGTGCCAGGCCTTTTCCGCGTGCAGGCCACTTGCGATATCGAGAACATTGCATCGCAGCGCATGCTGGAAAAAAACGGCTTCCAGCGAGAAGGCCGGCTGGAGCGCTACACCGTGCATCCCAATATCTCACCGGAACCCAGGGCCTGCTTCATGTATGCGAAGTGCCGGTGAACTACCCATCTGGAGCTTTCCGAATGTCTGTCACCCTTCTCCTGCGCTGCAACAACATCGAGCAAACCCGCGTTTTTTATACGTCGGTGGTGGGCTTTGCCGTCAGCGCTTCGGCAGAGGGCAGCCTCACTGCAGAAAAACACGGCGGCAAGCTGCTCTTCACGGCGCAGGACCTTTGGAAGTCGGGCCCGGTTTGCTCGGGTACGATTTATTTCACGGTTCCGGATGTGGATGCCTGTTATGCAGCGATCAAAGACCGGGCGACGCTGGCTTGGCCGCTGCAGGACATGCCCTATGGTTCCCGCGAGTTTGGCGTCACCGACTGCAACGGCTACACACTGGCCTTCCACCAGCGAGCCTGAGCCCGCCGCGCCACCTCACAGTCCGGGCGCAATCATCTCCGCATACTCGTACAGCGCGCCCAGCACTTCTTCGCCGCGCTCATCCGCGGTTTCCGACAACACGTCGAGTTCGGCCAGGAAGGCGTCCACATTGCGCGCCCCGCCCTCACCTTCGAGCAGGCGCGCAACGCGGTGCGCTTCCCAGCGTTCGGCGTGTTCGGGCGACAGCGTGGCTTCGAAGTTGCGCGCGCGGTAGCGAAACACCAGTTCTTCCAGCCGCTCGTCGTCGAAGCCGGTGCGGCTGTGCGCGAGTTCTGCTGGCGGCAGGGCGCGCAGCTTGTTGAGCCGCCGCCTGTCGTCATTGTTGATGAAACCGCCGTAGAGGTCCTCGTCCACGTCGGGCACGCCCTCTTTGGGACGCGCAAACACCTCGGGCCAGACCGCGCTCATGTCCGGCAGGCCGGCGGCGGTTTCGGCGTTGCGCAGCGCCGCTTCGATATCGACGCCCCATCTGGCGGCCATCGCATCGCTGAGTGTAGCGAGTTTGCGCACCACCATGGGTGACTTGTTCAGGTGCACCGACTTGATCGGCAAGCGCGTGACGCCTTCCGGCAGGTCGGCGCTTTTGCTGAACAGGCGCTGGCGCAGCGTGGCCACGTCGAGCAGCGGCAGTTCGGCAGGGTCGTACGCCAAATCCCAGGCCAGCAATTCGTTTTTGTTCGAGGGGTGCATGGCCAGCGGCCACATCACGGCGAGGCAGCCTTTCTCGGGGGCGAACATGCCGGACACGTGCAGGAAGGGCTGGGCCGTCTGCGGGCTGGTCGGCAGGCCGAGCTCGGCGGCCACCCGGTCTTTTTTGTGCAGCGACAGGCAGAAGTCGAACAGCCGGGGCTGAGCCGTGCGGATCAGCCGGGCCAGCGCAATCGTGGCGCGCACGTCGGACAAGGCGTCGTGCGCAGACTCGTGCAGCAGGCCATTGGCGCGCGCCAGGTCCTCGAGCTTGAAGCTGGGGCGCAGTGCGCCGGCGTCGTCCGGCCGGCGCTCGTCGGGTTTCATCGGCCACGCCATGCCCTCGGGCCTGAGCGCATACGCCATGCGCACCACGTCGAGCAGGTCCCAGCGGCCGCAATCGTTTTGCCATTCACGCGCATAGGGGTCGATCAGGTTGCGCCAGAACAGGTGGCGCGTGACCTCGTCGTCGAAACGGATGGTGTTGTAGCCGACGCCTATGGTGCCGGGCTGGGCCAGCACCGCTTCGATGCGCGCGGCGAATTCGTGTTCGGGCAGGCCGCGCTCCAGGCAGACTTGTGGCGTGATGCCGGTCAGCAGGCAGGACGCCGGGTCCGGCAGGTAGTCGCGCGCCGGCTGGCAATACAACATCAGCGGCTCGCCGACCTCGTTGAGTTCGGCGTCGGTGCGTATGCCGGCAAACTGCGCCGGCCGGTCGCGCCGGGTATTCAGGCCGAAGGTTTCGTAGTCGTGCCAGAGAAAGGTGTGGGGCGCCATGGCAAGGTCATAGTAAAGGTGAGAACAGCCGCGCCGTGGCATCAAACAGGCGCATCAGGAAACGCTGCCGCCGCTGGGCCGGCACGGGCGCGGCATTGCGCAGGTCGGTCTCGAACTGCGCGGCCAGCGGTTCGGCCAGCACCGGGCCATACACCACTGCCATCACCTCGAAATTCAGGCGGAAGCTGCGGTTGTCGAAATTGGCCGTGCCTATCATCGCGCAGTTGTCGTCGACCACCAGTGTCTTGGAATGCAGCATGCGCGCCTTGTACTCCCAGACCTTGACACCGGCGGCGATCAGTTCGTCGTAATAGGAGCGGGCGGCCGCACTGACGACCAGGCTGTCGCTGCGGCGCGGCACCAGCAGGCGCACATCAACGCCACGCAGCGCCGCGCTGGTCAGCGCCATCAGCGCGGGCTCGCCCGGAACAAAATACGGCGTGGTCAGCCAGGCACGGTCACAGGACGCATTGATGGCGGCAATGTGCATGCGGTGGATCGCCTCGAGCGGGTTGTCCGGGCCGCTGGTGACCACCTGGACCGGGATGTCGCCCGCCTCGTCGTCGGGATGTAATTGCGGCAGCAGGCGCTTGAGGGATTTGTCGGTGTCCTGTGGCGACTCACCCGTGGCATAGGCCCAGTCCTCCAGGAAGGTGGTCTGCAACCAGCGCACCGCGCTGCCCTCGAAGCGCAGGTGCACGTCGTGGTAGGCATCGGGGCGTGCGCGCAGGTCTTCCTCATCGGTGATGTTGACGCCGCCCGTGAAACCGACCGTGCCGTCGCAGACCAGGATCTTGCGGTGCGTGCGGTAATTGCTGACGGGGCGCAACCGGCGGCCTATCCGCGTGTCGTGGAACAAGCCGACCTTGGCCCCGGCCTCGTGCAGCGGCGCCATGAAGCCGCGTCCCAGCCCCTTGGAGCCCAGCGCGTCCACCAGCAGGCGCACCACCACCCCCTCCTGCGCTTTCTGCACCAGCAGGTCGCGCAGCGCCGTGCCGATCCGGTCGGGCTCGAAAATGTAGTACTCGAGATGGACATGGTGGCGTGCCTGGCGTATCGCCTCGAACATGCTGTCGAACGTTGCGGCGCCGCCGGACAGCAGTTGCGCCGACGTGGCACTCGACACCGGCAAGCCGCAGGCCGCCCGGCCCAGTGCCGCCATTTGCCGCAAGGCCGGCGGTGCACGCTCGATGTCGTCGCGCAACAGCGCCATGTCGGCATCGTCGCGATGACCGGCGCGGCTGCGCAGGCGTTTGAGGCGCTGCTTCTTGAGCCTCTGGGGACCCAGGAAGTAATACACCACGAAACCGGCGAAAGGCAGCAGCGCCATCGACAGGATCCAGCTCATGGTCGACACCGGCGCGCGCTTTTGCAGCACGATCCAGATCGACAGGATGGCGATGTAGGCACTCCAGGCCAGGGACAGGCCGGTTTTCCATTCGTCGCTGAGTTGCGGGATTTCCAAGGTTGTCAGACGTTTGTGTGAAGTATGGAGGCCGTCCCTGCCGAGCCCGGCAAGGGGGCCAAAGAAAAAGGCCGATAGCGTGATGCTAGCGGCCTTTTCGACGCGGGCTGGTTCAGCCCGGGCTTCAGTTCGTTTCCGCCTGCTCGGCTTCGGGCTTGGCCTTGCCTTCCTTCTTCGGCAGCGGCTGGATGTCGAGTTCGACTTCGCCGGTCTCGACACCTTTCTCGTCGGTCGTGACCTTCATGTCCACCGTCAGCCGGCCGCCGTCGATCAGGCGCCCGAACAACAGCTCGTCGGCCAGCGCGCGGCGAATCGTGTCCTGGATCAGGCGCTGCATCGGGCGCGCGCCCATCAGCGGATCGAAACCCTTCTTGCCGAGGTACTTGCGCAAGGTGTCGGTGAAGGTCACGTCCACCTTCTTCTCGGCCAGTTGCGTCTCGAGCTGCAGCAGGAACTTGTCGACCACGCGCAGGATGACGGTTTCGTCCAGCGCCTTGAAGCTCACCACCGCGTCGAGACGGTTGCGGAACTCGGGCGTGAACAGGCGCTTGATGTCGGCCATCTCGTCACCCGCCTCGCGCGGGTTGGTGAAGCCGATGGTCGCCTTGTTCATGGTCTCGGCGCCGGCGTTGGTCGTCATGACGATGATCACGTTGCGGAAATCGGCCTTGCGCCCGTTGTTGTCCGTCAAGGTGCCGTGGTCCATGACCTGCAGCAGCACGTTGAAGATGTCCGGGTGCGCCTTTTCGATCTCGTCGAGCAGCAGCACGCAATGCGGCTTCTTGGTCACGGCCTCGGTCAGCAGGCCGCCCTGGTCAAAACCGACATAACCCGGAGGCGCACCGATCAGCCGGCTCACCGCATGGCGCTCCATGTACTCGGACATGTCGAAGCGGATCAGCTCGATGCCCATGATGTAGGCCAGCTGCTTGGCCGCTTCGGTCTTGCCGACGCCGGTGGGGCCGGAGAACAGGAAAGAGCCGATCGGCTTGTCGTCCTTGCCCAGGCCGGAACGCGCCATCTTGACGGCGGACGCCAGCACGTCGAGGGCCTTGTCCTGGCCGAACACCACGCTTTTCAAGTCGCGCTCCAGCGTCTTGAGCTTGCCGCGGTCGTCGTTGGACACATTGGCGGGCGGAATCCGCGCGATCTTGGCCACAATCTCCTCGACCTCGGTCTTGGTGATGGTTTTCTTGCGCTTGGAAGGCGGCAGGATGCGCTGGGCAGCGCCGGCCTCGTCGATCACGTCGATGGCCTTGTCCGGCAAATGCCGGTCGTTGATGTATTTGGCGCTGAGCTCGGCCGCAGCCTGCAGCGCTGCCACCGCGTACTTGACGCTGTGGTGCTCTTCAAAGCGTGACTTCAGGCCCTTGAGGATCTCGACGGTTTCCTGCACGGTCGGCTCGACCACGTCGACCTTCTGGAAGCGGCGTGACAGGGCTGCGTCTTTTTCGAAGATGCCGCGGTACTCGGTGAAGGTGGTGGCGCCAATGCACTTGAGCTGACCCGAACTGAGCGCGGGCTTGAGCAGGTTGGACGCGTCCAGCGTGCCGCCCGAGGCCGCACCGGCCCCGATCAGGGTGTGGATCTCGTCGATGAACAGGATGCCGTTGGGCTTGTCTTTCAGCGCTTTCAGCACGCCCTTGAGGCGCTGCTCGAAATCGCCGCGGTATTTGGTGCCGGCCAGCAGCGCGCCCATGTCCAGCGAATAGACCTGCGCTTCGGCCAGGATCTCGGGCACGTCTTTCTGCGTGATGCGCCAGGCCAGGCCCTCGGCGATGGCCGTCTTGCCCACGCCGGCTTCCCCGACCAGCAGCGGGTTGTTCTTGCGGCGGCGGCACAGAATCTGGATCACGCGCTCGACCTCGTAGTGGCGGCCGATCAGCGGATCGATCTTGCCGTCTTTGGCCATCTGGTTGAGGTTTTGCGTGTACTGCTCGAGAGGCGAGGCCTTTTCGTTCTTCTCGCCGCCCTCTTCGTTCTCGGCGGCGCTCTCGCCGGTTTTGGTCGGCTCGGGCGGGTCGCTTTTCTTGATGCCGTGCGCGATGAAATTGACCACGTCCAGGCGCGTCACGCCCTGCTGGTGCAGGTAATACACGGCATGGGAATCCTTCTCGCCGAAGATCGCGACCAGCACGTTGGCGCCGGTGACTTCCTTCTTGCCGTTGCCGGTGGACTGCACATGCATGATGGCGCGCTGGATCACACGCTGGAAACCCAGCGTGGGCTGCGTGTCCACGTCGTCGCTGCCGGCGACCTGCGGCGTGTTGTCCTTGATGAAGTTGGCCAGCGACTTGCGCAGGTCATCGATGTTCGCGGAGCATGCGCGGAGCACCTCGGCGGCGCTGGGGTTGTCGAGCAACGCCAGCAGCAGGTGTTCCACGGTGATGAATTCGTGACGCTGCTGCCGGGCTTCGACAAAGGCCATGTGCAAGCTGACTTCTAGTTCCTGGGCAATCATTGCGTTTCCTTTCGGCTTGCTGCGGTGGTGACTCTGTATCTCTTGATGTCGATATGGGCCGTTTTTGCCATTATTCAATGGGCTCGCAGACACACTGCAGCGGATGGCCATTTTTCCGGGCGGCTTCCGTGACCTGGTCTACCTTGGTGGAGGCCACATCCTTGGAAAACACGCCGCACACACCCTTGCCGTCCAGATGGATCTTCAGCATGATCTGCGTGGCGGTTTCCCGGTCCTTGTTGAAAAACTCCTGGATCACCTCGACGACAAACTCCATCGGCGTGTAGTCGTCATTGAGCAGCACCACCTGGAACATCTGCGGCGGCTTGGTCTTCTGCGGACGCCGCTCCAGCACAACGGAGTCCCCACCATTGGCGCCGTCCGGCTTGATGACCGGGGCCTTGGGCGGTGCGGGGGGCTTGGGGGGTTGGGTTGCCATGAAATCATTCTAGCGAGCGAAATTGCCCATTGCGGTGCGCGGGGAAATTGGTGGCGGGAACGCGACATTCCGTGCGACGTCGTGACTTTTTCCCGTTCCATGAAAAAACCGCCCCGACCTGCGCCTGGAGCGGTTTTGCGGTGGCCCTGCCCGGTTATTTCACAACCAGGCTACCGGCATCTTTACATATGGTCGATCATCACCTGGCCAAAGCCGGAACAGCTGACCTGGGTTGCGCCGTCCATCAGGCGGGCGAAGTCATAGGTCACCTTCTTCGATTCAATGGATTTCTCCATGGCGCTGATGATCAGGTCGGCAGCCTCGGTCCAGCCCATGTGGCGCAACATCATTTCGGCCGACAGGATTTCGGAGCCGGGGTTCACATAGTCCTTGCCGGCGTATTTCGGCGCCGTGCCGTGGGTGGCTTCGAACATGGCGACGGTGTCGCTCAGGTTGGCCCCCGGAGCGATGCCGATGCCGCCAACCTGGGCGGCCAGCGCGTCGGAGACGTAGTCGCCGTTGAGGTTCAGCGTGGCGATCACGCTGTATTCCGCCGGGCGCAGCAGGATCTGCTGCAGGAATGCGTCGGCAATGCTGTCCTTGATGATGATGTCCTTGCCGGTCTTGGGGCTCTTGAACTTCATCCAGGGGCCGCCGTCGATTTCCACCGCGCCGAACTCCTTTTTCGCCAGGGCGTAGGACCAGTCGCGGAACCCGCCTTCGGTGAACTTCATGATGTTGCCCTTGTGCACGATGGTCACGCTGGGCTTGTCATTGTCGATGGCGTACTGGATGGCCTTGCGCACCAGGCGCTCCGTGCCTTCGCTGGATACCGGCTTGATGCCGATGCCCGAGGTGTTGGGGAAGCGGATTTTCTTGACGCCCATCTCGTCCTGCAGGAACTTGATGAGCTTTTTGGCCTTCTCGGATTCGGCTTCGAACTCGATGCCGGCATAGATGTCTTCGGAGTTTTCCCGGAAGATCACCATATTGGTCTTGTGGGGCTCTTTCACGGGTGATGGCACGCCGGCAAAATACTGGATGGGACGCAGGCAGACGTAGAGGTCCAGTTCCTGGCGCAGTGCAACATTGAGCGAACGGATGCCTCCGCCGACAGGTGTGGTCAGCGGGCCCTTGATGGACACCACATAGTCCCTGACCGCAGCCAGCGTCTCTTCGGGCAACCAGACATCCGGACCGTAAATGCGGGTGGACTTTTCACCGGCGTACACCTCCATCCAGTGGATCTTCCTCTTGCCGCCATAAGCCTTGGCCACAGCCGCATCCACCACCTTGAGCATCACCGGCGTGATATCCGCGCCCGTGCCATCGCCTTCGATGAACGGAATGACCGGCTGGTCCGGAACATTCAGCGAATTGTCGGCATTGACGGTGATTTTCTGACCTTGGGCGGGCACCTTGATGTGCTGGTACATGTGAATAAGTCTCCGGTGCGCGCTGGACATCGCAGTGAATGACTGCTGGGCGCTGTTTAGGTGATAACCCGCAAATTTTAGCCCCAAAACCCGACTCCATTCATTTCTCGGCCCGTGTGTCAACCGTTTGCAAACGGGCCTCGTTACAGTCAAGTCCACGAGCTTTTTCGGGGGACCTGGTTCAAAAACTAATCTAGGAAAATTCCAAATGAACAAGATTCTTGCTGCCCTGATCGCCGGCCTTTTCGCCGTTGGTGTGTTTGCCCAGACTCCTGCCCAGCCTGCACAGCCGGCCAAGCCAGCGATGCCTGCAATGCCTGCTACGCCTGCCACTCCGGCAACGCCTGCTACGCCTGCCACCCCTGCCATGCCAGCGGCCAAAGTTGAAACCAAAGCCGAAAAAGCTGCTGCCGCCAAGGCCGCCAAAGCCGAAAAAGCTGCTGCTGCAAAAGCCGCCAAGGCTGAAAAAGCCGCTGCGGCCAAGAAAGCCAAAGAAGACAAAGCCGCTGCCGCCAAAGCCGCCAAGGCTGAAAAAGCAGCAGCAGCCAAGAAGGCCAAAGAAGACAAAGCCGCTGCCGCCAAGAAGTAATCAGCCCGCTGATATCCAGAATGCCCGCGTTGCGGGCATTTTTCATGGCGTCGTTTATGCTGATTGCCTGATCAACCTTTGGTGACTTCATGCCTGTTCACACTCCTTCCACTGCCAGCCGCCTTCGGGGCATGGCTTGTGCCGTTTTCCTGGCGGCATGCGCGCTTGCCGCAACTGCCCAGGACGCGCCGCAGATGAACCTGCAACGCAGCACGCTGTCCGCCGGCATGCACCAGATCGAGGTGCAACTGGCGACAACGCCGGCCCAGCGGCAGACCGGCCTGATGTTCCGCAAGGAGATGCCGCAAGGCGAAGGCATGTTGTTCATCTTCGAGGAGGCCGCGCAACAGTGCTTCTGGATGAAAAACACACTGCTGCCCCTGACCGCCGCGTTTGTTGCAGACGACGGGACCATCGTGAACCTGGCCGACATGAAGCCGCAGACGACGGACTCGCACTGCTCGGAAAAGCCGGTGCGTTATGTGCTGGAGATGAACGTCGGCTGGTTCGCCAAGAAAGGCATCAAGGCCGGGAGCCGTCTGCGCGGACCGGTCTTCCAGGCGACAAAGTAGGCTGCCCCCGGGCTCGGGCAGCCGGCCAGAAGCAGCAAAGGCGATCCGCACTGCTGCGGACCGCCTTCCAGGGACCTGCCTGCAGGTCGCTTCCAGCTGTTGCGATGTTCTAGGCGGTAAAACCCGCCAGCGCCGTGTTCAGGGTCTTGCTCGGACGCATCACGATGTCCAGCTTGGCCAGGTCGGGCTGGTAGTAACCGCCAATATCCACGGCCTTGCCCTGCACGGCCTGCAGTTCGGCAACGATGGCCTGCTCGTTGCCCGTCAGTGCCTTGGCCAAGGGAGCAAACTTCCCGGCCAGCGCCGCGTCTTCGGTCTGTGCAGCCAGTTCCTGGGCCCAGTACATGGCGAGGTAAAACTGGCTGCCGCGATTGTCGAGTTGACCGGTCTTCGGCGACGGATTCTTGTTGTTGTCAAGAAGCTTGCCAGTGGCGGCATCCAGCGTTTTGGCCAGGATCTTGGCCTGGGCATTGCCGGTCTTGATGCCGAGGTCTTCCAGTGACACCGCCAGCGCCAGGAATTCGCCCAGCGAGTCCCAGCGCAGGTGGTTTTCCTCGACCAGTTGCTGGACGTGCTTGGGCGCGGAGCCACCGGCACCGGTTTCGTACATGCCGCCGCCGGCCATCAGCGGAACGACGGACAACATCTTGGCGCTGGTGCCCAGCTCCATGATGGGGAACAGGTCGGTCAGGTAGTCGCGCAGGATGTTGCCGGTGGCGCTGATGGTGTCCAGGCCGCGTACCACGCGCTCCAGCGTGTAACGCATGGCCCGCACCTGGCTCATGATCTGGATGTCCAGGCCCGCCGTGTCGTGTTCGTGCAGATACATCTTGACCTTGGTGATCATCTGCGCTTCGTGCGGGCGGTAGGCATCGAGCCAGAACACCACCGGCATGCCGGAGTTGCGCGCGCGGGTGACGGCCAGCTTGACCCAGTCGCGGATGGCCGCATCCTTGACCTGGCACATGCGCCAGATGTCGCCAGCTTCCACGTTGTGGCTGAGCAGCACTTCGCCACTTGCCAGGTCGGTGATGTTGGCCACGCCGTCCTCGGGGACCTCGAAGGTCTTGTCGTGCGAACCGTATTCCTCGGCCTGCTGGGCCATCAGGCCCACGTTGGGCACGGTACCCATGGTCTTGGGATCGAACGCGCCGTGCCACTTGCAGAAGTTGATGATCTCCTGGTAGATGCGGGCGAAGGTCGATTCGGGCATCACGGCCTTGACGTCCTTCAGGCGGCCATCGGCGCCCCACATCTTGCCGCCGTTGCGGATCATCGCGGGCATGGAGGCGTCCACGATGATGTCATTGGGCGAATGGAAGTTGGTGATTCCCTTGGCCGAATCGACCATGGCCAGTTCGGGCCGGCCTTCGTGGCAGGCATGCAGGTCGGCCTTGATCTCGTCCTGCTTGCTCTGCGGCAGCGTGGCTATCTTGTTGTACAGATCGACCATGCCGTTGTTGACGTTGACGCCCAGTTCCTCGAACAGCTTGGCGTGTTTTTCGAAGGCTTCCTTGTAGAAAATCTTCACGCAGTGGCCGAACACGATGGGGTGCGACACCTTCATCATGGTCGCCTTCACGTGCAGCGAGAACATCACGCCGGTGTTGTGCGCGTCCTCGATCTCCTTCTCGTAAAACGCCACCAGCGCCTTCTTGCTCATGAACATCGAGTCGATGATCTCGCGGTCCAGCAACGAGACCTTGGGCTTGAGCACAATGGTCTTGCCGCTTTTGGTGATCAGCTCCATCCTGACTTCGCGCGGGCGGTCCAGCGTGATGGACTTTTCACCATGGTAGAAGTCGCCGGCGTGCATGTGCGAGACGTGCGAGCGCGATGCCTGGCTCCAGTCGGCCATGCTGTGCGGGTTCCTGCGCGCGTACTCCTTCACGGCCCTGGGGGCGCGGCGGTCCGAATTGCCTTCACGCAGCACCGGGTTCACGGCGCTGCCGGTGCACTTGTTGTAGCGCGCACGGATGTCCTTGTCCTCGTCGGTCTTGGGGGCTTCCGGATAGTCAGGAATCTTGTAACCCTTGCCCTGCAGTTCCCTGATCGCATCCTTGAGCTGGGACACCGACGCGCTGATGTTGGGCAGCTTGATGATGTTGGCCTGCGGCTTGAGCGTCAGCTTGCCCAGCTCTGCCAGGGTATCGGGCACCCGCTGTTGCTCGGTCAGGCATTCCGGGAACTGGGCCAGGATGCGGCCAGCCACCGAAATATCGGCGGTTTCGACCTTGACGCCTGCGGGCGCCGTAAACGTTCGGACGATGGGCAGGAAGGAGGCGGTCGCGAGCAACGGGGCCTCGTCGGTCAGCGTGTAGATGATGGTGGGTTGCTCGGTGCTCATCGCTTATCTCCAGAACTGTTATGGGAACGTCGGCGGCTGGGTCACAGACCGCTGACATGATCGGATGGTGCCTGATTCCTTGAGGGAATGGCACCTGCCCTGCCCTGCATTTTATGCAACGCAATGCCACGATACGAAATCACCCCTGCATGAAACAAACTTTATTTTCGGGCGAAAAAAAGGCCCGAAGAAAGCTTCGAGCCTTTTGAGAGTTCACGGCGCATCGGGAAGCGCCAGACGGATCAGGCGAAATTGGCGGCCGCAAAGTCCCAGTTCACCAGCTTGTCGAGGAAGGTCTCGACAAATTTCGGACGCATGTTGCGGTAGTCGATGTAATAGGCGTGCTCCCACACATCCACCGTCAGCAAGGCCTTGTCGGCAGTGGTCAGCGGGGTGCCGGCCGGGCCGGTGTTGACGATGTCGACGCTGCCGTCGGCTTTTTTCACCAGCCAGGTCCAGCCCGAACCGAAGTTGCCAACGGCCGACTTGACGAAGGCTTCCTTGAACGCTGCGTAGGAGCCGAACTTGGCATTGATTGCGTCAGCCAGGGCGCCGGAGGGCTCGCCGCCGCCGGCGGGCTTCATGCAGCTCCAGAAGAAAGTGTGGTTCCAGATCTGGGCGGCATTGTTGTACACGCCGCCGCTGGATTTCTTGACGATTTCCTCGAGGGTCATGGACTCGAACTCGGTGCCCTTTTGCAGGTTGTTCAGGTTCACCACATAAGCGTTGTGGTGCTTGCCGTGGTGGTACTCGAAGGCTTCCTGGCTGTAGGCAGGCGCCAGGGCATCGATCGCGTAAGGCAGCGGGGGCAGTTTGTGTTCCATTGTTTTTTCCTTGTGGGGTGGTGTGGTGATGTTGCGATGATAAGGGCCATTGTAAAAAACTAAATCAGCCGCGGTGCTGAAACGGTCAAATCGACCTCGCCGTCGGCAAGGGTAGCGCGCAGCGCCTGGCCGGGCGCGGTGTCGGCCGCATGCGTGACCGCCTGCCCCTGCATGTCGGCCAGCCAGGCATAACCGCGCTGCAGCACCAGCTTCGGGTCCAGCGGCGCGAGCCGCAGCTGCGCGCGCTCCAGTCGGCGCTGCTGCTGTGCAAGCGCCTGGTGCAGCGCCTGCGGGAAAGCCAGACTCAGCGCCTGCAAGGTGTTTTTTTCGCGCTGCATGCCGGTCTGCAGCGCATGGCGCAGGCCCTGCGCATGAGCTGCCAGCCGCGCGTGCTGGCGCGTCACCAGGTGCGAGGGGCGGCTGACGCGCGCCGCCGCCCAGTCCAGCCGCTGGTTGCTGGCCTGCAGTTGCCGCTCCACGCCGTAATGCAAGCGGTCCTGCAGGTCATCGAGCTCGCCCAGCCAGACCTTTTGCGGCTGGGCACACAACTCGGCCGCCGCGGTCGGGGTGGGCGCACGCAGGTCGGCGCAGAACTCGGCAATCGTGAAATCGGTTTCGTGGCCGACACCGCAGACCACAGGCACCGGTGAAGCCACGATCAGGCGTGCCAGTTCCTCGTCATTGAAGGCCCAGAGGTCTTCCATGGCGCCGCCGCCGCGCACCAGCAGCAGCACATCGACCTCGGCACGTTCATACGCCAGCCTGAGCGCCTGGCGCAACTCCCCTGGTGCCTGCGCGCCCTGCACGCTGGCCGGGTAGATCACCACCGGGACATGCGGCGCGCGGCGCTGCAGGGCAGTGACCACGTCATGCAGTGCCGCCGCCCCCAGCGAGGTCACCACCCCCACGGCCCGGGGCAGCAGGGGCAGCGCACGCTTGCGGCCGGCATCAAACAGCCCTTCGGCCTCCAGCTTGTTCTTTAGCTGGACAAAACGCTCGAACAGATTGCCCTGGCCGGCCTGCTGCATGGCCTCGACGATCAGTTGCAGTTCGCCGCGCGGCTCGTACACACCGAGCCGGCCACGCACTTCGACCCTTTGCCCGTCGCGCGGCACAAAATCAAGCAAGCCGGCGGCCCGGCGAAACATGGCGCAACGGATCTGGCCCTGCTCGTCCTTCAGTGAAAAATAGCAGTGACCACTGGCAGCCCGCGAGAAGCCGATGACTTCGCCCTGCACCGCCACCGGGTTGAAGCGCGCCTCCAGGCTGTCGGCGATCGCGCGCAGCAGCGAACCGACGGGCCAGATACGCACACCGGGCCGCGGGCTGACCGCGGCGTCCAGCGGAATAAAAGGCTCAGACACGGCCAAACCCCCTGATTTCATGCGGGTAATACTCCACAGACACCGATGAATCCGGGGCAAAACCCGCGGTTTGCCGGGGAGATTCGCAAATACTCGTGCAAGTCATTGATTTTTAATAACATTATTCTGCTCAAATTTTCATCGTTTTGTCACATGCGCCATTTGGCGCGGCTTGGCGACGCATCGCCTGCCACTTACTCACAAAGTTATGCACATGTTCTGTGAGTTATGTCCTACAGGTGTGCCGCAGCCATGACCGGGGCAGCAAGACAGGCGAAACGGCGGAACGCCAACCGGGCTGGGCCATAATCCACAGCAATTATCAGCTTGGAGATTTGCCCTTGTTTTCGATCATACAAGCCGCAGGCTGGCCGATCTGGCCCCTTATCGCCTGTTCGATTCTGGCGCTCGCGCTCATCGTCGAGCGTTTTGCCAGCCTGAAAACCGCCAGGATCGCCCCGCCCAAGCTGCTGGACGAGGCCATCACGGTGTCGCGCGGCGGCGTGCCCGGCACCGACGTGGTGTCGCACCTGGAGCACAACTCCCTGCTCGGTTCGGTGCTGGCCAGCGGTTTCCGCGCGCTCAACACCAATCCCCGCATCGGCGAAGACGACTTGCGCTCCACCCTGGAAGGCGCCGGCCGGCGCGCCGCCCATACGCTGGAACGTTACCTGGCGGCGCTCGCCACCATTGCCTCGGCAGCGCCGCTGCTGGGCCTGCTGGGCACGGTGATCGGCATGATAGAGATTTTCGGCTCCCAGGCCGGCAGTGGTGGCGTGGCCAGCGCCGCCGGCGGCAACCCGGCGCAACTTGCGCAAGGCATCTCGATTGCGCTGTACAACACCGCTTTCGGCCTGATCGTGGCGATTCCGTCGCTGATCTTCTGGCGCTATTTCCGGGCGCGGGTCGACGGTTACCTGCTCACGATGGAAATTGCCTCCGAGCGGTTTGTGCGGCACCTCAACACACTCCGCAAATGACCATGGCCCCCACGCCCGTCGCTTCGCGTACGTCGCTGCCCCCCGGGGGGGCGCATTTTTTCTTGGGGCGGCCCGGCGAAAAAACCCTGGCCCCCACGCGGAGGCCCTCATGAACTTCCGCACAAGTTCCCGCGATGAACCGGAGATCAACCTGATCCCCTTCATCGACGTGCTGCTGGTGGTGCTGATCTTCCTGATGCTGTCGACCACCTACAGCAAGTTCACCGAGTTGCAGATCAAGCTCCCCGTGGCCGACGCCGACCAGCAGCGCGACTACCCCAAGGAAGTCATCGTTGCGGTCTCCAGCGACGGCCGCTACATGGTCAGCAAGACGCCGGTGGACGGCCGCAGCATCGAGGCGCTGAGCGCCGCCCTGACGGCGGCGGCCAAGGCCGGCAAGGACAGCGTCGTCATCATCAGCGCCGACGCCAGCGCCAGCCACCAGTCGGTGATCACGGTGATGGAGGCGGCGCGGCGCAGCGGCCTGACCCAGATCACCTTTGCCACCCAGAGCGCGGCGCAGGCCGGCGCGAAATAAGCGTGAAGGCGGGCCTGCAGCAGGCCTGGCTGCGGCGCGGCCCGCTGGCCTGCCTGCTGCTGCCGCTGGCGCTGCTGTTCGGCGTGATCGGGCGCTTGCGCCGCAGCCTGTACCGCGCGAATCTTCTGCCCTCCGAAAAAATGCCGGTGCCGGTGGTGGTGGTCGGCAATGTGGTGGCAGGCGGCGCGGGCAAGACGCCCACCGTGATCGCGCTGGTGCAGCATCTGCAGGCGGCCGGCATCCGGGCCGGTGTGGTCTCGCGCGGTTACGGGCGCAGCGGCGAGGGCTGCCTCGAAGTCTTGCCTGAAACCCCGCCCGAGCTGTCCGGTGATGAACCCGCGCTGATCCGGCGCGCCACCCAGGCCCCGGTGTTTGTGGCGGCGCGGCGTGCCGATGCCGCACGCGCCCTGCTGGCCGCCCATCCGGCCACGCAGCTCATCGTCTGCGACGACGGCCTGCAGCACTACGCGCTGCAGCGCGACCTCGAGATCGCGGTGTTCGACGACCGCGGCGCCGGCAACGGCTGGCTGCTACCGGCCGGTCCGCTGCGCGAGCCCTGGCCGGCACGCCTGCAACGCGGAGCCGGCCCGGACGGCCGCGGCATCGACCTGGTGCTGCACACCGGCGCGCTGCCGGCCTTCGGGGGGTTCCGCTCCACGCGGCGGCTCGCCGACCATGCCCGGCGCGCCGATGGCAGCCGCGTGGCGCTGGGCAGCCTGGCCGGCACGCCGCTGATTGCGCTGGCCGGCATCGCCAGGCCGCAGGCCTTTTTCGACATGCTCACAGCCCGTGGCCTCAGCCTGGCGCAAACCCGGGGGCTCCCGGATCACTATGATTTTGATAGCTACCCACGCCCGGCGGACGAGGGCTACACCTTGATTTGTACCGAGAAAGACGCGATCAAGCTGTTTTCCCGGCAGACCGATGCACTGGCGGTGCCGCTGGTGTTCGAACCGGAGCCGGCGTTTTTTGCGGCCTTCGACGCCTTGCTGGCGAGCCGGCTTTCTCCATTACCATCGCCCCATGGACACCAAACTGCTTGAACTGCTGGTCTGCCCTGTGACCAAGGGCCCGCTCGACTACGACCGTGAAAAACAGGAACTGGTCTCGCGCAGCGCCCGCCTGGCCTACCCGATACGCGACGGCCTGCCGGTGATGCTGGAAGAGGAAGCACGCGTGCTCACCGACGAGGAACTCGGGCTCTGAGCGTTCCGGCATGAGTTTCACCGTCCTCATCCCCGCCCGCCTCGCCTCCACCCGGCTCCCCGACAAACCGCTGGCCGACATTGCCGGCATCCCGATGATCGTGCGGGTGGCGCAACGCGCCCTGCTCAGCGGCGCCACGCGCGTCGTGGTGGCCACCGACAGCCCGCGCATCGCCCAAGCCTGCGCCGCTTTCCAGGTCACGGCCGTGATGACCCACGCCGATCACCCCAGCGGCAGCGACCGGCTGGCCGAAGCCTGCCATCTGCTGCAACTCGGCGACGACGAGGTGGTGGTCAATGTGCAGGGCGACGAGCCGCTGATAGCTCCCGCGCTGATCGACGCGGTGGCCGGCCTGCTGGCCGACCGCACCGACTGCGCCATGGGCACGGCCGCACATGCCATCGCCTCGCTCGCCGACCTGCACAACCCGAACGTGGTCAAGGTGGTGCTCGACGCGCGCAACACCGCGCTGTACTTCAGCCGTGCCCCCATCCCGGCCGCGCGTGATGCCGGCGGCCAGGCCTGGTGGGAAGGCGGCGGCACGCTGCCGCCGCCGCTGCGTCATGTCGGCATCTACGCCTACCGCACCGGCTTTTTGCGCCAGTTCCCCAAACTGCCGCAGGCGCCGCTGGAGCAACTCGAGGCACTGGAGCAGTTGCGCGCGCTCTGGCACGGCCACCGCATTGCCGTGCACATCAGCGCAGATGCGCCCGGACCGGGCGTGGACACGCCCGAAGATCTGGAGCGTGTGCGCCGGCTGTTCGTGTAAGCCTGCCGCAGGGCACGCATGCTATCCTTGAGAACAAGAAAAACGTGACGCCGGCGCCCTGCAATGGGCATGCGCTCACCCGCAGATTCATAAAAATCCGAGGACATCCATGAGACTGATTTTGTTGGGCGCGCCCGGCGCGGGCAAGGGGACGCAAGCGACCTTCATCTGCCAGAAGTACGGCATCCCCCAGATTTCCACCGGCGACATGTTGCGTGCCGCCGTCAAGGCCGGCACCCCGCTGGGCATCGAAGCCAAAAAAGTGATGGACTCGGGCGGTCTGGTCAGTGACGACCTGATCATCAACCTCGTCAAGGACCGCATCGCCCAGCCCGATTGCGCCAAGGGCTTCCTGTTCGACGGCTTTCCGCGCACCCTGCCCCAGGCCGACGCGATGAAGGCCGCCGGCGTCAAGCTCGACTACGTGCTCGAGATCGATGTGCCTTTCGAGGCCATCATCGAACGCATGAGCGGCCGCCGCTCGCACCCGGCCTCGGGCCGCACCTACCATGTCAAGTTCAATCCGCCCAAGGTCGAAGGCAAGGACGATGTGACCGGCGAGCCCCTGATCCAGCGCGAGGACGACAAGGAGGACACCGTGCGCAAGCGGCTCGAGGTCTACAGCGCGCAGACGCGGCCGCTGGTCGACTACTACTCGAACTGGGCCAAAGCCGAGCCCGCCGCGGCGCCTAAGTACCGCGCCATCAGCGGCATGGGCGGCGTCGATGAAATCACGGCGCGTGCCTTCACGGCGCTGGCCGGCTGAAACCTCGCGAGTGCCCCACAAAAAAGGCCGTCGATCGACGGCCTTTTTCATGCGTGTGTCCCGCCTTCAGGCCGGACCGGAGCGCAGTCCGTAGACCTTGCCGTCGGCAAACAGGTACTCGACGCGCAGGATGGCCTCGCCCTTCTCGCCGGTAAAGGTAAAGCCCAGCAGCTCGACCTGCGCGCCCGGCTTGATCTCGGCCACCTTCCAGGCCTGCATGCGTGTCAGCGGCGCCAGTTCGATCTCCCAGCGTTTGTCCTTGCGCGTGGGCACCACGGCTTTGGCCAGCAGCGCCTTGCCATCGACCGGCGCGCTCTGTGCGGGCAGCGTCCGCTGAGCCAGGTCGGCCGGCAGTTTGAGATTGGGCGAGACCTCGAGTTCGAGTTCGGCATGCGGGTTGCGCCACATGGACCTGGTCACCCTGCCTTCCAGATAAATCGGCCGGTCCTGGTCAAAACTGCTCCAGCCGTGGTGGGCCAGGGCCCAGGGGGCAGCACCTGCTGCAGGCAGGGCCAGGGAAACTTTCAGCAGGTCACGTCGCTTCATTCCAATCTCCTGGTTGATTGAGCTTGTTTACACATAGGCAATCCAGCGGCCACAGGCAATCACGGCCAGCCAGATCAGCGTGGACACTGCCATCTGCGCCTTGGCCAGGCCGTCGAGTTTGTCCAGCGAGCCGCGCCCATGAAACCAGGCTGCATTACAACCTGCCGTCAATAACAGCAGCATCTTCAGGGTGAAAGCCCGGTTCGCCAGCAGTTCGGCCGGCTGGGAAGCGAACATCAGCAAGCCGGAGGCGGCAACGACCGAGAAGCCGGCCAGCGCGATGCCCAGGCTCAGCCGCGACAAGGCCTTCACCGGCAGCGCGGCGCCCAGGCCGAACACGCGCAGTTCCAGCAACACCAGGTTGCCCAGCAGCAGCCCGATGCCGATGATGTGCACCACCTCCAGCGCCGGATAGGCCCAGACGTGGGAACGCAGCGACTCGAACATCCCGGGTCCTCAGTGAGCGGAAGCGAGCAGCGCCAGCAGCAGCGCCACCCGCGCCTTGACCGGGCTCAGGCCCTGCGAGTCGGCCAGTACATCGCCGGCCTTGGGCAAGACCCGGCCGTCGAGGCAACGCGTGGCCCGGACCACCCGCACACCGCCGGCCTGCGCCGCCAGCAAGGCGGCTTCCAGCGCGTGGTGCAGGGTACCGTTGCCGGTGCCCGCCACGACCAGGCCCTGCACCCCGTCGGCCACCAGCGCGCGCACGGCGCGGCCGTCGGCGCCGGCGTAATTCATGACAATTTCAACGCGCGGCCAGGGGCGATCACCTGCGCCGGATGCTACTATTTTTACAGCTGCTTGCGCTTGTCCCGCTTGGTCTGAGGGCCAGTTTCGCAACAAACGTAAACCGCCCTCCTCGACGTAGCCGAGTGGACCGGCGTCGCCGGAACTGAAGGCATCGAGGCGGTAGGTATGGACCTTTTGCACATCGAAAGCGCTGTGAACGACACCAGCGCAGACGGCGACCACGCCGCGCGCCCCGGCGTGCGACGCAACCGCCACCGCGTCCAGCATGTTCTGCGGCCCGTCAGGCGCCGACGCTGTCGCCGGCCGCATCGCGCAGGTCAACACCACCGGTTTGGCCGGGTCCAGCAGCGCCTGCAGGAAAAACGCGGTTTCCTCCAGCGTGTCGGTGCCGTGCGTGATGACGATACCCTGCACCTCCTCCTGCGCCAGCCAGTGCGCCACCCGTTGCGCCAGCGCGCGCCAGATGCCGAAGTCCATGTCCTTGCTGTCGACCTGCGCCACCTGCTCGCTGAGCAGTTCGCAGCCGCCGTCGGCCAGCGCGGGCAGCTCAGCGACAAGTTGCTCAATCCCGACCTGCGCGGCGGTATAGCCGAGGTTGTCGCCGGCCTGGGCCGCGGTGCCGGCGATGGTGCCGCCGGTGCCCAGAACCACGATCTTTTTGCGCTTCATTTCGCCAGACACTTGCATTCCTTAAAAAACTGGATGAAAATACAGCTACTGGATATTAAAACAGCCTTGATCGACGCCCAAGCCGGTCGCTGCGGTCGCTGTTTACCAAGGAGCCTACCCCATGAGCCTCACTGATTTTTCGGAAATGCCCAAACTCACTGCACGCCAGCAGCAAATCCTGGAATTGATCCAGAGCGCCATTGCGCGCACCGGCGCGCCACCAACCCGTGCAGAAATCGCCAACGAACTCGGCTTCAAGTCCGCCAACGCGGCCGAGGAACACCTGCAGGCGCTGGCCCGCAAGGGCGTGATCGAGTTGGTCAGCGGCACCTCGCGCGGCATCCGCCTGCGCAGCGATACCCTGCGCTCCATCAACGAATCCCGCCTCAAACAGTTCTCCCTGCCCTTGCAAAGCCTGGCCCAACTCGCCCTGCCTCTGGTGGGGCGGGTTGCTGCTGGCAGCCCCATTCTCGCGCAGGAGCATGTGGACCATACCTACTATTTCGAAAGCAGCCTGTTCCAGCGCAAGCCCGATTACCTGCTGAAGGTGCGCGGCATGAGCATGCGGGATGCCGGCATCATGGACGGCGACCTGCTGGCGGTTCAGCAGACCAAGGAAGCCAAGAACGGCCAGATCGTGGTGGCCCGGCTGGGCGACGAAGTCACGGTCAAACGCTTCCGCCGCAACAAGCACCTGATCGAATTGCTGCCCGAAAACCCCGACTTCCAGACCATCGTGGTCGAGCCCGGCGAGCCTTTCGAGCTGGAAGGCCTGGCCGTCGGCCTGATCCGCAACACCATGCTGATGTAAAGACATCGGCAGGCGGACGGGCACTGCCGGTGGCGGTCCGCAGTTTTTTCCGCGCAGCAGGTGGCGGGCGTTTGGTCAGTTCTTGGCCAACACCCTGGTGCAGCGGTTGTGTTTTTGAATCCTGCCTGTGTTTATCTCTAGCTCAGGAGTTCTCATGGGAATCGCCAGTTTTTCACGTTCACCGCTGCTGTCCGTCCTGCTCGCGCCGCTGCAGGCCCTCGCCGCCTTGTGGGTGCCGGCCCAGCCCGCGGTCAGCGTCACCCCGTCCAGCCCGGTGCCGGCCTTCCGGCGCCTTGCCGCCAATGACTCGTCCGCTACAAAAATAGTAGCTGGCAGCGCACAAACAGCGCGGTCTGCAGCTCCCAAACATTGTCCGAACGTAACCAGGACCGGAGCGCCGCGCCGACTGAAAGTGGTGCGCGAGTTCGAGGCCGGCATCAGCCCGTCCTGCGCCGGCCGCATGGTGATTTCTGGCCGCATGGCCGATGTCTGCGCCGAACTGGAGCGCATGGCCCAGCGCGAGGCCGCACTGGCGCAGGCCGCCTGAGCCCGGGCCTGCACTCGCCGCGGCCGTGACAAGGGCACGGGGCCCGACATCCCGTACTCGACCCGACGGCGAACGCCGCGACAGGCAGCGGGCGGCATGCGCGCCATGGCACGGCCACACCTGCTGCCTTGATTGCGTTCTGCTACATCTTGCAGGGCGACCGCCTCGTCGCGACAGAACTTGCAGGCACAATATCGGCATGAATATTGTGATCCTTGACGACTACCAGGATGCGGTGCGCAAACTGGCCTGCGCAGCCAAACTCGATGCCTACCAGGCCAAGGTCTACACCAACACCGTCAAGGGGATTGGCCAGCTTTCGGTCCGGCTCAAGGACGCCGATGTGGTCGTGCTGATCCGCGAGCGTACGCATCTGCAGCGCCAGCTGATCGAAAAACTCCCCAAACTCAAGATGATTGCGCAGACCGGCCGTGTCGGCAGCCACGTCGACGTCGGCGCCTGCACCGAACGCGGCATCGTGGTCGCCGAAGGCGTGGGCTCGCCCACGGCGCCGGCCGAACTGACCTGGGCCCTGATCATGGCGGCGATGCGGCGCATCCCCCACTATGTGTCCCACCTCAAACACGGTGCCTGGCAGCAGGCCGGTCTGAAAAATGCCTCCATGCCGGCCAACTTCGGCATCGGCTCGGTGCTCAGGGGCAAAGTGCTGGGCATCTGGAGTTACGGCAAGGTCGGCCAGATCGTTGCTGGCTACGGCCGCGCCTTCGGCATGCGTGTGCTGGTCTGGGGCAGCCAGGCTTCACGTGCACGGGCCCAGGCTGACGGCTTTGAAGTGGCCTCGTCCAAGGCCGAGTTTTTCCAGGAGAGCGATGTGCTGACCCTGCATCTGCGGCTGGCGGACGACACGCGCGGCGCGGTCACCCTCGAGGACCTGGCCCGCATGAAGCCCTCGTCCGTGCTGGTCAACACCTCGCGCGCCGAGCTGATCGAACCGGAAGCGCTGATCGCGGGACTGAACCGCGGGCGGCCCGGGCTGGCGGCGGTGGACGTGTTCGAGTCCGAGCCGATTCTGCAGGGGCACGCACTGCTGCGCCTGGAAAACTGCATCTGCACCCCGCACATCGGCTACGTGGAGCAGGAAAGCTACGAGATGTATTTCAGCTCGGCGTTTGACAATGTCGTGAACTTCATCAAGGGCACGCCCACCAATATCGTCAATCCGGGCGCCTTGCAGGTCAGGCGCTAACAACCCGCGCTTCAGACGGCCGGCAGCGCGCCGGCGCAATGGCTGAGCGCCACGTGAGCTGTATCCGGAAATGGGCGGCGCCGCCGGCGGCGACTGCCGTGGCCGGACCGCCTAGGATTTTCCCAGGGCGTCCGGGCGGAAACCGGTGTCGTAGTCGTCAAAGTCGACGAGGGAATCGAACACGGTGGGTTCCTTGCCTGAGCGTGTGCTTGCCGGCGCAGCCGGCGCCCGGGTACGTACACCGGGCGCTTTGACAGGGCGGTCGCTGGCCACGAACTCGCTCAGGTCGATGTCCAGGCCCAGGCGCGGTGAGGACCTCGGCTGCATGGCCAGGTCAGGCCATTGCGTGTTTCCGCTGTCGCCCGGATCGGCCTGCAGGTCAATGATCTCCCTGGCCACCGCGTGCAGCAGCAGCAATTCCCGGTAGGCCTCGAGGTCCAGGACTTCGGCGGGGTTGCCCGGCTCACGGAACAGCGCGTTGTCGATGATGTCGAACACCCGGCGCTTCGGCCAGACCGCTTCAATCCGTGCCAGCACATCTTCGTAGGCAGACACATTGCTGCCCACCGCCGTATAGGCATCAAACGGCGCGACCCGGGTGTTGAACACGCGGTTGAAGTCCGCCCGCAGGACTTCGTACTCCTCCCGGTCACCGGTCTGGTGGTAGAGGTCAAGCAAGTCCAGATAAACCAGCGCACTGGTCTTCACATTGTCGACCAGGTGCTTGCGAAGCAGCGAAATGGCGCGATCCTGCTGTCCCAGCGAGCTGAAAAATTCCACCTGCTGCTGCAGGTCGAAAATCTCCGGCACCCGGACAGTGCGCGGAACAAAAGGCACGCTGACCGAAAATTTGGCCCGGTCCCGCGCGGCCAGCGGCGGAATCGTATCCGGCAAGGGACGGCTCGCGGGCGGGGGCCGGCGCTTGAGTTCGTCAAACAGCGATTCCCTGATACCGGGCTCGGAGCCCGGCCCGGTGCCCATGGTCGATTCAGGCAGCAGGCCCGGGCCGGACCCGGTCAGCGCCGGCTCGGCCGGACGCTGGCGCATGAGGAAAAGCAGGCCGGCGAACGTGAGGCACAGCAACCCGACCACGCCAAACACCAGTTCCTTGCGGAAACCCTGGCTTTGCACGTTCTGGAGCTGCTCCCTGTTCTCGGCCAGCGCTGTCTGCACCTTGGCAAGCTCTTCGCGCAGCTGCCGGAGCTCGCGCTCCTGTTCCTGGTTGCGCGCGGCATTGTCCTGCGCCGGCGGTGCCGCTGACCTGCCCCCTCCCGCCGTACCAACTCAATTGAGGAAGTCCGGGATTGCAAGGTTAATCGATCTGCGTAGTGGTTGATGGGAATCGAGT